>ENA-OWNT01000027-OWNT01000027.1-seawater-metagenome-genome-assembly--contig:-NODE-27-length-452888-cov-11.773139_pt1 | contig 452888 bp, 339 predicted proteins | sample MGYA00238136_ERZ651165 | MGnify/ENA primary metagenome ERZ651165 (study PRJEB26861, sample SAMN08777766) | seawater metagenome | isolation source: coastal seawater | place: USA: Florida | collected... | reverse complement strand
CGCGAACGCTTGGCGACACGGGGACGCGGCTGCACCACGGAGGCGGGGCGAACCCGGCTCGGGGCCTCCTGCCAGCGCATGCCGTAGCGGTCGGTGCGGGTGCGCGCCGGCGCGCGGCGATAGTTCGGGTCGTCCCGGCGGCCGAACAGGCGCGGGCGCTGGCGACGCTCGGGGCGAGCGAGGACTGGGCGGCGATCCGGCGCTGGGCGACGGAGCGGGAGCTGACGCCGGACGACCGGGACGCGAGCGATCCGCTGGGCGCGGACGCGGGGCCGCCGGGGACGGAGCGGGTGGCGCTGGTGCTCCAGACGCTGTTCGCGGACAAGGCGGGACGCTGGTGGGCGAACAAGGCGCGGACGTGGCTCGAAGGCGACGAGGCGCGGCCACGGATCCCGGCGATGGAGGGGGCGGACCGGATCGTGGCGCAGCAGCTGCGGACGAGCCTGGACCGCAAGGAGCTCGATGGCGCCGAGCGGCGGCGGACGCTGCTGCACCTGGGCGCGCTGTCGCTGGACCGGGACCAGGCGCTGCTCGCCGGGCTCGGCGAGGGGCGCGACGTGGTGCAGGCGCTGGGGTTGCAGGGGGATCCCCGATCCCAGGGGACGCTGCTGGCGGTCGCCGGGCGGGTGGGATCGGCTGAGGAGGCGCAGGATGTGCTGCGAGCGCTGGGCCGGCTCGGCTGGCGCGGGGCCGAGGACGCGATGGCCCAGCTGCGGGATGCCTGGGACGACGAGGGCGTGCGCAGCGAGGCGGCGTGGGCGCTCGGCGAGGTGGGCGGCGAGGTCGCGGTACGGCACCTGATGGACGACCTGCGCAAGCGCGCCGAACGCGGCGACCCGACGGAGACCGAATACCGCTGGATCGCCGCCGCGCTGCGAAGGTGCGGGATCCGCGGCCGAGAAGCGATCCGCGGAGCGAGGACGATCGCGATCAGCTCCGGCGAGCGGCGCCGGCTGGAGACGGTGGCGGAGCTGGCGGGGATTCCTTAGGGGTCCGCCTTCCCTGTGGGATCCCCCTCGCCCGGGAGAACGTCCAGCAGGCGGACGCCAACGCCGACACGAAGCTCGACCGCACCGAGTTCGAGAACTTCATCCGCGCCAACGCCGAGGACGGCCTCGGCAAGGCCGCCAAGGTCGTGCGCTTCAACGCGTTCGACCAGGCCTTCGCGAAGCTCGACGCTGACAAGGACGGGTTCGTGAGCGCCGAGGAGACCCGCGGAGGGAAGTAGAGCCGGTGCCTCCGCGTCGGCCGCCTACCGCTGCCTCTCCCGGTGCTCCATCGCCTTCTCCTTCTGCCGGATGAGGGTCCGGAGCGCGTCGAGGCGCCTTTGGAGCCACGCCGGGTGGTCGTCCGGCGGGTCCTTGCGCAGCTCGGCCTCGTAGTGGGCGGCGTGGCGGTACAGATCGGAGAGCGAGAGGTTGGAGAACTGCTCGAGCGTGTGCAGCCCGAACCCATCATCCCCGCTGCGCTTGCGAACGAACCGTCCCTTGCCGAGCTTGGCCATGGCACTCGACGTTAGCGCGAGCGAGGCTACGGTCCTCCCCCGTCCCCCGGAGGTCCGCCCCAATGCCTGACACCATCCACGTCTTCTCCGACTACGCCTGCCCCTGGTGCTACCTCGGCCTCGAGCGGCTGCGGCAGGCGACTCAGGACCAGGCGGTGGACGTCGTGCTGCTCCCCTTCCCGCTGTCGCCGGACACCCCCGAGGAGGGGCGGGACCTGCGGGCCTACCTCGCTGAGCGGGGGATGGACGTGGACGCGGCGCGGGCCCGGCTTCGCGGGCTCCTCGATGAGGCGGGCCTCCCCTGGAACACCCAGGACCAGGTCTTCGCCTACAACACGTCCCGCGCCCAGGAGCTGGCGGTGTGGGCATCCCACGAGGCCCCGGACCAGCTCCTTGCCCTCCACGACGTCCTCTTCCGCATGGTCCAGGTGGAGAACCGCAACGTCTGGCAGCTCGACGTGCTGCGCGAAGCGGCCGAGGAGGCGGGCCTCGACGCGGACGCGGCCGTCGCCGCCATCGACGCAGGGACCCACCGCGAGGAGGTCCTGCGCTGGTGGGCCGAGGCGCGCCAGCTCGGCGTGCGCGGCGTCCCCACCTTCATCGCCGGGGGTCGCGGCGTCTCGGGCGCCCAGCCAGTCGAGGTCCTGAGCCGCTTCGTTCGAGAGGCGGTCAACTAGAAGCCCCGCCTTCCTTCCTTAGGCCGGGACGTCAGAAAGTCAGGGGTGCTGCACCGCAGTCCCCGCCTCTTCCTGAGCAGGACCCCAGAAAGTGCGGGGGGCTGCGCCGCAGTCCCCGCCTCTTCCTGAGCAGGACCCCAGAAAGTGCGGGGGGCTGCGCCGCGATGGCCGCCTCCACGAGACAGGCTCCGAGCGGACCTGGGACCTGAGGAGCCACGCCAGGGTCCTCACCCCAACCTCGTGCCGGTCACCGTGTCGGACGAATACTGGTTCTCGTGACGCCTCTGGCACCCGACGGTCGAGGTCGAGGAGACCCGATCAGCCTTCAGACCTACCCCCGCCGCCCCTCGAACAGGTCCTTGTCCCGCGCCACCAGGCTGCGGAGGAAGCTCATGAACGCCGAGATGCGCGCCGTCCCGCGCAGCTGGGGGTGGGTGAGCACCCACAGGTCCGGCACGTAGGGCGCCTTGTACTCCCCCACCCGGCGCAGCTTCGGGTTCGAGTCGCCCGCCACGCACTGCAGCGGGCCCACGCCCACGCCGTCCTCCAGGGCCGACATGAGCAGGTCGATGCGCTGCACCCGCAGCGCCACCTTCGCGCCGGGGTGGTACCCGTTGATGTACTTGTCCACCGTGCGGATCACCGCGAGGTCGTAGGACACCCAAGGCCACTCCTCGACGGGCCGGTCCGGCCCCATGCGCTCGATGAGCTCGTCGCACGCGTAGATCGCGTGGGCCACCTTGCACAGCCGCGCCCCGATGAGGTGCTCGGGCACGCTCCCCGAGATCCGCACCGCCACGTCCGCCTCGCGCTGCGTCAGGTTCGCCATCGCCACCCCCGAGCTCAGCTCGAGCTCGATCTCCGGGTAGCGCCGCTGGAACTCGGCGAAGTCTTTCATCCACAGCTTGAGCAGCGTGTCGACCGCGGTCAGCCGCACCGTCCCGCTCAGCCGCGTGTCCCGCCCGTCGAGCCGCGCGCCGAGCTCGTCCGTCATCGACCGGACCCGCCGCGCCACCTCCACCGCGTCCGCGCCCGCGTCCGTCAGCACCATCCCGTGCCGGTACTTCTCGAAGAGCCGCACCCGCTGGCTGCTCTCCAACGCCTTGATCCGCCGGGACACCGTCGTCGGGTGCACGCCGAGCGCTTCTGCGCCGCCCAGCAAGCCCCCGTGCTCCGCCACCGCCAGCACCAACCTGAGGTCGTTCCACTCCATGTCTGCACTATCGCAGTTTTGATCGGCATACACACTCCGCAATTCCGCGAAATCGCAGCCTAGTGTCTCTGCGTGACGGCGATGGAGCCGCCACCACGGGCTCCAGCCCGAAGGAGAACGCCATGCTCATCGAGACCTCGATCCTCGTCGCCCGCCCCGTCGACCACGTCTGGGCGCTCATCGCCGAAGACTTCACCGGCATCGCTAACTGGTTCGACGGCGTCGTCACCGCGACCCCCATCACCGACGCCCCCACCCTCGAGGGCGCCCCCATGGCCGGCCGTGTCTGCACCTTCAGCGCCGACCCCAACGGCTTCGCCGCCCGCGAGCGCTTCACCCACTTCGACGCCGCTGCGTACACCTACTCGTTCGACTTCGAGCCGCAGAACGCCCCCGCCGCCCTCCCCATCAAGGTGAACCACGTGACCGTCCGGCTCGTCGAGGTCGACGCCGACCACACCGAGGTCCTCTGGACGGCCGAGCCCGAGCTGAAGCTCCTCGCGAAGGCCATCTCGCCCGTCGTGAAGGCCGGCATCGCCAAGGGCTTCCGCGGCCTCCTCCAGGACTTCAAGGCCGCCGCCGAAGCCCCCGAGGCCACCCGCCGCGCCAGCTAGCCCCGCCAAACCACCCACCTCGGGAGACCACGCCATGAAGCGCACCCTCACCATCGACATCGACGCCCCCGCCGCCCGGGTCTGGGACATCCTCGCCCACCAGTATTGCGACGTCGCCGCCTGGACCGACGCCGTGCAGAAGTCCTGGGAGATGGACGCCAGCCTGGTGCCGCCGAACGTGGTCGTGGCTCCCGAGGCTCCGGTGGCCGGCCGCATGGTCGTCACCCCCCTCGGCCAGCTCGCCGAGGTGCTCATCGAGTACTCCGAGTACGAGCGGACGTTCACGTTCCTCGCCCTCGGGGTTCCCGGGATCATCACCCGCTCCACCGACACCACCTACGTCGTCGAGACCGACACCGGCTGCCGCGTCGAGCTCCACATCGAGATGGTCTTCAAGGGGCCGTTCAAGCTCCTCGACCCGGTGCTCAAGCGCCGCATCGGCAACGTCCTCAACCCCTTCCTCGCCGACCTGAAGCGCCACGCCGAAGGCACGGCCCGCACCGAGGTGGCCTGACATGGCCCGCACCCTCCCCACCTGGCTGACCGCGCTCACCGCGGTCCTCGTCGTCACCAACCTCTTCGTGTTCGGGATCTTCACGCTCGTCCACCCCGAGCTCCCCTGGCCGGCCCTGGGCAACACCGAGGCCGCGGACCCCATCCGCTTCTTCTCCGCCCGGCATATCGCCTTTGGGGTGGTCCTCGCCTGGGGACTCGTCACGAAGGACCTGGGCGTTCTGCGCGCCTGCTACTCGATCTTCTTCGCCCTGGCCCTCGTCGACTTCGGGATCCTCGCCGTGTTCGGCTACCCGATCCCTGTCCTCGTGCGCCTCGTCGGCGAGCTTCCGCTGCTCCCGTCGCTCGCCATGTCGCTGACGCTCTTCGTCGGCCCCATGGGCTTCACGACCTGGTGGCTCCACCGGAACCAGCGCCCGCGGGCGCGCGGGAGCCTCGTGGCCGGGGTCTCGATGCTCTGAGGGCCGACGGCGCGGCCGGGGTCACTTCCGGCGGGGGGGCTCCGGCGCGTCCTCGTTCATCGCGCGAAGGAGCGCCAGGTACGGCCCCCCGATGCCCGCCGTCTCCTGCGTGCCCTTGAAGTCCCCGAGCCGCAGCTCCCACGGCGCACCGGTCTTGTGCTGGGAGGTGCTCCGAAGGCTCAGACTCGCGCCTTTCGCGAACGAGACGGTGACCGCCCGGTCGGTGTACGAGTCGGAAGCCGGCTCGTACTTCGGGGCGTCCTCCCGGCAGAGGGTGTCCTCCGCCGCGCCCGCGACCAGCGCGTCGACAAGGTGCGCGGGAACCGTCCCCGTCCAGCGCTGAGGCTCGCCCCGGTGCGTGACGGTCCGCACCGCCTCGAACCCGAACGCCTGACCCGCCCCCGGGGTGAGGGTGTACGTGGTCTCGGCGCTCCCCCCCAGGCCGGACCCGCGGAGCGAGAACGAGACCTCCTTGACCTTGCCGGGCTTCTCCAGCGGCAGCGGGCAGAGGGCCTCCGCCTCGGCCCATGCCGCCACGCCCGGCTCGTTGACGCGCTCCTGGAGCGCGGCGAGGTACGCGCCGAAGCCTGCATCGTCGGCCCGCCAGGCGGTCCGCGCGCCGTAGTCGACGACCAGCCAGGTCCCGTCCGGGTGCTGGTGCGCGGCGACCGACGCGTGGCCCCCGTTGAGGAACACGCCAGGGCCGTCGGGCGGGTAGGGACGGGTGGCCTCGCCGGAGCACCGCAGACCCGTGCCCATCGCCTCGAGCAAGGCCAGGGGGGCACTCCGCTCGAGCGGGACCGTCCACTCCACAGGGAGCCCTGCGATGTGGAGCAGCGCGGGCAGGGGGGGCGGGGCGGCGGGATCTCCGATGGGTCGCACGTCGCGCGCCTTCACCTTCGGCGTCCCCTCCCGGCCAACGCGCATCACCTCGATCACCCGCGCCTCTGACTGCGCACGCGGCGACGCCGGCGCCCCGGCGAGAACGATCGACGCAAGCGACGCGGCCGTCAGGTGGATCCCGGGACACTGTCCGTCGCTCGGTGGGAGGATCCACAGACGCGCGTCGCCGAACAGGCGCTCGGACGGCCGCCGCGAGCTCGGAGCGCGCTGGTCCAGGCCGAGGGTCGCCACCGGGAGCTCATCCGCGAGCTCAGGCGGCTCGGGGATGGGCCGCGGCAGCCGCACCATCGCCCCGTGGAACAGCCAGCCGCTCCGGTCCGTCGGGATGGCCGCCGTCATCGGCGCGGTCTCCACGACGAGGGTGGCCGCCGTCACGTCCCCCCGGATCGACACCGTCCATCCCGGCCACGCCGGAACCCGGAGCGTCCCCCGCAGCGTCGCGACGTAGGCGCCGTCCACCTCCTCGAAGCTCCGGAACCGCTCGCTCCCGTCGATCGGGGGAGGCACCGGTACCTCGAGCCGCGCCGAGTCGGGCGCTGCGCTCGCCTCGACCTCCAGCCGGATGACCTCGACCATCGGCAAGGCGGTGGCGACGTCCGGCCTCCACAGCCCGTCGTCTCCTCGGCGCAGGACGTGGCGGTCGAAGGCGGGCGCCGCGTCAGGGGCGTTCCTCCGCACCACCGGCAGGACCTCGCCGTCGTCCGTGACGAAGTGGGGGACAGTCGTCCAGGAGTCCGGGGCCGACAGTCCGGCGCTCGCGGGGATGGTGACCCCCGAGGCACCGTCCGGGACCTCTACGCGACGCACCAGGGGCATCCCGAAGGACTTCTCCGCCACCTCCCGGGGAGGGTCGACGACCGCGGGGGGCTCGGGGGTGGCGGGGGACGACTCCGGCACGCTCGCTGGCGCTGCGCTGCACCCGACGATGAGGGCCGACAGGCACCCCAGGACTCCCGCGATGGACGATGGCGCTGCGTCGGTCATGACCCCTCCGACCCACAGTCTTCCACAGCCCCGATCAGTACAAGACCCGCCACACGAGCTGCGCACCACCGGCGAGCCGGTCCCCGATGGACGCTTCGATCGAGAAGCGCTTCACCCCGCGCGGGCGGAACTGGACCTCCGCCTCGACCCGGTTCTCGCGCTCGTCTTCGACCCCCCACCGGAAGCGCGACAGCAGGAACAGCTCGGGCGTGATCGCCTTGCCCGCCTCGACGCTGCCGGTGCTCAGGTCGTCGCCCAGGTCGATGTCGAGCTTGTCGAGCGGCGTGTACTTGCCCGCGATCTTCGTGCCGAACCCCGCCAGCGCCGAGCTGATCGTCGACCAGATGGAGCCGCCCTCCTGGCTCGTCTGCTCCGACAGCGGCTTGCCCGTGAGCAGCACCGCCATGATGTCCCCCTGGTCTGCGAACTCCTCGCTGGAGAACTCGATCTCCGGCCCCCGCAGGTTCCCGCGCACCGCCACCTGGATGGAGCCGTAGTTGCTCGCGTGGTCCGCGACGACGTCCAGGCGCGAGTCGAGCAGCTCCCCAACCATCGTCACCTCGCTGCCGGGCCGGATCTGGAACTTCTTCGTCAGCGCTGTCAGCTGCGAGTCCCGGGTCACCTCGATCCCGCCCACGAAGCTCGGGGTGCCGTTGTGCAGCTCGATCCGTACCTCCCCGCCGACGTTCACCTCCGGCTCGATGCTCCCGATCATGTTCAGGGCCCGCAGGGCGTCCTCGCGGCCCTGGGCGATCCCCATCGCCAGCTTGACCCGCACCTTGTTGCCGAGACGCACGAGCACGTTCGCGTCGAGGTTGTCGAGGATCGAGGTCCCGTCATCGCGCACCACCGGCGCGAACGCCGCCACCCGATCCTTCTTCTTCGCGTCCTCGGCCCGGTGCACCCGCAGGTTCTCGGGCAGCGTCATCGGGGCGACCTTGTGCCCGAAGGTCTCCTGCCCCATGTCGACGTTCACCTCGTCGATGTCCACCAGCCCGTTCACCTGGATGTCCGGCCACACCCCCGTGGCCGTGAGGCCCGCACCGAGCTGCGCCTTGATCTCCTGCGTGTAGATGCCCCAGAGCCGCCGCGCCTCGAGCGACAGGTCGAACGCCCCGAGCCGCCAGCCGTCCAGCGCGATCGTCCCGGACAGGGTCGCGCTCCGCTTGCCCTGCACCCGCGTGTCCTTGCTCACGTTCGGCTTGAACACGAGATCGAGCGGGTTGCGAATGAGGGGCAGCGTGTCGAGCGCCGCGTTCACCGCGATCCCCTCGGCTGTGAGCGACACGTCCAGGTCGATGTCTTCGTAGGACACCGAGGTCTTCTGGTACTTGAACGAGCCGTCCTCGAGCGTGAGGTGGATGTCCGGCTTCGGGTTCATCAGCGTGCCGCCGATGGTCCCGTTCAGGACGAGGTCCCCCTTCGACTCCATCGAGCCCGGCACGAACGCCATCCCCACCGCCAGCGGGAACGCGTCCGCCCGCACCTCGCCGCGCAGCCCGCGCCGGCTCAGCTGCTCCTTGAAGGGGATGCTGCCGTCCAGCCTGAGCGGCAGCGGCGCCTGCGCCTTCACCGTGAGCGCCCCGGCGTCGGGGTTCTTCGCGAGCAGCGCCCGGAGCGCCTCGTTGCGCGCCTCCTCCTCCGCCCGCTTCTTGCTCTTCGGCTTCTGCGCCTTGCCTCCCTGGCCCTTGCCCGCCTGGCCCTTGCCCGCCTGCGCCTTGCCCTTCTTGCCGTTCTTGCCGCCGCTCCCGCCCCCACCGCCGGAGGCCGAAGCCACGTCCTCCACGAGCAGCTCGGGCACGAGGTCCAGCGCCGCGTCCAGCCGGTCGTTGGCCACGGCTGCCTTGAGCTCGAGCCTGCGCAGCGCCCGCTGCCCGACGCGTCCCCCGAGCAGCGCCAGGTCCGCCCGCACCTCCGGCTTCGCGATCTCCCCCAGCAGGCTCAGCTCGCCCTCCAGCGCGCCGGACACCGGCGCCGTCGCTGGCGACAACAGATGCAGCAGCGTCATGGGCAGGCGCCGCAGGGACGCCGTCACCTCGAGGCCGTCGAGCATCCGCGGACGCTCCTTCGTTCGCCGGCCCCGCGGGCCCGCCACCGCCATGAGGAAGTCACCGATGGGGACCTGCGCCCGCGCGCGCGCCTCGAGCACGGTGCCTTCAGCGTTCGTGCGCAGCCGCGTGTCCTTGAGCGTCACCACCCCATCCTCGAGGCCGTAGGACGCCTGGACCGTGACCTCGCGGCTCGTCTCCGCCTCCTCGACCTCGCCGCCGGACGACGTCTCCATCTTGGTCAGGTCGACCATCAGGTCGCGCAGCAAGAACGCGCCGCCGGCCTGCGGGTTCGAGCTGGTGCCGTCGAGCTCGACCTTCCCTCGCACCTTGCCGCCCACGTAGTTCGCGGGGAGCCGGGCTCCCAGGGGCGCCTCGAACCGAGCGAGGGCGCCTTCGAGGAGCGTCAGGTCCACGTCGAGCGCTTCGTCTTCGGGGATCCAGAACGGCAGCCCGCCCTTGCCGTCGAGGCGGAAGGCGAGCGGGAACCGGCCCACGTCCAGCGTCAGGAGCTCATCCAGGCTCGCCGACCCGGTGAGGACCCCGTCCGCGAGGGCCAGATCCAGGTCGAGGTCGATGGGACCGCGCCCCCGCGTCGCGAACTGCCGGAGCCGCGTCCGTACCGAGATCGCCGGCGCCTTCGCCTCGCCGGTCAGCTTCACGGTCAGGTCGTCGAGAGTGCCGCGCAGCTTCCCGTTCTCCGGGAGGAAGGCGTCCGTCTGGACGAGGTCGAAGGTGAGGATGCGCAGGAGCGCGTTCGTGTCGCCCTTCGGATCCAGGTGGCCCTGGACGATGACGCGCCCGCCCTCGTCGGTGTCGGCGACGAGCCCCGAGGCCTCGAAGGCGCCCTCCCGGATGCGGAAGTCGAAGGGCTCGTTCGACGCGAGCCGCACCGAGCGGTAGCGCAGCCACATGGCGTCGCCGTGGATGGCCAGCGTAGGACTGTCGCCCCAGTCGACCCAGCCGCCCAGCCCCAGCCCCAGGTCGGGACCCGAGCCCGCCTGAAGGTCCTGGATCGTGAAGCGGCTGCCATCGAGCGCCCCGGTGAGGTCCACCGTGTCCACGACCTGCTTCGCCGCCTCCACCCCGGACGCCGTCAGCGTGATCGGCCCCGATAGCAGCGGGCCCGAGGCCGCGCGCGGGATCGCCAGGTCCAGGCCCCAGGTGAGCGTCCCGTCGCCCACCTTCGTGTTCGCCGCCCCGAGCGCGAGCCCCCCGAACCGCGCGCTCCCGTCGGTCCGCAGCGCCACCACGTCCGACTCGGTGGCCCAGCAGCCCTTCGCCGTCGTGTTCAGATCGACGCTCCCGGACGTGAACGGCGCCACGATCCGCTCCCGCAGGCGCGCCAGGTTCCCGACGCCCCCACCGAGCCGCACATCGAAGCAGCCCTCCTTCAGGTCGATGACTCCGTCGAGCCGCGGCGTCCCTCCCGCGAGGCCGACCTTCAGCGGCTTCACCGTCACCTTCGCCTCGGCGAGGGAGGCGTCCAGGGACACCGGTCCCAGCAGCATCCTCTGGTACCGGACCGGCTCGAGCTTCGCCGTCGCCGCGCCGTGCAGGGTGTCGAGGCCCGTGCCGCCGCCGTCCCAGGTGACGCGCCCCGTGAGCGCAGGGGGCAGCTGGGGGACGTCGAGGATCTCCCCCAGGTCGAAGGCCGTCATCGTGATGTCGGCGTGGTGCTCCAGCGGCTGCTTGATCCGCACGCCCCCGTCGGCGATGGCGAGCTTGCCGCCCTCCGCCGTCGTCAGCTCGCCCGCCATGTGCAGGTCGGAGAGGGGCCCGGTCACCGCCAGCGGACCGCTCACGAGGCCTCGGAGGGGCGCCTTCGCCGCAAACTCCTGGATGTCGAGCAGATCGAAGCGTTCGATGAACAGGTCGAGGTCGAAGTCGAGGGACTTCACCGAGCCGAGGGACCCGGACACCTTCACGACGTCGTCCTTGAAGCCGATCGTGACCCCGTCCAGGTCGAGGACGAGCTCGTCGGTGTACATCCGCGCGCCGCCCGCGACGGTCGTCCGAGGGATCTCGATGGGCGCGTCCAGCTTCGCCCCCACCGACCGCAGCGCCGCGTCGTGCTCGAACCCGCGCAGGGAGTAGCTCGCGGCGAGATCGATGTCCTGCACGTCCACGATGCGCCGCCCGTCCGCCTTCTCGAACACGAAGGTGCCGTCGTGGAGCAGCACCTCCTTCACCTCGATGTCGATGGGGACCCCCTTGGACGGGCCCTCCTTGGGTGGCGGCTCGTAGTCCGGCGGCTTCGGCTTCACAAAGGCGCCGACGACGTTCAGGGGCAGGCCGTCCCGCTGCTTGAGGATGAAGACGGGCTTGTGCAGCTCGACCTTGTGGGCCGTGACGTCCTTGAAGATGAGGTCGAAGACGTCCCACTCCAGCGCGAGCGAGTCGGCGGTGATGAAGACGTCGCCGGTCTCGTCGGCGATGGAGACGCCCTGGAGCGCGAAGTCGTGGCCGAGGCCGCCCGAGAACGAAGCGAACGAGATGGTCCCCGGCAGCGCATCGTCGACGATGGGCATGGCCCGGTCGAGGACGAAGCGGGCGAAGCTCTCGGAGCGCAGGAGCAGCAACACCGACAGCAGCACGAGACCGACCAGCACGACGAGGGCGAGGAAGGAGCGCACCACGAGCGCCTTGAAGAACCCACGCTTCTTCTTCGGGGGCTCCTGCACCTCCTCCGGCGGCGGCCCGTCCCCGTCGTCGACGGGCGGCCCCACGCGGTCCTCCATGGGCTCGTCGTCGGCCATCAGAAGGACTCACTCAGGTTGAAGTGGATGTTCCACGGGAAGCGCTCCTTGAGGGTCGCCAGCTCCTCGGGCCAGCGGCGGATGCGGGCCGCGAAGTCGATGCGGACGCGCCCGATGGAGCCGAGGTCGTAGCGGATGCCCCCGCCCACGGAGAACTGGAGCCCGTCGGCGTAGAGCAGCCGCTGATACTCCAGCAGGTCCGCGTCTGCGACGTTCGTGTCGGTGGACGAGTCACCCCAGGTGCGCCCGAAGTCCGTGAACCCCGCGAGCCAGAGCCCGGCGACGGGGCGGACCCGCAGCTCCACCGAGCCGCTGACCGCCGAGCGCGCCCCGAGGGGAACGATGCAGTCGCCGCTCGTGCAGTCCGGGTCGAGGCCCCGCGGGCCGAGGTAGCGACTCTTGAACCCGCGGACCGTGCCGTCGCCGCCGAGGAACACCGCCTTGTTGATGGGCAGGTTGTGCTCGTCACCCCAGGTGATCATGTGGGCGCCGCCGGCGCGGGTGGCGACGACGAAGCGGTTCGGCACGACGGGGATGAAGCCGCGCACCTCGGCCTCGAGCTTGATGTAGCGGAAGCCGAGCAGGCTGCCGTCCGGGAGCCGACCGAACGGGAACGCCTGGTCCGACGCCAGCTGGACCATGACGCCCTTGTTCGCGGCGAGCGGGTTGTCCCGCAGGTCGAGGACGGCCGTCTGGCGGAAGTAGCTCAGCAGGTAGTTGTCGTCGAACTCCGGCGTGCTCGCGTCCGACGGCGGCGTGCACTCGCCCGGCAGCTTGCCCACTTCCGGACACGGCGAGGGGATGTCCGGCACCGGCCCGATGCGCACGCTCTCGGGGAGGATGTCGTAGTACTCGAGGTTGTAGTCGACCCCGAACTTCAGCGCGGGCAGAGGCGCCCACCCCATCCCGACGCGCGCCCCCGGCGTCCAGAACTTGTAGCCCTTCTCCACCCCGAGCTCCACGTCGGCGCCAGCCCGGAGCGTGAGGTTCACGGCGGGCCAGTCCGGCCACTCGAAGGCGATGTCCGCGAGGCCGGTGGGGAAGTGGTCGGTGGCGTCGAGGAAGCGGTAGCCGCCGTTCAGCGTCGCGGTCGCCTTCACGAGGCGCTGCCCGAGGTTCACGTTCTCGAAGACGAACGCCGCGGGGAGGATCGAGAAGCCCTGGATGTCCCACTGCACGCCGGGCTGGTAGGTGAAGGAGCGGGGCTTGCGCTCGCGCAGCGCGAGGTTGACGTCGACGATCAACCGCCCGTCCTCGTCGCGGCGGTCGCCCTGGAGCGCGGGGGTGACGGTGACCATCGTGAAGACGCCCATGCCGTAGATCGCGCGCTTCGTCTTCTGGACCTGGCGTCCGTTCCACAGCGCGCCGGGCTCCATGGAGATGTGGCGGCGGACGTAGCGCTCCTTGACGCGTTCGAGGCCGGAGATCTGCACGTCCCCGAAGACCGCCTCGGGGCCGGGGGTGACGATGAGCGTGACGTCGACTGCCTTCTCGTCCGCGAAGGCGTCCACGACCGAGCGCACCTCGGCGATGGCGTACGACTCGCCGCGGAGCCAGAGGAGGAAGGCGTCCTCGGAGGCGTGCACGTCCTCCATGGAGAAGGGGTCCTCGGGAGCGAACGTCAGCTCGGGGATGAGGGCATCGCGGATCTCCTCCCGGACCCCCGGCTCCGCGGCCACCTCGATCCGCACGCGCCGAACGAAGGAGCGGTCCCCCTGCTGGACGCTGTGGATGACCTTGACGAACTCCGGGTCGCCGTTGGGGCGCTTCCGCTTGCCCGACACGATCTGCGACGCGACCACCTTCGCGTCGAAGTACCCGCGCAGGTTGAAGAAGTTGACGATGCGGGTGCGGTCGTCGCGCCAGTCCGTGCCCTCCAGGTAGTAGCGCGGCTGGAAGAAGGTGAACGGCGGGATGAAGTGGAGCACCGAGGTCTGCCGCTGGGCGAGCTCCTCGCGGATGGCGCCCGCCGGGAAGGCGAGGCGCTGCTTGTCCGCGGTCTTGATGTTGACCTTGAGGACCGTGGGGACGTCGGTGCGCGCCTGGGCCATCCGCGACGCGCAGCCCGAGCCGACGGCGGCGGCGATCACGAGGGCGACGAGGAGGAGTGTGCGGCGCACCCGACGATGCATACGACGGGGAGGGGACGGGCGCCACCGATCGCCGCGTCCAGCGCGCATCGGCACCGGGACCGCGGCAGCGGAGGGCCGGGTCAGCGGCGGCGGCGCAGGAGCAGCGGCAGGAGGAGCCAGCCGAAGGCGGCGGGAGAGACGTCAGGTCCAGCCACCGAGCTCCCGCAGTCGCAGCCCGTGCCGTCGTCGTCGTCGTCATCCCCCGTCGCGTCGTCGTCGTCGCCGGGAGGCTCCTCGACGGAGAAGCTCCACACCTCGTCCGCGTCCGTGGACGCGCCGCCGTCGTCCGCGGCCGAGGCGGTCCAGTAGTAGGTGCCGGCGGCGAGGAGGTCGGGCGTCCACGAGGTCTGGTCGGCGGTGCCCTCCGCTCCGGCGCTGGCCTCCAGCTCCGTCACCTCGGCGACGATGTCGGCCAGAGCCTCGTCTCGCGCGACGCGGAACCCGTAGGTGACGGGATCGCCTTCCGGGTCCTGCACGTGGCCCGCCACGAGGGTCGGGACCGAGGCATCGGGGAAGGCGCTGCCGTCCTCGGGTGCCACGAGCGCGGGAGCCGCGGGCCCGTCGTTCGCGCCGCGGACGAAGAACTCGATCTCCGCCCACAGGGTGACGGCCCCGCGAGCGTCCTCCACCCGCGCCCGGGCGAACCAGGACACGTTCTCGGTCAACGGGAGGTTGTCTGCCGCGAGGTCCCAGGTGTTCGTCCCCGAACCGAAGCTGAGGAGCTCGGGGGAGTCGTAGGACGGGACGAGGTCCAGCTCGAAGACGTAGGTGAGCGCGTCGCCCTCGATGTCCGTCGACGCGGTGACCTCGAGGAGGGGGGTCGAGGTGACGAGGGCGTCGCCGTCGAGCGGCGCGACCCACGCGATGTCACTCGGCGGATCGTTGGTCAGGTCGACGAAGAACTCCTGCGGCGTCGACCAGGCCGAGCTCAGCCCCTCGTCGTCGACCGCGCGGACATCCCAGGAGTACGGCGTGTTGTCCGTCAGGTCCGCCGTGCTCGTCCAGGCGAGCCCCCCGACCGCCGTCTCCTCGACGACCACGGTGGTCCCCGCTGCGTCCTGGATCCGCACGTCGTAGGTGACGGGATCCGCGTCCGGATCCGTGGACGCCGACCAGGTCAGCTCGGGCGCGAGGACGCTCACGCTGTCGCCGGTCAGCGGTGAGGCGGGCGCGGGCACGCTCGGCGGCTCCTCCGTCTCGTTCACCACGAACGCCTCGAGGTTGCTCCAACCCGAGTCCACGTTCCCGTCGGAGGCGCGCACCCGCCAGTAGCCCGCTGCGTTCTCCGCCACGGCGACGGTCGGGGTCCAGTCCGTCGAGGACAGCCCGCTCACCGTCTCCAGCAGGATCGCGAGGCTCGGCACCTCGTAGAGCTCGACCTCGTACGTGAGCGCGTCGCCCTGGGGGTCGGACGCCGCGAACCAGCTCAGCTGCGGCGTGGCGTCCGCGACCTCGACGGCGCCGATGGGCGCGTCCTGCACGGGCACGCTGGGGCCGTCGTAGCTGTTGGGGTCGGTGCCGGCGAGGTACTCGTCGAGGTTGCTCACCCCGTCCGCGTCGGGGTCCGCGGCCGCGTCGTCCGTGTTCAGGTCGAGCCCGTTGGCGGTCTCCCAGGTGTCGGGCAGCCCGTCCATGTCGCCGTCCAGGAACGCCACGGTGATCGTGATGGTCTCCGTGTCGGTGCCGCCGTCGCCGTCGTCCACGGTGAGGATGAAGGTCACGGTGCCTGCGTCGGCGAGCGTCGGGGTCCAGAACAGGGCGCCGGTGCCTGCGTCCACGAGCATCGCGGCGGGAGCGGAGCCGTTGACGGACCAGCTGAGGACGTCTCCACCGGGGTCGGTCGCCGCCGGCAGGTACGTCCAGGCGGTCCCCTCGACGGCCGCCGTCGTCGCCGTGGTGGTGATCGACGGCGCGAGGTTCGCCACGGTCACGGTGACGGTGTCGCTCGTGGAACCTCCGTCGCCGTCATCGGCGGTCACGGTGAGGGTCCACGTGCCGTCGTCCGTGAACGTCACGGTCTCCGTGGTCGCGGTGCCGCCGGTCGTCGTGCCGCCGGACGGGGGCGAGACGAACCACTGCAAGGAGAGCGGGTCGTCGGTGACGTCCGAGGCGGTGACGGTGTACGTCTCGCTCGTCCCTTCGTTCGCGGTCGCCGCGCCCGACGCGCTCACGGTGGGCGCCACGTTCGCGACGGTCACGGTGGTGCTCGTCGTCTGGTCCAGGCCGTCGTCGTCGACCACTTCGAGGCCCACGGTGAACGTGCCGTCGTCGCCGAAGGTGCACGACGCGGTCGCCCCGCTCGTCTCGTAGGTGCCGTCGTTGTCGCAGTCCCAGGTCCAGCCGACGATGCTCCCGTCGGTGTCGCTGGACGCCGACCCGTCCACGGCGACGGCCACCCCTTCGTCCCCGGAGTAGGGGCCGCCCGCGTCGGCGACGGGGGCCTGGGCGATGGTCAGGATCGAGGTGACCGCGCCGAGGTGGGTGTCGGACTGGAGGAAGACGCCGTTGTCGTAGATGAACGCGTCGGTCGGCCCATCCACGGCGACGGTGGGGATGCCGGCATAGGGCGCGTCGGGCTCGGTCTCGAGGACCAGCCAGAAGAGGGCGCCGGTGGCCACGGTGGCCTGGGTCTCGAAGGTGAAGGAGGTGCTCACGATCCCCGACGACGACGACAGGAAGGAGTTCGACTCCTTGAGCAAGTCGCTCGCGGCGTTGAAGACGAGGTCACCGTCGTCGCGGTAGATGCTCAAGGAGGCGACGACGCTGCGGATCTCGCTGGTGGTCAGGGGGGTACCGGCGCCGTCGGTGAAGGTCACGGCCATGTCGGCGAAGGAGATCCCGATGTCGCCGGTCCGCCCGAGGTGGCCCATCTCCCACTGCTGCAGCAAGACCTGCTGGCTCCCGAACACCTTCGTGGCCGGCGCCAGATCGGTCCCCACGAGCTCGGTCTGGGCCCACTCGTTCAGGTACAGCGTCCACCGGTCCGTACCCGACAGGTGGGGGAACAGCCCGTCGAGGTCGCCGTCCAGGTCGAAGTCGCCGAGGCCTCCGTGCAGGATGTTGGTGCCGGTGCCGGCGACCTGCGCCGTGCCGAACCCGCCGCTGCCGTCGTTCGCGTACATGCGGACGTCGTCGCCGGTGCTCGCGAGGATGTCGAGGTCCCCGTCCCGGTCGAGGTCCGCGAGCTCGATGTGCCAGCCGTTGGCGAGGCCGGAGTCGATGACGGTCGTGGACCAGGTCACGTCGTCGCCGGCGTTCGTGTAGAGCTCGATGGTGGGGGTGTTCGTCGCGGTGGTGATGGCGACGACGTCCCGGTCGCCGTCCCCGTCGATGTCGCCCTGGGCCGCGGAGCGCGGATCCACCGGGGCGGCGATGAGCTGGGGGGTCCAGGAGCCCTGGGTGGTGGACGTGCCGTCGTTCTCGTACCAGACGACGTCGTCGTCCTGCTGTCCGACGGCGAGCAGGTCCATGTCCCCGTCGTCGTCGAAGTCGACGATCTCCACGGAGAAGGCGCCGATGAGCGTCTCGTCCACGTCGAGCTCGGAAAACGACGTGGCGCCCCCGTCGTTGAAGTAGAGGACGAGGTCGTTCTGCTCGCTCTCGGCCCAGGCGATGTCGAGGTCGCCGTCGCCGTCGATGTCGGCGATGTCCGCGTCCCGGCCATCGCCGGTGCCGGTGGCGATGACGACGCCCGGGCCGAGGAAGAACCCGCCGAGGTTCGCGAACCACTTCGTGGTGCCGCTGCGCCCGGCGCCGAACACGTCGATGTCCCCGTCCCCGTCGAGGTCGCCAGCGGCGGTGGCCCAGTACTGCTGGGAGCCGTCGACGAGGGTCTGGGTGAAGGAGCCGGTGCCGTCGTTGATCCCGACGATGAGCCCCTGGTTCCCGCCCCCGACGAAGTCGAGGAACCCGTCGCCGTCGATGTCGATGACGGTGGTGTGCCGCGGGTCGGCCGAGCCGGCGGTGGTGGTGACCTGCTGCCAGTCGTGGGTGGAGCCGTGGATGATGGGGTTGGCGTAGTAGCGGACTTCGTTGGCGTCGGTGCCCGTCGCCACGATGTCCAGGTCCCCGTCCCCGTCGAAGTCGGCTGCCAGGGAACGGTTCGTGTTCGCGAAGCTGGAGTCGATGGTCTGCGCCCCCCAGGTCCCGCCGACCCCGTCCATGTTCTCGTACCAACGCACCTGGTTTGCCCCCCCCGTTCCGCCATTCAGGGACAGGAGGACGTCGACGTCTCCGTCGTGATCGAGGTCTGCGAGGTGGACTCCGCGTGCTCCCGGGGCTGAGGGGGCGATCGTGTTCTTCGTCCACGAGCCGTCGTTCGCGTACCAGACGAGCATCCCCCCGTTGGTCTGCGCGTGCACGATGTCCAGGTTTCCGTCCCGGTCGAGGTCGGCGAGCGCGAGGCCTGACGCCCCGGGGCTGGCCGCGTCGATGACGGATGCGGTGAACCCCCCCGCTCCGTCGCCGATGTACAGACCGACCGCCCCCGGCGTGTACGCGCTGGCGACGACGTCGAGCACTCCGTCTCCGTTGACGTCAGCGACGGCGACCTCAGCGATCTGACCCAGGGTCGCGTCGATGACCTGGGCGGCGGACCAGGAACTGCCGGCGCCGTCGAGGTTCTCGAACCACTCCACGTTGCCGCCGTCCCAGGATCCACCGACGAGGTCCAGGTCCCCATCCGAATCCATGTCCGCCATCGCGAGAGCCACCGCCCCGGTGTCGACGCCGATCAGGGTCTTCGTCCAAGTCCCCGCGCTCCCGTCATTCGCGAGCCAGGCGAACTCGCCGTCTTCGGAGCCGGCGTAGACGATGTCTGCGTCCCCGTCGCCGTCCACGTCCGCGAGGACGACGTCGGTGGGGCCGTCCGCGGCGGCAACGGTGGTGGCCGTGAACGTGCCCGTTCCTGAGCCCAGGCCGACGCGGAGCGTGTCGCCGGTGTTGTTGGCCCAGACGAGGTCGAGGGTCCCGTCCCGGTCAAGATCGCCGGTCGCGACACCGACCGCCCCGGACTCAGGGGTTCCGGTGACGGACGTCCCCGAACTCCACCCCACCTCAACAGCGGACGCAGAAGCAGGAAGCAGAAGGGCGAGCAGGACGGTGGCGACGCGCATGCGCGCATCTTGCCCCAGGAGACTAGTTCGGCAGCCCCGAACCTCCGGTCCCGGGCCCCATCATCATCGCGCCCTTCGGCGCCTCGATGGTCCCGAAGTGCCGCTCGTAGTCGGCGATGCGCTGGCTCAGCAGGTGGGCCAGCATCTTCGCCTGCTTCGGGTTCATGATGACCCGCGAGCGGATCTTCCCCCGCGGCGAGCTGCTGCGCCCCTGCCGCGGCGGGCCCGGCTGCAGGAACGCGAAGTCGAGGATGAACTCGGTCTCGCTGCTGCCCACCACCTGGAAGTTGCTGTAGATGCCGTTGGCGACGCTGTCGTCGACCTGGAGCTGGAGCGCGCCGGCGGGGCGCCGGCTGTCGTCGTCGGCCATGGGGCTAGTCCGTCCCGAAGATGTTGGCGAGCACGTCGTTGTGGATGTGGTTCCAGGCCTCGCCCGTCTCCGGCCGGTAGCCGACAGCGTCGTACGAGATGATCCCCGGGCCCGCCTTGAGCCAGTAGTCGCCCTCGAACGGGAAGTTCCCCACCGAGCTCGCGATGTTCACGTGCCACACGTCCGTGTAGCTCTGCCCGTTGAACTCGAAGGGGCCGTCCTCCTCGTCGATGTAGGTCGTCGTCCACTCGGCGCCCGCGGCCTCCGTCGTGACCGTCGTCCCGACGGAGACGTTCGAAGTGGCAAACGCGATCCCGTCACCCTCGAAGATCTCGTCGCCGAGACCCGCAGACGGGCCCTCGGGGTTCGCCTCCCACCCAGCGATGTACCAACCGGTCGCGGTGCGGCGGAAGAAGAGCAGGACGGCCCACTCGTTCTGGTCGTCGCCGTAGTCGTCGATGATCTCCTGCTCCGGGGCGACCCAGATGCGGAAGGCAGGCAGCGCCTCGCCGTCCAGATCCACGTCCCCGTCGCGGATCCAGTAGGTGACGTCGTTCCGACCCTGGTTGTTGTACCGCCAGTAGTGCCCGTCGGCGGCGGGGAAGAGCGCGCCGATGTCAGCGCCGAGGGACGGGACGGGCTGCTCGCAGGCCGCGAGCGGCAGGGCCAGCAGACCCGTGAGGACGAAGGTGAGAGCGCGGTGATTCATGGCCGAGCAAGCTACCACGCAGGTCGCACCCCGGCTCCGGCGTTCCGCCGCCCGACCCACCCTTCGCGACACCCCAAAGTGGCGAGACGTAGTGCGATTTGGCACGCGTTGCGGTCCTCCGCGCCCCGGGGTATCCCGAGTGCACCGAACCCGGGAGACCCCATGCCTCGCCAGACGACCGCCGGCAACCTCATGCGCACCGACTCCTACCCCCTGAAGGCCGGCGACGAGCTCTTCGCCGCCGCACGCCAGCTCCTGTCCCACCGCATCGACGGCGCGCCGGTCCTCGACGAGGACGGCTACGTCCAGGGAGTCCTCACCCTCGCGGACATCCTCTACCAGGAGAAGACGGTGCGGACGCCGGAGCCCGTCTTCCTGCTCGACGCGTTGCTGTTCTGGGGCGCGGGCAAGGACGACATGGAGGAGCAGCTGCACAAGATGACGGCCTCGAAGGTCGCCGAAGCCATGTCCTCGCCGCCGATCACCGTCTCCCCGAAGGACCCGGTCAGCCACGTCGCGTCGCTCATGGTGGAGAAGAACCTCACGATCCTGCCGGTCACCGACGCCGAAGGCGGCCTGCTCGGGGTCATCGATCGGCGCGACGTCGTGCGCTTCATCCTCGGGCACTACCACGACAAGGCCTGAGGACTCCGACCCGACCTCGCTCCGCGGGACCGACGCCCGTATCATCCGCGCCCCTCGGGGCGCCCGCCTGCGCGCCCCTCTGACGGAGCGCACATGAGCCACATCCTCGCCATCGACCAGGGCACGACGGGCACCACCGTCCTCGTGCTCGACGAGCGCCTCTCGGTGCTCGCGAAGGTCAACCGGGAGTACCCCCAGATCTACCCGCGGCCCGGCTGGGTCGAGCACAACCCCGAGGACATCTGGGAGACCACGCGCGCGACCATCACCGGCGCGCTGCGCAAGGCCGGGGTCGAGGGCAGCGACATCGCCGGCATCGGCATCACGAACCAGCGGGAGACCACGGTCGTCTGGCGGCGGCGGGACGGCAAGCCCGTCCACAACGCGATCGTCTGGCAGTGCCGGCGCACGGCGGACATGTGCCGCGGCCTCAAGGAGAAGGGCCTGGAGGCCACGTTCCGCGAGCGCACCGGCCTCGTCCTCGACCCGTACTTCTCCGGCACGAAGGTGCGCTGGATCCTCGACAACGTCTCCGGCGCGCGCGCCCAGGCGGACGCCGGGCACCTCGCCTTCGGCACCATCGACTCGTTCCTCGTGTGGCGCCTGTCCGGTGGGGACACCCACATCACCGACGTCTCCAACGCGTCGCGCACCCTGCTCATGGACCTGCGCACCCTCGACTGGGACGACGAGCTGCTCGGCCACCTCGAGGTGCCGCGCTCGGTGCTGCCGGCCATCAAGTCCAGCTCCGAGGTCTACGGCCACACCCGCGGCCTCGACGTCCTGCCCGACGGCATCCCCATCGCGGGGATCGCGGGCGACCAGCAGGCCGCGCTCTTCGGCCAGGTCTGCTTCGACGCGGGCGAGGCGAAGTGCACGTACGGCACCGGCGCCTTCCTGCTCATGAACACCGGCAGCGAGCCCGTCGCCAGCGAGCGGGGGCTGCTCACGACCGTCGGCTGGAAGGTCGGCGACGAGGTGCGGTACGCCCTCGAAGGCAGCGCGTTCATCGCGGGCGCGGCGGTCCAGTGGCTGCGTGACGGGCTCGGCATCATCACTTCCTCGGCCGAGATCGAGGCGCTCGCGAACACCGTGCCCGACAACGGCGGCGTCACCTTCGTCCCCGCCTTGACCGGCCTCGGCGCCCCCCACTGGAACCCCGAGGCGCGCGGCGTCATCTGCGGGCTCGACCGCGGCGTCACCCGCGGCCACATCGCCCGGGCGACGCTCGAGGGCATCGCGCTGCAGAACGCTGACATCCTCGACGCGATGGCGGCGGACTCGGGCGTCTCGCTCGCGGCGCTCAAGGTGGACGGCGGCGCCGCGGCGAACAACCTGCTCATGCAGTTCCAGGCGGACATCCTCGGCGTGCCCATCGTGCGGCCGCGGATGCTGGAGACGACGGCGCTCGGCGCCGGCCTGCTCGCCGGCCTGGCGGTGGGCGTGTGGGGCAGCACGGACGACGCGAAGGCTGCCTGGAAGGTCGACCGGACCTTCACGCCGCGCATGAGCGAGGCGGACCGGGCGGCACACCTGGAGCGGTGGAACGCCGCGGTGGAGAAGGCATGAACGGCAAGGTGGTGGTCCTGGCGATGGTCGGCGGCGTGGTCGGCCTGATGGCGGCGGCGTTTCTCTGGCCCGAGGGCAAGGAGGAGGTGTCGAAGCCGACGCCGATGGCGGTCGAGGACGACGAAGACGACACCCCGGAGCAGAACTTCCGCATCTCCGACCGCGGCGCGGACGGGTCGATGACGATCACGAACCTGCCCGAAGGCGCCGAGGACCCCGTGGCCTTGGCGAAGAAGCGGCAGGCCGAGCGGCTCGCGAAGCGCGGCGAGGACGCCCTGGGCAACCCCTTTGAGGGCTTCGTGGACGACGGCTCGCCCCTGACCGACTCGGCGATGAAGCAGTCCCCCATGGCCGAGATGGACCCCACGGACGCCGAGTACGACGCCTCGATCGAGGCCCGGCAGCGCTTCCACGGGTACGAGATGGACCTGCTCGGCAAGGTCCCCCTGACGCCGGAGTCCTGGAAGGACGTCACCCGCGAGCACCAGGACGACATCAAGGGGGTCTTCAAGCGGAGCAAGGAGCTCGTGGACGCCGGTGAGCCCGAAGCGGCGCGCCTCCTCATCGAGGAGTGGAGCGAGCTCCAGAACAAGTACAAGGCGCAGGCCTACGGGCGCAGCCCCCAGCCCTACACGGACCAGTAGTCGCGTGAGGCTGAGGGCGACCGGGCTCCGTCGGGTCGTCGGAGACCGCACGCTCTGGTCCGGACTGGACATCGAGGTCGGACGCGGCGAGGTGGTCGTGGTCCGCGGCCCGTCCGGGAGCGGCAAGACGCTGCTCCTACGAGCTCTCGCCGGGCTCGATCCCGTGGAGGGGGATCTGACCCTGGATGGGGTCCCTCCGCACACGATGGGCTGGTCTCGGTGGCGGCGGCGCGTCTGCTACGTGGCCCAAGACCCGCCGGCGCTGGCAGGGACCCCCGAGGAGTTCGTGAGGCAGGTCAGCTCGCTGGGCGCGCAGGCGGTCGCGGAGGGCGCGACAGCCGCGGTTGAGCCCATGGCGCTCGCCGCGACGTGGGGCCTCGGCGAAGAAGCGTGGACCCGGCCGTGGACCGAGCTCAGCGGCGGCGAACGACAGCGGGCGGCGCTCGCCATCGCGGTGGCGACGGGGCCGGAGGTGCTGCTGCTCGACGAGCCCACCTCGGCGCTCGATCCGGCGGCGACGGACGCGGTGGAAGCCTCCCTCCAGGGGCGAGCGCTGGTCTGGGTCACGCACTCCGCGGAGCAGGCTGAGCGCCTCGGTGGTCGGGTGTTGGAGCTGAGCGCATGACGGGGCCCATCCCGCTGGCGCCCTGGCAGATCGCGGCCGCGGCGTCGCTGCTCGTCGTCAACGGGCTCATCTCGGTCTGGCTGCGTCTCGGCCTGGAGCGGACGCTGGCGGTCGCGACGGTGCGGTCGGTCGCGCAGCTGGCGTTCTTGGGATTGATCCTCGAGCCCGTGTTCCGGGCGGGCTCGCCGTGGCTGGTGGGCGCGATCTGCGTCGTGATGATCACGTTCGCGGCGCACGCGGCCGTCCAGCGCTCCTCGCGCACGGTGGCGGGCCTGTTCCCATCGAGCCTGCTGGCGCTGGCGATCGGGGGAGGCGGGACCGCGGTGCTCGGCACGGCGGCGATCGTCCAGGTGGAGCCCTGGTGGGAGCCCCGCTACCTCATCCCGATGTTGGGGATGATCCTCGGGAACGGCCTGACGGGGATCTCGCTGGGCCTCGACCGCTCGCTGCAGCAGATGGACGAGGGCCGCGACCGGATCGACGCGCTGCTCGCGTTCGGGGCGACCCCGTGGGAGGCCAGCGGTGGGGTCGCGGGGGAGGCGGTGCGGACGGGGATGATCCCGATCCTCAACTCGATGACCGTGGTCGGGATCGTGATGATCCCGGGGATGATGACCGGCCAGATCCTCGGAGGGACCCCGCCGGTCCAGGCCGCGCTCTACCAGATGCTCATCCTGTTCCTCATCGCCGCGGCGACGGCCATCGGGACTCTCGTCTCGGTGCTGCTGTCCCTCCGCTCGGTCTTCGACGAGGCGGGTCGGCTCCGGCCCGAGCGCATCACCCGCCGCGCGGGTTGACTGCTCTATGCTCGGGCGTCCCCCAGAACTGCCAATGATCCGCTTGCTCTCCCTCCTGATTCTCGCCCTCGCGTCGCTCGGCGCGGGTTCGGCGTGGGCGCAGGACGGGGACGAGATCGATCTGGACGCGCTGGACTCGGCCGCGGCCCTCCAGGCAGACGCCATCGCCGCGGCGGTGGAGGAGAACTGGGAAGAGGCGAAGCGGCTGGCGACGCGGGCACTGGAGATGGAGGCGTCCATCACGACCGCCCAGGCGCGCCTGGTGCTCGCACGGGCGCACGAGGCCCTCGGGGACTACGACGCCGCGCTGCGGCAGGTGGACAACTACCTCGCGCTGCCCCTGCTGGACCGGGACCGGGCGCGGGGCGAGGAGGTCCGCGAGCGGGTGCAGGCGCGGATCGGGCGGCGGGACGCGGAGGCGGGCGAGACCCGGGAGCCGGGGACAGCGCAGCGGGATCGTGACCGGGCGGCGCGGGCGGCCATCCCGGCGCCGGTGCGGCAGCAGCGGGCGGGCGGCATCGGGCTGATGGCGGGCGGCGCGGCGCCGACGGTCGTGGGGATCTGGTTCGTGGCGACCGACGCGCACTGGGCGTCCCAGGGGGTCGACAGCGGAACGTGGGCGGCGATCGGCGCGCCGGTGCTCGTGACCGGGGTGGTGCTCGAGGCGATTGGAGGCGTTCTGCTGGCGACGGCGCCGAACGCGGGCAAACGCAGGGTGCGGGTGAGCGGGACGGTGGCGCCGACGGACGGCGGCATGAGCTTCGGCCTCGTGGGGCGGTTCTGATGGGGCGCGCGGGCTGGATGGGGCTGCTGGTGCTGCTGATGGCGGGCTGCCTGCCGCCGTGGCCGCTGGGGGGGCCTGCGCCGGGCGTGGGGTTCCAGCGGGACGACGACGACGCGGCCAACGACGACGACGCGGTCGACGATGACGACGTGGTCGACGACGACGACGCGGTCGACGACGACGACTCCGGGGCGGACGACGACGACGCGGTCGATGACGATGACGCGGTCGACGACGACGACGCGGTCGACGATGACGATGTGGTCGACGACGACGACAGCACGCCCTTGCCGGACTCGGACGGGGACGGCTCGCCGGACGACGAGGACTGCAACGACCTGGACTGGACCATCTACCCGGGCGCGCCCGAGGTCCACTGCGACGACATCGACCAGGACTGCAACGGAGCAGACCTCTGCGACGTGTGCAGCCTCGGCGCGCCGGTGACGGTGCCGCTGGTGGAGGGGCTGTCCTGGACGGACACCGGCGCTCTGGACGCCAACGACACCCAGTACTGGTCGCAGCAGAACGGGCCGTACTACATGCAGGCGTACGCGGTGAACCTGCCGCTCCTGACTGCGGTGTCGGTGAGCCACAGCGGGACGGGCTACGGCGTATGGCTCGAGAAGTACGACGACACCTGCACCCGCACGGAGACGGACGGCGGCGAGTTCGACAGCTTCGCCACCCTGACGGCGAGCACCCTGGTGGGTGCGTCGTTCACCTTCGTGATCAGCACGTACCTGCCCCTGGAGACGGGGACCTACTTCTTCGAGCTGGAGAACACGGGGTCGTTCTGAGGGGCTCAGCCGCGGCAGGCCTTCGCAGGAGCAGCGGCGACCCCCGGCAAGCGGAGCTCCGCTCCGCGCGCAGCCGTCCCGCACGGGCGGCGGAGTCGAAACTCGTGTTCTGAGGCCCGCGTCTCGTGTCCGTGCCCCGAGACCCGCAGGTTCGCCTGCGAGCCGAGGACGCGAGCGGGTCGGACACGAGACGTCCGGGGCCTCAGAACTCCGGCGTATCCAGGTACCAGGGCGCGCCGGGGCCGCGCCAGCGCTCGGGGCACTCGTCCTCCCAGCAGCACTCCACGAAGTAGCGGACCCCCTTCGCCCACTGGTCGTCGTATGGGACGTCGATCGTGACCGTGTAGCGCTCGCCGCCGGCGGGGGTCATCGGATACCGCCGGTACTTGCGGCGGTTGCGGGGGGCGAGGATCACGCGCGGCGTGCACAGCTCCCCCGGCTTCTTCACCTCGAGCAGCACCGACAGCGCCAGCGGCGCCCCCGGAATCACGAACTTCGGAGGGTCGTGCACCACGGACACCCACGCCTGCTGCCCCCCGCTCACCTCCGCAGGCGTGGGCTCGGGCGTGGGCTCCGGCGTCGCCGGCTCGGTCGTTCGCGCCGTCCGGGACGGCCGCGGCCGCGGCGCCGACGCCACCCGCGTGGGTTTCGGCGTGGGCGCCGCGTCGTCCTCGACCACCTCGTCGCCGCTGTCGTCGTCGTCTCCGCTGTCGTCGTCGTCCGCCGCGCTGTCGTCGTCGTCCGCCGCCACCGCGACCGCACCCCCCTCGGGCATCAGGTCCGACGCCAGCTCCGGCTCGGCTCCCCCGACGGGGGTGAGGGGCGGGAGCCCGTCCGACATGTCCGCGTCGTCGCCCCGCAGCGTCGTGAAGAGCAGGCCGATCACGACGAGGAGCAGCGCCGCCGCCAGCACGCCAGTCAGGCCACGCCGCGAGCCGGGCTCCGAGGCCCCCGCCGCGGTCGAGCCCGCCGGCGCCGTCGTGAGCCCCGAGGGCGCCATGGGCACCTCTTCGACCTCGCCCGCCCCGTCCACCGGCGTCCCCCCGGACCCCGTCGCCTCCATGATCCGCGTGGCCACCACCGGCACCGGCGGACCCCCGGGACGCCGCCCCGCCGTCGTCGTCGCCGACGGCGGCTCGAGCGACGCGTGCCCCGACGTGATCACGTCCTCGTCGGAGCCGTGCGCCGCCATCTGGCGGGCGAAGTTCGGCAGCTCGTCGAACGTGGCGTACTGGTCGCTCACCAGCTCCTTGAGCAACCGGCGCCCCCGCTTCAGCCGCCACGGCGCGTAGATCTCGTCGGTCATCTCGACGAGCCGCGCCGCGTCGATCCGTTCGTCCGGGTCCGGCTGGAGCATGGCGGCGAGCATCGACTCGAGGTGCTCCGCCTGCTCCTCGCCGAGCCCCTGGCCCCCGGGCTCGGGCGCGCGCAGCTTTGCCCGCAACACGTCGATCCGGTCGTACCAGCCCACCTCGGACACGGCGACGAGGATCCCCGCGATGTCCGCGAGCCCGCCGTCGGGCAGCGGCACGAACATCTCGCCCGTGAGCATCTCGAAGAGGATCAGCCCCACCGAGTAGATGTCCGACTTGCCCGTCAGCTGCTGGCCACGCACCTGCTCGGGGCTCATGTAGAGCACCGTGCCCTTCGTCATCCCCGCGGCCGTGTCCGTGACCTTGCGCTCCGCCGCGAAGGCGATGCCGAAGTCGAGAATCTTCGCCCGCCCGTCGACGTTCACGAGGACGTTGCCCGGCTTCATGTCCCGGTGGACGAAGTTCAGGGGCGCGCCGTCCCCGCCGGTGAGCTCGTGGGCGTACTGGAGCGCCTCGGCGATCTCGCTCAGCAGGAGCATGCACGCCTGCACCGGGATGACGTGGCCCTCGATGCTCGCCGCGTCGATCAGCCGCCGCAGGTCGATGCCACGCACCAGCTCCATGACCATCGCGTACGTCGTACCGAGGAAGTCGTGCTCGAGCTTCTCGAGCCCGCGCACCTGCACGATGAAGGGGTGCTGCAGGCGCGACATGAGCGCCGCCTCGTCCGCCAGCGACGCCACCATGTCCGGCCGCTCGATCGCCCGCGCCGGGTCGAGCACCTTGACCGCCACGTCCTGGCTGAAGCCCAGCGCGCCCAGCACCTCCGCCCGGTACACCGTGCCGAAGGAACCAGAGCCCAACCGCTCGACGAGGCGGTAGGGGCCGACTGTCTGGGGCAGCTTCACGGCGCGAGACTAAACGAAGTCGCGATCCACGGAGGCGCTTGACTCCGCGCGCAGGGTGCATACATGGCAGTCCGGTCCCGATGAACCCACCGGAGGAATCCATGTCCACGCCCGAGACTCACGCGTTCCAGGCCGAGGTCAGCCGCGTCCTGCACCTCGTCGTCAACTCGCTCTACTCCAACAAGGAGATCTTCCTCCGCGAGCTGATCTCGAACGCGTCGGACGCCATCGACCGCTTGCGCCTCTCGGCGCTCGAGGACGACTCCCTCCTCGGCGACGACCCCGGCTTCGCCATCCGCATCTGGGCCGAGCCGGACGAGCGCCTCCTCCACATCGAGGACAACGGCGTCGGCATGAGCCACGACCAGCTCATCCAGAGCCTCGGCACCATCGCCCACTCGGGCACGCTGCAGTTCCTCGAAGGCCTCAAGGAGAAGTCCGACGACGCCTCGCTCATCGGCCAGTTCGGCGTCGGCTTCTACTCGGCGTTCCTCGTCGCGGACACGGTCACCGTCACCTCCCGCGCCGCCGGCAGCGACGAGGCATGGGTCTGGAGCAGCGACGCCCAGGAGAGCTACACGCTCGAGCCCGGCGAGCGCGCCGGCCGCGGCACCACCATCACCCTGCACCTCGCCGAGGAGCAGACGGAGTACACGTCCTTCTGGTCGCTGCGCGCGCTCATCGCCAAGTACAGCGACTACGTCCGCCATCCCATCATGCTCGGGGACATGCGCCCCGCCCCCGAAGAGGAGTCCGACGAGGACGCCGACGCCGAGGAGAGCGAGGACAAGGAGCCCGTCCTCACCCTGCAGTTCGAGCAGGTGAACAAGGCCAACCCCGTGTGGCAGCGCAACCGCGACGAGGTCACGGACGAGGAGTACGAGGCCTTCTACAAGCACCTGTCCCACGACTTCGAGGGGCCGCTCTGCTGGAACCACTTCCGCATCGAGGGCACCAAGCTCTTCACGGGCCTGCTCTTCGTGCCGAAGCGCCCCCCGTTCGACCTCTACCACCGCGAGGCGAAGCGCGGCGTCAGCCTCTTCGTGAACCGCGTCTTCATCATGGACGACGCCGAGGAGCTCGTCCCCAGCTGGCTCCGCTTCGTGAAGGGCGTCATCGACAGCGACGACCTGCCCCTGAACGTCTCGCGCGAGATGCTCCAGGACGGTGCCGTCACCCGCACCATTCGCAGGCAGGTCATCAAGAAGACCCTCGACCGCCTCAAGCAGTTCGCGGACGACAACGCCGAGGAGTACGCCGACTTCTGGACCGGCTTCGGCCCGGTCATCAAGGAGGGCCTGTACCTCGACCGCGACCAGAGCAAGCGCATCGGCAAGCTGCTGCGCTACCGGTCGTCCGGCGTCGACGGCCTGACCTCGCTGGACGAGTACGTCGAGCGCATGCCCGAGGACCAGGAGGCCATCTACTACGTCATCGGTGAGTCCGAGACGTCGGTGGCGAGCTCCCCGCACCTCGAGGCGCTCAAGTCCCGCGGCTGGGAGGTCCTCTACATGACCGACCCCGTCGACGAGTGGGCGGTGGACGGCCTCGGCGAGTGGGACGACAAGAAGCTCGTCTCCGCCACGGACGCCGACCTCGAACTGGACGCGGACGAGGAGACGAAGAAGGAGCGCGAGGAGGCCAAGGGCACCCTCGAGGGCCTGCTCTCCCACATGGGCACCGTCCTCGAGGAGAACGTGCGCGAGGTCCGGGTCAGCAACCGCCTGACTGACTCCCCCGTGTGCCTCGTGGTGCCCGAGGGCGGCCAGAACGCCTACCTCGAGCGCCTGCTCCGCAACCACGACAAGTCCATCCCGAAGACGAAGCGCATCCTCGAGGTGAACCCCACGCACCCCCTGATCACCGCCATCCGGGACGCCCACGAGCAGGACTCCGGCTCCGCGCAGGTCAACGAGTTCGTCGAGATCCTCTACGATCAGGCCCTGCTGTTGGAGGGGAGCCCGGTGGAGGACCCGGCCCGCCTCGCGCGCAGGATGACGACGCTCCTCCAGAAGGCGATGACCACCGCGTGAACCCCCTCGCTGCCCCCTATCTGTACGGACTGGACGAGCCGCTCGACGCAATGCTCGTCGAGGCCTACGTGACCGCGCTCGCGTGCGTCGCCAAGGCCAACGGCATCATCGAGTCCGAGTCCCGCGTCATCCAGGGCGCAGCCGACATCCTCGGGGCCATGCCGTTCACGGTCAGCCGCGCGCTCGGCAGCAAGGACCTGTCGCTGGACGGCCCCCTGGCGGTGCTCAAGGGCCACCCGCGGCTCCGGGCCCTCGTCTACCGCGACGCCCTGCTGGTGGCGCGGGCGGACGGGGTGACCACCGCGGAGGAGAACGTCGCACTCATGCAGATGGCGACGCAGCTGGGCCTCTCCGGCGCCCAGCGGCAGGCAGCGGAGGAGGCGGCCACCCTGATGACCGAGCTCCGCGCGAAGATGTCCGCCCTCTGAGCCTCGCGCGGCTCCTGGACGGGCGGCACCACGGCCTGCCCGGCTGGACCGTCGACCGCTTCGGCGGGGTGGCGCTGATCACCGCGTACGGACGCGACGACGCCGATCCCGCCACGCTGGAGCGCCTCGTCGGCCAGTCCATGGACTCCGAGGGCGTCTACGCCGTGGTCCTCAAGGAGCGCGGGCACGTCGATCGCTCCCGGGGTGAAGGGCGGCTCCTCGCCGGCGTCCTCCCGGAGCCCGATCCCGACGACCCCCTCGCCCGCCCGGGCCGGTTCGTCATCGAGGTGGACGCTGGAGGACCGCTGCGGGTCGCCGTCGACCTCCTCTACGGCACGAACACGGGCCTCTTCCCCGACGCGCGACCTCTGTGGCGGTTCGTCCGGGAGCGGGCGGACGGGCGGCGCGTCCTCAACCTCTTCTCGTACACCTCGGTGTTCGGCGTCGCCGCGGCCCTCGGAGGCGCGCGTTCCACGACGAACGTCGATCTCGTGCCGTCGGCGCTGGAGCGCGGCCAGATCAACTACACCCTCAACGGGCTCGCCCCCGACGCCCGCAGCCACACCCGCAGCGACGTCTTCGAGTTCCTCCGACGCGCCCGCAAGCGAGGGACGCGCTGGGATCTCGTCGTCTGCGATCCACCCCCCGTCCCCACCGCGGGCCGCAAGAAGCGCAACCGCAAGGGCTTCGATCCCGCGAAGGACATGGAGCGGCTGCTGGGCTCGGCGCTCGCTGTCGTCGAGCCCGGAGGCGGTCTGCTCGCCCTGTCGGCCACCCGCGGGACCTCCCGGTTCGAGGAGCCGCTGGCCGTGGCGCTCGCGTCCGTCGACCACGAGCCCCCCTCCGAGCTCAGCCGAGCCTCTGACTTTCCGGGGGACCGAACCGACGGACTGCGGGCGATGTGGGTCCCCATCCGTCCCCTGTCCTGAGGCGCGCCCGCGGATCTTGATCCAGGTCAAGGCGGCCAGGGCGAGCGGGGACGAGAGTGAGGCCCAACCCCTCACCCCGGAGTCCCCATGTCCCCCGTCATCCTCGTCACCGGCGGCAGCGCCGGCATCGGCCGCGCCCTCGTCCATCAGCTCCACGCCTCCGGCGCCCGCGTCGTCACCTGCGCCCGCGACGTCGACGCCCTCGACGCCCTCGAGCGCGAGCTCCCGGGGGTCCACACCGTCCCCTGCGACCTCACCTCCGCCGCCGAGCGGGCCGCCCTGGTCGACGCCGTCCGCGCGTTCGGCGCCGGCCGCCTCGACGGGCTCGTGAACAACGCGGCGATCCAGGACTGCTACCGCTTCGAGGCGGGCGGCGAGGACCCCGGTCGCGTCGAGCGGGAGATCGCCCTGAACCTCGTCGCACCGATCGACCTCGCCCACCGGCTCGCCGACGACCTCGCCGGAGGCTGGGTCGCGAACATCAGCTCGGGCCTCGCCCACATCCCCATCGGCCGCTGCCCGGTCTACGCCGGGACCAAGGCCGGCCTCTCTCACTACACTGCGAGCGTGCGGGAGCAGTCGCCGAGCGTGCGCTTCGTGGACGTGCTTCTGCCCGTGGTGGACACGCGGATGACCGCGGGGAGAGACGTGTCGAAGATCACCCCGGCCGAGGCGGCCCGGCAGATCCTCGCCGGCGTCGACGCTGGCTCCCCCGTGGTCCGGGTCGGCAAGGCCCGGCTCGTGCCGATCCTGAACTGGCTCGCCCCGGGCCTGCTCCGCCGGGTGTTCAACCGGCAGGCCTTGCCGGAGCCTGCGTGAGCCACGCCGCGGTCCGCGCTGCGCTCCCGTCGCTTCCGGACGCATCCTGGGACGCGATCGTCCCGCACCTGACGAGTCGTTCCCTCACGCGGGGCGAGACCCTGGTCCGCGCCGGAGACACCGTCGACTCCGTGGCCTTCGTCCGCGCGGGGCTGCTCCGCATGTACTACCTGCGCGCCGACGGCCGGGAGTTCAACAAGAGCTTCCTCGGCCCGGGAGCCTTCTGTGGAGTGCTCGACGCCCTCGCGTCGGGGGCCCCGAGCCGCCTCTCCATCAGCGCGCTGGCCGCGACCGAGCTCACGGTGCTGCCGTGGGCGACGTTCGACGCCCTGTGCCGCCGGGACCTCGCCTGGTCCGAGGTGGGGCGGCAGATGGCCCAGGGGCTGGCGGTGAAGAAGATGCGGAAGGAGGCCGGCCTGCTGCTGGACACCGCCGAGCAGCGGTACGAGACGTTCCTCGCGGAGTTCTCGGAGCTCGAGAGCGTCATCGCGGACTACCAGATCGCGAGCTACCTCGGGATCACCCCCGAGGCCCTCAGTCGCATCAGACGCCGAAGGTCGAAGCTACAGTCGCCGATGAGGTGAGTATGGAGCGCGACGCCTGGGACATCGCATCGGTCGGCCGCACCATCGCGGTGGTGGGGCGCGACGTGCCGCCCGCGCCCGAGCGGTGGCTCGACGGTCGGATCGTGGCCCAGTCGGAAGACGGCGCCACCGCCGCCGCGGCCCGAGAGTGGCTCCAGACCCACGCGGACCACGGGCTCATCGACCGGGCGAAGGTCGCGCTGGCGGCGCAGCTTCGTCGGCGTCTGCTCGGAGACCTCAGCGAGCCGACGCGCCTCGAGACGTTCGTGGAGCTCGTGAACGACGCGGCCGGGCAGGTGGAGAAGCCCATCGTGCTCGTGTTCGACGACGTGGCCGTGGCCGACGCACCGACGCAGACTCTGCTCCGCGACCTCGTCGCGTGGCCCGGCCGCTTCCAGGCGGCGATCGTCCTCCAGTTCCCGTCGATGCCGCTGCCGGGGTCAGGCGCCGCGGATCTCCTCGCCCAGGTCCGGGTGATCGAGGGGCCCGGCGGGCTGATCGGGACGAACGAGGGTCCCGAGACGTACGCCGAGCTTCACCCCGTCCCCACCGAGCGAGACAGCACCCCCCTCTGAGCGGCCACCGACGCCGCCAGCGACGCCTGGCCGCGCGCCCGCAGCAGGTTGTGATCTCCGCGCGTGGCGTAGGCGTCCGCGTTCCAGCCGAAGTAGCTCTCGTTCAGCGCATCCGCGGCGAACCGCGCGGCGAGCTCGAGGCAGATCCGCTCCACCCCCGGGACCAGGGCCTCGCGCTCCTCGGCCGGCTGCGGGCAGGCCGCGAGCCAGGCGGTGACGGCCGCATCGAAGAGAGTCGCGTCGAAGGTGGCGACGGCCACGTCCTCCCCGGCGGGGTTGCACCACGACCGCATCGCGTCCCCCATCTCGATGTCCAGCGAGAGCATCGCCATCGTGTCCAGGTCGATCAGGCAGAGGCCGTGGCCGGAGGCGTCGAAGCGCAGGTTGCTGATCTTGAGGTCGCCGTGGCAGACCCGCGTGGGTCCTTCGAGGCGGCCGTCCCACGTCTCCCAGCCCGCGAGGATCTGGTCGGCGAGGCGTCCCACCTCGTCGCGCAAGCGGTGGGTGGGGTGATCGTCGACGGCGCGGGTGAGGGTCGCCATGTGCTTGTCGGTGTCGTGCGCCCCGGGGCGGGTGAACGCGAACTGGTGGTCGAGGTCGGCCGTCGCCGCGTGCCAGCGCCCGACCAGGTCACCCGCGGACGCAGCGAGCGCCGGCCCATCGAGGGAGTCGAAGGACACCCCGGGGACGAAGGTCTGGGCCCGCCAGCAACGTCCTTCGTCGTCGATCGTCCACAGGTGCCCACCGTCGGTCGGGATGAGCCGCGGCGTCGCCATTCCCCGGGACGCCAGGTGCGCGGTGATGGCCTCGATGTCCAGGTGGACCTCCGGGCCGAAGATCAGGTGGAGCCGCTGCACGACGGCCTCCGGCGGGTCCCCCACTGCGAACGTGTCGTTGATGAGGCCGCCGGCGAGCGGGCGACAGTCGAGGGACGCGAGGGAAGACCAGGCATGAAGGGGCGGCCGCATGGTCGGAGGATATGCCTCATGTACATTGGCCGCGCCGTGGCGAGACGTCGCCACCCGGGAGGAACCAATGACACTGAAGAAGACGCTGACCCTGTGCGCCGCTTTCACCCTCGCCCTCGCGGGCTGCCCGGGTGACGAGCCCGCCGATCCCACCCCCGAGGCCACCCCGGAGGCGACGCCCGAGCCCACGCCGGAGCCGACGCCCGAACCCACCCCCGAGCCCACCCCGGAAGAGACGGGCGAGGTCGCGCTCAGCGAGCAGCTGACGGCGTTCATCGGTGGGTTGTCCGACGAGGACAAGGCGGCGACGAACCCGAAGTCGGGCGACGCGGCGGCGATCAAGAAGGGCGGCGAGGAGTACGCGTCCTCCTGCAAGCAGTGCCACGGCGTCGCTGGCGCTGGCGACGGCCCGGTCGCGAACCGCTTCAAGCCGCCCGCCTCCAACCTCACGGACCCGGCCCGCGCGGGCGCCCTGACCCCGGGCATCAACTTCCAGATCATGAAGCAGGGCATCCAGGGCACTGCCATGCAGGCCTTCGGCGCCGCCATGAGCGACGACCAGATCTGGACGATCCTCGCCTACACCGAGAGCCTGGTCGCCGAGGCGCCGGCCGACGACGGCGGCGAGGAGAAGCCCGCCGAGGGCGGCGAGTAGACCCCAAGCCCGGGTTCGCTGAGCCTCCTCGCTAGTTCGAGGAGGTGTACGAGAACCGGTGGCGCGCCGGCATCAGGCGGCCGTACTCAGGGATCGGGAAGCGCAGCCGCCCGATCTGGTCGAGGAAGCAGGCGTTGAGCCACTCCTCCTGCTCGTGCCCGCCCCAGGCGGACTCCGTGACCTTGGCGTCCGCGACGCGGCCGAACCCGTCGATCATCCAGACGATCTCGGTCTTGCCGGACAGGTCTTCCTTCGAGGCGTAGTCCGCCAGCTCGTGGCAGTGCCGGTAGGACCGCGAGCGCGACAGGATCACGGCCCGCTGCTCGTGGGGCTCGATCCCGTTCCAGTCCAGCGACCCCAGCGTCCAGCCCGGGTCCGCCCGCTCGGTGAGGTGACGCACGAACAGCCGATGGAGCGGACCCTTGCGCTCCAGGGCTTCCTTCATCGCCTTGTAGGGGGCCTCGTCCGACGGGGGCAGCTGGTTCCCGGCGGCCCGCTCGTCCACGAGGCGCCGGATCGCCGCCGCGGCGTCCTTGGGGAGGGGGTCCACCTCGAGCCCCGCCTCGATGTTCTCCTCCCCGTTCGCCGCATCGCCGGACCGACGGAGGCACAACCCGCGCAGGAGGAAGAGCACGGAGTCCTTGCGCCGCTCCACGAGGCTCGTCGTGATCTGGGCGCACGCCGACCAGCGCAGCTGGCCCATCGTCAGGTCGAGCAGATCCGCGAGCTTCGTCTCGTCGTCGAGGGAGACCCAGGCGCGCGCCACCAGCACGTCGATCGCTCCCTGGACGTCTCCCTTGCCCACCAGCGCCGCGACGTACCTCGACAGCGCCTCCGACTGGCCCACCTGCTCACTGAGCTCCGCCAGCTCCGCCAGCTCGGCATCGGTCAGACGCTCCAGGTTCTCCGCTTCCGTGATCCGGTTCTCGAGGTTCGCGTCCCCGGTGAGCGCCCGCGTCGTGGCGTCGAACTCGGGGGGAGGCAGCGGGGCCTTCTTGCGGCACGACGCCAGGGGGACGAGGAGGCAGACACCAACAGCGACAGCGAAGACACGGGACATGAGGCGCATGGCGCGAGGCTACCCCAGGACCCCCCAACGGCGGGCTCGCCCCTGTCTCAGGGGTGCGCGGAGGCCGCGCGGGGCTACCGCCAGCTGTAGCCGGCGAGCTCCAGGCCCCACTCGGTCACGCTGCCGTCGGTGAACAGGTGCAGGGTGACGGCCCCGTGGGGGAGGGGCTCCGAGACGACCGCGCCCACGTTGCCGGACCACTCCGCGAGCTTGTCCCCGCCGGGGGACCGGATGACGACGAAGTCGTAGTTGGCCTCGGTGTCGATCCGCGAGAAGTGCAGCCGCATCTCGGTCGCCCCCTGAGGCGCCGTGATCGCCGCCTGCCCCGAGAAGTCGTTGGCGTAGGGGTGCGGCGAGTTGATCCGGTACTCCTGGAACGTCCACTCGGGCGCGGGCGGCTCAGCGGGAGGCTCAGGCTGGCTGCCGGTGAGTCCGAGCTGGTCGAGGGCGGCGAAGGCGTCGAGGCGCCCGCTCGCCACGAGGCCCGAAAGCGACGGGACCTCGGTCGCGGACTGCATCAGGACCTGGCGGATCTGGGCGGGGGCGATGGACGGTGCTGCGCTCTTGATGAGGGCCGCTGCCCCCGCGACGTAGGGCGCCGCCATGGACGTCCCATCCAGATAGCCCCAGTCCTCGCCCGGGAAGGTGGAGACGATGTCGACCCCGGGCGCGGCGATGTGGACGCGGCTGGCGCCGTAGTTGGAGAAGCTGCCGAGGCGGTCGCGCCGGTCGCTCGCCGCGACCGAGATGACGTTGTCGAGGGGGTAGTTGGCGGGGTAGCTGGCGAAGGAGTCGTTGTTCCGACCTTCGTTGCCGGCGGCAGCCACGAAGAGCACCCCGCGGGAGCGCGCATAGGCGATCGCGTTGCGGATGGCCGACGACTGGCCCGGCCCGCCCCAGGACGCGTTGATGATGTGGGCGCCGTTGTTCACCGCGTAGGTGATCGCCTCCGCCGCCTGGGACGAGAGCCCGCCGCGGTTCCCGTCGAGGAACTTGAGTGACATCACCTGGGCGCGGTACGCGACCCCGGGCACGCCGTAGCCGTCGTCTCCCCGCGCTGCGACGGACCCGGCGACGTGGGTCCCGTGCCAATCCCGGTCATTGGGGTCGTTGTCCCGATTCACGAAGTCGTAGCCGTGGACGTCGTCGACGTAGCCGTTGCCGTCGTCGTCGACGCCGTTGCCGGGGATCTCGTCGGTGTTCGTCCAGAGGTTCGGCACCAGATCGGGGTGGGTGATGTCCACGCCCGTGTCGATCACGGCGACGACGATCCCCTCACCGCGGGTGACGTCCCAGGCGCCGAAGGCGTCGATGTCCGCCCCCGCGATTCCGCCACCGACCCCGCTGTTGCTCAGACCCCACAGGTACTCGCCGTAGTCGTTGGGGATCGCGGACGGCTGGTAGACGAACTGGGGCTCGGCGAACGAGGTGGAGGCGTCGTCCTCGAGGGCGTCGAGGACCTCGTCCCGGCCCCGCGAGCCGTCGTCCACAAGGACGGCGAGGCGGTCGCTGTGGCGGACCTCCAGGATCTCCATGCCCTCACGCGCGGCCAGCTCCCGCAGCTCCGCCTCGGTCGCGTCGTCGGAGATGCCGATCACGTACTCCCCCGCGACCTCGTGCTCGGCGAACTCGATGAGACCGGTGTCCTCGCCGACGTAGCAGCCGGTCACGAGGAGGAGGGCGGGGAGGGCGGAGGAGGATCGGAGGATTCTGCGCATCGAGCTGCCTTTCCATCGGTGACCGGCGATGCCCCCTGAAGGAGCAAGTTCCGGGCCAACGATCCGACAGCGGCATTTGCCTCACGAAAACAGGCGCTTGCGCACTTTAGTGGTCACTCTTATGACCACTAGAGGGGTCTGCAGATCCTTCCGGAGTTGTTGAGAAGTTGTTGCGTGGTCGATTGTTCCTGGATCGCACCCGGGCAACATCCTTCGCGTCTATTACTCGGCCATGGCCCACAGTCGCGCCACGATCGTCCCGCTCCCGGCCGCCGACGCGGACTACCGCCTCCTGGTGCCCGTCCTGAAGGATCTGTCCGCGGGCTCCGATGCCGCGTCGTTGTTCCAGGCAGCGGGCGCTGCGCTCCAGCGCCTCGCACCGTTCGACTGGATGGCCATCAGCTACATGCCGCTCCGGGGCGAGGACGTGATCCTCCACCGGAGCATCCCTGGGCGCCCGGACTGGCTCGCCGGATCGGAGCCGCTCCAGTCGTCGTCGCGCCGCACCCGCGCGTGGTTCCTCCCCGACGTCCCGCGCGTCGTCGACACCGGCGGTGCCGCGATCACGGACGATCCCACCTGGCCCGTGCCCGAAGAGGTGGGGCCGCTCCTGTCGCTGCCGCTCCCGGCCGGCGCCGGCGGGCAGCGCCGCGATGCCCAGCGCGCCCGCCGTCGGGGGGCTCTCGTTCTCGGGCGGACGAGCGCCGAAGCCTTCGCCCCCTCACTGCTCGCCCTCCTGGAGCCGTGCGTGGCCCACATCCTCGCGCTCCTCGAGCGGCAGGAGTGGCTGGAGAGCTTCCGGGAGGTCAGCGGGGAGCTCCGGGGTCTTCGGGCGGGGCGCCGACCGCGGGCCCGCGCGGTCCGCCCGGTCGACACCGGCGACGGCACGACGGAGACGCCGCGCTGGGTGGCCGTGGACCCTGGCGGGCGCGAGTGCCTGGAGATCGTGGAGCGCGCTGCTGCCACCACCCTGCCGGTCCTCCTCGCCGGCGAGTCCGGAACCGGCAAGGAGCTGCTCGCACGCACGCTGCATCGCATGTCCGACCGGCGGGACCGCCCCTACATCGCCGTGAACGTCGCGACGCTCCGCCCCGAGCTCGCCGCCTCCGAGCTGTTCGGCCATGTGCGGGGGGCCTTCACGGATGCCCGCGGCGACCGGCGCGGGCTCCTGCACGAGGCGGACGGAGGCACGCTCTTCCTCGACGAGATCGGGGACATGCCCGCGGCCATCCAGCCAGCGCTGCTGCGCTTCCTCGAGGACGGCTACGTCCGCCCGGTCGGGAGCAACGAGAAGCAGCGCGTCGACGTGCGGGTGGTGAGCGCGACGCACCGGGACCTGCGCTTCGCGATCGGAGACGGCGGCTTCCGCGCCGACCTGTACCACCGCCTCGCCGCCGTCGTGGTCGACGTGCCCCCGCTGCGGGCGCGCCCCGGCGATCTCCTCCCGCTGGCCCGCAAGTTCCTCCAACAAGCCTCCGACGGCCGCACCAGGGAACTCCCCGCCGCTTGGCTCCCCGCGCTGCGGGCGTGGTCGTGGCCGGGGAACGTGCGCGAGCTGCGCAACGCGATGCAGGCGGTGGCTGCCTTGTCGCGGGGGCCCGATCTGGAGCCCCGCTTCCTGCCTCAGCCGCTGCGAGGGTTCGTCGAGGAGTCGGTCGCCACCACCGCGACGGCCGGCCCCGAAGTGCGTCTCGCGCCGGAAGACGCGCCCACCGAGTCCGCCATGGCGCCCGTCGCGGAGTCGTCCCGCGCCGAGTTCGATGGCTGGACGCTGGTCGAGGTCGAGCGGGAGATGCTGCGGAGGGCGCTGCACACGACCGGGGGGCACCGAGGCCGCGCTGCCGCACAGCTGGGCATCAGCCCCCGATCGCTCTACGACCGGATCAAGCGCCTGAACGTGGAGGTGTGAGCCCGGAGGGGGCTCGGGTTCGCGCTACTTCGCGCGGGCCATCTTCGCGCGCTCGTCGATCGCCGCCTGGAGACGGTCGGCGTCGGAGCTCGCGGACTTGTCGGCCATGCCGAGGACGCGACAGTCGGCGTCCAGCAGCAGCGTGAACGGCGCGCCGTCGATCCCGTACCGCTGGGCCACGATCGCGAACTTGTCGTCGAGCACGCGGAAGGGGCGCTTCGCCTTCGCCACGAGCTCGCCCATCTCGGCGGTGCCGCGATCCGTGGAGATCGCGATCGAGACGAGTCCGCTCCGCTCGTACCGCCGCTGCCACTTCGTCAGCTGACTGAAGTCCGCGTTGGCCGAGTCGTTGTTCACGAAGGCGAGGAGGACCATCGTCGTGTCCCCACCTCGGGGCCCGCACTGGTCGTCCAGCTGGATGATCTCGCGCTGCGCCTCGTCCTCACCGCGCTCCCGGAACGCCTCGAGACTGAACGCCGGCGCGGTGCCACCGATCGTCGGCAGGGCGTTGGGGTCGTACTTGCCGGCGATGGCAGGCGCGGCGCTCAGCATGGCCAGGGCGAGGCCCCAGGCAGCGGCGGCGCGGAGGCTCACGAGCCCCCCTCCACCTGCACGATGATGAGCGTGGTGTTGTCCCGGCCGCCTTCGTCGTTCGCCCGATCCACGAGCGCCTGACAGGCGTCCTGCGGCTCCGGGTTGTCCCGGAGGATCGCCTGGATGTCGGCGTCCGAGATCTCACCCCAGAGGCCGTCGCTGCAGAGCATGAGCCAGTCTCCGTCCTGCACCTCGACGTGGTAGACGTCGACCTCGACCTCGGGCATCGACCCGATCGAGCGCACGAGGATGTTCCCCGAGGGGTGCGTACGGGCTTCTTCGGCGGTCAGCTCGCCAAGTTGAACGAGGTAGGCCACGAGGCTGTGGTCCTGGCTGATCGCCTTGAGCTTGCCCTTGCGGAGCAGGTAGGCACGGGAGTCGCCCACGTTGGCGACGACCGCGTCCTTGCCCTTGTAGACGAGGGAGCACGTGAGCGTGGTCCCCATGTTCGAGTCGTTCTCTTCGCCAGCGGTCACGACGGCGCGGTTCGCGGTCTGGACCGACTCGCGGAGGAGATCCCGCAGGGCGGGGACGGTCCGGCCGTCCATGCCCTCGAGCCCGGCGCGCGCGGCTTCGAAGAGGGTCTCCACGGCCACCTGGCTGGCGACCTCTCCCCGATCGTGGCCCCCCATGCCGTCCGCGACGGCGTACAGGACGAGGTCCTCGTCCAGCGGTGCCCAGTACAGGTTGTCCTCGTTGAGCTCACGGACGCGGCCCACATCGGAGAGCTGGCCCACCGCAGGAGCGAAGCGCTGCCTCAGCTCCTGGAGGTCGTCGGCACCCGACTCGCCCGTGTTCCCGCTCTCTTCCGACATGCGGTCCGCCTCAGCTTCTCTGATCGACTCGACAGGACGAGATTCCGTCACCTCGAACGTCGGATTATAGGGTCACTTGTCGCGCTGGTCCACGGGTGGGGGCACCCAGCGGCCCGGATCCCGGCGCGATCAGCACGACCGCGCAGGCGCTTTCGCCGGGTCGCGGGCGTCGCGGATCGAGCCGCCCTGCTAGCGTTCAGCCGCCAAGATCGCCCCTGTCCCGTCACTCTCTCACCCCTGGACCGCCCCGCTTGGATCGCACCGGTCACCACCCCATCCAGCCCGAGGTGCTCTTCGCGCACGCGTACATGCTGAGCGCGGATCGCCACCGGGCCGGGGCGCTGCACCCGCTCCCGCCACTGCAACCCGCTGAGGTGGCCGCCTGGATCGCGGATCGCGCCTTCACCTCGGTAGAGACGTGGGACTCCACGTTCCGCATGGACACCAGCGCGTTCGAGGTCGAGGTGTCGCGCCAGCGCCCTCGTGTGGCCTGGCTCTACACCCACCCAACGACTCGGACGACCGGCGTCGACTTCTGCGGGATGGCGCGCCGCGCCGGAGCGGTCGTGCTCGCCGCGGGGCCCGATGCCCAGCTGCGTCCCGCCCTCTACCTGCGCGCGGGCGCAGACGCCGTGGTCCTGGGGGAGGGCGAGCACGCGACCCTCGAGCTCGTGAACGCCCTGCGGGCCAATGACTATCGGCCGGACGGCGAGGTCCTGAGCCGCATCCCGGGCATCTGCTGGATGGATCCCCATGGGACGCTTCGCTACTCGTCCGGCGCGGAGAAGCTGGTCCCGGTCGAGGAGCTCCCCCAGCCTCACCGTGACCCCGAGGAGACGCGGGTCTTCCTCGATCGCTGGCTCACCGTCGGGGAGCACCGGCGCCTCGCAATCCGATCGGCGCGTGGGTGCCCCCTCTCGTGTGGCTTCTGTACGAACACCGTCTTCGGCCTCCCCTACCGCCGCCGCCCGCCGGAGGACGTCGCCGCCGAGATGGTCGATCTCGTGGAGCGGTTCCCGGTGGATCGTCTCGTCTTCGTCGACGAGATCTTCGTCTGGGACGCGGGCTGGCTCGCGGACTTCTGCGACGCCCTCGAGGCCACGGGCCAGCCCGTCGAGTTCGAGGCGAACGCCCACCCCAGCGCCCTCGATGACGCCTCTCTCCGCCGGCTCGCGCGCGCGGGGTGCAAGCGCATCGAGCTCGACGCCGCCTCCGGGTCGGGCGCGCTGCTCGATCGCCTGGGCTGGGGCTACGAGCCGTCGGCGATCTACCGCGCCGCCACGATGATCCGCGCGGCGGGGATCGAGCTCGGGCTCCAGACGCTGGTGGGTCTCCCCGGCGAGACCCGCGAGGATCTCGATCAGACCTTGCAGATGGTGAGCATCGTCAAGCCGCAGGGCGTCGAGGTGACCCGGGTCGATCCCGACTCTCCCGCGCTGTTCCGCAAGGACTGGGCTCGGGTGGTCGAGGGGCCGATCGCCCAGCGCGCACCTCGAGACGGCGTCCTGCCGAGTCACGTTCTCGACGCGGCCGTGCAGTGGCTCGACACCCAGGTGGATGAGGGACGCGAGTCCCTTCCGTCCCGAATTGCCCGCGCAGCCCAGCGGCCATTGCTTCGTGCGGCAGTTCGCGTTCTGCCCGGGCGTAGACGCCGCTGATAGACTCGACCCGAGGGGTGTGCGCGGGTGGTCCGCGGGAGCTCACCCCGGTCGAGGTCGGATGCCAGAAGACGGCACCAAGGGGTTGGGGACCCTGGCCGATACCTTTCGCAAGGTTCCGGCCGTCCCCATGCGCATGCCCGAAGTCGGGGAGGTCTTCGCGGGCCGCTACGACATCAAGCGGATGATCGGCCGCGGCGGGATGGGCGTCGTCTACCTCGCCACCCAGGCCCCCCTCGGCCGCCAGGTCGCCCTCAAGATCCTCAAGCCGCCGGAGTCCCTCGAGGACGATCCGAACTTCGACGAGCGCTTCCTGCGTGAGGCGGCGGCGGCGGCGCGCCTGTCCCATCCGAACACGATCACGGTGCACGACTTCGGGCAGGCCGACGACGGCGCGCTCTACATCGTCATGGAGTACCTCGAGGGCAACGACGTCCGCACGGTGATCGCGCACGAAGGCGCGTTCCACCCGGGCCGGGCGATTCACGTGGCGAAGCAGGTGGCCAAGAGCCTGCGTGAGGCCCATCGCAAGGGGATCATCCACCGGGACCTGAAGCCCGCGAACGTCCTGCTCGTCAACCGGGACGAGGACGCCGACTTCGTCAAGGTGCTCGACTTCGGGCTCGTGAAGTTCCGCGGGGAGGCCTCGGAGATCACGCTCGCCGGCAAGTTCCTCGGCTCGCCGCGCTACACCTCCCCCGAGGCGCTGGATCGCACCCGGGAGGTCGACCACCGGGCGGACATCTACGCCGTCGGCATCCTCCTGTACGCGATGATCACGGGGCACCCCCCGTTCGACGGCGATCCGATGCAGGTGCTGCACGCGCACCTGCACGAGAAGCCGAAGCCCATGTGGAAGCTGAACCCGGCGGCGCAGACCTCGCCGGCGCTCGAGGCGCTCGTGGCCCGGTGCCTCGAGAAGGATCCGGACCTTCGCTTCCAGTCCATGGGCGACCTGGTGAACGCGCTGCGGAACGCCGGCGGGGCGTTCGGCGCCGACGACACGGAGACGCTCGATCTCGAGGTGAACGAGTCGCTCGAGCTGGACCCCGAGCCCGGGACGCCGCTGCCTCGCCGGCCGAGCAAGCCACTCCCCACTCCCACGGTCGCGCCGGCACCGCGCCAGCCCTCGCCGGGCCCGGCAGCCCGCGAGCCCAAGAAGCGCCGGCGGCGCCGGGGCGGGATGTCGACGGGGCTCAAGGCCCTGATCGGGGTCGCGGCGCTCCTGGCGATCGCGGTGGTGGGGCTCCTGGTGACGCAGGGGGACGGAGACGAGGATCCTGCGGGCGCGTCCGACTCGGAGCCCACGGACGGGGCGGTGGAGATCGAGGTCGCGCCCACGAAGCTCGCGATCGGATCGACGCCCGCGGGGGCCACGGTGGAGGCGGAGATCGACGGCGCCTGGACCCCTCTGGGGGCGACGCCGCTGACGGCGGCCGAGGTGTCCCTTCCCGAGGGCGCCACGGAGCTGCGGGTGAGGCTCCGGCGCGAGGGGTACGAGAAGCTGGTGACGACGGTCCCGGTCGCCGACGGCGCCGCGAACTGGACGGGCGAGCTGGTGGCGACGCCCGCGGCGACGCCCGAGCCGACCCCCAAGGTCACGCCGGCACCGACCCCGAAGCCGAAGCCCGCGCCGGTGGCGAAGCCCAAGCCGACCCCCGAGCCGGCGCCCGCCGCCAAGCCGAAGCCCAAGCCCAAGCCCAAGCCCGAGGCCAAGCCGGACCCCACGCCGAGCAGCCCCTCCGGCTACAAGGACAACCCCTACTGATGCCGACCCGCGCCCTCCGCTCGCTCGCGCTGCTGCTCCTGCTCCTGCTGCCGGCCCAGGCCCTCGCGGACGCCCGCGACGACGCCCGCCGCGCGTTCCGCGCAGGGATGGATCTGATCGATCAGGGGGCTCACGCCGACGGCGCCCTGCTGCTCCAGAAGGCGTACGACATCCTCCCGCACCCCTCGGTGCTCTACAACATCGGCCTCGCCTGGGCCGATGCCGGCAACTTCGAGAAGTCGGTGGAGGCCTTCGAGGCATACCTCGCCAGCGGGCCGGCCGACGCCGCGGCGGTGGAGCGACTGATCGCGCTGCTTCAGCAGCAGGCCCGCGAGGCGTCCGGGGAGACCACGGCGGCCCCCTCGGGACCGACCCTGCCGGGCGGCGAGACCGCCGGGCCCGCCGAGACGCCCTCCGGAGGGACGGTAGTCGCCGGGCCCGAAGTGGCGGCGTTGATCGCCCGCCTGGAGCGCCTGGCCGACCGGATCGAGGGCAAGGCCGAGCCGGACGTGGATGTCCTCGCCGACGCGCCCGAGGCGGAGCTGCTCGAGGCGAAGGGCGGTGACTTCTACGAAGAGCAGGTGGTCTCCGCTTCGCGCACGGCGACGACGCCGGTCGACGCTCCCTCGGCGATCACGATCATCACCGCCGACGACATCCGACTGTCGGGCGTGACGAACATCCCGGACATCCTGCGGCGGGTCCCGGGCCTGTCGACCCTGACGATGGGGGCGGGGAACACGAACCTCGCCATCCGCGGCTTCAACCAGCGGATCTCGAACAAGCTGCTGGTCCTCGTCGACGGGCGCTCGGCCTACTTCGACTTCCTCGGCGGGACCTTCTTCAAGACGATGAACATCGACCTCGCCGACATCGAGCGGATCGAGGTCATCCGGGGTCCGGGCTCGACGCTGTACGGCGCGAACGCCTTCGGCGGCGTGGTGAACATCATCACGAAGGCGCCGGGCGCGGAGCAGGGCGGCCAGGTGCGGCTCACCGGCGGCATGGGTGAGACGCTGCTGGGGAACGTGCGGTTCTCGGGGCGCAAGGGGATCGTCGGCTGGCGCGGCTCCCTCGGCTACGAGCAGACGGACCGCTTCGCCCTGGAGTACGGGCCGGAGCGCACGGACGTGGAGCTCACGACCCAGGATGCGAGCCTCGCGGTGCGGGCGCTGCGGGTGAACGGCGGCGTGGCGATCGTCCCCGCGCCGAACGTGTCCATCGGGCTGTCGGGCGGGCTGTCCTACGTCTTCGACAACTTCTTCGCCATCGGCGTGTTCCGCGACTACTGGCTCCAGGGGCTCGTCGCGGACGTGCGGACGGACATCCGCATCGGTGGGCTCTCGGTGCGCGCGTTCTGGAACTCCTTCGACGCCGACGCCGCGCCCACCTGGCAGCCGATCGGCGCCATCGACCTGAGCAACGAGGTCAAGAGCCACGTCGTCGACGTCGAGGCGGTCTACACCGGGACGGCGATGACCGGGCCCATCCGCCACGATCTGTCGGCGGGGGCGGGCTACCGGCTCAAGACCATCAACTGGGACTACCTGAGCGAGCCGAAGCTGGAGCAGCACCTCAACGGCTTCGTGGAGGACCGGATCACGTTCGCGCCGCCGCTGGTGGCGGTCCTCGGGTTCCGGTTCGACCAGCACCCGCTCGTGGGCTTCACGCCGTCGCCGCGCGCTGCGGTGCTCATCAAGCCGACGGCCGGGCAGTCCCTGCGGATCTCGGCGGGCACCGCGTTCCGCACGCCGACGTTCCTCGAGAGCTACCTCGACCTCGTCGTGCCGACGACGGTGACGGGCGTGGCGATCAAGTCCCGGGGCAGCACGGATCTCGCGCCCGAGAACATCTTCTCCGCAGAGCTCGGCTACACGTTCGCGGACAGCGACTACCTGAGCTTCGGGATCAACGCGTACTACGAGCGGATCGCGAACCCGATCGCGCTGGGCGCGGTGGTGGGCTCGGACCGGGCGAAGCTGGAGGGGAACAACTTCCTCGTCGGGACGTCGACCTTCGAGAACGGGGACGGTGTGTTCCACGGGCTCGGCGGCGAGGCGGAGATCCACGCGTTCCCGGTCGACGGCCTCGACATCCGGGCCAACTACTCGCTCAACCTGATGATCGACCAAGAGAAGAAGGACGCGGGGCTGACGGCCCCCGACCACTTCGACCGGCGGCATCCGCAGCACATGGGGATGGTGGGCGTGACCTACCGGAGCCCGATCGGGCTCGACGCGAACGTGGACTTCCACGTGGTCGGGAACGTGGACGTGCCGGAGCGGACCTTCGACGACGCGGGGAACGTGGCGGTGGAGTCGTGCACGGCGGACGCCTACCCGCTGCTCAACGCCCGCATCGGCTGGCGCTTCCTCGAGGACAAGCTCGAGGTCGGAGTGACGGGATCGAACCTCATCGGCTTCGGTACCGGGGGCCACCGCGAGCACTGCTACGCCACGCCCGTCGGCGCGCGCGTCCTGGGGTCAGCGACCTACCGGTTCTGAGAGGGGGCCGTCGGGCGCTCCCGAAGCTCTCGCCCCGGGCGGCCTCGTCGCTCCTACGCCTTCGTGATCCCGTCCGCCAGCCACTCGACCTTGCCGCGGACGGCGTCGAGGTAGATGGACTGGATGCGCTCGGTGATCGGGCCGCGGGTGCCGGCGCCGATCTGTCGGCGGTCGAGCTCGCGGACCGGGGTGACCTCGGCCGCCGAGCCACACATGAAGGCCTCGTCCGCCGTGTAGAACGCGTCGCGGCCGAACGGCGTCTCCTGGACCTCGATGCCCTCGTGCCGGCAGATGTCCAGGATCGAGTCCCGGGTGATGCCCGGCAGGATGTTCGTCACCGGCGGCGTGCGGACCACCCCGTCGTGCACCACGAAGACGTTCTCTCCCGTCCCCTCGGCGACGAGGCCGTGCTGGTCGAGCATGAGCGCCTCGTCGAAGCCGTTCTCGTTGGCCTCGTAGCGCGCCAGGATCGAGTTCACGTAATGCCCGACGACCTTCGCCCGCTGGAGCGCCGCGTTGGGGTGGTTCCGGGTGAACGAGCTCGTCTGGAGACGCACGCCGTTCTTCAGCCCCTCCTCGCCCAGATACGCACCCCACTTCCATGCAGCGACCACCACGTGCAGCTGATTCCCGCGCGCCCCCAGCCCCATCTGTCCGTGCCCCAGGAACGCCAGCGGCCGCAGGTACGCCTCCGTGAAGCCGTTGCGGGTCAGCGTCGACAGGCACGCCTCGGTGAGCTCCTCCGCCGAGTACGGCAGGGGCCAGCGCATCATCTTCGCGCTGTCGATGAGGCGCTTGATGTGGGGCTCCAGGCGCCAGATCCCCGCCGTCCCGTCCGGCTGCTCGTACGCCCGGATCCCCTCGAACACCCCGAGTCCGTAGTGCAGCGTGTGAGACAGCACGTGGACATTGGCGTCGTCGAAGGGGACGAACTCCCCATCCATCCAGATGAAGTCGGAGCGAACGGACATGCGTGGTTTCCTCGGAGCGGGGGGAGGCGCACCTTAGCGACGGACTCGCGAACGATCGACATCGACCCGATGACAGCGCGCCGTGGCCCGGCTCCGCCCCTTCGGCATGTCCCCGCAGTCGTCCGCGCGTGCCCTCTGTACCCTGCGCCCTCCCGAACACGGTCCATCAGGCTGGAGGTCCCCCATGCTCGCTCGACTCATCCCCGCCGTGCTCGGCGTCGCTCTGCTCCTCGGCGCCGCCGACGCCCACGCCCTGAACCCCAGCCGGACGTACAAGCAGCTCCCGGACAAGTTCAACATGAAGTACGAGGCGGAGAAGGTGAGGACCAACGACGGCGCCGCTGAGCTCAACGTCTGGAACTTCCCCGCGAAGACCAAGACCACCTCGACCGTCCTCATCGCCCACAGCGGCGAGGGGAACATGGCCGACTACCTGCGCCGCGTGGACCAGTTCCTGTCCACCCACAACGTCGTCATCTTCGACTGGCGCGGCTACGGGGAGAGCAGCGAGTTCGAGATCGACTCGAACATGTACATCTACCCCCACTTCCAGGACGACATGGCCACCATGTTCGACTACACCCGGAAGAAGTACGCCGCCACGTTCGATGTGTACGGATTCGGCTCCGTCGGTGGCGGGGTCGCCCTTGGTGTGGGCTGGAGCCGGCCCGAAGCGCGGCGGATCATCGCCGACACGCCGTTCCTGTCCATGGAGGACCTGGAGAGCCGCTTCGAGAGCTGGGACGAGCCGATGGAGGTCCCGTTCGCCGGCTACGAGGCGAAGAACGAGCCGGGCCGCGCGATCCTCGAGAACGCCCCCGGCAAGAACCTCCAGGCCGTGCAGCTCATCGTCGGGAGCAACGACGTCCTCTTCAAGTCGACCGACTACGACGCGCTCATCAAGGCCCACAAGAAGCTGATCGCCAAGGTCTGGGTCGTGGAGAACCCTGACCGCAAGGACAACTTCAAGGTCGACAAGGCGGCCTACTTCGGCAAGGTCGGCGAGGCCCTCGGAGCGAAGTAGCCGCGCGGCCGCGCAGCCGCGCAACCCGGACGACTCCTACGCCGCCCGCCGCGCCGCCCCGCGCAGCACATCGAGCAACGCCGCCGCCACCTCCTTGGGCTTCTCCTCGTGGGGCATCAGACTCGCGCGCTCGATCACCGTCAGCCGCGCATCGGGGAACGTGCCCACCATCTCCTGGGCCCAGTCGAGCGGGAAGAACGGGTCCTCCGCCCCCCACACCATCTGCACGGGCACGTGGAGGCGCGCGTGGATCGCGGCGAGCTGTCGGACGTGCTCCTCGTCGAAGCTCTGGAGCAGGTCCATCGCCGCTCGGTACTGCGCGTCGTCGTCGACGAGGGGACGCAGGAACAGCTCGTCGAAGTCCCCGTCGATGAGCGACCGGTCGACGAACGAGCCGCCGAGCACGAAGGGGCTGCGGCGCAGTACGGGCTTGTCCAGCACCCAACGCAGGAGCGCGCCGAAGCCGGGGATGTGCCGCCCGATCAGGAACCCCTTGAACCACCACCCGACGCCCTGCGGCTGCTCGGTGTTGATGAGCCCGAGCGCTCGGAGGCGCGGATCCCCCACCATCGCGTGGCGCGCGATCATCCCGCCGCTGTCGTGCCCCACGACGGCAACGCTGTCGAGCTCGAGCGCATCCACCGCCGCGCGGACGGCGGCCATGTGGTGCTCCATCCCGATGGGTGTGTCCGCGTCGAAGCGGCTCGCGCCGGTCCCTGCCAGGTCGAGCACGTGGCAGGTGACGTGAGGAGCGAGGTGGGGGAGCAGCTTGCGCCAGGTCGCGCCGGTGACGGGCCAGCCGTGGACGAAGAGGACGTCGGGCCCCTCGCCCACACTGCGGACGGCGATCTGCCCTCCTGCGACGTCGACGAAGCGGTGGGGCGGGGCGCGGAAGAGCTCGGTGGCGGTCTGTTCGGTCAGCATGGTGGTGTCTCCTTCCCGAAGACCCTCGCCGCCGCGGATCCCCCCAGCAACTACCTCGGGAGGTAGGTGCGCCGCCGTCCCCCATCGCTAGAGTCCAGATCGATGGAGGCGACGTGACCGATTCCCAGCTCTTCCCTGCGCTCCTCAAGCACTGGCGCGGCAAGCGCGGGCTCAGCCAGCTCGATCTGGCGCTGGCCGCCGACGTCTCGCCGAAGCACGTGAGCTTCCTCGAGACGGGGCGCTCGGTGCCCAGCCCGTCGATGATCCATCGCCTCGCCCAGACCCTCGGGGTCCCGCTCCGCTCCGTGAACTCCATGCTCCGCGCCGCCGGCCACCCGCCCGTCTACGACGAGGTCGCGGCCCTCCCCGACGCCGCGAGCAAGGCCCTCGACCTGCTGCTCGAGCACCACGAGCCGTTCCCCGTGATGGTGGTGAACCGCCTCTATCGCCTCGAGAGGCTCAACAAGGCCGGCGTCCGCCTGCTCGCCACCGTCCTCGGCGACACGGACCCCGACGGGCTCAACATCGCGCGTCTGACGTTCGACCCCGACGGCGCTCAGCCCTTCCTCGTGAACTTCGACGAGGTGGGGCGGACCCTGCTGTGGCGGATCCAGCGCGAAGCCCTCGAGAACCCCGACGACGGCGAGCTGCGCGGCCTCCTGGACGAGCTCCTCGACATGCCCACCGTGTCCCCCGACTGGCGGGAGGTCGACCTTGCTGCGCCGAGCGAGCCCACGACGGGGGTCCACCTGCGCGCCGGGCCGCTGGAGCTCCGGTTCGTGACGATCATGACGGCGTTCCAGGCGCCCCAGAACGTGGCGCTGGACGAGCTGCGCATCGAGACCTGGCTGCCCGCGGACGACGCCACCGCCGAGCTCTGCCGGGCGCTGGCTCAGTAGGCCCGCGCGCCGGGCTCAGTAGGTCGGCAGGCTGAGGTCGATCTCCTTCGCCCAGCCCGTGATGCCGCCCTCCATGTTCGTGACGCTCGTGTAGCCCGCGTCCGCGAGCACCTTCGCCGCCTTCGCCGACCGCCCGCCCATCTTGCAGTGGACGAGGATCTCCCGGTCCTTCGGGATCTCGGCGAGGTGCGCACCCACCTCTTCGTGGGGGATCAGCGCGTCGGCGAAGCCGAGCTTCACGATGTCCGCCTCGTGCGGCTTGCGCACGTCGAGGACGAAGGGCTGCCAGCCCCCATCGAGCTTCGCCTTGATCTCCGCGACGCTCAGCCGCGCGAAGCCCTCGTCCTCGGTGGCCACGTCCGTGGGGCGCGCGCCCTCGTCGGCGCTCGGCACTCCGCAGAACTGGTTGTAGTCGATGAGCTCGGTGACGGTGGGGTTGTCCCCGCAGATCACGCACTTCGGGTTCTTCCGCAGCTTCAGCTCGCGGAAGTTCATGTTCAGCGCGTCGTAGAGCATCAGCCGCCCGGACAGCGTGGTCCCGATGCCGAGGAGGATCTTCACGATCTCCGTCGCCTGGATGACTCCGATGATCCCCGGGAGGATCCCGAGCACGCCGCCCTCTGCGCACGACGGCACCAGCCCCGGCGGAGGCGGCTCTTCGTACAGGCAGCGGTAGCAGGGACCGTCCTCGTGGTTGAACACGGACGCCTGCCCCTCGAACCGGAAGATCGAGCCGTACACGTTGGGCTTGCCCAGCAGGACGCACGCGTCGTTCACGAGGTAGCGGGTGGGGAAGTTGTCCGTCCCGTCCACGATCACGTCGTAGGGGGCGAGGATCTGGAGCGCGTTCTCGGAGTTCAGGGGCTCCTCGTACACGTCCACCTGCACGTGGGGGTTGAGGTCGGCGATGCGCGCCTTGGCGCTCTCCACCTTGCTCTTCCCGACCCAGGCGGTGCCGTGGATGATCTGGCGCTGGAGGTTGCTCGCGTCGACCACGTCGAAGTCCACGAGGCCGATGCGCCCCACCCCGGCCGCGGCGAGGTAGAGGGCGAGCGGCGAGCCGAGGCCGCCCGTCCCGACGCACAGCACGCTCGAGCCCTTGAGCTTGCGCTGCCCCTCCATCCCCACGTTCGGGAGGATGAGGTGGCGCGAGTACCGGTTGATCTCGTCGTTGTCGAGCTCGGGGAGCTCCCGGGTGATGTCGTTCATGCCGCGCCTCCCGCGATGGACGGGACGATGGTCAGGGTGGCCCCGTCCTGCACCGGCGTGTCCTCGCCGTCCAGGAAGCGGATGTCCTCGTCGCCGAGGTAGACGTTCACGAAGCTGCGGAGCTTGCCCTCGCCGGTGCGCAGGTGCTTGCTGAGCCCCGCGTACTGGTCCGTGAGGGAGCCGAGGACCTCGCCCACCGTGGCGCCGGAACAGTCGATGGAGGCGTTGCCATCCGCGTAGGAACGCAGGGCGGTGGGGATCATCACGGACACGCTCATGGTCACTCCTCGGAGGCTCGACGGCCTCGCAGGCTCAACGGCCTCTTCTTCGGCCTCAGACGGCCTCGATCTCTTCTTCGGTCATGGCCGACCGGTCCTCGGTCAGGCGCCAGCTCTGCACCGTCGCCGCCTCGCCCCCCAGGATGGAGACGATGACGTAGCTCATGTTCGGCAGGGCGTGATCCCGGTCGTACTCGCTGTACTGCGACGGGTGGTCCGGGTGCGAGTGGTAGTAGCCCACCACCTCGAGCCCGCGCGCCTCCAGCGCCTGCTCCGCCCTCATGAGCGTCAGCCCGGAGACCTTGTATCGGTTGTGGGCCGAATCGGCGCGCTCGTTCTCCAGGCGCACGACCTCGGTCACTTCCCAGGTCTCCCGCGAGCCGGCCAGGATCCCGACCACCTCGTGGGGGAAGCCGTCCTCGCCGTGCTTCTTCAGCTTCGCGAGCTCCTCAGCCGTGATCCGCAGCATCAGTGCCCCTCCCACAGGTGCGACTCGGACAGATACCGCTCGCCGCTGTCCGGGAACACGGTGACCACGACGCCGCTGTCGAGCGACCGCGCCACCTCCAGCGCCGCCCAGCACGCCGCCCCGCAGGACGGCCCCGCGAGGATCCCGTCGTACCGGGCCAGATCCCGCACCAGCTGGAACGACTCCTCCGTCGGCGCCTCGATGTTCCGGTCCGCGAGCTGCGGGTCGTAGATGGGGGGCACGATGGAGGTCTCCATGTGCTTGAGCCCCTCCAGGCCGTGGAACGGGGAGTCCGGCTGCACCGAGTAGCACTGCACGCTCGGGTTCCACTGCTTGAGGAAGCGCGTCGTCCCCATGAACGTGCCCGACGTCCCCAGCGACGCCACGAAGTGGGTCACGGATCCGCCGGTCTGGTTCACGATCTCCGGGCCTGTCGAGCCGTAGTGGGCGCGCCAGTTGTTGTCGTTGCTGTACTGGTCGAGGTAGGCGTAGCGCTCGGTGTCCTCGGCGAGCTCGCGGGCCTTGCGGATGGCGCCGTCGCTCCCCTCCAGCGGGTCCGTCTCCACCACCTCGACGCCGTAGGCCGACAGGATCTGCTTGCGCTCGGCGTTCGCGTTCGCGGGCAGGCACAGCGTCAGCTCGTAGCCCAGGTTCGCGCCGATCATCGCGTAGGCGATGCCCGTGTTCCCCGAGCTCGCGTCGAGGATCCGCTGGCCCCGCTTGAGCCGTCCGGTGCGGATGGCGTCCAGGACGATGGCCAGCGCCGGCCGGTCCTTCACGGACCCCCCGGGGTTCGCGCTCTCCAGCTTCGCCCAGACCTCCACGTCGTCGGGCAGGTCCGACGCGACGTGGCACAGGCGGACCAGCGGCGTGTTCCCCACCCGCTCCAGCACGCCCGCCGCCCCCTCGAAGGGGTGACGCTGGGGCGCGGAGGGAATGGGGATGGCGGTCTGCACGGCGGGTCGGGGGTCGGAGTCAGTCGAACGGCGACGACGTTTCGCGCCGAAGGGCGGTCAGGTATAGCCACGTCCTGCACGGGTCGCCACCGCGTCCCGGGGCCAGAGAAGGACATGCCCCCCGCGTCGAAGCCCACCTGGTTGCTGATCCTGTTCTGGATGCTGGGGTCGCTCGCTATGGCGACCCTCGGCTACGCGGTGCTGCGCGCAGTCTTCGGCCCGGACTTCACCGCCTCGGGGTTCGGACTCTCCGCCACCATCGGCCTGACCAGCGGGTCGGCGGTGCTCGTGGGGATGATGTTCGCGTCTCAGGAGGGATGGAGCCGCGCGGACCTCTTCCCTGTCGGCTCGTCGCGCGGCGGCGCCGCCGTCGCCGCCATCGTCGGTGCCTACCCTCTCGGCATCCTGGGCGATGGTCTCTCCCGGCTGGTGCAGGCGCTCCTCGAGGACGTGTGGGACGCCGCCCCTCCGGCGGCGAACATCGACCTGATCGTCTCCACCCTCACCGAGGGGCCGCTGATCGAGCGCGCTGTGTTCGCGCTCATGGTCGCCCTGGTGGGGCCGGTCCTCGAGGAGCTCATCTTCCGTGGCTTCCTCTGGCGCGCCGTCGACGGGGACCGCCGGCCCCTCCGCGCCGTGGCCCTCACCTCGGTCCTGTTCGCCCTGTTCCACGGGGAGATCTCCCAGGGCGTGGGCACGCTGCCCCTCGGCGCCTTCCTCGGTCTGCTCCGCTGGCGGACCGGCTCGCTGCGCCTCTGCTTCGCCGCCCACTGCGTCAACAACACCGCCGCCGTGGTCCTCGTCACCGCCGGCGCCTGGGGGACCTCGGCCAGCAACTGGGAGCTCGCCCTGTCGGCGCTGGTCGGCTTGGGCGCCTTCGCCTGGGTCACCCGTCGGGTACGATGATCAGGCGGGGAAGAGTGTCGGGATGAGCGGAGGTGGTGGTTGAGGCCCTGGGACAGCGCTCCCGACGACTCTGAGGTCTACCGACCCGCCCTGATCCGGGGCCGCTACCGCGTCAGCCGCGTGCTGCACCGGGGCCGCCAGGGGGATGTCGTCGTCGCCACCGACAACCGCGAGGGCCAGGACGTGGTCCTCAAGCGGGTCTTCGAGCCGTCCCCCGAACACATCACCCGCCTCCGCACCGTCCATCGCGTGCTCTCCGGCCTGCGCGCACCAGGGGTCATGGGCACCCGCGAGCTCGTCGAGGCCCGCTCCGACGCGTGGCTGGTCTGCGAGCGGGTCGCCGGCAACGGGCTCCTCGACTGGTGGAACGCGCTGCCCCTCGACCAGCGAGCCACCTTCGACGAACGCTGGCGGAGCGCGTCGCTCGTGGTGGCGGGCCTCATCGACGCCCTCGAAGCGCTCCACACGCGCCAGGTCGCCCACCTCGACCTGAAGCCCCAGAACGTCCTCGTGGGGCGCGCGGGGGACGTCCACCTCGTCGACCTGGGCCTGGGGACCATCCCCGGCGGCATCGACACGCGGCCCATGAGCGAGATCCGCGAGCGCTCGGGGTACATGGCCCCGGAGCAGGCCCGCGACGGGACCACGTCGCGGAGGTCCGACCAGTGGGCCCTCGGCGCCCTCGCCTACGAGATGGTCACCGGCGAGAAGGCCGTCCCCGGCACGACCCCCTCGGAGTTCGATCGCTCGTACCAGCTGGGACGGGTCCGGCCGATCCGCGAGTGGCTTCCGGGCGCGCCCGCCACCGTGGTGCAGGCGATCGAGCGCCTCCTCGAGTGGGATCCCGGACGGCGCTTCCCGACCATGGCCGACGTCCGCGCCGCCTTCGGGGACGCCCTCTCCCCAGCCATCTCCCCACCGCTTCAGGTGTGGTCGGCGACGCGCCCCGCGATGGTCGGCCGGGAGTCCCTCGACACCTTCTTCCGGCGGCGCCTCCTCGACCTGAGGAGCCGCAAGGGCTGCCTCGTCCGGGTGGTGGACGAGGCGGGTTCGGGCAAGACCCGTCTGCTCCATCGCTGGGCGAAGCAAGCGAGCCAGGACCGGCGCATCCAGGTCCTCCATGCGTCGTGTCAGCCCCAGTGGCCGCGCACCGTGCTGCACCGCTGGTTCCGCCCCCCGATCACCGACACCTTGGGGCCGCCGCCGAAGGACCTGGTCGAGCGCGCGATGGAGCGCCTCGATCAACCGACCGTCCTGCTCCTCGACGCCCTCGAGGAGGTGGACACGCAGACTTGGGCCCGGATCCAACGCGCCGCCGGGGTCGCGACCGACGGCTGGGCGCCGAAGCCGCTGATCCTCGTGCTGGCCGGGCGCGCGCTCGGGGGACTCTCCTCCTTCGTCAAGGAGGGGGCGGAGAGCCTGTTCAACGTGGCGTTGCCCCCCCTGCGCGCGGAGCAGGCCGCCGCGATGCTCCGGCCCGCCGAAGAGACGCCCGAGGCGCGGGGCGTGCTGGAGTCGGTGGTGGAGGAGGCGATCGAGTCCACCGGTGGGAACCCCCGTCGCCTCGTCCTCGAGTTCCTCCGCCGGGAGATGGCGGGGACGCTGCGGCGGGACGGACGCCTTTGGATCGCCGGGGCTCCCCCGTCCGGGAGCGGCTCGCGCTACTCCGGAGAGCACGACGCGCAGGTCCTCGCCTACGTCCGAGAGCTGGGGCGGTGGGTCGAGATCGAGCTCGTCCTCGCATGCCTTCCGCTGTCCCCCCAGGAGATCCTCGGGGCGCTGTGTTCGGCCGCCGCCGACGGCCGCATCGAATTTCGCGAGTTCGGCGGGCGCTGGTTCCTGCACCTCACAGAGGGCGACGTCCCCCAGCTCGAGCTCCCGGACCTGCGCGCCACCCACGCCCGGGCCGCGCAGTGGCTGGAGCGCAATGGGGAATTCGGGGGACTCGCCGCCGAGCGGACGGCCCAGTACTGGCACCAGGCCGCCGAGTCGGGGCGCGCGGCGGACGCGTACTCCCGCGCCTCCCTCGCCCACGGCGCCATCGGCAGCGCGAGCCACGCCCGCCGCCTCGTGACCCTGTCGCGCGCGTTCGACGGGATGCGGGCCGGGCAGACATCTCCAGGGACGAACCCTCAGGCGCGCGCGCCCCGCCGTCCGTCCTGGCCCGAGAAGGACTGAGCCTCAGAGCGGCGCGGGCCACTCCCGGGCAGACGCCCGGCACTGTCAGGTCACGGGCCGCCGAGATACCGGAGACGGCGCGGATCGCCGAGGTCGGCGGGCATCCCCTCAGGCAGCGCCACCTGGCCCGGCGTCCCCACTGCGCGCAGCGTCCAGGCCGTCTTGAGTCGCTCGAGGACGAACACCTTGCATGGGCGCTCGCCGATGGCCGATGCAGAGACCCCATCACCGACGCCCCCCGGCGTACAGCCCGGAGGCACCGCCGGGTCGTAGGCGACCGCCCACTTCGACCGCACATCGGCCTGGAACGTGGAGACCTGGGCGTGGCTCAGGTTCGCGTTCGTCGCCAGCGACGCCATCACGCCCGATGCGTAGCTCGCCCCGGAGCCCTGGTTCGAGCCCGCGCAGCCGAGCCCGAGGCCGGCGATGAGCAGGATGGTGGTGGTCCCCCGACGGATCTGCATGACGGTCCTCGACAGGAGGGGTGGGTGATCCTCCTGCGTCGATCCTAACGAGAGCCTGCCCGGCCACATGTCCTGGGGTGTCTCCGCGTTAGACTCGGCGGCGATGGCCGGCTCCCGCCCGAGCTCGACGTCCTACGGCCAGCGCCTGGCGCTGGTGTACGTGGTCGTCCTCGCGCTGACGATGCTCGCGGCGTCGTCGCTGTACTCGCGCACGGGGCGGGGCGCGGCCGGCGTCGAGATGGCGCGGCTCGCGTACTCCCAGGCGGTGCGGGTGGCCGCTGAGGTCGAGCGCACCCTGGCGGCCAACGGGACGCCCACAACCGCCACGCAGGAGTACCTGCACCGCGCGAGCAAGGACCTCGACGCATCCCTCGTGCTGTTCCTTCAGGCGGACACGCCGCTGGCGACGGCGCATGGACCGTCGCTGAGCAAGGCCCTCACCCGTCTCGCGGAGGTCGAGCCGAGCGGGACCTTCGACGACAGCGGCCAGACACCGTGGATCCCCGCCTTCGACGAGGCGACCGACGCCGAGCGCTTCCCCCCGCGCAACAGCCGCACTGTGCGCGTGCAGACCTCCTGGCCGTACGCCATCGAGGCCCCGGTGGGGTCGAGCATGAGCTTGCGCCTCGTGCCGCTGGCGCTGCGTCCCCTGACCGACGGTGGCTACCGGTCCTCGCTCTTCGTCCTCTTCATCGTCATGGCGCTCCTCGCGTCGCTGGCGGCGCTGCGCCTGGCCCGGCCGCTGGAGAGCGCCGCGGTCGCGATGGAGCGGATGGCCTCGACGGGGGGGGAGTGGAGCGTGCCGGCGTACGGGGTCCGGGAGATCGGGTGGATCGCCCGCGCCGCCACGCGGATGCGCCAGCGCGCGGTGGACGCCGAGGTGCAGCAGCGGGCGCTCCTGCGCTCCCTGGGCAGCATCCTCGTCGAGCCGATCGGGCGGGTGCGGACCGGGCTGGGCACGTTCTCGGGCGCACGCCTCAGCGCCGCCCGACGGACGACGCTCGCGGAGCTCGAGACGGACGTGGGCGACCTGCACCGCACGGTCTCGGCGCTCTGGCAGTGGAACAGCCTGGAGGCGGGCTCCCTCGACGCGAGCCTGGAGAGCACGAACCTGGAGCGCACCATCGAGGAGGTCGTGCGGCTCTTCGTGGAGCGGCGCGCGCCGGACCTTCACGTCGGGATCACGCGGGACGACGACGTGGACGAGGTCGTCCGGATGGACGCGCGCCTGTTCGCGGGCGTGCTCGCGTCGATCCTCGACAACGTCCAGCGCCACGGCGAAGGGCCCGTCACCATCCACTGTCGGCGCGCGCACACCAAGATCGAGGTCGTCGTGCGCGACCACGGACCCGGCGTGCCCTACGAGGAGGTGGCGACGCTGTTCCAGCCGTTCCGGTCGATGGGGCGCGAGACGAGCTCGGGGCTGGGTCTGGGGCTGCGGGTGGCGCGCCTCGTCATGGGGCTCCACCAGGGTGGGCTGTCGGCGCGGAATCACCCCGACGGCGGGCTGGAGCTGACCCTGTGGCTGCCCGCCCCCCCGGTGCGCGTGAGCACCGTCGACAAGTCACTGCAAGCCGTGGGCTGGGGGAGCAACGCCGAGCCGGTGGACGACGAGCCCGTGACCGAGGATCTGGTGCCGCCCGCGCCGGAGCCGACGGACGATCTGGTGCCGCCCCCTCCGCCGAAGCCGGCGCCGACGCCGCCTCCCCCCGAACCGGACGACCTCGACGACTTCGAGCCCTGAACTCCCGGCTCAGCTCGACGGGAAGCGCAGGATCACGGTGCCCCGCGTGCCCGCTGCGTCCGTCGCGGTGAGGCTCCAGCCCGGCCCCTCCAGGACGCTGCTGTCCGCGTCCCACTCGACCTCGAGGGTCCACTCACCGCCGCCGTAGCCCCGCACGCAGCGCTGCTGCCGCACGGCCGTGCAGTCCTCGAGCTCGACCCCGTCGAGCGACACCGCGCCGTCGCTCAGCGGGCCCACGCCGTCCGCCGCCCACGTGAACCCGCGACCGTCGGTGAGCGTCACGTCCGCCGCCTCCCCATGGAAGACGATCAGGTCGACGATGTGGTCCACGTCGCCGTCGTCGACGACGCCCCGCGCGTCCGAGCGGTAAGAGCTGTCCACGTCCTCGTCGAGCAACGGCAGGATGGAGCCCGCCCGAGCGAACACCGGGATCTCCGAGAGCGGCGCGTCCACCGTCACGGTCGTCCCGGCGGTCCCACCGTCGTAGGTCTCCCCGTTGAAGAAGCCGTACCAGAGCCCTGGCGGGATGACGACGTCGCGCTCCTCGGCCTCCTCGACGACCACCGGCGCCACGAGCAGATCGTCACCGATGAAGTGCTGCTCCGGGGCGTCTCGGACGAGCTCGAAGCCGTCGCTGTCGCCCGGCTCCACGAGGATCGCGTGCCGCATGAACGGCCAGCCGCGCGTCTCGTACTCCTCTTCGAGGATCCGCCACAAAGGCAGCATCCGCATGTGCCACCGGGTGTAGCGCCGGAAGTGGTCGATGCTCTCCGCGTCCCGGTCCCAGCGCCAGTTGTCCTCGTCGCGCAGCCCCTCGTGCAGCCGCATCACGGGCTCGAAGGCCCCCATGGACACCCAGCGCCAGTAGACCTCCTTGTTCGACGGCCCCTGGAAGAGTGAGGAGAACCCGGCGATGTCACTGCCGTACCGCCCCACCCCGCTGAGCCCGAGCCCCACCCCGATGCGACGGGCCGTCGGCAGGCCGTCGTCGTCCGCGAAGTCCGTCTCCTGATCGCCACCCCAGGTCACCGGCGCGATGGCCCACGTCCCGGTCCACCCCGACCGGTTGAAGCACAGCCCGTTGCCCTCCCCGAGGCCCTCGTTCAGGACCTCCATGTTCAGCTGCTGCCAGAGCAGGGGGTACTCGTTGTGGTTGTCCTGGCCGACGACCCCGCCGAACAGCTGAGCGTCGAACGGCATCCACTCGGCGAAGTCGCACATCCAGCCGTCCTGGCCCATCGCCGGCGCCTCGGCCATGTACGCCTTCGCCCAGTCCCACGCGCCCGGGTCCAGCAGGTCCACCACGGACCCGAACCGGGTGACGATGCTGAACTCGTAGGGCTCGCCGTCCGGCTGCTCGATCATGTACCCGAAGGTCTTCGCCTCGTCGTAGAAGTCGAACCCCTCGGTGATGAAGGGGTTGAAGTAGCCGAGGAAGGCGAACCCGAGGTCGTGCAGCTCGTCGATGGCCTCGGGCAGGTTCGGGTACGTCTCCGGGTCCCACTCCCAGTGGTAGTTGAGGTCGTAGCCGAAGGCGTTCTGCCGTCCGCCGATCCAGTCCTGCGACCAGATGGCCGTCGCCGGGATGCCGAGGGCGCGGACCTGAGCCGCGGTGGCCAGCAGGTTCTCCGTGCTGCGCTGGGACGCGAGCCAGGGACCGAACGCCCAATCGGGCGCCGGCGCGGGGGTGCCTCCGGCGAGGGTCCAGCGCCCCACGGCGTCCTTGGGGTCTCCGGCGGCGAAGAGGAAGAGATCCAGGCGATCCTCCCAGGCCTCGAACCTCAGGACCCCGGGCTCGTCCGCGCCGCACAGGTACATCCGCGCGATGGGCGTCCCGCCGATGCCCACCCCGAGGCCGCGGTCGGTCACGGTCCAGGGGACCGGGAAGTAGCTGTCTCCGGTGCGCCCCTCGATGGGGTCGAGCTCGTCGAGGCCATAGTCCCGCTGCCCGATGCCCTGCTCGGCCGTGTAGAGCATCCGGGTGGTTCCGGTGTGGTCGACGCGGTCGGGCCGGGCCCCGAGGCCGTAGAACCGCTCGCCGTCATTGCACGCGAACGCGATGGACACCCGGTCGGGCTCGCCGGAGACCTCGAGGGACACGTGGATCGAGCCCTGGGGTCCCGGACCCCAGTCGAGGCGCGCGACCTCGTTCCCCTGCCCGCTGGACCAGGCGTTCCCGCCCACGAAGTCGCCTTCGCTGAACCCCTGCCAGTCGCCGAAGGTGCCCTCCATGCGGTACCGCCCCTGGGTCATGGAGTGGGTCAGCTCGTCGTGTGCGAAGGCGAGGGCGGGGGCGCCGTCCGGGGCGGGGCCGAGCCAGGTGTCCGGGGCGGCGGCGTCTCCCAGGGCGAGGGCCCCGGTGCACTGGTGGGCGGAGAGCAGAGCGGCGTCCCCGGTGGACTCGAACACGGGGACGTAGCCGCAGGGCTCGGGGGTCGCATCGCAGGACGCGGTCAGGGCGGCGGCGAGGACGCCGACGGTCAGGAAGCGCGGGTGAGCAGCCACAGCACGACTCCGGCGAGGATGACGACGAGCCCCCCGGTCACCAACACCGCGGGCGACGTCCAGGCCGAACTCGGCGGAGGCGGCGGCTCCGGGCGCGCCACGGGCACCCGCTCGGTCTCCAGCGTCGGCTCCACGGGGGGTGGGGGCGGCTCCACGACGGGGGGCGGCTCGGGCTCCCGGGGCTTGGGCGGCGCGAGCTGGACGGTCGCGGAGGGAGGCTCGGGAGCGGCGGGCTCCTCGGCGAGCGACGCCGCAGCGGGCATCGGATCCGCTGAGTCCTCGTCGGCGACGACCTTGAGCAGAGGCAGCCAGTCGGTGGTGTCCTTCGGCAGGGCGGGGAAGGCGAGGAGGCTGTCGTGGCGGTGCTCCGGGTCGACCCGCCCGGCGCGCACGAGGCGCATGAACTGCAGCAGGTCACCACCGGGGCCGAGCTCCTGGCGGATCTCCCGCAGCGCGTCGGCGACCTCGAGGGCGGTCTGGTAGCGGTCGTCGGGCTCGCGCTGGAGCAGGCCCTTCACGATCGGGGCGAGCTGCGGGAAGTGGGCCTCGACCTGCGCCGCCTCGTCCACCGGAGAGCGGCTCGTGAGGATGTCGAAGATCTGGAGGACCTTGACCTTCTTGCCGAGGAAGCGCTTCGCGGTGGTGAGCTCCCAGAGGATGACGCCCAGGGACCACAGATCGACGGTGGGCCGGAAGTCCCGGGTCCCTTGCCAGACCTCGGGCGCCAGGTACGACGGGGTGCCCTTGAGCCGCCCCGAGACGGTGTCGGTGGGCTCCGGCAGCGCCTTCGCCACGCCGAAGTCCCCGACCTTCGCCACGCCGCGCACGCTCACCATGATGTTCGCGGGCTTCAGATCCCGGTGGACGATGTTGAGGGGGCGTCCCTTCGTGTCCCGCGCGGTCCAGGCGTGGTGGAGCGCCTCGGCCACGGCGATGCCGAGGTCACAGATGATCGAGCGCGGGAAGGGCACTTCGAGGAACTCGAGGTCCCGCCAGAGCGCGGCCAGGGTCTCCCCCTCCACGAACTCCATGACGATGAAGACGGCCTCGTCGACCTGCCCCACGCCGTAGACGTCGATGACGTTGGGGTGGTTGAGCCCCGCGCAGATCCGCGCCTCGCGGATGAGGGCCTCGACGCGGTCCTCGTTGGTCATGTCGTCGAGGATCTTCAGGGCGACGCGCTTCTCGAACCCGAAGCCCCCTTCGTCCACGGCGAGCCACACCTGGCCGAACGCGCCCCTCCCCAGGAGCCGCTCCAACCGGAACCGATCCAGCTGCTCCCCCGGCTGGAACGTGATCTCGTTGTCGTGCGCCACGACCGCAAGTGTACGGAACCGAGCGGCGGGAAGCCCGCGAGCGACCCGGTGAAGGTCGAGTCAGGCGGTCCGGATCCACGCCCAGATCTGCCGGAGCGGCGGACGGGCCCCGGTCATCAGGATCCCCACGCGGAACACGCGCGAGCCCACCCGCCACGACAGCCACGCCGCGGCCGCCATCCCCACCACGGCGACTGCCACGTGCCACAGGGGGACGTCCCCCAGACCGAGGCGCATGGTCATCGCCATGGGCGCCGTGGGCGGAAACAGGCTCAGGAACACGGAGACGGCGCCGTCCGGGGCCGCGAGGAAGACGGGCAGGACGAACATCGGGCTCGACGCCGTCAGGGTGAAGACGGCGGAGATCTGCCGACCCTCCTGGCGGTTCCCCGCCACCGCCCCCGAGGCGGCCATCACCGAGGCGTACTCCGCGTACCCGAGCGCCGCGCACAGGGCCATCCCCGCGATCGTGGCCACGCCGAGCGACAAGGCGCCCATGGCCAGCATCGGGATCAGTCCGAGCACGAGCAGCACGGACGTCTGAAGCAGCCCCGCGCCCCCGAGGCCGATCATCTTGCCGAGCAGCAGCTCCTCGGGAGTCAGGCTCGCGAGGAGCACCTCGAGGACGCGGTTCTCCTTCTCCTCCCCGATGCCGTCGAGCAGGTAGCCCGAGGCGACGAAGATCGAGAGGGAGAAGAAGCTGGCGAAGAGGACCGGGAGGATCATCGCGATCCCCTCGTCCAGGCCGTTCGGGCCGTCGTCCTCGGCGTCCTCGCCCTCCGTCGCCACGACGGTCTCGTCGGTGGTCTCCATGACGCGGACGAGGCGCTCCAGCACCGCGTCGTCCGTGACGAACCGCGCCGCGAGCGACTTGCGGACCATGCGGGCCACCGCGACCTTGCCGGGGTACAGGGCCCGTGACATCGCGCCCCGCTCGGGCAGCAGGGCCGTGACGTGCGCGGTCTCCATCCAGTCCGCGTCGAGGACGTAGACGGCCGATGCCTCCCCGGACCTCACCGCCTCGCGCGCCACGTCGACGTCTGCGTACCGCTGAAGCGCGATGCGCCAGTGCTCATCGAAGCCCCCGTAGTCCCGCCGGTCGGTGAGCTGCTTGTCCTTGAGGAACTCGGGGAGCTTGTCGCCCAGGACCTCCTCGGAGCCCGGAAGCTGGCGTTCCTCGGCGTCTGCGGCCTCCTGGTCGGCGTTGTGCCAGGCGATCTGGGCGTCGTCGACCACCCCCCGCGCCGTCAGATCCACCACCCCGATGAGCGAGATCTCCCCGGGTGGCTTGAGCCCGACGATCTCGCTGGTGCCGCCGGCCAACGCCACCGCGATGGCAGGCAACACGGCGATGAGCGCCATGAGCAGCGGCAGCAACAACAGCGTCGCGATGTAGCCGGGGCGGGACACCGTCGCCACGAACTCGCGCCGCGCCACCGTCGCCACCCGCCGCCCCTGGGGCCGGCTCCTCATGCGCCGACCACCGTGAGGAACGCCTGCTCGAGGGTGGCCTGGGGACCGCCGTGGCTGACCCGCACCTCCTCGGTGGGCCCGCAGATCACGAGGCGACCGCCATGGACGAGGCCGACCCGGTCGCAGATCGCCTCGGCCTGGGACATGAGGTGGGTGGACAGAATCACGGTCGTGCCCGCGTCCCGCAGCTCCAGGAGCAGGTCCCGCACCTGGTTGGCGTTCACCGGGTCGAGCCCCGAGAACGGCTCGTCCCACACGAGCAGCGGCGGGTCGCCGAGGAGCGTCCCGATGAGCTGGATCTTCTGCTGGTTGCCCTTGCTGAGCGTCTGGACCTTGCTGTCCCGGTACTCCTGCATCCCCAGGCGTGCGAGCCAGCGGTCCGCGGACTCCGTCGCCCCCTGGGCGGTCAGCCCCTTGAGCTGGCCGAGGTAGCGCAGCACCTGGATGACCCGACGCTTCTTGTAGAGCCCTCGCTCCTCGGGGAGGTAGCCGATCCGATCCAGGTCGGCCCGCTCCATGGGGTGCCCGAACACGAGGACCGAGCCGGCGTCGGGCCGGTAGATGTCGAGCATGATCCGGATGAGCGTGGACTTGCCTGCGCCGTTCGGACCCAGCAGGCCGAACACCTCCCCCTCGCGCACCGCGAAGCTCACGTCATCCACGGCCTTCGTGGAGCGGAACGCCTTGCTCACCCCGCGCACATCGAGCAGGTCCGCGGCCAGCGGCGCGTTCACGGCCCCCTCCGGTACGGGCTGCGAGCGACGACGAAGCCTCGCCCCCCCAGGGGGGTGGAGAGGCGCGTCTCCGCCGTCAGAGCCGCCGCGAGCACCCCGGACAGGACCGAGGCCGCCGCACTCCCTCCGGCCGCCTGAGCGGTCTCCTCGGGGCTCTTGCGCCCCAGGGCGCGGTAGTAGACGTTGTAGAGCGGGAAGCCGGTGCTCAGGTCGTCGAGGACCTCGAGGCCCCGCGCGCGGCACATGTCCGCCAGCTCGCCGGACCGGTAGCGGCGCACGTGCCCCACGGCGTCGTCCACCTGGGTCCACAGGGACTGACGCTGCGGGACGCTGAGGTAGAGCCGGCCTCCCGGCCGCAGGTGGCGCACGAGGGCGTCCAGGGCGGCGTCGTGGTCCTCGATGTGCTCGAGCACCTCGCTGCACACGACGACGTCGAAGGCACGGTCGAGCTGCAGGGTCTCATCCAGGGAGCCGCCGTAGACCCCGGCGAGGTCCCGGCGGGCCAGCTCCTCCCGGGCGGCGTCGGCGCGCTCGTGGGCGGACAGCTCCAGCCAGGGGAAGCGGCGCTGGACGATGGGCAGGAAGGCCCCGGTGCCCGCTCCCATCTCGATGAAGCGGCCCGCAGCGCCGTGCTTGCCCATGAGGCGCAGCAAGGTCGCGTAGCGCGAGCGGAACCCCGGGCCGCGCGCCGCCGCGTCCTTCCAGGGGCCTCGCCAGAGGGCGTCGTAGTCGGGCGCGGTCCGGGCGGTCACCCGCGGAGTGTAGAGACGGCTCTCCGGCGCCGCAGGAACGCCAATGGCACGAGGAGCAGGGCCAGGAGCGGCTGCTCGTCGGACGGGGCCTCGATGACCGCGCAGTTGCAGCCGGTGCAGGCCGGGTCCGCGACGACGTCGTCTCCGTTGCCCTGGTCGATGCCGCCGTTGCAGTCGTTGTCGAGGCCGTCGTTGCAGATCTCCGGCTCCCCGGGCCTCACGTTCGGGTCGCCGTCGTGGCAGTCGTCCCCGCCGCAGTTCGCGTCGAGGAAGCCGTCGCCGTCCAGGTCCACGTCGTTCTCGAGGCCGTTGCAGTCGGTGTCGTTGCCGTCACACGCCTCGTCAGCGCCGGGGTTCACGGTGGGGCGGAAGTCGTTGCAGTCGTCTCCGCCACAGGTGGCCGCGAAGTAGCCGTCCAGGTCCACGTCCACGTTGTCGACGGTCCCGTCGCAGTCGTTGTCCTTGTTGTCGCAGATCTCGTCGGCGATGGGGGAGACGTCCGGGTCCTGGTCGTTGCAGTCGTCGCCGCCGCAGTCGGGGTTCAGGGTCCCGTCCAGGTCCTGGTCGCGGTTCCAGCCCTCGTCGATGCTGCCGTCGCAGTCGTCGTCGGCCTCGTTGCAGAGCTCTTCGCCGTCGGGGTTCACGGCGGCGTCGCCGTCGTCGCAGTCCCCGCCACAGACGAGGAACCCGTCGCCATCCTCGTCCTCGCCGCCGACCTCGGGGTTGCCGTCGCAGTCGTTGTCGAGGCCGTCGCAGACCTCGGTGGAGTCGGGGTTCGTCACGGGGTCGAGGTCGTCGCAGTCGCCGCCACCGCAGGCGGTGGCGAGGTAGCCGTCTCCGTCGAGATCCGCGTCGTCGACGGTGCCGTTGCAGTCGTGGTCGAGGCCGTCGCAGAGCTCCTCCGCGCCGGGGTAGACCGACGCGTCGTCGTCGTCGCAGTCCCCGCACTTGTCGGTCCAGCCGTCTCCGTCGTCGTCGAAGCCACCGGTGAGGCAGAAGGAGACGGTCTCGTTGGCGAGGTCCAGATCCACGCCCCCGGCGGCGGTGCCCTCGAAGACCTCGTAGATCGAGGTCTCGTCGCCCTGCCCGACCCGGGCGACGGTCGGCGGCATCCCGGGATCGCTCAGGTCCATCCCCACGGCGTTCGTGTTCCCGCAGGACCACCCGACCATCGCGACCTCCGCGGCGAGGCTCCCGAAGGCGTAGTCCGCGTAGCCCGCGGCGCCGAAGCTCACCTCGACCGTGTTCGGCCCGAACACCCCGCCGGTGGACGCCGGGTCCTGGCTGACGGCGGTGAAGGTGATCTCCATGCGGTTCGTGGCCGTGTCCTCGGTGACGTGGACGCTGCCGACGAGGCTCGGATCGAGGTCGGTCCAGAGGAAGGCCAGCTGAGGCGCCTCCCCGTGCAGGTCGCTGAGCGAGCCTGCCGAGGTCGCGTCGGCGCCGCTGCCGTCCGTGGCGCCCGTCCCGCCGGAGTCCCCGAAGGTCACCCGGCCGTTCCCGTGCAGGGTGAAGCTGTCGAAGGTCTCTCCGCAGAAGGGGAAGCTGAAGTTGCAGATGGGGAAGGTGAGCGCCCCGTCGTCGTCGAGGACGTAGTCGGCGTCGTTGAGCTCGTCGACGGTCCCGTCGCAGTCGTTGTCGGTGTTGTCCGCGCACTGCTCGGGGGCGCCGGGCCAGGTCAGCGGGTCCGCATCGTCGCAGTCGCCCTCACAGAGGAGCACCCCGTCGCCGTCGTCGTCTGCCTCGTTCCCGAAGCCGTCGCAGGCCTGGTCCACGCCGTCGCAGACGAACTCGGGGGCCCCGGGGTACGAGAACGGGTCCGCGTCGTCGCAGTCGTCGCCACCGCAGACCGCGGTGATGAACCCGTCGCCGTCCACGTCCGCGGCGATGTCGGCGCCGTCGCAGTCCTGGTCGATGGCGTCGTCGCAGATCTCGACCTGTCCGGGGAACACGCCCGGGGCGTTGTCGTCGCAGTCGGCGGTGCAGTCGAAGCCGTCCTGATCGAGGTCGAAGATGTCCCCGGTGGCGCCGTCGCAGTCGTTGTTGATCCCGTCGTCGCACACCTCGGTGAGGCCCGGGCTCGCCAGGGGCTGGGCGTCGTCGCAGTCGGTGCCCCCGCAGACGACGCTGTCGTAGCCGTCGCCGTCCACGTCACCGAGGAGGTCGGCGCCGTCGCAGTCCTGATCGATGGTGTCGTCGCAGATCTCCGGCGCGCCGGGGTAGGCGGCGCTGTCCCCGGGGCCGCAGTCCCCGCAGGTGTCCACGTAGCCGTCCGAGTCGGCGTCGGGGCCTACGTCGAGGTCCATCTCGTCCGCAATGCCGTCGCAGTCGCTGTCGAAGCTGTCGCACAGCTCGGGGGCGATGGGGGACACGGCGGCGTCGTTGTCGTCGCAGTCGGAGCACGCGTCGGAGCCGTCCCCGTCCGCGTCGACGCCCGGGTTGATCGTCGGGTCGTTGTCGTCGCAGTCGTCGCCGCCGCAGTAGACGGCGACGTAGACGTCGAAGTCCGCGTCGCCTGGGAAGTCCGCGCCGTCGCAGTCCTGGTCGGTGCCGTCGTCACAGATCTCGGGCGCGCCGGGAGCGATGGTCGGGTCGTTGTCGTTGCAGTCCATGTCGCAGAGCGACCCGTCCGAGTCGCCGTCGAGCAGGTCGAGGGTGGCCGCGTCGCAGTCGTTGTCCACGGAGTCGCAGCCGAGCTCCGGCGCGCCCGGGTTGGTCGTCGCCTCGCTGTCGTCGCAGTCGTCACCGCCGCAGGCGAGGTTGGTGTACCCGTCGCTGTCTCCGTCCGCGACGTTGTCGATCCCGTCGCAGTCCTCGTCCTCGCCGTTCCCGCACACCTCGGTGGCGCCCGGGTTCAGGGCGGGATCGAAGTCGTCGCAGTCGTCGCCGCCGCCACAGGCTGCGGACACGTACCCGTCGCCGTCGAGGTCCGCCGCGCAGGGGCCGAAGATCTGGGCGAACCCGCCGTACAGGGAGGGGGAGTTGAACGAGGCCAGGAGGCCGGCGCCCGCGGTGTGCGTCCCCCCGAGGACGTCCTGGATGCCGATGGTCGCCGACTGGCCATAGTCGACGGCAGCCTCCCCAATCGTGGGCTCGAGGTAGTGCATCGTCAGGGTGCCGTCGGTGAAGAGGTGCACCTGGAACGCCATCCGGCCGGCGGAGGGGTAGCTCGCGTGCGGGACCCCGTCCCAGCTGATGATGTAGCGGCTGTTGGGGACGTCGTCGTACCAGTAGATGTTCGAGCTGACGTCGGGGGCCAGGTCGTCCCAGAACACCGCCACGTCGGGGATGTTCGCGCCCGCGCTGGGGATGGTCTCGTTCGCGCCAGCGACGACGGCCCCCGAGAAGAAGCGCAGGGCGCCGTTCGCGGAGACGGAGACGGTGGAGACCGAGGCGCCGTACCAGGGGAACGGCGTCGACAGCGCGATGTCGACCGACGCGTCTCCGGTGAGACTCAGCGGCGTGCCGGTGATCGCCTCGGACCCGTCGATGTAGACCCAGTCGTAGGTCGTGACCTCGCCGACGTAGGAGCCGGCGTCGGGCCCGAGCTGGGCGAACGCGGCAGCCGGCCCGAGGAGAAGCAGAAGGGGCAGCCAACGCACGCCTGAGAGGTCCATGGCCTGCTTTGTAGCAGTCGCCAAGCACGAAGGGGAGGACCCTCGCGGGCCCTCCCCTTCGGCTCAGGGTTGCGTCTGTCTGCTAGTTGCGCCGGCGGCGCAGACCCAGCAGCCCGGCGAGGCCGAGGAGCAGCATCGCGGAGCCCGCGGGGGCGTCCGCATCCACGACGGACGAGCTGCAGTTGCAGGCCGAGCAGAAGGCGTCGGCGGGGTTGTCGTCGTCACCCTTGTCCACGCCCTCGTCGCAGTTGTTGTCGATGCCGTCGTCGCAGATCTCCTCGACGTTCGGGTTGATGTCTGCGTTGTTGTCGTCGCAGTCGTTCCCGTCCTCGCCGCCGAAGAAGCCATCACCGTCCGCGTCGACGACGTCGCCGCCGCTGCAGTCGTTGTCGATGCCGTCGTAGGCGACCTCGGTCGCGCCGGGGTTCACGTTCGGGTCGTCGTCGTTGCAGTCGTCGCCGTTGCAGTTGCCGTCGATGTACCCGTCCTCGTCGACGTCGATCTCGTCGACCTCGCCGTTGCAGTCGTTGTCCGCGAGGTCGCAGATCTCGTCCGCACCGACGTAGACGTCGTTGTCCGTGTCGTCGCAGTCGTCACCGCCGCAGTCGACGGAGACCTGACCGTCGTTGTCGAAGTCGGGGGTGAAGCCGTTGTCGAGGGCGCCGTCGCAGTCGTTGTCCACCTGGTCGCAGACCTCGACCGCGTCGGGGTTGATCGTGGCGTCGCTGTCGTCGCAGTCACCGTCGCAGATGAGGAAGCCATCCGCGTCGCTGTCCTCCGCGCCGGTCTCCGGGGAGCCGTCGCAGTCGTCGTCGATGCCGTTGCACTGCTCCGTCGCCGAGGTGTTGATCTCCTCGTTCAGGTCGTCGCAGTCGACGCCGCCGCAGGCCTCGTCGACCTCACCGTCGCCGTCCAGGTCGGCGTTGTCGGCGGTGCCGTCGCAGTCCTGGTCGATGCCGTCGCCGCAGACGTCGGGGCTGCCGGGGAACACGTCGGCAGCCGCGTCGTCGCAGTCACCGCAGAGGTCCGTCCAGCCGTCGCCGTCGTTGTCGTCACCACCGGTCAGGCAGAGGTCGACGGTGCTGTTCGCGAGGTCGTTCGGGTTCGGGCCCGAGAAGAGCTCGTACAGCGCGGACTCGGTGCCGGTGCCCACCGCCCAGGCGTTCGGGAGCAGCTCGTAGTCGCTCACGTCCGTCTCGATGATGTCGCCCGCGGTGCCGCAGGAGAAGCCCACCAGGCCGTCGGTCATGCTCAGCGCGCCGTACTCGACCGACGCGGTGCCGTCGTCGTACAGGGTCAGGGTGGCCGTGTTGGCCGAGCCCGCGACCCCGAGCTCCGGGACGTCCGTGTAGGTCACGATGAGCGCGTTGGACTGCTCCTCGACCTCGATGGTGCCGCCGGCGGCGGGGTTGAGGTCGTTCCAGAACGCCGCGATCTCCGGGGTCTGGGCGAGGAAGACCGCCGCACCCTCGGTGTGCTCCTGGTCGTCGAACCCGAAGGTCAGGCGGCCGTTGGAGGACACGTAGACTTCGCTCCAGTCCGCCCCGCAGAACGGGAAGGACCAGCCGCAGAGGCCGATGAGGACGGAGTCGTCGTCGCTCAGGGCGTAGGCGTCGTTCGCGGGCTCGTCGACCGTCTGGTCGCAGTCCTGGTCGATGCCGTCGCCGCAGATCTCCGGGGCACCCGGGAAGCTCAGCGGGTCGTCATCGTCGCAGTCCGTGATGCAGGTCACGCCGTCGAGGTCGAGGTCGAACGCGTCCACCGTGGTGGGGTCGCAGTCGTTGTCGATGCCGTCGTTGCAGGCCTCCACGAAGCCGGGGTACGCCAGGGGCTCGTTGTCGTCGCAGTCGAAGCCGCAGGTCGAGCCGTCCAGGTCGAGGTCGACCTCACCCTCGGTGGAGGGGTCGCAGTCGTTGTCGAGACCGTCGCAGAGGACCTCGACCGCAGCGGGGTTGACCGCCGGGTCGGTGTCGAGGCACTCCTCGTCGCAGTTGAAGCCGTCCAGGTCACCGTCATCGATGTCCGGGGTGGTGGCACCCGCGTCGCAGTCCTCGTCGTAGCCCGAGCAGAGCAGCTCGACCTGGGAGGGCCCGAAGAGCGGGTTCGTGTCGTCGCAGTCCACGTCGCAGAGGTCACCGTCGAGGTCCCGGTCGCCCAGGTCCACCGTGGTGGCGTCGCAGTCGTTGTCCGCGCCGTCGTTGCAGATCTCGTAGAAGCCAGGCCACGCGAGGGCGTTGGCGTCGTCGCAGTCCGTCAGGCAGTCCGCGCCGTCACCGTCCGCATCGACGATGTCGAGCGTGTTCGGGTCGCAGTCGTTGTCGATCGTGTCGCCGCAGACCTCGAGAGCGCCGCCGTAGACCAGCGGGTCCGCGTCGTCGCAGTCGGTGCCGCCACACTCGATCGAGGACTCACCGTCGAGGTCGACGTCGTCCACGAGGTCCACACCGTCGCAGTCCTGGTCGATGGTGTCGCCGCAGATCTCCGCCGCGCCGGGGAAGATCGTCGCCGCGTCCGGGTTGATCGCCGGGTCGTCGTCGCAGTCGCCGAAGGAGCAGAAGGCGGGTCCGATCCAGCCGTCACCGTCCAGGTCGGAGACCGGTGCGTACACGATGTCGATCGTCCAGGAGTTGAGCGTCCCGGTGTCGCCACCGGCGTCATCGGTGATCTCGAGGGTCCAGACCCCGTCGACCGTGCCGCCGTTGAAGTCGGCGAGCAGACCCTCCGGCTGGTAGGTGCCGGTGAAGGGCGCCTCAGAGGAGCTGTCGGGGATAGGGTTGGGCGCCTGGTCGTCGAACACGGTGTTGGTGAAGTTGTCACCGCTGCTGCCGATGTCGGTGACGATCTCGACGCTCACCCCGTCCGGGGAGATCAGGAAGATGTCCAGGTCGTCGTCGTAGGTGTGGGTGATGTCCAGCGTGAGGTTCACGTCGGCGATGACGTCGGTCGTACCCGACGCGATCGTGATCGTGTCCGTGGTCGTGGGGTTGGCGCTGTCGATGCCCGAGCCCGGGGCGTTCGTCCCCTGGGTCGACCCGGAGGGGGCCGGAGCGAAGTCACTCTCCTGACCGTCGGCCACGCCGTCGCAGTCACCATCGACGCCGTCGCAGAGCTCGGCGGCGGAGGTGTTGATGGCCGCGTCCGCGTCGTCGCAGTCCGCGCCGCCACAGTCCGCGGCGACCTCGCCGTCGGCGTCCCCGTCCAGGTCGTCGGCCGTGCCGGAGCAGTCGTTGTCGATCCCGTCGGCGCACACCTCGGTGGCCGCCGCGTTCACGAGCGGGTCGTTGTCGTCGCAGTCGGTGCAGGTCGTCTCACCGTCGAGGTCGTTGTCCACGAGGCCGGTCAGGTCCTCGCCGGAGCAGTCCTGGTCGATGCCGTCGTTGCAGACCTCGACGCCGCTCGGGTTCACCGTCGCGTCCGTGTCGTCGCAGTCGTCCTGGCAGCCGAGGGCGCCGTCGGAGTCGAAGTCGGAGCCGTCGAACACGTTCGGGTCCGCGTCGTCGCAGTCGGTGCCGCCGCAGAGGACCGAGTCGTACGTGTCGAGGTCCGCATCCAGCGACGCGATGTCCAGGCCGTCGCAGTCCTGGTCGATCGTGTCGGCGCAGATCTCGGGAGCACCGGGGTAGACGGTGCTGTCCGCGTCGTCGCAGTCACCGCCGGTGCAGAAGGTCGAGCCGATCCAGCCGTCGTTGTCGCTGTCGGAGCTGATGCCCGTGGTGATCTCGATGGACCAGGAGTTCAGCGTCCCGTCGTCACCGAGGTCGTAGGTGTCGATGACCTCGAGGGTCCAGACACCGTCGGCGCTCTCGCCGGCGAAGTCTCCGAGGACGCCCTCCGGCGAGAAGGTGCCCGTGTACGGAGGCGAACCGTTCGTGATGGAGGTCGCGGCCTGGTCATCGAACACGGTGTTCGTGAAGTTGTCGCCGCTGCCACCCTCGTTCGCCACCAGGAGGACCGAGGTCCCCGCCGGCGAGATGAGGCTGATGTCCAGGTCACCGTCCCAGGCGTGGGTGATGTCGAGGGTGACGTTCACGTCGATCACGGGGTTCGTGGTGCCCGCGATGGTCGTGGTGCTGAGGTGCGGGGCGCTGCCGTCGATGAAGATGGCCGGCGTCTCCGTCTGGGTGATCGGCGCATCCACGACGGAGCCGATGGTCGCGTCGTTCACGTCGTCGACGCCGTCGCAGTTCTGGTCGACGCCGTCGCAGATCTCCACCGCAGCGGTGTTGATCGTGTTGTTCGTGTCGTCGCAGTCGGTGCCACCGCAGTCGAGCGGGGCCTCACCGTCGAGGTCCACGTCGATGTCGTCGGTGAAGGTGTCGCAGTTGTTGTCGATCCCGTCGCAGATCTCGACCGCGGCCGGGAAGATCGCCGCATCACCGTCGTTGCAGTCGCCCGCGCAGAGCGTCGTGCCATCGGCGTCGTTGTCGACGAGCTCGAAGTCGGCCCCGCTGAACTCGAGGACCGTCGAGTAGTACGTCGAGGACGTGCTCGTGGGGTTCGCCTGCGGCGTGCTGATGCTCTGGGCGTAGCCGTGGGTCTGGTCGCCGAAGGGGGTCGACGGGAAGTTGCTGGTCCCACCGGTGTTGTAGTTGTAGTTGATGCTGCCGCTGTTCGAGTCGAACACGTAGGCGAAGAGGTACCGCCAGCCGGCGTTCAGCTGCAGCCCGACGTCCATCCAGCGCACCGCGTCGGCGCCGTCGGCCGAGGTGTAGGTGTCCTGCCAGAGGTTCTGGACCGGCTGACCCTGCGGGGCGCCGTAGATCACGAAGATGACCTGCTCACCCACCGGCACACCCATGTCGGCGCCGAAGCGGGAGAGGGGGACGTTCGCGGTGATGTCCCACCAGGTTCCGCGGGCGCGACCCGAGGTGGACGAGAAAGTGCCGTTGGCGTTGTCACCGACGATGACGCCAGCCGCGAAGAGGCCGTCGCAGTCGTTGTCGAGGCCGTCGCAGATCTCCGGGGACGTGCCACCGGGGACCGCCGCCGCCGCGTTGTCGTCGCAGTCGGAGCAGGCATCCGAACCGTCGCCGTCCGCGTCGGTCTGGGGGTTGAGCAGGGGGTCCAGGTCGTCGCAGTCGTCACCGCCGCAGGCGATGTTCAGCGAGCCGTCGAGGTCCTGGTCCGAGACCTGGTCGTACCCGTTGCAGTCCTGGTCGATGCCGTCGGAGCAGAGGTCCGTGGCGCTCGGGTTGATGGTCGGATCCGCGTCGTCGCAGTCGTCACCACCGCAGGAGGCCGCGGGCCAGCCGTCGGCGTCGACATCCTCACACTGGTTGAAGTGGACCGCGGTGACGCCGTCCTGGATGAACGGGCTGTTGTAGGAGACGGGCAGCGCGTTGCCGCTGCCGGCCGTGCCACCCGTGAAGTCCTGGATGCCGACCGTCGCGGACCCGCCGAAGCTGTTGCTGTCCGTCGGGGACGAGCTCTCCGTCTCCTGGTAGTGGAAGGAGATGGACCCGTCGCTGTGGAGGTGCGCCTGGAAGAACAGGTCGTTGTTGTCACCGCCCTCGGAGATTCCCTCGTACGAGACGATGAAGCGGTCGTTCGCCGTGTCGTACCAGGTGAAGACGTTCCCGTTCGGGGCCCCGGCCGTCGAGTTCCACCCGTCGAGCGAGTCCCAGAAGATCGCGATGTCCGGCGAGCTGCTCGACGTGTCCGGGAATGCACCGTTCGAGGTGAACAGGTCACCACCGGTCCCCATCGTCAGGCCGCCCTCTTCGGACACCGTGATGTCCGTGTAGGTGTTCCCGTAGAACGGGAAGGCCCAGGGCAGGGTGACGTCGATCTCGAAGTTGGAGGCGGAGATCCCGATCGGGGTCCCCATGCCGCCCAGGCCCGGGTCGAGCGTGACCCAGTCGTAGGCTCCGTAGTTCCAGATGTAGCCGGACGCGTCCGGGCCTCCGTCCTGCGCGAGAGCGGTGGCAGGGACCAGGACCGCAAGCGATGCGGTAGCAGCGAACAGGGAGCGCAAACAGAACGCCATCGATTCCTCCATCCGGCCGTGCCCGCGGTCAACCTCCCCAGTCGATCGGGACACGGTTCGGGAATGGGAGCGGTCATACCCCATGGCAACAAGCAAGATCCAGGGTTGCGGAGTGATCTCACCGGGCCGATGGCTGCACTAGAGGGAGGGGCTCCTACCGGAATCGGCTGCCATTCCGGCCACCTAGGCTCGACTTCAGCGAGCCCGTAGCGGTCGAGCGAGCCGGTAGAACAGTTGACCGGAGAGCACGCGCCCCCGCCCCCGCCGGAGCGGCGAGTTCCACTCACGCCCCGATTCCGGATCGCGCGCGGTCTGCCGATGGCGCAGGTTCATCACATCGCGGCGCACCCTGCCGGACGCGAAGTGGAAGAAAGTGACCGTCCCATCTGACTCCACGTCACCCACCACCGCGATGTGGGTGAAACGGTCGTCTCGGAGGCGGTTCCCGTTCCGGTCCCAGGTGTTGTGGAAGAAGAGGAGGTCACCGGGACGGACGCTCGACGCCCTCCGGATCCGCCCATCTGCCTTCTGGCTCCGGTAGATGCGCTCGGTCATGGACACGCCGCCCGCAGCAGACGAGACGAGGTCCACGCCGGCCGCGTCGAAGGCCGCCGTGACGAAGCCCGAGCAGTCCGCCCGGTAGGGGGTGGTCCCCAGCCGCACCCGCTCCGCGCCGAGCAGGGAGGTGGCGGTGTCGAGCACCGCGCGCAGGGGCGAGGCCCCCCGGTGGGCCCGCGTCGTGGCGCAGCCGGGGAGGAGCGTGGTGGCGCAGCCCGCGAGGAGGAGCACGGCGTACAGGACCGGCGTCCAGCGGGGGCGCACCTCAGAAGCTCTGGGAGCCGGCGAAGTAGATCTGGAACGGCACCTCGGGCCACTCGCGCGGATCGAACCCCTGCGGCCAGCGCCCTGGCGTCACGCCCGGGGTGAACGCGAAGTCCATGCCCCACGTCCCCGGCAGGACCCCCAGCCAGTCCACGAACCAGCGGAAGCCGTACCCCACCGAGTAGTGGAGGTCCTCCACCCCCGGCGGCGCGTCGAGGGCCTTCGCGGCCACGGCCCCCTCGAGGAAGAGATGCCCCTGGAGGCCCCGGACCCGCTGGAACGGAAACGCGATGTCCGCGTCCTTGAAGAACATGTGGCGCCACTCGACTGCGCCCATGACGCGCGCGGGCGTCAAGATCTCGCGCTCGGGAATCCCGCGCAGGTCCCGGTTCCCACCGAGGGTGAGGAGCGCGTGCTGCACGTCTCCGAGGACGAACCCGGCCTTCGCGCGCACGGCCAGCACGTGGAACGGGTGCAGCTTGAACAGCCGGATCGCTCGGACGTCGACGCCGACGAAGCCGGACTCCGCGATGTTCCGCAGGCCCTCGTTCTTGAGGGAGAAGTCGCGCCCGACGGAGGCGAACACCTCGAACCGCTCGCCCTTGGTGGGCATGAAGCTGTTCGAGCGCGTCTCGAACACGTACCCGGCGGTGAGCTCGGTGAGCAGCGGCGCGTCGGTCGGACGGAAGTTTGTGTTCAGGTACGCGACGTCGAGGGTGAACACGACCCGGTGTTTCAGGTTGATCCCCCAGCGGGGCGGTCCGAAGTAGTGTGCGTAGGTCACCCCGCCGCCGGCCAGCGACTGCTCGTTCGTGAACGCGCGCAGGTTCACCTGGTGGCGCGCGTTGTGGCGGGGGCGGATGTTCAGCAGGCCGTAGGCTTCGAAGCCCTGGCCCGTGATCGACAGGCCCGCGTAGCCGAAGCCGGAGACCCGCAGGGCCTGGGGGCGGCGGTTGTCCTGGCGCAGGTTGAGGCCGTTCGCATCGAGCTCGGTGATCCGCCGCTTGGGGTCGATCTCGACCAGGTTCATCCGCCGCTTGGACACCACCTCCCACTGGGCAAGCTCGTCAGCGCCCTGCCAGCGCAACGTGATGCGGCCCTTCTTCCGGCCGAACCCCGGGGAGAGCCGCACCTCCACCACCTCCGAGGGCGCGTCCCCCTCGAGCTCCACCCGCCTCGCCGTCACGGAGGTCCGATGCAGTCCGTCCTCCGTGCGTTCGCGAGAGACCGACTCCAGCTGGAAGTCCACGCGCGGGACGGCCCCGAGCCAGCCCTCCGCGAGGGCGAGGACCGGCTGGCCCGACGACTCCTCCAGGAGGGCAAAGAGCGGCCGCGTCGTCTGGTCACGCAGGTAGCGCAGCATCACCTGACGCTTGCTCGCGGCGCCCACGTGGTCGTCGAGGCGGAGCGAGAGGGTGCGGCCGGTCCGGAGCGGTCGGTTGAAGCGGCGGATGTCCGCCTTGAGGGGGTCGACGATCCAGGGGTTGTCGAAGATCTGGTCGGCGAACGGGAAGGCCGGCGTCTCCAGCAGCGTCTCGACCTGAGGGAAGAAGGAGAAGCGCTGAAGCAGGTTCCGCAGGCCCACGTGGTTGCGCCAGCGCGTCTCGAGGTAGTCGGAGACGAGCTCCCAGCTCAGGGCGTCCAGCGCGAAGGGGGCGAGGCGCGCCGGCTCCCGCTCGAACACGAGGGGCTCGATGTCCTGCGCGATGAGCGCCCGGGCCAGGTGGACGTCGTGGTAGCGCCAGAAGGGCAGATCCGCCTCGAGGTAGCGGTCCGAGACGTAGATGACGCCGTCCCCGAGCTCCACGAGGCGGCGGCGCAGGCGCGCCTCGATCAGGAGGACGTCCCGGGGCGGCGGCGCGAGGCCGAGGTCCCGCTGGGCATCGCGGGCCGACTCGGCGGCGCGGCGCAGCCAGCGGAGCTGCGGCCGGGTCAGCGGGCGGCCGATCCAGGTGAGCGTGGTGCCGTCGGCGAGGGGGATGTCGCGCTGGCGGGCGGCGCGCTGGACGGAGAGGCCGAGGAAGCGGGCGCGGCCGGTCCAGGTGGTCTCTCGCTGGGCGCCGTCGACGCGGGAGGCGGAGCTACCGCCCAACGGGCGCGCCTGAGGGACGAAGTCGTGTCCCAGCCGCCGGTCATCGGCGGGGACATGGACAGCGTCGCCGAGGACGACCGTGCGTGACCCGGGGGACCGCAGCGTCACCTCGACGTCGGCGAGTGGAGGGGGCGCGTCGTCGAGCCAGGCCCCGTCGGCAGACAGGGGCACGGGCAGCGGATGCCAGCCACCCGATGCGGTCAACCGTCCGCGGACAGCGCCGAGGGTCCCGAACTTGCGGGGCAGGCGGGTCAGGAACGCGAGCTCGATGGTCGACGCGTCGCCCGGGAGCAACGGGGTGGGGAGGGTGACCTCGATGATCGGGGGCCCGTCGGGCAGGCGTCGCCAGCTCAGGGCGTTGTTGCCGCCGTCCTCGCGCACGGACCGCACAAAGCCGATGGTCATCGACGCCGGCTCCCAACGGTTGGGGTAGACGCGTTCCCAGAGGATGTCGTCCAGGACGGGGCGTTCGGCGTAGTGCTCCGGGACGAGGAAGAGGCGCACCGTCGACAGGGGCTGATCCGTCGGGTTCCAGACGGTGACCTGGGTCGTGCCGGCGATCGTGCCCTCCGCGTCGTCGACTGCCGCCACCACGCGGAGGCTCCAGTCGGGGCTGTCCGCGAGGGCCCGGGGGAGGTCCGCGAGGAAGGCGAGCGTCAGGGCGACGACGATGGCGGTACCGTGCGCCGCGTGACGGACACCCCCCAGGACGACGCCGCGCCCCGGACGACCCCCAAGGAGCTCCCCCGAGCTCCCGGCCGCGCGAGCAGCAAGGCCCCGAAGGAGGCGCCGAAGCGGGCGCCGTACGTCCAGGTGCAGGCCCACCGCGGCGGGGCGAAGCTCGCGCCCGAGAACACGATGGCCGCGTTCCGCCGGGCCGCGGACCTCGGCGTTCCGTGGTTCGAGTTCGACGTGCGACGGTGCAGCTCCGGCGAGCTGATCGTCCACCACGACCGGACGCTCCAGCGGCTGGCGGGTCTCGATCTCGACGTGACGGCGACGCCTTGGTCGCGGCTGAAGGACGTGGACGTGGGCTCCCACTTCAGCGAGGAGTTCGCCGGCGAGCCCATCCCCCTGCTCGAGGAGGTCGTGGCGACCTTCCGCGGCCGGGTGCGGTTCAACATCGAGATCAAGGAAGACACGCTGCGGGGCGACGGCACTGCGCTGGCGGTGGCGGACTTCATCCGCGCGACGGGGCTGTACTCGGACTGCATCGTCAGCAGCTTCAATCCCGGCTCGCTGCTGCGGGTCAAGCTCCGGTGCGACGCGCCGCTGGCCCTGGTCTACCCCGACGACGGACCGCGCCTCCGCGACCGGCTGCTGCGGCGTCCCTGGGCGGCTCCGCTGCTGTCGGTCTACGCGCTCCATCCGAGCCACAGGGTGGTCACCCCCGACCTCGTCCGCAAGGCGCATCTGCGGGGGCTGGCCGTGAACACATGGACGGTGAACGACGAGGCGCGCATGCGCGAGCTCGTGGACATGCGCGTGAACGCCTTGATCACCGACGTCCCGGACGTCGCACTGACCCTGCTGGACGAAGTGGATCCGTTCCTGGGCGGGTCGACCTGAGGACGATTTGGGCGGAACCGGCCCGCGACGCGGACCGAGGACGCGGGAGGTCGAGTCGCCGCGTCTGGAGCCTCAGAACCGGAGGCCGATGGAGACGTTCAGCCCGGCGAGCACGGGGGCTCCACGCGGGAACGCGGCGTCGAAGGCGGCCCGGAACGCGAAGCCACCGCTGCGCACCTCCATCCCGACGAAGCCCCGGTGGTAGCGGAACGACCGCGGGTCGACCCCGAGCCCCGCTCGGTCCGCCCACCCGGACACCGCGCCGACCTCCTCCACCGTCACGCCGGGCTTGGCGTGCGACTGGAGGAACTGGTAGCCCGCGAACGGCGAGAAGCGCGTGCCGGGACGTGAGCCCTTCAGCGCGAGCTTGAAGGTGTATCCGATAGAGAGATCGAGGTGCATCGTCCCCGTCTCGAGCTCGTCGTTCCCGACGAGGCCGACGTAGCCGAGGCCGAGGCCGATGTCCGGGACCTTCTCCCAGTTCCCGAAGGGCACGAAGCGCCCGAAACCGCCGACCAGGAACTGACGCGATCCGGCCCACCACGAGACGCGACCGCCGACCTCGAACCCGTAGGGCAGACCCTTCCGCAGGGTCACGCCGGGCAGGAACGAGACCGAGTCCGCCTCCCCGCTCTCGGTCAGGTCGTCCCAGGCGGAGGTCGCCTCGCCGGTGGCCGGAGCGCTGTGGATGAAGGACACGCGGTTGTCGAAGGCGAGCTCACCTTCGTACATCCCCAGGGCGGCCACGGCGAAGGTGGGGGGCGGCGCGATCGTCATGGCGATCTCGCGCGCCACGAAGTCGAACCGGGCCTGCCGGCGCGAGGCCTCGACCTTCTCCAGCCCGGAGACGCGGACGTCGTACGGCGGCGCGGCCTCCGCGGACGGGAGGGCGAACAGGGTCGTCGCCAGGGCGACGAAGAGGAGGACGAGGCGCTGCACCGCGGACCATTGTCGCAGGGCCCGAGCAGCGGGAGCAAACGGGATACCCTTCGCACCATGCTCATCCCCTTCGAGGACGCCGTCGCCGCCGTCACCGCGGACATCCAGCCCCTCGGCTCCGACCGGGTCTCCCTCGCCGACGCGCAGGGCCGCACCCTGGCTCGGGACGTGCGGGCGCGCCGGTCCCTGCCTCCCGCCGACAACTCCGCGATGGACGGCTACGCGCTGCGCCACGGGGACCAGGGAGCGGCGCTGCCGATCGCGATCCGGATCCCTGCGGGCTCATGGCCCGAGCGGGCGCTGGAGGCGGGAGAGGCGGCCCGGATCTTCACGGGCGCGCCGGTGCCGGAGGGCGCGGACACCGTCGTCGCCCAGGAGCGGACGGAGAGCGACGGCGCCACCGTGCGCATCCTGACCCCGGAGACGCCGGGAGCGAACATCCGCCGCAAGGGCGAGGACGTCGAGGAGGGCGAGGTGATCGCCCGCGAGGGAGCGGTGATCGGACCTGCCCTCATCGGCCTGCTCGCCGGGCAAGGGCTCACGTGGGTGGACGTGGTGAGGCGGCCCGTCGTCGCGATCCTCGCCACCGGCGACGAGGTGCACGAGCCGGGTGACCCCCTCCCCCGCGGGCACATCGTGAGCAGCAACAGCTGGGCGCTGGCCGCACGGGTGCGCGAGGCGGGAGGCGTCCCGCGGTACCTGGGCATCGCCCGCGACGACCGCGCGTCCCTCGACGCCGCGCTGGCCGGCCTCGACGGAGCCGACGTCCTGCTGACCATCGGCGGCGTCTCCGTCGGAGAGCTCGACTTCGTGAAGGAGGCGATCGCCGCCCGGGGCGGCGAGCAGCGCTTCTGGAAGGTGCGGGTGCGCCCGGGCAAGCCGAACGCGTTCGGCCGCATTGGCGACGCCCGGTGGTTCGGGCTCCCGGGGAACCCGGTGTCGTGCGACGTCTCGTTCCTCATGTACGTGCGGCCCGTCCTGCGCGGGCTCCTGGGGCGGGAGGATCGCTTCCTGCCAGGCACGGACGCAGTCCTCGAGCACGACGTCCGCAAGCGGGCTGGCTTCCTGCTGCTGTTCCGGGGCGTCCACACCGTGGATGGCTCGGGTCGAGCGACGGTGCGCACGACGGGCCCGCAGGGCTCGGGGATCCAGTCGTCCATGGCGAAGGCGACGTGCCTCATAGTGGCGCCCGAGGACGCGGAGCTGATGCCCGCGGGCGCGACGGTGCGGATCCTCCTGCTCCCGGGTCCCACCGGACAGGCGGCGCCGGTGGTGCGGCGCTGAGGTGAGCGCGCTACCCCCGATCGTCTCCTTCGTCGCGCCGTCGGGGACCGGCAAGACGACGTTCCTCGAGCGGTTGCTGCCGGTCCTGCGCGACCGCGGCCTGCGGGTGCTCGTGGTCAAGCACGACGTCCACCGGTTCGAGGTGGACCGGGAAGGCAAGGACACCTGGCGGTTCCGCGCGGCGGGCGCCCACCGGGTCCTCATCGCCAACCGCAGCAAGTTCGCGCTCATGGGGGAGGTGGATGGCGAGGTGCCGCTGCGCACGTTCGTGGAGCGGTACGGGCCGGACGTGGACCTCGTGGTCACCGAGGGCTACCGGAGCTCGGCGATGCCGAAGATCCTGGTGGCGCGCGAGGCGGCGACCCCGAGGCGCCCCTGGGCCGAGGGGACGCTGGAGTCGATCGAGCCCCTGGTCGCGGTGGTCGCGGACCACGCGGTCGCCCTGCCGGAGCGACACGCGAGCGCGCGGCGCCTCCCGCTGGAGGACCCGGGACCGTGCGCGGACCTGATTGAGGCGTTGATCGCGACGCAGCGCGCAGAGCGGCAGGTGAGCGCCGTCCTCCTCGCCGGGGGCCGGGGCGTGCGGATGGGGATGGACAAGGCGCAGCTGGCGTTCCGGGGTCGCCCGCTCCTGCCTCAGCTCGCCGAGCGGCTTCAGGGCTGCACGTCACGCGTGCTGGTGGTCAAGCGCGAGGGTCAGGAGCTGCCGCCGCTCCCCGCGGACGTGGACGTGGTCACGGACCTGCTGCCCGCGCTGGGGCCCCTCGGCGGGCTGCTGACGGGTCTCGCCGCCGCCCCCACCCCGTTCGTCTTCCTCGGCGCCTGCGACCTTCCCCTGCTCGATCCCTCCTGGGTCCGCTGGCTGGCGCGCCACCCGGCCCGCGGCGCGGACGTGCTCCTGCCCATCCGCGACGGCCACCCCGAGCCCACCCACGCCTTGTACAGCGCCCGCTGCCTGGGCTTCATCAAGCGGGCGGTGCTGTCCGGGGAGCTGGGGATGGGGTCCTGGCTGGGGTCGGTGCGCGTCGCGCGGATTCAAGAGGACGAGTGGGGGGCGGAGCGTGATGCCCGCTCCTTCGTGAACGTGAACACCCCCGAGGACCTCGCCGCCGCCGAGGCGCTCGCGGACTGAGGCGCGCGGGGTCGCCTCGCAGCGCGGTTCGAGGTCGTCGGTAGCCGCGGGGGCCGTTCCGGGCTACTGATCGGAAGCGATGTCGCGCACCGCCCCTCCCAGCGACGCCCCCCGCGGGCCGATCATCGACCCCTTCGGCCGGCGCATCCACTACGTCCGGATGTCGGTCACGGACCGGTGCAACTTCCGCTGCGTCTACTGCATGCCGGAGGACGGCATCGACTTCACCGCGCGCAGCGAGCTCATGACGTTCGAGGAGATCGAGCGGCTCGGGCGGGTGCTCACGGAGATGGGGGTCGACCGGATCCGCCTGACGGGCGGGGAGCCGACGGTGCGCCGGGACATCCTCGATCTCGTCGGTCGCCTCGGAGCGCTGCCGCGCCTGCGCGATCTCGCGATGACGACGAACGGCTGGAACCTGGCGACGATCGGGCCGCAGCTGAAGGCCGCCGGCCTCACGCGCGTGAACATCTCGATCGACACCCTCGACCGGCAGCGGTTCATCGACATCGCGCGGGTCGACCGGCTCGACGACGTCCTCGCGGGCATCGACGCGGTGGTGGCGCTGGACTGGCTGCCGCTCAAGCTCAACGTGGTCGTCTGCGAGGGCCTCAACGAGACCGAGGTCGCCGACTTCGTCGACCGGTTCGCGCACCTGCCGGTGACGATCCGCTTCATCGAGTACATGCCGTTCGGGGAGAGCCGCTTCAAGCTCGTCCCCTGGGAGCGGACGCGGGCGCGGCTCGAGGAGCGCTACACCCTCGTCCCCGCGGCCGGGCCCGACGGCTCGGGACCCGCGAACTACTGGTCCGTGGCGGGAACCGCGGTGGAGGTCGGCGCGATCGGCGCGCTCTCTCGCCAGTTCTGCGCAGCGTGCAACCGGGTGCGGATCACGAGCGACGGGCGGCTCAAGACCTGCCTCGCCTACGAGCCCCAGATGGTCTCGCTGCGCGACGTGCTCCGCGGCGGGGGGAGCGACGACGACCTCGAGATGGCCATCCGGGCCGGCATCCTCCGCAAGCCCATCGCCCACATCACCGGCGAGGACATGAGCAACCCCTTCGAGGGGCAGATGATCCAGATCGGGGGGTAGCGCCGCCCGCGGCGCCGTTCTTTCAGGCGGCGTCCACGAGGAGCGGCGCGTCCTTGCTCGGAGACGACGAGCCGTAGAGCCGCGTGACCTCGTCCGCCATGCGGCCTCGCATCGCGAGGCCGAGCATCTTGTAGTCGCCCATCAGGGACCAGACGGGGTACGTGAACGTCGCCGGACGGTTCTTCTCGATGATGAAGTGGCCCACCCAGGCGGGGCCGTAGCCGGCGACGAGGACCAGGGGCAAGAAGAGCCAGCTGCCCGTCGCGATCACCCAGGCGAGCGTGGCCGGAGCTGCGAAGCTGCCGATGTAGTGGACCGTCCGACAGGACGGCAGCCGGTGCTCGCCCACGTAGAAGGGCCAGAACTCGGCGAAGGTCTGGAAGCGTTCACTCATCGGTCACCTCGCCCGCGTACACGTTGAGCCGGTCGCCGCGGACGAAGCCGGCGAGCGTCATCCCGACCTCGGCAGCGTAATCCACGGCCAGGGAGCTCGGCGCCGACACCGAGACCACCGCGCCGATCCCCGCCATCGCCGCCTTCTGGACCATCTCGAAGGAGGCGCGTCCTGACAGAACCAGGATCCGCCCGGTCAGCGGCCAGACGCCGTCCCGCGCCCTTGCCCCGAGGACCTTGTCCACCGCGTTGTGGCGCCCGATGTCCTCCCGCGCCAGCTCCAGGGTCCCGTCCACCGCGCACAGGCCCGCTGCGTGGAGGCCCCCCGTCCGCGCGAAGAGCGACTGGGCCTCCCGCAGTCGCCGGGGGAGGTCGATGAGCAGGGACGCCGGCAGCGGAGGAGGCGGGCTGAGAGGAGGGGCGAGGAGACGCACGGCGTCGATCGTGGTCTTGCCGCACAGCCCGCAGGAGGACGACGCATAGACATCGCGCCGGGCGGCCTCCGCCGCGCCCCGGTCCGCCTCGGGCGCCACCACCCGGACCACGTTGCCCATAGCGTCGGCTTCCACGTCGGCGCAGTACTCCACGAGATCGAGCTGGTCCGGGGAGCGCAGTACGCCCTCGCTGAAGAGGAAGCCGACGGCGAGATCGATGTCGTGCCCGGGCGTGCGCATGAGCACGGCGAGGGGGTCGTCGTCGAGGCGGATCTCCAGGGGCTCCTCGACGACGAGCTCGTCCTGCTCGTCCGCGGAGCCCTCGGTGTCGATGCGCCGGACCCGGTGGAGAGCCACCGGGGATCGGCGAGACGGACCACGCTCAGCCATCCCGGGCATATAGCATCCCCCCGTGCGCCCCGACCGCCTCGTCGCGCCCGCCCTGGGCGCCCTGTGGACCCACCGCGGGCGCCTGCCGTTCGCCTGGGACGTGCTCAAGCACGGGGCCTGCGCGGACTGTTCGCTCGGGACGGCGGGGCTCCAGCACACCGCGCCGGGGCAACAGCTGTGCGCCCGGAGGCTCGATCGGCTCGACAGGCAGACGGCCCCTGCATTCTCGCCACGCGTCCTCGCCGAGGTGGCGCCGCTCAAGGGGCTCTCGCCCCGCGCGCTGCGCGGTCTCGGACGCATCCCGGCTCCCCTCCTCCGCCGTGCCGGCCAGACTGGCTTCGCCCCGCTGTCGTGGACCGATGCCACCGCGCTGGTCTCCGCGCGCCTCCGGGATGAGCGCGCGCAGGCCGCGTGGGGCCTCCGGGTCGACCCCCTCGGGATGGACCTGGAGTCGCTGTTCCAGCTGGGACGGTTCGTGGCCGCGATGGAGCGACGCGAGCGGGGAGACCTGCCACCCCTCGTCGACCTCGCTGTTCCCACGGAGGAGCGGGCGTTGCGGGCGCGCGCCCGAGACACGCGCGGCGTCGCCACGAGCAGCACATCGTCCGTCGATCTCGCCCCCGGGGATCGCGCCCTGGTCGTCTCGGACGGCGACCAGCCCCTGCTCGACGATCTGCTGGCGTTCCTCCGCGAGCGAGGCGTCCTCGTCCAGCAGGCGGGGGCCACCGATCCCTGGCCCGACGACGTGCGGGCGACCCTCCTGTTCGGGCGCGCTGGGACCGTGACCTCCCTGGCCGCCGGGCTCCCCCTCGCCACCGAGAACGCGGACCTCGCGCCCCTGTCGGCGGCCTACCTCGTCGGAGAGCGAGCAGGCCGCGAGGTGACCGGCCTTGAGCGCGTGCCCTTCCGGGTCCACCAGGCCGCGTTCCTCGACCCTTCGATGCTCGACGCCGCCACAGAGGCGGTCCTGCTCGTGCCGGCCTCGACCGCCAGCGCGACTCCCGGGGGCGGCACCCACATCAGCGACGAGCTCGTGGCCCGCTTCGCTCCGCCCGTCGTCGGCGCCCCCCGGTCGGAGGCCCGGCCCCACTGGGAGATCCCCGTGCTCGTCGCCGCCCACGCGTCCACCGACCTCGGGGACCGCCTCGCCGTGCACGACAGCGCCGAGCTCCGCGCCGCTCTGGCCCGGGAACGCCCCGGGCTCGCCGGGGTCCTCGACCTGGCGGCTCCGGGCGACGGCTTTCGCCTCCCCTCTCCGCTGCCCTGAGCGGCGGGGACTGCTATCACGAGGGTTCGTGACCTCGCTGATCGTCCATGAACCCTCTCTCGTCGTGCTCTGCGGCCCTGCCGGGTCCGGCAAGAGCACGTTCGCGCGCCGCTGTTTCCTGCCCACGGAGGTGCTGAACGCCGACGCGATCCGGGGGATGCTCACCGACGACGAGGCGGAGCAAGGCGTCCACGAAGAGACCTTCGAGATCCTGCACCGCATCGCCGAGGTGCGCCTCGCGCGGGGTCTCCTCACCGTGATCGACGCGACGAACCTCGAAGAGCACGCAAGGCGCCCGTTGCGCCAGCTCGCGAAGCGGGCGCGCCTTCCCACCCACCTCGTCATCGTCGACGCGGACCTGGAGACCGTGCGGCAGCGCAACGCGGCGCGGGACCGACGGGTCGAGGACGGCGTGCTCCGAGCCCACCTGGAGCGTCTCGAGAACCTCGAGTCGTCGCTCGCGAAGGAACGCTGGGACCGCATCACCCGGGTTCGGGCCGAGGACCTCTCCCACGTGGACGTGGTCCGGGCGCCACTGCCCCCGCTCCGCTTCGACGAGACCGGCCCCTTCGACCTCATCGGGGACGTCCACGGCTGCCTGTCCGAGCTGCGGACGCTGCTGACCACGCTCGGCTACGCCGCGGACGGCTCCCACCCCGACGGGCGCCGGATGGTGTTCGTGGGCGACCTCGTCGACCGGGGCCCCGACTCGGTCGGCGTCCTGCGCGATGTCGTGACCTGGGTCGAAGGGGGCCACGCGCTCTTCGTCCCCGGGAACCACGACGACAAGTTCGCCCGCTGGCTCGAGGGACGCGCGGTCAAGGTGACGGGCGGACTCGCCACCACCGTCGCCGAGTGGGAGCAGCTGACCGAACCGGAGGCACGCCTGCTGGGGCGGCGCTTCCTGTCGCTGATGGGGGAGGCGCCGTCGTACCTGTGGCTCGACGGGGGCCGGCTGCTCGTCTCCCACGCAGGCCTGGAGGAAGCGGACCACGGGCGCGTCGGTGGCGCCGTCCGCGCGTTCTGCCTGTTCGGCAAGACCACCGGCAAGGTCATCGATGGCTACCCCGAGCGCCTCGACTGGGCTGCGGACTACGCCGGCGCGCCCCATGTCGTCCACGGCCACGTCCCGGTGCGCCTCGCCCAGTGGCGCAACCAGGTGGCGGACATCGACCTCGGCGTCGTGTTCGGCGGTGAGCTGTGCGCGCTCCGCTGGCCCGAGCGCACGTTCGTCACTGTCCCCGCCGAGCAGGCCTGGTGGGGCGGACCCCGCTGGGGCGTGATCGACCCCCCCGAGGAAGCGACCGCATGAGCGAGCCCACGCTGCTGTCCATGGCCCGCTGGGCCCACGCCCTGCGTGCCGAGGACGCCCCGGCTGCGGTGCGTGAGCGACTCCGGCTCCAGGCCGCCTCCATCCTCGGGGGCGCGGCCGCGGCGGTCGATCACCCAGACCTCGCCTCGCCGCTGAGCGTGGCCCGGCGCATGGGGGACGGACCGCTGCAGGTGGCCCCAGGCGTCGATGGGCTGACGGTGGAGGGGGCGCTCTTCGCGGGGAGCTGCCTCTCCATGGCGCGCGAAGGCGACGACTGGATGCTGTGCGCCCACCCGACGGCGTCGGTGTGGGCGTCCTGGCTCGGCGCGGCGTTCCTCGGCCTCCCCTGGGACGACGCGCTGCGCGCGCAGCTCGCCGCGAACGAGATCGCCGGCCGCCTCGGAGGACTCGTGGTCGGCGGGCGCTCGCACGGCCAGGCTCTGGGCTTCGTCTCCGCGGTGACCGGCGCCCTGGTGGCCGGGCTGCTGCGGAACCACACCCCCGAGCAGCTCGCCGCGTCCATGGGGCTCGCCCTGACCCAGGCCCACCACGTGGACACGGCCCAGCTGCGCGGCGCAGGCCGGGTCCTGACGGTGGCGCGGCCGCTCCTGGATGGCTGGCGCCTCGCCGAGCTCGTCGAAGGCGGCCTGACGGGACCCATCGACGTCCTCGACTCCGAGAGCGACTTCGTCCGCGCCTTCAGCGGCGGCCGTCCGGCCTGGGGCTTCATCACCGGGCTGCCAGTCGACGAGCCCGCGGAGACCACCTGGCTCACGACCTCCCTCGCCTTGTCGGTCTCGCCGCTCCACGAGTACGTGACCACCGCGCTCGACGCGCTGGACGCCGCCCTGGCCGAGGCGGAGGAGCGGCTGGGCGAGCCCGTCGACCTCTCCCGGATCCTGCGCCTCGACGTGGACTGCTGCGCTCCGAGCATGGCGCTGGAGCGCCAGTCGACCAGCGCGTCGCTGGCTCCGAACGCCGTCGCGCGGTCGATCCGCAAGGCGATCGCGATCCGCCTGGTCCGCGGGGCTGGCGGGGACCTGCCCGACCCGGCATGGATCGCAGCGCACACCGACGCCATCGGCACCGCCCTGGGCACCATCCGCCTCCACCACGACTGGCGCCTGACCCTGGGGACCTGGGCGGGACTCGCTCCCATCCAGCCCGCCCTCGCCGAGATCGGACCCGGGGCGCTGCTCGCCGCCCTCGGCCCTGGCGCGAGCCTGGACGCGGGGCTGTCCCTCGCCGAGCTCCCCCTGTCCTTGGCCGGGGACAAGGTGCAGGACCCGGAGGATCTCCCCGCCCTCGTCGGCCGCGGCCTGAGCAAGCTCGGCTCGCTGGCCGCCCGCAGCGTCGAGCGCTTCCTCCCGGCGGCCCTCGCGCTGAAGGCCCCCGCCGTCGATCTGGCTTCGGCCTCCTTGGACGACCTCGTCCTCGCCGTCCCCTGCCGGGTCCGCCTCCTGCTCCACGGCGGGCACGTGGTGAAGGCGGAGGCCTCCGTGCCCGCCGGCGCCCCCGGCTCCGATGCCGAGGCGACCGCCAAGGCCGTCCGCGCCAAGCTCCTCGCCGGTTTGCTCCACGCCGCCCCCGGCGCCCGCGCCGCCCACGAGGGCATGGCCGACTCCCTGCTCGGCCCCGGCAACGGCGCCGCCGTGACGCTGCCGGGGGCCGGCCCCGCCGTCCTGCTCACGAGGCCCTGACCTGGTCGAGATCCTCGGAGACGACGGCGCGATCACGGCCCTCGAGTTCGAGGACTTCGAGGCCGCCGTGCGCCGCGGCGACATCCACCTCGACCAGCGGATCCGCTTCCCTCCCGCGACGGGCGAGGCGTTCGTCCCCGCTCACACCCTCGAGCTCTACACCACCCTGCTCAACGACCCCCTCGCGCGCCTCGTCGCCGGGTTCAGCCTCGCGCGGCCCCCCTGGGTGACCCTCCTCGTGGCCGCCGCGTTGATCGGCACCTTCGCCTGGCAGCTCCAGGCCGATCGGCTCACGAGCGCGGTGCTCATCGAGCAGGGCGCCAAGTCGCTGCCGCACCAGGTCGAGCTCGGCCAGTGGTGGCGGCTGCTGACCGCGTCGTTGCTGCACGCCGGCTGGACGCACCTCATCCCCAATGTCCTCTACGTGCTCTACGTGGGCTGGAACGTGGAGTCACTCCTGGGGCGGACGGGGACCCTGCTCGTGATGGTGGGCTCGGCGATCGCGTCGATGGCGTTGTCCAGCGTGGCCACCCCGCTCCCTACCGTGGGCGCATCGGGGGTGACCTTCGGTCTGTTCGGCGCCGCGGTCGCCCTGGGCTGGCGGTACGGGGCGTGGCTCCCGCGGCGGACGGCGTCACGGTTCGGCTGGTCGGTCTTCCCGTTCGTCGTCTACTTCCTCGCGTTCGGGGCCATGTGGTCCGACTGGGTCGACAACTTCTGCCACCTGGGCGGGCTCATCGCAGGCGGGGTCCTCGGGCTCACCCTGCCGTCGGCGCACATCGAGACGGACGAGGAGTCGTGGCGCGCCCCTGCCCGGGTCGGCGCGGCGCTGGGGGCCGTGGCGCTCGTGGGCGTGCTCATGCCCGCCGCCTGGGGCCTCGAGCTGGTGGGGACGGTGCAGCCCTCGCCCACGCCGGCGGCGTTCGCCCAGGCGGGGTACGCGATCCACCCCCCACGGACCTGGATCTCCGAGCAGGCCGACGGCGCACCCTCGTGGCGGTCGCCCACCGGGGCCGCCCGCATGACCACCTCGGCCTGGACCGAGGAGCACGAGCCCCCGAGCCGGGCGGCGGTGCAGGCGGTGTGGGTGGCCGCCCTGGAGCGAGGCGGGGCCATCGTCTCCCCGCGGGAGCTCGCGCTGAAGCCGCGCCTGCCGAAGCACCTGCGCGACTGCTTCACGCTGGAGGCGGACCTGGTGGTGGACGGGGCCCTGCTGCGGAGCCTCGAGCTCGGCTGCGTCCGCGGGACGCACGTGACCACCGTGCAGTTCGTCCACCCCCTCGAGCACTGGCCGGCGTACGCCCGCGTGCGGACCCAGACGCTGGCGACCCTGGAGCTTCGGGAGCCGAGCTCGCTGCGCCGGGCACGCCAGATCGTGCGCGACGAGCCGGACAGCGGGGCAAAGCTGGCGCTCGCGGCGACGCTCGCGCGGCTGGGACAGCGCGAGGAGGCCGAGGCTCTGCTCGCCGAGCTGGAGGTGGCCGAGCCCGACGCGCCCGAGGTCCTCTATTGGCGGCTGTGGCTGGAGCTGCACCTGGGCAGCGGGCGCGCACTCGCCGCCGATCGCGAGGAGATGGCGGACCGCATGGTGCTGCTCGAGCCGGACGACCTGCCGTTCGTCGCCCTCGCGTTCGACGTGTTCCTCCAGCGGGGGCAGCTGCCGCGCGCGCGGCAGATCCTCGACCACATGCGATCGCGATGGCCCGACCGGTCGCTCACGAAGGACCGCATCGCCCGGATGGCCGCGGCGGGGGGATGAGCCCCGTCCTCAGAGCCCGACCCAGACCCCGCCCCGCGCCTCGCCAAACTCCAGGGCTTCGTCCTCCGTCTCGAAGGGACCGTGGGTGGCGACGAGCCCGCCGCCGGCGTCGCTCCGCGGGTCCAGCTCCCGCACCCAGAAGGCCGGCCAGCCCACGGTCTCCTCATCGGGGAGCATGCGACCCGTGACGTCGTAGAGCAGCTGGAGGCGACCACCCGGCAGCGCGGCCTCGGCGAGGACGCGAACGATCTCGGTGATCGGCATGGATCCTCCTCCCCGTGCGACGCGCTCAGCAACGCCCCGCCCTTGCGGCGCCCCCCAAGCAAAGCGGCCCCGGACCGAAGTCCGAGGCCGCTCGCTGGGAGTGTCTTCTCTACCAGGCCGAGCCTAGTCCTCGCAGTCGCCGAGGACCGTGTACTCCACCTCGATGACATCACCGTTGTCCGGGATGTGGTCGAGGTCGAACACGATGGCCTGGAGCGCCGGGTCGTACGCCCAGCCCACGTAGATCGGCACGAAGTTGATGCCGTCGGTGGAGAGCCGGACCTCGATGGTCTCCTCGACCGGGGTCTGGCTCAGCTCGAAGGTGTCCGCGAAGGACTGGGCCAGCCACGCCAGGGCGGACAGCGTGCTCACCCAGTTGGGATCGCAGATGCTCGCCGAGATGCCGCCGGTCAGGACGGACGCCTGGACGTAGTCGGTGGCCGTGGACGCGGAGCCGCCGGCGCCGGAGCAGCCGGTGAGGCCGCCGGTGATGTCCGACAGGACCACGTGGTCCGGGTTGGCCTTGAGGCCCTGGAAGTAGCTGACGTAGGCCGCCGGGTCACCGCCAGCCACGAGGGTGGACTGCTCCTGCTCGTCGGAGACGAAGATGATGCGGAGACCGGCCTCCTCGCGGAGGAACGCGGCGTTCGCGCCACCCGGGTCGATGTTCGGGCTGGAGAGCGCGAGGTACGCCCCGTCGAAGCCCTTCTCGATGCCGGAGCCGCTGACACCCAGGTTGACGTTGGCGGCGAAGGTGCCGGCCGGGTCGGGGGTGTTCGGCGTCACGATGGGCGTGGTGCCCTCGAGGAGACCGTTGTCGCCGACGTCCGTCGTGGTGACGCCAATCTGGTAGTCCATGTCGAGCGCCTCGATGATCTGGACGAACGACGCGAAGTTGACGGCCAGCGAGCTCTGCTCGTCACCCATGGAGCAGGAGTTGTCCACCACCCAGAGGATGTCGGTGGAGTTGTTCCCGTCCTGCGCGAACTGGTCGGTGTTGCTCGCGCCGAGGTGCGCGATGCCGAACTGCGTGGCCGTGGCCTCCGGGCGCAGCGGGTCGTTGCTGAGCACGCTGAGCGTGCCGGTGTCCGGCTGCACGTCCGTCGGGTTGTAGAAGACCTCGACGGTGCGGGTCTCGCTCGGCTGGAGCGTGTCCCCGGCGGGGATGCTGTGCTGGACGGTCATCTCCCCGTTGCCAGACAGGTCGTCGAAGCTGATCGAGTCGAGGGTCAGCGGAGCGCGACCCACGTTGGCGATCTGGATGTTGAGGGAGCCGACGCAGCCGAGCTCGCGGTTGCCGAAGTCGAAGCTGTCCGGGTCGATGTCGATCGCGGGGGCGAGACCCTCGGCGCGCAGCGACACGGGAACCTCGGGGTTCTCACGGTCGTTGCTGGCGACGATCAGGTTCGCCTGGATCGTCTCGTCCTGGGCCGGGCGGTACCGGACCTGGAGCACCCAGGCCTCCTCGGGGACGAGGAGGGGGACGAGCTCGTCGAGGTTGAGGAGCTCGAAGGAAGCGGTGTTGCTCAGGACGAAGTCCTGGAGCTGGAGGGTGTCGGTGCCGATGTTGCGGACCGTCACCTCCTTGTCGCGGAACTCACCGGCGATCACCTCGCCGAAGTCCACGGTGTGGGGGTCATCGGGGTTGTCCGAGGTGACCTCGATGATGGCGTTCACCCGGGTCGGCGGGGCGGCGTCCGGGTTCGAGATGAGCACGGTCTCCGAGCAGCCCGCCATCGCGCCGAGAGAGGCGATGGTGAGGGCGAGACCGAGCCCGCGAATCAGAGAAGAGTTGCGCACGTTTGTGACCTCCCAGTCGGGTTCGCGGCCCCCTTCGAGGGGATCCGCGCTCTTCGTAACCGGCGCTCCCACCGATGGGGAACAAAAAGATCGTTCGATCGACAGATCGGACGACCCTGGCTGCTCAGTTTCCCGCAAGCGCGGGGGAAGTCAAGGGTACCGGGCGTCCCGGAATCCCGCTCCGGGCGGCATCTTCCGGCGGATCGGCGGCCAGCGCCCCAGCCAGCGCCCGGCCCTTCAGCAGCGCCTCCGCCCACTCCCACTCGGGGTCGGAGTCGAAGACGATCCCGCCACCGACCCCGTAGGTGACCTCCCCCTCCCGGAAGACGAGGGTCCGGATCGCCACCGAGAGCCCCATGGCTCCGTCGGCCCCGATCCAGCCGATCGCGCCGGTGTACGGCCCGCGGCGGGAGCGCTCCAGTCCCTCGATCACGGACATCGCGCGGATCTTCGGGGCGCCGATGCACGACCCTGGCGGGAAGGCGGCGCGCAGCGCATCGAACGCGTCCCGCCCCGGCGCGAGCTCCCCCTCGACGTCCGCCACGAGGTGCCAGACCGTGGGGTGGCGCTCGGCGCGGAGGACGGGGGCGCGGGACACCGACCCGAGGACGCAGACCCGCCCAAGGTCGTTGCGGACCAGGTCCACGATCATCGTGAGCTCGGCGCGGTCCTTGGCGGAGGTGAGGAGCGCGGCCCGGCGCTCCTCGTCGTCGGCCACCGAGTCGCCTCGGCCCGCCGTCCCCTTGATCGGAGACGAGACGACGTCACCGCCGGGGCCCACCTCCAGGAAGCACTCGGGGCTCGTCGACACGATCGTCATCCCCGGCAGATCCAGGTACGCCGCGAACGGGGCCGGGTTCCCCGCCTGGAGCCGCAGGAACGTGGCGAGCGGCGCATCCGGGTGGGTCGACGGCGCGCGGAAACGCAGCGTGAGGTTCGCTTGGTAGATGGTGCCGGCGGCGATGGCCTCCCGGATGGCTCCGACCGCGGCGGCGTGCTCCTCCTGGCTCATCTCCGGCGTCGGCGGGGACGCGGAGCCGGGGACCGTCGGAGGGAGGCCCGGGAGGATCGGCGTGCCTCGGTCCACCCGCCCGGCGTGCCCGGCGAGGCGATGCACACGCCGCTCGCCGGTGGCGGCGTCGATGGCGAGCACCTCGTCGTAGAGGCCGAGGACGAAGTCCCACGGGACGTCGCCAGGGCGCGACGGGATGGTCTCCGGGACCTCCTCGAACCGGCGGCCCAGGTCGTAGCTGAAGAAGCCGGCGAGGCCTCCCGGGAACCGCCGCGCCATCCCGACGGGCTGGGGCCGACGTCGCAGGGCGCGCGCGATCGCCTGGAGCCGTTGAAAGGCGCCGCCGCTGCCGGGATCCGCGCGCTGCACCCGCGCCACCCAGCCGCGGTCGCCGAGCGGGCCGGGCAGGACCTCGAAGACATCGCCTCGACCCCGCAGCCAGAGCGCGGGCTCGGCGGCGACGTAGCTCGTGCCGCCGACGCCCCCGTCGGGGTCGCCGCTGTGGAGCCAGAGCGCGCCGGGGCGCTCCATCAGTGGGGTCACGGGTGGCTCCGGAGCGGGCTAGCGGGCAGACAGGGTGAACTCACCGCGGAGCTGGGAGATCCCCATGACGCGTCCGGCACCGTCGGGGAAGACGCGCCAGTCGTCGTTGAGGCGTTCGCGGCGGAGCCACACCTCGATCTCATCGCCCGGGAAGCCGGCGAGGTCATCGGCCGGGATGGTGAACTCGCCGTCGTCGTTCGCTCTGCAGGCCACATACGTGGTCGTAGGACCGGACCCGCGCTGCGTCACGATCACCTCGAGGGTGTTCTCCGGCACGCCGGCCTCCCACTGCATCGTGAGGCCCGTCTGCGCGTCGTAGCTCGCGCCCTGACCGATGAGGGCGTCGGGCAGCGACATGGCGCCCGGCCAGAAGCTCCCGCCGGGGAACACGTCACCCCCGCTGACGCCGAGGCGCACGTCGGCGCCGTCCTGCCAGAACCCGCCCGACAGGGTCGCCTGCCAGACATCTCCGTCGTCCGGCAGGGACAGGTCCTCCTGGAGTCCATCGAGCCAGACGTAGGGCGTCCCGTAGTCGTTCTCGGACTCGGGCGCGTCCCAGGGGTCCTCGTCGACGTTGTTCAGGAAGCAGCTCTCGAGATCGGGCGTCGGGATGTTCAGGACCCGGGGCCCGAAGAACGCGGCGGTCGAGGTGTAGATCGGGTTGTTCGCGTTGAACGGGGAGCTGCGGATGATGTCCCACCAGGCGATCCGGTCCCCGGCGACGAGGTCCCCGTGGGGGTTCCCCGGCGTGGTCGCGTCGTCGTCGTCGTCGACGACCCCGTCCCGGGGGAAGTTCGACGAGTCGGAGGGGCAGGCGACGAGCCCGCTGGCGAGGAAGAGCAGGGCGAGGGGCAGGCGCTTCATGGGCGGGCATCTCCGGAGAGGCGAACGAGCTCGCGGGCAGCTCGCCCCACATCATCGGCCTTGGCGACCGCTGAGATCACCGCCGCAGCCGCGACGCCGGTCTGCATGACCGAAGCGATGTTGCTCCGGTCGATCCCGCCGATCGCGACCACCGGGACCGTAGCCGCGGCCACCGCGGAGGCCAAGGCGTCCAGCCCGACCGCCCTCATCGGGGCGCGGTCGTCGCCGGGAGCCAGGTGCTTGCCCGCCGCGCTGAAGACGGGCCCGAAGCCCACGTAGTCCACCGGCAGCCCGGCGGCGCGCTCGATGTGGGCGAGCTCGTGGGTGGACCAGCCGATGAGGACGTCGTCACCGAGCAGCGCGCGCGCGGCGGCGGGCTCCGCGTCCTCCTGACCGAGGTGGACACCGACCCCTGCGAACTCGGCGGCGAGCTCCGGATCGTCGTTGAGCAGCAGGCGGCAGCTGGCTTCGCGGGCCATGGGGACCAGCTCCGCCAGCACCTCGCGCACCCGCGCGCGCGGCGCGTGCTTCATGCGGAGCTGGAGGACGGAGACCCTCGCGGCGAGCAGCGCGGCGGCGACCTCCACCTCGGTGCGGCCCGGAGCGCCGCTCACATCGGCGATGCCGTACAGACCCCTCACCGGGCTCATCGGCGCCCCCGGACGTCGTCGGGGTCGATGCGGTAGTCGTCGAGCTTTCGGCGCAGGGTGTTCCGGTTGATGCCCAACAGCTTCGCCGCCTGCACCTGGTTGCCGCGCGTGCGCTCCAGGGCGAGCTCGATGAGGACCCGCTCCGCCATCCCCACCACCAGCGAGTGCAGGTCGGACTTCTGACCGCGCCCGGGCTCGTGGAAGTTCCGGACCACCGGCTGGAGCCGACGACGCAGCAGGTCTTCGATGGACTCCTCCTGGTTGCCCGTCTCCCGGCGCTCCGCGCCGGTCGGCCCCAGCAGATCCTCCACCCGCAGCACCCCGCCCGTCGCGAACGTCGCCGCCCGCAGGAGCATGTTCTCCAGCTCACGCACGTTGCCCGGGAACGTGTAGTTGGAGAGCCACGCCACGGCCTCCGGCGCCAAGGTGCAGCGCGGCACGTCGCCGGTGGCGGCGTGGCGATCGAGGAGCCACTGCGCGAGGGGCGGGATGTCGTCCTGGCGGTCCCGCAGGGGCGGCAGCTCGATGGAGAGGACATCGAGGCGGTAGTACAGATCGCTGCGGAAGCGGCTCGCTCGCACCTCCTCGCGCAGGTCCCGGTTCGTGGCCGCGATGATCCGCACGTCCACCCGCACCTGGCGGCTCGCGCCGAGGGGGTAGAACTCCTTCTCCTGGAGCACGCGCAGGAGCTTGGCCTGCAGACCGAGGGGCATCTCCCCCACCTCGTCCAGGAAGAGCGTGCCGCCGTCGGCCGCCTGGAACTTGCCCGCGTGGGCCTCGGTCGCGCCGGTGAACGCTCCCTTCGCGTGGCCGAACAGCGTGGCCTCGAGCAGGTCGGACGGAATGGCCGCGGCGTTCACCGCGACGAACGGGCCGGAGGCGCGGTCGCTCGACTGGTGCAGGATGCGGGCGACGAGCTCCTTGCCGGTGCCGCTCTCGCCGCTGACGAGCACCGCGTGGGGGCTGCGCGCGGCCCGACCGATCGCCTTGAACACCCGCTGCATGGCCGGGCTCTCGCCGAACAGCGTGCGGGTGTCGGGCTCGCCGACGGGTCCATCGTCCAGCGTGCTGAGCGGCCCGGCCGGCTCCCCGCGCTCGCCCACCGCCTGGAGCACCAGACGCTCGAAGAGGTCGATGTCGAAGGGCTTCGTCAGGTACTCGTACGCGCCGCGCTTCATCGCCTCGATGGCGTTCGCCATCGTGTTCTGCGCGGTGATGACGATGACGTGGGGCGGGTCTGGCAGCGCCCTCACCCGCTCGAGCAGGTCCAGGCCCGACAGGGACGGCATCTTGATGTCGACGATGGCGACGTCGAAGCGCTCGTCGGTGAGGCGAGCGAGGGCCTGGGTGCCGTCGCCCGTCTCCTCCACGGCGAGGCCCTGGCTCGCGAGCGCCTTGCCCATGACCATGCGGAGGCTGCGGTCGTCTTCGGCGATGAGGACGCGGGCTGGGCTCACGGGGCGATCTCCTCGGGGCGCGCGGTGGGGGGGGCGTCCGGCAGGCGCTCCCACACGATGAGGTCGAAGCGAGCTCCCTGGCCAGGGCCCGGCTCCACATCGAGCTGGCCGCCGTGGGCGTCCAGGGCGAGGCGGGTGACGAACAGACCGAGGCCGGACCCGTCGGTCCGGGTGGTGGCGAAGGGGGCGAAGAGGGCGCCGAGGGCCGAGGGATCGATGCCGTCTCCGTCGTCGGCCACGGCGACGCGCAGGGCCAGGCCGCGGTCCTGACCCGACTCCCGCAGCCGCACCTCCGGGTCGACCCGCGTGCTCACGTGCACGCGCGTGCGCGCGTGTTGCCATGCGTTCCGCAGGACGTTGCCCAGCGCCTCCCGCAGCCGATCCGGATCACCCTCCACCGGGGGCAGGGACGGGTCGAGGTCGAGGACGACATCCGGGCGCCGGCCGTCTCCGCCTCGATCCTGGGCGTCGAGCAACGCGGCCTCGTCGTGCACGAGCCGGTTCAGGTCCACCCGTCCCCGGCGCAGCGCCCGAGGCTTCGTGAACCGCATGAGCTGCTCCACGATCGAGTCGATCCGCCCCGTCTCCCGAATAATCAGCGCGGTGAGCTCGTCCACCTCCTCAGCGGCAGGACCGCGGCGCAGCAGCTGGGCAGCGCCTCGGATCCCGCCGAGCGGGTTGCGGACCTCGTGCGCCACGCCCGCGGCCAGCGCGTCGAGCCACTGGAGGTGTCGGCGGAAGGAATCGCGCTCCGTGGGCTCGGCTGGACCCGCGTCGCGCACCACGAGCAGGACCTCGTCGGGCTCGGGACCGGAGCTCCCGACGAAGGTCACCCTCCGGGCAGCCCCCGGACGGGCCCATGGGAGATCGCGCGCCGTGCAGACCGACGCCCCGTCCCGCACCGTCCGCACCACCGCCTCGGCGTCAGGACCGAGCGCGCCCCAGGGTCCGCTCTGGATCCGTCGTGCGGACAGCCCCAGGATCTCCGAAGCGCGCTCCGTCACGTGCACCACGGCCTCACCCCGCACGAGCAGCAGCCCGTCCGGGAGGTGGTCGATCAGTCGTGACCGTATGTCGTGGGACAGCATCCAACCGCCGGACTCGCTCACCCAGGCGAGCCGCGGCGGATCAGTAACACACCGGGCGACGGTGTTTTTTGGGAACGCCCCCATGGGGAAAATGTGACAATATCGGCGCCCATGTCGTCTCGATGGCCCAGGGACCTCCGCGTCCTCGCTCTGGCTGCTGCTCTCGGGCTCCCCGTCGGGGTCGCTCACGGCCAGTCCGTGGACTCCGATGTGCCCGCGCACCGGGCGTCTCCCGAGGAGGGGGAAGCGTCGGGCAACGCGCCGGCGCCGGCGAAGGACACGAAGCAAGCCCTCCGGCCGCCCCGCAAGGCCGCCAAGAAGAAGGCGAAGCGCAAGAAGCGGCGGGGCAAGAAGACCGCGAACCGCGAGGACATCCTCGACCGCATCCGCCTCGACTGCGACGACCCGTCGACCTGCTGGTTCGGCGATGACGACGGCCCCGCCCTCGTCGAGGCCACGCCGCTCACCGAAGAGGAGCTCAACGGGCTCCTCCAGGAGATCCTCGCGGGGCTCGAGGCCCACCACGACGCGGACGTGGCCGCCGGCCGGGAGGAGCTGGCGTCCGAGCGGGCCAACGAGGAGACCTTCTTCGGCGCGTCGGACCACCACCGCGCTCCGTCCACGAACTACTACGAAGACCCGGTCAAGGTGGTCGCGGGCCGTCCGGCGCTGCACCTCGACCAGGTCGACCCGAACGACTTCGACATCCCCATCGTCATCAACGAGCGGGTCGAGAACTGGATGGTCTACTTCCTGACCCGCGGGCGGAAGTCGATCACGAAGTGGCTGGCGCGCCAGGGCCGGTACGCACCCCTGATCCAGAGCGAGCTGGAGAAGGCGGGCCTGCCGCGGGATCTGCTGTACCAGTCGATGATCGAGTCGGGCTTCAACCCGTACGCCACGTCCCGCGCCGCCGCCGTCGGCGTCTGGCAGTTCATGCCGCGGACGGGCCGCTACTACGGACTCAAGGTCGACTACTGGCTGGACGAGCGGCGGGACCCCGTCCTCGCGACGGACGCAGCCATCCGGTACCTCACGTACCTGCACAAGATGTTCGGGAGCTGGGAGCTCGCCACCGCGGCGTACAACGCAGGCGAGGGCAAGATCGGCAAGGCGATCCGGATGTACGGCACCAAGGACTTCTGGGAGCTGTCGTCGAGCGAGAGGAACTACCTCAAGCCGGAGACGAAGCACTACGTCCCGAAGATGATGGCGGCCGCGATCCTCTGCAAGTACGCGGACCGGTACGGCCTGACCGCCGAGATCCCCGAGGAGCACCGGCTCCCCGCCTGGGACTACGACACCGTGCAGGTCGAGGAGGCGACGGACCTGGCGGCCGTCGCCAAGGTGCTCGGGCTGGACGACGAAGAGCTCGCGTTCATGAACCCCCACCTCAAGCGCGGCTTCACCCCGCCGGGCTTCGAGAACTACGAGCTCAACGTCCCCCGCGGCGAGGCGGAGGAGTTCGCAGCGAAGTGGGAGAAGGTGCCCAAGGACGAGCGCATCACGTTCGTGCGCCACAAGGTGCGCCGCGGCCAGACGCTCGGCGCCATCGCCAGCAAGTACGGCGTCCCGACCTCGGCGATCGCCAGCCTCAACGGCATCCGGGACCCGCGCAAGCTGCGCATCGGGCAGACCCTGACCATCCCGGTGAAGGCGGCGAACCTCTCCGACCGCACCGTCACGCACGTCGTGAGCCGGGGCGACACGCTCGGCGCCATCGCCTCGCGCTACGGCGTCACCGTCTCGGCCCTGAAGGAGCAGAACAGCCTCAGCTCCGATCGCATCTCCGTCGGGCAGCGACTCACGGTCAAGTCCCAGGCCGCCGCGGTGGCGGTCGCGAGCAGCAAGCCCGCGCCTGCGTCGTCGAGCAGCGCTCCGCGCCAGGCGTCGGTCCACACGGTGCGCTCGGGGGACACGGTCTCTGGCATCGCCAAGAAGTACGGCACCACCTGGGTCGCTCTGCGCAAGGCGAACGGACTCAGCTCCGACACGATCAAGGTCGGCCAGAAGCTCACCATCCCCGGCTCCTCGTCGGGAACGGCGAGCGCCGCCTCTGCACCGAAGCGCTCCACGACGACCTACACGGTCGCGTCCGGGGACGTGCTGGGCACCATCGCCGAGCGCCACGACATGAGCGTCAAGGAGCTCCAGACGCTCAACGGCATCAGGGGCACGAACATCCGCGTCGGCCAGAAGCTGTCGGTGTACGGCAAGGCGAAACCGACGACGAAGACCGTCACCCACGTGGTCGCCAGCGGCGAGGTCCTGGGAACGATCGCGAGCAAGTACGGCGTCCGGGTCTCGGATCTCCAGAGCTGGAACAGCCTCAAGGGGACCACCATCCGCGTGGGGCAGAAGCTCACCGTGAAGACCGCGGGCGCGGTGGCCTCCGCGCCGACGTCCACCACCCACAAGGTCGCCAGCGGCGAGTCCCTGTGGAGCATCGCGAAGAAGCACAACGTGACCGTCGCGGACCTGCGCAGCTGGAACAAGCTGACGAACAACACCCTGAAGCCCGGCCAGAAGCTCACGATCCGACGCTGACCGCCGATGATCCTGGGGTGACGGTCCGCACCCGCGCCCTGAAGGACTTCGACGACGCCCAGCGCCTGGGCGACCTCGTCTACACCGCGTACGGGCTCACCTACCACCGGTCGTTCATGTACGACCCGCACCGGCTGCTCGAGCTGAACCAGCGCGGGCAGATCCGCTCCATGCTCGCCCTCGCGGGCAGGGAGGTGGTGGGGCACATCGCGACCATCCGCCCGTGGTTCGAGTCCATCCCGCCGGACGTCGCCGACGCGCCGCCGACCGCCGTGGAGATTGGGCTCTCCATCGTCCACCCGGACCACCGGGGACGCGACCTGCAGACCGCCATGGGCCTCGCGGCGCTGATGAACGAGCGGGACGCAAACCCCGGACTACGCAACATGTTCGCCAAGTGCCTCACTCTGCACCCGCGGTCCCAGCGGTCCGCGCGGAGCATGCTCGCCAAGAGCTGCGCGCTCCTGCTCGGCAGCGTCCCGTCATGGGTGGCCCACGAGAGCGGCGAGCGCCCGGAGCCGATGACGACGGTCGTGCTCCAGTCGGCGTGCGTGGCCGGGGCGCGCCCGCTCTACGTGCCGGCGCACCGGGCGTCGGTGGTGGCGGACCTGGTCGTCGACACGCTCCTCGGTCGTCAGGTCGTCCCGGTCCCCGCGGCGGGGCCGGCCCTGAGGGGCGCCACGAAGCTGAGCCGCTGGTTCGAGCCGGCGCGGCGCCGCGGCGTCGTGCACGTGTGGGAGGCGGGCGAGGAGCTCGTCGCGGACGTGCTCCGCATGGTGGACTGGCTGCGCGCGGGGCACATGGAGCACGTGGCGGTGCTGCTCCCCGCGGATGTGCCCGGCGTGGCCGCGGCGGTGCCTGCGCTCGAAGAGGCGGGCCTGTTCTTCGGGGGGTTCCTGCCCGATCTGGACGGACGCGACGTGCTCGTCGTGCAGTACCTCGGCTGGGACCGGCTCGACGTGGACGGGATGACCCTGCTCGGCGACGAGACGAAGCTCCTCGCCGATGTGGTCGTGGATGGGTGGCGGAGGTCGCGGGCGACCCACTCGCTCGCGGGGTGAGCCCGCAGACGACCGCTACCCGTCGTCCCCCAGCTCCCGCGCGGCGTCGTCGGCCAACGGCCCGAGATCCAGGCCCGTCAGCGACACCGAGCTCGACGAGCCCGTCCCGGCAGCGCGCCACGTCCCCGTCGCGGTCGCGTCCGCGTCCACCGGGACCGACCAGATCTCCGTCGGGCGGCTGAGCCCGCGCAGCTCGCGCTCCATCTCGAAGGTCGCGCCGGCGAGCAAGCCGTCGACCGCGCGCACCGCATCCCCCGTCAGCCACACCTCGCCGGCCGGGGTGACCTCCTCGAGGCGGGCGCACGTGTTCACCGCGTCCCCGATGACCGTGTACTCCACCCGGGCTTCGCTGCCGAGGTTGCCGGCGATGACCTCGCCGTAGTGGACGGCCCACCGCACCACGATCTCCGCGAACGCCGGCGCCACCTGCCGCAGCTCGCCCCGCGCCTCCTCCAAGGCCGCGTGCATCCCGACCGCCGCCGCCGCGGCGCGCTCCACCGGGTGCCTCCCCTCGCCCTCCTCGGGCAGGAAGACGACCAGGATGCCGTCACCCATGCGCTTGTCGACGATCCCGTTGCACGCCTCGATGGCCGGGTCCGCGATCCCGAACCAGGCGTTCAGGCCACGCACCACCGTCTCTGGGGGCAAGCCGGCACTCAACGGCGTGAACCCCGCGATGTCGCAGAACATCAGCGCCACGTGACGGCGGTCGCCACCCAGGCGCAGGGCGGCCTCGGGGTCGTCCTGGATGCTCTCCACCACCGGAGACGGCAGGAACTGGCTGTACTTGCGGTTCTTGAGCAGCTCGCTGCGGACCTCGGTGTAGAGGCGGGCGTTGCTCAGCGCCGTGGCCAGGGCAGAGCCCACGCTGCGGATGAGGTCGCGGTCGCGGTTGTCGAGGGGGGAGGCCGCGTCGAGCCGGTCGACCACGAGGAGGCCCAGCACCTCGCCCCGCGCCTCGAAGGGGGTGACGAGCATCGAGCCGGCGCCGAAGTCCTCGATGAGCGCTCGGTTCGCCGGCGTCAGCGTCTTCGCATACTCCGCCAGGTCTTCGATGAGCACGGTGCGCCCGCTCTCGACGATGTTCGCGAAGAGACGGACGTCCTCGCCATCGCGGGAGCCGAGGGTCACCTCGAGCCGCTCCACCCGCGCCGCCGCGTCCCCGAAGCCCCGGGTGCGCGTGCGGCCCAGCGTGTCCGTCTTCGCGTCGACGAGCATCAGGAGCACCCGGTCCCAGGCGCTGCCGCGAGCGAGCCGGTCCAGGAACGCGTCGAGCAGGGGCCCCTCTTCGAGGTGTCTCGCGGCGGCCTCGTTCACGCCTTGCAGGAGCATCAGACGCTCGACCTTGCGCTTGTTCTCCTCGAGCGACTCGGCCATCGCGGTCGCCTGCTGCTCGCTGAACTGACTCGTGTCCCGGGACACCCGCCCGGCCTCGACGACGGCGGCCACCACCGCAACCACCGCGATCGCCGCCGCGGCGAGCGTCACCCACGGCGTGAGGGCGGACCCCATGAGCCAGCAGACGAGCGCCGCGGTCGTGGCGAAGAACATGGCCCACAGGGCCGGGCGGACCCACCGGCCGTGGTTCGTCCAGTGCACCTCGTAGACGCAGGCGTCACCGCCGTCGTGGATGCAGGTGGGGTGATGGACCTCGGCGCGGGGCAGCCCGAAGACCTTCGGCGTGGCCTCGAGCACCCCCTGGCGGTTCCGGCAGAAGAGGAAGTCGTCCTTGTCGGGGCTCACGGGGCGGAAGGTGAAGGTGGCCTTCGTGTCCCCTTCGATGGCGATGTCCCAGTTCGTCACCCGGGAGTAGCGGGCCGTGATGCTCTGGACCTGCTGGTAGACATGCCGTGGCTTGAGCAACGCGCGGGCGAAGACCCGCTCGACGCCGAGGATCCCCGGCTCCACGAAGGCGAGCCCGGCCTTGTAGTTGATCTCCGGGTCGTCGGTCGCCTCGACCAGCCGGTGGGACAGGGCCTTGAAGTTCTCGGCGGAGAACCAGCGGTCCCCGTCCTCGAGGACGTCCAGCGTGGTGCCGACGCTCAGCGCGAGCCGCTCGAGGGCCGGTCGGCCGAAGTCGCGCTCGTAGAACTTGAGCATGGGCCGCAGCAAGCGCGCCGACAGCTCGGGCTCGGCGTCGATGAAGGGGTCGCTCGCGGGCTCCGCAGCGGGCGCGTCGCTCACGGGACGCGACCCCAGGCGAGGTAGCCCAGGGCATGGCCGTAGAAGCCGGGCTCCGTCGACAGAGCGGCGAGCTCGTCCTCGATGCGCTTCACCTCGGCGGGCTCCGCGAAGGGCGGGCCCAGCACTCCCGCCTTGAACCCCACCGCGATCGCGAGGAGCGCGCGCGGACCGATGTCCTCGCTCGTCATGACCTCGGTGGTCGCGTGCACGTCCGCGAGGCCGACCTCGATCAGGAGCGACTTGAGCTTGCGCCCCACCTGCCGGTCGCCGCCCCGCGCGATCTGGGCGCGACGGGACGCGTCCAGGAAGCGGTCGAAGCCTTCGGGCGCCGGGTGCACGACGAGACCACCGTCGTCCGTGTCTCCCACCGCGACGAGGCCCCCCGGGCGGACCACCCGGCGCATCTCGGCGAGGACGACCGAGGGCTCGGTGAGGTGCTGGAACAGGAATCGGGCGTAGGCCACGTCGACGCTGTCGTCGTCCAGCGGGATCCGCTGGCCCGTGCCCTCGAGGAAGGAGAGGCGCTCATGGTCCGCGCAGCGCTGCGCGGCCAACGCCACCATCGCGCCGTCCACGTCCACCCCGACGACCCGGCCCTCCGGCACGACCTCCGCGGCGAGCTTCTCCGCGAAGAACCCGGGACCACATCCCACGTCGAGCACGACGTCGGTCGGACGCACCCCCACGCGCGTGAGGAAGGTGAACTCGCGCGGCGCGAGCAGCGCCACCTGCGACGCGAGCCGGCGCAGCTCCGCCGAAGCGTCGAGGTCTTCGAGCCGGTAACTGTGGCTGCGTTCGCGGTCTGCGCCCATGTCCCCCCTATCGGACGTCCCCGTGGGACCCTCAGTGCGGGTCGCTACGGGAAGAACCGACCGATGGCCAGCATCATGTGCCCATGGGGCCACGTCTTCGCGCTGCCCTCGCCCGTCAGGATGACGCCGCCACCGCCCTCGAGCGTCAGGCGGAAGCCGTCGCCGAACTCGAAGTCCACGCCGCCGTAGCCCGACGGGCCCACGTAGAGCGTGAACGTGTCGTCGGCGCGGGAGTTCTCCCGGTACAGGCCGAAGAAGAAGTCCCCCGCCACCGCGATGAAGGGCTGGATGACGCCCTGCAGGAACCGGTAGCGGAAGCCAGCGTTCACCTCGGGGAGGACGTTGCCGCCGACCTGGAAGTCCGACGCCATCGCGCCGAAGCGGATGTCGAAGTTCAGCCCCTGGACGAGGTTGATGTCGATGCCGATGAGGCCGCCGAGGTGCGGCGACTTGCGGTAGTGGCCATCGGGGCAGCGCTCGCGGCCGCTCGACGCCAACGTGTCGGGGACGGCGACGTTCGGGCCGCAGCGGAAGATCTCGAGGAACTTGAAGCCGACGCTGATTCCGGCTCGGTAGTCGGGCTTGCGGAGGAACGCCTGCCGGTTCTTCTCCTCCGGGGTCAGCTCCTCACCACTGGGGACCTCCGTCCGCGTGATCTCGCCGGTCTCGGAGCGCTCGAGGCGGGCCCAGGACTGGCTGCGGGGATCGAACTGGAAGACCTTCGTCGGCTTGCCGTCCGGATCGAGGCGAACGACGAATAGGGTCTCGGTCCCCTCGGAGCGCGTCTTCTTCGAGACGGTGGACGTGGCGGTCTTGCGGAGCACGCCGTCGGGCCCGTCCAGCACGGTCTCCTCGATGCCGACCGCCGAGAAGAACGTCAGCGTGGCGCCCTCGCGGATGTCGTAGACCCAGGTGGACCACTTGCCGTCCTGGTCGACGGCCTGGATGAGGTGACGGCCGGGGTAGACCTCGCTCTCGAACGCCTTCGTCAGGTCGAGCGGGCTGCCGTCGAGCCAGACCTCGCTGTAGTTCGTCTCCCGCAGATCACCGAAGACCTTGCCCTTCGGCCGGGCGACGACGTCCTGCACCGCGGAGAGGAAGGTGGACTGGGGCTCCGGCGGGTACGACGGGTCCCACTTGCGCTCGGGCGCGATGGTCGCCGCCTGGCGGAAGTGGGCGCGGGCCCCCTGGGAGTCGCCCGTGTAGAAGGCCGCGATGCCGGCGTAGAAGAACGCTTCCCAGAAGGTGTCCTGGTCGATGTACTGCGTCTGGCAGGACAGCCGGCCCTGAGACGTCTGGAAGGCAGCGAGCGCCTGCTCGGGCTCGAGGTCGGCGAGCAACCCGTTCGCCTTCTTGTTCAGCGCCGCGATCTCGGTCTCCTCGTCGCGCTTGAACTTGAGCTTGGGCTCGGGCGTCGTGCAGGGCAGCTCCTTCGCGGAGCCGGCGATGCGGAACTTCGCGGAGCCGAGCCATTCCTGCACGGAGATCGAGCGGTTCGGGGGGAGCTCGTCGGGACCGAGGCGGCCCTTGAGCGCATCCATCGCCGCGCCAGCCCGGTCCTGATCCTTGACCGCCGGACCGAAGACCAGCAGGGCCTTCGGGTCCGTTGTGGGGGCGAGCGTCTCCGGCGCGCCCTTCTTCTTCTTCTGGGCGTGGGCAGGCGCCGGCAGGAGCAGGGCGGCGACGAGCAGGAGCGTCAGCGTGCGCAGCATCGAAAGCATCATTCGTCCCATTGCTTGGTGTCGAAGTCGTAGGAGCCGAGCTTGACCGTGCCGCCCTTGGCGACGCTGATCGTGCGGGGAGCGCTCTTGCGCCCGTCGTCGCCGACCAGGGTGATCGTGTGCTTCCCGGCGGGAATCTCGAGGCCCATCATCGGGGTGGACTTGCCGGTGTCGATCCCGTCGATCCACACCTTCGCATAGTACGGGGTGCTCTTCTTGATGAGCAGCTTGCCCTTCCCGTCGGGGCGCGCCTCCGCGACCACGGGGGCTGGCGTCGGCGTCGGCGCGGGGGTCGGCGTGGCCTCGACCACCGCGACCGGAGCGGGAGTGAGGTCCGGCGGCGGGGCGGGCGTCGCGTCCGTCGGGGTCGAGTCCGCGGGGGTCGAGTCCGCCGGCGTCGGCTCCGGAGCGGGCGTCGGCGAGGCCGCGGGCGTCGGGTCCCGGCGCGGACGCGGCGTCGGCGTCTCCGTGCCCGGCACCTTGATGTCCTCGGGGAACTCGATGTCCGGGAGGGACAGATCCACGACCTCGGGCTCGGGCGTCGGGGCCTCGTCGGGGACGAGGAGCTCCTTCGTGATCCAGCCGAGCGTCCCGAGGAGGATGACGCCGAGGCCCGCCGCGACGAAGACGAGCGGGCTCCGCTTCTTCTTGCGGCGGATCTTCTTGGTGGCCTTCTGGTTGGGGTGCGTCTCGTTCGGGTTGACGCTCCGACGGGTCTCCCCGACGTCCATCGGGTCGGGCGCGATCAGCCCCACCGGCAGGGCCGCCGCCGTCTCGTCCCGCGTGTCCACGTCGATGGACCCCGCCGAGGCGAAGACCCGGTTCCCGCCGATCTCCGCGTCCGCCGCCGCCCGGGCCGCCGCCAGCGCCGCGTCCTTGCCCGGATCCGGCTTCGGGACGTCGGCCATCATCGTGGCGAACTCAGGCTCCCCCTCCTCGATCTGGGCCATCGTCTCTTCGGCGACGGTCTCCGTCCCGAGGGCCGCGCCGGAGGCACGGGTGGCCCCGGACAGCATCCGGTCCTTGAGCGAGTACAGGAACTGCTTGATCGTGGGGCCGTCGGCGTAGCTCTCCTCGCGCAGACGGCGCAGGGAACGACCCACCTGACCGGCGCTCGGGGGCCGCTCCTTCGGGTCCTTCTTGAGGAGCCTGGACAGGATGGGCCCGATGCCCGGGACCATGTTGTCGGCTTCCTCGATCTGGGGGCCGACCTCCGCCTTCACCACGTTGAAGAGGACCGTGGCGAGGGCGTCGCCCGTGAAGAGGACCCGGACGGTGCACAGCTCGTAGAGCACCGCCCCCAGTGCGAACAGGTCCGACCGGCCGGTCAGGTCCTTCGCGCCGGCCACCTGTTCGGGCGACATGTAGTGCGGCGTGCCCTTGGTCACGTCCGCCATGGTCGTCTTGAACAGGTTGGTGGCCGCCTTCGCGATGCCGAAGTCCATGATCTTCGCGCGGCCGTAGCGGCTGATGATGATGTTCGCGGGCTTCAGGTCCCGGTGGACGAGCTTGACCTGCTGGCCGTCGAGCGACTCGAGCGTGTGGGCGTACTCGAGCCCTTCGCACATGTCCGCCCCGATCTCGAGGACCACGGACGGCGGCAGCGGCATGTTGAACTCGCGGCTGAGCTTGACGATCTTGTCGAGCGTCCAGCCGTCCACGAACTCCATCGCGAGGTAGTACGCCTCGCCGACCTTGTTGAACTCGTAGATCTCGACGATGTTCGGGTGCTTGAGCTGGCCCCCGATGCGCGCCTCGTTGATGAGGCCCTTGAGGATGGCCTCGTTGTCGATCAGCGAGTCGTGGATCCGCTTGATCGCGACTTCCTTGGCGAAGCCCATGGGCCCAGACCGCACGGCCCGATACACGGACGCCATCCCGCCCTTGCCGAGCAGGTGCGTCAGCTTGTAGGGGCCGAAGTCTTCCTGATGGGTGCTCACCGAGCGGGATCCCCCAGAGCAGCGAGGCCCCGCGCGGGTGCCGCGGAGCTCACGCGCTCACCGCGCCGAGTCGTCGTCGTCGCCCGCGGAGTCGTCGTCGTCCGCGGCCGAGTCGTCGTCGTCGCCCGCGGAGTCGTCGTCGTCGCCGCCAGCGGAGTCGTCGTCGTCACCCGCGGAGTCGTCGTCGTCCACCGCGTCGTCGTCGTCCACCGCGTCGTCGTCGTCCCCTGCGGAGTCGTCGTCGTCGCCCGCGGAATCGTCGTCGTTCGAGACGAGGATCTGCCGGGGCTTGTCGTACCCGCAGGACTCGATGCGGAGCTTGATGCCGGGGGACAGGTCCTCCTCGGCCGTGCCGTCTTCGATGATCTCGTCGGCGTCCGCCGGGAAGTGGAAGGACAGCGTCGCGAGCATCAACAGCGCCGCCGACGCCAACCACCGGGCCCAGGGACGAGCGGAATCAACTGCGGGGTTCTTCATCGGTCACCTTCGTCCTGCGCCGCAACGCGCGCGTGCGGGCGAGAGTATAACGGCGCCGCCAGTCCTGCCCGAGGGGCACGACCCGGCACGCCACGCCTCCGGTCCGACAGGGAAGTAGGGTTCGCCCGTGAGTCACGCCACCCCATCTCCCGACGCCCCCCCCGCCGCGCGCGCCCGGTCGCGCGATCGCGCCGTCACCGCCTTGTTCCTCGCCCTCGGACTGCTCCTCGGAGTCGGGTACCTCCAGGCCCAGGAGCCGGAGGCCGCGGAGGTGGACACGCAGGCCGCGGAGGCCGCATACCAGAAGGGGGTGGAGCTGCAGCGCGCGAAGCAGACGGACGCGGCGCTCGCCGCCTACCAGGAGGCCCTCGGGCACGACCCGGAGCACCTCGGAGCGCTCTACGAGATCGGCTGGTCGTACTGGGTCCTCGGGCGCTGGTCCGAGGTGGTGGAGACCTGGGAGAAGGTCCTCGCCGCGAACCCCGAGCATCCCGACGTGCCGCGGTACATCGAGGAGGCGCGGGCGAAGGCCCGGCTGACGGAGAAGCTCACCGAGGGCGCCTCCGGCGCGGCCCCCGAAGACGTGCCGCGCCAGGAGGGGACGGCGGTCCGCCTCGCGCTCGGCGGCGACACGATGATGGGCAGCGAGCTGAGCCTCGCGGGGCTGCCCAAGAACGACGGCGCCGCCCTGTTCTCCGCCTACGCCGAGACCATGCGCGCCGCGGATCTCGCCTTCCTCAACCTCGAGGGCGTCCTGCTGGACTCGGGTCGCTCGTACAAGTGCCCCGAGGACAGCGACAAGGGCTGCTACGCCTTCCGCTCGCCCGTGCGGTACGTGAAGAACCTCGTGGACGCGGGGATCGACGTCGTCTCCTTCGCCAACAACCACGCCAACGACTACCGCGCCGAGGGACGCACGAGCACGACGAGCACGCTGGACGCGAACGAGATCGCCGTCGCCGGCCCCCTCGACCGCGAGGTGGTGCTCGACGTGAACGGCACGAAGGTGGGGGTGCTCGCCTTCGCGACGTCCCCGCTCGGCGGCGATCTTCGTGACATTCCGCTGGCGAAGGCGATGGTCGCGGAGATGGCGGGCAAGGCGGACCTCATCGTCGTGTCGTTCCACGGCGGCGCCGAGGGCAAGAAGGCCCAGCATGTCCCCGAGGGCACGGAGACCTTCATGGGCGAGGACCGCGGGGATCTGCGCGCGTTCACCCACGCGGTCGTGGACGCCGGCGCCGACCTCGTCGTGGGGCACGGCCCCCACGTGCTCCGCGGCATGGAGGTCTACAAGGAGCGGTTGATCGCCTATTCGCTCGGCAACTTCGTGACCTACGGCGGGTTCAACCTGTCCGGGGCGAACGGGCTGACGGTGCTGCTCGAGGTGGATCTCGCGCCGGACGGGCGCCTCGCGGGGGGCCGGGTGATCTCGGGCAAGCAGATCCCGCCGGGCGGACCGCGCATCGACCCGGACCACGAGGCGGTCGCGATGATCAAGGCGCTCTCGGCGGCGGACTTCGCGGGGACCGCGGTGACGATGGACGACGAAGGAAGGATCACGCCGTGAACGGAGCGACGAGGATGGCGGCATTGGCCGCGGTGCTGCTGAGCTGGGCCCCGCCGGCGACGGCGGACGTGCAGAGCGAGGTGGCGAAGCTCGCGGGGAACGGCGTGGTGCTCGCCGTCGACAAGGACGGCGAGACGGTCGTGTCGGTGCACGCGGACAAGGAGTTCACGCCCGCGTCGACGCTCAAGGTCGTCACCACCCTGCTCGCGGCGGAGACGCTCGGCCTGGATGCGCGCTTCGAGACGGACTTCTGGGTGGCGGACGGCAAGCTCGTCGTACGCGGCAAGGGAGACCCCTACCTCGTGAGCGAGGAGCTCGACCTCCTGGCGAAGGACCTGGCGCCGAAGCTGGAGGGGCAGACGCTCACCGGGGTCGTCATCGACGACAGCTGGTTCGAGAGCGGGATCACCATCCCCGGCGTCACCGCGACGACCGAGCCCTACGACGCCCTGAACTCGGCGACGGCGGTGAACTTCAACACGATCAACGTGGTCGTGAACGACGGCGTGGTCACCAGCGCCGAGGACCAGACGCCGCTGACGGCGCTGGCGAAGGAGGTCGCGAAGCGCGAGGGCGTGCGCGGCAAGAACCGCATCAACATCGGCAAGAACCCGAAGGACTCGCGGCGCTACGCGGGGGAGCTCATTGCGCTCAAGCTGGCGGCGGCCGGGGTGAGCATCGAGCCCAACGTCACCGACGGGACCGCACCGGACGAGGCGCCGCTGCACACCCACCAGAACTCCCGCACGCTCGGGGAGGTCTGCGGGGCGATGCTCTACTACTCGAACAACTACATCGCGAACCAGGTGTTCCTGGCGGTCGGCGCGAAGGCGAAGGGGGCGCCGGCGTCCCTGGCGAAGAGCGTCGAGGTGGCGAACGCGTTCATCGCCGAGCACCCGGCGCTGAGCGGCATCGCGATGGTCGAGGGGTCCGGCATCTCCTACAAGAACCAGGCGACGGGGCAGGCGTTCATCGGCGCGCTCACCCTGTTCGAGCCCCACCGTGCGCTGCTGCGGGTACGGCACGAGTCCCCCCACAAGACGGGGACGCTCAAGATCACGAAGTCGGTCGTCGGGTACGTGGAGACGAAGGAGCACGGCGACGTGCGCTACGTCATCAGCCTCGACGGCGGGGGCAGCCAGCGGCGCTGGGACATCGTCAAGACGCTCCAGCGCTTGCTGTGAGCGCCGGTCCGTCCGGCGAGCACGCGCCCTCCAGACTCGGATAGGGTCCGGCCCGTGACACTCCCCGACAACGACGAGCTCGTCGCGCTGGTCGAGCGCATGGCCGAGGGCGACCAGGACGCCGTCGGGCCCTTGTGGGACGCCCTGTCTCCGTGGGTGCACGCCGCGCTGCTGCGGACCGTGCGGGACGAAGACGCGGCCGAAGTCCTGAGCCGTCGGGTGCTGGTGGAGATGTGGCGGGTCGCGCCGCTCTGGGACCAGCACGTGGGGCGGCCGCTGCTCTGGTCGCTCGCTCTGGCGCGCAGCCTCGCGGTGCAGTGGCTGGACGACCGACGGCGCCGCCGCGAGGACGGTCCGGCGACGACCCCTCCGACGAAGGCGGAGCGGGCGGCGGCGCGGGACGCGAGCTCGATCGTGGGGCAAGCGCTGGCGGCGATGGACCCGGCGGACGCCGAGCTGCTCGAGGCGGCCTGGTGCCACCACCCGGTGGACGAGGACGGTGTACGTGTGGCGGATGGCTCGACCCTGGACGGTCCCCTGCGGGCCTTCGCGGCGCACCTGGCGGGCTGACGGATGGAGATGGACCGCTGCCGGGATCTTCGTCCGCTCTACGGGGCGTACGCCGCCGAGGCGACGAGCCGCGAAGACGCCATGCGGATCCAGCTGCACCTGAGCGACGGCTGCGCGGCCTGCGCCGTGGAGATCGAGCAGTTGATGGAGGCGTTCCACGCGATCCCGCTGGGGTTCGCCCCGGTGGAGGCCCCCGCGGGCAGCCGGCAGCGGCTCCTCGATGAGATCGCCCGGACCCCCCAGGAGCCCCGGGATGTCCCGGTCCTCTTTCCCGAGGCCGACCGGAACCGGCTGTGGAAGGTGCTGGCGGCCCTCAGCGCGGTCGCCGTGGCTGCGATGGCGTGGTGGGGCGCGAGCGTGAACAAGCAGGTGGCGCGGCTCGAGGGCGAGCTGAGCCGAGCGGGCATGGCGACGACGGTGGATACGCGCTCCCTGGAGCGGCAGATCGCGGAGATGCAGGCGGTGCTGTCCAACGTGGCCGTGCCCGACGCGCGGATCCTGGACCTGCGGGGCGAGGCGGGCGACCCCGAGGGCCGGCTGTTCCTGGACGTGCAGGGCGGCGTCGCGACGCTCGTGATCACGCCGCTCGGCGCCCCGCCCGAGGGGCAGCTGCACCACATCTGGCTCCTGGGCGACGAGCCGCGGCTGCTGGGCAGGCTGCCGCCGCAGGTGTCCGCGCAGGGCGGCCACATCCGCATGCGCCTGGACCCGGCCCCGACAGAGGGGATGACGGCGCTGCTGTCTCTCGACCCCTCCGAGCCGACGCCCACGAAGCCGGGGACCGGGGTGCTGTCGACTCCGGAGCGGTAGCTCGACCGCCGGACCGGTCCCCAGCGCCCGAGCCCGCAGAGCTAGCTCTCCCAGGCCTCCTTCGCCCGCTCCCTGAGGACCCGTCGCGCCTTGCGGCGCACCTTGTTCGTGGGGTCGTCGGCGGCGAGCCGCTCCAGACGCTTGTCCACGTTGGCGCCGGGCACGCGGGTCAGGGCCTCGACCGCCGCGACGCGCACGTCCACGTCGCCGGACCGGCTGGCCTCGATGAGGACGGTGTCGAGGCCGGCGCGCTCGAACCGGCTCAGGGCCTGGATGGCCGCCACGCGCGCCACCGGCTCGCGCTCCTTGCCGATGCGCCGCTCGAGCAGCTCGGCGACCCGCGAGTCGCCGCTCTTCTGGGCGAGGCGCTCCAGCGTGTGCAGACGGACCCGCAGGGAGCCGTGGGTCGCCATGGACGTCCACGCATCGAACGCCCAGTCGTCTCCGTCGTCGACCCGACCCCGCGCTGCCCAGCGGGAGAGCCAGGTGTCCGCCGCGGGCCCGCCGAGGCCGAGGGCGAGGGTCACCAGCGTCTTCGGCGGCGGCTCGTCCGGCGCCACGCGGCCGTCCAACGCCGCGGTCCAGGGGGCGACCGTCGGGGTCGTCGGCGCGGTCGGAGACTGGTCCAGCTCGGCGGCCGTGGGGGGCGGCTCCTTGCGGAGGCCAGAGACGGCGCGATCGGCGACGCGACGGTCGGGATCGGTGCTCGCCGCCACGAGCAGCTCGCGGGTCTGTTCCCCCGGGCGGGTGGCGAGCACGCGCACGGCCTCCGCCCGGATGCGCGACGAGCGCTCCCGCAGGGTCAGCCAGCCGAGCAGCTCCATGAGGTCGTCCGAGAAGGGCTCGCTGGCATCGGGATCTTCGAGCTGGAGGAGCCAGGCGAGGGCGTCCTTGCGCAGGCTCACGTCCGGGTCGGTCAGGAGGAACCAGCGAGCCATCTCCACGCGCCGCGGCAAGGGCAGCGCCTCGGACGCGAGGTAGAACGCCATCGCGTCGTGGCGCTGCTGCGACTCCGTGGACAGGAGCTGCCAGAAGCCATCGGCGGCGACCCCGGAGAGTCCGAGTTCATCGGGCGCGCCCTGGGGCGTGGGGACGACGGCGAAGAGCAGGTCGCCGAGCTGGCCGTCGTCGGCGAGGACGCGAGGCAAGGGGCCGAAGGTGTCCAGCGACGCGGCCCGCATCAGCGAGTCCAGGCGCAGGGGCGCGTAGTCGTCCTGCTCCGCCGACCCGGACAGCTCGAAGACGAGAGGCTTCTCGGACCCGCGCGCGCCGCCGTCCTCGTCCTGGTACTCGACGTCGAAGCCGACCTCCCAGGACATGGCGAGGGCCCAGTGGGGAATGGACACCGGCATGATCGTGCTGCCGATGCGCTGCTCGATGACCCGGCTGCCCTCGATCCAGAGCCGCTGGAGGCTCGCGGTCAGGACGCCGCGGGCGGGCAACCGCACGTCGTCGGGGGCGAGGTGGGCGCCGGAGGTCTCCAGCGACCGCCAGAGGTAGGCGCACAGGGCCCCGTCGATGAACTCCCCCGCGTCTCCGACCCCCGACGCCGCCGCGAGGTCGAGGGCGTCTTCGCCGGGGTAGCGGCGCAGCGCGGGATGATCGATGGGCAGCTCCGCGGTGCACCGGAACGCGAGCGGGATGCCGGCCAGCGCCGGGAGCGGGCCCGACGGGTCTGCGGCCGGGGGCTCGGAGTGTTGCGAGACCCCCTGCGCGACGGCGAGCCCCGGCAGGGAGCCGAGGGCGAGGACCAGGAGCAGCGCGCGGGCAGTCACCCCCGAAGACTAGTCACCGCCAGGAGGTCGATCCAGAAAGGGACCGGTCAGGAGTTCGCTGAGACGGTGTCAGGACCTCGACTCCGTCGTCCGTGACGAGGACCGTGTGCTCGAACTGGGCAGACAGGCGCCCATCGGCGGTCACGACCGTCCAGCCGTCGTCGAGGAGCCGCGTCTGGGCCGTACCGAGGTTGATCATCGGCTCGATGGTGAACGCCATCCCGGGACGCAGTCGCGGGCCACGCCCGGCGGGGCCGACGTGGGAGACGTGGGGGTCCATGTGCATGCGGCGGCCGATGCCGTGGCCGCCGTACTCCCGGACGACGGAGCATCCCTCTGCGCGGGCGAGGTCCTCGATCGCGGCGCCGACGTCGCCGAGCCGTCCTCCGGGGCGGGCGGCCGTGATGCCGGCGGCGAGGCAGCGGCGGGCGACGTCGACCACGTGGGCCGCCTCGGGAGACGGCGTCCCGATGAGGAAGGTGCGCGAGGTGTCGCCGTGGTGGCCGCCGAGGCAGGTGGTCACGTCGACGTTGACGATGTCGCCGTCGCGGAGCCGCCGGGAGCCGGGGATGCCGTGGCAGACGACCTCGTTGACGCTGGTGCAGACGGCCGCGGGGAAGCCGTTGTAGGCGAGCTGGGACGGCGTCCCGCCGAGGCTGGTGGTGTGGGCGCGGACGAGGCGGTCGATGTCGGCCGTCGTCATGCCGGCGCGGAGCTGGGCCCCGACGTGGTCGAGGGTGGCGGCGGCGGCGGCCCCGGCGACGCGCATGGCGACCCGGCTGCGGGGGGAGTGGAGCTCGATCATGGGGCGAGGGTGGGGTGCGCCCCGACCGTGGGGAAATGCCGAAGGGGCATGCGGGGGAGGGAGCGGCGATGCTGATTCGGTATGGGGGCGCAGCAGGGCATCGGCGCTAGGGTGGAGGGGCCGCAGGTGTCCTTCGGCAGAGAGCCGGTCCCGAGCGTGGCGAGGAGCCCATGAGCATCGAGCAGGTCCAGTCGTTCGTCGCGGTCGCGGAGGAGGGTGCCGTCGTGCGCGCCGCCCGTCGGCTCCACATCACTCAGCCGCCCCTCACGAGGCGCATCCGGGCGCTGGAAGACGAGCTCGGGGCGGCCCTGTTCGTGCGCCGGCATACGGGGATGACGCTCAGCGAGGACGGCGAGCGCTTCCTGCCGCACGCGCGGCGGATCCTGGCCGCAATTGCGGAGGCGAGGACGGCGGTTGGGGCGGAGGCCGCTTGGACCGGAAAACCGGAAGACCGGAAAACCGGAAAGGCTCAGCCCGTCACGTAGCGCGACGGCATCCAGTTCCAGCCGCCCATGCCCGTGGACCGCGTGGCCGAGGCGAGCAAGGCGCGGGCGGCCTCCTCGGTGCGCTCGGGCGTCAGGGCCGTGTGCTCCTCGATCATCTCGTTCTGGGCGATGGCGGGGACGTTCTTCATACCGACGGCCTTCGTGGGCACGCCGGGGAACGCCTCGACGACCTGCGCCTGGATCTCGCGGTGGAAGCCGGCAAACGGCCGGTCGTCGGCGACGACGAGCAGGCGGCCCGTCTTCTGGACCGACTCGAAGACGAGGTCCATGTCCGGCGGGACGATCGTCCGCAGGTCGATGACCTCCACGCCGATGCCCTCCTCGGCGAGCTTCTCCGCCACCTCGAGGCCGAACAGCGCGCCGCGCCCCCAGCCGACGAGCGTCAGGTCGGTGCCGGCGTGGCGGATGATCCCCTTGCCCAGCGGGACGCGCACGCCCTCGCCGATGTCCGGGATGCCGCCGCGGCGGATGTGGTCCTTGAGGGCCTTGATGCCCGCCTTGTCCGTCGGCTCGCCGGGGAAGGCGGGGCCGTTGGTGCGGCGATAGCAGTACTTCGGCTCGAGCATCACGACGGGACCGCCGTAGTCGGCCGCCGACAGCATCAGCCCGTAGGCGTCGTAGGACGTGCTCGGCATGCAGAGCACGAGGCCGGGGATGGGGGAGAAGAAGCCGTCCACGGACATGGAGTGGTACATCGCCCCGCCGCCGAACGGGTCCGTCGGCATGCGCAGGATGACGCTCGGCTTCGCCTGGCCCAGGGACGACCAGTAGAGATTCCCCATGTGCACGAGCCAGTGGTAGGCGTTGAGCGAGTAGTCGCCGAACTGGATCTCCGGCAGCGCTACGAAGTCCGGGTGCATCCCGGCGCCCACCGCCGTCCCCACGATGAGGGGCTCGTTGATGGGCGCGTCGATGACTCGGTTCGGGAACAGGTCCTTGAGGCCCGCCGTCGCCTGCATCACGCCGCCGAGGTGGCCCACGTCCTGGCCCCAGACGCCTGACGGGCGGGACTCGAGGATGTGCTTGTGGGCGGCGCGCAGGGCGCCCGCGTAGGTCACGTTCGTGCGGGGGCGGTCGCTCAGATCCGCGGGGTCGGCCACGGCCGGGAACGGGGGGCGGGTCCACTCGGCGATGGTGTTGGGGTCCGGATCGGGCTCGCCCTCGACCTCCTGCATCCAGCGCCCGACGATGGCGTCCTCCTCGCCCATGATCCCGCCCAGATCGTGGTGGGCGAAGTAGTCGGCGCCGGTGCCGGAGATGCGCTTGACGATGTCGTCCTCGGTCAGCACCCCGCGCTCCACCAGCTCCTGGCCGAAGATGAGGATGGGGTCGGGCTGGTCGAGGTCGAAGCGGTAGTTGCCCGCGGAGCTGTGGCCGTTGAGGCGCGACAGCCCGTGGACGTGCCACAGGGCGCCCTTCTGGTTCTCGATGCAGAAGCGCGCCGCCTGGTAGGCGGTCTCGTAGCAGGCGAAGAAGTCGGTGCCCTTCGCCTCGAAGAACTCCAGGTCGAACGCCTCGGCGTAGGCCTTCAGGTCCTTGATGCCGCGGCCCTCGTGGGGCTTCGTGCTGATGGCGACCTCGTTGTCGGTGACCATCACGAGCATCGGCAGCGACCAGACGCTGATGGCGTTCATGGCGTCGTGCAGGTCGATCTCGGCGGTGGAGCCGTCCCCGATGGTCGCGGCGACGAAGCTCTTCGTCTTGCCCATGAGCTTGAGCGCCTGGGCCCAGCCGGCCGCCTTGCCGAGGTTCATGCCCAGCGGCGACTGGATGGGCAGGATGCCGCGCTCCATGTCGAGGAGGTGGTTCACCATCTGCCGGCCGCCCGAGAACGGGTCGGTCGCCTTGCTGAGCTGCTGGCGGAGGACGTCCTTCACGAAGTCCTCGCGGCCGGTCAGCTCGGACCACATCGACACGAGCGTCCCCGAGCGGTAGTGCCCGCAGAAGCCGAAGTCGTCCCCGCCGGTCGCCTTGTGCCAGGCGAGCGCGGTGGCGGTGGCGTGGGACTCCTGGCCGGGTCCGTAGATGGCGAACTTGACCCGGCCCTGGGACAGCAGACGGACGATGCGCTCGTCCATGGAGCGGTTGCGGACGGCGACGCGGTAGGCGTGGCGAAGCTCGTCGGGGGTCAGCTCGGGGGCCTGGGGCTTGGACATGCGGTCGACTCCTGCGGTGGGCCTCGCGGTGCGCGCCAGCGAGAGGGCGCGGCGACCGGGCCAGCGGCGGAGATCTAGCACCACTCGCCGGTCAGCACGACCGCCATCGCACCCCAGCCCGACGGCAGCGGATAGCATCACCCCATGACCCTCCTCCACGCCGACTGGACCCTCGTCGACGGCGCGCTCCAGCCGGACGTGGTCGTGCGGCTGGGGACCGACGGGCGCATCGACTCCGTGGACCACGCCGCGGAGATCACGTGGGCCCCGGGGGTCCAGCCGGTCCGCCTCGCCGGCAAGGCGCTCCTGCCCGGCTTCGTGAACGCCCACTCCCACGCCTTCCAGCGCGTGCTGCGGGGCCGCACCGAGCACCGCGAGCCGGGCCGCGCCGACGACGACTTCTGGTCCTGGCGCACCGCGATGTACACCGCCGCGAACCGCCTGACCCCCGAACAGATCGGGGCCGTCACCCGCTTCGCCTACCTGGAGATGCTCCGCGCCGGGTACACCCACGTCGCCGAGTTCCACTACCTGCACCACAACCCCGATGGCACCCCCTACGCCGACCCGCTGGAGCTGACCCGCCGGGTCCTCGCGGCCGCGTCGTCCACCGGCATCGGCATCACCTTGCTCCGCGTCGCCTACCAGCGGGGCGGCCCGGACACCCCCGCGACCCCGCTCCAGCAGCGGTTCCTCGACCCCACCCCCGAGGTCTTCGCCCGCCACCTCGACGCCAGCGCCGCCCTCGTCCGGAACGGCAACCGACCCGTCCACGTCGGCGTGGCCGCCCACTCGGTCCGCGCGCTGGACCGGGACTATCTCGCCGCGCTGCCCGCCATCGCCGGTGACCGGCCGCTCCATGCCCACGTCTCGGAGCAGCCAAAGGAGATCGCCCAGTGCCTGGGGGAGCATGGCCGGCGACCGGTCGAGCTCCTCGCCGACCTCGGCTTCCTCGGCCCGCGCTTCGTCGGGGTGCACGCGACCCACATCGACGACGGCGAGGTCGCCCTGCTCGGGGAGTCCGGCTCCATCGCGTGCATCTGCCCCACCACGGAGCGCAACCTCGGCGACGGGCTCCCCCCGGCGGGTCCGCTCGTTGCCGCCGGCGCCTCCCTGGCCATCGGCAGCGACTCCCACGCCGTCATCGACCCCTTCGCGGAGCTCGCGGCCCTGGAGAACGGCGAGCGCCTCCGCACCGGACGCCGGGCCGTCCTCATCGACCGACCCGGGCCCGGAGGCGTGGCTCGCCAGCTCTTTGCTACCTCGAGTGCCAGCGCCCGTGCCTGCCAGCTCGACGCTGGAGCCATCGCCCCGGGGCTCCGCGCGGATCTGGTCGCCGTGGACCTGGACACCCCCGCCCTCGCGGGGGTCGGAGTCGGCGCTCAGGCAGGCCCCGCCTTGCTCTCCGCCCTCGCGCTCGCCGGAACGGCCTCCCTGGTGACCGACACCTGGGTGGGAGGCGCGCACCTCGTGCGCGACCGGGTCATCGACGGGTGGGAGGAAGCCACCCGTGAGTTCGCGGCGATCGTCGCCGCGCTCGACGCCTGACCCCGCGTCCTCCCAGAAAAGGGCCGAGCCACGCCATGCCGAGCAGTGAGCACGAAGACATCGTCGCCATGATGGGTGGGGGGCTCGCCCTCCAGGAGCTGTCGCTCATGGAGCAGCGGGCGATGATGAACGCCTCCGCGTCCATGTTCCCCACCGCGCCGGGCCTGCGCACCGAGTCGGTCGACGCCGACGGCGTCCCAGCGGACTGGCTCACTTTCGAGGCAAGTGCTCGGGACCGCGCCATCCTGTACCTCCACGGGGGCGCCTACGTCACGGGCTCCAGGGACTCCCACCGGGGGCTCGCCAGTCGCGTCGCGCTGGCCGCGGGCGCGCCGGTCCTGCTCGCGGAGTACCGACTCGCCCCGGAGGCCCCCTTCCCGGCAGCCGTCGAGGACGCAGTCACCAGCTGGCGGTGGCTGCTGCAGCAGGGAGTCCCCGCCCGCTCCATGGCCATCGCGGGGGACTCCGCGGGCGGGGGACTCGCGCTGGCCACCCTGCTCGCCCTGAAGGACGCCGGGCTGCCGCAACCCGGCTGCGCGGTCGCGCTCTCTCCCTGGACCGACCTCGCCGCGCGCGGCCCCACGGCGGTCCCGGGCGCCGTCGACGACCCCATGCTGACCCTCGCTGGGCTGACCGAGAGCGCAGCGCACTACGCGCCGGGCGACCTCCTGAACCCCCTCGCCTCCCCCCTCCATGGAGACCTGCGGGGCCTGCCGCCGCTCCTGCTCCAGGTCGGCACCCGGGAGATCCTCCTGTCCGACAGCACGCGCTTCGCGAGGCGCGCCGAGGCCGCGGGAGTCGACGTCACCCTCGACGTCGAGGAGGGGCTGATCCACGTCTGGCAGAGCTTCCCGGACCTGCCCGAGTCCCGCCGGTCCCTGGAGCGGATCGGAGCGTTCGTCCGCGACCGGTGCGCGCCACCGCGTGCGTGACTCCTGCCACGCGCGGCCAGGAGACGTCTACCCCGGCAGCGCCACTCGCTCGGTCGCCAGGGCCGTGTCCACCAGGTCCATGTCCCACTCCTCGCGCAGGCGGGCCACGTCGTCGAGCCAGTGGGTCATCACCTTGCGGATCCACTCGATGCGCCCCGGGATCCGCTCGAACGTCTCCGGGTGACACCACAGCCCCTGGTTCAGCTCCAGCTGGAGTCCGGGGATCCCCTCTGCCGGACGCGCGTGGGTCCGCACCCCGTGTCCCCCGGGGAACGGGTCGTTGATGCGCACTTCGCCGGTCGGCACGCGCCCCATCCGCGCCCGCGGCACCGGCAGCACGGTGAGCCAGTGACTCAGGCGCTCAGCGAGCTCGTGGGTGAGGTCCGCGGGGCAGGTCAGGGGCCCACCGCCGACGTTCGGGTCGATCCCCGTCACGTTCCCCTCGACCTCCAGCCCGAAGAAGTCGCCGCGGTTCGACAGCACCGCATCCGGCCGGGACCGCCCATGGTCGGGGGACCGCACCGGCGCCTCCTCGCTCATGGAGTGCCCGTCGATGAAGAACCGCGTCCGCGGGTCGGCCACCTCCGCGGCGACCCGCGCGTGGTACGGCCGGTGGTACCGCAAGACACGGCGCCACTGCTCCTCGCCGTCAGGCTCGCAGCCGTCCTTGTACATCGGCAGCTCGGCGAAGTCGGTCAGGGGCACGACCCCGCCCTCGTTCTCTTGCTGCTCGCCCCGGTTCGGATCCGTGAGGAAGCGCGACCAGTCGAACCGCACGTGCCGCACCACCCCCTCGATCGCGTAGATGACGTCGGTGTCCACGTCGCTCTGCCCGCGCAGCATCTGCGGCGTGACCCGCGGCAGGTAGTCGGCGCGGACCTCGTCCGGCAGCGCCGTCGCGGCGTGGGGGATGGCGATGACGATGGAGCTCATCCCCTCAACCATAGACCTCCTGGACGGCCGCATCGATCCGCGCCGAGAAGCTGGCCACCGTCGCGGCGCGTCGTCAGTCGATGATCAGCCCCTCGATGGGCATCTCCTCGCCGCCCCAGCCGAGGCCCCACCCGAAGGCGTCGCCCTCGCCACCCTGCATCTCCGCGATCAGGTCGGCGTGCTCCACCGCCACGCTCCCCCCGATCGCCTGGAGCGCCCAGGCCGCCTGCTGGCCCACCGAGGAGGCGCCGTCGTCTGCCACCGACACGAGCAGCTCGGCGATGGCCTCGGCGGCGGCCGTGTTCCCCCGCCCCTGGAGCGCGCCGATGGCCGCGATGACCACCTGCTCGTCTCCGTCCTGGAGCCCCGCGTGGAGGATCTCCGTGGCCGCATCGGATGGATCGGCCCCCAGCGCCCCGATGGCCGTGCTCCGCACCCCCACATCGCCGGACGCGGCTGCGTCCCGCAGGGCCTCCCGCGCGCCGGGCGTCCCCAGGCTCTGGAGGTTCCAGACCGCCTGCGAACCCACCTCGGGGTCGTCGAGGGCGGCCACGAGCGCCCGTTCCGCGTCCTCCCCACCGGACTGGGCCAGCGCGCCCAGGGCCGCGCTCCGCACACCCACGTCGTCGCTGTCCACGAACCCCATGAGCCGCTCCGTCACGTCCCCGTCGCCCGCGTGGGGCAGCGCGCCGATCACCTGCGCAACGACGGCGGGATCATCTGACGCGAGGGCCTCGTCCATCAGCTCCGGATCGAGGCCGTCCGGGCTCCACAGCAGGGCGTTGAGCGCCTGCGAACGGAGGCTGGCGTCGTCCGTCTCTCGGTAGACCCGCGCCATCGCGCTCCGCGCCTCCGGATCGTCCATCTGGCCGAGGGCGCTCAGGGCCTGGGACCGCTCCTGCAGCGTCCCCGACTCCATCCGCGTCACCAACAGCTCCCGGGCCTCGTCGCCACCGAGCCGCGCGAGCGTGCTCATGGACTGCCCCCAGTCGTTCGCCTCGCCCGACTCGATGCGCTCCACCAGGATCCCCCGCAGAGCATCGCGGGCCTCTTCGTCCATCTGCTCGAGCGCCCCCAGGGCGGTCGGGGCGAGCGTCGTGTCCCCCGACCGCGCGAGGTCGATGAGGCGGTCGCGCGCGTCCTCGTCCCCCCGCATCTGCAGCGCCCACACCACCGAGCTCCGGTCGCTCTGGTTCCCGCCCGCCAGGACCTCCTCGATGAGGTCCCACCCGTCGTCCCCGCCGCGCGTGGCGAGCCACGTCAGCGTCTGGGCCGGCGGCAGCTTGCCGGACACCTCGAACCGCTCGATGAGCAGCTCCGCCACCGCGCCGTCGTCGGCGGTGGTGAGGGCGCCCAGGGCCGCCTCGGCGAGAGCGTCCTCTCCGCGGGCCAGGGACCGCAGCGCCGTGCGCGCTTCGTCCTCGGGCCGCGCCGCCAGCGCCGCGCACACCTGATACGACACGGACGGCCGCGCCTCCGGCAGGTAGTTCAAGAGCACCTCGAGCGCGCCGCCCACCTTGCTCTGCCCCAGCGCCGTCAGCGCTTCGCCGTGCCACCGCGCGCTCCCGAGCAGCGCGTCCTCCAACACGTCGACGGCCTCCGGCGCGCGCACCTGGCCCAGGGCCGTCAGCGCCTGGCCCTTGCGCGGACCCGTCGCCGTCTGGGCGAGCTCGACGAGGAAGCCGTCCACCTGCTCGCTCGGCAACGAGGTCAGGGCATGCAGCGCGGAGTCGGCCCGCTGCCCGCTGCCCGCCGCGAGCCGCATGAGCAACCGCGCGTCCTCGGGCCCACCGAGCCGCGCCACGTTCTGCGCCGCGTACCAGCTCTGGGTCACGGGCCCGCTCAGCAGCTCCCCGTGCAGCAGCTGGCGGGCCGTCGCGCCCCCGCGCCCCGCAAGCGCCCCGAGCGCCGCGTCCTTGCGCCACTGCTCGCCGCTCCTGACGAGATCCACGAGGACGTCCTCCGCCAGGGGCGTGTCGGATGCCGCCAGAGCGTGGATCGCCGCGTACACATCGGGATCGGAGGACGCAGCGCGAGCGCGGGCCGCCACCCGCTCCACCGCCGGCTCTCCCCCGAGCCGCGCCAGGCCCTGCAGCGCGGCGTGGCGGACGAGGGCGGACCGGGAGTCGAGGAACGGCTCGATGCGGCGCACATCCGACGCGTCCCCCAGCAGGCTGAGACGGCCGATCAGCTCGGCGGTGCGACTGGGTGCCGCCGGCGCACTGAGCTCCGCCCGGAGGCCTGCCGCCTGCCGCGGGAACGCCACGGGCTCAGCCGGGCTCGATGCCATGGGAGCGGTCGACACAATCGGCGCCACAAGGGCCGTCGGCTCGGCGAACAGCTCCCGGGCCTCCTCCACGATCCCGTCAGCGAAGAACCCGAGCCCGGCGCCCGCGAAGGCGACGGTCAGGACGACGAAGGTGGAGAGGGACGAGCCGCGATCGCGGCGGGCAGGGTGGGACATGGTGCGCTCCTCCGTGGGGTCACTCTCGTGACACCGCGGCTCCCGGATCGGTTCCCGCGACGGAGCCGTGGTTACGGAGGCGAGACAGAAGGGCCGGCAGAACGCGCGCGGACCCGGCCCCCCCGAGACAGGCGGTATACGCTCTCCGGCGATGCCCTCACGTCCCCGGGAAGCCGAGCTCCGCGTCGAGCTCCTCCGCATTGCGCACCTCTGCTACGAGCGTCGGCTCCTCGTCGCGATGGACGGCAACCTGTCCGTCCGCCTGTCGGACGAGCTGGTGCTCTGCACGAAGGCGGGCTGCCACAAGGGCTTCCTCACCGACGACGACCTCGTCGTGGTGGACCTCGACGGGAACCACGTCCGCGGACCGGGCCGGCCGACGAGCGAGATGGCGATGCACCTCGCGGCCTATCGGATCCGGTCGGACGTCGAGGCGGTGGTCCACGCCCACCCGCCCATGTGCGTCGCGTTCACGGTGGCTGGGGTGTCCATGGCCCGCTGCGTCCTGCCCGAGGTGGTCCTGACGCTGGGCGCCGTGCCCACCCTGCCGTACGAGACCACCGGCACGACCGACCTCGCGGAGCTCGTGGGCGAGGCCATCGCGACCCACGACGCGGTGATGATGGACCGGCACGGCGCCGTGTGCGTCGGCACCTCGCTCCTCGACGCCTTCTGCAAGCTCGAGACGATGGAGCACACCGCCCAGATCATGAAGTGGGCGCGGGATCTGGGGGCCATGCAGGAGCTCGATCCCGCCGAGGCGGTCAAGCTGCGGCGGATGGGGCTCAAGCGCTACGGCGGGCCGCCATCCGCGGTGGCCAAGGCAGACGACGAAGGCGCCGACCTGCCCCCCGCCTGCCTCTCCTGCTCCGGGTGCGGCACGCCGACGGAGAGCGGGCTCGGCCCCAAGGCCCCCTTCACGGTGGCGCGGGTGAGCGGGACCCCGGTGGTCACCCAGTCGCGGTCGGCCCTGGAGCGCGAGGTCCGGCGGGCCATCGTCGAGGTGCTGGGGTGATCGTGGGGACCCGGCCGTGATCGACGCCACCCGACTCATCCCTCTCACCGGGGTCGTCGATCGGGACTCCTTCCGGGCCCTGCGGGAGGCCTGGGCGGGGCGCGCCACGGGGCACATGTGCGACGACGATGGCCTCAAGGTCGCCCTCGTCGCCGGCAACGTCACCCAGCCGGGAGCCCTCGACACGCTGGCCGCGGGCCTCTGCGCGCCGGGTCTGTCCTTCTGCAGCCACGGGCCTCCGCAAGGCGGCATGTCGGTCCCCATCGGGGGACTGATGTTCGAGGCCGCCCGCCGCGTGGCCAAGCCCGAGAAGCTTCGCGACCGCCTCGACGTCCTCATCTCCGAGGGACGGCACTACGAAGCGACGCAGCACCGCCTCGCGATCCCCGCCGTGACGCGCGCCGTGATGAGTCAGGTGCTGCGGACGACGCTGACCCTCCGCGAGGGGCTCCGCGCCGAAGGGATCGGCATCGGGGTCGTCGTGGACGACCTCGCCGCGCTGCGGGCGCTGCGCATCCTCCGCGTCGACCGCGTCCCGCGCCGTCCCGAGGACCTCTCGCTCCCCTCGCTCTCCGGAGCGAGCATCGAGCGCCTGGGCACCGACCGGCACACGATCCGCCAGCGCCTCGAGCGGGAGTGGGCCCTCTTCGAGAACGCCACATCGTGGGCCGTCCTGGGGCTTCGCCCCGGGCTCTCCGAGCAGCAGATCCAGGCGGCCGGGGCCCGCATGCTTCGCCGGTACCAGAGCTTCCTGGACACCCCGGGCCTCAAGCCGGACACCCGCGATCTGGGCGACCGCCTGCTCGCCCGGGCCCAGAAGGCCCTCGAGCGCCTCGCGAAGGACCCCAGCGCCGTATCGACACCCGGGGAGCCGTCGTCACATCACGCGGTCCAGATGGGCTGGCACAAGGCAGACCAGGGTGACTGGGCGGCCGCGCGGGACTGGTTCCTCGTGGGACGCCAGGCGCCTCGACGGGCCGCCGAGGCGATGGCGGGGCTCGGCTGGGTCGAGATCCTCGACCCCATGAACTCGGACCGGGCGCGGCAGGATGGGCTCGAGCTGATCGAGCTCGCCGCCCAGGTCGCCCCCGGAGACGCCCGCGTCCGCTGGGTCCTCGCCCAGGCGCGGTCCATGCGCGGAGACTGACCTCCCCGGGGTGCTCAGCCGTCGATGCGGCCCCAGAGCGCCTTGTTCTCAGCCTGGAGCCGCGCGATCGTCCGGTCACGCTCCCGCTTCGCGTCCTCGATCTCGGCGAGGCGGTCCCGCAGGCTGCCCACGGTCGTCCGCGCCGAGCTGAGCTCCGCCGACAGCCACGCGATGCGCCCCTTGCTCTCCTGGTCCAGGGTCTGGAGCCGCTTCGTCAGCTCGCTGAGCTTCGCGCTCAGGTCGGCCTCCCGGTCCGTCCCTTCGTCCACGGACGTCTGCGCGGCCTCCAAGTCCCGCTGGACCTCGTCGTACCGAAGGCGCAGGGACTGGAGCTCCGATTCCAGCTCGGCGGACCGGGCCTCGGCCGAGGCGAGGCTCAGCTCGATCTCCGCGCGGAGCGCATCGTCGTCTGCCTCCTCGGCCCGCGCCGCGGCCACCGCCTCGGCGACCTCCTTGCCGTGCCGCTCCACGGTGGTCGCGAGCTGCGCCTCGAGCATCTCGACCTCCGCCTGGAGCTCGGCGCTCGCCTCCTGAGCGTCCGTCTGGGCGACCTTCGCCGCCTCGACCTCCGCCGCGCTCGCCTCCTTGGCCGCCGTCGCAGCCTCTGCCTGCTGCTCGGCCGCGGCCGTGAGCGTCTTCACCTGGGTCTCCAGCTCCGCCACCTTCGCCGTCGACTCCTGGGCGCGGGTCTTCGACTCCTTCGCCTGGGCCTGGGCCGCGGTCAGCTCGGACTTCGTGGTCTCCAGCTCGGTCTTCAGCGCCTCGAGCTCCTTCGACGCCGCGTCCTTGCCGGCCGCCGCCTCCTTGAGGGCGTCGAGCTTCAGGGCGAAGTCCGCCTTCTGGTCCTCCATCGCGCCTTCGAGCCGCGCGACCTCGGCGGACTCGGCGTCCCGCTGGGACTTCGTCCGCTCCAGCTCGACGATCACGTCATCCCGGTCCTTCTCCGCGCGCGCCACCGCCAGCGCGAGTCCGTCGCCGTCCTCGCGGGCCGCCTCCAGCGCCGCCGCCAATTCGTCCACGCGGGCTTCGTGCTTGCGCTTCGCCGTCGCCATCTGCCGCTCCAGGAGCGCGATCTGCTCCGCGGAGGTGGCCTTCTGCGACGACAGCTGGCGCTTGAGCGTGGCGACGAGCGCGAGGAGGTCGGCCTTGTCGTCGCCGCTCGCCTCGGACGCCTGCTTCTCGGCCTCCTTCAGGGCCTCCTCCAGCTCGGACACCCGCGCCTGGAGCCGCTCGACCTCGGCCCGCGCCGTGTCGCGCTCCTCCTTCGCGGCGGCCAGCGCCTCGGCCTGGACGCGCTCCAGCGCCGCCACCCGATCCTCGGCCTCCTCGGAGTCGTCCTCCGACGCCTTCTCCAGCGCCTCGACCTTCATCGTCAGGCTCTGCACGGTCTCGGCGCCCTCGTCGCGCTCCAGCGCCACCGCCGCGACGTCGGCCTTGAGCTGCTCGTTCTCGTCGCGCACCGAGGCGAGCTCGGCCTGCACCGCCGCCAGCTCCTTCGCCGCCGTCAGCTCCGCGTCCTCGGCGAGCGAGGCCCGCACCGCCGCGAGCTCGGCCGCGTGGGTCTCCTTCTGGTTGGCCAGCTGGGTGGTCAGCTCGGCGATGCGCGCGTCGCTCTCGGCGGACGCCTCGGTCGTCGCCTCCTGCAGCTGCGCCACCTCCTTCGCCTGTCCCGACTCCAGCTCGGAGATCCTCGCCCGCAGCTCCGCGTTCGCGTCCCGCTCCCGCTGCACCTGCTTGCGCGCCTCGGTGACCTGGGCGTCCTTCTCCGCGTTCGCCGCCTCGTACGCCGCCTTGAGCTCGTCGCCGGACGCCTTCGGCTGCTGCTTCTCCGCCACCCGGACCGCGCGCTCCCAGTTCTTCTCGAGCTTCGCGACGCGCTTGTCGGCCTTGATGGTCGCCTTGCGCTTCCGCGCGGCGGCCTTGTAGGCCTTGCCCGTCGCGGTCCGCACGTCCGGGTCGACGCCCGGCTGGTCCGACATGGCCTCGAGCTTCTCGCGCTCGAGCTCCGCCTCACGCTGGGTCACCAGCAGCTTCGCGCTGTTCACCTCGGCGTTGCGCAGCTGGATGAGGAGCTTGTTCGCGTCGATGCGCGAGGTGCGCCAGGTGACGATGTTCGTCGCCCGGGTGCGCTGGACCGCGAGCGCCTCGAGCTCGGAGGTCGCCGACAGCATCTCCGCCGCCTGGGTCTCCGCGTCGATCGCCTTGAGCTCGGACTCCGCTTCCGACAGGCGCAGCTTCTCCGCGTCCTGCTTGAGCTTCGCCGCGGCGAGGGCGGTCTTCGCGGCTTCGAGGTCGGCCTGGGCGCCTGCGAGGCGGTCGCTCGCGGCGTTCACCTCCTCCTTCGCGTCGTCCGGCAGGGCCATCACGGCGGAGTCGATCTCCGACTTCGTGGGGGCCTTGGCGAGCGCCGCGCCCGGAAGGACCAGCGAGGTCCCGAGGGCGAGGGCGATGAGGTCGTGACGTGCGGACATGGCTCCTCCAGGCTCCAGATGCTGCCGGCGGGGCGGCAGGTCGGCACGGTAGACGAACCGTCCGTCCCCTGGTTGGAGACCGCCGCGCTGTCCCCTCTGGGTCACCGGATCTGCGGGTAGGATGCCCCTCGATCGGGAGGGACCGGGTCCTCCCCCACGGGAGGGCGCATGTCCAAGCTCTATCTCGGCCACCTCGTCGACGGCGAGGAGACCACCGACCAGCGCTTCGAGTACAAGACCGACCGCTTCGTCCGCCATGGCGTGTGCATCGGCATGACCGGATCGGGCAAGACCGGCCTCAGCGTCGGGCTCATCGAGGAGCTCGTGCTCGCCGGGGTGCCCGTGATCTGCATCGATCCCAAGGGCGATCTCGCCAACCTCGCGCTCGTGTTCCCCGAGCTGCGGGGCAGCGACTTCGCGCCCTGGGTGGACGGGTCCGAGGCGCGCCGCAAGGGCATGTCCACAGACGAGCTCGGCGAGGCGACCGCCGGGATGTGGAAGAAGGGGCTCAGCGGGCACGGGCTCGGCTCCGAACAGATGGCGTCGCTGCGCAGCAAGATGCGCCTCTCCCTGTTCACGCCGGGGTCCGAGGCGGGCCTGCCGGTGAACATCCTGGGCGCCCTGAGCAAGCCCGACGCGGCCACGCTCGAGGACGGCGATGCCCGCCGCGAGCTCATCACGGGCACGGTCTCCGGCCTCCTCTCCCTCGTCGGTGTGAACGCCGACCCGGTCCGCTCGCCCGAACACCTCGTGACGTCCCAGATCATCGAGGCCGCCTGGATGGCCGGCGAGGATCTGGATCCGGAGAAGCTCATCCTCCGGATCGTCGATCCGCCGTTCAAGAAGGTCGGCGTCTTCCCCCTGGACCGGTTCTGGGAGCCCGACGACCGCATGGACCTGGCGATGAAGCTCAACGGCGTCATCGCCGCGCCCAGCTTCGCGGCGTGGACCAAGGGCGCGCGCCTCGATCCCGCCGCGCTCACCGACACGTCCGACGGCCGGGTGCCCGTGTCCGTCTTCTACCTGGCGCACCTGAGCGACTCGGAGCGCATGTTCTTCTGCTCGCTGCTCCTGGAGCGCATCGTCGCGTGGTCCCGGGCCCAGTCGGGGACCTCCTCGCTGCGCGCGCTCGTCTTCCTCGACGAGGCGTTCGGCTTCATGCCGCCGCACCCGGCCAACCCGCCCACGAAGAAGCCGCTGCTCACCCTCATGAAGCAGGCACGGGCGGTCGGCGTCGGCGTGCTGCTCTCCACCCAGAACCCCGTGGACCTCGACTACAAGGGGCTGACGAACGCAGGGACGTGGTTCCTCGGGCGCCTCTCCACCCAGCAGGACATCAAGCGGGTCAGCGAAGGGATGCGCACCGCCGGCGCGGCCAGCGACGATGTCGTGGACCTCATCGGGCGGATGAAGCCACGCCAGTTCCTGCTGCGGGACGTCAAGGCGGACCTGCCGACGCTGTTCAACACGCGCTGGGTGATGAGCTACCTGCGTGGGCCGATCACGCGTCACGAGATCGAGCGGCTGCCGAACCTCGAAGGGCCAGCGGAGACGCCTGCGAGCGACGCTCCGAGCTCCCCGAGCGCGTCTGTCTCGGCGACGAGCGCATCCGCGCCGCCCCCCGCGCCGACCATCGACGACGGCCTCGACCCCCTGCCTCCCCCGTCGCCGGGCCGCTACCCGGCCTTCTTCCTCGACCCCCGCACCGCGTTCTCAGCCCGCCTCGGCGACAGCTTCGCTTCCTACGCCCGCGCGGCCCGCGGGGACGGAGCGGTGGAGTACGCCCCGGCCCTCTACGCCGACGTCCGTCTGCGCTTCGACGAGGAGCGCCACGGGTACGCGGTGGACGAAGCCCACCGGATGGTGTGGTTCCCGCTGGACGGGCGGTCGCTGCCGGACTCCCCGCTCAAGGTCGCCCTCGACGACCGGGACCTGCTGACCGAGGCCCCCGACGGGCGCTACCACTCCCTGCCCGACTGGCTCGACGAGGGCCCCGAGCTGACCGCCGCGAAGCGCGACGTGGTCGACCGGATCTACCGCGACGAGACCCGGGGCCAGTGGGTCTGCGCTCCGCTCAAGCTCCACGGGACGGCCGGCGAGTCGAAGGAGGCGTTCGTGGCCCGGTGCCGCGAGGCCGTCGATGACCTCGTGGACGAGGACCTGGCGAAGCTCAAGGACCGGTACGAGACGAAGGTCGACCGGATCGAGGAGCGCATCCGCAAGAAGGAGAACCAGATCGGCGACCTCGAGGCGAAGGCCAAGAGCGACAAGGCCGCGGAGATGGTGAACATCGGCGAGGTGGTCCTCAGCTTCTTCGTCGGACGGCGACGCTCGGTTGGCTCGGTCATGAGCAAGCGCAAGACGTCAGCGTCGACGGCCCGCCGCATCGACAGCGCCGAGGACGACCTCGAGGCGCTCCAGGAGGAGCTCGCCGAGCTGGCCGAGGAGCTCGAGGAGAAGACCGCCGAGCTGGAGGAGGAGCACGCCGCCGCCCTCGAGGAGATCGAGGAGCGCGCCGTGGCCCTGGAGAAGAACGACATCGACCTGCGGGAGTTCGGGATCCTCTGGGTCCCGGTGACGCGCCGCATCTGACCTTCGTTCGTCTCATCCCATGAGGCGAATACGACCCCATTCGCCTCAGCACCGAGGCGACCACCTGGAGCCCCCATGACCCGCACCCCGCGCCTGCTGCTGGCGCTCGCCCTCTTCGTGTCCGTTCTCTCGACGGGCTGCATGACCGGGAAGATCCCGTCCGCCGCGTTCTCCGGCATGACCGTCCGCACGGTGCAGAAGGCACCGGGCAGCAAGGAGGTCGAGCTCGACGTGGGCTTCGACTTCAAGGTCCGCAACCCGACCGGCATCAAGCTCAAGGTCCCCGGGCACGACTTCGGCCTGAAGATCGACGGCGCGTCGGTGGCGAACACGGGCACGAAGTCGGGCTTCGACGTCCCCGCCGGCACCGCGAAGAAGATCCGTTACGACTTCCGCCTCGATCTGAGCGAGAACGGCCTCGGGCGCGCCTTCGGCAAGGACGCGACGATCGAGTTCACGGCGGACGCGAACGTGGACGTGCCGAAGGAGATCATCGACATCATCAGCCAGATCCCGGGCGGGGAAGCCATCTCGGACGAGGCGAAGAAGGCGGGAGGGGACCTCCTCGCCACCGGCTTCGAGGCGCTGGAGGGCACCACCGGCGAAGGCCTCGGCAAGGCGAAGCTGACGTTCGCCCACGAGGGGAACCTGCGCTTGCCGAAGTTCCCGAAGGTACGCGCGAAGTCCGGCGGCAAGCCAGAAGTCGCGCTCGTGGGCAAGTCCACGACGGCGAGCCTCGACAACGTCATCGGCGAGCTCACGAAGGACGTGGAGCCGCTGGCCCAGTTCTTCGAGCAGTTCGAGAACGCGGTGGTGAACCAGGAGATCGACATCCCGGTCGGTGAGCTGCTCGAGCGCATCGGCGTTCCGTCGAACCTCACGAGCGCCGCGCTGACGGCCATCAACGGGGTGCTCTCGCTCAACGGCAAGCAGACGATCGGGAGCAAGAACAACGCGGTCTCGGTGCCGGTGAACCTCCCGAAGCTGACGACCCTTCTCGGCGCGCTCGACCCGAAGGCGGCCCAGAAGATCAACACGTTCCAGTCCGGCTGGACCGACTTCAAGAACAACCCGACGCTGGGCGACCTCGTCATCCCGACCGCGCTGCCCCAGGGAATCCGGGTGGCGACGCCGTTCGAGATCGAGAACCCCAACGAGTTCTCGATGATCGCGCCGTCCTTCAAGCTCGGCATCGTGGCGGCGGACGGCTCCCCGATCGCGCTGGTGGGCGTCGGATCGCCGGCGATGGTCGGGGCGAGCCTCGGCTCGACGAAGACGCAGCACATGGCGCTGTCGGCGGGCGGCGCGAGCGAGCTGCAGCTGGTGAGCGAGTTCAACTGGGACAAGCTCGGCACGAACCTCCTCACGGCGGCGGCCACGGGCGCAGCGCCGGACATGTCGGGGCTGTCGCTCATGGGGGAGATCTCGATCGACCCCGGCTACGGACCCATCACGGTGCCGATCAACATCCCGCTGGCTCCGGGCGTCGCCACGGGCGGACAGTCGAGCAGCAAGGCGGTGACCGGCGGATCGAGCAGCTCCAGCTCCAGTAGCTCCAGCAGCAAGCCGAGCGGGTCGAGCTCGTCGTCCTCTTCCTCGGCGAGCGGCGGCAAGAGCACCGGCTCGTCCAGCTCCAGCTCGTCGTCGAGCGGCGGCAAGAGCGACTCGGGCAGCTCCAGCAGCGGCAGCTCCAGCAGCGGCAGCTCCAGCAGCGGCAGCTCCAGCAAGGGCGACAAGGACGAGTCCAGCGGCTCGGGGAGCAGCAAGGGACGCGGCCGCGGACGGAAGTAGCTCGGGCGTCGGAGCGCGGCCGAAGCGCCCGGATCGGCTACGGTCCGCGGCGATGCCGCGCTCCGACTTCCTCCCGCTGGTCGATCTGCACCGCCTCCACGGCCCCCTGGCCGAGGACCTGGGCGGCGCGTTCGCGCGGGTGATGGCCTCGGGGCGCTTCCTGCTGGGGCCCGAGACCGAGGCCTTCGAGGCCGAGTTCGCGCGGCACGAAGGAGGCGGAGAGGCCGTCTGCTGCGGGTCGGGCTCGGACGCGCTCTACCTCGCCCTGCGCGCCATCGACGTGGGGCCCGGCGACGCCGTCGTCACCGTCCCCAACTCGTTCGTCGCCACCCCCGAGTCCATCGCCCGCACCGGCGCTGACGTCGTGTTCTGCGACGTGCGCCCGGACACAAGGTCACTCGACCCCGCCGACCTCGCCCGCATCCTCGCCGAGCCCGGCGCCGAGCGGATCAAGGCCGTCATCCCCATCCACCTGTACGGCCGCCGGGCCGACATGGACGGGATCCGCACCGCGCTGCACGCCGCCGAGCGGCCGGACATCTACCTCGTCGCCGATGCCGCCCAGAGCCACGGCTCCCCCGGCGTCGGCCTCGACGGCGACTTCGTCTGCTACAGCTTCTACCCGTCGAAGAACCTCGGCGCTCTCGGCGACGGCGGCTGCGTCATCGCCCGCACGAAACGGCACGCACACCGCATCCGCTCGTTGCGGAACCACGCCCGGTCCGGCAAGCACGTCGTGGGCGACGTGGGGGTGAACTCCCGGTTCGACGAGGTCCTCGCGGCGACCCTGCGGGTCAAGCTCCCCCACCTGCGCGAGTGGACCGCCCAGCGCCGCGCCCTCGCCGACCTCTACCGGGCTCGCCTCGCGTCCCACACCGCCACGATGCTGCGCCTCCCGGCGGACGACCCCGCCCACGTCTATCACCTGTTCGTGGTCGAACTGACCGCCGGCGGGCCGACCCTGCGGGACCGGGTGTTCAACGAGCTGCAGGACGACCACCACATCGGCGTCGGACTCCACTACCCCGTCCCCTGCCACCGGATGGACCCCTACGCCTCGGACCGCCCGCTGCCCGTCACCGAGCAGCTCAGCGGCTCCGTCTTGTCCTTGCCCCTGTTCCCCGGGATGACCGCGGACGAGGTCGACCGCGTGGCGACGGCGCTGGAGCGCTGCCTGGGTCTCCGCTCGCCGGGCGTGTCCCGACTGGGAAGCCGCCGATGACCGACACCCCGCGCAAGGCGCACGCCGCAGTCCTCTTCTCCGGGGGGACCGACTCGACGCTCGCCGCCGCCCAGATGCTCGACGAGTGCGACAAGGTCACGCTGCTGACCTTCGACCCCGGCTACCTGCTCTTCATCGAGAACACCCGCGTGCACGCCCGCGCCCTCCAGGCGAAGTTCGGGGCGGACCGCGTCGACCACCAGATCATCGACATCCGGCACTTCATCAAGGACATCCTCGGGGTCGACGTGGCGGGCGACCTGCGCGAGTACGGCTTCAACATGAGCTCGCTCGTGTGCCTCGGCTGCCGGCTGTCCATGCACGCGTTCGCGATCTATTGGTGTCTCCAGAACGAGGTCCCCTACCTCGCGGACGGCTCGATCCGCGCCCAATCCACCATCCCCGAGCAGATGGAGTCGGTGATCCGCCGCAACCGGCGCTTCTACAGCCAGGAATACGGCATCCGTCACTTCTCGCCCATCTACGAGGAGTCCGAGTCGGACCAGCGTCTGGACGAGCTCGGGATCAGTGACAAGCGGCGCCTCAAGAGGCAGTTCATCCTGTTCGACACCCAGGCGACCTGCGTGTTCGGGGTCCCGGCGGACGTGTATGGGCGGTTGTTCTACGGACGGCTCGTGGGCAAGACCCGCGAGAACGACAGCGAGCAGTACTGCGCCGAGAAGTACCCCGTGATGCAGGACGTCATCCGCAAGTCGCTGACGGACCGAGGGGTGGACGTCGAGTCAGCGGCGGAGCGGCTGAAGGAGATCCGCCGACAGGACGGTGATCTGGGGCCGACGCAGGGACCCGGCGGCGACGTGGCCTTCGACCGAGCCCTGCAGGACGAGATCGCAGCCCGCTGAGAGGAGCGACCCAGGGGGATTTGTCGAACGTTCGGTAACCGATGCACGCCGGGCATCTACAACCCGGCACGACCCCGCGCGCGGGGTCCCACGAAAGGCCTGCGCATGAGACTCCGGTACCTCCTCGCGCTCGTTCTGCTGCTCGGCGGGTGTCCGAGCAGCAACGACGACGACGCAGCGAACGACGACGACTCGGCCGCGCTCGACGACGACGACGCGGCGAACGACGACGACGACGCGGCGAACGACGACGACGCGGCGAACGACGACGACTCCGTGGTCGCCAACGACGACGACGCAGCCGACGACGACGACTCGGTCGTGGATGACGACGACACGGGGGACGCCGTCTGCATGGGCGACGCCCTGCTCAGCAACGTGCCGCTGAGCACGGACTTCTCGGCGTTCGAGGACCGGTGGGTGGAGAACGAAGAGCTCACCCGGATCCTCTTCATTGGAGAGCCTTTCTGAGGCACCTGCCGGCTCGGTGCGGGCCGGATTGCGACCTTCCTCGCCAACAACCCCGATCCGCGGATCCGGGTCGACACCATCTGGACGCCCGCGTGGGGCAGCTCGAACCAGGGCGCCGCCGAGGACGAGACGGAGACGAACCGGGACCCGCGGGAGCGCGTCTGGTACTTCGAGCCGACGACCTTCGCGAGCGCCATGGGGGCGTACGTCAGCGGCTCGACGCCGGTGTACGACGTCATCACCGTGTATCCGCCGGGCCAGGCCTGGAACAGCGGCAACGGCACCCCGGGCGCGCCGGCGTGGTTCGACCGCGGAGGATTCACGGTGAGTCAGCTGGAGACCCAGGCGACGGCTCAGCTGCCCGACTGCACGAAGGTGGACACTCCCTGAGCGCGCGAGGAGCGTGCTACGCCGCGCTCCATGCACGTTCACACGATCGACTGTGACTACATGGACGCCCCCGGCGTCGCGGCGGCGTACCTGCTCGTCGACGGCGACGAGGCGGCGTTCGTCGAGACCTGCACGTCACGCTCGGTGCCCCGGCTGCTGGCCGCGCTGGAGAGCGCCGGGCTGACGCCGGAGCAGGTCCGCTACGTCGTCATCACGCACATCCACCTCGATCACGCAGGCGGCGCTGGGGCGCTCATGGCCGTCTGCCCCCACGCCACGCTCCTGGCCCACCCGAAGGCGGCGCCCCACGCGGTGGACCCGACGCGGATCGTCGCCGGGGCGAGCGAGGTGTACGGCGCCGACCGGTTCGAGGAGCTCTACGGGACGATCACGCCGGTCCCGGCCGCCCGGGTGCGCGCGCTCGACGACGGGGACGAGGTGCCCTTCGGGAGTGGCGTCCTGCGCTTCGTCCACACCCGCGGCCACGCGAACCACCACTTCGTCGTCGTCGCGCCGCAGGCCGACGCGGTGTTCACCGGCGACGCCTTCGGGATCGTGTACCCGGCGCTCCAGGACGCGGGGCTGTTCGCGTTCCCGTCGACCTCGCCGACGGACTTCGACCCCGCCGCCGCGCACGCAGCGGTGGACGCGATCCTGGCAACGGGGATGGGCCGCGCGTTCCCGACGCACTTCGGCGAGCAACGGGACCTGACCGGCATGGCCACTCAGCTCCACGAGCTGCTCGACGCCCACGCGGCGATCCTCGAGCAGGCCGACGCTGACGGCCTCGAGGGCGAGGCGCTGGATGCGTTCTGCCAGGCGCGGGTGCGCTCCGCGTTCGACAGCAAGGTGCAGGCGGCGGGGCTGGAGCACCATCCAGACCTGGGCCTCCTGGACCTCGACGTCGACCTGAACGCGCAGGGAGTCGCCTTCGCGCTGGCCAAGCGGCGCTACAAGCGAAGCAAGGCGAGGGGCTGAGGGCGCGGCAACGGAGGAGCCGCCGGGCTCAGCGACGTTGGGGGGAGATCACGGGGCCAGGGGGGGTCCGGCCGTCTCGGAGATCGGCGCGGCGGCCTCCTCCCAGTACATCGTGTCCGGCCGGACGACCCAGCTGGCGTGCACCGTGGGCGCGGCAAACGTCGACGACTCGATGTCCCCCTCCTGGAGGAGGTGCCAGTCGCACTGGAGCTCATCGTGGGTGGCGTGGACGAGGCAGAAGCCACGTCGCCCCGAGTCGCCCCAGCGGATGTGGGGGTTCAGGGACTGGAGCGCGCCTGCGAGGCCGCCCGCGCCCGGCGAGGTGATGCCGGGGCACACCGCCTCGACGGCCACGGAGCTCGCCGGGGTGTATGCGGGGAAGTCGAGGACGATGTCGTTCGCCCAGGAGCTGTGGACGTCCCCGGTCAGGACGACGACGCCGTCGATGCCGTCGCCGATGATGTGCTCCACCAGCCGCCGACGCGCAGCCTGGTAGCCGTCCCAGGAGTCGTAGTTCAGGGGGCGCGGACGCCCCTCGTCGTCCTGGGCGATGGACCACTGGCCCATGACCACCTGCTGAGCGAGGAGCTTCCAGCGGGACGGAGAGTTCGTGAGGCGGTCGAGGAGCCAGGACTCCTGCTCCTCCCCGAGAAGCTGCCGGCTCTCGTCGTAGGCCTCCTCGACCGTGGCGCCCTGCTCGTCTCGACCCTGGAGACGGGTGTCGAGCACCAGGATGTCGACGAGGTCGCCTTGGAGGAGCCGCCGGTAGACGCGGCCCTCGGCACCCTCTCGGATGGGGAGCCACTCGAAGTAGGCCTGCTCGCCCGCCGCGCGCCGGTCGCCCCAGTCGCCCTCGCCGCCGTCGTGGTTGCCGGCGCCCCCGCTCCAGGAGTTGTCGGCGGTCTCGTGGTCGTCCCACGTGCAGACCCAGGGGTGCTGGCGGTGCGCCTCCTGGAGGTCCGGGTCGGACTTGTACCAGGCGTGCCGGCGGCGGTAGTCGGACAAGGACACGATCTCGTTCGGGGGATCGACCTGGCGCACGTTGCCGTACTGCCCGTTCGCGTACTCGTAGATGTAGTCGCCGAGGTGCAGCACGAGCTCGATGTCGGACCGCTCCGCGATGGCGCGGTAGGCGTGGAAGTAGCCGTGCGGGGCCGACGAGCAGGAGCAGAAGGCGAAGCGTCGCGAAGTGGTGGGACCGTAGGGGGCGGTGCGGGTGCGCCCGACGGGCGAGGTCCAGCCGAGAGCGGAGAAGCGGTAGTAGTACGTGGTCGCCGGGGTGAGGCAGGTGACGTCGACCTTGGCGGTGTGGTCACGGTCGGAGGTGGCCTCGAGCACGCCCGATGCGAGGACCTCCGCGAAGTCTGATGAGAGCGAGACCTCGTAGTAGACCTCGACGGCGTCTGCGGACTCGGAGGTGACGCGGGTCCAGAGGACGACGGCGTCGGCGAGGGGATCACCGCTGGCGACGCCGTGCACGAAGACGTTGTCGGCGGCGGGAGTGCCCTCGAAGGACCAGGCCTCGGTCGCCGGGTCGCAGTCGTCCAGCGGAGGCCAGAGATCGTCGACCGCGCTGTCGTCGTCGTCGCCCTCGCCGGGGCAGCCGACGGCGACCGGGGCCGCCGAGAGGAGCCCGAGCTTCGCGCCCAGCTCCAGCATCTGTCGTCGCGTCCAACCCATCGTCGCCTCCAGGTCTGCGGCGCGCGCCGCAGGCGCGGCGGAGGCTACCCTCTCCGTCGGTGGACGTCCTCGGAATCAGCTTCGGCATCGACACCTCGGCCGCGCTCGTGCGGGACGGCCGGACCGTGGCCGCCGCCCTCGAGGAGCGCTTCTCCCGGATCAAGCACGACCGGGCCTGGCCCAGCGCGGCGATCGAGTACTGCCTGAGGGAGGGCGGCACGTCGCTGATGGACGTGGACGCGGTGGCCTTCTTCTGGAACCCCGCCCTCCAGCTCGACTTCCCCCACGGTGGGCGGTCGCGGACGTACCGACACCACGGCGACTACCTGCACATGGCGCCGAGCTGGCTGCTGGGAGCGCTGCGGGGCCCCCTCGGGGGGGTCCGCTCGGGGGTGATGACGCAGACGGTCGAGCTCGAAGGCCGCAAGCCGCTCGTCATCCACTACGTCACCCACCACCGCTGCCACGCCGCGGCGGCGTTCTACCCGTCGCCCTTCGAGGAGGCGGCGGTGCTCACCGTCGACGGCTACGGGGAGCGGGCGGCGACGACGTTGGGCGCCTACCGGCGGGACGGCGAGAGCTGGCGGTACGAGTCGATGGCGGAGCTGCACTTCCCCCAGTCCCTGGGCGCGGTGTACGCGGCGGTGACGGGCTGGCTAGGGTTCCGGCCGAACAACGGGGAAGGCAAGGTCATGGGCCTCGCTCCCTACGGAGACGACCGGTACCTCGGACGGTTTCGAGAGATCCTTGGACTCGACGATCGGGTTGGTGGCGGAGATGGTGCTGGCGAGACCACATACTCGATCGATCCCTCCTGGTTTGCCTACACCCTGGACACACCCGACCGAGTCAGCGCCCGGTTCGTCGCTGAGTTCGGTCCTCCGCGGGGTCGTGGGGAGCTGACGGACGCCCACCACGCGGTCGCCCACGGCCTCCAGGCGGCCACGGAGGAGGCGCTGCTCCGGCTCGCGAGGCAGCTCCACGCCAGGACTGGACTCGATGACCTCGTGATGGCGGGGGGCGTGGCCATGAACTCGGCCGCGAACGGGCGCATCGCGCGGGACGGGCCGTTTGGGCGGGTGTGGGTCCAGCCTTCCGCGGGCGACGGGGGAACTGCGGTGGGCGCGGCGCTCGCGGTGTGGCACGAGCTCGCGGGAGGGACCGCGCGGCACGGCTGGGCAAGTGACCGGTTCGGACCTGCGTTCTCCGACGAGGACTGCCGCGATGCCCTGCGACGGGGCGGGTGGTCCTGGGAGGAGCCGGACGACGTGGCGGACGACACGGCGGCCGCCCTGGCCGACGGCGAGCTCGTGGGCTGGTTCCAGGGGCGCGCCGAGCTGGGGATGCGGTCGCTGGGGGGCCGGACCATCCTCGCCGACCCCCGCCGCGCCGAGAACAAGGACGTCCTGAACGCCCGGGTGAAGTTCCGCGAGCCGTTCCGCCCGTTCGCGCCCTCGGTGCTCGAGGAGGCCGCTGCCGACTGGTTCGAGTTGCCCGATGGGGGCTCGGTGCCCTTCATGCAGAAGGTGCATCCGGTGCGGCCGGAGCGGCGGGGGCAGCTGGGCGCGGTGACCCACGTGGACGGCAGCGCGCGGCTCCAGACGGTGTCTGCGAGCAGCGATCCGCTCTACCACCGACTCATCGCGGCCTTCGGCGAGCGGACGGGCGTGCCCGTGGTGCTGAACACCTCGTTCAACGTGCGCGGGGAGCCGATGGTCGGCACGCCCGACGACGCGATCCGCTGCTGGGCGAGCACCGGGCTGGATCGGCTCGTGCTGGGGCCCTGTGTGCTGACGAAGCCGCGGGGGTAGGGCGACACGGCGACGACGGAGCGGGCGACGGGATGGAGCGCCGCGACGAGCGACCGCTCAGAGCCCCCACATCGGGGAGCACCACGTCCCGGACGGGACGCCGTCCAGGGTGACGTCGGCGCACCCATCGCAGATCGTGTTCCCGTTGAAGGCGAGCTCGAGGCTGCTGAGCACGATGCCGCCGGGTGCGTCGTAGACCTCGACCAAGATCGAGCCGGAGACGGGCTCGTCCTGGCAACCGAAGGTCCAGAACCCTCCGCCGTCGTCGTAGAACCAGTCGAGGTTCGTCGTCACGACCCAGGGCGTGGTGGTCATGTGGGCCGTGGCGGTGATGTCCGCCGCGCCGTTGCAGATCGTGCCGGGGCTCTGCCCGCCCTGGGAGCCGTTGATGCAGTTGAGGCTCCGCGAGCGCTCGATGTCGCTCGTGCCCGTGAGCAGCCACTCGCTGAGGGTCGGGGAGGCGAGGGCGCCCTCCACCGTGAACTCCGCATCGATCGTGCAGCTGTTCACCGTTCCTGGCGGCAGGTTCGCGTGGAACCACAGGAGCCGATCCCAGATCCCGTCCATGGCCAGCTCGGTCAGGGACGTGGTCCCGCAGCCCGGCGGAGGGGTCACCTCGAATCCGGAACCGGTGAGGTCGTCGTCGTAGACGTAGTAGTAGTTCGCGGACCCTCCGGGACAGTCCGTGTACTCCTCGACGAAGGTGAGGGAGCCGGACGCGGTGCCCCCCGAGCAGCCAGGGCCCCAGACCTCCGTGTCGATCATCTCGACCCCCCAGGGGTTGAGGCCGCAGTCCCACGAGACGCTGTTCGTGACCGACGAGGTCGTCGAGGTGGGGCACCCGCAGCTCGCGAGGCCGTTGAGCTCGGAGACGAAGTCCTGCTGGTCCTGGGAGCAGTCCGACAGCTCGAGCAGGGTGATCGCCCAGTCGGTGGCGTCGCAGAGGTCGCCCGCGGCAGTGAACGGGCCCACCGCGCAGCTCGTACAGGGCGGGGGTGGGACGCCGTCGCAGTTCACATCCGCACCGCCGCAGCCCTCGACGATGAGGGGGGACTGGGTGGGGTCCGCGTCGTCACAGTCGGCGCAGAGCGGGGAGCCATCGCCGTCGCCGTCGACCTCGTTCGCTGGGACGGTGCCGTCGCAGTCGTTGTCCAGGCCGTCGCAGACCTCGGCCGCGCCGGGATACACGGTGGGCTCCGTGTCGTCGCAGTCGTCGTCGGAAGTGGACAGCGTCAGGTCCGGGCCGCAGGGGGTGACCCCGTCCCCATCGCCATCGAGCTCGTCCGCGCCGAGGGATCCGTCGCAGTCGTTGTCCTGACCGTCGCAGACCTCCGGCGCCCCGGGGTAGGTGGTGGCATCGGCTCCGTCGCAGTCGCCGTCGCAGACGGTGGTGCCGTCCCCATCCCCGTCGAGCTCGTCCACGCCGAGGGACCCGTCGCAGTCGTTGTCGACGCCGTCGCACTGCTCGGGGAAGGACGGGTAGACGGTGGCGTTGTTGTCGTCGCAGTCGTCGTCCGCCGAGCCGAGCACGCCGTCCGGGCCGCAGCCGAGCACGCTGTCCCCGTCGACGTCCGACTCCTCGGCCAGCAGCGTCCCGTCACAGTCGTTGTCCTGGCCGTCGCACAGCTCCGCAGCGAGGGGCGAGATCGCGGGATCGGACGGGCTGCAGTCCCCGAGGCACTGGGGCACACCGTCCCCGTCGACGTCGATCTCCGCGGGAGCGAGCGCGCCGTCGCAGTTCGTGTCGAGCTCGTCGCAGAGCTCCATCACGCCGGGCGCGATGGTGGGGTCGGAGTCGTCGCAGTCGTCGTCCGCCGTGCCCGGGAGCCCGTCCGCGCCGCACAAGGTCACGCCGTCGCCGTCCGCGTCGGGGCACGCGGTGGAGCTGTCGTCGTCGTCGCTCGTTGCGCTGTCGTCGTCGTCGCCCGTTGCGCTGTCGTCGTCGTCGCCCGAGACCGCGTCGTCGTCATCAGCGGTCGCGTCGTCGTCGTCCGATGTGGCGTCGTCGTCATCCGACGTGGCGTCGTCGTCGTCCGATGTGGCGTCGTCGTCGTCCGCAGTCGCGCTGTCGTCGTCGTCGCCCGTGGCGTCGTCGTCGTCCGACGTGGCGTCGTCGTCATCCGACGTGGCGTCGTCGTCGTCCGACGTGGCGTCGTCGTCGTCCGCCACCGTGTCGTCGTCGTCCGCCACCGCGCTGTCGTCGTCGTTGCCGGTGGGGCACCCGACGAGCAGAGCGGCCGCGAGCAACCAGATGAGATATCGCACGACTCCCCCTTTCCTCCCCCCCACTATCGGTCCGCGGCGGCTGGAAGCCCAGCATATGCCCGACATCGGGCAGGGAGCGCGACCGGGTACGCTCCCGCGGTGACCCCCACGCCGGACCCCCAGACGCCCCTCGTCACCGTCGTCGTCCCCTGCTTCAATGAGGAGGAGACGCTGGAGCCGACCCTCGACGAGCTGTGTGGCGTGCTCCGCGATGCGCCGTTCTCGTGGGAGGTGCTCGTGGTCGACGATGGGTCCCGCGATCGGTCCGCAGCGATCACCCGGGACTACGGCGAGCGCGAGCCTGGCGTGCGCCTCCTCAGCCACCGCATCAACCAGGGCAGCGGGCAGGCGATCTGGACGGGGATCCAGGCCGGACGCGGCCGCTACGTCATCTACGTCCCCGCGGACGGCCAGTTCGACCACGGCGAGATCCCCATGTACGTCGCCGCCGCTGAGGAGGGGGCCGACATCGTGATCGGCCACCGCCTCTCCCGCGACGACTACACGCTCTACCGACGCGCCAGCTCCTTCGTGTTCCTCCAGCTGTGCAACCGGCTCTTCGACCACCAGTTTCAGGACGTGAACTGGGTCCACCTGTGGCGGCGAGACATCTTCGACCGCCTCGAGCCCAAGTCTCGGGGGGTGTTCTTCCTGGAGGAGATCCTCGTCCGGGCGCGCGCGGACGGGGCGCGTGTGGTCGAGGTGCCGTCGGTCTACCGCCCCCGGGCGGGCGGTCAGGCGAAGGGCGGGCGCCCCAGCGTCATCGCGAAGACGATCGCGGAGATGCTGGCCCTGTGGGTCGAGCGAAGGATCGGGTAGCGGTCGCCGTCACAGATCGTCGAACAGGGTCTCCCACTCGTCGCTGCGCTCATCCCACTCCGTCTCACTCTCGATGGGAGACGGCGTAGGGGATGGCTCCGGCTCGGTGTCTCTCGGAGGGGGAGCCGGCGTGGATCGCGGCTCGCTCTGCTCGAGAGCAGGGGGAGGAGCCGGCGCCGCACCCATCGGCACGGCATCCCACTCGCCGCTGTCGCCGTACACGGTGTCATCGACGTCGATCGGGTCACGAGCAGGACCGCGGTCGTGTCCGCCGTCGGCTCCATCGCCCTGGGGCGCCACGTCCCATTCGCCGCTCACGTCCAGGGTGTCCGGCGGCTGCGTGAGCAGGTCGAGGGGCCCGAGCTCCTGATAGCGATGACCCGCGACGCCCCCGTTGAAGTGGGAGACCGGGCGGTCGATGTCGGAGATCACGGGAGGAGGGCTGGCGCAGGCAGCGATCAGGCCGAGCGCGACTGGGTCGAGCAAGGGGGCGCCGTCGTGGAGGGCGGCGATCTTCGGGGCCTCCGCCGACGGTGACGTCGGAAGCGCGAACGTGACCCCCCGGCCCTTCATCGCCGGGTCGATCCACGGACCGGTCAGGGTCGCCGCCCACTCCCAGACCCCCCGCCACTCACTCGCGGCGACCGGTCCCGCGAGCGGAAGCACGATGCGGAACTTCGGCGTCTCCGGGGTGTGGGACCACGTGCTGTGCGCGAGGTGGAACCAGTCCATCCACACCGCCTGGGCCTCCTCGAAGGCGAGGCCCTTGTCGTAGTCGAGGACGAGGCACGACAGGTGGATCACCTCGTCGCCTCCGCGCTTCGCGTTCGCGGGGTAGTGGCACGGGGCCCAGAGCCGCAGATCCCGCTTCGGGGCGCCTTTCGCGTCGGTGACGAGGTGCTCCCAGGTCGTCCGGGCCGCGGCGTCGGGGTCCTGCCCGTCCCGGCGCGCCTCGTCGGCGGCGGCCTTCAGCGCCGCGTACTGCTTCCCCGACCGGTAGGTACCGGCCTCCCACGACGCCCACACCTGGTCGAGCTTGCGCAGGTTCTTGTCCACCCGCTGGAGCAGCTCGGGCTTGAGCTCGAAGCGGAGCAGTCCACGGACGAGGTCGCGGAGCAGGAGGGTCTCCCGTTTTGGGGCGGTGTCGAAGACGCGGTCGAAGGTGCAGACCGCGAAGCGCTGATCGGTCACGGGACTCGCAGGGTCACCGCGCCGCGGCAGGGTCCTGAAGGCGCCACGCGACCCAGCCGGAGAGCCCGAGTGCGGCGAGTGCGCCCACCACGAGACGCCAGAGGCGAGGGAAGGGAGGGAGGGGGACGGAGGCGTGGACGTGGGCGGCGTCCGTCCCCTCGCTGACGAGGTAGGCGCCGAGGGGCCAGACGGGGACGTGGAGCAGAGTGAGCCAGTGGGTCGCGACGAACGTGCCGTCGGGGGCGGGCTGGTGGACGCCGAGGAGCTGCGTGCCGATGCCGCTCAGCGACGAGGCGCCCGGGTCGTCGGCGGGTTCGGCCCAGAGGCGCAGGTCTCTGAGGGCGGCGCGTTGGGCGGAGGCGCGGGCAGAGTCGGGCTCCTCCCTGAGGTGCTGGAGGAGGCGGCGACGGGCCCGGCGGACGCGGCCCGCCCGGTGGTCGTCGAGGACGTGGGCAGGGAACGCGGCGGGGTCTCCGAGGCGGGCAACGAGAGCGTCGAGCGACCGCGCGGGTCCGACCCCACGGCGCAGGGATGCTTCCCAGGCCTGTCCTTCGTCGATGGTGACCATGTGCCTCCCCAACGCCCTCACGCGTGGCCGGAGGGTACCAGCGTGTGCGAGGGGGGCTCGGAGAAGTCCGGGCGACCGACGGGGTGAGAAGGGGGGTGCGAGGGCGTATGCTCCGCCGTCCGCGGGATCGGACCCGCGCGCCGCCCCGAGGACCGCCTTGACCGCACTCGATCCGTCCACCACGACCGCCTTCGTCGACACCTTCTGGGACGAGGAGATCGTCCCCACGATCACGGAGTACATCCGCATTCCGAACAAGTCGCCCTCGTTCGACGCGAACTGGGAGGCGAACGGGCACATGGAGGACGCCCTCCAGCTCGCGCTGCGCTGGCTCGAGGCGCATCCGGTCGATGGGATGCAGGTGCACGTGGGAAGGCTGCCGGGTCGGACGCCGATGATCCTCGTGGACGTGCCGGCGACCGGAGACTCCGCGGCCACCATCCTGATGTACGGCCACCTCGACAAGCAGCCGGAGATGACGGGCTGGCGCGAGGACCTGGGACCGTGGATCCCGAAGTACGAGGACGGAAAGCTGTACGGGCGTGGCGGAGCGGATGATGGGTACGCGCTGTTCGCGTCGGTGGGGTCGCTGCTCGCGTTGGCGGAGCAGGGGGTGCCCCGGGCGCGGGTGGTGCTGCTGATCGAGTTCAGCGAGGAGTCGGGGTCGCCAGACCTGCCGGCCTACGTAGACCACTTCAAGGGGGTCATCGGCACGCCGGACCTGGTGGTGTGCCTGGACAGCGGGGCGGGCAACTACGACCAGATGTGGAGCACGACGTCGCTGCGGGGGCTGATCGGCGGAACGCTGGACGTGCACGTGCTGCGTGAGGGCGTGCACAGCGGGGACGCCAGCGGCGTGGTCCCGGACAGCTTCCGGGTGGCGCGGCATCTGCTGACGCGGCTCGAGGACCCGGTGACGGGGGAGGTGAAGCCCCGGGCGCTGTGGACGGAGATCCCCGAGGACCGGCAGCGGCAGGCGACGCGGGCGGGGGAGTCGCTCGGCGACGGGGTGTATCTGCGGTTCCCGTGGGCGAACGGGATGCAGCCGACGGACACGACGCCGGCGGAGTGCGTGCTGAACCGGACGTGGCGACCGGCCCTGACGATCACGGGGATCGACGGCGTGCCGGCGACGGGGAGCGCCGGGAACGTCCTGCGCCCCCACACCCGGCTGAAGCTCTCGATGCGGCTCCCGCCGACGGTCGACGCAGGCGACGCAGCGGACGTGGTGACGGAGCTGTTCACGAAGGACGTGCCGTACGACGCGGACGTGCGGGTCGACTTCGGGGACGCCGCGAGCGGCTGGAACGCCCCGCCGCTGGCGAGCTGGCTGGAGGAGACCCTCGATGCAGCGAGCGAGACGTACTACGGCAAGCCCTGCCTGCACATGGGCGAAGGCGGCAGCATCCCGTTCATGGGCATGCTGAACGAGAAGTTCCCCGAAGCGCAGTTCGTGGTGACGGGGGTCCTGGGCCCGAACAGCAACGCCCACGGCCCCAACGAGTTCCTGCACGTGCCGTACGCGAAGAAGCTAACGGCCTGCATCTGCCACGTGCTGGCGGTGCACGGGGGCAGGTAGGTCAGGGGAGGGTTGATGGCGGAGGAGGTGGGCGAAGCCGGGGTGGCCACCGGACGAACGATCCGCGAGGTAGCGCTGCTCACCTCGCTCTCGGTGATCGCGCTCGTGGTGCTGAGAGGTCTTCAGTGCTGGTCGCTCGGGCCTCTGCTCTATTCGAACGAGTTCGCTCAGCTCGGCTCCCTGGCCTACGACCTCGCGCACGGGCAGCTCGATGCGTCGCTCGGCTTCCGCGACCTCTACGCGATCTACGCCTACGGCGATCAGGCCCAAGGCACCTTCTGGGTGGCGGTGCTCGCAGTTCCCCTGTCCTGGCTTCTGGGGCCCAGCACGGCCGCCCTGCACGGGGTCGCCATCGGGTCGGAAGCGATGCTGGTCGGGCTGGTCTCCTGGTGGTTGGCGGGTCGCTCGCGCGTCGCGTGGGCCGTCGGAACCGGCGCCCTGCTGTTCCCCCCATTCTTTGTCGTCGCCTTCAGCCTGATGCCGTATGGAAACCACACGGAGTTCCTGTGGATGCCTGTGTTGTTGCTGGGGCTCTGCCGTGACCGGGGCTCCTGGAAGCGACTCGTCGCACTCTTCGCCGTCTCCGCGATTGCAGTGCTCCTGTACCGCCTGAACCTCGCTGCCGTTGTTGCGTTCGCCGGCTCCGTCGCGCTGGCGTACGGGCGGCATGGCCTGTCGCGCGCCGGGATACTGCTCCTGGGAGCAACGGTGGGCGTTGGGTTGGTGGGAGTCGTCGGCGCAGAGACACCCACCCGTGGGTCCTATCTGCCGGCTCTGGCATTCAGACCCGAGGAGCTCCTCACCTCATTCAGGTCGCTCGCCGTCCAGAGCTGGCCCGGGGTGGCCGGCGGGACCATGAGCCGCGTCCTGGTTGGCCTCAGCGCTGCTCTGATCTTCGTCACCGCCGGGGTTCAGTTTCGGCGGCAGAGCCCAGCCCTTCGCTTCCCCGTGCTTGCCATCTCGACCTGGGCAGCGCTGGCCGCCATCGGTCCGCTGATTTCCGCCGCGCCCAGGCCCGAGTACCTGCTCAACGCCTGGTACGCGGTGTTGCTCCTGGGACTCTGCCTGCTCGCCCACTCTGAGCCCCGAGGACGATGGATCCTCGGCGCTGCCCTGTGCGGTCCCCTGGCCATCGGCATCCTCCCCGGCCTGCAGGCCGCCGCGACGGGTGGCCCGACGGCCAGCTACGACGGAGTGGCGCTCTACCGGTCCTTGTCGCTGGAGACGATCGACGCGGACGACCTCCCTCACTGGAACACGATGATGTCCAGCCCTCGCGCCCACAAGAGCGCGGGCATGGTGACTCAGATCGGACCGTGTGCCAGGCAGTTCGCGCGGGAGTTGCACTTCGTTCCACGCGATGTTCGGGACTCACGGTGCGGCGAGTGTGCGAGCGAGGGGATGGTCGATGTGGTGAAGAGCCGCATCTCCCTCGACAGCGACTTCAGACCCGGAACCCTCGGCGCGGCCCTCTGGGTCCGATGCAACCGGGACATGGACCAAGTCCACCTAGTCACACGGCAGCTCGACCCTCAGCTCAGCGAGCTCCTCCGCGCCGGGGCGCAGGCGGAAGCTCAGTTTCAAGCCGCCGGCGCCTCCACCCCGCGATGAACACGAACGGTAGGTAGGCACCGACCGGCAGCGCGACCCCGCAGCCCCGACCCAGGCAGCCGATGAGCACTTCCGGAGGTGGTTCACCGGTGGAGTCGTCGTCGTCGACGGCGATTGCGGAGTCGTCGTCGTCCGCACTGTCGTCGTCATCCGCGCTGTCGTCGTCATCGGGTCCCGGACTGCCGGAGTCGTCATCGTCGTCGCCTGGGGGGTCAATCAGGGTGCTCCCGCTGGGGCAGACGTAGCAGTCCTCCTCGACGTCCCAGCACTCGTCGCTTCCAATCCCGTCTGCCCCGGGGACAGAAGGCACGACGGTGGGGTCGTCGTTGTCGCAGTCGATAAGATTGCTGAACCCGTCACCGTCGCCGTTCTCGGCATCCAGGAGGTCGAAAGGAACCGCTCGCTCTTCGCAGAACCACCCGGTGGCCCCCGGCTCGTTGTACTGGTCGCCCTCCGGGGCGACGTCGAAGAACCCGGAGCTCCAGGGCCAGGGGATGGCCGCAGCAGCTCCAGCAACAGCGGTCGGGAGGTAGTCAACCGCCTCATCCAGAGCGCAGAAGTACTCCCTCGGAATCGGATCCTGAGGCGGACATGTGAGCTCGGGGCAGAGGAGCTGCGATCGTTGACACGGAGGTAGACCCTCCACGACGACAGCGTCCCGGTAGGAGCTCCCCAGGACCCAGTCCACTCCCTCGGGCCGGGGGCCCACCGTCCCCCCGAGAGCACCCAAGGCGCCATGGAAGCCGGCGAGGTCCCCCGTTCCCTGATCCATGGAGGCCTCAACGGAGGTCAGCCCCGAGACGTCACCAAGAGCGAGTTGACCGAGGAAGAGGTTCCTGGCCGAGTGAAGGCTGGCTCCACCGCTCCCCGGATGCTCCAGTAGCACTTCGTCCCCAAGGTCGAAGGTGTTGTGGATGAGCGTCCAGGACAAGTTGGTGGAGTTTCCCGTCCCCCGAAGGATCGCCCCCGCAGCCCCGACCTCGTTCCCGACCACAAACGTCCCCTCAAGGTCCACGCCGAACCGACCGGTGGACAACCCATCGTCGGCGAGCTCGAGGACGGCCCCGGCGCCTAGGGCTCCACTCCACATGGGCACCTGCCGACCGCCCGGGGCGAGGTTGTCTGATGCTTCGGGTAAGCAGAAGGAGAACAAGTGTCCAGGATCAGGAAGGCGACCGGTCGCCACTGGCTCGGCAGTCGCTGACCCTCCGCCGACGAATACATTGCGAGAGACCACGGTCGAGCGGACCGAGAGAACCGGGCCGATTCCGACGATGGAGGCCTTTCGGTACGTAGCAGGGGTCCGTCGTCCAAGACGACATTGCCCGCGAGAACCGACGAGCGAATGTTCCCCCCGCTGTCCAGCGCGATCATCGGGGCGCCGGAGACGACGTTCCCGAAGATGAGAGATTGGTACAGGTAGAACTCGCCCCAGGCGGAACTCTCGATGAGAGGGGAGCCGGGAGGAGGAGTGTTCGATGCGAACTCGGACTCGTTGACGACGGTCGACGTGTCGGTCACTAGAGCCTGGCCTGCTCGTCCTTCGACCCGAACTTTGTAGAGCGTGGCGCCTTCCACGTGGTTGTTGGACACATCGAGATAGGGCCCGGTCCCCCCGATGGCCCGGTGATTCGACACCACCGCACCCGCATCTGAGACCGAGAGCAGCGGACCGGCATCGTCGGCCCCGCAGAGACCCTCGTCCCACCACAGGTTCACGACCGAGAAGGCGGAGGAGGGGAGACCAGTACCCGTGAGGGACATCCCCGAGCCAGAGGAGGAGCACCAGGTGGGGGCGACCTCCTCGACGAAGAACAGCACGACCAGGTCGCCAAGGGCGCCAGTCGAGTTGTCGATCGTCACATCCTCCAAGTGTTGTCCGGGAGTGGCGACGCAGATCTCCTGGATCGAGGGGCGAACTCCCGGAGACACGTCCGGCGCGTCCGCTGCCGCCTGGATCGCCTCGGCGATCGTGGCAAAGGCGGTCGCGTTGTCACACAGCGCTGGGCTGGAGCAGCCGTGGGTGGGGACCGAACTCGAGGAGTCGACGCACCACTTGTAGACGTCGCCGTCGGCTGTGGCGCTCCATGGGCTCGCCAGGATCAGGCTGAGAGCGAACCCAACCAGCACACTCGAGAACCGAGCCATCGTCGTCCCCCTCGGTCTCATCGTACTACCACCGGAAACTCGTCTTCCGGAAGACCTACTACCGCCTGTACTTCCTCCCACTGTCCCGCACGTCCCCGGCGCCTGAGTCCACGTCGCGGCGCTCCTGGCGTTCGCGGAGGGCGTCTCGCTTCTGGACGACCACCTGGGGGTTCGGGTGGGTCTTCATCACCTTGTCGTAGAGCTTCAGCGCCGTCGCGAACTCGCCCATCTGTTCGAGCACCTCGGCCTCGCCGAAGATCGCCAACGGGGCCACCGAGTGCTTCGGGTACGTGCGATGCACCGCGCGGAACGCCTTGCGGGCCTCCTTGTTGTCGCCCTCCAGGTCCAGGCTCCGGGCGATGGCCAGCATCACGTCCGGCGCCCGCGGGCTCGCCGGGAAGCGCGACAGGAGCTCCGTCCACTCCTTGCGCGCCTGCGGGTACTCCTCGATCTCCTGGTACGCCCGCCCTGACTCGAACAGGCAGTGCTCGGACCATTGCCCCGCCGGCCGGAGCTCGAGCGCCTTGCGGTACGCGTCGATCGCCGCCCGCGGGCGCCCCCCGTCGCGGCCCAGGTCGCCGAGCTCCACGAGGCAGGTGTACCCCCATGTCGAGTCGTCGCTGTACTCGCGCGCACACTGCGTGAACTGCGCCGTCGCGCGTCCCGGGTCACCGAGCGGATCGCGGAAGATCACTCCGGCGCGCCACGCGCCGTAGCCGCGCCACTCGGCGCTGCTCGGAGGCAGCGTGCCGTACGCCTGGGCGGCCTCTTCCCACTGCTGCGCGCGGTAGAGACGGTCCGCCTCGCGCACCGCCGCCTTGCCCGGCTCCTCGGGGCACCCCACGCCCAGCCAACCGAACAGCAACCCCAGCGCGAGCGTCCGCGCCAGCTCACCACCCGGTCGGCGCAGGCTCAGGCCTCCCCCTCGCCGTCGCCCGTGGCCTCGGCCGCGTCGCCTTCGACACCCTCGGCCGCACCCTCAGCGCCCTCGTCCTCGTCGTTCGAGTCCTCGGACTCCCCGACGCGCTGGAACGCGACCACCTTCTCCGTCTCGTCGAGGCGGATGAGCATGACGCCCTGGGTGTTCCGGCCGATGACGCTGACCTCGGCCACCCGCGTGCGGATGAGCTTGCCGCCGTCGGTGATGATCATCACCTCGTCGTTCGCAGACACGAGGGCAGAACCCACGACCGAGCCGTTTCGTCCCATCGTCTTGATGTCGATGAGGCCGATGCCGCCGCGGTTCTGCTTCCGGTACTCGCTGATGGGCGTCAGCTTGCCGAAGCCGTTCTCCGTCAGCGTCAGCAGCGCCATCCCGTCTTCCAGGCGGCGCCCCTCGTTCACCACGGCCTCGGGCGCCTCGGGCGAGACGATCTCCATCCCCACGAGGCGGTCGTCCCCAACGAGGGTGATGCCCCGGACGCCGCGCGCCCCACGGCCCATCTCCCGCGCCTGCTCGGCCTCGAAGTGGATCGCCTTGCCGTCCGCCGTGGACAGGAGCACGGACGCGCCGTCCTCCTCGATGAGGCCGAGGGTCAGGACCTCGTCGCCGTCCTCGAGGCCGCAGGCGATGATCCCGTTGCTGCGGATGTTCTTGTAGCGCTCGAGGTTCGTGCGCTTGATCTTCCCGCCGCGGGTCACCATCGCCACCGACCGCGTGTCGAACTCGCGGATCGCAATGACTCCAGCCACCTCGTCGTCGGTGTTCATGGGCACGAGGTTGATGATCGGCCGACCGCGCGCCGCGCGACCCCCTTCGGGCACCTCGTAGACCGGAAGCAGGTACACCTGCCCCAGCTTCGTGAACACCATGAGCTTGTCGTGGGTGGAGGCGACGAACAGGTCGCGGACGAAGTCCTCGTCCCGCGTGCTCATGCCCCGCTTCCCCTTGCCGCCGCGCTTCTGGGCCTCGTACTCGCGCAGCGGAGTGCGCTTGACGTAGCCGAGCGAGGACAGCGTGACCGCGACCTCCTCGTCGGGGATCAGGTCCTCGATGGACAGATCCGCGGACGCGGCCACGATCTTCGTCCGGCGGTCGTCGCCGTACCGGTCGCGGATGACGGCGAGCTCGCCCTTGATCTCCTCGAAGATGAGCGCCTCGCTGCCGAGGATGCTGCGCAGCCGCTCGATCTTCTGGTTCACCTCCGCCAGCTCCTCCTCCAGCTTCTCCCGCTCGAGAGCGGTGAGCCGGGCGAGGCGCATGTCGAGGATCGCCTGGGCCTGCACATGGGTGAAGTCGAAGCGCTCCATCAGCCCGTTGCGGGCGATCTCCGTGTTCGCCGAGGCGCGGATGAGCGCGATGATCTCGTCGATGTGGTCGAGCGCCTTGAGGTACCCCTCGAGGACGTGGGCCCGTGCCTCCGCCTGCGCGAGCTCGAAGCGGCAGCGGCGGATCGTCACCTCCTTGCGGTGGGCGACGAACTCGGCGAGCAGCTCCTTGAGCGACAGCACCTGCGGGCGGCGGTCGACGAGAGCCAGGTTGATGACGCCGAACGTGCTCTGGAGCGCGGTGTGCTTGTAGAGCAGGTTGAGGACGACCTGGCCGATCGCGTCGCGCTTGAGCTCCACGACGATGCGCATGCCGGACCGGTCGGACTCGTCCCGGATGTCCCGGATGCCGTCGATCTTCTTGTGCCGCACGAGGTTCGCGATGGACTCGACGAGCCGCGACTTGTTCACCTGGTACGGGATCTCGGTGACGATGATGGCCTTGTCGTCGCCCTTGTCGTCCTTCTCCACCTCGGCGACGCCGCGCATGATCACGCGCCCGCGACCGGTCTTCGCGGCCTCGATGCAGGGGCCGTGGCCGTAGATGAGGCCGCCCGTCGGGAAGTCCGGGCCGGGCACGATCTCGATGAGCTCGTCGTCCGTGATCTCCGGGTTGTCGATGAGGGCGACGGTGGCGTCCACGACCTCACGCAGGTTGTGGGGTGCGATGTTCGTCGCCATCCCGACCGCGATGCCCGACGCGCCGTTGATCAGCAGGTTGGGAACCCGGGTCGGCAGGACCATCGGCTCCTGGACCGTGCCGTCGAAGTTCGGCGTGAAGTCGACCGTGTCCTTGTCGATGTCGGTGAGCAGGTCCTCCGCGAGGCGCGTCATCCGGCACTCGGTGTACCGGTAGGCCGCCGCCGAGTCGCCGTCGACCGAGCCGAAGTTCCCCTGACCGTCCACCAGCGGGTACCGCAGGTTCCAGGGCTGCGCCATGCGAACGAGGGCGTCGTAGACCGCCGAGTCGCCGTGGGGGTGGTACTTCTTGAGCACCTCACCGACGACGCCGGCGCACTTGCTGTACCGGCGGTTGCTGAGCAGCCCCTCGCGGAACATGGCGTAGAGGATGCGGCGATGGACCGGCTTGAGGCCGTCGCGCGCCGAGGGGAGCGCTCGTCCGACGATGACGGACATCGAGTAGTCCAGGTAGCTGGACCGCATCTCGTCTTCGATGTTCGTGCCGACGACGGAGGAGGCGAAATCTGTCGAGGTCATTCAGCGAGTTCCATCTGCCGCGAGACCGTCGATCCGCGGTCCTCGATCCGAGGGGATGAAGACCAGGGAGGAGCCCGTTTCCAGCGGCATTCTCGGGGGCTCCGAGGCGACGACGGATGCTACCGGTCCGCGATCTGCGGGTCAAGCGCAGTAAGTGTTCGAAATCATTGCGCTAATTTCGAAGATCTCGAATCGCTGGTGGCGGGATCGCATCCACGCGGTGTTCCACCCTGTGGAGGTGACCGTCCGATGCCCTATCTTCGACCCATGCGACCCCTGATTCCACCCGTCCTCCTGCTCGCCCTCGTCGCCCTGGCCGCGACCGGCTGCCGCACCACCCACGAGGCCGACGAGGGGGAGCTTCAGCGCCTCTCTGAGGTCGACGCGACGCTCGAGACCGGCGAGGACCCGTCCCTGGACTTCGGGCAGCTCTCGCTCGGGTCCATCTCGGCCATCCAGCCGGCCCTGCGTTATCTGTCCAACAAGGACCGCGCCGAAGGGACTGCCGACAGCGGCATCCTCCAGTCGCCCGAGGAGCAGGCGGCCTTGCGCCAGGTGTCCTTCCTGGCAGACGGGTCCCGGGACGAGTGGCCCGAGTGCCTGACCGAGCTCGACAGCGGCGTCATCTACGACGACTGCGTCCTCGGCGTCGACATGCCGAACATCTCCGTCGGCTTCACGGCGGACGGCGAGTACCACTGGACGGACAACAGCAGCGAGTCGGACCTGTTCATGGACTTCGGGGCCGAGATCATCGGGATCGGCTTCGGCACGTCGCTGAACTGGGTGCACAACCTCGAGTGGACGGAGACGAAGCTCGACGGCGACTTCGACCTCGAGTGGGCGACGGGTGTGATGCTGGGGGGCTCTCCGAGCGCGACCTCGGTGCAGTTCCGGCTCACGGGCACCGTCGAGGAGCTCACCTGGGACGACGTCTGCGACAGCCCCACCGGGGGCGTGCTGGACTGGCGCGCCCGCTACCGCGAGGGGACGGACCCCATCGAGGTCACTCGGGTCACGGTCGAGTGGACCGGCTGCGAGGAGGCCCTCGTCACCTGGTAGCGGCGGCGGGGTGACGCTGGCGTGTAGCCTCTCCCCATCAAACTCCCTCGCATCATCGATGGGTACGAGTTCGTCGAGCTGCTGGGGGCGGGCTCGTTCGGGTCGGTCTATCGCGCGCTGATCCGCGGCGATCTCGGCTTCGAGCAGGAAGTGGCGGTCAAGGTCCTCGACCCCGTGAAGGCGGCGCAGGACCCGGGCTCGGTGGCCGGACTCGCGAACGAAGCGCGCATCCTGAGCCGCGTCCAGCACCCGAACATCGTGCAAGCGCGGCACTTCCGGCGGATCTCGGACGTGGCCCTCGGGGACACCTGGATCCTGGTGATGGAGCTCGTGCGCGGGCAGTCGCTCCGTCGGGTGCTGCGGCACGACCGAAACAAGCTCGAGCCCCTGCCCATCTCCGCGCCTCTTCTGGTGATGAGCGAGATCGCGGATGGTCTCCACTTCGCACACCGTCTGCGGGACGCGGAGGGGCATCACGTGGGCCTGGTCCATCGCGACCTGAAGCCCGCCAACATCAGCGTGACGACCGAGGGGCGGGTGAAGATCCTCGACTTCGGCATCGCCTGGGCGAAGCGGCGGCTCGGCACGGCGACGGGCGGGGGGATCACGAAGGGGACGCCGCTGTACATGAGCCCGGAGCAGCTGCACGGCGAGCGTCTGGATGGGCGGTCGGACCTGTACGCGCTCGGGGCGATCACCTTCGAGTTCCTGACGGGAGCGGAGTACGTGCGGGTCGAAGAAGGGCTCGACGGCTCCCCGCTGGACGCCGCCATGAAGGTGGACTTCGTGGACCGGGAGCCCGAGCTCGTGTGGGCGCTGAAGCACCGGTACGGGCTCGGCGACGGCAAGGCGAAGACGAAGCTGGTGGCGCTGCTGCGCGCGTTGCTGGCGCGCAATCCCAGCGACCGACCGCGAACCGGCGGCGAGGTGTTCGACGCGCTGGAGGGGCTCTGGGAGCTGCACCGCCCGAGCGCAGGGCGGGGGGCGCTCCGCAAGTGGGTGGAGAGCCGGGCGGCGCTCGATCAGGGGAGCCTGGACCCCGAGACCGCGGCGACGGCGCCGACGTCGGACATCCCGGCGCGTCCGAAGGTCACGGAGACGCTGCTCCTGAGCCGCGGAACGGTGGCCGAGGACGACGACGACGCGGACAGCTCGCTGGATGCCTTGAGCTTGAGTGCGGTTGAACCTGTGGAAGTCGTGCACAAGATCGGGGAGACATCGGCGGTCGTGCGGGCAATCACCGATGAGGACATCGAAGAGGCCAAGAAGGGTGACGCGGAGGAGGCGCCGGAGAAGGAGGGGAAGGGCAAGTGGTGGAAGAAGGGGTGAGGGGGCGTGGGCGGACGACCGCGATGAGGGGTCTCGTTGGGCTCATGGTGCTGTGGGCGGTCGCGTTGGCGGGGGTGGCTGAGGCCCAGGACCACTACATCTGTGTGACGCCGGGTGCGGTTCAGCAGGTACCGGCCCACATGCCCCGCTGCGACGACTTCCGGGACGGCGTTGCCCCCGCCATCACGAGAGCGGGCGAGGTCACAGCGCTGAGTGGCCCCGTTCACGTCTTGATCGACGCTTCCTCCCTGACCGAGATCGCACAGCGGGTCCTCGTCGACAACGCGGGAGACCAACTCGGCGCTCCTCTTCACATTGCCTTCGGGGGCGCCTCGCTGTGCCCTCCAGCTACCGAGGACCCCGGAGAGCCTACGGTCGAGTGGACGCCTGGGACCTGGGACACCCTCTCCGCAATCAACATCGACTTCCAGACAAGTTGCGGAGAGCCCGCCAGGCCCGGGATCGAGGTCCATCAGGGTGGGGGCCTTTCGATCACCAGTGCGGTCATCTCTGGCACGAGCGACTTCGGGGTCCGCTTCGCTGCTCTGGACGGAGCCGCCCCCACGAGTCTCCAGTTCTCTCAGCTGAGCGACTTCACTGGAGCAGCCGTCGTCGCAGAGAGACGGGTCGACGTCTTCTCGAGCCAGATTCTCGGCGGTGAAGCTGGGTCCAGCTCGGTCCTCGAGACCGTGGATGCAGGCTACTTCTATCTGCAGAACAGTCTCCTTGCCGGCAACACCGCGGGAACTGGCAGCAGCGGTCTCGTCGCCTCGACGCTTGCCGGTGTGGTGAACACCGCGTTCGTATCGAACAGAGTGGCGGTCGGCACTCCGCTCGTCTCGGTCCTGCCATCACAACCGTCCTGGTCGGTGGATAGAGGAGCTCTCTCGGAAGCCGGGTCCCACATCGGTGAGGCGACCTTCAGCCGGAACCGAGTCGTCGACGACATCGCCTCAGCCTCAGTCACAGGGCCCTCCCCTGCTGCTCCCACCTTCTCTGGAGAACGGTGTGCCGACACCGGGGTCGAAACCTGGCTCGCGGGGCTCGACGATCCAGAGCCTTCAGCCACAGGAACTGCACCACTCATTTCCTGGAATGCCGCTGAAGGGGGAACGCACGCCGTCGTGCTCAGGAGCTGGTTTCTCGACAATCAGATCGGGTCCGGCCCGCTGCTTGAGGTGACCACCGCGGCCCCAGACCTCAGCGTTCAGCTCCTTCACAACACCTTCGCCAACAACGGCGGAGGGGAACTCCTCGAGCTGCCGGCGCAGGTCGACGAGCTCCATCTCCTTCGGAACGTGGTCCTCGACCCAGTACCGCCGCTGGATGCCCTTTCCCTGGTGCAGGCGCCACGGTTCTTGACGTCAGTCGGCAATTACTCCGCTGTGGGCCTCGACTGGACTCAGGGCCGAGGAGGAGTCACCGCCAGCCTCATCGAAGAAGGTAGAGACATCGGGTCTCCAGCCTACGAATCGGTGAGCTCGGTCACCGCCTTGTCTGCGTGTGGCAGGCATCTCCTGATGTGCCCTGGGGAGGACGTAGGAGATTGCGCCGAACGAGCCGTCATCGGCGCACTCTTCTGCCCGGTCGACCGAGTCCGGGAGTACATCCCAACGCCCGAGTACACCGACAGCATCAGCGGAACGTGGAACTGGGAGGGCTCCCTCTTCGACACCACGCCGGCCGCCGGCCCGCCTGGCGCCTTGGGCTGGACCTGCGCGGATGCGCGACCCACGGTCGACCATCTCGACAACCCGCCCTACGGCGACGGCGACGGCTACCCCGACGCCGTCGACTGCGACAACGACGACCCCGACGTCATCCCGGTGGTCCCCGACGACCCGGACGACCCCACCGCCGAGTGGTGCATCGACATCGGTGACGACGACGACGCGTCGCCGGACGACGACGACAGCGCCGCAGACGACGACGACTCACCCGACGACGACGACAGCGCCGCAGACGACGACGACTCAGGCGACGACGGCCCCGTTGTCCCCACCGGTTGCGTCACCCGGGGCTGCGGGGTCGCCTTCGGACCCAGCGTCGCGCTGCTCTTGATCGGCGCGCCGCTCCTGTCGCGGAGGCGGCTACGCGGGTAGGTCACCGGCTGCGCGGGTAGGTCACCGGCAGACGCAGCGTTCGGCGCCGACCCCCTGCACGCTCGATCTCTCCTCGCGCGGCGCGGCAACCGTCGCTCGCCACCTACTCCCCGAACACGTGCCCGCCGATCGTCAGCAACCCGCCGACGTCGTAGACCTCCGTCGTCAGGCGCGGCACGACACACACCTTCGCGCCGCTCCCCACAAAGGACCGCAGGCCCTCCACCGACCGCGCGTCGTCGTTGTCCAGCGCCACGCTGCGCTCGAAGTGCTGGTCGAGGCGACCGATGAACGACCGCAGCGCGCCCGCATCACGACCCAGCGCCTGCGCGATCCAGGCCCGATCTGCCGCTCCGAGGTACTCCCCCGGACCACCGTCCGCCGCCGCCGCGTGCCCCGCGTACCGCCCCGCCTGGTTCACGATGAACAGCCCCCCGGGCATGTCCCGCTCCGCCAGCTGCCGATGGAAGTACCGCGCCTCGTCCATCGAGACCGCCCGCGGCGTGCACACCACGACGAACCGGGTCTTTGTCCGGTCGTGCAGCAGCTCGCTCACGAACTCCGCCCGCTCCCGGAACCCTTCGAGCAGGTCCTTCGTCGCCAGGAAGAACTCGGCGATCTCGTCGAGGAAGTCGTTGCCGAACACCCGGCCCAGCAGCCGATACACCAGCGTCCCCGTCCCCGAGATCAGCGACGCCCCGACCCGCCGACCCCCTTCGTGGGGCTGCAGGAACCAGCTGATGATCGAGTCGTCCAGGAAGCGCGCCAACTGACCCCCCGCCTCCAGGAAGTCGATGGCGTTCTTCATCGGCGGCGTGTCGAGCACGATCAGGTCGTACTTGCCCGACGTGTACAGGTCGTAGAGCTTCTCCGACGCCATGTAGTCGTGGCTCGCCGACAGGGTGTCGCTGATGTGGGTGTAGATCCGGTTGCCCAGCACCCGATCCCGCGTCTCATCGTCGGGGGCGACCTTGCGGATCACCTCATCGAACGTGGCCCGCGTATCCAGCATCATCGCGAACAGCGCGCCCTTCGGCTCCACACCGTGCCCCGCGAAGCGCGCCGGGTCGATCTCCCGCTCGTCGTTCCCCAGCGCCTCGAGACCCAGCGAGTTCGCCAGCCGCTTCGCCGGGTCGATCGTCACCACGATGACCCGCCGCCCCTCGATCGCCGCCCGGATCCCGATGCTCGCGGCTGTCGTCGTCTTGCCGACGCCCCCGCTCCCCACGCACACCACGAGCTTCCGCTCGCGCACCGCTTGGATCAGCGCCGCCTGGGCTTCCCGCTGGCCCTCACCCATCACAGCCACTCCGTGATGATCAGCGAGATCGCATCCGCCACCTGGCTGTGCGTCCCCGGCAGCACCGGCAGTCGTCCGACGTACCCATCCCCGAACGCATCCAGCAGCCGGTCGAGTCCATGCGAGGCGATGACCTGCTTCCGCCGCGTCTCGATCGCCGCCTCCACGGCCGCATCCACCGCGCGGGGTGCTTCGTCCATCGCCGCCAGATCGTCCAGGAGGCCCTGCTCCTCCTCCGAGAAGCTCTCGTCGGGGTACTGGTTGAGGAACACCCCGCCCACGGACGGCATCCCGAGCTCTACGAGCTGCTCCCGCGTCTCCAGGGTCTCGTTGATGGGCATCTCGCCCGGCAGGGCACAGAAGAAGAGCCCTGCCACCGCCGGGTCCCGGAACCGGTCCATGACCTCGTCAGCGCGCTTGCGCAGCGGGCCCCGGGCGAAGGTCTTCTTCGCGAGCGACGGCGTCCGCATCAGCGCCATCGCGTGCCCCGACGCCGGCAGGTCCACGATGATGTGGTCCCACCGCGGGTCCCAGGAGAACTCCCAGATCCGCGACATGAGCACGAGCTCGCGCGCCCCTGGCGTCGCCGTGAGGAAGATCTTCACCACGCGGTTCTTGAGGATGAGCCCCACGATGCGCTTCACCGGCACCACCGACTCCACGTACGCCCGCAGCGCCGAGTAGAAGTCGATGTTGCAGCCGTCGATGCGCTTGCCCAGCTTGCGAGGCTGAGCGTCGATCTGGCCACCGAAGTAGTTGGGCAGGTTCGGGCGCGGGGCGTCGATCTCGACGATGAGGACGCGCTTGCCGCGTCGGGCCAGCGCCCGCGCCACTCCGACCGAGATCGCGGTCTTCCCCGTCCCGCCCTTCCCCGAGAGGAAGAACACGCGCCGATTCCCAAACCGGATCGCGCTGCCCGGGGCCTCGCTCATGCCGTAGTCAACAGCGCGCTAGAAGCGCAGCAGGCTCGCGGCCCAGGTGAACCCGGACCCGAAGGCCGCCAGCATCACCAGCGAGCCCTCCTTGATGCGCCCGTCACGCCGCGCCTCGTCCAGGGCGATGCCCACCGACGCCGCCGTCGTGTTGCCGTACTTCTGGATGTTGTGGACCACCTTGTCCTGGGGGAAGCCGAGCTGCTTCGCCACCATCTGGTTGATCCGCATGTTCGCCTGGTGCGGCACGAGCAGGTCCACGTCGTCCAGCGTGTAGCCCGTGGACTCCAGGACCTCGTTGATCACCTCGGGCAGCTTGCGCGTCGCCCACTTGAACACGCCGCGGCCGTCCATCTGGGGGTACACCGAGCGGTCCTCGTACATCGTCTTCGGAGCTCGGTGCGGGAAGATCCGGCTGCCCGGGTTCGGGATCCAGAGCATCTCCGCGCCGGCGCCGTCCGCGTGCAGCTTGTGGTCGAGCATCCCCACGTCCGGGTCGTCCGTCGCCGCCACGATCGCCGCCGCGGCACCGTCTCCGAAGAGCACCGTCACGTCACGACCCTCGTCCGAAAAATCGATCCCCGTGCTGTGCACCTCCGCGCCGATGACGAGCACGTTCTTGAACAGCCCGGCGCGGACATACGCATCGGCGGTCGCCAGGCAGTACAGGAAGCCCGTGCACTGGTTCCGCACGTCCATGCACGCGATGCCGTTCAGCCCGAGCTCCCGCTGCACGAACACCGAGGTGCCCGGGAACGTCACGTCCGGCGACAGGGTTCCGAGCACGATGCAGTCGATGTCCTGCATCTCGATGCCCGCGTCCTCCACCGCCACGCGCGCCGCCTTCGCGCCCATGATCCCCGGCGGATCCGACTCGTCCGAGTAGCGGCGCTCCTTGATGCCGGTGCGCTGCTGGATCCACTCGTCCGACGTGTCGATGAGCTTCGCCAGATCGTCGTTCGTGACCACCTTCGGCGGCACGTAGTGGCCGGTGCCGATGATCCTGCTCGCGGCGTTGTGTCGGGCCATGGGGACGGTCTCCTGGTCAGACGTCGAGGTTGCGGACGTTCAAAGCGTTGTCCTCGATAAACGTGCGGCGCTGGGCCACCTCGTCCCCCATGAGGATGGTGAAGATGTCGTCCGCCTCGACGGTGTCCTCCACCTTGACCTGCACCAGAGTGCGCTTCTCCGGGTCCATCGTGGTCTCCCAGAGCTGCTCCGGGTTCATCTCACCCAGACCCTTGTACCGCTGGATGTCGTAGCCCTTGCGCGAGTCCGCATCGACCCGCTCGAAGAGCTCGCGCTCAGTCTCGTAGACGCTCTCGTTCCCGCGCCCGGGGACGTGGGTGTAGGGCGCGCCGCCGAAGCTGCGCACACGACGCAGCAACCGCCGCGCCTCCTTGAACTCCGCCGACGTCACGAACTCCCACCCGATGTGGGTGCGCCGGTCGACGCCGGTATCCCGGGTGCGGGCGTGGATCTCCCAGGCGCTGTACCCCTCGTCGTGCTCCAGATCGAGCTGCGTCAGCCGCAGGTCGTCCGGGCGGTAGAGCTGGGCCAGCCGGTCCTTCATGGACGCGACGAGACCCTGCATGGCGTCCCGGTCGCGCAGGGTGTCCGGCGTGCCGTCGAAGGACTCGAGGAACGCGTGCACCACCCGCACGTCGTGCCGGCGGGAGAGCTTCTCCAGCCGTCCCAGGAAGTCGGAGATCGCGGTGAGGAGCTCCATCACCTGCTCGCCCTCGACCTCGCTGGTGCCGTCCTCGCCGGGCGTGCTCGTCTTGATGACGAGGCTGCTCGCCTCCGCCTCGAACAGGTGCTCGGTCAGCGCCTTCTCGTCCTTGAGGTAGGTGACCCGCTTGCCCTTCTTCGCCTTGAAGAGCGGCGGCTGGGCGATGTAGAGGTGCCCGCCGAGGACCAGGTCCGTCATCTGGCGGAAGAAGAACGTCAACAGCAGCGTGCGGATGTGGGACCCGTCCACGTCTGCGTCGGTCATGATGATGATGCGGTGGTACCGCAGCTTCTCCAGGTCGAAGTCGCCCTGGCCGATGCCCGTCCCGAGCGCCGTGATCATCGTCACGATCTCGTTGTTGCCGAGCATCTTGTCGAAGCGGGCCTTCTCGACGTTCAGGATCTTGCCGCGCAGCGGCAGGATCGCCTGGAACTTGCGGTCCCGCGCCGACTTCGCCGACCCACCCGCGGAGTCGCCCTCCACCAGGTAGATCTCGCAGCGCTCCGGGTCCTTCTCCTGGCAGTCGGCGAGCTTGCCGGGCAGCCCCGAGCCGTCGAGGACAGTCTTCCGCCGCGCCAGATCCCGCGCCTTGCGGGCCGCCTCGCGCGCCCGCGCCGCCTCCGTCGCCTTCTCGATGACGATCTTGCCGACCGCCGGGCTCATCTCCAGGAAGTAGCCGAGCTGCTCGTTCACGATGCTCTGGACGATGCCCTTGACGTTGCTGTTGCCCAGCTTCGTCTTGGTCTGCCCTTCGAACTGCGGGTCGGGGATCTTCACGCTGATCACGCAGACGAGACCTTCGCGGATGTCGTCGCCGGACAGGGTCGTCTTGAGCTTCTTGAACAGCCCCTGCTCGGTACCCCACGAGTTGATGGTCGACGTCAGGGCCGCCTTGAGCCCCGACAGGTGCGTCCCACCCTCGCGGGTGTTGATGTTGTTGGCGAACGTGTGGACGCTCTCCTGGTACGCCGACGTCCACTGCATCGCGATCTCGGTCGTGATGCCGTCCTTCTCCCCCTCGAGGTAGATGACGTCCGGGTGGATCGGCGACTTGTGCGACACGAGGTGCTGCACGAAGGAGACGATGCCGCCCTCGTACATGAAGTCGTGGTGCTTCTCGTTCTCCTCGTCGTGGATCGTGATCCGCACGCCCTTGTTGAGGAAGGCGAGCTCGCGGAGACGACCCGACAGCACGTCGAAGCTGAAGTCGGTGGTCTCGAAGACCTCCGGGTCCGGCTTGAAGGTCACCTTCGTGCCCCGCCGGTTCGTGGGACCCATCTCCCGGAACTCCGTCTGGGGGATGCCGCGCGAGTACTCCTGGTGGAAGTACTTGCCCTTCTGGAACACCTCGACCGTCAGCGCAGAGGACAGGGCGTTCACCACGGACACTCCGACGCCGTGCAGACCGCCGGACACCTTGTACGAGTCGTTGTCGAACTTGCCGCCCGCGTGGAGCTTCGTGAGCACCACCTGGACCGTCGGCACGCCCTCGGTGGGGTGCAGGTCCGTCGGGATGCCGCGGCCGTCGTCCTGGACGGTGATCGAACCGTCGACGTGCATGTCGACCCGCACCTGGGTGCAGTGGCCGGCCAGCGCCTCGTCGATGGAGTTGTCCACGACCTCGTACACCATGTGGTGCAGGCCGCGGCTGGTGGTGTCACCGATGTACATGCCCGGGCGCTTGCGCACGGCCTCGAGGCCCTCGAGGACCTTGATGTTGGCGCCGGTGTACTGGCCTCCGGACGTCTGTCCGGTCTCGTTCTCGCTCATCGCGGCTACTGCTTCCGAAAGGGGGGTCGGGCGGACGCGAGAATCTACCGGTCGGATCCCACGAACGCCAGCGTTCAGCGGCCCGGATCCGACACCCCGATCAGTCAATCGCGAACGGCGCGATCTCCCCCGCTCGGACCTGCCAGGCGGCGTACCGGATCCGGTCGATCTGCAGGTTCGCCAGGGACGTCGTCGTGACCAGCACCTGCGCCTGCAGCTCGCGCAGTCGATCCATCAGCTGACGGTTGCGCGCGGAGTCGAGCTCGCTGCTCACATCGTCGAGCAGGAACAGGGGACACACCCCCGCCGCCTCCTTCGTCAGCTCCATCACGGCCATCCGCATCGCGAGCGCCGCCGAGCGCACCTGACCCTGGCTCCCGAAGGCCCGCAGTGGCTCCCCGCCGACGCGCAGCTCCCAGTCATCCCGGTGAGGGCCCACCGTCGCGTACCCGCGGGACAGCTCCTGAGCCGCCGACGCCTCGATCTTTGCGCGAAGCGCATCCGCGATGCCTTCCCGGCCACCTTCGAGCGCCTTGGCGCCAACAGGGCCCCGGTAGCGGATCTCCGCCCGCCCCTTCGCTGCCCCGGTGATGCCTTCGTGGACCGCGCGGAAGGTCGGCGCGAAGCGCTCCAGAAAACCCACCCGACGCGCGATCACCTCCGTCCCACCCACCACCAGCCGGTCGTTCCACACCCCGAGCAGCGCCCGGTCCGGGCCCCGCCCCGTGCGCTTTCCGTCCCGCAGGAGCGCGTTCTTCTGACGCAGAGCCGTGCGGTACTCGCGAGCGACGTCGAGGTAGCTGGCGTCCAGCGTGAACGCGGCGCGGTCGAGAAAGTCCCGTCGGAGATCCGGCCCCCCGTCAACCATCCGCAGATCCGAGGGCACGAACGACACCGCCTTGATGCCGGAGAAGTAGTTCGGCAGGCCCCGGGGGTCCTTCCCATCGACCCGCAGCCGCTTGCCCTTCGGCTCGACGGTGACCTGATAGTCGCGGGGCAGCGACCCGGTGAGGAGGCGGCCCTTGATGACCGCGCAGTCTGCCGCTGCCTTCGTCCGCTCCCCATCGCGCTCGAAGCGCACGAGCTCCTTGTTCTTCGCACCGCGGAAGCTCTTGAGGGTGGCGAGGAGGTAGACGGCCTCGAGGAGGTTCGTCTTGCCCTGCCCGTTGTCTCCGAAGAAGACGCAGATCCCCGGAGGGAGCTCCAGGTCCACGGCGGACAGGTTGCGGAAGTCCCGCAGCGAGAGCGAGGTGAGCCTCACGGGCGTCCCCTCGGGCGAGGGGTCAGAGCTACTCGAGCCTCATGGGCATGACGACGAACAGCTCGTCGGCCTCGCCCTCACCAGGGCGCACGAGGCACGGCGACAGCGAGTCGCCGATCTGGATGGCGATGTTGTCCGTGTCCATCACGTTCAGCGCGTCCAGGAAGTACCGGGCGTTGAAGCCGATCTCCAGATCCTGCCCCTCCACCTGGGCCTCGACCTCCTCGCGGGCCTCACCGGCCTCGGGCTGCTTCGCCGAGATGATCAGCGTGCCGCCGCTGATGTGGAAGCGGACGGGGTGGGACTTCTCGCTCGCGAGGATCGAGACGCGCCGGAGCGCCTGGCTCAGGGCCGACCGCTGGAGGTGGATCTGGCGCTGCCATCCACCCGGAATCACCTGCTTGTAGTCGGGGAAGTCCCCCTCGAGCAGCCGCATGGAGAACGCGGTGGTCCCGCGGGAGAAGACGGCCTGGGTGTCGCTCAGGACGATGCGCCAGGGGCCATCCCCCACGTCCACGAGCTTGCGGAGCTCCGCGAGGCCCTTCTTGGGCAGGAGCACGCTGCGAGGCGCAGTCCAGGTCCCGCTGAAGGGGCGACCCGCCAGCGACAGGCGGTGTCCGTCCGTGGACACGAAGCGCAGGTTCGTCCGCCCCCCGGCGAGCTCGGTGACCTCCACGTGGGCGCCGTTGAGGCCGGTCCGCGTGTCGTCGCCGGAGATGGAGAAGAGGGTCTTGTCCACGAGACCCTTGAGGTCTGCGGCCTCGATCTCAAGCCCTTCGCCCTCGGCCCCGTCGGAGATCGGCGGGAAGTCGTCTGCCGAGAGACCCAGCACCTTGAACTGCGCCTTCCCCGAGCTCACCTCCATGAGGAAGCTGCCCTCGGGCAGGCGGAAGGAGACGGTGTCCGTCGGCACGAGGCGCGCGATCTCGTAGAGCTGGCGCGCGCCGAGGGTGAGGCGACCGGGGGCGATGCACTCGATGGCGTAGTGACCGACGAGGGAGACCTCCGTGTCGGTCGCGCTGACCTTCATGCCGTCGCCGCTCGCCTCGAGGAGGACGTTGGCGATGATCGGGTTCGTGGAGCGCTTCTCGACGATGCCCTGCACCCGGGAGAGGGCGCGAATCAGCTCGTCCTTGGCGATGCGGAATTCCATGAGGTCACACGCTCCAGGCGACAGGGGGCCGCCAATGACAGAGAGATCTTCTTTCTTTGTAGATCTCTTGTTGTTGATTGTAGGGCCGGGATCCTGTGGAGATGGCCCGTAACTGGTTGTGCCTTCTACGCTTCTGGCTGTGGGGAATCGGTGGATTCTCCGGTGGGTGAGCCGGTGGACAACCCGGTCCGAAGCGCGCAGGTGCGAACGTTAACAAGTCGTCCACCAGCCCTTCAACAGCATGTCCACCGAGTTGTACACAGGCTCCGTCGGGTAGACGTCCCCATTGACGCCGACGAGGTCGGCGCCTGGGCGGAGTGGAGGTCGTGAATCGACCGTCGCCGGGTGACGGGCTCTGCCGTCAGTCCAGGGCCAGGCCGAGGGACTTCGCGACTCCTTCGAGGCGCGAGCGGTAGTTCGGGTCGTCGTCGCGGACCCGGTCCACCTTGCGGACGGCGTGCAGGACCGTGGTGTGGTCCCGGTTGCCGAAGTGCTTGCCGATCTCCGGCAAGGAGAGGCCCGTGTGCTTCCGGGTCAGGTACATGGCGATCTGGCGAGGGACCACGACCTGCTTCGTGCGGCGGGGTCCCTTCAGGTCCTGGACCTTGACCCCGAAGAAGCGCGCTACGCCGCTCTGGATGGCGTCGCAGGTCGTGTGCTTCTCCTCGACCTGCAGGTACCCCCCGAGGCTCTGGCGGGCGAAGTCGATGGTGATGGGAGCAGCGTGGAAGCTGCTCATCGCCAGGAGACGGGTCAGCGTCCCCTCGAGCTCGCGCACGTTGCCGTTGGCGTGCCGCGCGACGAAGAAGGCGACGTCGTTGGGGAGCTCGATGGTCTCCTCGTCCGCCTTCCGCCGCAGGATGGCGACCTTGGTCTCCGTGTCCGGGGGCTGGATGTCGGCGACGAGGCCCCAGTCGAAGCGGGAGCGCAGGCGCTCCTCGAGCCCCTCGATGTCCTTCGGGTATCGGTCCGCGGTGACGACGATCTGGCGTCCGCTGCCGTGCAGGGCCTCGAACGTGTGGAAGAACTCCTCCTGGGTCCGGTCCTTGCCGGCGAGGAACTCGATGTCGTCCATGAGGAGGATGTCGCAGTTCCGCCGGAACTTCTCCCGGAACTCCTCCATTCGCTTGAAGCGGATCCCGTTGATCAGCTCGGTCGTGAAGTCGTTCGCGGAGAGGTAGAGGACGCGCGCCGAGGGGTTCCGCGAGCGTACGCGGTTGCCGATGGCGTGCAGGAGGTGGGTCTTGCCGAGCCCGACGCCCCCGAAGAGGAACAGGGGGTTGTAGTTCCGGGCCGGCGAGTCGGCGACGTTCTGGCACGCAGCGGTCGCGAACTGGTTCCCGCTGCCGACGACGAAGCTCTCGAACGTGTGGCGCGGGTTGAGGTGCGAGTCGTGAGCGACCGGTGCAGGTTCGACGACGGGGGTGGCTGGAGCTTCCGAGCTGTTGCGACCCACGGTGGCGTCGAGCTGGTAGTCGATCGCGTAGGAGCGGTCCATGACCGCCCGGACGTGATCGAGCAGCAGAGGCTCGAGGTTGTCCTGGATCCACTCCACGTACAGCCGGTTCGGCGTGGCCAGGGTGATCCTGTCCTCGCTGGCATGCACGAACGTCAAGCGGTCCAGCCACGGGTCGTGGAAGAACGGGTCTTCCGCACGACGCACGCGGGCACAGACCTCGTCCCAGGCGGAACGAAGCATCAAAGGCATCCCTCGGTTGTGGTGTGTCCCCGGAGGCCGCCGGGGAGTTCGAAACTACTCGCGGCCCCCACCCCCCGCAACGGCTCGTCACGCCGATTTTACTTGCAGAATCGATGGACGAGAGCCCTGGGAATCCGCGCCGGAGCTGGCGCCGGATTCCCACCGAAACGTGGGGATTCCCGGCGGGGCGATGGGAAACGCAGGGGGGCGATCTCACGACCTTTCTGTGGCGACTTCGAGGTACTTGCGTGCGCTACTTGTACGTATCTTCTGAAACCGACCACGGGGGCCCGAGATCGACGGGACGATCCGTCGGATTCGCCCTGGAGCGCGCGAGGTGGATCGCCTGGCGAGGATCGCGTGGAGGGATCGCAGAGTGACGTGCGCGCGCTCGCGCGTGACTATCTATAGGGGCGACGTCGATCTGATCTGCATTCTTGACAGGGGTGGGGGCCTCCAATACGTTTGCGCGCCTTTCGACCGAGAACCCCGCAAAGGCGGAGCCCAAGATGAAGCGCACCTTCCAGCCGTCCAACATCTCCCGCAAGCGGACCCACGGTTTCCGTGCCCGCATGGCCACCAAGAACGGCCGGGCCCTGATCGCCCGTCGTCGTCAGAAGGGCCGCAAGCGCCTGGTCCCCACGATCAGCTCCAAGTAGCGGCCTGACCGACTTCCGTTTCCCGCGGGACGTCCGCATCACGCGAACCCGGGACTACCGGGAGCATCGCAAGCGGTCGCGGATCTTCCGCACGAAGCACTTCCTCGTCGCGTGGGCCCCGCCGCTCCCTGGAGCGGAGCTGGGGCGCCTGGGCACCACGGTCAGCAAGAAGGTCGGGAATTCCCCGGTCCGATCGCGGGTCAAGCGACTCCTGAGGGAGTGGTACCGCCATCACCGCCACGACATCGAGGGCCCCTGGGACCTCGTCGTGATCGCCCGCCCCGGCGCGGGGACCCTGAAGCTGGCCCAGGTCGAGACCGAGCTCGGCGATTTCATCCGCTGGCTGAACCGGCGAGGGCAAGGAAAAGCCCAGAAGGGGAGTAGGGACGAGCCATGAAGTGGTTGCTCCTCCTCCTCCTCCGTTTCTACAAGCGCTGGATCTCTCCCTCGCTCCCCCCTGCCTGCCGCTACGAGCCCACCTGTTCGGTGTACGCCATGGAGGCGATCGAGCGGTACGGCGCCATCAAGGGGGGCTGGATGGGCGCGAAGCGCCTCGCTCGCTGCCACCCCGGATACCCCGGCGGGTACGACCCCGTCCCCGAGCTCCCGAGCCCCGAAGGCCACGAGCACGGACCTGACTGCGGTCACCAGCACCGCGCCCTCCCGGGAGCCCTGTCGTGAGCATCGAGCTCGATCCCAAGCAGCAGGCCGAGCAGGATCGGCGGATGCTCGTGGCGATGGCGCTGACGGCCCTCGTCGTCTTCGCCTACTACAACTTCTTCGCGCCCCCGCCGCCCCCGGCCCCATCGGCCGAGCCGGCCACGGTGGCGGAGACCACGCCGTCCCAGCCGGACATCCCGCCGCCGAGCTCCATCGTCGATGAGACTCCCGCGGTGACGAACGCCCCGGACCGGACCCTCGAGCGCAGCTGGGGCTCCGTCTCCGCGAGCTGGTCCAGCCAGGGCGGAAGCCCCGACTCCTTCGTGCTCTCGGACTACGTGGCCCAGGCCGATGAGGCCCCATGGCTGCCCACCTGGGTGCTCGGCAAGGTCACCGGCAAGTCGAAGGGCGACTTCGACCTGAGCTGTGCGAGCGAGGACGTGGATGGCCTCGTGGACGTGATCCGGGGGCCCGACGCGGTGTCACTCCCCGTCGGGATCGACAGCCGCGGCATCGCGAGCGACGTCGGCAACTACGAGGTCGTCAAGGACGAGCTCCGGCAGGCGACCTTCCGCACCGTGCGCGACGGCGTCGAGATCACGAAGGACTACCAGTTCCCCGAGGACGGCTTCGTCACGAAGTACACGGTCACGCTGCGCAACAGCGGTCCGAACGCCCGTGAGGTCACCCCGTCGTTCGGCGTCGTGGACTTCATGCCGGAGGCCGAGTCGCGCTACGGGCCCCGCTCCGAGGTGCACGCCTCGGTCGACGGCGACCACGAGAGCGCCGACGAGAAGAAGCTGCGCAAGAAGATCGACGATCCGCCCACCTACGAGGGGCCGGTCGAATGGTGGGCCGTCGGGGACAAGTACTTCCTCGTGGGCCTCGAGCCGACGGAGCCCCTGCCCGGCACGGCGACCCTCGGGGTGCGCGACGCGGACAAGGGTCTGTTCAGCAGCACCGTGACCCTGGCGCCGAAGACGCTCGCTCCCGGCGAGGCCGCGAGCTGGACGTTCAAGCTGTGGGCCGGTCCGAAGACGCTCGACGGGCTCGAGGACGCCGAGATGCGCATGGCGTCGTCGGTGGACTTCGGGGTCTTCGGCCTCGTCGCGATCCCCATCCTGTACTTCCTCAAGTTCCTCTTCGGGCTCATCGGGAACTGGGGCATCTCCATCATCGTCCTGACCCTGACGGTCAAGCTGCTGCTCTTCCCGCTGACGCAGAAGCAGTACAAGTCCATGAAGGACATGCAGGACCTGAACCCGGAGATCGCGGAGCTCCGGGAGAAGCTCAAGGACGACAAGGAAGCGCTCAACAAGGAGATGATGAAGCTCTTCCAGGAGCGCGGGGTGAACCCCATGGGGGGCTGCCTGCCGATGATCGTGCAGATGCCGATCTGGTTCGCGCTCTACCGGGTGCTCTGGATGTCGGCGGACCTGTACCAGGTGCCGTTCCTGTACTTCTGTGACCTGACGCTTCAGGACCCCATCGGGATCCTGCCGACGCTCATGGGCATCACGATGTACATCACGACGAAGATGAACCAGAGCCCCACGATGGACCCGGCGCAGCAGCGGATCATGACGCTGATGCCCCTGTTCTTCAGCTTCATCATGTTCACCCTGCCCGCCGGGCTGGTGCTGTACATCTTCGTGAACAACATCCTCAGCATCATCCAGCAGTGGGTGATCAAGCGCGGCATCGGCTACGGCAAGCCCGACGCCGCCGGGAGCAAGGCATGAGCGAGACTGCGATCACCGGTGAGGGCGCGACCCTGAACGAGGCGCTGGCCCAGGCGGCCGGCAAGCTCGGCGTGGACACGCCCGACGACATGGACTGGGACTACGAGCGCGACCACTTCCGCGGTGGTGCCTGGTCGGTCCTCGTGACCGCCAAGGAGCTGGACCCGGCGGAGCTCGAGCGCCGCAAGGCCGACGAGGCGCTGGCCTCGGCGGGCAAGGGCTGGCTGCGCGAGCTCCTCGGTTGGTTCGACAACGGCGGAGCCCTGCGGACGCGCCGCAGCGGCGACCGGCTGATCATCGACATCGTCGGAGCCGAGGACGGGCGCCTGCTCATCGGTCGCGAGGGCAAGAACCTGCCGGCGTTCCAGCACCTCTTCGGCAAGGTCGTCTCCCGCGCGGGCGGGGACACGAAGGTCACGATGGACGTGGACGGCTACCTGGGGGACCAGCAGGCCCAGCTCGATCAGGAGATCGACGAGGCCATCGAGCAGGTCCTGGAGACGGGCGAGTCCGTGACGCTGCGCCGCATGAACGGCTACGAGCGCCACGTGGTGCACAACCGGGTCAAGGAGACCGACGGCGTGAAGTCGAAGTCGGTCGGGGATGGCTCGATGAAGTCGGTGAAGATCAGCGCGGACGACTAGCCCTGGCGCCGAGTCGCTGGGAGCTGACCGGCACGGGCCGTAGCGCCCCGGAGGCGGCACGGGAGGACTCCGATGGCTGACTCGCTGCTCGGACGGGCCTCTCACCTCGTACATGACTGCATCGTCGCGGTGTCTACCCCTCGGGGGCGGGGCGCGGTAGGCGTGGTGCGCCTGTCGGGACCGCACGAGGTGGTCGGCGCGGTGGTGGAGGTGGTCGTCGGAGGGCGGCTGGAGCGCGGGACGCGCCGGCTGGCGCTCGTGGAGATCGCCGCCGGGCGCGCGGATGACGGCGCGGATCTGAGGCCTGGGATCACTGGAGTTGGGGCGGGTCCGCGGAGAGCGCTCACCGATCGGGGCCTCGCGGTGTGGTTCGCGGCGCCCGGCTCCTACACCGGCGAAGACGTGGTCGAGCTGCACCTGCACGGCAACCCCGTGCTGCTGGACGGCTGCGTGGCGGCGTGTGTGGCGGCGGGGGCGCGCGCGGCGGAGCCCGGCGAGTTCACCCGGCGGGCGCTGGGGAACGGCAAGCTCTCCCTCCTCGAAGCCGAGGGGGTGGATGCCCTGATCCGCGCGCCCGGCGAGGCCGCGGCGCGAGCGGCGCGACGGCACCTGGGCGGGGAGCTGCAGGTGCGGCTGGGTGGCTGGCGGGACCGGCTCCTGACGGCGGCGGTGGCGCTCGAGGCGCTCGTGGACTTCCCCGAGGACGTAGGCGAGGACGAGGTCGCGGGCGAGCTCGCAGCTCTGGCGGACCTCGGCCGGGAGATGGAGGCGCTGCGGGTCGCGAGCGAGGCGGGGCGACGCCTCTTCGACGGGCTCCAGGTGGCGCTCGTGGGTCCGGTGAACGCCGGCAAGTCCACGCTCCTCAATGCCCTGCTGGGCCACGAACGAGCCATCGTCTCGGCGACGCCGGGGACCACCCGGGACGTGGTGTCGGAGACGGTGTCGTGGGGCGGGGTGGCGGTCCGTCTGGAGGACACCGCCGGAGATCGAGAGACGACCGACGCGATCGAGGCGGCGGGGATCGCCCGGTCGGGCCGGGCGGCGGAGCTCGCGGACGTGGTCGTGCAGGTGCGGGACGGGCGGGCTGTCGGGGAGAGCGACGTCCGAGAGGGACGTGCTTCATCCACTGTCCGGGTCGCGACCCACGGAGACCTGCTCGATACCCAGCAACGCGCTGCGTGGAACGAGGCCGGCTGGCTCGTAGTCGACGGAGTGCGTGGAACTGGCCTGGACGCGGTGAAGAGCGCGATCCTCGCGTCGGGAGAGGCCACGGATACGGGGGAGCTCATCCTCCACTCGGCGCGCCAGCGGGGAGCGCTCGCGGAGGCGTCAGGCGCGCTCGCGGAGGCCCTGGACGCGGGCGCCGAGGAGCCCGTGCTCTGCGCGGTGGCGGTGCGCCGTGCCGGGCGCGCGCTCGAGGAGCTGGCGGGGGCCTGGGTCGACGATGCAGTCCTCGACGAGCTCTTCGCGAGGTTCTGCATCGGGAAGTAGGCGCCGAGGGAGGCCGCCAGCACGGGCTCCCGGGACGGCCGCGTTGCGGTTCCACGACTCCTGGGGAGTCCGCGGGGATGTTCAAATCCCGTTCCCTAAGTTGAGGAAGCAAGGAAAACAACGAAGACAGAGTCCCACGCTCGGGGGTGTCCAGGGGTGGGTCTGCGGGGTCCTCCCGGACGTTGTTTCACGGGAAACATGCAGAACCGCGTTTCACGTTGTGTGCGTTGTTCCACGGGAAACAACCTGTGGGTCGGGGTGCGGCCGTTGGCTCACGGGATGGTGAGTTCGACGCTGGGTCCCCCGTTCCACGGGACGATCTCCGTGGAAGTGCTCGCCACCGAGCCCATCCCGTGGCAGAAGTCCCGGGATGGCCAGGGGAGATCAGGTCGACGTCGTCGTGATCGGCGGCGGGCATGCGGGGATCGAGGCGGCGCTCGCCTCGGCGCGGATGGGCTGTTCCACGGCCCTCGTTACCCTGCGCGCCGCGGGCATCGGTCGGATGCCGTGCAACCCGGCCATCGGCGGCCAGGCCAAGGGACACCTCGTCCGGGAGCTCGACGCTCTGGGCGGCCAGATGGCGCTCACGGCGGACGAGACCTCCATCCAATTCAAATTCCTCAATACTCGTAAGGGTTTAGCGGCTCGTAGCAGCCGCAGTCAGGTCGACCGGCACCTCTACCAGCGAGCCATGGGCCGGGTGGTGCGTGAGCAGCCCGGACTCACGGTGGTCGAGGGCGAGGCGCGTGAGTTCCTCGTGGAACATCTCACGCTGGTCGGCGTGAGCCTCGCCGACGGGCGCGTGATCGCTTGCCGTAGCGCCATCGTGACCACCGGCACGTTCCTCCGCGGGAGCCTCCACACGGGGACTCACGCGCGGTCCGGAGGAGGCAACGGAGCCCCCGCTGCCGTGGGGCTCTCCGCAGCCCTGGAGCGCCTCGGTCATCGGCTCGGGCGGCTCAAGACGGGCACCGTTCCACGCCTCGACGGGCGCACCATCGACTGGGAGCGGCTGCCGCCTCAGGAGGGGGACCACCCCGGCGGTCGCTTCTCGTTCCACGGCCCGCCGTCGGCCCTGCCGCAGATCCGCTGTGCGGTCACCGCCACCAACGAGCGGACGCACGCCGTCCTTCGTGAGGGCCTGCGCCACTCCCCCATCTACGGCGACGACCCCTCCATCGACGGCACGGGACCCCGCTATTGCCCGGCCATCGAGGACAAGCTCGTCCGCTTCCCCGACAAGCCCAGCCATCGCCTGTTCCTCGAGCCCGAGGGCCTCGCGACCTGCGAGGTCTATCCCAATGGGCTGTCCACGAGCCTCGCCGTCGAGACCCAGGTCGCGGCCCTGGCCACGATCGAGGGCCTCGAGCACGCCCGCATCGTCCGGCCCGGGTACGCCATCGAGTACGACTACGCGGACCCCCGGGACCTGGACGCGACGCTCCAGTCCACTCACGTGGACGGGCTGTGGCTCGCGGGGCAGATCAACGGCACCACCGGGTACGAGGAGGCGGCGGCCCAGGGGATCCTCGCCGGCATCAACGCGGCGCTGCGGGCCAAGGAGCAGGTGCCGTTCGTTCTCCGCCGTGACGAGGCCTACATCGGCGTCCTCGTCGACGATCTCATCACCCGTGGAACATCGGAGCCCTACCGCATGTTCACCAGCCGCGCGGAGTTCCGGCTCCTGCTCCGGGAGGACAACGCAGACTTGCGCCTCACCGCGCGCGGCCGGGAGATCGGGCTCGTGACCGATGGGCGCTGGCGACGCTTCGAGGCCCGTCGCGAGGCGGTGGAACGCGGAGTCGGCTGGGCCGATCGGACGATGGTCTCGGCCAGTCCTGAGCTCGACGCGTTCCTCGTCGCCGAGGGCCAGGAGCCGCTCGGGCCCCGAAGCCGTCCCGTCGCCGAGCTGCTGCGCCGGCCGGACCTGTCCCTGGCGTCGCTCGTCGAGGCAGGGCTGCTCTCTCCCCCGCCCCTGACGCCTGACGAGACGGAGCAGGTGGAGATCCAGTGTCGGTATCGGGGCTACATCCGCCGCCAGCAGATCGAGGTCGACCGGGTCCGAGCCCTCGGTCGCGTCGCGGTGCCCCCGGACTTCGTGTTCCACGGGATCGCGGGGCTCCGCCACGAGCTGGTGGAGAAGCTCGAGCGCGCGCGACCCGCGACCATCGATGAGCTCGCGCGGGTCCCTGGGGTGACGCCGGCGGCGGTGGCGCTGCTGGCAGCCCGCATCCGCGGAGGTCTGGCACCCCGACCGGCGCGCTCCCGCACTCTCCGCTCGGGGGACGCCCCGTGAGCCTCACCCTCGACGCGGGGACGATCCGCACCGCGCTGGACCCTGTCCACCCCACCTCGGACCTGACGGCGCAGCGCCTCGCTGCCTGGAGCGCCGTCCTCGATCGCTGGTCCCGCGCCCAGCGTCTCGTCGGCTGGCGCACTGCGCACGACCTGCTGCACCGCGGGATCCTGGACTGCTGGCGCGCCCGTGCCCTCCTCGCGGGCGCCAACATTGGCGCGACTGTCGACGTCGGATCCGGAGCGGGCTTTCCCGGTCTCATCCTCGCTGCCGACCTGCCCGACGTGCCGTTCCACCTCGTGGAGGCGCGACGGAAGCGAGCGGCCTTCCTCCGGGAGGCGGCGCGGGCGATGGAGCTGACGGAGGTCGTCGTGCACCACGGGCGCGCCAGCGAGATCCGGAGCCACCTCGGAGTTGGGACAGAGAGTCCGGATCCCCATCCCTTGGCGCGCCGATCCGGATCGCGCGATCCGGATCCGGATCCGGATCCCGTCCTCTTCGCGTCCCGTGCCTTCGCCGCACCCGCGGATGCGCTGACAGAAGCCCACGCGTGGAACGCCCAGCTCGCCCTCGTGTCGACGAGCCGCGCCCGCATCGCAGAGACCCCGACCTGGCCTCCCGAAGGCTGGACGTCTCTCAATGGGAATTTTGGCCGCGATACCTCCGGCGATCACCACGAATTCCTGCGACGAACGCGCCACGACCGGGCTTGATCCGGATTCATTGCTTCGCGCAAGAAAGCCGAAAATCAAGCAGGGATCGGACCTTCCGGATCCTTGTTCGCCGTGCCTGACGATTTTTCCCATAAAAGCGTTGCCACGGAACTTTCCGCTGTTTTAGGTTCCGAACGTCGAAGCGTGCCGCGACGCACGCAGACGGCCTCCAGCCCAGTAGGCCGGGAACGGGAAGGCGCTCGATGGCGCGCATCATCGCGATCAGCAATCAGAAGGGCGGCGTCGGGAAGACCACGACGGCCGTGAACCTCAGTGCGTGCCTGGCTGCGGCCGAGCAGCGCGTGCTCCTCGTGGACATGGACCCCCAGGGCAACGCGACCTCGGGCCTCGGCGTCGACAAGCAGAGCGAGCAAGGCTCCCTCTACGACGTGCTCGTCCACGATGAGCCCATGAAGCGGGTCATCCAGCGGACGGACCTGCGCACGCTTCACGTCGCCCCGTCGAACACGGACCTGGTCGGTGCGGAGGTCGAGCTGACGAGCGCGCTCGCGCGTGAGCACCGCCTGGCGGACAAGCTCGAGGCGGTCGAGGGCGACTACGACTGGATCCTCATCGACTGCGCGCCGAGCCTCGGCCTGCTGACCGTGAACGCCCTGACCGCCGCGGACGCGGTGCTCATCCCGCTCCAGACGGAGTACTACGCGCTCGAGGGCCTCGGTGAGCTGACGCGCACCATCCGCCTCATCCAGCGCCGGCTGAACCCGCGCCTGGTGCTCGAGGGCGTCCTCCTGACCCTGTACGACGGCCGCAACCGCCTCAACCAGCAGGTGAGCGCCGACGTGCGTCGCCACTTCGGCGACAAGGTCTTCGAGAACCTGATCCCCCGGAACGTGCGCCTCGGTGAGGCGCCGTCCTTCGGCAAGCCCATCATCCTCTACGACATCGACGCCAAGGGGGCGCAGGCCTACATGGGTCTCGCCCGCGAGCTCCTCGCCCGCCACGGCATCCAGGTGTCGCGCCAGACGCTGACCGACGCGGCGCTGAGCGCCTGAGGGGAGGAGCACGAACATGAGCAAGCGCAGAACTCTCGGACGGGGCCTCGCGTCCCTCATCCCCGACGCGGCCGACGGCCTCGAGGGCGGCCCGCGCGCGGCCCTCGCTGGCGGCGCGGTCGTCCACATCCCGATCGACGAGATCCGGGCCAACCCCTTCCAGCCTCGCCGCCACTTCGCGGACGCGCCCCTCGAGGAGCTCGTCGCGTCGATCAAGGCCAAGGGCGTGATCCAGCCGATCCTCCTCCGTCCCGTGGACGGCGGGTACGAGATCGTCGCCGGTGAGCGTCGCTACCGCGCCTCGTGCAAGGCCGGGCTGCGGACCATCCCCTCGATCGTGCGTCGCATGGGCTCCACGGAGTCCCTCGAGCTGGCGCTCATCGAGAACCTCCAGCGCGAGGACCTCAACCCCGTCGAGGAGGCCGAGGCCTACAAGCAGCTCATCGACGACGTGGGCTACACGCAGGAGGAGCTGGCCAACAAGGTCGGCAAGGACCGCAGCACCGTGGCGAACATGCTCCGGCTGCTCAAGCTGCCCGAGCAGGTGCTCGACGGCATGGTCCGCGGGGCCCTCACGATGGGCCACGGCCGCGCGCTGCTCGGCCTCAAGGACGAGGAGATGATCCTCGGCCTGTACGCCCGGGTGGTGAACGAGTCCCTCTCCGTCCGCCAGACGGAGGAGGAGGTCCGCCGCCTCCACGAGGGCCGCAAGACCCGCAAGACCATCAAGCACCTGCCCGACCCGCTGGTCACGGTGCAGGACCGTCTCGCCCGCCACCTCGGGACCCGCGTGCAGGTGAAGCCGCGGGCGCGTGGGGGCGGCGGGAAGATCGTCCTCGACTACTACAACGCACAGGATCTCGACCGGCTGCTCGGCCGCCTCGAGAGCCCCCTCCTCTGAGAACCCAAACCGACCCCTCGCCCCCCGGAGCCCCTTGACCATGAAGTTCGGACGCCGCGATTCCTCTCTCTTCGCCTCTCCCCCGCCGGGAGACAGCGAGATGCTCCCGCCGGAGCCCGCTGCCCTCCCCGCGCCCGCCTCGGCGGCCGCCCCCGCGCCGCGCCCGAAGCCGCGCGCCGTCAGCAACGAGCTGAACGCGTTCCTCGGCAAGGGCTGCATCTACGAGGGCAAGCTGACCTTCGAGGGCCGGGTCCGCATCGACGGCAAGTTCACGGGCGAGATCTTCTCGAACGACACCCTCGAGATCGGCCCCGACGCGGAGATCGAGGCGCAGATCGACGTGGCCGCCGTGGTCATCGCCGGGTCCGTCACGGGCAACATCAACGCCCGCGCCCGCTGCGACCTGCGCGCCCCGGCGACGATGGTCGGCAACATCACCTCGCCGGTGATCACCATGCAGGAGGGCGTCCGCTTCGACGGCCAGATGAGCATGACGTCGGCGCTGGACTCGGCGGTGCGCGCCACCACGAAGCGCGCCCCGAGCTCGGACGACAAGGCCGGCAAGAAGGCCAAGGGCGCGGACCCGTCGGACCTCCTGAAGCCCGTCCCCTAGGGGAGCGAAACGAACCCAGCGCGCGGTGGCCCCAGTCCCCCCTTGCCGCCGCGCCGGAGATGCCAGCCACGTTGGATGCTGAGTTGAAGCGGTACTTGCTGTAGATGAGCTGATGTAGAGGAGCCCAGGCTCCTGAGCTGGCGATTGGCCTCGGGGCGCATGCGTCCCGGGGCCTCTTCGCTTGGGGGGTGGCTTCGCCGGCCTACTGGAACCCCTCGCGGGAGAGCCGCCATTCGAAGCTTCCGGCGGCACCAGCATCACACCGCGGGACCACGAAGTAGGGCCCGGCGCCGCCGATGGATGCCACGGTCCAGACGTCGCACTGGCCATCGATCACGCCATCGATGAAGTTCCCGTTCCCGTCGAGGACCTCGATCGTGGTCAGCGCCGTCGCCTCCTCACAGTCGGTGACCTGGGCGCCGATCTGGGGTGCGGCGGCCACATCGTCCGGGACCTCGACCCGGTAGAAGTCCACATCCCCCCCGGGAACGGCGGGGTCGCACGAGCCGGTGATGCAGAACGAGTCGTCAGCATCCAGCGTGCCCAGGTCTTGCGCCTCGGAGTCCAGCTCGTTGGCGAGCTTGGTCTCGGTGACGGACGTGCACGCGCCAGGACGGGCTACACAGGCGCAGTCAGTGCAGATCTGATCGCCGGAGCAGTCCCCGTCTCCCGCACACTCAGCCCCCGCTTCTCCCACCACGCAGGAGCAGAAGACTCCGTCGCAGGAGTAGGGCGGAACGCAGTCCGAGTCGGTGTCGCACGTCGCGACGCTACCGCCACGGCACCCCAGTGTGAACAGCGTCAGGACGAGCGAGAGCGAGAGCAGGAGGAACCTCATGCTCTCGACGCTAACACCCCCCGAACACGACCCGTCGCGCCGTCTTCGGCCCGATCAGGTCCCCTCCAGGTGCAGCGTCTGGGTCGGGAAGGCGAACTCCACGCCCACCTCGCGGGCGACGCGCATCCACTCGAGCATCATCTGCTGCTTGCCCCTCAGCTCGTTGCTCCATGCGTCGGTGGCGAAGAAGCAGTAGACGAGGACGTCGAGGCTGTGGGCCCCCATCCCGTTGAACGCGACCTCGAAGTTGTCCTTGCGGGTGAACTCGTTGGCCTCGATCGAGGCGCGGACCCCGGCGATGAACGCCTCCATCTGCTCGGCGGTCGTGTCGTAGGTCAGCCCGAGGACCACCTTGAACCGGCGGTATCGACGTCGCCCCATGTTGTCGATCGTGGCGTTCGCCACCGTGCTGTTGGGGAGCGTGACCTGCGAGTCGTGGAAGGTGCGGATGCGGGTGCTGCGGAAGCCCACCTCCTCGACGCTCCCCTCGACCCCGTCGACGATGACCCAGTCGCCGATCTGGAACGGCTTGTCCGTGAAGATCGTGACGGAGCCGAAGAGGTTGGCGAGAGTGTCCTTGGCCGCCAGGGAGAACGCGAGGCCGCCGATGGCGAGGGAGCCGAGCAGCGAGCTCACGTCCACCGACAGGTTCTGAAGCACGAACAGCGTCCCGATGGCGATGACCACCATCTTCGCGGCGCGACGGAGCAGGGGGATGAGCTGATCGTCCATCCGCGTCTCGGTGGCGTCCGCGCGACGATCGAGGGCGTCGGCGAGTAGATCCACGACGCTCAGGGCGATGAGCACCGAGGCGACGGACGCGACCATCCGCGCCACCAGGTAGAGGAACTGGTTGAGGCGCACGGGGAGGCCGAGGTTCGGAAGGAGGATCGCCACGATCCCCGCGGTCACGATCCAGCTGCCCCGGCGGACGATCGCGTTCACGAACTCCTCGTTCCAGGACTCGAAGAACCGGCTGACCGCCCGCCGCAGGATCGCCGAGGAGCCGATCTCGAGCATTCGGGAGACGAACACTCCCAGCACCACGAGGAGCACGAGCCCCAGGAGCCGCCATGTCTCGACGCCCAGGACCTCGGCGTGGAAGACCGCGGGGAGACGCTGAGCGATGCGGTGGAGCGGAAGGGTGTAGGTCGCCTCGAGCAGATCGGGGACGGCGGCCACGGTCGCTCGTGAGAAGAGCCACCGATCCCCCTCCTTGACCAGGAAGACCTCGGGCAGGGACGAGAACAGCGCCGTCTTCGCGAGCCCGGTGGTGGAGTCGGTGTGGCCCGGGGCGTCGGGGATGGCCATGTAGTCGACGTAGAGGCCGCGGCCGTCGAGCACCGCCTTGAGCTCCCGGGCGAGCTTGGTCCGGTCCTGCTTGCTGGTGGGGCCGCCAGACCAGTCGAAGCACTGGATCGCGATGGACGGCTGGTCCTGGTCGACCTGCAGGTTGTCGAGGAACCGGGCAGTGGCGGCTCGTGGGTTCTCGCAGGCCGCCTCGGCGAGGGAGGGCGCGGCGAGCAGGAGGGTGAGGGCGAGCAGGACGAGGCGGAGCGGGGAGGTCATGGGGGCCGTCTACAGGACCGCGGAGGCGCGGACAACCGCGGCGAGTCCGCGTACCGTCGAGGAATGCTGAGAGCGCCTTCTGTCTGTCTAGTCCTCCTCTCTCTGCTCGCCGGGCTGGGCTGCGGGCCCTCCGCGAGCTCGCAGGAGGACCCTGTCGCCCCCGAGGCGGAGGCGCCCCCCGCAATCAGCGCGGACGTCACGTCCGACCCGACCCTCGCGCCCACCCCCGAGCCCGGTGCCGTTGGCGTCTCTCCCGATGGGGCTGCGGACCCCTGCAGCGCCGCGGTGGGCCGCACCTTCCGCACCCTCGAGGAGCTCGAGTGCGGGCGCGGAGGGAGCCGGTGTCGGTGGCGGCTGGTGCTCGACGCCGACGCAGTCCGCTGGCGTTGGAGCGACACGTCCGTCGCCCTGAAGTACTCCTGCCGCAACGCCTTCCTGACCCCGACTCCGCGGACCCCGGGGGACGATCTGCCGCCGAAGCGCGTCGCGGTGGGACCGGCGGGGGCGTGGCTCGATTGGAACGGCCGTCGCTACTACGCCGAGGGGATGGAGCCGTCCTCCGCAGACGCCTCCGGCGCCGAGACTCCCCAGCCGTCCTCGACGCCGCCTCCGTCAGGCGCCCCCGTGGCCCCGAAGGCTCCGTCGCCGACTCCCGGAGACGCGATCCCCTCCGATCCCCTCGGACTCCTCACTCCTCCTGCTCCTTCGCCGACTCCCCTCAAGGACGCGCTCTCCGGTCCATCGATCTCCAAGCTCGGCACCGACGAGGAGGCCCGATCCTGCTCGTCCGCCGCCGACTGCCGCGTCTCGACCCGGATCGACGGGAGCTGCTGCCCTCATGGCTGCGGTCCGGCGAGCGCCTACAACACCGGCTACCTCGCCCGGCTGGAGGCCCACCAGAAGGAGGCCTGCAAGGGAACGCCGGCCCAGTGTCCCGCCTGGGGGTGCGCGTCCACGTCCTACCGCGCCGCCTGCGTGGACGGCTCCTGTCAGGCGATCAGCGAGGGGTTCTGAGGTCCCCGGTGGGGCCTGATGTCGACTGGCTCGCCGTCGATCGAACAGGCTTTCCTGCGGATCGAGGGAACCATCCTTGACAGGCCCCTGGGGGCTCTGTAGGTTCCGCCGTCCCAAAGACGAGGGAGCGTGACCATGCGCGACAAGATCAAGCTCGTGTCGACCGCCGGAACCGGCTACTTCTACACGACCGACAAGAACAAGAAGACGACCACCGGCAAGCTTCAGTTCAAGAAGTACGACCCGAAGGTCCGCAAGCACGTCCTCTTCAAGGAGGCGAAGCTCAGCAAGTAGCTGAGGCTTCCACATTCGGAGTCAGTCATGGCGAAGTGTCAGTTCACCGGTAAGCGCGCCAAGGTCGGCAACCGCGTCTCCCACTCGCAGCGGAAGACCAAGCACTGGCAGAAGCCGAACGTGCAGAAGAAGCGCGTCTGGGATGAGACCGAGGGCAAGTGGGTCCGCGTGAAGGTCTCCACCCGCGCCCTGCGCACCATCACGAAGAAGGGTCTCCGGGCCGCCGCGCGTGACGCCGGCGTCGATCTCGGCTGAGCCTTCGACCAGAAGTTCGCTGAAGAGGCGTCCAGTCGTGGCGCCTCTTCGTGCTTGGGGGCGCCCAGTCGTGGCGCCTCTTCGCGCTTGGGGCCGCGCCATCGGACCCACCCCGCTCTAGACTCCGCGTCCCGTGACCGAATCCGCCCTCTCCGTGCTCCTCGCGACCGCCGTGTCCATCGGCTTCGTCCACACGCTGATCGGCGTCGACCACTCCCTCCCCTTCGTCGTCCTCGGCCGCGCCCGCGGCTGGTCCATGGCGAAGGTCCTCGCGATCACCGCCGCCTGCGGCGTCGCTCACGTCCTCAGCTCGGTCCTCATCGGCACGATCGGCATCGGTCTCGGGGTCGCGCTGGAGCGCCTCGAGTTCATCGAGGGCGTCCGCGGCTCCGTCGCCTCGTGGCTGATCATCGGCTTCGGCCTCGCCTGGGCCGCGTGGGCCTTTGTCCGCGCCCAGCGGGGCCATCGCCACAGCCACGGCCACATCCACGAGGACGGCACCGTCCACGACCACGACCACGACCACCACGGCGCCCACGGCCACCCCCACGAGGAAGTGTCCGGCAAGCGCCTCGGCGTCACCGCCTTCTGGTCGCTGTTCCTGATCTTCGCCTTCGGCCCCTGCGAGGCCCTCATCCCCATGCTCATGTTCCCCGCCATGGAGCACGCGTGGAGCACGGTCTGGCTCGTCACCGCCGCCTTCGGCCTCACCACGATCGGGACGATGATGGCCGTCGTCGGCGTGGTCTACGCGGGCGCGCTGCGCATCTCGCTGGACCGCTTCCAGCGGCACGCCGACGTCTTCGCTGGTCTCGCCATCGCCGTCTCCGGCGCCGCCATTCCCCTGTTGGGTATCTGAGGAGCCCGCTCTTCCCGCCCACGCCACGCAGAACCGACGTTTGACCTTCCTCCGCACCGCGGAGACAATCCCCACCCACCCATTCGGAGACCCCATGCTCGACAAGCTCATCACCGCATACCGCAACGCCAACCCCGCCCCCGAGGCCGAGGCCCACTGCGATGGCCCTTGCGGTGTGTACGACCCGGCGTCCGCGCGCATCGCCGCCGAGGCCGTCCTCTCCATGAGCAAGAAGCTCGCGGCCCTCACCCCGCCGGACAACAACGACGCCGGCGCCTGGGCCCACTACCTGAACCACTTCGCCCGCTACGTCTCCATCAAGGAGGAGCAGGCCCACCTCGCCAAGGAGGAGATCCTCGTGCTGTGGACCGACTTCTTCAAGCCGGTGCACCTCGAGGCCCATCCCAACCTGCACACGCTGATCTGGGAGACCACGAAGCTCGCCAGCTCCTGCAAGCAGCACGTGGACGTCGCCGCCGCCGAGAAGTTCCTCGGCAACATCCAGCAGATCCACGACATCTTCTGGGGCATCAAGGGTCGCGACATCGCCTGGTACACGACCTGATGTGAGACGCGTCTCCCCCAAGGAGATCGCGCTCTGGATCCTTCGGAGGCGTCAGCGGCATCGGGTCGCTGGCGCCTCCATGGTTCCGGAGCTCGCGGACGGCGATGAGGTGCTCGTGCAGGAGTACGGGTGCGCGCCGGTGCGCATCGGCGACGTGGTGCTCGTGCGGCACCCCACCGTGGCCGGGACCAACATCATCAAGCGCGTCGGCGACCTGCGGGACGGCGGCGACCTGTGGCTCCTCGGCGACAACGCCGACGCCTCGACCGACAGCCGGCACTTCGGCGTCGTCCCTCGCAGCAAGCTTGTGGGTCGGGTGGTCGCCCGGTTCTGACCGGCTACCCCGCCACGCGCGCGGCCAGCCGCTTCGGTGCCCTCGCGAGCCAGGCGTCGTCGAGCAGATCGGCGAGCAGACCCTCGTCGATGTCGGCGAGACGGACCAGATACGCCCCGTGTCCGTCGTAGTGCGGGGTGCTGAACAGCGTCGGGCCGTGGGCCTCGAGCAGCGCGGCCTTCTCCTCGATGCCCGGGCCGAGGACCACGAGGACGTCCGTCCCGTCGACTCCGTCCCGCGCATGCTCCCGTTCGCCCCACAGGCGCGCGATCAGCTTCTTGCGGACCTTCATCGCCGGCGTCCCGTACGACGTCGACTCCGCGGTCTCTGGATACGCCCCGAGCAGACGCCGCACGTCGTCGAAGGTCGCCACCCGGTCAGTCCGTGAGGATCGGGCTCCCCGCCCGCTGCCAGGCGTGGATGCCCCCAGCGAGGCTCCGCACGTCGCGGTAACCGTTGCGCTTGAGGATGTAGCTGGCGTCGATCGACCGCATCCCGCTGGCGCAGTACGTCACCACCGGGCGGTCCACCTCGAGCTCGTCGAGGCGAACTTCGAGGCTGTTCAAGGGGATGTGGACGGCGTCGGGGAGGTGCCCTTCGGCCCACTCGCGGGGCTGCCGCACGTCGAGGAGGATCGGGTGGTCCTCGGGCTGCTCCACCTCGAGGAGGATCCGCAGATCCTCGGCGCTGATCTCCACGGTCCCGCCGGAGATGGCCTCCAGGTCCGAGCCGTCGTCTGCGTGGACGCCCTGCTCGCGGTCGAGCCGGGCCGCCTCGGCGCGGATCTTCTCGAAGTCCTCGTACTCGGCCACGCCATGGCCCACGCCGGGGGCCCCGACGATCAAGCCCTTGCCCATGTCCTTGGCGGTCTTCGCGACCTTGACGCCGCGCTTCAGGAGGCGCTTCAGCACGGCATCCTCGGCTGGCGCCTCACGAGCGCCGATGGCACCTCACGGTGCCGAACGGTCCTAGGAGAAGCTGCTGCCGCAGCCGCAGGTGCGGGTCGCGTTCGGGTTGTTGAACACGAAGCCCTTCTTCTGGAGCGTCTCGACGTAGTCGATCTCGGTCCCGCTGAGGAGCTGGGCCGAGTGCGGGTCCATCACCACGAGCAGCCCGGAGAAGTCCATCTCCAGGTCCTCCTCGTCGGACTCGTCGCTGAAGTCGAGGGCGTAGCTGTAGCCGGAGCAGCCGCCGCCGACGACGGCGACGCGGAGCCCCATGTTGGACTCCAGCCCTTCCTCCTCGATGGCGAGCTTCACGGCGCTGACGGCCTTCGTCGTCAGCTGGATGGGGTAGGCCGGATCCCCAGCAGGGGCGGCGGACGGGGAGCCGAGGCTGATGGTCTCGGTGGCGCTCATCGATGAACCTCCTGGGCGGTCTGCACCGCCTCCATGCCCGGAATATAGACCCGATCGGTCCAGGATCAACTTGCTCTGTGCCGTCCTGACCGCCCGGGCAGGCTCCCGCCGTCGACGCACGCGCCCCCGCTACTGGTTCGTCGTGCCGTCCTCGTGCACCTCGAGCCGCGTCCCGCTCGCCACGTCCCCCACCTCGATGACCGTGCCGGACACCGGGAACTCGACCCGCACGTCGGCGCTCGCTGCTGCACCCAGCCCCACGTGCTGCCGCAGCGGCATCTGGTTGCCCACCCCGACGCCGCTCGTCACCTCGCGCATCTGCTCGCCTGCGTCGGTGGTCACGTAGATGCGCGCGCCGATCCCGCTGACGTTCGTGGCGCCGTCGCCGCTGCCGAACGCCTGCACGCTGATCCACCCGCCGTCGGCGGCGCTGTCGTTGCGAAGCAGCTTGCCGCCGTAGATGTCCATGTCGCCGTCGTTGTCGTAGTCCGCGGCCGCGACCCCCCAGCCGTTCCACACCCACGTGCCCGCTTCGTAGCTGACCATCGCGTACGTCCAGTCGCCGTCGTTGCGATAGAGGTAGCTCGGCCGCGCCGGGTAGATCGCCGTGTAGAACAGGTCGAGGTCGCCGTCGTTGTCGAGCTCGAAGAGGATCGGGGAGCTGTCGGTCTCCTGGTAGAGCATCCCCGCGTCTTCGCGGACGTCGATCCAGTCCACCGTCCCCGTCTCCATGAGCGTGTTCTGGAGGAACATCGACTTGTCCGAGAAGCTGAAGAAGCGCGGGTGGGCGAGGTTCGCGGCGAACAGGTCGAGGTCCCCGTCGTTGTCCACGTCGCCCCAGACGCTGCCGATGGTGTGGCCGTAGTAGCTGACGGTGCCGGCGCCATTGTTCCGGTAGCCACCGAGCAGGGAGCCGTTCTGGATCCCGCTGAAGCTGCCTCCGTCGTTCTCCCACGCGAAGTTCTGGTGAAGCCGGTAGTTGGACACGTAGATGTCCATGTCCCCGTCGTTGTCCCAGTCGGCGGGGTGCACCCCCCGGCCGGCGCGCCCGCCTCCCTGCGAGAGGCCCACGTCCACCGTCACGTCGACGAAGCTCCCGTCTCCCTGGTTGTGCCAGAGGAGGTCCACGGAGCTGTCGCCCGTCCCGAAGTTCAGGAAGTTCGCCTGGTACAGATCGAGCCAGCCGTCCCCGTCGACGTCGACCCAGGCCGCGGACGGCGTCGGGACGTTCTGGTCCACCGCGCCCTCGCCCGTGTCGAAGGGCTGCGTGTCGTCGATCCCGCTCGCCACCGTCACGTTCTCGAACGCGCAGCCGCCCAGTCCGCGGTAGAGCTGGTCATCGTTCCGCGCCACGAACAGGTCGAGCAGCCCGTCGTTGTCGTAGTCGCCCCACATGCCCGCGCCCCCGGCGAGGTCGATGCCGGCCTCGGCGGTGGTCGAGACGAAGGTGCCGTCCCCCTGGTTGACCCAGAGGTTGCCGTTGTAGACGTCGAGGAGGCCGTCGTCGTCGCAGTCGCCCCAGGCCACGGAGCCGACCCCGGGCAGACCGCTGCGGGGGTCCTCGTCGGTCGCCTGCTGCTCGGTGAACCACGTCTGGTCGACCACGCCGTACCGCTCGATATAGAGCCGCACCATCAGATCGCCGCCCCCCGGCGCGAAGGAGACGGACTCGAAGCCGCCCGAGTCGCGTCCCCGGTCCGGGTACACCGCGATGTGCGGCGGATACTGGGTGTCCTCGTTGGCGTACTCGGCGAGGAAGGGGTCGACGCTGTTCTGGCCGTCCACCATCAGGACCGGCTCGTCTTCGCCTCCCTGGTGCCACGTCCCCACGTACAGGAGCTGGGGGTGCGGCAGGTCGATGGGCTCCTCGAGCTCGAAGAGGGTCCACTGCTCGTCGCTCTCGAAGCGATCGAGGGGGCCCGTCCACTCCCAGAGGGGGTTCGGCCGGTCGAAGTCGAAGAAGTTGTGTCCCCAGTCGGGCCACACCGCGAGGTGCGCCTCCCCCGTGTACTCGCGGCGCACCTTCCACATCGCCTCGACGGCGACGATGCGCGCGGGGGTGTCCACCCGCAGGCGCTGGGCGGCGTACACGCTCTCCCCGTCGGTGCCCAGCGTCATCTCCCGGTCCGCCTCGGTCAGCTCGGACGAGAGGGTCTCGTAGGCGGACGGATCGAACGGAGCCTCGGGGGTCGGCTCGGGGGGCTGTCCGGGGTCGGCGGGACACGCCGCGAGGGAGGCGAGGAGGCAGGCGAGGACGGTCTTGCGCATTGGATCCACCTTAGGGGGCGGGCAGATGACTGTCAGCGGAACGCCCGAGACACCGCGGGCTGGTCGTGTAACTTCGCGCGCCACCGAACGGTGCCCCGGAGGCTGAGATGGGTCGTCTGCGTCTGCTCGTGTTCCTGCTCCTTGCCCTGTTCGTCGCCGGCTGTGTGACCGGAGGGCGCGGCGGAAACCGCGGCTCGGACGACGACGACGCGGCGAACGACGACGACTCGGGCTCGGACGACGACGACGCGGCGGACGACGACGCGCGGCGAACGACGACGACGCGGTGGACGACGACGACGCCACGAGCGACGACGACGACGCCACGAGCGACGACGACGACGCGGTGGACGACGACGACGCGGCGGACGATGACGACTCCGTGGCGCCGAGCGAGCTGAGCCTCACCGCCACGAGCACCGACTTCGGGAACGTGGGCCTGAACACGACCGTGAGCCGGACGATCTCCCTGACGAACACCGGGACGGCCCCGCTCGCCTGGTCGATGGACTTCACGTTCAACGGCGGCAACATCTTCGCGATCGGGGGAGGCGGCCCGTCGGGGATGCTGCCCGGTGGAGCCACCATCGGCCGCACCATCTCCCTCACGGCCACCCAGGCGGGCGCGATCTTCACCGCGCTGCGCGTCACCCACGACGGCGCGAACTACGACCCGCAGCTCCTCTACTTCACGGCGGTCGCGGGCGGCGAGCCCACCGAGGTCTCCTGCAACAACGGCATCGACGACGACGGGGACAGCTACACAGACTGCGAGGACTGGGACTGCATCGGCAGCCCGTCGTGTGGCGACCCGTGCTGCGGAGGCATGCCCTGGCCCGGCGGCGAGTCCATGTGCAACAACAGCAACACGCTGACCTGCGTGTGCGCGGCCGACTCCTGGTGCTGTGAGAGCGGCTGGAGCGACGGCTGCTGGGAGCTCTACAGCGGCGTCACCGGCTCCTGCCCGGTGCCGAGCTGCAACTGAGCGACTCGCCGGCGACTCAGCGCGCGAGGCGCCGACGCAGGAACAGGCGCAGGTTCTTGTCCAGCAGCGTCGACTCCCGCGACCGCACGAGGTTCGTCCCCAGCTCCACCGCGCGCCCCGGCCGCTTCGCCATGGCGATCGAGTAGAAGAGCGCCGTGCCCGCGGTGCGCCAGGCGCCGAGCTGGCGGGGGCTGAAGCGCGGATTCCAGCTGGCGTTGCGGGTCAGGTCGGTCTGCGCCGACAGCGCGAGATAGAAGGCGTCGGTGGACAGGGCGCCTCCGCTCTCCGCGTCCAGCTGGTCGAACAGCTCCGAGCCGGGGTACGGCGCGAAGGGCGCGATCGAGACATCGCTGACCCCGTGCCGAGCCATCCACGCGATGAACCGCATGGACGCCCGCAGGTCTCCGAGGGTCTCGCTGGGCAGCCCCATGATCATGTTCGCTTTCACGAGCAGGCCTGCCCGCACCGAGCCCTCCATCGACGCCCGCATCTTCGGCAGGTCCACCCGCTTCTTGGCGCGCTCGAGCAGCTCTGGCGAGCCCGACTCGGGGGAGTAGGCGAGGTAGACGCAGCCGGTCTCGGCGAGGGCACCGGCGACCTCCTCGGTGATGGCCTCCGAGCGGGTGCCGCTGGGCAGCTGCCAGGTGAAGGTCAGCCTCCGGGCTCGGATCCGGTCCGTGAACGCGAGGATCCAGCGACGGCTGACGATGGCCGTCAGGTCGTAGAAGTCGAAGTTGCGGGCGCCCCAGGTCTCCATCATCCACTCGATCTCATCGAGCAGCTGGTCCGGGTCGCGCGCGTCCCACCGCGTCGTCCACATGGACGGGCTCGAGCAGAAGGTGCACTGGAACGGGCAGCCGCGGGACGCCAGCACCGGCATCGCGGGTCCGCGGTCGAGGCCGAACCCCAGGCGGTCGTCCATGTACCGCTCGATGGGGACGAGGTCCCAGGCCGGGCGTGGGATGGCGTCGATGCTCCGGATCCGGTCCCGTCGGGGGTTCTGGACGAGGGCGTCGCCGTCGTCGAGCCAGGCGACCCCCGCGATCCCCTCGAGGGGCGCCCCCCCGTGCAGGGCGGCGACGAGCTCGACGACGGTCTCCTCGCCCTCCCCGAGGACGACGGCCCTCAGCGCGGGCGCGGTCCGCAGGCTCTGCTCGGGGACGGCGGTGATGTGCTCCCCTCCCCCGATGAGCGTTGCGTTCGGGTGGGCCGCAGCCAGGGCGTCGACGATCTGGCGCGTGTAGGGCCAGTCTGACGAGAACATGCAGCTCACACCGATGATGTCGGTGTCCTCGGGGACCTGCGCCGCGAGCTCGTCGGCGGTGAGGCCCAGGACGAGGTGGTCGCCGCCGAAGACCTCGGTGACCTGGGACGGAGCGAGGCCCACGGCGTCGAGGAGGGTGACCTGGTGCCCCGCCTCTCGAAGCGCGGCCGCCACGTACGCGAGGCCCAGCGGCGGGGTCAGGGTGCCGGCGTAGGACCACTTCGAGACGAGCGACGGCGGCCGCACGAGGGTGATCCGCGCGGACGGGACCCTCATGGGATCTCCCCCCGCTGCAGGGCCTCGATGGCGGCCTGCGCCCGCGGGTCCCTGCGCCACTCGGCGAACTGCGGCTCGGTGGCGAGCATGTCCACGTCGATGCTCTCGGGGTCGAGGGCCATCGCCCGGCGCATGCGCTCGAGGGACAGGTCCACCGCGCCGAGGGTCGCCGCCGACAGGGCCGCATCGGACCAGAACAGCTCGTCCTCGGGATCGAGCGCGAGGGCGTTCGCGAAGGCGATCTCTGCCTTCGGGTAGTCCCCGGCAGCCCACCGGGCCAGCCCCAGGGCGTTCGCGGCGATGCCGCGGGCCCGGTCGGTGAAGCGGTCGTCGATGCGTCCGCAGAGCGTCTCGGACAGGGCGCCCCGCTCCAGATCCGAGGCCAGCACGCAGCCGTCGACCGTGAGAGGGCCGGCGTCCTCGAGGTGGATCGCGATGGCCTCGAGCCCCGCGATGGCGTCCGCCGGCCGCTCCGCCTGACGCAGGGCTTCGGCGCGCAGCAGCTTCTCCTCGAGGCCCGGCGCCCGGCCCTCGGCCAGCTCGTCCAGCTCTTCGATCGCCGCCAGCGGGCGCTCCTCGTCGAGGGTCTCGCGGATGTCGCCGATGCGGCGCCGCAGCTTGCGCTTCGCCCGGTCGTTGCGCAGCGCGATCGCCCGGCGGGTCAGGGAGCCGAGCTCCAGGGCGGCCCGTGCACTCAGGCTCAAGCTCGCCTCCTCCTCTGCGGGGACGGTCGGGTTCTCCTCCTCCATCGCTGCGAGCTCTTCGGCGACGACCCGGTCGAGCTCCGCACGCTCGCGTTCGGCGCGGTCCCGGGCCTGGGCGTCGGCCCGCGCCTCCGCTGCCTCCTCCCGCGCCTCTCGCTCTCTTGCCATTCGCTCCGCGGCCCGCCGACGTGCCTCCGCGAGCCGCTCCGCCTTCGCGGCTTCGGCGCGGAGTCGGGCGTCGCGGAGCTCCTCCTCGGCGGTGACCGCGGCTTCGAGGCGGCTCAGAGCGGTCTCGTTCGGGTCGATGGCTCGGCACCGGGCCAGATCGTCGCGGGCCCCCTTCAGGTCCCCCGCCCCGATCCGCGCCGTCGCCCGAGCCAGCGGCGCGCCACAGCCGGGGTCGATCTCCCCGAAGCTGATGGCGTGGTCGCAGGGCGCGTCGTACGGGACGGCGGTCGCCGTCGAGAGCAGGCACTGCCCGAGCCAGGCCTGGGGGTCCGCCCCGTCGACCCGCAGGGCCTGGTCGAGGGCCTCGGCGGCGGCGGCGTGATCATCGAGGGCGAGCGCGGCGAAGCCCTGGACGAGGAGGGTGTCCAGCCCCGGCTGCCGGGGACGGGTGGCGGCGTCGAGGAGGGCCCGCGCCGCGGCGGGGTCGCCGGCCTGGAGCCGCACGTTGGCGCGCTCGGTCGACCGTGGGGTGGTCGCCGCCCAGTGATCGCCCGGTCCCCAGACCCCGACGGTCCAGGCGACGACGACGCCCAGAGCGAGGGCGATCTTGAGGGATGCGGACACGGCGTCAGTCTAGACGGCGGCTGCCCGCAGGCGGGCCGTCGGCCTCCGCGGTCGCTGGCGACCGTCAGCGGTATGGTCACCCCATGGGCAGGAGGTCCACATCCGGGAGGCTCGGGGGATGGGCCGTCGCCGCCTCGGCCCTCGGCGCCGTCGCCTGGAGCGCGCGGCGCAACCTGGGACCCGAGACCACCACCTGGGACGAAGACGAGGTCGTCTACTTCGACCTCGCCGCCGAGGCCGCCTCCCACATCTACACCCTGTCCCCGACGCTCCTGTCGGAGGGCCTCACCCAGACCATCCGCCCCCCGCTGACCATCGTCACGGACGCGGCGCTGCTCCTGCTCATGCAGCCGGACCCGGCCGTCCTGAGCTTCCTGCGCGTGGCTTGGATCGGCCTGCTGCTGTGGGGCGTCGCCGCCTTCGTGCACGAGCTCACCGACCGGTCGCCGCGCCTCGCCGAGGTGCGGGGCGCCGCCCTGCCGATCGGGGTGGGGCTCGTGGCCACCGCGCCCGCGGTCCTTCAGCTGGGCAGCTCGCTCATGTCCGAGGTGCCGCTGGCTGCCCTCGGGATCCACGCGCTGCGGTACCTGGCCCGTCCGCCCACCGCCGCGAATGCCGCGAAGGCAGGCGTGGTCTGTGGCCTCGGCATGCTCGTGAAGTGGACCTTCCCCGTCATCCTCGTCGGGCCGGCGGTCGTGTACGCGGTCACCCGGGCGCGCCCGGTGCGGTGGTGGATCACGGTCGCGGGGGTCGGGGCGCTGCTGTGCGGACCCTGGTACCTCGCGTCGCTGGATTCGACGGTCCCCTTCATCCTCGAGGCGAGCGTCGGAGAAGGGGCGCGGGCCTACGGGGCCGACCAGCGCACGGCGCTCGAAGAGACCGGGTACTACCTGCTGACCATCCTCGGCGACCTGTTCTGGCTTCCCCTCGCCGTCTTCGTGCTGGTCGGGGTGGGGCGCGCGGCGCGGGAAGACGGAAGGGAGCTGCTGCCCCTGCTCGCGGCTGCGATCGCTCCGCCGCTGCTGTTCTCGCTCCTCGCCAACAAGGAGATCCGCTACCTGCTCCCCATCGTCCCCGTCCTCGGGGTCCTCGCGGGGCTCGGGCTCGCGCTGCTCCGCGCGCGCTGGTCGCGGCTCCCGGTCGTCCTGGTGGTCCTGGGCGCGGTGGTGGTCGCGTCGGGCCTGCCGCTCCAGGGGCAGCGCCCGGCGAAGGAGACGAAGGGGGGCGGCGGACCGATCGAGGCCCGGTTCGACGGGGGCGCCGGCATGGCGGGGTTGCCGACCCGCGTCGCGCTGCGGACGCCCCTGGGGTCCCTCACCCTCTGGTCGCGAGGCACGCGGTCGTTCAAGTACCGGATGGGTCTGCGGGATGGTCTGCCCATCCGGGAGATCGACCAGCGGGTGCAGCAGCTCAACCCGGGGGGGCCGCGGGCCGCGGCGGTGCTCAGTCCCGAGCCGTGGCTCTGGACGCCCCTGTGGGCGGAGGGCGCCCGACACCACGGCTGGACCCGGTGGCGGTCGGCCCAGTGCGATCCCGTGCTCGTCTCGGAGGCGTCGTTCTTCGTCACGCTGGAACCCGTCGAGCCCCCCACGGCGCACTGCCGGGCGGCGACGATCGCGGGGCGGGAGCGGTTCGCGGCGCTGCGACCCAGCCTGCAGAGCCTCGGGCGTTGGGCCGTCGACGGGAGGACGCTGACCCTGTGGGTCGCGCGGAACCGGCTCTATCCGAACCAGCCCGTCCCTGCGTCTCGCGACTGACGCGGGGGCGTGGGCCGGTAGGGTCGCCCGGCGCGGGGTCAGGGCTCCTCGACGGGATCGCCGCGGACGTCGGGGTGCAGTCCCTGGATCTCCGTGGGGTCGCCCGGGCGCTCCCCGGCGCAGTCGGTCTCGAACAGCGGCTCCTCCACGTAGCGATGGGCGGGGAGGCCGAGCGGATCCACCGGAGCGATGCGGACCAGCTCCGGGTCCGCGGCGCAGAGGCGGAGGACCCAGGCTCGCGCCTGCGCCGCGTCCGCGAACTCCAACGCGAGGAACCGGGTGCCGGCCAGAGTGATGTGGGCCGCGGGCGGCAGCCCCCCCTCCGCCAGCGTGTCCAGCACCGCGGGGGGGCCCTCGGAGTAGACGACCACCCCGCCGGCCAGATCGGGCGGCGCTGACCAGGCCGACGGCCGCTGGGCGAGCCATGCGTCCAGGGCGAGCGGGTACTCCTGAGACGGGATGGGGACGTCGAGGTCGGGATCGGGCAGCGTGAAGCCGACCCAGTGCGCGGCGGGCGTCGTCGCCCGGCTGACCCGCGCTGCGTGGGCGACCCCCATCGCGTAGGCGGTGGGTGGCAGGGAGGCCGCAGCCGACCGGCTCGCCCCCGCATGCACGGTGGGGATCGGCAGGCACGCCAGGGCGACCGCGACGCCGGCGAAGGTGGCCGTCCCCCGGGTACGGGCGGCGTCGAGCAGGGCCGCGACGAGCGCCCCCAGCAGGGCGGCGTGGGCCGGCAGCAGCGGCAGCCAGTGCCAGGGCATCGAGTGGTTGGTGACCAGGGAGAGGCCGATCCCAGCGGCGTCCGCGAGCAGCAGGCCGGCGGCGAGCCGGGGCAGGACGGGGTCGTCGAGGCGGCGGGCCGCCAGGAGCACGAGCACCGGGGTCACGAGCAGCGCGAGCGATGCCCCGCCCAGGGGGACGGACAGGTAGTAGCCCGCGGTCTCGGCGATGCCCGCGCCCTGGAGGCTCCCGCGGGACCGCATCGCCTGAAGCAGGGTGTCCCCCTCCCCGCCCATGCTGTTCGCGGGACCGCCCAGGACGTGCAGGACGTGGGGGAGGGCGAGGAGCCCGGCGATGGCCACGGCGCCGGCCCAGACTCCGAGCCCTCGGCGCCCACGCGCCCGGACGTCGGCGACGGCGACGGGCAGGGCCACGCCGCCCAGGGCGAGGGCGTAGGGGCTGCTCGAGACGGCGAACATCGCCGAGACGCCCAGGAGGAGCGCTCCTCCGATCCTCAGGGCCGGGCGCTCGGAGCGGGCCAGGACGACGAGCGCGAGGACGAAGATGCTCCCCCACTCCGGGCTGAAGTACCCCTGGAAGTCGGCGCTGAGGATCCGCAGGAGGCCGGGGTGTGCGGCCACCACGACCCCGGCGACGGCGGGCCCCAGGAGCGTCCCTGCCCTCCGGTCGTCGGGGCGGTGGATGAGGAGCGCGACGGCGAGGACGGTCAGGGGAGCGAGTAGCGCTTGGAGGAGCCCCCGTCGCTGGGCGATCTCCAGCAGCGAGTCGGCGCCGAGGACGAGGGGCAGCGCGGTGAGCTCGCGGCCGTAGGGGAAGATCGGGTCGGCCCACGCGAGCGGATCGCCGGTCTGGAGGACGAGGAGGGCGCCGGTGAACGGATCCAGGTCGTCGCTCATGAGGCGCAGGTCGTCGGCGAACGGGACCCGGAGCAGCCACGCCAGGACGAAGAGGGCCCCTGCGAGGACGCTGGCGCGGCGCATGGGTCGAGTGTACGGGACCGCCTGCGGGGTAGGATGCGCCGTGGACGCCACGGGGAGAGTGGATTGATGCCAGGCGGCTCCGAGGTCACCTGGCTCGTGTGGGCCCAGGGCCCGCTCGTCCTGTGCACGCTGGCGCTGACGTGGGGGGCGCTGCGGACGGCCGCGCGGACGGCGGGCGTGGACCTCAAGACCGTGATCGGGGTGGTGGCGGTCGTGCTGCTGGCCCTGCTGATCTACCCGCCCGGCGCCCTGTTCGGGGAGTGGTCCGGACACCAGAGCCGGTACCAGGCCTTGCTTCACGGCGACGTCCTCGCGGACGGCACCTTCGCATCCACGGTGACGTTCCCCGTGCCGGCGGGGATCGCGTGGACGCTTGGAGCGCTCCTCCCGGAGCGGGCCGCCGAGCTGGTCTGGCTGTTCGGGAACCGCCTGGCCCTCGGGATCGCGGCCTTCGGAGTGGCGGCCACCGCCGGGCTCCTGGCTGCGGACGACCGGCGCACCCACGCCCGACGGCTCGCGCTGGCGCTCCTCCTGCTGTCGCCGACCGCCGTGGTCTGGTCCGCCACCGGCTTCGCCGTCACCCCAGCCCTCGCGGCCGGCTCCCTCGGACTCGTCCTCGCGGCCGCCGGCCGGCCGTTCGCGGCCCTCGCATGGGCAGCCCTCGCGACCGGGGTCCGCCCCGAGGGGCTCGCGCTGCTCGTGGGGCTCCCGGTGCTCGGGCTGGCCTTCACCGACCGCGGCGCGCTGCGCAAGGACCTCCCTCTCCTCCCGCTGGGACTGGGGGTGGCGGCGGTCCAGTGGCTCGCCCTGAGCGCGAAGCGCCACGGCCTGCCCATCGGACACCGCCTGGAGCTCTACTGGGACAACCTGGAGCTGATCCCCCTCGGCGGCCCGCTGTTCCAGTGGCCCGTGCTCGCCCTGGCGATCGCGGTCGTCGTCGTCGCCCGCCCTCCCGCGCTCCGTCCCGTCCGGCTCGTCGCTTGGGGCCTCGCCCTCGTCGCGTGCGCGGGGCAGCTGCCGGCCATCATGGACACGGGCGCGCGCCACTTCCTCCCCCCGACCCTGCTCCTGGTGCCCTGCGTGGCGGCGGCGCTGGCCCAGGCGATCCCCCCGTCGCCGCCCGTCCATCGTGCGCTGGCGGCGTGCTGCGCTCTCCTCCTGCTGGGCCTCGGCTTCGGCGGGCACCTGGACTGGGCGCACCGGTATCGCGCGGACGAGCCCCTGTATCCCCGGTGGGTGCGCCTGGCGGACGCGGGGGAGAGCGGCAGCTTCGAGGAGGTGCTCGATCCCGACTGCTTCGTCTACCTGCCCGACGGCGAGCGGAGCTGGCCGGGCGCCCGGGACGTGTTCGACGTGGGCAACGTCCAGATGGCGCGCTGGGAGATGCAGGGCATCGTCGACGGGGGAGGCACCGCCTGCGTGCAGTGGGCGTCCCGGCCGTGGGTGCGCTTCACGGGGGACGCCCAGCTGGAGTACCTCGACCGGGCGGTGCGGGTGCTGGGCCTCGTCCCGGTCGGTTGGATCGAGGACCCGCCTGACGACTCGGGGCGTTGGATCCTCTTCGAAGGCCGCCTCTGATGCTCCCCCCGCCCTACCTCGCAGCGCTCTGGGCGGCGACGGCAGCGGTCGCGGTGACCGGGTTCGCGCTCCGGGGAGGGCGCCTGCCGGACGGCCGACGGCTCGCCGCCCTCGCCGGGAGCGCGGTCGTGGTGGGCCTGGTCGCGTGGCCGTGGTCGCGCAACACGTTCGGCGGCCAGACCGACTTCCTCATCCAGACGCTGGTAGGGGAGGTGCCCCTCGACGGGACCCGGTCGCGGACGATCGTCCCGCCCGCGATGGAGCTGCTCGCCGCGGCGCTCGGGATGCTGCCGGGGGATGACCCGCGCATCCTGCTCCTCCCCGCGGTCCTCGCGGGCGGCGTCGCCGTGTTCGGCTTCACCCTCGCCGCGCGGTCGGCGACCGGACTCCTGGCGCCCGCGCTCGTCGTCGGTGCCTTGTTCGCCCTCGACCCCGAGCGGCTCGTCTGGAGCCACGCCGCGTACCACGTGATCCACCCGACGGCCTGCGTCGCGGTGGCCGCGGCGCTCCTGGCGGAGGGCGCGCGCCGGGACCGGGACACGCTCGCGGTGGCCGCCGGCTTGTGGCTCGGGCTGGCGGTGGTGATCCGCCTGGACGTGGCCACCGCCGCCGCGCCGCTGGTCGCCTGGGCCCTCGTCCTGCCTGGTCCCTCGGCGCGCCGGGTGCGACACGCGGCCCTCCTCGTCGTCGGCGCCGTGGTCGGAGCCGGGCCGTCGTTCCTGCCCGGGTCCACGGACGCCGTCGCGACCGCCGGCTGGCATGTCTCCGAGGTCGGGCCCGCGCTCGTCTCGGCGCTCGGGGCGTCCGAGATGGGCTGGCCGTGGCTGCACCCCGTCGTGCTCGTCGTGCTCGTCGCTCTCCTCGCACGCGTCGAGCGAGGGGCCCGCCTCCGCTTCGGGCTCGTCGTCCTGGCCCTCGTCGTCGCCTGGGGCGCCCTGGCCACCTTCGGGGACTTCGGTGCGCGCCACACCCTCCCGCTGCGGGGGTTCCTGCTCCTGGGGCTCAGCGTCGTCCTCGCGAAGACCTCCGCCCTCGAGCTCCGCGCCGGGGCGGTCCTCCTGGGGGTCGCGGCCCTCGTCGCCTCGGTCCCCTTGGGGCTCGCCTACTACGCCCCGCCGGCCCTCAGCGACGCCCCGCCGTCCTGGGCCACGTCGGACGACGCGGCGCCCATCGCGGACCTGGTCTCCGCCGGCTGCGGCTTCGTGGCCCAGAACGACGAGTACTTCGCCGGTTGGGAGTCCGTCGACCAGCTCGACCTCCTCGACCTGCTGGACCCGGACCTCGCCCTCGCCGCCTGGGAGCGACACGACGGCTGCATCGTCTGGATCCGCGACGACGACGACGCCCGCTGGGACGAGTCCGTGCGCCTCTCGCGCTCCCGGCGCCTGAGGCGCCAATGGCGCTGGACGTCTGCCGGGGTGGGCCGTACGCCGTTTGGGGGCTGGTACGCCGCCTGGCGCCTGGCGGGAGACTCCGATCCGCAAGCCGGGCGCGCCACGTTCCGCGGGATGCGGGCCTTCGGGGAGGCCGTGGGCCTCGTGGGCGGGCCGCGCGCCGACTGCATGGCCTGGGCGGCGGGGACGTGCCGGTTCGTGGAGCGGTGCACCGGGGAGGCGGACCCCGAGTTCGCGCGAGGTGACGCCTGCATGCAGATCCTGCGGGGGAGCTGCCTCAGCGCCCCACCGCGCCCGGAGGACACCACGGAGTGCCGCCGCCTGGGGGCCGAGGGGTGCGCCGATCGGGGGACAGCGAAGCGCTGCTGGGACCTCGCTGAGCGCTTCTGACCGGGCCGGGTGGCCTGGCGCTCTTGCCCCTGGCTCCTAGCGTCCGGCGAGCCAGCCTTCGAAGGAGCCGCCAGCGGCGCGGAAGTCCGCCACGAGGGCTTCCCAGGCGGCCTCCTCCGCCTCGGTCCGCGCTCCCGGGTCCGCGCAGAGCCTCAGGCCGTCGTGCAGCGGTGGCTCGTCGGCGGCGGGGGGGTGGACCGAGAAGTTCGTCGGGGGGAAGCCGGTGTCCTGGCGCGCGGTCCCGCCGTAGAGGAGGTGGGTCGTCTCGGGGGCCAGCGTGACGCCACGGTCGGTGAGGGTGACGCGGAGCGGAGCGGGGGTCGTCGCCCAGCTGCTGCGGATCGGGACGTCGAGGACGCCCCACGGGCTGCGACAGGCCGGGCGGTCCCCCAGGCGGCGGGAGGGGACGTCGTCACCGCAGGGGTTGGGGGTGTCGTCGTCGCCGACGGGATGGTGGGGGACCCGCCAGTTCTCGGGCCCTGCGGACGCGAGGAGGAGCTCGTCGACACGGCACAGGCGTCGCCCGGTGCGCGCGAGGGCGGCGGTGAGGGCCGGGAGGTGGCGCGCCGAGAGGCCATCCGACGGCCACGGCGCTCCCTCGATCGCGGGAAACGGCAAGCGCGCGACGCAGACGTCGCCGAGGGTGAAGGGCCCCTCGCGGATGGTCAGCGTCTGCCAGGCGCCCTCTGGCAGGAACTTGGCGTCGGCTTCGCCGAGGACGTAGTCCCCGCCGGGCACTGCGACCATCTCACTCGGGCAGGCGAACGAGGCTGCGGGGTCCCGGTCCGGGGCGTCGGGAGAGGCAGCCCGGTAGCGCGCGGCGAGGTCCGGTGCGCGCTCGTCGGTCACGGGACGGGCCCAGGACCGCGCGATCTCCGGCCGGCCGAACACGAGGTTGCTGCCGGCGTCGCTCGACACGACCCACTCGTCGTGGCCGTCGCCGTCGATGTCGCAGACGGCGAGGCCCTGGAACAGGCCGAGGGGGCCGCTGAGCCAGTGCAGATCGAGGCGGTCGTCCGCGTTGGCGTACACGGCGAGGCCCTCCGAGGAGGTCGCGAGGAGATCGAGGTCCCCGTCGCCATCGACATCTGCCCACCGGACCGCCGTGCTGTTGTGGACGGGGTCGCCCGCCTCCCAGAGCGTCACGAGCTGGGCGTCCCGGACGCCAAGCACCATCTCGGGTCCGCCGGAGTGGGCGACCGCGAACTCCGGGACGCCGTCGCCGTCGAGGTCCCCCGGGGCGAGGTCGTTCGTCCCGAAGGCGAAGGACGTCTCGGCGACGGGGACGAACCGGGCGTTGTCGTCGTTGCGCAGGAGACGGTCGGGGCTGCCCTGAGGGCCCGAGTTGCCTTCGATGAGGTCGAGGTCGCCGTCGCCGTCGAAGTCGATCCACGCGACCGAGTCCGTCTCCCGATCGGACGGGATCGTCACCGAGCGCACGAAGCGGCCGTCCTGGCTGTAGTAGACGCGGTTGTCGCCGACGTTGGCGGCGGCGAGGTCGAGGTCGCCATCCCCGTCGGCGTCGCCCCAGCGGAGCGACTTCGTGTCGTCGGTCTCCTCGGCGGTCCAGATCAAGCTCGGGAGCCCGTCCACCAGACGGTACAGCCGGTTGGGCCGGTGCTCCCGCTCGGCGAGGGCCAGCTCGAGGACCCCGTCCCCGTCCATGTCTCCCCAGGCGACGCTCTGGGTCTCGTTCGGTCGCTCGGAGGCCCACAGCTCCTCGAACCCCTCTGGTGTCCACCGCGTGAGGACGGCGCCGTCGGAGAAGGCGGAGAAGATGGGATCGGCGCGCCCGTCTCCGTCGACGTCGACGCAGTCGACCTGGCTGTTCCAGTCCCACGATGGCGAGCGCGCCAGCACGACCCACTCGCTCCGGAGCTCCCGGTCCGGGGTGGCGTGGGATGCGGGCGTGGGCTCGGCGGTGGCGGACTCGGTCGCCACGGGCGCGGCCGGGGCCGGCTCGGTCGGCGGAGGCTCCGCTGCGGGAGTCGGGATCGGCGCCTCGGCCTCGGGGCTCGCGCCGCATCCTGGGGCCCCCACCGCCCCGGCGGCCCCGAGCAGCCCGAGGCAGACCACGGCAGCGCAGCGATTCTGGAACCCCATCGCGCCTTCATACCACCCGGGTCGGTACATTCGGGCGATGCCCCCCGGCGCGATGGACGAGCCGCTCCCCGAGGGTCCGTCGTCGCGGACGGGCTGGGTGATCGTGGCGCTGAGCGCCGCCCTGGTCGTTGGAGCGCTCGTGATCGGGCAGCCTGCCCCCGAGATGCCGCCCGCGACCGAGGGCGCCGCGGACGGGGAGCCCGGCTCCGAGGAAGAGGCCGCCCAGACCCCCGCGCCGGACGTCCTGGGCACCGCAACGGACGAGGAGCCCTTTGAGGAGGGGGTCGCCGACCTGACCCGTTCGCTCGACGCCGGGGATCCCGCCGACGACCCGTGCCTCGCCCCCCTGGCCCAGCTGCCAACCCCCCTCGGGGTCTCGCGGGGGCAGACCTGGCGGCAGCTCGTGGGAGCCTCGCCCGAGGACTTCCCCGGGCCAGCGGCGGTGGTCGGCGGACCGAGCCTCGGACCGGACATCGTCCTCGGCGACCCTCCGCGCTGCGGCGCGGACGCCCTCCCCTCGGCGACCGTCGTCGCCGGCCCCGAGCCCACCGTGACCGCCGCTCTGACGGCGGGCGCTTCGCTCGTCGTCGTGGATCCCGCTGAGCCGGCGATGGTCCCCGCGCTCGCCGAGGAGCTCGCCCGGCACCGCTGTCGCGCGGGCACCGTGACCGAGCTGGCCGTCGCCTCCGCGCCCGACGCCCTGCCCTCCGCCGGCCTCGCCCTCCTCGACTCGGTGGACGGCGACCTGGTCATCGCCGCCAACCGTCTCCTCCGCAGCGGCGGTCAACGGGCGCTGCTCCGGGACCCCCAGGTCTCCCCCGCGATCCTCGCCCGTCACCTCATCCATGGCGGCGGCGTCTGGTTGGAGGGTCCGCTCCCCTCCGAACACGCTGCCGTCCTCGCCTTCGCCCGCCGCCATCGGCGGCTGTTCGGTGTGTCGACGGCGCGGGTCGCCCTGGTTCACGCGAGCCGCGACGTCTCCGGTCTCGTCCGGCCCCTGGCGCGACTCGAGGCCGCGCGGGTCCAGTTCGACGTCATCCACGACCCGAGCCTCCCCGGCCGCCTCGAGCGCTACGAGCGCCGCGTCCTCTCGGACGACGTCGGCGACGCGGAGTTGGCCACGCTGGTGTCGGTCGAGCCCACGCCGCCTGGCGCTCCGCTGCTCCTCCCCCCAGTCGTCGCCGGCGACCTCCCCCCGTCCGTCTTCGTGGAGCGGCGCAAGGTCCCGGGGGACAACCTGCTCGTGCACCACTTCGTGAACCCGGGCGCGCCCATCGAGGGCGTCGTCGTCGATGTTCCCGCGTGGGTCGAAGCCCTCCCGGACGTGTGCGCGGCCCGCTGGTACGCGCCGGACACCGACGAGGTGCTCGAGCTCCCGTGCGCCTCCGGGGAGGAGCGGGTCGCTCGCGTCGCGCTGCCGCGCCTCGGCACCTGGGGGATCCTTACGACCGGCCCCGTCCTCGCCGAGACGCCCGCGCAGTCCGGTCCCATCACCCTGACGCCCGAGGATGGGATGCCCGGGTCGATGTCACTCCAGGCCCGGGTGCCCGGCTGGCCCGCCGAGGTCGGCGAGATCACCCTCTTCGTGCCCGAGACGTTCACCGCCGCGGCGAACGAGATCACCCTGGGCGCGGCCTTCGCTCCGACCTTCGAGGTGATGGAGGGAGGCACTCACCTGACCGGCACGGGGCGGGACGAGCAGGTCCAGTTGGACCTCGACGTGCGCGCGGGGACCGACACCCTCGACCTCACCCTCGCGGTGACGAACCGCAGCTCCGACCTGCTCCCCGACGTCCGCGCCCTCGTGTGCCTCGAGAGCAAGCCTGCGGGGGTGTTTCCCCGGGAGGGGCACGACCGGACCTGGACGCCGGGGCTCGGCGTGCCGCTCGCGGCCCTCCCCGAGGACGTGCGCGACCCCTTCTACCGAGAGATCGAGGCGCCCTGGTACGGGCTGACGATGGTCCAGTCCATCGACGAGCGCTGGACGATGGGCCACGCATTCGAGAGCAGCACCGTCGCCGGTGGCAACGCCGGGCGCACCCACCTCTGCCTGCATTCGCGGCCCATGTTCGGCGACCTCGCGCCCGGCGAGACGGTTGCCCGCAAGGGCCGGATCTACCTGGCTCGTGACGGGATCGACGGCGTCGCGGCGCGCTACGAGGCCGCTCCCCTCGACCCGCTCCCGCCGAGGCCGCCGGGCGTCGCGCCCTCCGTCCCCTGTCGCTGAGTCGCCGTCGGGCTCAGCGCGGTGGGGGATCGCCCTCGGGGGGCCACGGGAGGCCCTGGTCGCTCGCGATCGCTTCCAGCTGCTCGAGACCCTCGCGCGCCGCCGGATGCAGGTCGACGCGCGGTCCCTTCAGCACCTCCTCGTAGCGGTCGCGGGCGCCCCAGGCGGGGGCCAGATCGGCCGCCCGGACGCGCCCCAGCTCGCTGTGCCCGCTGTGGAGCGCGTCGAGCGCCACGTCGTCCAGCGGTTGGGCCACCTCCCGGGGGTCGCCGGGATCGAACTCCGCCGTGAGGAGATGGATCGGCGCGGCTCCCGCCCACCGGTGGACGTCCGCCAGGTCGCTGAACCTCCCCGCGCGGTCCCGCGCCCAGCTGGCTTCCGCGTCGCGGACGCCGGGCAGGTCGAGGTCGAGGTCGAGGGCCCGGGCCGCCGCGGGCGCGAGGAGGTGGGCGACGGTCCAGTTGCCGCGCGGGTTGTAGTGGCAGTAGTCGAGGAAGTAGCGGTAGCCCGTCAGCCGGTCGGGGGAGTGGGCGCGGAGGTCCTCGGCGAGGTCGACCAGCGGCGCGTCGATCGCAGCGGCGGTCTCGCGGATCTGCCCGTTGATCCGTGGCCCTCCGCGCAGGTAGTGCGTGAAGACGTGGCAACGGAGGTACTCCTCGGTCGCCTCGTCGCGCAGCCCGCCCCAGTAGAGGAGCTCCGCCGCGAGGCACCCGTTCGCGCCCACGTCTCCACTGGCCCGAGCCTGCGCCACCCAGTCGCCGATGCGCCGCCGTGTCTCCTCGGCTCCCAGCTGCGCGCCCCAGGCCCAAGCCTGCATCCGCCATCGCGCCTGCTCGTCCATCTCTCTCTCGCCGGACTCCAGCAGCGCGGCGGCCTCGTCGAAGGCGGCCTGCGCTTCCTCTTCGCGGCCGAGCCGGCGCAGGAAGGAGCCGGAGAGGAGCAAGGCGGCCTCTTGCTTCGGGTCGTCGGCGAGCAGCTCCTGGAGCCCGGTGAGGGCGCGCTCGTCGCCGTCGTAGTACCAGGCCCAGTGGGCGGTGCGGACGGCGTCCGTGTCCGCGACCTCCCCCATCCACGCCCACTCGCCCCAGGCTCCGTGCAGGCGCTCGTTGATGGGCACCGTCGCGATGAGCATCCGCGCTCCCGCGTCGGTCGCGAGGGCGTGGAACCGACGGAGCTGCCGGTCGATGCGGGCGGTGGCGAGGGCGGTGATCTCTTCCTGGTTCTCCAGCGCGTAGCCGTCGAAGAACTCTGGGACCTCCCCCGGATCCATCGGGCGCGCCCGGGCGATGAGCCGCACCAGCGCGGAGCGAGCCCGGAGCGTCTGCATCAGCTTGATGCCCTGCAGATCCTGGTTCGCCAGGTGAGCGGCGACGACGAAGTCGTGCTTCTCGTTGTTCCCCATGAGGGTGAGGAGCAGGTCGGGCTCGAGGTCGGCGAGGAGCTGCTCGAGGACCCAGCCGATCTGGGCGCTCGAGAAGCCAGTCCGCGCGAGGTTCACCACCCGAACACGCTTGTCGGGAGTCGCCCGCTGGAGGATGCGCTCGAGGATTGCCGCGGCCGTGGCGGTGCGCGGCGAGTTCCAGCCGGCGGTGGCGCTTCCCCCCACGAGCACGATCCGCAGCTCGTCGGCGGGCTTCGGAGTGGGAACCCCCATGCCGGTCCAGTCCAGCCAGTCGCCGTCGAACACGAGCCGGTCCACCCCGTCCTCGCCCCGCTGGCGCGCGGTCAGGGGCTCGGTGGGGAGCTGCTGGAAGGCGAGGTTGCTGCGCGTGTCGACCCGGCCGGGTCCCGCGGCCTCGACGAGACGGGCGCCGCCTTCGAGGAGCGCGAGCCCGAGGACCGTCGCGAGCACGCTGAACGCGAGCGTCCGCGCCAGGGAGCGGGGTCGCGGGCTCACCGCGGGTCCTCGGTGACGAAGGGGTCGAGCCAGGCGGGCAGGGAGCGACCAGCGGACTCGTACTCGGCGAGGAGCCGGCTCCACCGGGCCTGCTGCTCCGCGGTGGGGCTGCCCGGATCGCTGCACAGACGGACGCCGTCGTCGGAGAAGGGTGGGTCCTCGTGGGCGTGGGAGTGGACCGAGAAGTTGGTCGGCGGGTACCAGGTCTGCTGCTCCGCCGTGCTGCCGTAGACGAGGTAGTCCCACTCCTGGCCGTCCAAGTCGACGCCGCGAGCGGCAAGCGCCGCCACCAGGTCTGGGGGAGTGGAGGCCCAGCTGCTCTGGATCTGGAAGTCCAGGACCCCCCAGCGGCTGGCGCACCCGGGGCGGGTCCCCAGGGTCGCCGGGTGGTCATCGGTCCCACACGGATTCTGGGCGGGGTCGTCACCCGGGAGGCGGTCGCTCGGGTGGTAGGGGTGGCGCCAGTTCCAGGGGCCCGCCGCGGCGAGCATCAGCTCGTCGGCTCGACACAGACGCCTCCCGGTGCCCTTCAGCTTCTCCACGAGGACCTCGACCGTGACTCGCCGCAACCCGCCCTTCGCCCACGAGGCGCCGACTTCGCCCGGGAAGGGGACACGGGAGACGCAGAAGTCGCGGATGTCGAGGATCCCGTGCCGGATGGTGAGCATGCGCCAGGTGCCGGCCACCAGGTACGTGCTGTCCTTCTCTCCGAGGGCGTACTGGTCGCCGACGATGCCCAGCATTCCGTCGGGGCAGGGGAAGCGGGCGACGGGGAGGATGGGCTCTTCTGGCTCCTCGGGCGCCTTCGACTCCTCGGGGTCCTGGGGGTCTTCGGTCTCCTCGGCACCGTCTCCCTGCGCCGCGGCCTCGTCGCCGCCGGCCACCTCGTCGCCCGGCGGCTCCTCGTCGGCCTGCTCCTCGCTCGGCGGGGGCGCGGCAGCCGCTCGGTACTCGGCGGCCAGGGAGGGGACGGGGGTCTCGGAGACCGGCCGCGCCCAGGAGCGAGCGACCTCTGGCCGGCCGAAGACCACGTCGGTGTGTGCGTCATTGGAGACCACCCACTCGTCTGTTCCGTCCCCGTCGAGGTCGCAGATCGCGAGCCCCTTGAACAGTCCGATGCGGTCGCTGAGCCAGAACAGGGAGAAGCTCTCTCCCTCGTTCCGGTAGACGGCCACCCCCTCGGTCGACGACGTGACGAGGTCCGCGTCTCCGTCCCCGTCCACGTCGGACCACTGGATGGCCGTGCTGTTGTGGACGGGGTCGGGCGATTCCCAGAGCACGTGGAACCCGTCGCCGTCGACCCGGGCCACGTAGTCGCCCCCGCCTGCGTGCGCGAAGGCGAACTCCGGCGTCCCGTCGCCGTCCATGTCTCCCTGCGCGATGTCGTTCGTGCTCTGCCCGTACGGCGTCTCGGCCACGGGGACGAACCGCTGGTTGTCGTCGTTGCGGAGCAGACGGTCCGGCAGGCCCACCGGCCCCGAGTTGCCCTCGATGAGATCGAGGTCGCCGTCCCCGTCCATGTCGAACCAGGCGAGCGCGTCGGTCTCGAAGTCACCCTCGATGACCACCGAGCGTCCGAGGGTGCCCCCCTCGTTGTAGTAGACGCGGTTCCGCCCGACGTTGGCCACGGCGAGGTCGAGGTCGCCGTCCCCGTCGGCGTCCCCCCACTCGACCGACTTGCTGTCTTCGCCGTGGGGGGACGTCCAGGCGAGGGTGGGGACTCCGTCGACGAGCCGCCAGACACGGTTCGCCAGCTCCTCGCGCTCCGCCATCGCCAGCTCGGGGACTCCGTCGCCGTCCATGTCGCCCCAGTGGATGCCCTGGGTCTCGTTCGGGTCCGGGGACTGCCACACGAACTCGTAGCCGGATACGGTCCCCCGGAAGACGCGTGCCCCGTCGGAGAACGTCGCGAACGTCGGGTCGCCTCGGCCGTCGCCGTCGAAGTCCACGCACTCCACCTGGCCGTTGTAGCTCGCTGAGGGCCGCCGATGGACGATGGACCAGTCGCTGAGGCGCTCCTTGGCGGGGACGGCGTGGAGCGCCGGAGTCGGCTCTTCGCTGGGGCTCCGGGGCCGCAAGGTGCCGCCGGCGGGAGGGAGCCCCGGGACCTCGACAGGAGCTGCGTCCGAGGGGCTGCTCGGGGCCGCCTCCACGGGGTCGGCGGTCGGAGCGTCCGATGGGCTCTCCGCCGATGGGGTCGGAGTCCCCCTGCAGCCCGCGACCAGGAGGGTCGCCGCGAGGGCCGCCAATGGGATCCGGGGCGACATCGCGGGCTTCATACCACCCGGTACCCTGCACCAGTGACGCGACCGCCGCGCCTTGTCGTCGAGATCGCCGCGGGGCTCGCGCTCACCCTGCTCGCCGTCGTGGTGCGCTGGCCTCTAGCTCCGCTGCGTGGCCTCGACTCCGACGTCATGGGTCCGCTCCATGGCGCCCTCGCTATCCTGGGCGGCGCCTCTCCCCTCGGCGGCGGCGACGCGATCTTCGGCTACGGGCGGGAGCTGTCCTGGGTGCCGCTCGTGGCGGGCGCGGAGTCCCTGCTCGAGGTGGCGCAGCGGCGGGCGGTGCTCCAGGCGGGTGTGGTGGCCCTCGTGTTTGCGGCCGTGGTGATCGTGGCGCGGCGGCGGGCGCTTCCCGGGGCGCTCCTCGGAGCGACCGTCGCGGGCGGGATCGTGGCGTGGTCGGACGATCTGTGGCGGGTGGTGCTCGGCCAGTACCAGAGCTACCTGGGCGTGGAGTGGGGCGCGCTGCTCGTGCTCGGGGTGGTGATGCTGGTTGGGCCCTCGTCGCGGCTCGGGGCCCTGGGCGCGGTCCTCGCCGGGATCAGCCTGCCGATGATGGCGTTCCACGTCCCCCACGCGGCCGCGGTCGCCGTGGTCGTGCCCCTGCTCCTGTGGCTCGCGCCGCGTCGCCGTGACGTCCTGGGGCTGGTCGGGGTGGCGGCGCTGGTGTCCCTGCCCCACGTGGTTCGGTTGCTGAGTCCCGAGCTCGGGGGGATCGAGGGCGAGGGGGAGAGCCTGCTCGGGCGCTTCCGGCAGGTGGGGAATCAGCCCGACGTCGGGATCGTGGGGGCGGTGGGTGTGTATCTGGAGGCGACCCTCCACGGCCCGAAGCTCCTCCTGCTCCTGGCGCCGCCGGCTCTCCTCGTCCTCGCGCGGGAGCGGGGGGACCCGGCCGAGCGGGTCCTCGGGTGGCTCGCCCTGGCCGTCGTCCCCCTCGGCGCGGCGTTGGTCGTCCTCGCCCAGCACGGGCTTCCGTGGCACTGGCTGCCCTGCTTGCCCGTGGTCGCGGTGTGCGCGGGCCTCGTGATCGCTCGGGCCGGGCCTCGCTGGGGAGGAGTCGGTGTCCTGGTCCTCGCGGCGCTCGTCGTCGGGGCCGAGCAGCGGCGGGGTGGCTACCTCGACTGGCCGACCGACACGCTGGTCACGACGCGGCAGGCGGACCGCGCCGCTGCCTTGCTCTTCCCGGCGCTCGGCGTCCCCGACGTCACGGGCTACCAGGCGGAGACCCAGCTGGCGCGGCGGGGCGAGGCCTCGCTGGTGCCGGCGACGGTGTCGGCGTGGATGGCGGGGGATGCCCGCGAAGGGGTCTCGGGACGCGTCGGGATCTACCTCGAGGGGCCGACCGAGTGGGTTGCTGAGGTGGCGGCGCGGGGCTGGCCCGAGGGCGTCTCCCTGGTGGCGGCGGGGACCCACTTCGTGGTGCTCCAGGCCGACGACGCGGAGGCGGCCAGGCGCATGGGGCCGTCCGTCTGCCGCGAGGGGGAGCCGGTGCGGCCGATCCACGCTCCCGACGTGGCCCTGTTGCCGGGCGACCATCCCCGCAGCACCCCGTCGGGCCTGCATCCGTGCGCCCTCGATGGGTCGGTGCCCAAGGGTGCGCCCGTCCGGCAGGGGCCGCTCCCGACCGACTGAGGCGACGAGCGGCGGTCTTCGGGACTAGTACTCGGGCTCGGTGTACGCGAAGACGATCTGCTCGACGATGGGCCCCTGGGGGAGCATCCACTCGCGGCCGAGGGCGGCGGGATCGAGGGTCTTCGGGTCTGCGTCGAGCAGCGGACCGAGGTGCGTCGCGAGCGAGGTCGCCATCGCCCCGTAGCCCCGCCAGGTCATGTGGCAGGAGTCGAAGAACAGGTCGTTCCCCGGTAGACCGTCGGGCGCGAGGCGCTCGGCGTCACGCTCGAGGTCGGCGAGGACCACGTGGTCGTGCCGTCCGGCGACGCTGCGCACGATCTCGTTGAACGACGGACGGCACCGATTGCGGGGATGCACCTCCACGGACCGGCGGAGGAGCTGCCGGGCCCGCTCCACGTCGCCGGCCCGCGCCGCGGCGAGGCCGCTCCACCGGATCGCTTCGTCGACCCCCTCGTCGCACGAGCTGAGCGTGTCGGCGGCGCCGTCGATGCCGTCCCGCAGCTCGGTGAGCCCGCGGAGGACGCACTCTCCGAAGTGGGTGGTGAGGCGCTGCCGATCGAGCTCGGTCTCCCGCTTCAGGTGGAAGCGCGCGCGGGACGCGAGGATGGACATCGGCACAGCGTGCCCCTTGACCTGGCAGCGCTTCGCCGTGGCGAGGCTCAGGGTCCACTCGTGGGCCTCCTGGAGCATGAGGGTGGCGCCGCAGGGCTCGACCTGGGAGAGCCAGTCGGGGGCGGGCAGCTCCTCCGCGAACGCGGGCAGCTGGCCGTGGTACCAGGGGTCTTCGGCGGGGAAGGCGTGGTGGCCCTCGTCGAGTCCTTCGTAGAGCAGGTGGATCGGGAGGGTCGCCAGGACCACGGGCACGTCGGCCTCGGCGGCGGCGGTCACGATGGCTTCGAGGTTCGCCTCGTAGGCCCGGGCGACCTCGTCGATGGCGGATGCCTGGGCGGTGAACATGGTGCGCGCGGGCTCGTCGCCCGTGGCGAGGAGCTTCTCGAGGAGCCGGTATCCGCCCTGCTCCTCGAGCCACCCCCGCAGCGCGTTCGGGGGCAGCGCGCCCTCGTTGTTGCAGGTGGCGACGATGAGGGCGTCGGGGTCGTGGGTGAGGGCCTCCTCGGCGACCTGGACGACGCGGTGGGAGTTCTGCGCTCCGGCGCCGGCGTTGACCACGTCGGCGGTCGGGCCCAGCTCGCGGCGCAGCCAGGCTTCGAGGAAGGACGAGATGGTCCCGGGCTTCGGGGGGCGCCCCTGGTAGTCGTACGGGGTGCCCAGCGCCCACGAGCCGCCGACGAGGAACACGCGGGGGCCGTCGCCCGTGGCGGGGAAGGAGTCGCGGACGAAGCTCTCCGCCCCGTAGTTGGTCACCTGCCAGGCGTCGTCCCGGCGTTCCCAGATGCGCTCGGCGAGGTGGAGGACGCGGTCGTCGGGGTCGTGCGTGTCGACGACGCCCTGGTCTTCGAGCGCCTCGATGAGCCAGTTCGCGCCCGCGAAGAACGCGACGCACACGACGACGGCGAACGCGCCGAGGCGGAGCCGGGAGGGGCGACGTCCAGCGTCCTGAGGGGGCGCGCTCACGCCGGGACGATAGCGGGCGCCGCGGGACGACTCCGGACCTGCACGTGGTACCAATGGACCGGTGAAGGGGAGATCGCTTGTCGCCGCAGCCTGCGGCTCGGTCGTGCTGTGTCTGGTGGCTGGCGTGCAGCTGGCGTCGGCGCGTCTGCCCGTCTTCCAGATCGAGGATCCCGAGGCCCTGGCGGATTGGCCGTGCGTTGGCGGCGGAGGGCGGGACGGGACGTGCTCGGAACAGATAGACGTCTTCTTGGAGCGGGCGGACTACCTCGCTCCCGGTGAGGACCTGTTCGCTTGCTCTGCGCGGTTGCGTCAGTCGCTCGCGGACCAGGCGCGGTCGCGGGACGCTGGGGTCGAGCCGGACTGGCTCCCTTCCGGCTCGGACGTCCTCGGAGAGGAGATCCCGAAGGTCCTGGGAATCGGAGCGCTCCGTCACCTCGCGGGGGAGTCCTACCCAGTGGCCCGCCTCGTCGGCTCGGAAGAGACGCCCCTCGGCCGGCGGGACTTCCTGTTCATCGATGACCTTGCGGCGGGGACCGTCCCAGGAGTGCTCGCCCTCCCCCCTGCGGCGCATGCCCGCCCCCAGCTCCCCGTCGTCGTCGGCCTTCCAGGCCACGAGAGCACCGCTCAGGGGTTCCTGGACGAGTACGGTGGGCCGCTGCTCGAGCGGGGGATCGCGGTGCTGGCGGTCGGGTTCGCCGGGTACGGGGCCGACGCGGACGAGACCCTGGCCACCACCGCTCTGCTCTGTGCGGGCTCTTCCTTGCTCGCCCACCGGGTTCTGTCGGCTCATGCGGCGCTCGCCTACCTCCGCCATCGCGACATGGGCGGCCGCTTCACCGCCGTCGGCCTCATGGGGCACTCGGGCGGCGGCTCCGTCGCCTCCCTCCTCGCCTGGTACGCCGAGGGCATCGACGGCGTCGCCACCGACCATCCGAGCTTCTTCTTCGACGTAGCGCTCCCCGACGACCCCGGGGGCCCGGCGCTCCAGGTCCTCGACGAGACCCACCCCGAGCTCGCCCGCCTCGCGCTGGGGATCCGCGACCTCGAGCAGGCCCCCATCCCGGTCCACGTCGCTCCCTACGGCTACGGACTCGATCCCGCTCACCCCGCCCCCACGACCTACCCGGAGTTCTTCGCGGGGCTCCTGTTCCGTTGATGCCGCTGCCGTACGTCAGCTTCCTGGTGCTGCTGCCGGTGGCGGTCGTCCTGATGTGGCCGCTGCGCTCCGTCCTCGACCGCTACGACGGGGCACTGGCGGGCGCCGCGGCCGCCCTCGGAGGGCTCGGGCTGCTCCTGTGGCCGCTGGACCGCTACCGGCTGGAAGACCCGGCGGGGACGATGCTCCCGCTCTTCCAGGGAGAGCGAGCCCTGGACGCGGCCACGTCCCGCTTCATCTCCCCGCCGGCCATGGAGGTCCTCGCCGCCGGGCTCGGCCGGCTCGGGGTCGAGGACCCGACCGTCCTGATCGCGCCGTCGGTGATCGCGGGGGTCGTCTGGATGTGGGCGATGGCAGTCCTCGTCCGACTTCTCACCGGACGTCGGTCTCTCGCCTGGGTCTCACTGGCGCTCTTCGCGCTCGATCCCGAGCGATTGTCCTGGAGCCACGCCGCCTACCACGTGATGGTGCCGACCGCGTTCCTGGGGATCGGCATGCTCGCAAGCGCTGCGTCCTCACGAATCGAGCGGGGGCGCGTCGTCCTGCTGGTCGCGGCAGGGCTCTGGGCCGCGCTCGCGGTGTCGGTCCGTCTGGACTTCCTCGCGTACCTCCCCCTCGTCGTCGCGCTGTCCGGGACCGGAGACCGTCGCTCCCTCGTGGTCGTTCCCGGAGCGGCGCTGCTCGGGTTGGGGGTCCTGTTCGTGGGCAGCCAGCTCGGGTCCGACCTCGACGCGGCCGGCTGGAGCGTGGGCTCTGCGGCGCGCGCGTCCGCGTCCGCCTCGGCTGGTGGGGAGCTGCTCGCGCCCTGGTTTCCCGCGGTCGTCTTCGGGGTCCTGGTTCCGCTCCGGCTCATTCGCCTCGGCTGGGAGGAGCCACGGTCCGTGGATGTCGCCGCCTCGCTGCCCCGCACCCGGTGGATCGTCCTGCCGCTGCTCCTCGCGGCCCTTGGGGAGTCGACCTTCTTCGACTTCGGCGCCCGCCACCTGTTGCCAGCGCGCGGGGTCTTGGGGGTGATCCTCGCTCGCGAGCTGCTGCCGTATCGCGTCCACACCGCCCTCGCCGCGTGCGCTCTGCCCCTCTTCCTCTTCGCGGCGTACGAACGCCACGGGACCTGGTACGCGGACCCGCCGCGGGGCGAGACGCCGCCCGCGTCCCTCGCCGGAGGCATCTACTACGACGAGGGCGACATGGCCTCGCTCACCGCGGGCTGCGTCGTCGTCGCCTACAACGACGATTACTTCCCCGCGTTCGATCGGGTCCGCCGCGTCGACCACCTCACGATGCTCGATCCGGCGGTGGTGGCGGAGCTGTGGGTCGAGAGCGGGGGGTGCCTGCTGTGGATCCGCGACATGGACGACTTGCGGTGGCTCGAGAACGTCCGCCTGTCCCGCGCGCGCCGGCTGGATGCGCTGTGGGAGTGGCGGCACCTCGGCAACGGCCGGCGGGACCGGGACCAGAGCTGGTTCGGTGTGCTGCGACTCGAGGGGCACGAGCAGCCGATTACCCGCAGCCCGGTCGTCGCGTCGCTCCGGTCCGTCGCACCGGGCGCCTTCGGCGGCGTGCCCGCCGATGGGGGAAGATGAGCGGCTGTGACCGCCGAGCCCTCCCCTGCCTCCCGCGCGCGCCTCGCCGCCCTGTTCGTGGGCGCGCTGCTGGTCTACGGCTTCACCCTCCCCGCGCGCGACATCTGGGCGGAGGAGTGCTTCATGGCGCTCGATCAGCCTCCGTGGAAGGTGCTGGGTTCGTTCCTGGCGATGGAGCGGTGGGCGGGCCGGCTGCCGCTCTTCTTCTTCGCCCGCTCCTTCACGATCGAGCTCTTCGGCGCGGGGGCCTGGGGGATGCGTCTGCCGTCGCTCCTGTTCGGGGCGGCCGCGGTGCCCGCGCTGTACGGAGTCGCCCGCCGGGTCCTGGATGAGCGAGCCGCGGTGCTCGCCGCTGGGGGTCTGGGACTGCTCGCCCTCGCCGGGTACCACGCGCGCGAGTCCCTGATGTACTCGCTGAGCGTCCTGGTGGCGGTGCTGGTGTTCGACGTCGGGGTGGACCTGGCGCGGGGACGGGTCCCCCTCGTGAAGGCGGCCTGCGCGACGGGGCTGTCGTTGGTGACGAGCCTGATGTTGTTCCCGGTGGCGGCGGGCCTCGGAGTGGGTGGCGTTGCGCTCGGCTGGGGACGTGACCGCCGCGCTGCGCTCCGCCTGGCCGCGAGCCAGCTCGCCGTGTGGGCCCTCGCGGGGGCGTTCTACGGCACGGCGCTGCTGCGTCTGCGGGGCCGAGGTGGCGGGTTGCTGTCGATGGGCGGCGAGGACGGCACGGGCGAGGCGTTCACGGAGAACGATGTCCTTCCCGCGCTCGTGCGGGCGGTGGATGGGTTCGTGTTCGGTCCGAACGGGCCCATCTTCAACACGCCCCTGAGCGTGGTGCTCGGCGTGGTCGCGGGGGCCGCGGTGCTCGCGCTCTGCGTGCGGCGTCGGGGGGCGTGGAGCGTCGGGGCGCTGACGGTGGTGGGCTTCCTAGGGGGGCTCGCGCCGTTCTGGGTGCTGTCGGCGGCCTTCGGCCACGACCATCGGTTGGACACGCGGTACTTCCTGCACCTGGCGCCGGGGGTGCTCATCGCCTGGGTCGCCGCGTTGTCCGCGCTGCCCCGTCAGCTGCGCGGAGTGGGGGAAGCGCTGATGCTCGGGGCGCTGACCTGGGGGACGGTGCGGACGCAGTCGCCGCCCAACGACGGGATCGAGGACCTGCGGGAGACGATCCACAGTCGGGCGCTCGCGGGGGACCGGGCGGTGGGGGATGAAGGCTTCTTCGAGCCGGGGATCGTGTGCCTGGAGCCGGTGGAGGTCCCGCGGCCGGAGGCGGCGACCGCCGAGTTCGTCGAAGACCGGGTGTGGATCCTGCGGGACAAGGACGAGGACGACCGCTTTCCGATGTCGATGCGACGGGACATCGACCCATCCCTGCGGGATGCGGGGTTCGACCTCGCCTACGAGGAGTTCATCCGTCCGGAGCTGCACGAGGAGTTCGGGCAGATCGTGCTGGTCACGCGGTACGACCGGGGCGCCGAGCGTCGAGAGGCGCAAGAGGTGGAGCTGCGGGTGGATCTGACGGAGTGGCCGCTGACGGGGGCCATCGAGCGGGTGCGTCTCGTGCAGTTGAGCGAGTGGCCGCTCCGGTACCGGCCCTCGGAGTGGGTGGAGGTCGGGGAGGTCGACGCGGAGCGGGACGGGGACGCGTGGGTCGCGCGGTTCCGGCTGGACCCCGAGACGGTCTACGACTGGGACGTCGTGCCGCGAGGCCTGTGGGTGCCGGGCGTCGGCGAGTGGCCGGGCCCGCTGGCGCAGGTGCCGTTCACGGTCTACGCCCTGGACGCCGCGCGCCCCGCCATCCTGGCGCGTCCTCCGATCCACCTGGACCCCGTGGTGGCGGTGGGGGCGCTGTACGCGGTGATCGGCTGGCTCGTGCTGACGGTGGCGGGGGTCGCGCTGTCCGCGGTGCTGGCGCTCGAGGGGAGGGGGCGCTGAGGGGGAGGGCAGGTTGGCCCGGGCGGGGTCAGCGGTGCCCCATCTGGGATGCCTCCGATCCCGGGGCTGAGGGGTCGGAGCCCGCGGGGAGACGCAGCGCCGCGTCAGTGGCGGCAAAGACGATCTGCTCGACAGCGTCGCCGGTCGGGAGGCCCCACGAGACGCCCAGGGCCTCGGAGTCCAGGGAAGACGGGTCTGCACCCAACATGGGCCCCAGGGTCCGGGCGAGGGACCCAGACATGGCCCCGTACCCTCGCCAGTTCATGTGGCAGGAGTCGAGGAAGAGATCGTCGTCTGGGATTCCGTCCGCGGCCAGCCGCTCGCCGGCATTCTCCAGGTCCGCCAGGATCACGTGATCGTGGCGGGCCGCGACCTCCCGCACGATCCGATTGAACGAGGGGCGGCAGCGGTTGCGGGGGTTCAGCTCGACAGAGGTCCGAAGGACCTCACGAGCTCGGGTCGGCTGTCCGTCCATGGCCAACGCGATGCCGGTCCACCTCAGTGCTTCGTCGAGCCGGTCCTCGCATTGACTCAGGCTGCCGATCGCAACCTCGAGCCGACCGTCTCGCAGTTCGGTGAGTCCTCCCATCACACAGCTGCCGAAGTGCCTCTCCAGGACCCGACGGTCGTCTGCGGTGTCTCGTCTCAGTTGGAATCGCGCGCGTGCCTCGAGCTCGGACTTCGGCCCCAGGGAGAACTCGTCGGTGCACTTGCCAATCAGGGCGAGGCTGAGCTCCCACTCCTTCGCCTCTTGAAGCATCAAGCCTGCGAGGCAGGGGTTCACTTGCTTGACCCAGGGCGGCTCGGGGAGTGGCGGGTTCGATCGAGCCTGCGCGTCCCCCTCCGCCTGTTCATCGGGGTTGTCGGCCTGCGCCCCGCTCAGGGCCTCGAGCATCAGATGTTGGGGAAGGGTGGCGAGCACCAGGGGGACGTTCGCCCCCTTCGTGGACGCGGCGATCGCTTCGAGGTTGGCCTCGAATGCCGCCGCCACCTGATCTCCCTCCGCGTCCTGCGCGGTGAACATCGTGCGCTCCGGCCCCGTCTCCGACTTGAGGAGCTTCTCGAGCAGCCGGTAGCCGCCCTGCTCGTTCAGCCACCCTTCGAGCCACGCATGGCTCGAGAGGCCTTCGTTGTTGCAGGTCGCTACGACCAGGACGTCGGGGTGGTGGCCCACGATCTCTTCGACGACCTGGGCGACCCGCTGGGAGTTCTGTCCCCCGGCCCCGGCGTTGATCACCTCGGCGCCCGGCCCCAGCTCCGCGCGGAGCCAAGCCTCGAGGAATGAGTGCATCGAGCCCGGGTACGGAAAGTCGCCCTGATAGGAGTACGGAGACCCGAGGGCCCAGGAGCCACCGGTGATGAACACCCGCGGCCCGTCGCGGGGCACGCTGAACGAGTCCTGGACGAAGTGCTCGGAGCCGTAGGTGGTGGTGACCCAGCGGTCGCCGTCCCGCTCCCAGATGCGCTCAGTCAGGTGCTGGACCTGGTCGTCCGGGTCGTGCGTGTCGACCAGCCCCTGGTCCTCGAGCGCTTCGATGAGCCAGTTCAGGCCTGCGAAGAATCCAATGCAGACAATCGCCGAGTAGGCCAGGTATCGAGGCCGGAGTCCCCCCCCGGCGGCTTGGCGATCTCCGTCACGGAGGCGAACAATAGCGCCCCGGGTGAGAGCGGCGTCGGCCTGGGGGGTCACGGCCCGTCGTCGAGACGAATCTTCCCGTCGGAGTAGGCGAAGACGATCTGATCGACGGCGTCACCTCGTGGAAGCCCCCACGAGACCCCGAGCGCTTCGGGGTCCAGGGACGCCGGGTCTGCCCCGAGCATTGGGCCGAGGGTGACGGCGAGTGACTTCGCCATGGAGCCGTAGCCGCGCCAGTTCATGTGACAGGAGTCGAGAAAGAGTTCATGGCCCGGGAGGCCGTTGGGGGCCAATTGCTCGGCGGCGTATTCCAAATCGGCCAGGGTCACGTGGGAGTGACGGGCGGCGACCTCACGAGCGATCTGGTTGAAAGAAGGGCGGCAGCGGTTGCGCGGGTTCAGCTCCACACTGTGGCGGAGGAGTTCGCGGGCCCGCGCCAGGTCCCCCGTCGCTCCGTGGGCGATCCCGTTCCACCGTAGGGCCTCGTCGATCCGGCCTTCACATGCGCTGAGGGTGCGGATCGCCGCCTCGGGCTTGTCATCGCGGAGTTCTCTCATCCCCTGTGCCACGCACGGACCGTAGAAGGCGCCGAGGACGCGACGGTCGTCGTCCGTGCCCCGTCCCAGGTGCATGCGAGCGCGCGCCACCTCGACGGACTTCGGTCCCAGGGAGTGCTCGGTCAGACACCACTTGGTCATCGCGAGGCTCAGCTCCCACTCCCCAGCCTCCAGGAGTGCGAGGACCGCAAGGCAGGGGTTCACCTGCTCGATCCATGAGGGTTCGGGGAGAGAACCCTGGTACGTCGGCTCGATGGTCCAGTAGTCAGCGCTGCGATCGGCCTCTGGGTCCTGTCCGTCGTCGAGGCCTTGGTACAGAAGGTGTTGAGGGAGGGTCGCCAGGACCAGGGGAACCTGTGCCTCGCGCGACGCCGTAGCGATGGCCTCTAGGTTGGCCTCATAGGCTGCCGCGACCCGATCGATCTCCTTGGCCTGGGCCGTGAACACGGTCCGCGCCGGCTCTTCGTTCGACGCGAGGATCCTCTCGAGAAGGCGGTAGCCGCCCTGCTCCTTCAACCAGCCCTGCAGCCGCGCCGGGGTCAATGCACCTTCGTTGTTGCACGTGGCCACGACGAGGATGTCGGGGGAGTGAGCCACTGCCTCTTGGACGACCTGGACGACGCGGTGGGAGTCCTGTCCTCCGGCGGCTGCGTTCACGAGCTCGGCGCCGGGGCCGAGCTCCGCGCGTAGCCAGGCCTCGAGGAACGAGTGCATCGATCCAGGTGCTGGTGGCGAGCCCTGGTAGGAGTACGGAGTCCCGAGGGCCCAGGAGCCGCCGGTGAGGAAGACCCGGGGCCCGGTCCGGTCCACCGCGAACGAGTCCTGGACGAAGTGCTCGGACCCGTAGGTGGTCGTGACCCAGCGGTCCCCGCGACGCTCCCAGATGCGTTCCGTCAGGTGCTGGACTTGATCGTCCGGGTCGTGCGTGTCCACGACGCCCCGGTCCTCGAGGGACTCGATCGCCCAGTTGAGAAGCGCGAAGAAGCCGACGCAGACGATGGCGGAGTAGAGGACGTAGCGGAGCTTGAAGGAGCGCTGAGCAGGCGGGGAGTCGTTCACTGGGGGAGACTAGCCGAGGGACGTCCCCTGGCCGCAGCCCGGGCTCCCCACCGGCGGCCCTCCCCCGACCAGCCCCTACGCGTCCAGCAGCCCCCGCCGCTTCCGGTCCGTCGGGCGCCACTCGGTCACCGGGTCCCGCGGGAAGACGGGGTCGTTGAAGTCCACCTGGTGCATCGTGTCGAAGTCGGTGACGCCCTGGGTGCGGGCGTAGATCGTCTTGCGGTTCATCGCCGCGAAGTACAGGCGGAACGGGAACAGCGACTTCACCACGACCATGTCCGCCTTCCACGGCTCCAGCCCCATGCTCCGGTAGAACGTCGGCTGCATGGCCATCGCCGGCCCCTCCGTCACCACCAGCTTCACGTGGTCCAGGTCGATGGCGACCGTCCGCCCGATGCCCGTGTTGCTCTCCGAGCTCAGCATCGAGCCCTTCACCCGCAGCGGCGTGTTCATGGCCGGGTGCAGCTTGCCGCCCACCGCGATGTCCACGTCCTCGCCCTTGCTCTTGCCGAACAGGGCGCCCACCACCTCCGCGTCCCGGATGGGCACGTACGACGTCAGGCCCTGCCCCTGCTTCAGAATCACGTCGAGCAGCCGCGTGTTCTCCCCCGCCGCGCCGCACCCCACGATGTCCGAGGCATCGCACACGCAGACCGTGCCCACCTTCCGCCGCAGCTTTGCCGCGTGGACCATCTGGATCGCCTCGTGCGCGTCCGGGAACGCAGGCGGCTGCTTGTGGCGCACCTCCCACAGCTTCTCCGCCAGCTCATCCGCGATCTGCTCCGCCAACTCCGGCGCGTTGTCCGTCACCACGTGCGCCGCCCAGCCCAGGTCCGGCGAGTCGTTCCACAGGTGCGCGTTGAACATGGACACGTAGAGGACCCGCGGGTCCTTCTCCGCCTTCTTCATCCAGCGGTAGATGGGCCGCATCGTGGGCAGGAAGTCGATGGTCGTGCCGCCGCCGCACACCAGCGGCAGCGAGCGCCACGCCGACGTCGGCTTGATCTCCCCCAGCACCGTCCGCACGAGCATGTCCCCCGTGCGGAACCCCGTGCGCGCGTGGTCCCGGTGGGGGTTCGTGCGGTACGCGCCGAGCACGTCCACGTGGTTCACGAAGCGCCCGTGCAGCTGCGCGTGCAGGTCCAGCGACACCCCGACCTTCGCGTGGGGCACCGTCTCCCGCACCACCTGCACGAAGTCCGCCTCGGGGTCGTCCGTCCCGTCCGCGATCATCGCGCCGTGCATCGATAGGAACACGCCGTCGAGCGGTCCCGCCTCCCGCAGCATCGTCGCGAGCTTCGTCTTGAAGAACTCGATGCACGCGACCGACAGCGGCCCTCCGGGGATCGCCCACGCGCCGAACAGCGGCACCGCTTCGACGCGCCCCTTGCCGACCTTGCGTACCGACTCCACGAACCCGCTCAGCTCGGCGTTCTTGAGGAAGTCGTCGACCTCCTGGCCCCCGCGGCTGCAGCGCTGGTGCAGCTCCGCGCCCTCGTGGAACGCGCAGCGGGCGAAGTCCTCGACCTCCGTGCGCACCGGCGAGAACGCGTTCCCCTCCTGGGAGACGCGGACGTAGGCGATGCGCTTCATGCGCGCGCCCCGGGCAGCTTGCTCGCCACCTTGTCCCAGACCTCCATCGCCTGGTCGCCGTACTTGCCGATGAGCTTCATCACCATGCCGTCGTCGTCGCCCTGGCCGAGGTTCGTCAGGTCCGGCTGCGACCCCTCGGGCGAGTACATCGACTCCATCACCTTGCCCACGCTGTGCTGCACGAGCCCGCGGATGGGCACCTTCGCCATCATCCCGTACATGGCGGCCTCGCCCTCCTTGGCGAGCTCCGGGTGCGCTTCGACGTGGGCCGCGCACTCGGCCAGGTCCGCGAGGTAGGCGTCCGCGGAGTCCCAGTTGTTCGCGTTCACGGTGAGGTGGACCGACTCGGGGCCCTGCTGGCGGTCGGCGCCCCAGCCCTTCTCGGCCATGAGGTCGGCGATGGCGAACACGCTGATGCCGGGCTTCGCGGCGGCCCAGGTGATGGCCGTCATGTGGAACTCCCCGAGGAGCGTCAGCTGGGGGATGGCCTCGATGCCGGCGCGCAGCTTCTTCGTCGTGTCGAGCGCCTTCTTCGCGAGATCGAGGTATCCGGACTCGCCGAGGGCCTGCATGGTCGCCCAGGCCGCCGCGATGGGGCCGCCGGGGCGCGTCCCGGGCATGGACGGCGAGGCGTAGATGCCGCCGGGCCAGTCGGTCGAGATGAAGAACTGGTGCCGCAGGTAGCTCATGTCCCGGTAGACGATGACGCTCGCGCCCTTGCTCGCGTACCCGTACTTGTGGAGGTCCGCGGAGATGGACGTGACGCCGGGGACCCGGAAGTCCCACAGCGGCAGCGGGTGCCCGAGCTTCTCGAGCCACGGGAGCATGAACCCGCCGAAGCAGCCGTCCACGTGGAACGGGATCTTCTTCTTCTCCGCGATGCGGCCGAGCTCCTCGATGGGGTCGATCGTCACGTGCACGTACTGGGGCGCGGACGCGGCGATGAGGATCGTGTTGCGGTCGATGGCCTTCTCCATCGCCTTCACGTTCGCGCGGTAGTCGGGGCCCACGTCCACGTAGCGCGGCTTCACGTCGAAGTAGTGGGCGGCCTTGTCGAAGGCGACGTGGATGGTCTTCGGAAGGACCATGTTGGGCCGACGGATCCACGGCTTGAGCTTGCGCGCCCGGTCCCGCGCGGCCTTCACCGCCATGAGCAGCGACTCGGTGCCGCCCGACGTCATCGTGCCCACCGCGTCCTTCGGGGCGTTGAGCATCCCCGCCGCCATCTGCACCACCTCGCTCTCCATGCGCTTGAGCGACTTGAACGCCATGGGGTTCAGGCCGTTCTCGGAGAAGTAGAGGTTGTGGGCCTGCTTGAGGAAGTCCGTGTGCTCCTCGCCCGTGTAGTAGACGAGGCTCCAGGTCTTGCCGTTCTTGTAGTCCGCGTCGTGGGCGCGGAAGGAGCCCATGTCGGAGAGGACGTCGTCGTAGCTGCGGCCCTGGGCGGGGATGGTCGTGCGGGTCATCGGTCTGCCTTCGTTCGTGGTGCGGGGCGTTCGCTCCCCGTCTGTCCAGACGGAAGAGCCGGGTTGCGCCCGCCGCTCTTCCCTCGTAGCGTGGCGAACAATACGAGCAATTACTCGCATTGTGTATTCGCGTTCCGGAGAAGATCTCGTGCGACCCCAAGAGTCTGTACTCCCTAGGAAAATCCCGACACAGAAGCGGTCGATCGCCATGTTCGAGGCGCTGATCGAAGCAACTGCTCGCATTTTGCGGACCGAGGGGGCCGAGGCGGTCAGCACGAACCGGGTGGCGGAGGTGGCCGGGGTCTCGGTGGGCTCGCTCTACCAGTACTTCCCGGGCAAGGACGCGCTGATGTACGCGGTGCTGGAGCGCAACGAGCGGGCGCAGCTGGAGCAGATGCGGGAGGCCCTGAAGCCGCCGCTCGACGGGCCGCTGACGGAGCTCGTGCGGCGGGTGGTGTCGGCGCTGCTCCAGTTCCACCGGGACGACCCTCAGCTCACCCGTGTGCTCCTCGAACAGCGGCGCCGCCTCATCGACATCCGCCCGCTCGTGGAGCTCGAGGTGTCCTTCAACGCAGTGATCGAGCTGGCCCTGCGCGCCCGCGCCGACGAGCTGCGCGACCTGCCCATGGACATCGCCCCCTTCATCATCCAGCGCGCCGTCGACGCCCTCTCCTTCGAGACCGTCGTCCGCCGCCCGGAGCTCCTGAACGACCCGCGGTTCCCCGAAGAGGTCGCCCAGCTCCTGCTGCGGTACGTCGGGGTGGTGGAGGAGTAGCCCGCCTCGTCACCGCGCTCCGCGCTTGTCCCTCTTCAGCCCCGCGCCACGCCGGTCCTGGTCCACCTGCCACTTCGCGTGCTTCTTGCGGCGGTTCGCCTGGTGCTTCTTCGTCTTCGTGGCGAGGACCGGGTCGTTGGCCGGGGTCAGGAGGAAGCCCTCGTCCCGCGGCCGGTCGTACTGCTGGTACCGCGACCGCACGAGGATGGGATACAGCGTGTGGTCGACGTACTTCGTGGGGTCGTCCGTGTAGGGCTCCCGGTCGGCTCCCACGATGAGCTGCACTGTCCCGGAGCCCCGCTCGGCCACCGCGACGAGCTCGTGGGTGCCCTCAGCAACGTCCACGGTCGCCCCATCCGCGAGCGCCTGGCCCGCAAACGTCGCGCGGCCGTCCCAGTCGCCGGTGAAGCGCACGGTGTAGGGGCCCGGCTCCACGATCTCGATGGACGAGACCTTCCTCTCGCCGGCGACCGCCGGCACCCGCCCCCCGCGCAGGTGCAGGTTCGGCCGGTACGGCACGAAGTGGCGCCAGAGCCAGCCGCGCTCGGGCGGGGTGAGGAAGCCGTCCCGCGTCATGTAGTCCCGGATGAAGAAGAGGGGCTTCCGCTCGCGCACCAGCTGCACGAAGGCCGTCCCGCCGAGGCGCTTCCGCAGCCGCGTGCGGTTCTGCACCGTGCCGAAGAAGGTGGTTTCCCGGTAGCCGGGGATCAGCCCGATGCTGTCCCAGTACGCCACCGGCTCCGGGAAGGCTTCCTCCACGTCCCGGGCGAGCTGGAGCTGATTCGCGTTGTCCGTGGCGATCGCGGCGGCGTAGTGCGGGCGTGCCTTGTGGATCGCGAACCCGAGGAAGCTCGCCGTGAGCACGACCGTCAGGATCGCCGCTCCCCGAGGGCCGAAGCCGCGTGCGGCGGCGACGGCGGGCACGGCGATGCCGGCGCCACCGAGGATCGCCAGGTACGGCTCGAACGACGCGATGAAGTACATGTAGAAGCCGCGGTGGACGAACACGGTGCTGCCCATGACGAGGCAGACCGCGGCGATGGCCAGGGGCAGGCCGGACGCACGCGCGCGGGTGACGGCGACGAGGAGCCCGGCGGGGAGCGCCACGTAGAGCATGGGCCCACGCGCCGCGGCGCGGCTCCACCACTCCAGCTTCTGGGAGAGGGGGCGGGGCTCGCTGAAGGCGTTCGCTGCCGCCTGGGACAGGTTCGACGAGACCATCTCGTCCTGGGCGTTCAGCGCCGCGAGCAGCCCGTACCAGGCGGCCATGAGCGCGAGGGTGACCCCGCCGGCGACAAGCGGCATGCGAAGGCGCAGCGGGATCTGGCGCAGGAGCACGAGGACGAGCCAGCCCGCGCCGATCGCGGCGGCGTTGTAGACCGACTTCTGCGAGAAGAGGCCGGCCACGGCGACGCCGATCCCCACGAGGACGGCGTCCCGGGTGGACTGCTCGGCCCGCCAGAGGCGGTCGATCACGAACAGGGTGACCGGCAGGACGAAGGTGTCCGTGCGGACTTCGAAGCCGTGCGCCTGCCAGGACATGGACGTCGTCAGGAGCAGCATCGCGACGAGGCCGGTGCCCCGCTCGATGCGGTCGCCGAGGCGCCAGACGAGGGCGAGGGTCGCGGCCGAGGCGGCGGCGGCGACGAAGCGCGCGGCGAGCAGAACCGCGTCGGGCGACGGCAGGGACAGCAGCGGCGTCAGCAGGAGCCACAGGAGGCCCGGGCGCCCCGGGTGGCTGAAGTCGCCGAGCCCGAAGTCCGAGACGTGCCGGAGGACGTTGGCCTCGTCGCAGTGGAAGGCTGCGTGCCGCGCCAGGGGCAGCATGACGGCGACGCACGCGAGGAAGGTCAGGACCCCGACGACCGTATAGGCGCGGGACGGCGGACTCGCGGAGGGCAGCGCGCCGTCGGGCGGCGATGGCGGGGACGCCGGAGCGGTCATGGGAGGGAGTCGTATCACGCGGGACCTCCCCCGCTCGCTCGCGGGTTACGGTACGAACCGCCGCCGGCCGCGCTGACGGCACCCCGGAGCCCCCGCCATGTCCCGCCTCACCGCCCTCGTCGAAGCCGCGTACGCCGCCGGCGCCTCCGACCTGCACATCGAGGCAGGCCTGCCGCCCGCGTTCCGGGTCCACGGCCGGCTCGCCGTCCAGCCCGGCCCTCTGTCGGCCGCCGACACCCGCGCCATGGCCCGCTCGGTCGCCGGTGAGGGTGGCTGGGAGCGCTTCGTCGCCGAGCGCTCCCTCGATCTGTCCCGCGCCATCGCCGGCGTCCGCTGCCGCATCAATGTCCTGCACACCCGGCGCGGCGTCGGCCTCGCCGTCCGCCTCCTGCGCCCCGGCGTCCCGACACTGGCCGAGCTGAACCTCCACCCGGACCTCGAAGAGCTCTCCGCCCTGTCCGACGGCCTCGTCCTCGTCAGCGGGCCCACCGGCTCGGGCAAGTCGTCGACCATCGCCGCCCTCGTGCAGGCCATCAACGTCGCCCGCGCCTGCCACGTCCTCACCCTCGAGGAGCCCGTGGAGCACTACTACACGCCGTCCCGCGCCTTCATCCGCCAGCGCGAGGTCGGCTCGGACACGCCCAGCTACGAGCAAGGCCTCCTCGACGCGCTGCGCGAGGACCCCGACGTCGTCGTGGTCGGCGAGATGCGACGCCGCGAGACGATGCGCCTCACCCTCGACGTCGCCGAGACCGGCCACCTGGTCTTCGCCACCGTCCACTCCGCGACCGTGGCCGAGGCGCTGCACCGCGTCGTCGCCGCCTTCCCCTCGGAGATCCAGGACGGCGTCCGCGCCCAGCTCGCCGGCACCCTGCGCGCCGTCGTCTGCCAGCACCTCACCGCGCGCGACGACCTGGGGATCCGTGTCCCCGAGTGCGCGATCCTCCGCGTCGACGACGCAGCTCGGAACGTCATCCGGTCCGGCGACCTCGAGCGCGTCACCTCCGTCATGGAGACCGGCGCGAACTCCGGCAGCTACACCCGCGCTCGCTACCAGCGCTGGCTCGCGGCGCGGACCCGCTTCCACGTCCCGAATCGCACCGCCCCCGGTGGTCCGGCGCTGGACGAGGCTCCTGCCGCCCCCGCGCCGAGCCTGCCCCCGGTCTCCCGCCGGACGGCCCCGCCGAAGCGATCCGCCCTGGACCGCGCGCTCTCCCGCACGGACGACGAAGCTGGCGTCTACGTCCTCGACGACTCCGAGGAGGACGCCGCTTCGATCCTCTCCAACCTCCTCAAGGGCACCGAGAAGTGAAGTCCATCCTCGTCCACGGGGGCGCCGGGGCCATGCGCGGCATGACCTCCGAGCGTGAGCAGCGCTACCGCGATGGGTTGCGCACCGCCGCCGACGCAGGTGCGGCCGTGCTCCGCGCGGGAGGGACCGCCCTGGACGCCGCCATCGCGGCCGTCGTCTCCATGGAGGACAGCGGGACCTTCAACGCGGGCCTCGGCGCCTGCCTCACCTCGTCCGGCACCGTGGAGATGGACGCCGCCGTGATGCGCGGCTCCGACCGGGGGATCGGCGCCGTCGCCTGTGTGCGCGACGTGGCCAACCCCGTGCACCTCGCCCGCGCCGTCATGGACCACACGCCCCACTGCCTGCTCGTGGGCGACGGCGCCCTGGCCCTCGCCGCTTCCCAGTCCCTCTCCCTCCGCGAAGACTTCCCGCCCGCCTCCCGGCTCGCCGAGTGGGAGCGCAAGAAGGCGCGCCTCGAAGCCCGCACCGCCGGCAAGTCCCTCGAGCAGGGCCTCGCCGAGCTCGGCGGCGTCCTCGGAGACCAGGAGGACGACCCCGCCGCATCCCGCGACCTCGCCCTCTCCCACGACCCCGTCGGCGACAACCACGACACCGTCGGCGCCGTCGCCTGCGACGACTCCGGCGTCGCCATCGCCGTCTCCACGGGCGGGATCTGGCTCAAGATGCCCGGCCGCGTCGGCGACTCCCCCCTGCCCGGGGCCGGCTTCTGGGCTACCGCCGCTGCCTCGTGCGCCACCGGGACCGGCGAGTCGCTCATGCGGGTGATGATCGGCAAGGAGGTCACCGACGGCATCGACCGCCACGGCGACCCCCAGCGCGCCTGCGTCGACGCCGTCTCCCTCCTGGAGCAGCACTGCGGCCCGAACCAGGGCGGAGTCATCGCGGTCGCCCCGGACGGTCGCCTCGGCTGGGCCATCAACACCACCGGCATGGGCCGCGCCGCTTGGACCGAAGCGATGCCCGAACCCGCCGTCGCCGTGTGGGCCGAAGAGGACTGGGACCGTGCCCTTCAAGGGTGAGCCGACCGAGGCCCCCGCCTGGCTCCCCGAGCGCGTCCAGGCGGCCTGGAACCTCGGCGCGAAGGGGATCCGTAAGACGAAGCGCCGCGCCCAGACCGCGCGCCGCATCGACCCGGGCCGTCGCCTGGGCATGGAGTGGGAGCCCGTCGATCTGTTCACGGACGACGGCGTGGGCCTCGCCGGCTGGTGGGTCATCCCCGAGTCGCCGCGGCCCGACGGCCTCGTCGCCGTCATGCACCACCACTACGGCGGGCAGCGCGCGACGATGCTCCCGTGGATCCACCTCTTCTGGCGCCTCGGGATCCCGTCGCTCTCCTTCGACGCCCGTGGCCACGGAGACTCCCACCCCACGCCAGTCGGGCGCGGCTCCTTCCCCAAGCGCCGCGCCGACGTCCACGCTGCCATCGCAGAAGCCCGCCGCCGAGGAGCCCGTCGCATTCTCGGCTTCGGCCAGTCCCAGGGCGCTGCCACCCTCGCCATGGCCCTCGGCTCCCGAACCCCGCCCGAGCTCGTCGGGCTGATCCTGGATTCGGGCCCCGCCCCGGACATGAGCACCGCCGCCTGGGGCCTGTCGGGCAACATCCTGGGGCGCGGCAAGGACGATCTCCTCGCCCGCAGCATGCTCTCCGCCCGCATCCTCCCGGGGACCGAGCCCCACATCTATCCGCTCGTCCTGTGGTCCTCGCTGCTCCGCCTGACCCGCCAGCCGCTGCTTTGGCTCCACGGCGACGACGACGACGTCATCGAGCGCGACTGGGCGCTCACGTGGTGGCGGCCCCTGTCCCCGCTCTCCCGCTCCCGGTGGCGCTCCGTCCTCGTCCCTGGAGCCGACCACGTCCGCACCCTGCAGACCGCTCCTGACCACGTCGAAGAGGAGGTCGGGAACTTCCTGGCCCGCCTGGAGTCCTGATCGCCCCGGGCTCGCGGCCGCGCGGATCCGGTCCTACGATCGTGCGCCGCCCTCCGCGCCCAACCGCGAGGGAGACAAGGAACCTGATGACCCGCACGCGCCTCCTGTTCGTCCTCGCCGCTGGCGCGCTCCTGGCCGCGACCCCCGCCCAGGCCAAGAAGCTGCGCCTCAAGAAGGCGGACAAGGCCTTCCTGCAGGCGGACAAGCAGCTCGTGGGCGCCATGCAGCTGCGCGATCGCGGCCAGCTCGACGAGGCCTTCGGGATCGTCCGCGGCGTCCTCCAGGACGACCCCGACCTCATCCCCGCTCACCTGCTCTACCAGGAGATGGCGGCGGTGGTCCGGCGCAACGGGGGGCTCATCGAGGCCGAGTACCGCTACTTCCTCAACGAAGAGCCCGAGGACCCCTCGCGGATGATCCTCCACGCGGCGGCGACGCTGACCGCCGCCCTCACCACCCCGCGGTACCTCACGGAGGACCAGCGGGGAGCGCGCCAGGGTCGCGAGCGCATCAAGGACATCGAGCGCTCCCTGGCCGCCGCCGAGCTCAGCGATGACGCGAGCTACGCCCATCTCGTCTACTCCGAGGTGGAGCAGGTGCGGCAGCGGTACGACCAGGTCCGCTTCCGCCTGGAGCAGGCCATCGAGGCCGACCCGCTGAACCTGTCCGCCCGCGGTGACCTCGTCATCCTCCTCATCTCCCAGAACGAGGCGACCCTCGCCACCGAGCAGTGCCTCGAGCTCGTGGATCTGGCGCCCTGGCGCGCCGACCAGTGCAAGCCGATCTTCCCCACTCGCCCCGGCGACACGAAGATCGGCAGCGTCGAGGAGCGCAAGGCGGTCACGGAGCGCGTCGCCGCCATCGAGAAGGCGGCCAAGGGCGACCCGGTCATCCTCGAAGCGGTGCGCCAGTTCCACGACGGGGTCTCCGACGCCGAGGCCGAGCGCGTGGCCGGACTCCTCCGCGAGGACGACGGCTGGCGGATGCCCCTGCGGCGCAACCCGTACCTGCCTCCTCCGATGGGTGGCGAGTGGACGGAGCCCGAGATCGAGGCGATCGAGCGCCTGCTGACCATCGTCGAGGCGAACGAGGAGCCGAAGGTGCAGGTGCTGGCGCTCGACGCCCACGAGCCCGAGCTGCCCGACTCGCCCCGGGTGAAGGCCCAGTTCTATCGCCTGCTCGCGAGCGCGCTGCGCGACCCGTCCGTGAACCAGCGGGACCGCAGCCGCGCCGCACTTCTGAGCGCGCGGGAGGCGATGCCGGACGATCCGGGCCTCATGAACGAGTGGGCGTACATGTCTGCGCTGGACAAGGTGGACCTCGCCGAGGCCCTCGAGGTGTCGAACAAGTCCATCGCGATGCTGCTGGGCAACGACTTCGACCCCATCAATATCGAGCCCGGCTCCCACTACGGTGAGTGGAACGAGGCAGTCGGCGAGTCGGTGGGCGCCTACTCCGACACCCGCGGCTGGATCCTCTACCAGCTCGGTCGCTACGAGGAGGCGGTGGCGGACCTGCAGCTCGCGTCGACCCTGACGATCGACGGCACCGTGCAGGGCCACCTCGGCCGCGCCCGGTACGCGCTGGGGCAGGACGAAGGCGCGTTCCAGCACCTGCTCCGGGCACTGGCCCTGGGCACCGAGGACGAGGACGAGGTCCGCGAGCTGGCGACCCACCTGTACGGCCGCAGCCGCATCGTCCCCGGGGGGCTCGAAGCCCTCGTCCGTGAGACGCACAGCCAGATCCTCGACGAGCTCTCTCCGAAGCAGAAGAGCGGCGAGCGCCCGCCGCTGCCCACGGAGAAGGCGGCCAACGACGAGCCGTCCTTCGAGGTGTTCGGTGCGGAGAGCAAGCACCCGCTCATGGGGGAGGCCGCGCCGGCCCTCGTCCTGGAGAAGATGGGGGGCGGGGAGCTCGACCTCGCCTCCCTCGACGGGCAGATCGTCATCCTCGACTTCTGGGCCACCTGGTGCGGCCCGTGCCGCGACTCGCTTCCCATGTTCGAGGCCCTGAGCCGCGCCTTCGAGGACGAGCCCGTCACCTTCGTCATGGCGTCCGTCGACGACTCCATGGGAGAGGTCGAGGAGTTCTGGAAGGCGATCGACATGCCGGTCGAGGTGGGCCTGGTGAGCAGCGAGGCCGCCGCCGAGTTCGATGTCAGCGGCATCCCCGCACTCTTCGTCATCGGCAGCGACGGCACGGTGCTCGGCCACCACGTGGGGTACGAGGAGGGCGAGGGCGAGCAGCTCGCAGCGACGCTCGCGATCCTCACCGCGATGATCGAGGACGGCCTCGACTGAGCGCGCCTCTCGGCGCCGGCCGGGCTCAGCCCCCGGTGATCACTCCCAGAGGTAGCGACCCTCCGGGGCACCCCCGCTGAACACGTCGAAGTCGGCGTTTGTGCCCGTCGGGCTGGGGCCGCCGCCCGGCCAGTTCGGGAGGAGCGTGCCGGGGACGTCGCCGCCGCAAGAGAACCCGACGATCCCGTTGCCCGGCGTCGCCTGGTCCACGAACACCTGGAAGGTGCCGGGGTAAATGACGTGGGCCTCGAAGGCGCCCGCCGGCTCTCCCCCGGGGGCGATCCACTGCCAGTACGCGCTGAAGCGCTCGGGCTCGCGGGACACGAAGACGTCGACGGTCACGTCGCCAGGTGGGCCCTCCCACGACGGGGCGAGGACCGGGGCGTACTGGCCGAACTCGGTGGCGGTGGGGGTCGAGTCGCTGACGGCGGCCGCTCCGACGAGGAGCAGGCCGTTCCGGGTGACGGTGACGGTGTCGGTGGAGCCTCCGCACACGTCGATGGTGGGGTTGCCGAAGAACTGGGTCAGGCCGGCGCCGGGGTTGAACGTGTAGGGCGTGGCCTGGTCCTCGCCGTCGAGGTTGCCGTCGCAGTCGTTGTCGATGCCGTCGACCGGGTCCTCGGCGGCGAGCGGGCGCACACCGGGGTCGCCATCGTTGCAGTCGCCCTCGCAGTCCGTGACGAAGTCGCCGTCGTCGTCGATGGCGTCGAGCCCGGTGCCGTCATCGCCGTTGCAGTTCTGGTCGGTGCCGTCTTCGCAGACCTCGACGGCGCCGGGGAACACGGTCGCGTCCTGGTCGTCGCAGTCATCGCAGGCGAAGGCGCCGTCCTCGTCGTCGTCCTCTTCCTCGGTGGGGAGGACGCCGTCGCAGTCGTTGTCGATCCCGTCGCAGATCTCGACGTTGCCCGGGAAGGCGTTCGGGTCGTTCTCGTCGCAGTCCGGCGTCCCGTCGCACGGGCCCGCGCCGTCGCCGTCGCCGTCCTCATCCGTGGCGCCGTCGCAGTCGTTGTCGATGCTGTCGCACAGCTCGGGGGCGCCCGGGAAGACGTCGGCGGAGGCGTCGTCGCAGTCGGTGCCGGTGTCCGGCAGCAGGTCGAAGCCGAGGTCGACGAACCAGTCGGTCCCGCAGATCGGCGTCCACGAGCCGCCGGTGGCGTCGATGAACGTGTTCGTGCGCACCGACGGCACGGCGAAGGCGGGCGGGTTGGAGCAGCCCGCATAGCCGCCGGTGATGCCGCTCACCTTGAGGAAGTCGGTGACGCCGTTCACGGTCCCGAGCAGGCTCGCCACGCCGCCCACGATGGAGAAGTCCGACTGGTCGTCCTCGTCGGAGACGATGAGGATGGCCTTGCTGGCGCCGGGGCGGAGGAAGTCGGGGGTGAGGAACGCGCCGCCGACGGCGTTCTCGATGGGCTTCTCGACCGGCGAGCCCATGGTGCCGGGGGTGGCGTTGGCGATGAACTGGCCGCGGGCGCCCGGGCCGGCGGTGATGATGCCGCCGCGGGCGGTGGGGTCGTCAGTGGTGACGACGATCATCTGGTAGTCGACCGCGCCGGCGACGAGGTTGTCGAACAGGGTGCCCACCTGAGCTACGAGCTGGGTCTGGTTGTCCTCCATGGACTGGCTGTTGTCCACGACGACGACGATGTCGATGGCACCGCCCGAGGTGGCGCAGGCGGTGAAGCCGTCGCCGTCACCGTCGACGTTGTCGTCGATGATCTCGTCGCAGTCGTTGTCGACCTCGTCGCAGAGCTCGGGGGCGTCGGGGAAGGTGGTGGCCGCGCCGTCGTCGCAGTCGTCGAGGCAGCCGAAGAAGCCGTCGCCGTCGGTGTCGTCCTCGTCGAGCTTGGTGGAGAGCAGCCCGTCGCAGTCGTTGTCGATGCCGTCGCAGAGCTCCTTGGCGTCCGGGAAGATCGTGGGGTCCTCGTCGTCGCAGTCTTCGCCGCCACACGCGACGGAGGCCTCGCCGTCGTCGTCGGCGTCCTCGTCCTCGTCGATCTCGCCGTCGCAGTCGTTGTCGACGCCGTCGCCGTTGCAGGTGTCGGGGGCGCCGGGGAAGACGTCGGCGTTCGTGTCGTCGCAGTCGTCGTCGGTGGGGAAGAGCCCATCAGCTTCTGGGTCGCAGCCGGGCTCTTCGACGAGGGTCCCGCCGACGCCGTCGCCGTCCGTGTCCTCGAACCACTCGCCCTCGGCGGGCTGGGCGCCCTCGTCGATCTCGCCGTCGCAGTCGTTGTCGATGCCGTCGCAGAGCTCGGGGGCGAGGTAGTTCACGGAGGGGTCGAGGTCGTCGCAGTCGAGGTCGCCGGCGGGGACTCCGTCCCGGTCGATGTCGGTGGTGTTCTCGGGGCAGCCGGCGAGGGCGACGAGCGCGAGGGTCGCGAGGAGGGCACGGAGCAGGCGGGACATGGCGAGGTCTCCTGGGCAGCGGAGGCAACGCGCGGCGGCGTCCTCGGCTCGGGCCGAGACTAACAGGGCGGTCCGCGGAGCCGGGTCGGGCAGATCGGGGCCGTTTTCGGGAATGTCCGTCCGAGATGGCCGTACCCGTTGGGTGGAAAGGAGGCCACGATGGCCGCTCTCACCATGACTCCCCTCTTCCGCGAGACCCAGAGCTTCTGGAACAACGGCTTCGTCCGCTGGACGGTCGGCCTCGCCGCCGTGTTCTCGGTGGCGGTGGTCGGCTACGCGTCGGTCGCCGAGGGCTCGATGATCGTCCTCGTCTGGACGCTGCTCGGGTGCGCGGTCGTCGCGTTGCTCGTCGGGCGCCTGCGTCTGGACACCGAGCTCACCGACGCGGGCCTGCGGGTGCGGCTCTGGCCGTTCCCGAGCGCCACCTACGCGTGGACGGACATCGCGAGCGCGGAGGTGCGGACGTACCGCCCGCTGCTCGACTACGGCGGCTGGGGGCTGCGGTTCGGCCCGAAGGGCATGGCCTGGAACGCGTACGGGACCGAAGGCGTGCAGCTCGTGCTGCGCAGCGGTCGCCGGGTGCTCGTCGGCTCGCAGAGGGCAGACGAGCTCGCCGAGGAGATCCGGGCGCGGCTCAGCTGATGACGAGGTGTCCGTCGCCCACCATGTGCAGGAAGCTCGCGTGGGCGAGCAGGGTGTCGACGCGCTCGAGGAGCTTCGGCTCGAGGTGCAGCAGCTTGATGGACGTCGTACAGCCGTAGAGCTTGATGCGGTCGCCGCCGAGCTCGCGGGCCTCGTCCATGAGCTCGTCCAGATCCGGGATGCGCCCCGCGTCGATGCCGCGGATGTACGCCTTCTTCACCTCGGGGGTGGTGAAGGTGACCTCCGCCTCGGCCATCTCCTCGTGGACGTAGCGGTAGAGCGCCCCGTAGGTCAGGAACACGTGCGCCTCCCACCCCATGGACGCGGCGGTGGCCACGAGGCCGACCATCGTGTGCAGCTGCTCGTAGGAATCGCCCTTGGCGAGGATGAAGAGCTTCTTGGGGTCGGCCATGACGGACTCCTGGTGACCGGCGTGGGGCGGTCAGCGACGGGCAGAATCGTGCGGGATTCCGCCCGTCGCAAGCGGGGGCGTCAGGTCGACGCTGACGCGGTCAGAACGGCTCGATCCCCGCGATCCCGCCAGCTGCCCTTCCGGTAGCTCATCGTCCCCAGGACGGGGTCCTCGGCATCCGTGGGTGCCTTGAACCAGCTCAGCATGGGGCTACTCGTTGTCGACCTTCCACTCGTCGTACCAGGCCATCTGGATCGCCTCGAGCGTCTTCTCGTTGCTCGCCTTCGGGTCTCCCTCGAAGCCGGGCAGCGCGCAGATCCAAGCGTGCATCTGGACGAACGTCACGCTCAGCGGGTGGACGTCCTCGTGGGTCTCGTAGAGCTGGTAGCCAATCTCGTTGGCGTCGCCCCAGGTCAGGGTCTCCATCGTGGTCTCCGTTGGCTTCGTCGCGGTGCACCTGGGAGGTGTCGCCGCGCGGTCATTCGAGGCTAGAGCACCAATCACCTGGTCGCTTGGTCGCCCGTCGCCGGTCGCCGTGCGGGAGTTGCCCTTCGCCGTTGGACCGTCCCCCCTGCAGACTCTCCGCTCGGGAGCTCGGCACCCAAAGGAGGAGGAGGAGCAGGCGACCGAGCATCAGCCGCCCCATCGCGGCGCCAGCAGCAGCGGCAGGCGCCACCTCCACATCAGAACACCCCGTCCGGGGTCACCCGCTCGGCGCGCGCGCGCTCCGTAGCCCGGAAGATCGCCCACTCGCCGTCCAGGTCCAGGTCCATCCGGCATTCCGCTTCGAAACCGGTCTCGGTGAGGCGCACGCGGTAGGTGCCGTACACCCGCCCATCGGGCACCCACCCCACCTCGGCGAACCCCTCGGGCATCCCGAAGGACTGGGCCTTGTCCCACCCGACCCGTCCCGGCTCGGCGGGCGCCCAGCCGGTGGCTACGTACTCGTCGTACTCGGCGTTGTAGGCCTGCTCTGCGGTCCTGAGGCTGTTCAGGTTGAAGCGGCACTCCCTCGCCGTCTGGCGGTGTCTCTCGGTCTCGGAGACCAGCGCCCGCAGCTTCGCCGCCCCTCCGAGCGCGAGGAACGCAACCCCGCCGCACAGCAACGTCAAGACCAGGGGCGCGCCCAGGAGACCCAGCAGGAAGCGGTTGCGCGCGAGCCGATCCAGCTCGTCGAGGGTGTACTCGCGTGTCATTTGGCGAAGGGGCCGAATTCGGCGAAGAACACCCACGCGGCGCTCACGCCGAGCAGGACACCGGGGAGGAAGGCGAGCGTCCCGAGCACGAAGCCGCGCACCAGCCACCGCCGGCGCCAGGAAGTGATCTCGTCGTCTGTGAGGCGAAGGGTCTTCATGCGATCAGTGTGGCAGGGGGTGGCGGAGGGGTCTGCGTCCCGGGGGGCATGACAGCAGGGCGAGTGCCTCCCCCTACGCCCCCCACCCATCCAGGAACCGCTCGAAGTCCCGCACCGCGACTCCGTACAAGCCCCGCCACTCTTCCTCGGCGTCGCCCGCCCCCGCGGCCCGCAGCGCCGCGAAGTAGACGTCCAGCGCTTCCTGCACCCGGGACTCCCCGCGCAGCAGGTACGCCACGTCCTTGATGCCGGGGCCGCCGCCCACGTACTGGAAGTCGACCGCCGCGACGCCTTCGTCGCCGAAGCAGAAGTTCGCGGGCTTCGCGTCGCCGTGGACGAACGTCTGGAACCGGGCGCCGTTCAGCGCCGCGTCCAGGGCCGGCGCCTCCCGCCGCAGCGCGTCGTTCCGCATCCTTCGCAGCTCGTCGGGCCGGGTGGCGAGGTGCCAATAGGTGCCGGTCTCCCAGAGCCCCTCGGGCGCGCGACCCAGGAACCGCGCGTGGAAGCGGGCCAGCCACCGCAGACACTGCGCCAGCTCCCCGTCCGACAACCACCGGCGTCGCCCGGCGAAGCCCGCCGCGTCCAGGTCCTCGAGCACGAACAGCGACTCGACCCCGTCCGACCACGATGCGACGCAGGCCGGCACCCGAGACACCCCAGCGCACTCCCCCGCGTACCCGAGGTACCAGGCTCGCTCGACCTGATAGGACTTGAGCTTGCGGGGGTGCGCGTCCCTTGGAGGCCGCACGTGCTTGACGATCCGGGGCACTCCGTCGACCCGGACCCGGACCACCTCGCCGTAGCCGCTCCACAGGGACTGGACCCGCTCGCCCCGACGGACGGCACGGGCTCCGGTGAGGGCGCGGACGCGCTCCTCGAAGGTCACCTCGCCGGCTCGGCGGCTAGTACGGCTTCGGCGGGATCGTCACCACGATGTCGCTGGATCCCACCTTCGCCTGGCAGCCCAGGCGCGAGCGCAGCGTGACCAGCTCCACCTCGTCGAGCTTGTCCTCCTCGTCGAAGTCCATCTCGCTCAGGGTGGGCTCGCCCTCTTCGACGAGGACGTGGCAGGTCGTGCACGCGCAGAACCCGCCGCAGGCGTGCTCGAGCTCGATGTCGTTCGCGAGGGCCGTCTGGAGGATCGAGGCGCCCTCTTCCGTCTCCACGGTGATGTCCATCGGCAGGAAGCGGATCGTCGGCATCTCTACTCCTCGGCCAGCGTGACGTCGGACGCCTTCGTCCGCGGTCCCTGGCTCCCCAGCACCTCGCCGATGGTGCGTCCGTGCACCGTCACCCGGAGCACCTCGTCCATCATCGCGCTCGCGATCGGCGCCGTGTTCTCGTTCAGGACGTCCGAGGCGGCCTCGATGGCCTCCTTGTCGTCCCCCTGAAGCACCTCTTCGAGCGCCGCGATGGCGACCTCGACCCCGGTCCGGATCGCGTCCGGCACCAGCTCGCCGTGCTTGCTCAGCGCCTTGCGCGAGTAGCGGAGCATCGACTCGGCCTCCGCCTTCTTGTCGGCGAGCATGTGGGCCTCGATGTCTTCTTCGGCGTGCTCGATCGAGTCGAGGATCATGTCCTCGACCTGCTCGTCGGTGAGCCCGTAGGTCGGCTTCACCTCGATCGACGCCTTCTGCCCCGACGTCATCTCCTTCGCCGTGACCTTGAGCATCCCGTTCGCGTCGATGAAGAACTCGACGAGCACCCGGGGCATGCCCGCGGACATGGGGGGGATGCCGCGCAGGGTGAACTCCCCGAGGGTCCGCAGATCCTTCGCCATCTCGCGCTCGCCCTGGAGCACCGTGATCTTCACCGCCGTCTGGTCGTCCACGTGGGTCGTGAAGCCCTCCGTGGCGCGGATCGGCACCGGCGAGTTGCGCCAGATGAGCTTCGTCACCCCGCCGCCGTAGGTCTCGATGCCGATCGACAGCGGCGTCACGTCGAGGAGGACCTGGTCGCCGTCGCCATCGCCCGCGAGGGCCTGGGCCTGGATCGCCGCGCCGAGCGCCACCACCCGGTCCGGGTCGATCTCCGTGTGGGGCGGCTTGCCGAACTCGTCCGCGAGGCGCGCCCTCACTGCCGGCGTGCGGGTCGACCCGCCCACGCAGACCACCTCGTCCACGTCCTCGGGGTCGAGGTCCGCCTCCTCGAGCACGAAGTCGACCGCTCCGATCGTGGCGTCGAGCAGGGGCTTGATCGCGGCTTCGTAGGCCGCCCGCGTCACGGTGTGTTCGAGCGAGATGCCGAGGTCGGGCAGCGAGAGCGTGACCGTCGTCTCGTCCTCCGACGACAGCGCGACCTTCGCGCTCTCCGACGCGGTCTTGAGCGCCGAGCGGGCCTTGCTGTCTCCTGCGACCGCAGCGCGCTGCTCCTCGGTCATCTGGGCGAGCAGCAGCTCCGTGATCTGGTTGTCGAAGTCGTCGCCGCCGAGACGCGTGTTGCCCGTCGTCGCGATGACCTTGAACACGCCGTCCGTCAGCTTGAGCAGGGACACGTCGAATGTGCCGCCGCCGAGGTCGTAGACGAGCACCGTGCCCCGCTTGCGCGAGTCGAGCCCGTACGCCAGCGCCGCCGCCGTGGGCTCGTTGATGATCCGCAGGACGTCGATGCCCGCGATCCGTCCCGCGTCGCGGGTGGCCTGGCGCTGGGCGTCGTCGAAGTACGCCGGCACCGTGATGACCGCGCGGCGGATGCGCAGGTTCTGGGCCCGCTCGGCGCGCTTCTTCGCCTCGGTCAGCACCTGCGCGGACAGCTCCTGAGGCAGGTACTTGCGTCCGTGCACCAGGATCGCCGCCTGCTCGCCGAGGTCCGCCTGGACGATCTTGTAGGGCAGGTGCGCGACGTCGGTGATGTCGGCGACTCCGCGACCCATGAAGCGCTTGATGCTGGTGAGCGTCCCCGAGGGGTTGAGCAGCGCCCGCTGCTTCGCTTCGTCCCCGACGACCGCGTGGCCCTCCTCGTCGATGCTGATGACCGACGGGGTGATGGCACGACCGTGCCGGTCCGCGACGATCTTCGGCTCGCCGTCCACCACCCGCGCGAGCAGCGTGTTCGTGGTGCCGAGATCGATGCCGACGACCACGTCCTCGGCCTGCCCCTTCACCTTCAGCTGGATCTGCATCGCCTGGGGTCCCTCTCGCTATCGCTGCGCTGCGCCGCCACGGAGGGCGCGCTGGGCGTTCTTCCAGTACCGGCTCTTGTGGACGACCACCCAGGCCGCCGCCTCCGCCGAGGCCGCCGCGTCCCCCGCCGCGCTGCCCGCTCCGCCCGCGGCCTCGAGGATCTCGAAGTGCCCCGCGAGCTGGCGCCGCAGCTCCTTGAGCTCGCGCCGGATCGTCTTGTTCAGGATCTTGCGCCGGTCGCCACCGACCCCACCCTCGATCTCCTCCTGCAGCTCGAGCTGCTCCATGAGGAACATCTGGGGGACCTGGGCCTTCGGCGGCGCCTCGCCCGGCGTCGTCAGCAGCGTCTCCGCGCGGGCGAAGGGGTCCTTCGTCTTCGCCAGCGCCTCGTTCACCGCCGACCACGCGAGCTGGGCCCGCTTGTGGGTCCGGTCACCGCGGCCCTGCCACTTGTCCGGGTGGAGCCGCGAAGCGAGGGTGAGCTCCCGCTGGTCGAACACGTCGTCATCGATGCCCCACGTCTCCGGGAGGCCGAGCACCGAGAACGGGCCCATGCCGCGGCGCTCCGGGTAGGAGGTGCCGCAGTGGTCGCAGAAGAGGGGGATGGCCATCTCTCCGCTGCACTCGTCGCAGCGAAAGCCGTCCGCCGAGTGGGCGTATCGGGTCATGCGGGGCGCGGAGGCTAGTGGATGAAGCGCGGGGTCGCGCGAGCGGGCGAGGGCGGGACGCGCTAGACGGAGAAGCTGGTCCCACAACCGCAGGTGGCCTTCGCCTTGGGGTTGTGGAAGACGAAGCCGCCGTTGAAGTCGTCGGTGTCGAAGTCGAGCTCGAGGCCCATCGTGTAGAGGAAGGACTTCTTGTCCACGATGAGCTTGATGCCGTTCGAGTCGAACACCCGGTCGTGCTTCGTGGGCTCGTCGTCGATCGACAGGTTGTAGGACAGCCCGGAGCAGCCACCGCCCTTCACGGCGATGCGCAGCCCGGCGGTGTCCCACTCGAGGTTCTTCTGGACGAAGAGGTTCTTGATCTTCGTCGCAGCGTTCTCGGTGACGCTCACGGCAGCGGCCATCTTGGAGCTCCTCTGCGACGGGGCGGGGGTGGGCTTCGGCTGGCGCTCGGGCGAGCCGATCTGGACGAGACGACGGGCGGGCTCAGCCCTCTGCTGCAGCTGCATTCTTCTTGTTCTGGAAGTCCTCGATCGCCGACTTGATCGCCTCCTCGGCGAGGACCGAGCAGTGGATCTTCACGGGCGGGAGGGCGAGCTCCTCGACGATCTCCGTGTTCTTGAGGGCGTAGGCCTCGTCCAGCGTGCGGCCCTTGACCCACTCGGTGGCGAGCGAGCTCGACGCGATGGCGGAGCCGCAGCCGAAGGTCTTGAACTTGGCGTCGACGATCTTGTCGCCTTCGACCTTGATCTGGAGCTTCATGACGTCGCCGCACTCAGGAGCGCCGACGATCCCGGTGCCCACGGACTCGTCGCTCTTGTCGAGGGAGCCCAGGTTTCGGGGGTTGTTGAAGTGGTCGATCAGCTTCTCGCTGTAGGCCATCTCGGTGTTCTCCTTCCAGCGCGGCTCGGAACGCGCTTCGTGGACCAATCTTGTCTATGAATCGCCGAACCGCAACCGGTCATTCGTTCAGTCGTGCTTCCACTCGATCTCTGAGAGGTCGATGCCCTCCTTGACCATCTCGTAGAGCGGGCTCATCTCACGCAGCTTGTGGGCCGACGCGAGGCACTGCTCGACGGCGTAGTCCACGTCCTTCTCGGTCGTGAAGCGGCCGAGGGAGAAGCGGATGCTCGTGTGCACGAGATCCTCGCCGACGCCCAGGGCCCGCATCACGTGCGACGGCTCGAGCGTCGCCGACGTACAGGCGGAGCCCGAGCTCACTGCCACGCCGTTCATCCCCATCATCAGGGACTCGCCCTCGACGTAGTTGAACGAGATGTTCAGCAGCCCCGGCAGTCGCTCGGTCTCGTGGCCGTTGAGGTAGATGTGGTCGAGGTCGCCCCAGAACGCGTCCTTCATGCGCTTCGCCAGCGCCGTGAGCCGGGTCTTCTCCTCGTCGCGGGTCTGCATGCAGAGCTCGGCCGCCTTGCCCATCCCGACGATGCCGGGGACGTTCAGGGTGCCGTGGCGGAAGCCGCGCTCCTGGCCGCCGCCGAGGTTCACGGCGCGCAGGCGCACGCGCGGGCGCCGCCGCCGCACATACAGCGCACCGACGCCCTGCGGTCCGTAGATCTTGTGGCTGGACATGGACAGCAGGTCGATGCCGTCCGCGTCGACGTCGATGGTCTCGGTGTCGAGGCCGAGGCAGGCGTCGAGGTGGTAGATGACGCCCTTGTCCTTGCAGACGGCGCCGATCTCCTTCGCCGGCATGAGCGAGCCGACCTCGTTGTTTCCGAAGATCGTGGAGACGAGGATCGTGTCCTCGCGGATGGCCTCGGCGACCTGCTCCGCGGTGATGCGGCCGGTGGTGTCCACCTCCAGGTACGTCACCTCGAACCCCTCGCGCTCGAGGGCGCGGCACGGGTCCATGCAGGACCGGTGCTCCACGTTCGTGGTGATGATGTGCTTGCCCTTCTCCGCGTACATCCGGGCGACGCCGAAGATGGCGAGGTTGCAGGCCTCGGTCCCGCCGCTCGTGAAGATGATCTCGGACGGCTTGCTGTTGATCAGCGCCGCGACGCGCTCGCGCGCTTCGTCCACGGCCTTCTCTGCGTTCCAGCCGAACGCGTGCGACCGGCTGTGGGCGTTGCCGTAGGTCTGGGAGAAGTAGGGGACCATCTCCTCGACGACGCGAGGGTCGCACCGGGTGGTGGAGGAGTTGTCGAGGTAGACGGTGGTCTCGGTGGAGCTCGAGGTGGATGTACGCACGGGGTCCTCGGGAGTCAGCAGATGCCTCGGGCCGCCATGGCCCTTGGAGCAGTCCATCGGTCACCCAGGTCTCGGAGTGGGTGACCGGCGAATCGTGGAGCAAATTAGTCGATGATTCCGGAGCGTCAAGCGCGCGTCCGCGGAGTCGACCGGATCCGCGCGCTGCGTCCGCAGTGGAACGGAGCCGGCTCCAGGCACGAGGCGCGCTGGGGAGAGGGCCCGATTCGGGAGGGTTTCCGGACGGAACGACGACTTGTCCACAAGGGGGTGTGGACAGATCCCGAGTGACCCTAAGTGCAGTCGATTCGGTTAAGTGCCTGTTTGATCTAGGGGGTATCCGGATGTCCACACATCCTGTGGATAACTCGGTGCAAAGATCGCCCTGGCGGGGGCGGCGGAGATCTACCGGAGGGGCCCCCGCCGGGAAAGCCGGATTTCAAAGAAAAGGGTCATCGAGGGACGCCGCGCGATCCGGGGCGCGATGGAGCGGAGCAAGCCCTCAGGCGCCAAGCAGCTGACCCCCACACACTCGCAGGACGCCGCCGCTGAGGCCTGACGCGAGCGGGGTGCACAAGAACGTGATCGCCTCGGCCACGTCCTGGGGCAGGCCGCCCTGGCTGAGGTTGTTCAGGCGGCGGGCGCCCTCGCGGGTCGCGAAGGGGATCGCGGCGGTCATGCGGGTCTCGATGAAGCCCGGGGCGACGGCGTAGACCCCGATCCCCCGCGGAGCGAGGTCGTCGGCGAGGCGCCGCGAGAGCCCCACCATCGCCGCCTTCGTCGCCGCGTAGTTCGTCTGGCCCACGTTTCCCGCGATCCCCACCGTCGACGAGAGCAGGACCACGCGGCCCCCGTCCCGCAGCGGGCCGTCGTTCAGGGTGGCCTGCATGCGCAGGATCGCGCCGAGGTTCACCTGGAGCACGAGGTCCCACTCCGCATCGCTCATGCGGCCCAGGGTGCGGTCGCGGGTGACCCCCGCGTTGTGGACGACCCCGTGGATGCCGCCCAGCTCCTCGGCCTTCGCGGCGAGGCGGGTTGGGGTGTCCTCCGCGGTGACGTCAGCGCAGAGCGCGACGCCGCCTACCTCCTCGGCGACGGCGTCCAACTCCTCCTTGCTGTCCTCTCGGTCGACGAGCAGGACCTGCGCTCCCTCGATTGCGAGCCGGCGGGCGGTGGCGGCGCCGATCCCCCGGGCCGCGCCGGTGACGAGGACGGTCTTGCCGCTGAGCGGGGCGGCGGTGAAGGGCGTCGCATCCAGGGTGGGGCGGAGGGCGAAGGGCTGGCCCGTGACGTAAGCGCTGTGGTCCGAGAGCAGGAAGCGGAGGACGCCTTCGAGGTGCCCCTCCGCGCCAGGCGCCACCGACACGAGGTGCGCGGTGCTGCCCCGGCGCCCCAGCTCCTTCGCCACGCTGCGCACAAAGCCGTCCAGGCCGTCCTGGGCGACCGCATGCTCCAGGGTCTCACATGCATCCGCGGGTCGGCCGAGCACCACGAGGCGTCCGTTGCGGGCGAGGCCGCGGACGCGTGGACCGAGCTGCTCGTAGAGGACCCGCAGGCCGTCGGCGCCGGTGGCGTCGCTCGCGTCGAGGACGATCACGTCGGGGCTGTCGTCGGAGGTGGCGCCAAGGCCGCTGAGCAGCGCCGACAGGTCGACCCCGAGTCCGTCCCCGAAGCTCCACGCGAGGCGGCCGTCCAGCGGCCGGGCGGCGAAGGGGCCGTCGGCGCGGCGCAGCTCCTGGGGCAGAGGGACGCCGATGCGGCCGAGGACGCCGCGGGCGGCGCTGTTCTTGCCGAGGTTCACGAGGTAGTCGGACATGGGAACTCCAGGGATCAGCGGGTGGCGGTGCCGAGCATGCGCGCGGTGGCGCCGGGCGCTTCGCCCACGGCGAGGGAGATGGCGCCGTCGTCGTCGCGCGTGAAGAGAGACACGTCGGCGGGCAGGCGCAGGGGGCGCACGAAGCGCACGTCGAGGGAGGACAACGGGGCGGAGTCGTCGTTCAGGGCCTGGGCGACGCGGGCGAGGATGCCGAAGCCGTGGAGGATCACCCCGCCGAACCCGGCCGCCTTGCCCGCCAGCCCGATCCAGTGGATGGGGTTGAAGTCGCCGGTGAGGAGGGCGAAGCGCCAGCCGTCGCCTGCGTGAGCGGCGATGGGCGCGAGCCGGGTGTGGTCGTCGGGGACGGTCGGCGGCTCCCGCTTCGCTCCCTTCGGCCCCCGCGCCAGGGGCACCACGGCGAACACGTCGGCGACGACGGCGTCCGGCTGCGACGCAGGGCCGGTGGTGAGGCGCTGGTGGAGGCGCGCGCGTCGCTCCGTCTCCTCGATGCCCACGAGCTGCGCCGTCACCTGGAGCGGGGCGTCGGCGGGGAGCGGGCCGCGGATCTCGACGCGGCAGCCCTGGTTCACCACTCGCTGCACCTTCCAGGGGATGGCGTCCAGCGTGCGGGCGAGGTGGGGCAGGCCCCACTGGGGGAACATCCAGGGCGGCACTTTCGCGCCGAACGCTGCGGGATCGCCGCCGCACCAGCGGACGAAGTCGTCCCTCAACCTCTGCGGGAGCGGAGGGACCGTCGCCGAGAACTCCGGTCCCGGGGTCGGAGGCGTCGCCCTTGGGCGTCGACCGAGGGCGCCGATCGCGACGCGGCCCATGGTCGCCAGGTTCGCGCCCTGGTGGCGCAGGTGCAGGAGGCTCATCGGCGGTCGCGGGTCAGGCGGCGTCGGTGACGAGCTCGTCGTCCGCGAGCTGCCGGAGCAGGCGGTCCCCCGTCGTCTTGATGACGTCCAGCAGGTAGCGCGCCCGCGGCTCGGCGCGCTCGAGGTGCCGCTCGAGCAGGTCGTCACGCTGCGCATCGATGCGGGTCTGGGCGAGGAGCGCATCCGCGATCGCCGCGTCCGCGAGCATCCGGGTCAGGCGCTCGGCGTGGAGCAGGGCGGGGGCGAAGTCCGTCTTCGTGTCCCACTGGGCCATCGCCTGCTTCCAGGCGCCGACGCTGCGCCCTCGGAGCTTGCCACCCACGATCCGCTGCATCAGGTGCAGCTGCGCCGCCTGGCACTGGCTCCGCAGCCGCGCCACCCGTCGCTCCAGGGGCGCCCCCGCGATGGCCTTGCGCCGCTCGTCGGCCCAGGAGCGGAAGAAGGCGCTCGGGTTCTTCGTGACGTAGATGAGGGCGTCCTTGGTGGCCATGAGCGCCTGGATCTGGGTCGTCCCCTCGTAGATGGGCAGGACGAGGGCATCCCGCAGGAGCTTCTCCGCGCCGTACTCGCGCGTGTACCCGCAGCCGCCGTGGATCTGGAGCGCGCGCCGGCTGATCTCCACCGCCTTCTCCGCCGCCAGGAACTTGATGAGCGGGGTCGTCAGCCGCGAGCGCCACGTGCGCCGGGTGAACTCTGCGTGCAGGTCGGCCTTCTCCGCCTCGTCGCTCGACAGGTAGTCGCGCCGGAGCCGGCACCGCTGGGCGACCTCCTCGTTGAAGGCGGCGCGGACCGCGAGGGCCCGCAGACCGGCGATGTCCGCCTCCATCTCGTCGAGGTAGTCGGCGATGATCTCGTGCTTGTCGATGGTCTTGCCCATGGAAGGGCGCTGGGCCGCGTAGTCCCGCGCGAGGCGCAGCGCCGCCTCGGACAGGCCGATGGCCTCGAACCCCACGGCGATCCGCGCGTTGTTCATCAGCAGGAGCATGTACTTGAAGCCCTCACCGGGCTCCCCGACCAGCAGCGCCGGGGTGTTCTCGAAGCTGATGGTCACCGTGGGCGAGGCGTGGTGGCCGAGCTTCTCCTCGAGCCGCTCGACGGTGGAGAGCCAGGTCTTCGTGCCGTTCTCCTCGGTGTACGCCTCCACGAGGAACAGTGAGAGCCCGTCGAGACCCATGTCGCCGCCGTCGGCGGTGCGGGCGATGACGAAGTGGTACCGCCCGTGACCCGAGGTAATGAAGATCTTCTGGCCGGTGACGATCCAGTTGCCGTCGTCGTCCTGCTCGGCGCGGGTGCGGATGGCGCCCATGTCGGAGCCGGCGTCGGGCTCCGTGATGTCCATGCAGCCCCAGGCCTGCCCGGTGGCGATCTGCTCGATCTGCTCGGCGAAGCGGGTGGAGATGAGGGTCTTCTTCTCCGCGTCGATCTCCGTGGTCCCCTCGAGCAGGGAGTAGGTCATCATCGCCATCGCGATGCCGCCGTGGAAGCTGTGGTGGGTCATCGTGGAGACGTCGGCGCGGGCCATGAGCTCGGCGCTGAGCATGTAGACGAGGAGCGGGCAGTTCATCCCGCCGAGCTGGGGCGGCAGGCACATGCCGTGGAGCCCCATCTGGCCGAGCTGCTCGAAGATGCGCTGGCTGCGCGCGGGGAAGATGACCTCGCCGTCCTCCAGGCGCGGCTCCTCGCGGTCGAGCTCCTCGGTGTACGGCGCGATCTCGTTCGCGGCGAACTGCCCGATGAGGGACAGGATCTCCTTGTAGAAGTCCCGCGCCTCCTCCCAGGTGGCGTGCTGGGGCGCGTCGCCCTCCAGGAGCGCGGTCTGCTCGTAGAGCGTCTTCCAGTCGACGCCGTGGTCCACGATCCAGTTCAGGTCTGCGTTGTCGGCGAAGAAGTCAGCCATGGGGGGCCTCCTTGGGGCGTGGGAGGTAGAGGGCGGCGTTGCAGAGGCGGCGCAGCTCGGCGAGGCGGCGGGCCTCCCAGGTGGGGTCGGCGTCGGAGGAGTTGGGGTCGCCTGGAGCGTCGGGGTCGCCGACGGAGCTGGCCACGGACGTGAGCGCGAAGTGCGCCACCGCGAGGAGGACCACCTCGGTGATGTAGGCGCGGGCGTCCAGATCCGGGTGGACCCGCCCCTCCTTCTTGCCCAGCTCGATGTAGTCGGCGAGCAGGGGAAGCCAGGGAGCGAGGTGGGTCGAGACGAGGGCTCGCACAGCCTCCGGGCGGTCGAGCGACTCGCGCATGAGCAGCCGCGCCCGGTGGGGCTCGTCGGCGAAGAAGCCGAGCATGAGGCCGAGGACGCCGTCGAAGCGGTCGCGCCCCGTGGTGGCCGCGACGAGCACGGCGGGGACGAGGTCCTTCCACCGCGCGAGCAGCGCCTCGAGGACTGCGTCCCGCAGGGCCTCCTTCGTGGCGAAGTGGTGGAGCAGCGACGGCGCCCGCACCCCGACGTCCTCAGCGACCGCGCGCAGGGACGTCCCGGCGTAGCCGTTCGCGGCGAAGCGCACGGTGGCCGCGTCGAGGATGCGGTCGCGGATGGGCGGAACGTCCATTAGGGGCGAACCTAACAAGCGTTAGGCAGGGGCGCAAACGCAAGACTCCGTGCCCCCGTACTCCCCCGGGTACGGAACCTGGAGCGTCCGTCTCCGGAGTACATCTGGGGACACATAGGGTCTTCCTCAATGGATGCGCCCGCCCCCCGCCGTACCTCCAACCCCACCCTCGTCCACGGTGTGGGGGCGGCGTGTGTCCTCCTCCTGGCCCTCGCCCTCGGCGTCTCGTCCTGTGCGAAGCCTCAGACCACCGAGTTCGCCTTCGTCCACGAGCCGCTCGTCGGCATGCACGCCATCGCCACCTGCTCCGGCTGCCACGGCCAGGACCTGTACGCCGACGTCCCCGAGGCCTGCGTCGCCTGCCACCTCGAAGACCGCCCGCCCGACCACTACCCGGGGGAGTGCGAGGAGTGCCACACGCCGAGGGGCTGGGGCGTCGGGACGGTCGACCACGACTTCTTCCCGCTGACCTTCGGCCACGACGGCCCCACCTGCGAGGACTGCCACGGGACCGCGCCCTACGACCAGGCCTCCCCCGTCTGCGCCTCCTGCCACAGCCGCCCGGCCGGCCACTTCGAGGGCGCGTGCGAGGACTGCCACAACACCCGCGACTGGGACGAGGCCGACTTCGACCACGACGACTTCTTCCCTACCCCCCACGAGGGCGTGAGCGCCTGCGGGGACTGTCACCCGGGCAGCAACTACCAGGTCTTCACCTGCACGGACTGCCACGCTCACCGGCGCAATGACATGGACGACGAGCACGACGACGTGGGCGGCTACTCGTACAACAGCGCCGCCTGTCTCGACTGCCACCCGGACGGCGAAGAGGACGACTGACTGCCAAGCCTCGCGGGTCCCCCGACGACCCGCGCGCGTGCCCTGTCCGGCCCCTATGGTGGCGCGATGTCGTCCCTGCGCCTCCTGTCCGTCACCCTCGCGTCACTCGCCCTCGCCGCCGGCTGCCCGTCCGAGCCCCCGGCGACCGACGACGACGACGCCACCGACGCACCCCTCACCGGCGACGGCCTCTTCGCCGCCGGCTGCCCGGAGGACGGCGCCTCCTTCGCCCGGCTCCTCACCTCCCCCGACGAGGCCCCCTGGGGCGAGACGGCCATCGCCGCCCCCGGCGACGTGGTCCTCGGCAACGACGCTGCCGCCTGGGTGATCGCGGCACCCGGCGACAACCCCCGCACCTGGTACCACTACGGCGGCGTGCCCATCGACGCCGTTCCTGTCGACGGCTGCGCCCAGGCGGGCCCGGACCGCTTCGGCGTCGTCGGCTGGGTCATCGGACAGCTCGACCTCCTCGACTTCCCCCAGAGCTCCCTGCGCATGTTCCGGGGCGAGTCCATCGAGATCGTCAGCGACGGGTCCGACGGAGGCCCCGCCGTCGTCGATGTCCACGGCGTCGACGACCGCTTCTGGCTCGTGGAGTACGAGCTGATCAAGGAGGCCTACCTCGAGGGCTCGCCGAAGCCCCTGACCGAGCCCTACGGCATGGGCGTCACCTTGCGCTACACCCTGAACCCGGACGATCCCGTCCTCGACGTGCAGATCCGCCTCACCGGCGAGACCGTCGACGACCGCTTCATCGCGGGCGGCCTCCTGTTCCCCGCCGACCGCACGCTGGAGCACTCCTGGAGCAACGGCTCCATCGGGGCCGGCGGCGTCTCGCTCTCCACCCAGATCCCCTGGTTCACGGCGGGCAGCCGCGAGGGCTCCTTCGCCATCGGCGCCTCCGAGGGCACCGGCGCGCGCGCGACGTTCTCCGGGGTCACCGGCTTCCTCGACCTCGAGGGCATCCTCGAACCGTTGGACGTCTCCCCCGGCAGCACCGCAGTGGCTCGGTACGCCCTCTCCGTCGGGGCGGGCGGGACAGGGAGCGCCACCGCCCCCTTGATGGACCACCTCGTCGGCGACTTCCCTGACGGCGCGTCCTCCGCCGTCCCGGTGTTCGGCGTCGTGAGGGACCCGGACGGCGTCCCCGTCCCGGATGGGTACGTGTGGGTCGAAGCGCGTCGCGATGACGGCGACTGGCAGCTCCTGGACACCTTTGCCGTCGACGAGGGGGGCGCCTTCGAAGGGCTGCTCGCCCCGGTCGGCCCTGGCGAGTGGCGCATCTGGGCGACCGCGGACGGCCGGGACCCGAGCGACCGCATCGAGGTCTCCGAGGCCCCGCTCGGCGAGGTGGATCTGGTGCTGGGGCGGTGGGGCAGCCTCGTCGTGGACGCGCGCGGGAACATCGCCCCAGGATTCGACGGCACGATGCCGGTCCGGGTCGAGCTGGAGCGTGACGACGGCGCTGTCTTCGTCCGCTGGGCGCACCCGGATCTGCGCCCGCTCCCCGTCCCGCCGGGCAGCTACACGATGTGGATCAGCCGGGGCTACGAGTACATGATCTGGGAGAACACCGTGGTCGTGCCGGAGGACGGTCAGACCAGCACGCCCGCGTCGATGCCCCGCATGGTCGACACCTACGGTTGGGCGTCCATCGACTCCCATGTCCACAGCGAGCCGTCACCCGACAGCCGCGTTCTGCCCGAGCACCGCATGCTCACCGGAGCCGCGAGCGGGCTCGACGTGATCGTCACCACGGATCACGAGGCGATCGTCGACCTCTCCCCCGCCGTGGACGCAGCCGGTCTCTCCGACTTCGTGCAGACCGCCCTCGGCCAGGAGGTCACTGCGCCCCTGCCCGAGCACACGAACGCATGGCCGTTCCCCGCCCGTCCCGAGGCCCCGCGGGGAGACCCGGTGCCCTGGTACGGGCATACCCTGGAGGGCATCTGGGAGGTGGAGCGAGAGCGCGGCGCCCAGGTGGTCCAGCTGAACCACGCGCGCGTGAACGGCCAGTGCGGCTTCCTCTGCGTCGTCGACTGGAACCGCCTCACCGGCGAGCCCACCGAGACCGACCCGACCCTGCTCGGCCTCGCCGCCGACGAGGCGCTGTGGTCCTGGGACCTGGACTCCATGGAGGTGATGAACGGCCTGCGCGTTCCGTTCATGGACCCGAACAACCCGAGGACCACGGGCGCCTTCGAGGACTGGCTCGCGATGCACAATCTGGGGCACCAGGTGACCGGGGTTGCGGTGACCGACGCCCACGGCGACGGGCCTCCGGGGCAGCCGCGCACGTGGCTCGCTACCTACGACGACCGGCCTGGAGCGGTGCCAGAGGAGCAGCTGGTGGCCGCGGCGCAGCAGGGACGGGCCCAGTTCAGCGCGGGCGCGTTCGCGCGGGTCTACATCGACGGCGCAGGTCCTGGCGAGCTCGCCAGCCCATCGGGGGACGTGACCCTGGACGTGCGGATCGAGGCGCTGCCGGAGATCGACGTGCGCTGGATCACGGTCCTCGCCAACTGCGACGAGGTCGCGGAGGTGGCGACCACCTTCTCGGACGCGGTCGGCAAGTTCGACGGCACAATCCCGCTGACGCTCGCCGCCGATGCGCACGTGGTCGTCCTGGCCTTCGGGACGGACCCGATGCCTCGCGGGCTGAAGAACTACTCACCCCAGGTGCCCCGCGTCGTCACGAATCCGATCTTCGTGGACGTCGACGGGAACGGGGTCTTCGACGCCCCGGGCGGCAAGGAGTGCTCCTGGACCCCGGAGTTCGAGGGTGCCTCGCGCTGAGGACGCGTCTCGCTGAGCGTGCCGGCGCTCAGGCCGGAGGGGCGGCCGGCTCGCTGGTCTTCTTCGGGTCTGCCTTGCGCCGCGTGGGCTGCTTGCCCTGCTTGTTCGCGTAGGACTCGGCGAGCTCGGCGTACTCCTTGCGGACCTTCGCGCTCAGCGCGAGCTTGTCCCGGAACGGCAGGAACGCCGACTGGAAGCCGTTCTCCATGATCCAGCCGAGCTCCTCCGCCGACAGGTTCCACTGGCGCTGGGCGAGCAGGTACTCGTCGCTCACGGTGGTGTCGGTGATGAGCCGGTTGTCCGTGTTGAGCGTCACGCGCAGGCCGAGGTCCAGATAGAACTTGAAGGGGTGGCTGGCCATGGACTTGGCCGACCGCGTCTGGATGTTCGACTTGAGGCAGACCTCCAGCGGGATGCGGTGGTCGTTCACGTAGTTGAGGAGGTCGCCGCTCTCGCGCAGGCGGGTTCCGTGACCGATGCGGTGGGCGCCGCAGTAGTGGATCGCCTGGGAGATCGACTCGGGGCCGTAGGCCTCACCGGCGTGGATGGTCACGTTGATGTTGTTGTTCCGGATCAGATAGAAGGCCTCGCGGTGGTGCTTGGCGGGGTTGTCCACCTCCGCGCCCGCCAGGTCGAAGCCCACGACGCCGCGGTTCTTGAAGGCGATGGCCACCTCCGCCATCCGCAGCGAGATCTCCGGGTCCATGTTGCGGATCCCGCAGATGATGAGGCCGGTCATGATGTCGTAGGTGCGCTCGGCGCGCTTCAGGCCGTCGAGCACCGCCTGCACGACCTGATCGAGGCGGAGGCCGTCGACGGTATGCAGGACCGGGGCGTACCGGACCTCGATGTACTTCACGTTCTCGGCGGCGGCGTCCTCGGCGAGCTCGAAGGCGGCGCGCTCGAGCGAGGCCTCGGTCTGGAGGACCTTGCAGGTGATGTCGAAGGCACGCAGGTAGTCGACGAGGTCGTCGCACATCTTGCCGGCGTGCAGCGCCTCCCTCAGGCCCTCGGGATCCGTGGTGGGGAGGGTGACGTTGTTCTCCTTCGCGAGGTCCAGGATGGTCTGGACGCGAAGGGAGCCGTCGAGGTGGCAATGGAGGTCCGCCTTCGGCATTGCGCGCACGAAGGCTTCGTCGATCTGGATGTCAGGGGTGCGGTGTTCAGCCATGAGCGAGTATGACGCCTCACGATCGAGCGCGCCAGAGGGGGTTGGAGTGGTTCAGGTGGATGAACTGGACCTTGCTCTGCTCGGCCTCCGGCAGGCGCGCGAGGCGGTCGAGGGTGTCCACGACGCGGGGGTGCGGGACGACCGCGGGGTCCCGTCCGAGGGCCTCCAGCTCGGCGTCGTCCCAGAAGGTCCCGTCGAGCAAGGCCACGTCCACGTCGGCGAGGAGTGACTCCAGGGGGAAGCCCTCCCACGAGTCGATGTCCGGCAGGTAGAGCAGGCGCCAGGACGGCGAGCGCACGAGGAAGGCGACGGTCTCGCTGTACTCGTCCCGGTGGGGGACGAGGCGCGGGGTGACGTGCAGGCGCGGCGAGAGGGTGACTTCCACGCCGTCGTGCAGGTCGCGCAGCTCGATGTTGTCGAGGGCGGTCAGCTGGTCCCACGGCCCGTTCTGTTCGAGGAAGGCGCGCATCCGGGGCATGACCCACACGGGCAGGCGGCGCGTCGCCAGGGCCTCGCGACCGAGGTACATGAGCCCGGTGTAGTGACCCATGTGGGCGTGGGTCAGCAGGACCCCGTCGAGGCCGCCGAGCATGGGGAGCTGGGCGGGGAGCGCCGGGGTGGCGTCGATGAGGAAGCGATGGGGGCCGTCGCGCAGGCCGAGGGCGACGGGCAGTCCGGGAAGGTCGACGTCCTGGCAGCAGGCGCGGGTGCAGCCGGGCTGGGGGCGCCCTGCGTCCTGGGCGAGGCCGAGGAGGAGGGCGGACGGGTCGCCGTCCGCGACGAGGTACGGCGGTGGGCCCGCCGGCAGCGAGGGCTGCAAGCGACTACTTGCAGAGGAGGCTGATGGAGAAGCTGGTCTCCGAGCCCTTCCATCCGTCGACCACGGCGTAGTAGGTGGTGCCGCTCTCGACGGTCCAGCCGACGAGCTCGGAAGACTCGACGCCCGAGGACTGGCCGGCGCAGGCGCCCCCGGAGTCGAGGCTCGTGAGGATGATCAAGTCGAGGTCCGCGGCGGTGTCGGACCAGGAGAGGCCGACCTCCAGGTACTGGCCGGTGGATCCGCCCGCGATCTCGTACACGTACTCGCCGGCGCTCCACCCCGTCTCGGCGAGCTCGCAGCCGATGTATCCGTCGGCTTCGTTGGGCTCGCCGGTGTTGTTGGCGGTGGTGTTGTTGCCGCACTCGATCACGTTGTCGACGCTCAGGTCACCGCCCACGGCGTCGTCATCGTCGACCGCGTCGTCGTCGTCCACGGCGTCGTCGTCGTCCACGGCGTCGTCGTCGTCCACCGCGTCGTCGTCATCGACTGCGTCGTCGTCGTCGACGGCCGCCGAATCGTCGTCGTCGTCGTTGGACGAGCCGTTCCCTCCGCGCCCTCCTCGGGGCGTGCAGGCGGCCACGAGGCCGAGGATGAGGGACAACAACAGCAGGAAGCGGAGGTTCAGCATGGGAAGAGAGTACCGAGGTCGAGCGGGATGTGAGGGAGGCGCTGCGCCGCCCGGTTGGCGTCGGGTCGCCACTCGCTCGAGTCGCTCCGCTCCTCCACCGAACTGAAGTCAGAAGACGCCGGCGACGCCGAAGGGGGTGGGGACGATGTGGACGCGAGGGCGCTTGCTGGCGAGGGCGCGACGACCGGGGTCGTAGCGCTCGGCGAGGACGGCGTGGAGGACACCGAGGTGGAAGCCGCTGGCTGAGGCGGTCGCGGTGATGGTGGACATGAAGGAGCCGGGGAGGAGGAAGTCACTGATCAGGGCGGCCGGCACGGTGGCGATGGCCATTCCCACGCCCAGCCCGAAGAAGAGGGCGGAGGTGCCGGCGAAGCGCCTGTGCAGGGACCGTGACGGCGCGCGGCGGTCTCGGAGCGCGCGGGAGAGGCCGCCGGTGACCAGGGCACTCGCGGTGAGAGGGACCGCGAAGCCGACGCAGCCGGCGAGGAGCTCTCCCGAGGCCGGCTTGCGCAGCGCGGTGGCGACGGCGGGAGCGATGCAGGTGGCCCCGGCGACGGAGGCGGCGATCCCGAAGCTGCGGGAGGCGTCGGCGAGGCGCCAGGACGCGGTGCTGGGGCGCGACGTGGTGGGCGGGGGAGTCGCGCTGGTGGACTCTGTGGGGCCGGCGGGCTCCGGCGCCGGGTCCGCGGCGGCGGTGGCCGGGCTGAGGAGGACGAGCAGGAGGGCGACGAGGAGTCCGCGGCCTCGGGGGAGTCGGCGACCCCCGCGTGCCGCGGGACGCCGACGCCGAAGCAGCGGCAACAGCAGTAGCCACCCCCACGCGGGTGCTCCGGGCGCGGTGGCGCACGAGGTCGTCCCCGCAGGCGGCATGACGATCGTCCGCGCCTCCTCCCAGCCCGAGAACGCGCCGTTCGGGGCGAGCGTCGCGAGGTAGAGCGTCAGCTGCGCCCCCGGCTCCCAGATCTGCCACTCCGTGCGCAGCGTGGTCTCGTGGGTGGTGGCGAGGGCGTCGGCGACGGAGGTGGGCGGGTCGTCGCCGGAGACCGCGAGGAGCGCGAGGTCGGCCTGCTCCTCGATCTCCACCTCGATCCAGTCCTCGAACGGACCGCAGTAGTTCGTGGCGAAATAATCCTCGGACCGCGCGCGGCTCGAGACGAGGGTGGGCGCCGCGGGGACGGCGTCCAGGGCGGTGGAGGAGGTCTGAAACGTCGCGAGCTCCGCCGCAGGCGACCGCGAGGGCCCCACGAACTCCACGAAGTAGGTGGTGTCCGGCGCCAGGGGTGCGACGGGCTGAAGGACCCGCAGGTTCGGCAGGGACGCGACCACGTCGACGTCGACCAGGGAGCCGTCATCGCGCTCGAGGCGCACTTCGTCCTGCTCGGTCCAGGAGCTCCAGGTGAACTCGACGACGATGGCGCTATCGACGGGGGCGCCCGGTCCCTCCGGGGACACCGACACGACGGTCGCCGGGACGGCGCGCGGGTCAGCGCAGCTGAGGGCGAGGGCGGTCGCGGGGAGGGCGAGGAGCGCGAGGAACGCAGCGAGGGTGGCGGTTCGCATCACCCCCCTACCCAAGCACGATCCACGCCTCGTGTGCGGGCGTTCTCGCGCTGGCGCGGTCGCTCCCTCTGGACCGCCCTCCCGGTCAGTCGAACCGCAGCGGCACCTGCACCGTCACCGTGTCCCGCGCGTGGGCCGGGAAGGGGGCGTGGCGCATGACGTCGGCGACGCACCCTCCGAAGCCCGTCCCGTCGTCGAGGACGCGCGCCTGTTGGACGCGTCCGTCGCAGCCGATGTCGAGCTCGAGCTGCACCTGACCGCTCGTGCCGTCGGAGCAGCGCAGCGTCTGCTCCTGGAACGCAGCGACCGCCTGGCTCACCTGCCCGCCCGACAGCCCCTGGCTCCGGCCGAAGGCGTTCTCCCCGCCGCCCTCCGTCCCGGCGAACGCGTCGACGCACTCCTTCGGCGGCGGCATGCGCAGCGGCGCCCACGTCCTCGTCGTGTCCTCGATGACGTTGCCGTCCTCGTCGATCGGCTGCCCCTGCGCGTTCGTGAAACGACCCTGCGCGTCGATCCAGCGCCCCTGGTCGTCCTGCCACAGCCCCCGGTCCGGCGGGGTTCCACGTGGAGTCCGCGGGCGCTTGCCTTCCGGGGGGCTGACGACGGCCACCTCCTCCGGCGCCGGCATCGGCTCCCGGGCCAGGAGCGCGCCGACCCGCTCTGCCGCCACCATCCATAGGGGCACCGAGCCCGCGCCGTCTCCCAGGCGCAGCTCCTGACCCACCTGGATCAGGTCGCCGTCGAGCCCGTTCCACGCCCGCAGGTCGGTCAGCGCCACGCCATGGTCCGTCGCGAGCTTCCCCAGGGTGTCGCCCCGCGCGACCGTGACCGTGGCGGGCTCCTCGCCGCCCACCGGCACGAACGCCGCGCCCGCGAGCAGCACCACCAGCAAGACCGCCGCCTTCTTCATCGCTCGTGTAGTCTCCGCCGTCTCGCGCCGGCCGCGCCGAACCCCGAGGAGCCCATGCATCGACCCCTCAAGATCTTCCTGAGCCTGAGCATTCCTGTGCTCCTGCTCGACTGGATCAGCAAGGCGTGGATCCGCGCGAACCTCGAGGTGAACGAGCACATCATGGTGATCGAGGGCGCGTTCCGCATCTGGCACCGCACGAACAAGGGCGCCGCGTGGTCCCTGTTCGGCGACCAGTCCTGGGGCATGACCTTCCTCATCGCCATGGGCTTCGTCGCCGTCTCGGTGATGATCTGGATGGTCATCAAGCTGCCCGAAGAGGACGGCATCTCCGCCGTCGCCCTGGGCTCGCTGGCCGGCGGCGCCGTCGGCAACCTGCTCGACCGCATCCGCTTCCGCGAGGTCACCGACTTCCTCGACGTGTACGCCGAGTCCGGCTTCATCGCCGACTTCTTCACGAAGATCGCCGGCGGCAAGCACTACCCGACCTTCAACGTCGCCGACATGGGCATCGTGGGCGGCGCCATCCTCCTGGCCCTGCTCGTCTTCCGGGGCGAGCCGACCCCCGAGGGCGAAGAGAAGGCCGAGGTGGCGCCCCCGGCGTCATGAGCGCCGAGCCGGGCTCCTCGAACGACGCCCCCGCGGCTCCCTGCTGCGGGATGCTCGCCTCCCCGCTCCCCGGCCTCGACGACGAAGAGGGCGCCCGGCTCCCCTCGCAGCTGCCTCCGGTCGTCGACGCCCACGTCCACCTCTTCCCCGACCGCGTCTTCGACGCCATCTGGCGCTGGTTCGGCGAGCACGGCTGGCCCATCCGCTACCAGCTCCACGCGCGCGAGGTGATCGAGTTCCTCTGCTCGCGCGGCGTCGAGCACGTGGTCGGCCTGCACTACGCCCACAAGCCAGGCATGGCCCGCGTGCTCAACGAGTGGATGGCCGACTTCGCCGCGACCGAGGACCGCCTCGTCCCCCTTGCGACCGTCCTGCCTGGGGAGCCGGGCGCCGCCGGCATCCTGCGCGACGCGTTCGACGCGGGCCTGCGCGGCGTCAAGCTCCACTGCCACGTCCAGGCCTTCTCGGTCGACTCCCCCGAGCTCGAGGAGCTCTACCGCGTCTGTGTCGAGCGGGACCGGCCGATGGTCATCCACGCCGGGCGCGAGCCGAAGAGCCCCGCCTACCCCGTCGACCCGTACGAGGTCTGCGACGCGGACCGCGTGAGGCCGGTGCTGTCCGCCTTCCCCGATCTGCGGCTGTGCGTCCCCCACCTCGGCGCCGACGAGTGGGCCGCCTACGCGCGCCTCCTCGAGCAGCACGACAACCTCTGGCTCGACACGACGATGGCCGTGGCCGGCTACCTGCCCGGCGACGACCCGTCCTGGATGCTCGACGTGCGGCCGGAGCGAATCCTCTACGGCACGGACTTCCCGAACCTGCCCTACGCCTGGGACCGGGAGCTGCACCGCCTGCTGGCGCTGAATCGTCGCGAGGACGACGTCGCGAGCCTGCTGGGCGGGAACGCGAAGGAGCTCTACGGGGCGCCCGGATTGCGGGCGTGATGGGCTGACGCGGCGCCCGGGGCGTGATCAGTTCCCGGAGGCCGCCCCCGAGTCGTCACAGGGGTTCCTCCTGGGCGAGGAATCAGCTATGCCTTGCGTCTCAGGGGAGGGACCTCATGTACATCGAGAGCGCGGGCCGTGGCCCGGACGTCGTCATCCTTCACGGGCTCCCGCAGGACCCGGCGGAGCTCGCCGAGCTCGCCGCGGAGCTGCGCGCCGTCTTCACCGTGCATGTCGTGCATCTGCCGGGGTACGGGGAGAGCGCCGCCCCCGAAGGTCCCTACGACTTCGTCGCCGTCGAGCGGGAGCTCATCGCGGATCTGCGGGCGCGCGGCGTCGAGCGCGCCGCAGTCGTGGGGATGTCCGGTGGCTGCTACCGCGCCTTCCACCTCGCCTTGCGGTCGGACCTCCCGGTCTGGGGGATCGTGGGGATCGGGCCGCTGGGGCACGTCCACGCGCAGAACCACGCCGCGCTGCACCAGTACGCCGACGCGTTCGAGGCCGGGGTGGACATGCGCCTCCAGGCGGTCGGTCGCATGTTCTCCGCCGCTTGGGCCGCCGGGAACCCCGCTCGCGCCATGGAGATCGTCGACGCGAACCTCGCCGCCGCCCCGCTGCCCCTCGTCGCGGGGGAGCTGCGGGCGATCTGCGCGATGCCCGACCTGCGGGACGAGATGGGGACGCTGGACATCCCCGTGACCCTGCGGGTCGGCGCGCTCGACGTCGCCACGCCGCCGTTCCTCAGTGAAGAGCTCGTCGGCTTGCTGCCCCAAGGGCGCCTAGACGTCGTGCCGGGCGCCGGGCACATGCTCCACATGGAAGACGGTCCGGCCACTGCCTCGGCCGTCCGGGTCGCTCTCATGCAGGCGCTGCCTCGGTCCGAGCGGCTCGCCCTCGCGGCGGCCCAGCTGGCCCTGGACACTCTCCCCTCGGACCCCGCGGAGATCCGCGACCGGGTCTGCGTGGTCGCGTGCGATGTGGTCGGCGGGGACTACGGGACCGTCTTCGGCCTCGAGAAGGTCCAGGACGGCGCGTTCACGAGCTGGGGCGCGGCCGTCGGCGATGCGGAGGTCGCGGCGGTCTGGCGACCCGACGAGCGGCGGACCCTCCCGCACGGCCTCCCGGTCTGGGACCCCGCCGCCCCGCTGCCCTCCCACGAGATGCAGTTCCTGTCCCTCGAGGAGACGGCGCACGACGTCGCCATCGGGCCCCTGATCGCCACCCTGCAGACGTTCTACATGCCGGCTCGCATCGTCGATCAGGCGCGCGCCCTCCTGTACTCCCCGGAGGGCCGCTTCGTGGCCTTCCTCGGGGTGCTGAGCCGACGACGGCTCGCGCAGGAGAAGCTCGACGACGCCCAGTCGCTGGTGGAGGCGTTCCGGGACGCCCTGCTGCGCGCCGATCAGCTCGCCGGGGTGCCGGCGCATCCCGAAGGCGTCCCCTACTTCAGACGTGCGTGAGGTGTGGCTGGCCCGCGCGTCCAGGCCGGCGACTACTCCCCCGACTCCCACTCACACGCGCCGCCGTCGGCCTCCCAGGCTCCCCGCAGGGCGCGCCGCAGGTCGTCCGCGTCCGCCTCGGTCAGCGACTCCATGGTCACGAGCTCGTCGTCTGCGGCGGCGATGGCGCTCGGGTCGGCGAGGACGCGCTCGGCCCGGGCGATCACTTCGCTGACGCCGAAGCTCCCCCCCGGCACCTCGAACTCCCCCATGGGACAGCGCAGCAGGCCGAGCCCGTCGTCGATCAGCAGCTCGAAGTCCGCCGTGTCGGCCCCGCAGGTCACGGTTCCGCGAGCCAACGCCGCCGCCCCGGCCGCCTCCATCAACGCGCGGTCCTCGCTCGTCGCGTTCCCCCGCGCGGGGTTGCTGTCCGACGCCGCGTTGTCGGCCCCGATGAGCTGTCCGCGGCCGATCAGCGAGTCCGTCGTCACCTCCTCGTCGGCCGGTCCCACGATGACCGCGAGCTCGGGGTACGGCCCGCGGCGCATCAGGACGGCGGCCATGGAGTGGGGGCCCGGCTGGCTGAGATCGAAGAGCTGGTCCCCGGGCAGCACGGCGGACGCAGTGCCCTCGGGCGTCAGCAGCGCGCCGTTGAGCACGGTGACGACGAAGGCGTCGAGGGTGACCTCGCAGTCGTCGGTGGAGAACGCGTTGGCGCCGTCGGGGTCCGCGGCGTCGTCGATCGCCTCGCCGCCCCAGATGGTGGGGATCCATTCCCCCCGCGGGAAGCAACCGCTGAGCAGAGATACCCCTCCGAGGAGGAAAGCAGCGAGCCAGCTGCGGGCGAACCCGACGCGCACTCAGCCCCCCGCGCTGTCGTCGTCGTCGGCTGCGCTGTCGTCGTCGTCGACCGCGTCGTCGTCGTCGGCCGCGCTGTCGTCATCGTCCCCTGCGGGACACGAGGTGTTGGGGATCTCCGTGGAGATCAGCCCGCCCGTCAGCGTGTAGGTCCCTGCGATCAGCTCGCTGCTGTTGCCGGTGAGGGTGCTGTTCAGCTCGAGCCGCAGGGAGCCCACCACGCACGCGCCGTTCGCGTTCCCGTTCAAGGTGTCGACCCCGTCGAACTCCACCCAGCTGTCACCGGTGCCGGTGGACGTCCCGTTCACGCTCGCGGGCCAGCCGCAGTCGCCGGTGGAGGTGATCCTCATCGACGTGACGGACACGCCGCCGCCCGGCCGCGGGTCATTGGCCTCGGCCCGCAGCTCGCAGTCCTGCCCGCCCGGTCCGACGATCGTCACGGTCGCCGAGCGGATGCAGCCGTCGGGGGTGTGTTCGATGGTCGCGGCGGCGGCCTGGGGGGTCAGGAGCTCCCCTTCCTCGTCCACGACGCTGCCCGTGATGTCGACGGCTTCGGTCTGACAGGGCAGGGCCGGCGTGAAGCAGCCCGGGAGGACACCGTGGGAAGCCAGCAGAGCCAGCAGAATCAGGGAAGGTCGGCGAAGCATCGGGGCGCAGCGTACCCTGGATTGATGCGCACACACCGCCGCTCCGCCCTCCTCCTCGTCCTCCTCCTGCTGCCTGCTCTGGCGTTCGCCGGACCGAAGAAGAAGAAGGAGAAGGCCGCCGCCGACGAGCCCGCGGTCGACACCGCCGCGGCGATGAAGGACGCGCGGGCCGCGTGGGACGAGATGATCCGCCTCAGCGACGCCTTCGATCCGAAGGCCTTCGACTACTACTCCGAGGGCGGTCTCATGAAGACCCGGATGGTGGACAAGAACGGCGCCAGCAAGGACCGCCAGTTCGCCATGGGGATGCTCGCCCCCATGGCCGACCGCCTCATGCAGGCGGCGAAGCAGATGGAGGACACCGCGACCTACGAGGACGTCACGGTGGCGATGGAGGGGGACAAGGTCCGCATCAAGGCGAAGCGGACGGCGCATGCGAAGTGCCGCGTCGACCCCGACTACTCCGCGCTGCTCGCTGACGAAGGCGGCCGCTGGCTCCTCGTCGAGGAGTTCTTCGTGTCCCACGCGGTCAGCCAGTGTGAGCCCAGCGCGGACCGGGCCAAGAAGCTGCTCGCCGCCGTCGTCGAGGGCGCAGGCACCCTGCCTCGCAAGCTCGACGAGGACCTGCGCCTCGATGCCCTGACCGTCGACGAGCTCACGCTCACCTACGCGATGACCCTGGTCTCCATCGCCGGCGACGTGGACGCGGCGTCCATCGAGGCCGCCCTCGAGGACAACGTCCGGACGAGCACGTGCAAGTCGCCGCTGACGAAGGATGCGCTGCACCACGGCGCCACGCTGATCAGCGCGTTCTCGGACGCGGCGGGCAAGTCGCTCTTCGAGATCAAGATCGCCGGGGACGCCTGCGGCGGCTGAGCCTGGCGGCTCCTAGCGGCGGCCGCGCCCCATCGGCTTGTCGTCGATGAGCTTGCAGGTCCCCTTCACGCACTCGGCGGAGAAGCGCTCCAGCGCCTTCGCCTCGGCGTCCGGGCCCGGGGCCTTGCACGAGACGGGCTGGTCGGCCGTCGACGACGGGTAGAGCTTGCGCGCCGTGCGCTTCTGGCGCACCGGGATCGCGATGGGCTCGGTGAAGTTGCAGCGCTGCTCCCGGAAGTAGACGAAGCAGCCGCTCCCCTCGGAGCAGGAGAGGTCGGGCTCGCGCTCGGGCTTGGCCTTCGGCGCCGGGCTCGTGTCGCCGGAGGGGGCGGTGTCGTCCGGAGCGGCGGTCGCGCCCTCCCCGTCCCCGTCACCCAGCCCCTCGCCGTCGACGGGGGTCAGCTTGCCCGGCTCGGTGGAGCCGTCGCCCTCAGCGACTGCGTCCCCACCGTCTCCCTCGGGCGCGTCGGCGGGCGCCGCGGCCGGCTGGCTCGTCTCGGCGGCGGGCGGTGGGGTGGGGGCGGCGTCGGCGGGCGCTGAGACCTCGGGGCTCCCCGAAGGAGCGTCCGCGGGCGCGGCGTTCTCGGTCCCGCCACACGCGGAGAGGAGCACGACACAGAGGAGTGTGAGGAGGGTCTTCATGAGCCGACGATACCGGGGGCGCGCCCCGGCGACGTGAGCACCCCGCGCGGCGTCTCAGGTCCGAGCGCGCCGCCGCCGCCGCAGTCCGACCACCAGCGCGCTCATCGCGAGCCAGCCGGGTCCGCTGCCCTCGGAGCTCGTCGCGCAGCCGCAGCCGTTCCCCTCGCTCGCCGCGAACGCGTCCCTGCGCACACCGGGGACGATGTTCGCGCGATCCAGCCCGCCCGGGACCCCGGCCGAGTCGTCGTCGTTGGCCGCGTCGTCGTCGTTGGCCGCGTCGTCGTCGTCGGCTGCGTCGTCGTCGTCGGCTGCGTCATCGTCGTCGGCTGCGTCGTCGTCATCCGCGGGCGGGGTCACCTCCTCGTCCTCGGCGATCACGGTGAGCTCGATGTCTCCCTCGGCGGGTCCGCCCCCGATGGGCAGGTCGGGGAACCAGGTGACCCACTCCTCGACGAGGGTGAGCGACAGGGTCCACTGGCCTTCGGTGGGCGCGAGGATGTCGAGGGCGAAGGTGGCGGTCGAGCCCGGGGGCGTGTCCACGGCGGGGGAGGAGACGCGGGTGGACCCGAGCCACGAGGCCGCCTCGAGGGGGGAGCTCTGGTCGCGTGGAAGGGCGGCGAGCTTCGTGTTCGCGGTCCAGGTCTCGAGGCCGTCGTTGCGGACCTCCACCCAGAGCGACTCGGTCACGCCGGGCTCCACGACCACGTCCCCCGTCCAGGCGACGTTCGTGACGGTGCCTTCGAAGTGGGCGTTCGCCGAGCGGTACTCGTCCAGCGCGGCGTGGATGAAGTCGCCGGGGCACGCCGTCGAGTTGCCCGGGTAGTCCCGGTGGCCCAGCAGGGTCGTGCTGTTCACGTTGATCGAGTGCTCGGAGCCCAAGGTCTGGGCGAGGAGGCGGCCGGCGGCGCGCATCACGATCTCCGCCGGATCCGGCGGAGAGCAGGAAGGGTGGAAGCAGCCGAGGTGGCTGATCGCGATGTTCCCGTCGTTGTTCCCGCCGCCCGTGGCGCCCGAGTAGAGCGACAGGTTCCGGCCCTCCCACAGGCTCCCGTCGAAGCCGACGAGGAACTGATAGGGGATGTCGCAGAAGCCGCCTCCGCCCATCGCCCAGGACTGGAGCCCCTGGACGGCGCCCTGCACCGTCCCGCCCGAGGTCATGTTCCCGGCCGTGTGGTGGACGGCGAAGCGGTACCAGTTGTTTTCCGGCGTGGAGCAGTTCGTGGGCGACGCGCCCCAGGTCTCCCGAGGGACGACGCCGATGTCGAGGAGCGCGGCGCTCACCGCCCGCGCGCCGTTCGGGGCCGCCCCGGACTCCAGGGTCGGCTCGTGGACAGGGGTCAGGAGGCGCCAGCCCACGGCCGCGAAGTCCACCTCCCGGAACCGCACCTGCGCGGCGGTCCCGGTCGACGGGAAGTCCGTGGCGAAGACCATGTGCTCGCCGAAGTCGAAGGTCGGGCTCAGCGGCGTCCAGTCCCCCGCGGCGCCCGTCCGCGCGCCGACGAGGCGGGCTTCGACGGTGACGTGCGATGCCTCCACCCCCTCGAACATCACCGCGACCCGTGCGCCATCGCCGGCCTGCACCGGGGAGAGCAGCCAGCCCGCGTCGCGCACCCAGCCGTTGGCGACGTCGCTCGGGCCCAGCATCGCGGGCAGGTGCATGGCGTGGTGCTCCCGGTCATCCGGGGAGGGCGCGAGGTCGGGAACGACGGCGCCCGGCGCGAGCTCGATCGCGGCGAGCCCGACGGCGGCGAGGAGGACGGGAGGCGTCATGGTGGCGGACCCTGCCACGGGCGCGCGCCTCCTGGGGGGCCCGGTCGGAGTCCACAACTCCTCCACAAGTGCGGGCTCGTCGACGCCGCCGTGACTCTGGGGGGTGTTGCAAGGTGCGAATCCCGTCGTTAGCCTTCCCCGTCCCGTAAGACCCTGGGCTCGCGTGAGGGGAAAAAGCGCAGCCATTCAGGCTACTTACGTGTCGGTAAGTTCAGGAGAACCGCATGGAGCCGGATCAGGTCGAGTACTTCCGCAAGCTGCTGTCGGAGCAGCTCACCAAGCTCATCGACGAGGCCCAGGAGGGGGTCAGCGAGCTCACCGCCGACGTGGAGAACCTCCCCGACGCCATCGACTTCGCTTCGAGCGAGTCGGACCGCCACTTCAGCCTCCGCATGAAGGACCGCGAGCGGAAGCTCATGCTCAAGATCCGCGCCGCCCTCTCCCGCATCGAGGACGGCACCTACGGCGAGTGCGTCGTCTGCGGTGAGGACATCGGCCAGCTGCGCCTGAAGGCGCGCCCGGTGACCACCCACTGCATCGACTGCAAGACGGAAGCCGAGACCCGCGAGCGCGTCCGCGGCTACTGAGCCTTCGCCCCTTCGCGCCGCCGCGCCCCCCACCCGGGAGACCCCGCTGATGGCCCCGGTCGTGGAGGTCGCGGTCCCGCTGCCGGTCCCCGGACCGTTCCACTACTCCGTCCCCGAAGCGCTGCGTGACGCCGTCGACGTCGGCGTCGCCGTGCACGTGCCGTTCGGCAACCGGCGCCTCACGGGGTACGTGCTCGAGACCCTGGACGCAGCGCCGCCGGACAGCCCCGAGCTGAAGGACATCGTCGCGGTGGGCGACGAAGGGCGGCTCTTCCCCGCCGAGCTCGTCCCCTTGTATCGCTGGATCGCCCGCTACTACGCCCACCCGCTGGGCGAGGTCGTGCGGACCGCGATCCCCGGCTCCACCCGCACCGCGACCCGCCTCGTGGTCCACCTCCTCGACGACGGCGCCGCCGCCTCGGCCTCCGGCGCGGCCGCCCTCGATCCCGAAGCCCAGGCCCTGCTCGCCCGGCTCGGCACCGCCACCGACCGTCGCCTCACCATCCGCACGCTCAAGCGCGAGCTGGGCAAGAAGGCCAACGCCACCATCGCCCGCGCGGAGAAGCAGGGCTGGGTGTCCCGGGCCCAGGAGCCGGTGCACAAGGCGGTCACGGTGAAGCGGGAGGCCTGGTACGCCCTGAGCGGCAGCCTCTCCCAGGCCCGCAACGCCTTCCCCCGCCCCGGCCCCGTTCGGGACCGGCTCCTCGAGTACATCGACCGCTTCGGCCCCGTCGCCCACGGCGAACTCAAGGACGCGTTCCCGAACCTCACCGCGCCGCTCCGGGCCATCAAGGAGGCCGGGGTACTGGACATCGAGCAGCGGGAGGTGCGGTCGGACGCCGCCGAGCGGGTGCGCATCGACGACGCGGACCGGATCCCCCGCGCCCCGACGCCGGCCCAGGGTGCGGCGCTCGAGGCTCTCCATGCGGCGCTGGACCGCGGCGGCTACGCCGGGGTGCTGCTGCACGGGGTCACGGGGAGCGGCAAGACGGAGGTCTATCTGCAGACGGCCTCGCGGGTGCTGGACGCTGGCGGCGGCGCCATCTTCCTCGTGCCGGAGATCGGCCTGACCCCCCAGTTCCTGTCGCGGTTCCGGGCGCGGTTCGGAGACGACACGGTCGGGGTGCTCCACTCGGGACTGACCGAGCGCGAGCGGTTCGACGAGTGGCGCCGCATCGCGGAGGGGCGGGCGCGGCTGGTGATCGGCCCCCGGTCGGCGGTGTTCGCGCCGGTGAAGGACCTGCGGCTCATCGTCGTCGACGAGGAGCACGACCACTCCTACAAGCAGGAGGAGGGGCTCCGGTACAACGCGCGGGACGTGGCGATCACGCGCGGAGCCATGGCGAAGGCGCTCGTGGTCCTCGGTTCGGCGACCCCGGCGCTGGAGACCCTGTACCTCGCGGAGCAAGGCCGGGTTCAGCTCCTCTCCCTGCCGGACCGGGTGAGCGGGAGGCCGCTGCCGCCGGTCGAGGTCGTCGACCTGCGCAAGTACCCCACCGAGGACCCGGACTCGCCGGGGGCGCTGCTGTCGCCGCCGTTGCGGGACGCCCTGACGGACAACCTCGAAGCGGGCGGGCAGGCGATCCTGCTCCTGAACCGCCGGGGCTTCGCCACCGTCGTGCTCTGCACAGGCTGCGGGACCCACTTCCGCTGCGACGACTGCGACGTCTCCATGACCTACCACGGCCGTCGCCACCAGGTGCTCTGCCACTGGTGCGGCAAGACGACGCCGATGCCGGATGTCTGTCCCGCCTGCAAGGGGCGCGACACGCTGCGGCTCACGGGGCGGGGCACGGAGCGGCTCGAGGAGGAGATGATCGCGCTCTGGCCGGAGATGCGGGTCGATCGGATGGACGCGGACACGACGCGGTCGCGCGCCTCCCACCGGCGGATCCTCGACCGCTTCCGCGACGGCGAGGTGGACGTGCTCGTGGGCACCCAGATGGTGGCGAAGGGGCACGACTTCCCCAAGGTCACCCTCGTCGGCGTACTCCACGCGGACGCGGCCCTGCACCTGCCCGACGTGCGCTCCGCGGAGCGGACCTTCCAGCTTGTTGCCCAGGTAGCAGGGCGGGCGGGGCGCGCGGACCTGCCGGGGCGGGTCATCGTCCAGACCTGGCACCCGGAGCACCACGCCATCCAGCGGGCGGCGGAGCACGACTTCTCCGGCTTCGTGGCCCGCGAGCTGCCCCTGCGCCGCGGGCTCGGCTACCCGCCCTATCGCCGGATGACGATGTTCCGCGTCTCCAGCCCTGAGGAGTCCCACGCCCACAAGGCGGTGTGGATGACGAAGGACCTCATCGACCGGGGCGGCGGCTACGTCACGAAGGCGGGGGGCAAGCTGCGCATTCGAGGTCCGGCGCCGGCGCCCATGTACCGGGTGCGGGGGCGATACCGGTGGCAGATCCTCGTGACCGCGACGGACCACACGGCCATGTCGCGCCTCCTGCACGCCATCGGCGGTGCCGTCCACGAGGTGGGGCGCACCGTGGGCAAGGACACCCGGGTGGTCATCGACCGCGACCCGGTGGGGATGCTCTAGGGAACCCAGAAAGTCTCGGGGTCTGCATCGCAGGGTGGGGTAGTTCCTGAGATCCACCCCAGGAAGTTGCGTGGCCTGCGTCGCAGGGTGAGGTAGTTCCTGGGTTGGACCCCAGAAAGTTTCGGGGTCTGCATCGCAGGGTGGGGCAGCTCCTGGGATCCACCCCAGAAAGTTGCGGGGTCTGCGTCGCAGGGTGGGGTAGTTCCTGAGATCCACCCCAGGAAGCTGCGGGGTCTGCGTCGCAGGGTGGGGTAGTTCCTAGGATCCACCGCAGGAAGCTGCGGGGTCTGCGGCGCAGGGTGAGGCAGTTCCTGAGATCCACCCCAGGAAGCTGCGGGGTCTGCGGCGCAGGGTGGGGTGGATCTGAACCGTGCCCCCAAGCAAGACCGCCCGGGAGGCGAACCCCCCGGGCGGCCGCGCCACAGACGCGGTGGCTAGTTCCAGTCGATGGCGTGCATCAGGAACCCGTACCGCGTGAAGCTGGGGTCGCTCGTGAACCCGAGGTGCGCGGTGGGGCGGTGCATGCCGTTCGGGGCGGTCTCCGTGATGGTGGGGTTCGTGAAGGTGGTCGCGCCGAGGTTGCCCGAGTGCCGCGTTCCGTCCCCGAGGACCACGAAGTCGTAGCCCGTCTCGGTGTCCACGTCCGTGGCGTAGAAGGACGCGCTCGTCGCTCCGGCCGGCAGGTGGATGTCGAACGTGGCGTTCTCGTTGTTGGCGTAGGGGTGGTCGGTGGCGACGTCCACGTAGACGCGGTGGCTCCAGGTCTGGGGCTCGCACACGCCGGCCTCACCGGAGAGATCGAGGACCTCGTCCTGGCCGATGGCGTCGATGCGGTTGGCGCGCGGGCTGCACTCCAGGGGCACCAGCGCGTTGCCGGCGCCGAGGAAGAGCGGGCAGGTGACGCCGAGGTCGCCGCCGCAGGTCGCGAGATCTTCCGCCGTGCCGTCCCCATCGAGGTCCATCGCCGCGGGGGTCACGTCGACGGTCAGCGAGTAGGGCGCCGTCGCGCCGTTGTGGCCCCAGACCCGGGCGTAGACGACCTGGGCGCCGTAGCCACTCTGGTTGCCCGTCAGGGCGTAGCTGACCGACTCGCTCGTGGACCAGCCGGCGGCGCTGGTGTCCTGCACGACGCCGGCGTGGTCGGTGATCTGCAGGTCGAGGTCGGCGGCGTTCCCGTCGAAGGCGATGGTCACATCGATCTCGTCGCCGTGGATGACCGGAATCGCGATCCAGTCCTCGTCGCCCGGCCAGGAGATGGCGCGGTGGTTGCGGTCGCCCTGGCCGTCGCGCAGGCCGAGGGTCTCGTAGGCGGCGGTCCCGAGCTGCTGCGGCTCCATCAGGGCCACGCGGTCGCTGGCCACGGCGAGGTTCTGGTTGGGCTCGCCGACGTCGAGCCACTGGCCGATCTGGTCGATGCCGACGAACGACTCGTAGGTGTCGGTGGGACTCGAGCTCGTGACGTTGAGCTCCCAGCAGTCGTCCTCACCGCGGCGGTAGTCCGTCGCGCCACGCACGAGGATCCCGACGACCTGGTTCGTGTCCTGCGCGATGATCGGAGAGCCCGAGTTGCCGTGGAAGGTGTCGATCCAGGCGGTCGCCCCCCAGGACTCCACCGAGCGCACCTCGCCGCCGTCAGCGATCTTCTGCAGGATGCCGTCCGGGTGGCCGATCACGGTGATGTCGTCGCCAGCGGCCATCGTCGCGCTCTCGTCGATTGGCAGGGGCTGGCGGTTCGTGGGCCGGTCGAGCTGGACCACCGCATAGTCGACGCCGCTGCCGTCGTAGTAGTAGTCCAGCACCTCCTCGCAGTGGAAGACGTCATCGGCGTCGATGGTCTCGCGCTGGCCGGTGGCATCGCGGGCGAAGTCGAAGACGTAGGCGTGGTTGCCGCAGTGGTTCGCGAGGGTCGTGGGGTTCCCGTACGGGTCGTTCAGATCCTTGTAGAAGCAGTGGCCAGCCGTCACGAGGCGGTCCGGCGCGATGAGGAAGGCGGTGCAGCGGCCTGCGAGCGCGTCGTCTGCGAAGGTCTCGCCGTCGCACAAGGGGTCGCCGGTCTCGTCCTCGAAGTCGTCGCTCAAGGTCGTCTCGTCCAGGGTCACCTCCCCAGTCGTGGGGTTGGTCGACTGGATCGTCCAGTTCCAGGTCACCAACGCCACCGAGTCCGCGAACTCCCGCATGAGCATGTCCGGATGGCTGTTCGAGTCCACGCGGTCGTCGACGCCGTAGACGATGGCGCCGTCGTGGGACCCGACGGGGGCCGCGTCGTCGAAGGAGGCGGGGGCGGTGCAACCGGCGAGAAGGGCGCCGAGGAGGAGGGTGGATTGGATGCGCATGGGGTCTCTCCGAGGTTCGAGGAGCCGGGGTTGGCTCGCCCAATAGGTACTCGCGCGGTTCGTCCCCGATCCGTGCAGCGCGCCACCGACCTGCCGCGGGGGCTCGGCCGGTCCCCTCTGTCTCGTCCAGGGCGGGCATCCCGCCGCCCGCACCCCTCGCCCTCCCCCCTCCTCTACCGTGCCTCCATGCGCATCCCAGCCTTGGCCCTGAGCCTGCTCCTCCTCCTCCTCTCCGGATGTCCAGAAGCCGACTGCGAGGACGCCGACGGTGACGGCGTCTGCGACGAGGTCGATGCCTGCGAGGATTCCCACGACGCCGCCGACTTCGACGCGGACGGGGTCCCCGACGACTGCGATCCCTGCCCGCTCGACGCCACTGACGACTCGGACGGCGACGGGGTCTGCGACACGGACGACGTCTGCCCGGACGCCGACGACACCCTCGACGGGGACATGGACGGCATCCCGGACGCCTGCGACGACTGCCCGGCGGCCTCGGAGGGGGACAGCGACGGCGACGGCACCTGCGACGACCTCGACCTCTGCCCCGGCTACGACGACCGCATCGACGGGGACGGAGACGGCACCCCCGACTTCTGCGACCCATGCCCGGACGACGCCAACGACGACAGCGACGGGGACGGCGTCTGTGACTCCCTCGACGTCTGCCCCGGCGAGGACGATGGCGACGACGCCGACGGGGACGGCGCCCCGGACGCGTGCGATGCCTGCCCTGACGACGCCACCGACGACACGGACGGCGACGGGGTCTGCGACGGCGTCGACGCCTGCCCCGGCTTCGACGACACTGCCGACATGGACGGGGACGGCGTCCCCGACGGGTGCGACACCTGCCCCGCGGATCTCGACGACGACACGGACGGCGACGGGGTCTGCGACTCCGTGGACGCCTGCCCCGGCTTCGACGACAACACGGACACGGACATGGACGGCGTCGCCGACGACTGCGACCTCTGCCCACTCGACGCCCTCGACGACAGCGACGGGGACGGGGTCTGCGACTCGGACGAGGAGTGCGTGGGCTTCGATGACACGACGGACACGGACGGGGACGGGGTCGCTGACGGCTGCGACGTGTGCCCTGACGACGCCTTCGACGACAGCGACGGGGACGGCGTCTGCGACAGCGTTGACATCTGCGCCGGGAGCCCCGACACCGCAGACCTCGACGGCGACGGAGTCCCCGACGGCTGCGATGCCTGCCCCAACGACTTGTTCGACGACAGCGACAACGACGGGGTCTGCGACTCCCTCGACGTCTGCCCCGGCAGCCCGGACTCCGCCGACACGGACAACGACGGCGTCCCCAACGGCTGCGATGTCTGTCCCAACGACGCGACCGACGACAGCGACAGCGACGGGGTCTGTGACTCCCTCGACGTGTGCGCCGGGTTCGACGACTCCGACGACTTCGACGGCGACGGGACCCCCGATGGGTGCGATGCCTGCCCCCAGGACGTCGACGACGACACCGACGGTGACGGCGTGTGTGACTCCGTCGACATCTGCCCCGGCAGCTCCGACAGCGCCGACCAGGACAGCGACGGGACCCCGGACGGCTGCGACGTCTGTCCGAACGACCCCACGCCCGACTCCGACGGAGACGGCGTGTGCGACAGCATCGACGTCTGCGCGGGGGGCGACGACACCCTCGATCTCGACGCCGACGGGACCCCCGACTTCTGCGACTCCTGCCCGGCCGATCCCCTCGACGACAGCGACGGCGACGGCTCCTGCGACAGCGCGGACATCTGCCCCGGCGGCAACGACGGCGACGACCAGGACAGCGACGGTGTCCCCGACGCCTGTGACCCCTGCCCCGCCGACGCCACCGACGACACGGACGGTGACGGGGTCTGCGACGGCGTGGACGTCTGCGACGGCTTCGACGACGACTACGACTTCGACAGCGACGGCGTCCCCGACGGCTGCGACGTGTGCCCCATCGATGCCCTCGACGACAGCGACGGGGACGGCAGCTGCGACAGCGTCGACATCTGCCCCGGCTTCGACGACGCTGTCGACTCGGACGGCGACGGCGACCCGGACGACTGCGACGTCTGCCCCGACTCGACCCTGAACACGACGGACCTCACAGGCGCGTGCAACGTGGTCTGCGTCTTCGAGGAGACCTTCGACGACAACAGCGCCGGCTGGACTCTCGGGCCCGAGTGGGAGATCGGGCCGGCCACCGCCAGCAGCTGTGGAGGCGCGAACCCGGACCCGGACTCGGACGCGGACGGGGTCCTCGGCGGGGGCGTCGCCGGCGTGGTCATCGGAGGCTGCGCCAGCACCAGCAGCCTCCACGACTTCTACTACCTGACCAGTCCGCCCATCTGGGTCGGGGACATCGCCGGCTCCCAGCTCAACTTCGCGCGCTGGCTCAACAGCGACTACACGCCGTACATGAAGAACGTCGTCGAGGTCTCCGACGACTTCGGGTCCACCTGGCTGGTCATCTGGGAGACCTTCGGCTTCCCCGGCGTCGAGGACAGCGAGTGGACGCCACAGAGCTTCGATCTGTCGCTGCTGTCATCCCCCTTCCTCCAGTTCAGGATCGGCTTCGACATCGACAGCACCGGGGTCTTCACCCGGTCGGGCTGGAACGTGGACAACGTGGCTGTCTGCGGGCCCGAGATCGTCGGCGGCGGCGGGGTGATCCCGCTGTGAGCCGCCTCCCCCTGTCTCTTCGCCCTCTCTGCTCCTTCGAGGACCTGCCCATGAAGCGCCTCCTGCTCCTCTTCCCGCTCCTCTTCCTCCTCGGCTGTCCCGGCAACCCGGACGCCTGCGAGGCCGACTCCGACGGTGACGGGATCTGTGACGACGTCGACGCCTGTGAAGGCGAAGACGACGCGAACGACTACGACGGCGACGGCATCCCCAACGCCTGCGACGACTGCCCGCTGGACGCCGAGGGCGACACGGACGGGGACGGGGTGTGCGACAGCGACGACATGTGCCCGGGAGAGGACGACACGCTGGACGCCGACGCGGACGGCGTCCCGGACGCCTGCGACGAGTGCCCCGACGACGCCGACGGCGACAGCGACGGGGACGGAGTCTGCGACTCGCTCGATGCGTGCCCCGGCTTCCCCGACGACGTGGACGCCGACGGTGACGGAGCCCCCGACTACTGCGACGCCTGTCCCTTCGACGCCAGCGACGACAGCGACGGCGACGGGGTCTGCGACTCCGAGGACCTGTGCGAGGGCGAAGACGACACCGCCGACATCGACGCCGACGGTCTCCCCGACGGCTGCGACGACTGCCCCAACGGTGAGGACACGGACGGCGACGGGTACTGCGACGACGTGGACCTGTGCGCCGGCTTCGACGACGACGCGGACACGGACCTGGACGGCGTCCCCGACGGCTGCGATCCGTGCCCCATCGACGACCTGGACGACAGCGACGGCGACGGCTCCTGCGACTCCGTCGACCTCTGTGCCGGGTTCGATGACAGCGCCGACACCGACATGGACGGCCAGCCGAACGACTGCGATGTGTGCCCGAACGACCCCCTCGACGACAGCGACGGGGACGGGGTGTGCGACAGCGTCGACGTCTGCGCGGGCTTCCCGGACGGGACCGACACGGACGGGGACGGCCAGCCGAACGACTGCGACCCGTGCCCCAACGATGCCTTCGACGACAGCGACGGGGACGGGGTGTGCGACAGCGCCGACGTCTGCGCCGGGTTCGACGACACGGTGGACCCGGACGGCGACGGGGTGCCCAGCGGCTGCGATGTGTGCCCCGCGGACGCGCTCGACGACAGCGACGGAGACGGGTCCTGTGACTCGGTCGACCTGTGCCCCGGCCAGCCCGACACCGCCGATCAGGACAACGACGGGACGCCGGACGGCTGCGATGCGTGTCCCGCCGACTCGAACGACGACAGCGACGGAGACGGGGTGTGCGACAGCTCCGACATCTGCGCGGGTGGGGACGACGGCGACGACTTCGACAGCGACGGGACGCCTGACTTCTGCGACACCTGTCCCGCCGACGTGAACGACGACAGCGACGGTGACGGGGTGTGCGACAGCGTCGACGTCTGCCCGGGCTTCTCCGACAACTCGGACGTGGACGGCGACGGAGTGCCCGACGACTGCGACGTCTGCCCGAACGCGGCCACGGACGACTCCGACAGCGACGGGGTCTGCGACGACCTGGACATCTGCGCCGGTGGCAACGACAGCGTCGACACCGACAGCGACGGGACGCCCGACTTCTGCGATGCCTGCCCGTTCGACGCCACCGGGGACACCGACGGGGACGGGGTGTGCGACAGCCTGGACGCGTGCCCGGGCTCCAACGACGCCCTCGACAACGACAGCGACGGCCAGCCCGACGACTGCGACCCCTGCCCGGACGACCCCGCCGACGACGTAGACGGCGACGGCGTGTGCGACGGCGTCGACGTGTGCGACGGGGGCAACGACCTGCTCGACACGGACTCCGACGGGACGCCGGACTTCTGCGACATCTGCCCGCTCGCGCCCGGCGACGACAGCGACAGCGACGGCGTGTGCGACGACGCGGACCAGTGCCCGGGCTTCGACGACAACGCGGACCTCGACGGCGACGGGACCCCCGACGACTGCGACGGCTGCCCCGAGTACGCGTACGAGTACACGGACGTCACCGGCGCGTGCACCGGAGGCTGCTTCTTCGCCGAGGACTTCGACAACACGGTGGGCGCCTGGACGCTGGACACCGAGTGGGAGATCGGGGCGGCGACGTCGTCGACCGGCTGCGAGAACTACGGCGGCGGGGATCCGGGGGTCGACGCCGACGGGGACGCCGGCGGTGGCGTGGCCGGCGTGGTCCTCGGCGGCTGCGCGGCCGACGTGGCCCATGGCTTCTACTGGCTGACGAGCCCGGTGTTCGCCAGCGACACCCTCCCGAACGCGACGGTGATCCTCCAGTTCGAGCGGTGGCTCAACAGCGACTACACGCCGTTCATGCAGAACCGGGTCGAGGTCTTCGACGGGCTGGCCTGGGTGACCGTCTGGCAGACCGGGGCCTCGCCCGGCGTGCAGGACAGCTCCTGGCAGCTCGTGGACTTCGACATCTCGATCTACATGAACCCGCTCATGCAGGTGCGGTTCGGGTTCAACACCGGGAGCGGGGTGTTCGACGTGACCGGCTGGAACCTGGACAACGTCTTCGTCTGCGAGCCGGGGGAGCTGCCGAGCGGAGGTCCCGTGGGGGACGACGACGACATCAGCCCGCCAGGAGACGACGACGACGGCGCGCCCCAGTAGCGCCTGTCTAGTCCTCGAAGGGTCGCCAGTAGAGGCGGCCGCAGTCGGAGCACTGGAAGACGGCGTTGCCATCCCAGCCCCGGGGCAGGTCCCAGGGGGGGAAGCCCTGTCCCTGCACGATGAGCTGCTCGATGGTCTGCGGCAGGCCCATGGGCAGGCCGATCCCGTCCGGCGGCAGGCCCACGTTCCCCTCCCAGATCATCACCGCGAGGCGGCCGTGGCAGACCGGCCACGCCATCCCCGGGAACGCGAACGGCGAGGGAGTCCCCGACGTGACGTCGGCCTCGAGCTCGGGGAGGGGCTTCTCGTCGGGCTTCGCTGCCGTCGTCCAGTCCTCCGCTCGGCGCGGGGCCCAGTCGCCGACGATCTCCGCCGTCGGCGCGCCGTCGAGCTCGGCCTGCGTGACGGGGGTGGCGTGCTCTCCCGCTGCGCGCTGGGTGCGTGGGAGGTCCAGCGGGGCGTCGTCGGGGAAGCCGTCCCGGTACTCCTCGGCGTCCCACCGCACGAGGAACCACCGGCGCCACACGCCCCGGCCGATCCACGGAACCGCCGGCTCGGAGAACCCCACCGCCGCCTGGCTCCGCTCCTCGTCCCGCTGCCGGAAGAAGGCCACCACCTGGGCCTCCCGCACCGCGAACTCCGCCTGCTTCTCCTCGGGGGTTCGCTTGTCCCTTCGCGCCCAGCCGATGACCAGCAGGGCTGCGCTGAAGCTCGCGGAGACGATGTGCGCCGTGATGAGCGCCGCGGCCACCGACAGCATCCCCGAGGACCGGGTCACCGGGATGGCGAGCAGAGTCCCCAGCCACAGGGCGCCCGCCGCGTAGAACATCCCGTCGCGCTTGCGGGCGGCGCGCTCGGGACGGGCCGTGGTGGTGCCGGCCGCGGCGAGCTCCCGGGTCCGCCGGTAGTCGTCGAGGACGAGGTAGGGGAACAGCACCGCGAGGAACGGCACGAAGAAGGCCGCAATCACCGCCCACAGGGGGCCGCGCTGCGGCCTCTCGTCGTGCTCGCTCACCGGGTGGGTCGGGTCACTCGCCGGTGCGGCGGATCACGGGGGACTCGTTGCGACCCTTCGCGTTCTTGCTGGCCGCGTCGCGGGGCTGCGCAGACCGGGCCTTCTGCCGGCGCTCGGCCGCGCGCTCCTCGTGGCGGATCTGCTCGGCCTTGACCTGCTCGAGCTTCTTGATGGCCGCCTTGAACTTCGGGTCCGTCTTCACCGCGAGCTCGAGCTGGTAGACCGCCTGCTCGTAGTGGCGCTGACGGCGCTCGATGAGCCCGACGCGGTAGTAGGCGTGCGCCTTGAACTCCGGCAGCGGGTCCCGCTCGATGTACGCCTTGAAGGACTCCTTCGCGGCGACGTTGTCCTTGCGCGACTTGTAGTGGGCCTCGCCGATCTGCCAGAGCACCCGGTCGTTCTCCGGCGCCAGCGCCTGCACCTGCTTGAAGGCGGCGAGGGCGTCGTCGTACTTCTTCATGCGGAGAAACACCCGCCCGATGGTCATCTCGTTCAGGATGCTCGTGGGGTAGTGCTGACGCGCCCACATCGCCTCCTTGATGGCCTCGTCGTAGCGCTTGCTCTCCATGTAGGAGTAGGTCAGGCAGAGCGACGCGGGCGCCGGTGCCAGCAGGCCCTTGTCCTTCGCGATCTGCATCTGCTTGAGGCCCTCGGCCCGATGGTCACCGAACTTGGGGAGGTAGTCGACGTTCTCGGTCAGCGCGGTCCGCCAGTAGTTGTAGAGCCCCAGCGCGAGCTGCACGTCGTGGAAGTCCGGGGCGAGCCGCTGGACCTTCTTCACGTTCTCCAGCGCCTCCCAGGCGAGGTTGAAGCCCGAGAGGTAGTCGTTGTGACGGACCTCGTACATCGCGTGCACGCCCTGGTGGACGGCGAGGAGGAAGAGGTTCCAGGCCTTGCGGTCGCGGCTGCGGCCGACGCGCTTGAACCGCTGCTCGGCCTCCGTGGCCTCCTGGAGGTAGATGCGGTCGTAGGTGAAGTCGTAGTTCTCGAACATGATCGCCTGGTAGACGATCGAGCGGCCGACGGGGCCGAGGGGGGAGTCCGGGAAGTCGATGCCCGCGACCTCGAAGACCTGGAGCGCCTCGGGGTACCGGCGCTGGTAGATGAGCTCCATGCCCTCCTGGGCCGCGCGGAACTCGGGACGGGGGACGTCGAGGGGGTTCTCGCCCGTGAACTTCTTGCCGGAGTAGTCCTTCCAGGCGGCCTGGGCGAGCCCGGGCAGCAGGAGCGCCAGCAGGAGCAGCGGGAACAGCGAGCGGGACAAGGGGGCGATTCGGTTGGACATGGTCTCAGTCCTCCTCTTGCCGGCTACCGAAGCGGCCGGCGCAGCGCGGCGTCGATGACCTCCGCCGCGATGTGGGACCCGTACAACGTCGAGCACTCTTGGAGGCCCGTGGGACTGGTCACGTTCACTTCCGTGAGCCAGCCCCCAATGACGTCGATGCCCGTGAAGATCAAATCGTTCGCAACCAGGTAGGGCTTCAACGTCTCGCAGATGACGAGGTCCCGTTCCGTCATCTCGCAGGGTTGGACGGAGGCCCCGGCCGACATATTTCCCCGGTGGTCATTTTCCGGGGGCACACGCAGGAATGCGCCCCGCGGTTCGCCGTCGACGAGGAGGATGCGCTTGTCTCCGTCGACGATCTCCGGGACGTAGCGCTGGACCATCACGAACTCGCGGCCGCCCACCGTGGACGTCTCGAGCATCGAGTTCAGGTTCTTGTCGTCGCTGTCGAGCACGAAGATCCCGCGACCTCCATTTCCGTCCCAGGGTTTGACCACCGCGCGGCCGCCCTGTTCCTCGATGAAGGACCGGATCCGGTTTGCGTCGCGGGTCACCAGCGTGGGGACGATGAGGTCGGGGAAGCGGGTGATGACCATCTTCTCGTTCGCGTCCCGCAGCGCGTGGGGCGCGTTCACGACGGGCACCGTCCGCGCGATCAGATCGAGCAGGTAGGTGCAGAAGACGTAGGTCATGTCGAAGGGCGGGTCGGTGCGCTTGAAGACGACCCGGCAGGTGGTGGTGTCGAGCTCGGTGGTCTCGTGGACGTCGGCGACCTTCGGCTTCGGGCCTGCCGTGATCCGCGAGGCCTTCGCGTAGACGGTGTCGCCGCGGGACCAGAGATCGCCGGGGCCGCAGTGCCAGACCTCCCCGCCACGCTCCTGCCAGGCGAGCATGAGGGCGTAGGAGCTGTCCTTGTCCACCTTGATGGTGGAGAGGGGGTCCATGACGAACAGGGCGCGCATGCAGGGCTCCGGAGGCGCCGTCGAGGCGCAGTCAGGCGGGCGCGTCGTCTCCGGCGCGCACGTCGAGCCACAGCAAGGTACCCGCTGTCACGAAGGTTGGCGCGAGGAGGAAGCCGACCAGGGGGATGAGGAGCATGAGCATCAGGCCCGCGCCGAAGCCCATCCAGGGGGCCAGCGAGCCGCGCGCCCAGCGGAGCTTCGCGGGGAGCTTGATCTTCTGGCGCTCCAGCGTGGGGTCCGTGAAGTTCAGGGCGGCGAAGAACGCCGAGTACACCGACATGCCGACCACGCCGACGATCCCCACCACCGGGATGAGCGAGAGGATCAGGAAGGGCACCCACAGGGCCAGCCAGAGCGCGAGGCGGCCGGCTGCGCCGAACACCGCGCGGGTGGAGTCGCGGGTCAGGGTCTTCAGGTTGATGGGCTCGTCGGGCGGGGGCTGCCCGGTGGCGATGGACTCGATGACCTCGCTGAGCTTCTCGTGGAAGGGACCGGCGAGGAGCGAGGCGCTGAGCAGGCCGCCGAGCAGCGAGCCCACGGTCAGCAGGAGCGCGACGACGACGCCGATGAGGCCGTTCACGATGGGCCGCCAGAACGTCTTCCACCACGGTGCGCCTTCGGGGGCGGCGGCCAGGGCGTCGGGCTGGAGGGCCTCGAAGACGACGTCGTACTGATGGAACGCGATGGCCGCGATGACGAGGATGACCACCCCGTTCACGAGGGCGGGCAGCGCGGCGTAGGGCCAGGCGGCGCGGTTCGCGAAGAGGAAGCGGATGCCGCGCAGGGGGTAGGTCAGGCCGCGCAGGAAGCCCGGGAGGCCCGAGCCGGGGGGAGACGGAGAGTAGGTGCTCATTGGCCTCGCTTGGTGGCGGCCGGAGTGTCGCATACTCGGGCCATGTGGCGGACGCGCGGGACCTACGGAGCGGCGGCGGCGGGCATTGCGCTCGGCCTGATCGGGGTGGCGGATGCCCATGAGGTGCGGTTCGGGCGCATGGTCCACCTGCGAGTGCTCAAGGAGGGTGTCGAGGTGGCGATGGTGGTGCAGCTGCACGCCGGGCCGGACGCGCTCAAGATCCGCGACCGCTTCGACCGCGACGGCTCGGGGGAGCTCTCGGACGAGGAGGCCGGCGCGATGGCCGAGTGGTTCGGCAGCGAGGCGTTCCGGGACTTCTCGGTGCACGTGGGCGGCGACCCGGTGGCGCTGGAGGTGGCGGACGTGGCCCTCGACCTGCTGGGGGACGCGACCGTGCTTCGCGGAGAGGAGCTGCTGTTCCGCATCGTGCAGCGCGGCGTCTTCGTGCTGCGCCCCGGAGAGCGCCCGATGGTGGTGCGGGACGCGCCGGCGAACGCGCGGGAGGAGATTGCGGTGCGCATCGACGTGCCACCTCCGGTCCCGGTGGCGGACGCGAAGGGCGACGGCACCGCCGGTCCCCTCGTCCCGATCGGAGAGGGCAGCTACCAGGCGCTGCTCATGGGTCGTCCGGCGACGATGCGGTTCGCGCTCGACGTGTCCCGGGAGTGGAGCGTGGAGTAGGGGGCAGGTGGGGGGCCCTACCCCTCCGCCAACCGCTCCAGCAGCCGGACCGCCGCCGCGTCGTCGAACTCGGCGGCGTGGGCGAGGAGGGCGTCGGCGAGGGGCTGGAGCTCGGGCTCCTGGTCCGCGAGGCGGGTGGCCGCGGCCGAGAGCTCGCGCATGTTTCCCAGCTCCGCGAGGCGGCGCAGTGCGTCCAGGACCGGACCGGCGGGTGCCACCATCTCTTCGTCGGGCATCGAGGTCGTCGGCGTCTTGCCCGTGTCGACCGTCTGCTCCGTCTCCAGCCACTCGATCGTCAGCTGGGCGCCGATGGCGTCGAGGAGCGCGTCCCCGTCGACGGGCTTGTCGAGGAACGCGTCGAACAGCGCGTCGTCGCCGGGCCCCAGCGACCGTTCGGTGCTGGACGACACCGCCACCAGGGGGATCGACGCAGTCGTCGCCTCCCCGCGCAGTGCCCGCGCGGCCTCGACGCCGGACATGCCGGGCATGAGCAGGTCGAGGAGGACGAGGTCCGGCGGCGCCTCGGTGACCCGCTCGAGGAGCTCCCGGCCGTCCTCCGCTTCCCGCACGCTGAAGCCCAGCGGCGAGAGCATGTGGGCCAGGACCAGGCGGTTCACCCGGCGGTCGTCGACGACGATCACGTCCCGGCGCGGCCCGGAGTACCCGACGATCGAGGGGCGCACCGGGCGGGCGAAGACCGAGGGCGAGGCCGCCCGGGCGAGCTCGAGCACGAAGCGGAAGGTCGTGCCGCCTCCGAGCCTGCTCTCCACCGTCAGCTCGCCCCCCATCGCGGCCACGAGGCGCCGGGAGATGGCGAGCCCGAGCCCGGTGCCGGCGGCGCGCTCCCGCACCCGGCCTGCCTGCTCGAACGGCTCGAAGATCCGCGCCAGGTCGTCGGGCCCGATCCCCGCCCCGGTGTCGGCGACCTCGAAGGTCACGGCGGCGCCGTCGGTCCCCACATCGAGGCTCACGGTCCCCGCGTCCGTGAACTTGATCGCGTTCCCCACCAGATTGAGGAGCACCTGGCGCAGGCGCCGTCCGTCCGCTCGGACGCCCCGCGGGACCTGCGGATCGACGGCGACGTGCAGGGCCAACCCCTTGCGCTGCGCGGGCACCGCGAGGAGCTCCCCGACGCCACGCACGAGCGCAGGCAGGTCCAGCTCGGTGAGGACGAGGTCGAGCTGGCCGGCTTCGACCTTCGCCATGTCGAGCACGTCCTCGATGAGCCCCAGGAGGTGCTGGCCGCTCGTCTGCATGGTGTCGATGGCGTCCCGCACGGACGGATCGAGGTCGGTCCGGCGCTGGAGGATCTGTGTGAAGCCGAGGATCGCGTTCAGCGGGGTGCGGAGCTCGTGGCTCATGTTCGCCAGGAACTCGCTCTTCGCGGCGCTGGCGACCTCGGCGCGTGTGCGGGCCTGATCGAGCTCCGTCGTCCGCCGCCAGACCTCCGCCTCCAGATCGCCGACCAGCGCCGCGTTCTCCAGCGAGATCGCCACCTGCCCCGCCAGCAGCGTCGCCGCCTCGAGGTGAGCCGCCGTGAACACCCCGTTCGGGGGGCTCACCAGCTGGACCACGCCGCGCGTGTCGTCTGCGCGGGTCAAGGGCACCACGAGGCGGTTGCGGCCGTCGCGGGAGCGGATCACGACGCGCCCCTCGGCGAGGGCTTCGCGCACCAGGTCCTGGTCCACCTCATCGACCTCGTCCGCGGGCACCGGCCGCGCAATCACCGGGCTCGGGTGGGCCGCTGCGACCTCGGGACCGCGCGGAGTCATCAGCACGAGGAGGCCGTGGTCCGCGCCGGTGGACTCCAGGAAGACCTGGATGGCTCGCGTCGGCAGGCGTCCCAGATCGACCTCCTCGGAGAGCGACTGGGCGGCCCGCATCAGCGGCCCGATCCCCAGGTCTCGGGTCGGCGCCGGCGGCGAGGCGGACGGATTCGGCGCGGTCTGGGCCACTCCGATCCGGGTCCGCAGGCGCTGGGCTTCCTCGCGCGCCGCGTTCGCCGGCTCCGTGTCTCCCACCTCGTCCTGGAGTCGGGCGCGGGAGTCGAGGGCGAGGGCGAGGTGCAGCCACTCCTCCCCTGCGCGGAGGAGGCCCTCGGTGTGGGCGAGGCGACCGAGGGCGTCGTGGAGGCGCCCCCGCAGCTCGGCCCGGCACGCCTCGAGCCACTCGAGGACCCAGGCGCGCTCGGAGCGGTTCCTCACCCAGGGACGCAGCAGGCGGCGTGCGCGGTGCAGCGCCCGCTTCGCTCGGCGACGCGGGATGGTCTGCGCCCGCGCGAGCCGCACCGCGATCACCGAAGCGTGCAGCTGGTTCAGGAACAGGGTGGGGAGCGGCACCGGGCTGTCCAGGTCCTGGTCCAGCCGCAGAAAGGTGCGCTCCGCGAGCTCCTCGTCCTGACGGATCAGCGCGGCGAAGAAGAACGCTCCGTCGAGCCAGCGCTCCGAGGGGGCCAGCTCGCCCCAGGCGTGGTCGAGCGGCGTGCCGGACGTGCAGTACGCGATGGCGGAGCGCACGCCCTCCAAGGTGGCGTCGAGGCTGAGCAGGCCATGGGCGCCGAGCTCATCGCGGATCGCCTCCACCGTGCGCTCCGTCGCGACCAGATCGTTCGACGTGGCGAAGGCGAGCCCCGCCTCGAGGTCCGCCGAGGTGATGGCCGTGACGAGATCCCCCACCCGCAGCGCCTCCTCCCGGTTGCGTTGGAAGACGGGCACGAGATCGGCCAGGGGGTTCTCGTAGGAGCCGAGCAGCGCGCGCCGATAGAACTGGGCCCGGGGCCGGCTGCGGGGGTCGTCGATGCGCTCCTGTAGCGCGGCCATCAGCGCGATGATGCGCTGGGCCCGATCGACGCTCCGGAACACGATGAGCTGGAGGAGGCCCAGGCCCACGAGCGTCGGCGCGCCGTGGTAGCTGACGCCACGGCTCAGGCAGTACTGGACGTCCCGGAGGATCGACAGCGGCACCTCCGCGGGCTCGAACCGGAACTCCAGCGGCGCAGCGAGCATCTGGACGCGCTGGACGGCGGTGATCACGGGGTCGTCCGTGATCCGCAGCGAGAGCAGCGACCGCTCGATGTTCGTGCCGAGGCTGACGCGGGTGCGGATCGCGCTCCAGAGGAGGCGCAGCGGACGGGGAACCCAGCTCGGCTTCGTCAGCCCCGCCCGGTCCATCAGCGTGCGGTACGCCAGCCAGGTCTGGCGCACGTCCGACTGGGTGGTCCGGCCCTCGATCATCGTCAGGTGCGCCGAGAGCTCCTCTTCGAGGGTCTGGGACTCCGCCATCACCTGGGTCAGCAAGGGAGTCGTCGGCTCGGCGACGGCGTCCGACGTGCTGGCGCGGGCCGCTGCACTCAGCAGCCGGAGCTTCGTCGAGCGATCGGCGGGCGGCTGGGCCTCCAGGCCGCCGTGGGCCTCGGCGGCGGCGACCACGTACGCGCCGACCTCGAGGGCAGCCTCAGCGGCTGCGAGGTGCTCTTTCGCGGTGCGCTGGGGGGCGGGCTGGGCGCCGGCGTAGGGGGGCAGCTGCCCCGCGGAGGGCCCGTGGATCGACGTCGCCCGTGGCTCCGCGCCCGGGTCGACCACCCCCAGGATCGTCAGCACCCCGCGCCGGTTGCTGCTCACCGCGACCTGCAGCACCCGGCGGCTGTCGGGGTCGGCGAAGCGGAGCCCTCGCAGGAACAGCACCAGGGGCCGCGTCGGCGCGGCGAGCGCACCGAGGAGCTCGGCGATCCCGGCCTGGAAGCGGGCGCGGTCGTCGGGGAGACCCACCTCGAACCAGGAGCTCCGGGCGGCGCGTCGGACCTGGCCCTCCACGATGCGCCGGAGCTCGGGGAGGTGGGCGGCGAGGACCCCGTCGCGGTGCCGGACGGCCTCGAGCAGGGCGATGGTGGCGGTGTCCCGCGCTGCCCCGCGGGTGGCTTCGACCTCGACGAGCCGACCCCGGAGCGCGTCGAGCAGTCCGTGGTGGGGCTCGTGAAAGCGCTCGGCGGAGAACGCGCCCTGGGTGAAGGAGGCGCCGGTGGCCAGCGCGGTGGACCGGGTGACCTCGCAGAGCTCGCTGAGCTCCTCCTCCGACGGGGCCGTGAGGAGGGTGACGTGGCTGGGTCCCCGGGCCACGTCGGCGAGCGCGGCGCGCAGGACGGCGTTCGCGGCCTCGTGCTCGGGGCGTGCGGCGGCGAGGGGCCAGTACCCCGACTTGATGCTCACCCGGGGCCGTCGGGCAGCGGCTGCTCGGTGATCCCGGCGCGGATGGCGAACTTGATGAGCGAGGCGATGTCCTGGAGGCCGAACTTCTCCATGATTCGCATCCGGTACGTCGACACGGTCGTCCGGGCGACGTCGAGGGTGTAGGCGATCTCCTTGTTCGTCTTGCCCGCGACGAGGAGCTGGAGCACCTCGTACTCGCGGCTCGACAGGGAGAGCAGCGGCCCGCCATCGGGCGGCGCCCCGGGAGCGCGCAGGTCATCGCCGAGCTCGCCGACCAGGCGGGTCATGGGGGCGAGGAGCTCGCGGGCGCTCGTGAGGGCTTCGTCGAGGGCAGCCCGGGTCGCACCGTCGAGGGCCTCGGCCGCCGCCGTCGCCTGGTCCACCTGAGCCTGGATCAGGGCCAGCCGCTCGATGACCCGGGAGTTCAGCGTCTCCGCGAGTCCCCGGTCGCGCTCCTCGCGCTCTGCGAGCCAGCTCTTCGTCATGGAGCGGAGCTGCTCGCTTTGATGCCGCCCCATCTCCACGAGCCGCTCCCGCTCACCCTCGTAGCGCTCCTTCGCGTCGAGCTCCCGGCGCAGCGCCGCGGTGCGCTCGGCGACCCGTGCCTCCAGGTCCTCGTTGCGCGCCTCGAGCTGCTCGGCGAGGGAGCGGATCTTCAAGTGCGCGCGCACCCGCGCGAGGAGCTCCGCGGCCTCGAAGGGCTTCGTCACGTAGTCGACGGCCCCGACCTCGAAGGCGCGGACCTTGTCGTCCGTCGACGTCATCGCGGTCATGAAGATCACCGGGCAGTCCGCGGTCTCCGGCGCAGCCTTGAGGCGTCGGCAGGTCTCGTACCCGTCGATCCCCGGCATCTGCACGTCGAGGAGGATCAGGTCCGGCGTCGCCATCCGCGCCCGCTTGACGCCGCTCTCGCCGTCCCGGGCGGTGAGCACCTCCAGCGCGTAGGCCTCGAGGTGGGAGACGGCGACCTTGAGGTTGGTCGGGTTGTCGTCGATGACGAGCAACCGTTGCTTGCGGAGTTCGGGGGGCACGGGCTGCAGGATACGCGCGCGCGTCGCGCCGCCGGACTCGGCCTCGCCCCCCCACGTCGGGGCTGTTTCGCTCATGAGGGGACACTAGGGACCCCGGCACCCGCGGGTCTGTCGAACGCCTGTCGAATGACGTCGACGTCGCGTGTCGAACGGGGCCGGGATCCGCCGTGGGACAAGGCACCTCTCCCATGTCGACGCCTTTCGACAGGCCGTTCGACACGCTGTCGACAGACGGGGATCCGGGCCACGCATAGCGTCGGGGTGCACTTGGAGGGCAACCCATGCACAACCCACTCGATCTCCGCGCCCTGGCGCTCCTTCTCCTCCTGCCGACGACCGCGCTCGCGGGGCTCCCCTTCGACGGCGGGGCGTCCATCGCGACGCTCACCGACGGCTACGGTGGCGCGGCCGGGGACTTCGACCGCGACGGGGACATGGACCTCGTCATCTGCGACCGGGGCTCCGACAGCGTCCTGATCCTCGACAACGACGGGAGCTGGACTCCGACGGTCGTGACCGCCAGCCTCGACGAAGCGCGCGAGGTGAACGTCGCCGACTTCAACGGGGACGGCGCGCCCGACCTGTTGGTCGCGGTCTACGGCGGCCATGAGATCCGGGTGTTCCTGAACGACGGGCTCGGCGGCTTTCCGGCCACCGGGATCCTTGCCGCGACGGCGAACAACCCCGACTCGATGGCGGTGCGGGACCTCAGCGTCGACGGAGATGTCGACTTCATCTACGGGGCCGCGAGCGGGATCGTGCGGGCGGCCACGAACGGGGGTGACGGCACGTCCTGGTCCTTCGGGGGCCAGGTGCTCACCGCCAATGACCCGACCGACGGGGTCTTCGCCGACGTGAACGGCGATGGCAAGGAGGACGCCGTCGTCGTCCAGTACGGCGCGACCGGCGTCCACTGGCACGACCCGACGAACAACTGGGCGTGGAACAACATCGCCTTCAACCTCGACAACCCCTACAGCGTCGTCGCCTCCGACGTGGATCGGGACGGCGACCAGGACCTGCTCGTTTCCCAGCGCGACCCCGCCATGGGCGGCGCCTCGGTCCTCATGATGGAGAACGACCTGGGCGGCACCGGCTGGACGACCACCACGGTTACGAGCCTGCCCCTGCTCAACAGCCGCTACATCATCGCCGGCGACCTCGACAACAACGGCTGGGACGACGCGGTCGTGGCGAGCCAGGGCGGCGACATCCTCGGGCTCCACAACGACGGCGGCGAGTTCACCGCGGCGATCCTGGGCAACGCCGTCGGCGCCGTGACCCCCGTGCTCCTCGACCACGACCAGGACGGCGACCTGGACCTCGTCACCATCGGCGCCGCGGACGTGACGCTGTTCGTCAACGAGACCATCCACCCCGACTACAGCGTGTCGGGCACCGTCACCGGGGAGACCGTCCTGCCGGAGCCCTGGGAGATGCAGCTGGCGGACGTCGACGGGGACGGGGACCTGGATGCGGTCGTCACGAACGACGGGCTCCTGAACGGCATGGAGGTCGGCTGGCTGGAGAACGCGAGCGGCGACGGGGAGGTCATGACCGCCCACGTCATCGACGCCGGCAGTCTCAACGGACGCGACCCGAACACCGTGCTCCCCACGGACCTCGATCAGGACGGGGACATGGACGTCCTCGTCGGGTTCCGCGGGCCGGACGACATCGTGTTCTACGAGCAGGGTCCCGCGAACGTGTGGACCGCCTGGGAGATCGACCCCTTCATCAACAACAACAACACCATCGACGTGGGGGACCTCGATGGAGACGGGGACCTCGACGTGCTCACGGGCGGCAGCGACTCGCCCGGCCAGCTCGTCTGGCTCGAGAACTCGGGCACGCCCGCGTCCGTCGCGTGGACGCGCCACGTCATCTCCGCCACGAACTGGAACCCCTCGCAGGCCCACCTCGCGGACGTCGATGGGGACGGCGATCTGGACGCCGTCGCCAAGTCCCAGGATCTCCTCGAGATCTCCTGGTGGGCGAACGACGGGGCCGGCGGCGGCTGGGCGAAGACGGTCATCGAGACCGGGAGCACCTCGGGCAGCGACATGGAGGTGGGGGACTTCGATCAGGACGGGGACGTCGACGTGGTCCGGGTGACGACGTCCGGCTCCATCCTCGGGTCTCTCGCGTGGTTCGAGAACTCGGGCGACGGCTCCGCCTGGACCGGCCACGCCGTCGCTGGCGGCTTCGTCGGCGTGCAGTGCGACCTGGCGGACATCGACGAGGACGGCGACCTGGACTTGCTCGTGGCCAGGAACAGCTCCATTCGCACCCGCCTCTGGGACAACGGCACCTGGGGAACGCCGACGACCGTCTCCACCGGGACCATCAGCTTCCCGGGCAACGCCCACTTCGGCGACATGAACGGTGATGGAGCGCTGGACGTCGTGTGGACGGACCGGGCCGGCAACCCGCGGTTCGGCTGGAACCCGGGGGTAGAGCAGACGCACGAGACGGCGACCACCCCCGTCGCCCCCGCGAGCATCGCCGAGCTGGAGTCCGCTCCCTTCTGGCGCATCGACATGACCAACCACGGCCTGCCGGGCGACGCGTCGATCGCGCTCCTCTCGGGCGAGCTCAGCCTGCTCGACCCGGTGACCGAGTCCCCCGTAGCGGACGCCGAGTGGCCGGTCCTCGTCAGCGAGGCGAGCGTTTGGCTGGACGACGGGAACGGCAGCTTCGACCCCGGGCTGGACACGCTGCTGGCGAGCGAGGCGAGCCCCGCTGGGCACCCCTATCAGTGGCTCCTCGGGGCGACGGACTTCGTGGTGCCCCCGGGCCAGTCGGAGACTCTGTGGGTCGTCCTGGAGATGGGGCCGCTCGCGGCCACGGTCACGAACCCCGTCGCCAGCTGGGTCGAGTGGTACGACCTGGGGCGGACGCTCGGGAGCAACGCCTGGCCCCTGGGGCCGGTGGGGATCACCCCGTCGGTGGCAGCCGAGACCGCCATCACCGACGGCGACACCGACGGCGACGGGGTGACCGACGACTTCGACTGCGGTCCCAACGACGCGACCATCTACCCGTCGGCTCCCGAGTCCTGTGACGCGGTCGACAGCGACTGCGACGGCAGCCTCGTCGACGAGTTCACGGACACGGACGGGGATCTGGACCCGGACTGCACCGACAGCGACGACGACAACGACGGCGACCCGGACGCCACCGACTGCGACGACCTGGACGACGGCATCTTCACTGGCGCGGGCGAGTCCTGCGATCTGGTGGACCAGGACTGCGATGGCAGCCTCGTGGACGAGTTCCCGAACTTCGACGGAGACTCGGAGCCGGACTGCATCGACGCGGACGACGACAACGACGGCGACGACGACCCCACCGACTGCGACGACGCAAACGCGGCCATCTACACGGGCGCCCCCGAGTCGTGCGACGCCATCGACAGCGACTGCGACGGCAGCCTCGTCGACACGTTCGCCGACTTCGACGGGGACCTGGACCCCGACTGCACCGACCCGGACGACGACGACGACGGCTCGCTGGACGCGGCCGACTGCGACGACAACGACGCCACCGTCTACCCGTCCGCCCCCGAGAGCTGCGATCTCGTCGACAGCGACTGCGACGGCAGCCTCGTCGACAGCTTCGTGAACTTCGACGGGGACAGCGAGCCGGACTGCGTGGACACGGACGACGACAACGACGGCGACCTCGACGTCACGGACTGCGCGGACACCGACCCGGCCATCTTCACGGGCGCGCCCGAGACGTGCGATCTCGTCGACAGCGACTGCAACGGCAGCCTCGTGGACTCCTTCGCCAACTTCGACGGGGACCTCACCCCGGACTGCGTGGACACGGACGACGACGACGACGGCGATCTGGACCCCGACGACTGCAACGACTTCGACGCGAGCATCTTCACCGGTGCCCCCGAGAGCTGCGACCTCACCGACAGCAACTGCAACGGGAGCCTCGTCGACCAGTTCATCGACACGGACACGGACACGCTCCCTGACTGCGTCGACGACGACGACGACGACGATGGCCTGCCGGACGCCTGGGAGACGGCCAACGGCTCGGACCCGCTCGTGGACGACGCGAGCGCCGACGTGGACGCGGACGGCCGCCTCGCCAGCACCGAGTACGCCGACGGCACCGATCCGACCGTCTACGACGGCCCCGACGCGCCGACGCCGATGCTGCCCCTGGACGGTGACCGCGTCGCCACGGCCACCCCGGACCTCGTCGCGTTCGCGGCGACCTCCCCGGTGGGCGACGACCTGACCTACAGCTTCGAGGTCTACGCCGACGCGGCGCTGACGACGCTGGTGGCGAGCGCGAGCGGCGTCGCCGAGCCTGCCAGCGGTGAGGTCACCTGGACCGCCGCCCCCGAGCTCGCCGAGGACGCCGAGCACCACTGGCGGGTCGCCGCTTCGGACGCCTACGTGCAGGGGGCCTGGAGCGCCGTGTGGACGTTCACCCCGGACATCGTCGGGGACGCGCCGAGCACCCCGGAGCCGGTCTTCCCCCTGGCGGGGGAGACCATGGAGGCCGGCGAGGAGGAGCTCGAGTGGCTCGACTCCACCAGCCCCGAGGGATTGCCGATCACGTACATCGTGACGATCTACTCGGGGCCCGAGGACGTGGTCACGACCGCCGAAGTGGCCCACGACGACACGGAGCCCAGCACGATCTGGCCCATCGACGTGGCCCTCGAGATCAACCGTCCCTACGGCTGGGATGTCGTCGCGGTGGATCCCGTGGGCCGCTCGAGCGCGCCGTCCGAGCGGCAGGTCTTCGGCTACCAGACCCTGAACCAGCCCCCGGCGGCGCCGGACTTCGTGACCCCGTCGCTCGGGGACGCGCTCGTCGATCTCGCCCCGGTCGTCGAGATGACCCTGCCCGAGGACCCCGAAGGGGGCGCGGTCTCGCTGCGCCTCGAGCTGGACACGAGCAAGGCCTTCGACTCTGCCGAGGCGCTCGTCTTCGACCTCGAGGTGAGCGAGACGACCGTCGACCTCGCGGCCGAAGGTGTCGCCCTGCGCGAGCACGCCACCTGGTACCTGCGGGCGACGAGCTTCGACCCCGTGGGCCTGCCGTGCGCGGCGCCCCGGCAGATCGAGGTGTTCACCCGCGGAGAGAACGACCCGCCGGGCGTCCCCGAGCTCGTCGCGCCCGCCGCCGACGTGGGCGTGGAGCCGCGGCCCACCTTCCAGGTCCGCGGCGCCGAGGACCCGGAGCTCGACGGCTTCGTCTACGAGTTCCGCCTGTCCAGGGACGAGGCGGGCGAGGACGTCGTCGAGGAAGGGAGCGCGCCGTCCACCGACTGGGCGCCGGAGAGCGATCTCGTCGAGGGCGTGTACTGGACGGCGCGGGCCGTGGACGAGCTCGGCGCGTCCTCCGGCTGGGCGCCGGTGCGCTGGGTGGTGCCCACGACCGTGAACCCCGTCGGGTGCCAGAGCTCGATGGCGGGCGAGGCGGCGTCGCCCTGGCTTGCGCTCCTGGCCCTGTGCGGGGTGGTGGGGATCCGCCGCCGCGTCCGCTGAGTGAGAGGAGACTCGTCGCTGTCGACTCAATTCGACGCCCCGCCGACAGCGACGACGACAGACGCGCCCCAGAGGCCCCCGTAGGGTCAGGATGTTCGGCGCGAGTGTCCAGGGAGGGCACGCCCTGGGCACGGAGCCAGGCCTGGCAGATCCCTCGCCACCTCGTGTGGCGTGTCAGGTGGCCCCTGGGGCCAGGAGGGGGTGCGTCGCTCGTCCAGGGGCCCCTCCAGCCCAGCGACGGCGCACCTCCTCCTACCTCGGGCCCTCCGGCCGCGGGCGCGCCGCTCAGTCCCGGCCGTGCACCTCGTAGTACCGCTGCTCGGCGTCGAGAGCCGCGCGGGCGCGCTCTGGCGACGCGACGGCCTTGCCCGCAGCGAGGCGCAGCATCAGCGGGATGTCCTTCTCCCGCATGGGGCGGTCGAGCTTCGGCGCGACCTCGGCCCACAGTCCATCCCAGCGCGCCCAGTCCCCTGCCGCGGCCCTCACGGACAGCAGCATCAGGTTCGTGAAGAAGATCATCGCGCCGTTGCCCTGCTCGACCGAGAGCGCCTTCGCCATCGTCGCCTGGGACTCGGCCTCGGGGAGCTGGTCCTGGCAGAGGTGCAGCAAGGCGAGGTTTGCGCGGACGAGCGCGGTCCCGACGGGACGCCGCGCCATCGCGAGCGCCAGGGCCCGCTGGTAGCTGCGGGTGGCGGCCGCGAGGTCGCCGTGGGCGCGGTGCACCTCGCCGAGGACGTTCAGGGCGCGCACCTCGATGGAGATGAACCCGGTGCGGCGGCTGTGCTCGATGGTGCGCTCGAGGACCCGAGCGGCTTCGGGGTACTGCCGGGCGTGCAGCAGCGCGGTACCCAGCGTCAGGTAGGCGCTGGCGTAGGAGTACGGGTCGACGCCGTCGACCTCCGAAGCGGCGACGGCGCGGCGGGCGTAGCGGAGCTCGAGCTCCGGGCCCCGGGCGCGGGCGGCGCAGATCGACGCGGTCGCCAGGATGACCGGCAAGCGGTCGGGCTCCAGGTCCGGGTTGGCCTCGAACAGGGCGAGGGCCCGCTCGGCGAGCTCCATGGCTGCGTCGCCGTCCCCGTGGTTCGACCGGGCGCGGGCCAGGGCGTCGAGGGCGTAGATGAGGACCCCGCGCGCGTCCGCCTTCTCTGCGTCTCGGACGAGGGCGGACAGCATCTCGATGCCCACCTGCAAGTTGCCGCCCGCCGTCTGGGACACGCACAGCGAGTAGCGCCAGCGGAGACGACGGGGGTCGTCGTCCGCGGCGTCCATCTCGTCCAGGGCCCGCTCGGCGAGCTGGAAGGCGCGGCGCGCCCGAGCCTGGGCGCCCGAGATGTCCGCCATGCGACCCGAGCGCATGAGCGCTGTCCACGCCTCCGCCGGTCGATGGGCGGCGAGGAGGTGCTGCCCCACGCGGTCGTGGTCGAGGGTGGGCAGGTGCTCCCCGAGCCACGCGGCGCAGGTCCGGTGGCGGGCCGCAGCGTCCGGGCTCAGGGACAGGACGGTCTCCCGCACCATTCCGTGGGCCCAGGCCCACTCGGTGTCCCGGGGGAGGACGAGGCGGCGCGACGCGGCGGCGGCGAGCAGATCGTCGCTCGGGGCGAGGCCGGCGGCGAAGCACACCCCCGCCCACTCCTCCGCGCTGACGACCTGCCCGAGGGCGGCGCCGAGCTCGAGCGCGATGCGGTCGGCGGCGGGACGGTCCCCCAGCAGCTCGTCGAGGGGGTCGGTCCACATGGACCGCAGATCGCCCGGGAGCGAGACATCAACTCCGTCGCGTAGGCGCAGTCCGGTCTCGTTCGCGGTGAGGAGCTGCCGCCGCACCCAGTCGCCGACGAGGTGGACGGCGAAGAGGGGGTTCCCGGCGGTGCGGGCCTCCACCCGCTCGGCGAGGCTCGGCTCGAGGCCCAACAGGCCCCGCACCAGCCTCTGGTGGTCCGGCGCGTCGAGGGGCCCGAGGGGGAGCGCTTCGGCGTGAGGCTCGTCGAGGATCCCGTCGAGCAGGGACGACTCCAGGAGGCGCTCGGCCAAGGCCTCGTCGCGGATCGTGAGCAGCAGGAGGACGGGCAGCGGGCGCGACCGGGGGCGCATGAGGAAGCGGACGAAGGCGAGGGCGTCGATCCCCCAGTGCGCGTCGTCGAGCCACACCACGACGGACCGCCGGGTGGCGAGGGCGCTCAGGAGGCGCTCGATCGCGAGGTAGCGCTCCTCGGACCGGCGAAAGCGGGGCGCGGGGAGCCCCGCCGCGCGGTCGGCGGCGGACAGCGGCGAAGCCAGCTCGGTGAGCTCGTCGAGGACGACCGAAGGCAGCGCGGTCGTGTCCCCGCGCTTGAGCGCGCGCTCCAGCTGGCTGCGCACGAGCTGCCTCGGCTCCCCCTCGGCCCGCGCGAGGCGGAGGACCATCGGGCCGAGCCCATCGGCCGGTCCCGCCTGTTCGCCGTGGGTCGCGCGCAAGGACCGGGCGATGCCGAGCTCCTCGGCGCGCTCGCAGAGCCACCGGGCGAGGCGGGTCTTGCCCACGCCGGCGGGTCCACGCACCACCACCGCCCGAGGGGTCCCGTCGGCGACGGCGGCGAGCGTCGACCAGAGGCGGTCACGGGCCCTCTCCCGGCCGACCATGGGCACCGAGCGGAGGCCGTAGACCCCGAGACCGCCGCCGCGCAGTGGGGCGACCCGGCCCGAGGACCGGCGCCAGGGGCGGGGGCCGGGGGCGTCGTCGCCGTCCAGGGCGCGCAGGGCGTCGAACGCGTCGGCGGCGCTGGCCCAGCGGTCGGTGGGGTCCTTCGCGAGCGTGCGCTCCATCCAGGGCGCCAGCCCCCGGGGCACGGGGATCAACGGGCGGAACCGCGGGAGGGGGGCCTCCTGCTGGTGCTGGAGGACCTCGCCGGGTAGGCCGACCCAGGGCGGGCGCCCGGTGAGCAGGGCCCAGGCGAGGCAGCCGACGCCGTACAGATCGGTGCTCTCGTCCTGCTCGAGGACCGCCCCGATCGCGAGCTCCGGGGCCATGTACTCGGGCGTCCCCACGGCGCCTCCGGGCAGGCCGGGGCTCAGCCAGCGCCGGGCGAGGCCGAAGTCGGTCAGGCGGGCCTCGCCGGAGACGGCGTCGAGGAGGACGTTCTCGGGCTTGATGTCCCGGTGCAGGAGCCCCCGGGCATGGGCGTGCGCCAGGGCGTCGAGGAGCTGGCCCAGCAGAGCGCGGGCGCGCTCCCACGTCACCCGACCGAGGGCCTGCCCCAGCGTGCCGCCGCCGACGTACTCCATGGCCAGCCAGGGCGCGCCCGGCTGGAGCCGTCCTCCGGAGGGCTCCGCGTCTGCGGCCGTGACGCGGCCCCGGTCGAAGACGGCCACGATGTTCGGGTGGTCGAGGGCGGCGGCGGCGTGGGCCTCGGACTCGAGGGCGATCCGGCTCCCCGGGCTGGCGAAGTGGCGGACGTCGAGGGTCTTGATGGCTACGACGGCGCCGGTGGGGCGGTGGCGCGCGCGCCAGACCGTACCCATGCCGCCCGCGCCGACGACATCGAGGAGATCGAACGCGTCGAGGGCCAGCGGCGTCACGGGTCCATCATGGCGCCCTCAGGCGTCGGTGGCGCCCCAGAGCACCGAGCCGAGGACCGAGGTCGACCAGCCGAGGAACGCGACGGCGAGGAGGTTCGGGAGCTCCTGGGCCCCGCTGGGTGAGCCGGCAGCGGCGATCAGCGCGACGGTGAGGAGCTGTGCGGGGACGACGGCGCCGGCGAGGAGGAGGGGCGCGGCGAAGCTCACGGTGGGGCGGACCGGCAGCGCGCTCGCGGCGCCCCGGGCGAGGCGGCGGGCGGCGTCGTGCATCCCCAGGAACAGCGCGGCGCCGATGACCGCGAGGTCGATGGCGGCGGCGGAGCTCAGGGTCAGCCAGCCCTCCTCGGCGCTGCGGACGAGGAAGAGGGCCAGGGCCGCCATGAGAGGGACGGCGAGCCACTGAACGAACAGCGCGCGCCGGTCCCGGACGAGGGTGGTGGCCCGCTCGACGAGGGCGGCGCGCAGCTCCCGCATGACTCCGGGGGTGCGGGCGCGGGGCAGCCAGCGGATGCGGGCGCGGGCCGAGCGGGGAGAGCGGGCCCACCGTCGGGCGGTGACGTGGACGGACCGCGGCTCGCTGTCGCGCCAGCGCCCCGACCAGGCTCCGGCGGGGAACAGCGGGGCGTCGTCTTCGCCGAGGGCCGCGAGCACCGCGGTCGCCGGCTCCCGAGTGGACTTCTTGAAGCCGAACCAGTCCGCCGTCTCCCCGGGGGGCCCGAACCATGCGACGCGGCCGCGGGCGGTCAGGACGAGGATCTTGTCCGCGGCGGTCCAGGCCGCGAGCGGGGGGCGGACGGCGGAGACGAAGACGGTGCGCCCTTCGTCGGCGAGTCGGCGGGCCCGGTGGGCGAGCTCGGTGGCGGCTGGTCCCGGGAGGCCGTCGAGGAGGCCGTCGAGCAGGAGGAGCGACGGCTCGTGGAGCAGCTCGCACAGGATCGCGAGCTGACGCCGCTGGGTGAGGGCGAGGGTCTTGCCGACCGGGTCGTTCGCGACCGGCACGAGGTCGAACCGGCGCAGGGTCTCGTCGACGTAGGCGGTCAGCTCCCTCGGCGACAGCTCGCGACCGAGGGTGAGGCGGCCGTGCTCGAGGAGGAGCTCGCGAGCCGAGAGGTGGCTGTCGGCAAACGGATCGCGGGGTGTCGCCCCCACGGCGCGCCGGAACAGGGAGCCGTGCCGACCGAGCGAGAGGCCATCGAGCAGGACCTGCCCGCTCGATGGCCGGGCCGCGCCCGCGAGGAGGGCATGGAGCGCGGCCGTGTTCTCGCTCGTGCCGGAGAGGACGAGCACGAGCTCGCCAGGGGTCGCCACGAACCCGACCCGCTCGAGGCCGGGGGCGGTGAGGGAGCGCACATCGACGTGGAGCCCGGCGAGCCGCATCGACAGCGAGCCGTCGTCGGCGAGCTGCGCCAGCTCGATGGGGTGGGGCCCGAGGCGCAGGTCGTCGTCGTCGCGCACCTTCGTGCGGGCCTTCGGAGCAAGCTGCTCGCCGTTGAGCCAGGTCCCGTTCGTGGAGCCCAGGTCCGTGACGTGCCAGGTCGTCTCACCCCGCTCGATGAGCGCGTGCATGCGGGACACGTTCGGGCTGGGGATCTGCACGTTGGCTGCCGGGTCACGCCCCACGACCACGGAACCTCCGACCCCGAGACCCTCCCCCGTCGTGCGCGCGGACGCGATCAACTCGCCCCCGAAGAGGCGCGTCGTCCCGACCTCGGCGGGCGCGCCGGTGGAGCGGCTCGGCTCCAGGACCTCGGGGGCGGCTGGGGTCATCGCAGGCGGCCGCTCACGCCGATCGCCGCGCCGTTCGGGCCGGCCACGAGCCACGGGGCCAGGGCGAGCTCCCCGCTCCGCCGCTTCTTTGCCTTGTCCGCGGCGCCGACGATCGCCATCACGATCCCCGCGGTGGCGGTGCCGGCGCCGGCGATGGCGAGGCCGAGCCCCGCGCGGTTGCGGGCGACGAGCGCGTCGTACTCCTCGCGGGTCTTCAGGGGCTCGCCGACGCGGATCCGCCCCTCGTTCGCGCTCTGGAAGTACATCCCGAGCCCCGCTCCGCCGAGGGCCACTCCCGCCCCGAGGACGCCGATCCCGGCGATGGTCGCGGGCGCGGGCCCCGCGGAGCGTCGCGCTTCCCGAGCGAGCTCGTCGGCGAGGATCGCGGGAACGGTGAACGCCCGGTCCTCGTAGACCAGCACGCCCTCGTTCGAGGCGAGGACGGCCCGGTCCCAGCTGGCCTCGCGCAGCAGCTGGTACAGGCGCGGCTCCAGGTGCTCGTCGCCCTGGAGCAGGCCGCTGACGAGGGCTCCGCCGCTGGTGACCACGACCTCGCCGTTCGGCAGCGCGGACCGCTGGGCCACGTCGATGACGGCGCCCTTGCGGACCCCCTGGACCCAGATGAGGTGGCGACCCGCGTACAGGCGCGGCTCGCCCTCCCACTTCTTGCCGTCGAGCAGGATGTCGCCGGAGACCTTTGCGCGCAGGTTCCCCGGCGGCGAGGCCATGACCTCCTTGAACGCGGACAGGTAGGCCGTGGCGGGGGCCGGGGGGTAGTCCGCGGGCCAGGGGCGCGACGGGTCCAGCGCCGCGGCGCGGGCGAAGTACTCGGACGAGCGCTTCGGGTCGCTGTCGTAGAAGGCGGCGATTCCGCCGAGCAGGTAGACGTCGAAGAGCTGCTCGGACGTCGAGTTCGCCGCCAGGCAGGGCAGGCGGGTCAGGAGGGCGTCGACGGTGTCGCCGGCCTTGCCGTAGTCCATGTCGTCGACGATCGATCGGAGCCCGACGAGCTCGGCGTCGAGGGGGCGCGTCGCCTCTTCGGTGCACAGCTCGGCGGTCGCGCTGATGACGACGAGGTCGTCGTCCGCGACGTTCAGGGTCTCGGCGAGCGCTCCGCCGAGGACGAGGTCTTCGCCAGGGAGGACGCGCCGCGCCTCTGCGAGGGCGTCGTCGGGGTCCATGCCGGGTCCGACGAGCACAGGGGTGGCCGCCGAAGCGGGGGAGGTCCAGGCGATGGCGAGCGCCAGCGCCAGGACGAGGTGGGTGAGGGAACGGTCGAGCACGGTGCCTCCTCGCGTTTGACCATGTGCTGGCACCCTAGGGAGCGCGGTGGGGCGGGTCTGTCGTCGTCCGTGTCGACGCCACGTAGAATCCCGTCGACATGAGCTCACGTCCCTCGGTCGTCCCTCCCCAGTCCCGCCGCCGCGGCAAGGCGGCCGCCCGCAACGTGCGAAAGAAGGGGATGCCCCCCGGCTCGGCGGTCTACGTGGGCGACCCCCGGGAGTGGGAGGTGCGGGTCAAGGTCTTCGAGTACGGACCGGAGCGGTGCGACGAGCGCACCGGGATCCCCGAGGACCTCCAGGCGGCGAAGGACCCCGCCTTCGTCAGCTGGCTCGACGTCATCGGCATCCACGACGTGGGCATCGTCACGTCCATCGCCAAGGAGCTCGGGGTCCACCACCTGGCGGTCGAGGACATCCTGAACCCGTCGACGCGCCCGAAGTACGAGGCCCACGAGTCCGTGCGGTTCGTCGTGGCGCGGATGCTGCGGCCGGCAGGCGAGGGGGAGGCAGGCGGCGGGGCGGGGCGGTTCCACTCCGAGCAGCTCGCCCTGCTGGTCGGCAGCGGATGGGTGGTGTCCTTCCAGGAGGAGCCCGGCGACGTGTTCGAGCCGGTGCGCGTGCGGATCCGGAGCGCGGGCGGGCGCATCCGGACGATGGGGCCGGACTACCTGCTGCATGCGCTGCTCGACGCCGTCTGCGATGCCTACTTCGAGGTGCTGCTCCAGCTGGAGGACGCCTCGGAGGCGTTGATGGAGCGGGCGCTGGAGGCGCCGTCGGACGAGCTGGTGGCGGACGCCCAGCGGCTCCGGGCGGAGCTCTCCCGGGTGCGTCGCGCGGCGAGTTCCCTGCGGGAGGCCGTTGGGAGGCTCGTGGCGGATGCGGACGGCCTGGTGAGTGACAAGGCCGCGCCCTACTTCCGAGACCTGCTCGACCACCTCGCCCAGACGCTCGAGCTCGCCGACCTCTCCCGGGACCGGATCCAGAGCGCGATCGAGCTGAGCCTCGCCGTCGCCAGCAACCGCATGAACGAGGTGATGCGGGTCCTCACCGTGGTGGCGTCGATCTTCATCCCCCTGACGTTCCTCGCGGGGATCTACGGGATGAACTTCGCCCACATGCCCGAGCTCGCCTGGCCCTGGGCCTACCCCGCGCTTCTGGGGCTGATGGTCACGGTGGCGGTGGGGATGGTGGCGTACTTCCGCCGTCAGGGGTGGCTCTGAGCCACAGGTCGCGCTGAGGGAAGGGGATCTCGATCCCCGCGGCGTCGAAGGCGCGCTTGATCTCCAGATAGAGCTCGTTCCGCGCCTTCAGGAAGGAATGGCGCGAGGCCCATACGGAGAACTGCAGCAGGATGGCGCTGTCCCCGAATCCCTGGTGGATGACCAGCGGCTCGGGCTCGTCGAGGCACAGGGGGAGGCGTTCGGCGACGTCGCGCAGGACCGTGATGACCTGGTCCATGTCCGAGCCGTAGGCGACGCCGAGCTGCAGGTCCATCCGGCGGATCTCGAAGTGGGTGAGATTGGTGATGCGCGACTTGAGCATCATCTCGTTGGGCAGGCGCACCACGAGGTTGTCGAAGGTCCGCAGCTTCACGGAGACGAGGTCGATGGAGATCACCTCGCCGGTGACGGTGTCGACCGTGATGACGTCTCCGAGGACGAAGGGGCGCTCGCCGACGAGGAAGAGGCCGGAGATGAGGTTGCTCGCGGCGGTCTGGGACGCGAAGCCGACGGCGACGGTCAGCACCCCGGCGGCGCCGAGGAGGACCCCGAGCTCGAAGCCGAGCTCGCGCAGCGCCGTGGCCGCGATCAGGCTCCACCCCACGAGCCCGATCGTGCGTCGCAGCAGCATCGACGTCTGGGCGTTCCAGCGCGCCTGGGCGGTGCGGCTGACCCGGCCGCTCACGGCGCGCAGGACAATCGCGCCGACGGTCACGATGGCGGCGACCCGGACCCAGGTCACCAACGGGGTGTCTTCGAGGAGCTTCGTCCAGTCCATCGTCAACCCAGGAGGGTGGAGAGGGCGCGCGCGAACGAGCGCCCCCCCTCAGGGGTGCGGGGCTCGGCGACGCGGGTGACGGAGGCGTCGCCGAGGTCGGGGCCGTCCTTCACGACGACGGACGCGGTGTCGCCGGCGCTCGTGAGGCTGACCGCCGCGGTCCAGGCGAACCCCGCGTCGTCGAGCCACACGGGGAGGCGCTGGACGGGGAGGTTCACCCGCGTGAGCGGGAGGGGGGCGGTGCCGCCGTTCGTGACGCGGAGGTGGGTGCTGGCGCGTCCACGGACCGTGGGCTGGGCATGGGCTCGAAGGCGCGCGCGGGTGCGGGAGGCGTAGGCGAGCTGTCCCTCGGTGGACGTGGGTCCGAACCAGGTGTCCGACGGCCGGAAGGTGGGGACGTCGAGGATGACCGTGCCTCCCACGGACAGCTGGACCCACAGGGGGGTCGTGATGACGAGGTCGGCGTGCTGGCCGGGCAGGATCGACAGGGGGTGCTCGGGCCGGACGACGACGGACCGGTCGCCGAGGGCCGGAGTCAGGGAGACGAGGGGATCGCGGGTGACGAACCGGAGCAGGGCGGCGTCGTCGGGCGGGTCGGATGCGGATGCGGCGCCGAGGGCATCCGCGAGGGGGTCGAGCCCCTGGCGATGGCGGACGTCGAACTCGCCCTCACCCCGATCGACCCAGAGCTCGAAGGGGCCGACCGACGCGTTCCAGCGGGGGGCGTCGGGGAGGGGGCCCCAGGGGGCGGGGAGCGCGGTCGCGGTCATGGACGGAGTGTTCCACAAGGCGGACTGCTAGCATTCGCCGGATGAATCGCCTGTTGCTGGTGCTGCTGCTGTCCCTGCTCTCCGGGTGTGGTGCGATCCGCTCCACCGTGAGCATCGTGGACGCAGAGAAGGCGGTGAAGGCCGCGCGCGAGGCGGGGGCGGTCGAGCGAGCGCCCTACCCCATGACCCTGGCCGAGGAGATGCTCGCCAAGGCGCGCGAAGAGATGGGGTACGCCGAGTACTCGCGTTCCCACGAGTTCGCGGCGGAGGCGAAGGCCCTCGCGGCGGAGGCGGAGCAGCTGGCGAAGACCACGCCCGCGCCGGAGCCGACGCGGATGGTGCCGCTGCCCACCCGCGAGGATCGGGAGAGCGCCGCGGCGGAGGAGCCCGCGGCGGCGGAGGCGGCGGAGCCCGCGGCGACGGAGGCTCCAGCGCCGGCGGCCGAGGAGGCCGAGGGCGACGATGACGACTCGGCGTCCGGCGACGACGACGACTCGGCGGAGGCACCCGCGGCGCCGCCGGAGGGCGCGACCCCATGAGGATGCTGCTCGCCGCGGCGCTGGCGATGCTCGGGGTGGGCTGCACCGCCACCCTGCCCGCCGTCCAGACGGGCCAGGGCACCCTGCGCGAGCGCATCCACCGGGCGAAGCACATGGGCGCGATGGAGTGCGCGCCGGCGGACCTCGCGGCAGCCCAGGCGGCGTACAGGTTTGCGGCCCAGGAGGTCTCCGACGGCGATCTGGCGCGTGCCGCGGGGCACCTCGAGGACGGCCTGGCTGCGGTGGACCGCGCCCTGTCGGTCGGTCCGGTCTGCCCGGCCCGGGGAGCTCCGGTGACGATGGTGGATCGGGATCCGTGGCCCGACGCGGACGGCGACGCGGTCGCGGACGCGGACGACCAGTGCCCCTGGGAGCTCGAGGATCTGGACGGCTTCGCCGACGGCGACGGTTGCCCCGAGCCGGACAACGACGGCGACGGAATCATCGACCGCGACGACGACTGCCCCAATGACGGTGAGGACACCGACGGCTGGGAGGACGAGGACGGCTGCCCCGACGACGACAACGACGGGGACAACTTCTCCGACGCCGAGGATGCGTGCCCGAACGACGCCGAGACCATCAACGGCCTCGACGACAACGACGGCTGCCCGGACTTCAAGCCGCTGCACACCCAGAGGGATGGCGACAAGATCACGTTCATCCGGGCCCTGCAGTGGTCCGGGAACACCGGCGTGCTCCTCGAAGCGAGCAAGCCGGCGGTCACCGAGCTCGCGCAGCTGATGACGATGCAGCCGGACTGGCGGGTGCGCATCGAGGGGCACACGGACAACCGCGGCGATGCGACGGCGCTCCAGCAGCTCTCGGCGGCCCGCGCCGGGGCGGTGGGTGAGGCGCTCATCGCTGCGGGGATCCCCGCGGCCCGGCTCCGCGTCGAGGGCATCGGACCGACGAACCCCCTGACCACCAACCGCACGGCGGCCGGTCGGAACAAGAACAACCGCGTGGAGATCTACGTGGTCGAGGGCTTGTAGGGAGGTCCGCATGCGCGCGTGGCTCCTCGTGATGCTCTTGCTGCTGCCGGCGGCGGCGCTGGCCGGGGAGCAGCCCGCGGAGGAGGCGGAGCTGACCCGCTGGCTGGCGGAGCTCGATCCCGAACGCCCCGCCTCGGGCCCGGTGGCCCGCTACGAACAGGGTGTACCGCTGGACGACGAGCGCGGCGAGCTGCTGGCGGCGGCGCTCCAGTCGACGGATCCGCGGGTCGCGACGGTGGCGGTGGATGAGCTGTCGGCGTACGGCGCGCCCTCGGGCGAGGCGCTGTTGCTGGCCGCCGCCGCCGATCCGGCGGTGCCGGACACGGTGCGGATCGAGGCGCTGCGGGCGCTCCGGGCGATGAGGTCCGGGCGCGCGCTGCCGGTGATGGGGCAGGTGGCCCTGACCAGCAGTGGCTCGCTCCAGAAGGAGGCGATCCTCGGGCTGTGTGCCCTGGAGGCGCCCGAGTCGGGGCCGATCCTGCGGATGCTCGCCGAGCGCGGCGATCGCAAGACGCAGCACTGGATCGTCAAGGGGCTGCGGCAGGCCGGGGCCCGCGCCGCGGCGCGGGGCGCGCGGCGCGAGAACCGCGAGGTGCGGCGGGACGACCGGCGCGAGGTCCGCGAGGACCGGCGGGAGGACCGGCAGGAGCGTCGCGAAGACCGCCGCGAGCGGCGGGAGGAGCGGCGCGAGCTGCGGATGACCCGGTAGGCGGGGTCAGTCCTCGTCGTCCGCGTCTGCCTTCTCGGGCCGGGGGCGGAGCACCACCGCCGGGCCGTGCTCGGCGTCTCCCTCGTACTTCCCGTCCCCGTCCACGGCGAGCCGTCCCCCGGAGAGGGTCCGCTGCTTCGTCCGCACCGTCGCCGTCAGGTTGCCTCCGACGAGGAGGGCGCTTCCGTCACTGACGCTCACGACGATGTCGCAGTGCCCCGGGCGGTTGCCGCCGAGCCGTTGGGCGTCGTCGGCGAGGGTCTCGAACCGGACGGCGGCGGCCGCCTCTCTTCCGTGGCAGATGACATCACCGGTCCTGATCTCTGCATCGGCGGGGTTCAGGAAGGCGAACAGGTAGTCCTCATCGTTGGTCTGCGCCGCGATGTAGGCGTCCTGGATGTAGTCCGCGTGGCGCGCATGCCCCTCGAAGGAGAGGTGCGGGTTCGCGCGCTTCACCATCGCCGAGACGAACGCGGCAGACCAGTGCTCGCCGGCCCACGCGTCCGGATGCCGCGCGCCGATGCCCTCACTCCAGAACTCCGCGACGCGCTCCCACGCTGCGTCCATCCGGGTTCTCTCGTCCTTGCATGTCGCACACCAGTAGAGCTGCGAGGGCCGGCGGAAGGCGCGCTCCTCGGCGAGGGCTTCGGCGACCAGGCGGTCGGCGAAGTCTCCTGTGGCCCGTTGCCGAGAGGACCCACTCGCCCGCGTTGACCTGATCGTCCGACGGTCGACCGGAGTCGAGCCGAGCTCCAGCGACGTCGGTTCGTGGGTCTGGCCCCGCGCTCGGTCGGGGCGGACCCCGAGCGCAACGCTGAACCCGGTGAGGAAGGCGACGTCCGGCCGTCCCGCGCTTCCCGCGGCAGAGCTGGGGTTGGGGGAGCGCACCTGGACGCCGGTCCAGAGACTGAACACGCCGGCGAATCGGACCAGCTCCAAGCCCGCAAAGGCCTCCACGGACGGCACCGGTCGCTGTTCCGCGGACAGCGGGAGCCGAACGCCGAACTCGAACCGGGGCGCGAGGACTGACCAGGAGCCGCGTCTGACCTCCGCGAGCCAGTGGTAGGAGACCACCGCCTTCGTCGTGAGGCCCAGCCCCGGTCCACCCTGCGACCCGGGGGCGCGGTGGTCGAAGGACAGCCCTCCCCCGAAGAGGAGGGGCGCGCCGCATGGTTCGTACAGGAGGACGTCGACTCCGTGCCTCAGGGACCAGGCGCCCATCACGTCGTAGCGCATTCCGAAGTTTGGCTCGATCGACGCAGCGAGGGGCCCCGTGCCGAAGGCGCGTCGCCCGAAAGGCCCGCAGTCCTCACCATCGGTCCAGGCGACGGGGCTGAGCTGGGCGGACGCGGGCGTCGCCACGCTGCAGGCGACGAGACCGACAAGAGCGAGCAGGTACCTCATGGCGCAGGCTCGCTGATCGTGATGGTGACGGAGCCGTCCTGACCGAACACGTCTTCGCAAGTCACCTCGACGGTGCCTCCGCCGGCCTCGGGGGCCGCCGCGACATTGATCGTCACCCCTTCGTCTCCCACATCGAGGCCGGAGTCTGTGTCGAGGATCACCCCGACCAGCGACTCGTCCCCGCTGGTGACGGCGACGTTGGGATCGCTCGTCGTGGCGAAGCAGGACTGGATCGAGCTGGTGCCGTCCGCCAGCGTGCCCTCGGTCGAGAAGAACAGACTCGCGGAGGCCCCCGCGGCGAGGGAGGTTGTGGATGCCTGCGCGGTCGGGGGTCCGGCGGTGCTGAGCTCCACCGCGTCGACTCGCGCCTGGGAGGTGACCACGACGAGGCGGCGCGCGTCAGGGGCGTCATCGGTGGCCGAGAGGAGCACCCGCGCCTCCGCTCGATCTCCCTCGGCGCGGAGAGTGACCGTCGAGTCGGGCAGGTCGCTCGTGACGCCGGAGGGCAGGGTGAGGTTCACCTGCGAGCCCACGGCTTCCCGGTTGGCGGTGACGACGAGGGTCGCCTGCGCGACCGCGTCGGTCGGGAGGTAGCCGGTCCCCTCGGGGAGGCTGAGGTCCGCGCTCAGCTCGGTGACGACGGCTTCGGCGTCGAGGACGGGTCGGACCTGGAAGGAGGCGACCGCAGCTCCGCCTGGCTCGCAGGCGTCGAAGGTCACGATGGGAACGGTCGCGATGTCGTCCGGTCCTCGGAGCGCCCTGAGCACCGCGAACGGAACCGTCGCCGTCCAGCGCCGGAAGTTGAAGGAGTCGGGGGCGGTCTCGGCCTCGACTCCCCCGACGGTGACGTTGCGGATGGCGAGCAGACCCTCGTGAGTCGCCCAGCCAACGAGGTGCACGTCGCCCGAGACGATGGGCAGGTCCGCCTCGTCGTCGCCGACGACCTCGGGGAGGGGCGGGATGCTGTCGAGGAGGCCGCCATCCACGGAGGCGTTCTGGTCGTCCGGGTCCTGGTCCTCGTCGACGACGCAGTGATCCCGTGGGTCGGTGGGCTGGTCGGCCACCGCCTCGAAGTCCTCGATGGCTTCGCAGCCGGTGATGAACGCGAGGGCGCAGAGCAGGGAGAGTGTGCGGTGCATGGGGGCTCCTAGTTTCTGTAGAAGGAGGTGGACGACTGACGGGCGATGCGCAGGAACTCGGGGCTGACGTTGAAGACGATCCCCATGGCCGGGAGGAGGCCGAACTTCGTGGGGACGGTCGAGTCGGTCCCGACCTCGCTCGCGGCGATGGGTCCGCCCACGCGGTAGCCCTCTTGCAGGACGTGGCCACGCCGGAGCACGAAGTTGAGGGCCAGCGACGAGGACTTGTTGAACTCGAACTCGAGGCCGAGGTGGACGGAGGTCAACGCCTCGATGGGGCTGGCGTTGCCGCCGGTCGCGAGGACCCCGAGGCCGATGTAGGGCGCGAGACGCTGCCAGAATCTCCGGTCCCGGCCGCTCTGGTAGCCACGGCCGCCGGGGTTGAGGAACGGGGAGAAGCCGAGCACCAGCTCCGCGTCGATCGGGGTGATCTTGCGGGTCGTGATCTCGTAGGTGGAGGAGCCGGGGGCCTTGGTGGCCTGGAAGGACTGGCTCATGGGCGAATAGGCAAGCCCGATGCCCAGGCGGACGGCGCCGAGGTAGGTCTTCTCGACCTCGAACTCCAGGACGTGCTCGGTGGCCTCCCCGCCCTTGGGCGTCAGCGTGACCTTGATGTCGACCGGCGTGCCGGGGAGTTGCGGCGCGATGCGCTTGTGGGTGACGGAGTAGCCGGGGTGGCGGGGGGTCTCGTCCGGGACCTCGTCCGGGTTCAGCCGCTGGGCGTCGGCGGTCACCTGGTCCGAGATCCCCGGCTCGTAGAGACCTCGCTTCCCGTCGACGGAGATCTCCAACTTCGCGTCGGCGTCATGGACGATGGCGAGGACGAGGGGGGTGTTCGGGCGGAGGATGGAGTGGAAGCGCGGACCGTCGAGGATCTGGAATCCGTTGCTCGCGCCGTCGGCATCCCCTCCGGCTCGTCGGCTGGTGGCGGCGTTGATGCAGACGGTCTCGTGGCCGCGACCCACCGCGCCGCTGCACCAGTCGGAGGGGAGGGTGCGCCGAGGAGCGTCGGGCGACTCCTCTTCGGGGTCCGGCTGGTCGGGAGTCACCGCCGCCCTCTTGTCGGGAGCCTCTTTGCCCTTCGGGACCTTGAGCAGGACCGGAGGCTCCGCCGAGTCCTCGTTCACGGCCGCCACGACGAGGCGAGTCACTTCGGCGGGTGCAGTGAGGTTGTTCTTGTGCGACCAGCTCGCGCCATTGAAGAACACCCATTCCCCGTCGACGTTCGCTTGGACGCTGGCTGTGACCAGCTTCGCTCCCTCGATGGTGGCGGTCCCGAGCGGATCGGTCTCGGCAGCGCGGAGGGCGTCCTCCAGCTCCACCGTGAACTCGGTCCCGCCCGCGGTGACCTTCACCTCTTCGTCATCGTCCCAGGGAGACGTGGTCAGGAGTGCAGCGCGGCACTCGTCGCTCTTGACGGCCAGCTTGTTTTCAGCGACGTCGCCACAGGCCTTGCCCGCGACCTTGGCGGGCCCATTGGCGCCCACGGCGAGGGTCACGTCCTCCCCCTTCGTCAGCGCGACGAGCTGCTCGAACGTGAGGGAGACGGTGGAGGCCGACGCTTGAGCAGCCGGCAGCAGGGTGAGAGCAACTGCGAACAGCAGCAAGGTGCGAGTCATCGGGTCTCTCCGGGTCACGTGTTGAAGAAGGCGCGGAAGGCGCGCCGGCTGAGGTCGATGGATAGGTCGAGGGGGAGGACGTACGACCGGGAGCCATCCGAGAGGCCGCCGATCACCAGGCCGAGGGCCATGCCGTCGAGGACGACGAGGGAGCCTGAGTCGCCTCCGCGCGAGAAGTAGTCGCCCAGAGGCGCGACCTCGTAGCAGCGCCGATATCGGTGCCAGAAGGTCTGGTGGCCCACCCGCATCCGGAGCTCGACGCTGCCCATGGAGACGAGACGGCCCGCGCGCGGTCCAGCTTGAGGCGCCGTCACGCGGCTCGGCCACATCTGGACTCGGGCGCCTCGGCTCGCATAGCCCCGGGGGACTAGGCTTGGCTTCGTCGCCCCCACACCCGGATGCGTCCGATCCGTAGGCAGGTCGTCGAAGTGGACGATGGCGAAGTCGTGGTTCTCGTCCAGCAGGGCGGCGATCACCCGGCCTCTCGCGCGGGGGCCCGATGGGACGGGACGGGCGCTGACACGGACGTTGTCCTTGGCTCGGATCGTCTTTCGTACCAGGCTGCTCCCGGGCCTCAAGTCGAGGACTCCGTGGGCGACGCTCAGCCCCGTCGCACCGGGACCCCACCAGGACGTTCGGCGCACCAGGGTGAAGGACGAGGGCGCGTCACGGTCGCTGCTGAGGAGCGGGTCCCCGACATCGAGCCACTGGCAGGAGGGGGTGCCTCCATGGACGCTGGCGCTGGTCTGGTAGCCATGCCGCCGAGCGATGGCGTCGCCGAGGCTCTGGACCAGCCCGAGCCCCTGCGCAGTGCGGAGGCTGCTCAGTCGGCGCTGGATTGACGGCCGCGCAAGCTCTCGGGACAGGCCGACGCACGAGGCGGCGAGCTCCGGCGCCTCGCTGGTGGCGAGCCCTTCGAGGACCTCGAGCTGCTCGAGCAGTTCGCTGACTCGTAGTTCCGAAGGAACAGGACGGCCAAGCCGCGCGCAGAGGCTTGCGATGTCCACGGCGCTGGGCTCTGTGATGTGGAGGGAGAGGGTCTTGGACCCCTCGCAGGGGAAGACTCCGCGGATCGCCTCTACCGACAGGAGGTCGGCTACGAGGTCCGCGGGGAGCGCAGGGAAGGCATCGAACATGCCCTCCAGAGAGAGCAGAGACCGTGCCAGGGTCCGGAGATCACGTCCGTGGAGGGATCGTCGCGGTGGGCCGCGAGCGCGGGGTGTCTGGTCCTGCTGACAGCCTTCCCAGGGGTGTCAGCTCCTCCCGACTACGTCCAGACCAGCCTGAACGTGCTGCCTTCCCCTGGCGACGACTCCACCTCGATCGTGCCTCCGTGCAGCGCGAGGACCTGCTTGCACCAGGCGAGCCCGAGTCCCAGGTGGCCGGGACCTTCGTTGGGCCGCCCGCCGCGGTCGAAGGGCTCGAAGACCGCGTTCTGGCGGTCCGGGGCGATCCCGACGCCGTTGTCGCGGACCCACAGCGCGTTCGGTCCGCCGCCGACCTCGATCCGCAGGGGGCGCTCGGGGCTCCGGTAGGCGACGGCGTTGGCCAGCAGGTTCCGGATCGCGGTGACGAGGAGCCCACGCTCGCCGACCAGCTCGCCAATCGGGCCGATCACCAGGGTCCCGCCGGCGGCCGCGATGTCGGCCTGCACGCTCTCCGCTGCCTCGGCGGCGGCGGCGGCGCCTCCGAACCGCTCGGTCTGCAGGGACCCGCGGTTGAGGACCAGGAGCTCGAACAGGCGCTCGACCAGCGTCCGCCCCTGCTCGACGGACTGGCGGGCTCGCGCCACGAACGCGCGCAGCTCGTCGGGCTCGGTCTCGGGGTCCTCGGCGAGCTGGAGGTAGCCCGACGCCGTGTTCAGGGGCGCGCGCAGGTCGTGGGCGGCGATGTGGACGAACCGCTCCATCTGCGCGTGGGCGACCCGGAGCTCGTTCCGCGCCTCGACGGACTCGGTGACGTCGCGGTGCCCCCCCAGCATCCAGTCCACGACGAACTCGAGCGCCTCGTCGTCGGTGCGGAGGAGCTCGAGCAGCTCGCGCTTGAGGGAGTCGTCAGCCATGGAGAGGGCCTGCGCTGGCGGGCTTCGGGAGCCTCGAGTCAGAGAGATCCGAGGCTACCCGAGCTCGGCGGCCGAGATCTCGGCCCGCTTCCGCGTCAGCAGCACCTTGTGGCCGTCGTTCGCGCAGAGCTGGATCGCGTGGTCGTAGGCGACGCGGGCCTCGGCCCATCTCCCCGCCTTGCGCAGCAGGGCAGCCCGTGCCGCCGGCAGCATCACGTACTCGCGCAGGGACTTCTCCCCGGCGAGGGCGTCGATGCGCCGCAGTCCCTCGGGGAGGTCCCCCGCCAGCGCGATGGCGACGGCGCGGTTCAGCTTCACCACGGGCGTCGGCAGGTTCTGCTCGAGCACGCCGTACAGGGCGGCGATCTGAGGCCAGTCGGTGTCGCCCGCCGTGGGGGCGCGGGCGTGGAGGGCGGCGATGGCCGCCTGGAGCTGGTAGGGCCCGATCCGCCCCATGCGCAGGGCGCGCTCGACGAGCTCGAGGCCGTCCGCGATCTGGAGCCGGTCCCACAGCCCCCGGTCCTGCTCGTCGAGGAGGATCGGGACGCCCTCGGCGTCGGCGCGCGTGTGCTTGCGAGAGTCGTGCAGCAGCATCAGGGCGAGGAGGCCCAGGATCTCGGGCTCGTCGGGCATGAGCTCCGCCAGGAGCCGGCCCAGGCGGATGGCCTCGGCGCACAGGTCCGCGCGCACCACCTCGGAGCCCGCGGTCGCGGAGTAGCCCTCGTTGAACACGAGGTAGACGACAGCGAGGACCGACTGGAGCCGCTCGGCCAGGAGCTCGGCGGGGGGGACGCGGTAGGGGATCCCGGCGTCGCGGATCTTCCGCTTCGCCCGCACGAGCCGTTGGGCGAGCGTCGCCTCGGGGACGAGGAAGGCGCGGGCGATCTCCCCCGTCTCCAGGCCGCCGAGTGTCCGGAGGGTGAGGGCGACCCGCGCCGAGGGCGCGAGCGCCGGATGACAGCAGGTGAAGATGAGGCGCAGCCGCTCGTCGGGGATGTCGTACGTCACGGCCTCCCTCCTTCTCGCGGCGGCCTCGTCGGCCTGTTGCTGGAGCAGCGCGGCGAGTACGGGCTCCTTGTCCCTCCAGCGAGCCTGGCGTCGGATGCGGTCGATCGCCCGGTTGCGGGCGGTCCGCACGATCCAGGCGGCCGGATTGGTGGGGACCCCGTCCGCGGTCCAGGACCGCAGAGCCTTCTCGTACGCGTCCATCAGCGCCTCCTCGGCGAGCTGGAAGTCGCGCACCACGGCGATGAGCGCGGCCAGGATCCGGCCGTGCTCCTCGCGATGGACCCGCGCCAGGTGCGCGGACGGGGTCTGGTGGGAGGTCAGCCTCCGTACTCCCCGGGCATGAGGATCGGGCGCACCTCGACGGAGCCGTGCCAGGACCCGGGCAGGCGGGCGGCCACGGCGAGGGCGGCGTCCAGATCGGGGACCTCGATGAGGTAGTACCCACCGAGCTGCTCCTTGGTCTCCGCGAAGGGCCCGTCGGTGTGGAGCGCCTCGCCGTCGCGGACGCGGACGGTGGTGGCGGTCGACGTGGGCTTCAGCGCGTCACCCGCGAGCATGATCCCCTCGGCCTTGATGGCCTCCGTGAACTCCATGTACGCCTTGAACACCTTCCCCTGCTCCTCGGGGGTGGCTTCCATCGACTCGTCTCCATAGATCATCAGCAGGTACTGCATGGCACGTCTCCTGCCCCGGGAAGGGGCGATGTGGTGGCCTTGATTGGCCGGGCTCCGGGCCAGGAACTGGCTGCTTCCGGGGCCGGGAACTGGCTGGTTTCGTGAGGACGACGAACGAGGGCCTGGGGGATCGACACTGGGGGTCGAAAAAGTTGATGGGTGGGTTGGAAGGGGTGGAACCGGGAACCGGGGAAACCAGGAAACCTGGAGTGTCTTCTTTGGGTTACCTGGGCTGTCGAAGATCTTGACAGCCCGGCTCAAGGCACATACCGGTAGAGCACCACCTCCCGGTTGCCCGTGTTGTCCGTGAAGAAGTCATCCTCGTTCGTCGCGGTGAACGTCCAGCTGCCGGCCGTGATGGGGCGGGACTGGAGCGGGATCGAGCAGTTGCCCGCGAAGCCCGTGTCCACCCGGGCGATCCCGTCGTTTCCGGGCACGTTGTCCACGTCGGCGTAGATCCCGTGGCCGCCGCCCCCGAAGCCGCAGGCCACCGTCTCGATGAGGAGGCGCTCGCCGGCCACCATCAGCTGCTGCTGCGAGGTCGCCGTCGTGTCCTGGGCGTCCACTGCGCTCGTCAGGATGGTCGTGGCTCCGTTCGTCTCCAGCTGGGTGTCGTAGACGAACATCAGGGTCAGCGAGTCGGGGCCTGTGTTGTCGATGCCCGCCGTCGGGTCGTAGTCGAGGGCGAACGTCACGCTGCCCAGCGACGGATCCAGGTTGAACTCCAAGTCGGTGGTCGCCCAGCCCGCCACCGTCTGGCCGAGGTATGCCCAGTCGCGGTAGCCCGTGAAGAGCCAGGTCGTGCCGTAGCCGAGCAGGTCGATGGTGAACACGCCGTCGCGCGAGGCGTCCGGGTTGTCCACCGTCGCCCTCACCAGGCCGGCCCGCGGCGCCGTGAACGGGATGCTCGCGCTGGCCGCCGTCCCTGGCGTCGGGACAGCGAGGACCCCGATGGGCATCGCCCCCGTGAAGACTGCGTCCGTCCCCGCGGGGCCTGACTGGCCCCCGTCGCTGGCCGACACCGAGCAGGTCCACTCGTCGCCCTCGCTGGTCAGCGCGGACGGCAGGATCGAGGGGAAGCTCGTGAAGGTCTGACCGGACGGCGCCCCGTTCAGGAGCCACTGGCCGGCGTAGGTCACCGTCGCCCCCTCCGGGTCGACGGAGGCCGTCACCAGGGAGCAGACCGGGTCCTCGCTCAGCAGCGGGTGGTCCGGCGTGATGACGACGACCGGAGCGGTCGGAGGCTGATCGTTCGCGCAGGTGGACTGGGTGCCGTCGAAGGCGGCGCTGCCCGAGAGCGCGGCGTCGAGGCCGCTGCCGCCGAGGTCCTTCGCGGTCGCGCCGCTCCCCTCCTCGAACCCCCACCAGGCGACCGTGTCCCCGTCCGCGCTCAGCTGCGACGCGGGCACGAAGGGCGCGCTGTAGCGCACGACGTCGCTGACACGCACGTCGTCCAGGTGTCCGTCGAAGACGAGGCCGCCCCCGTTTGCGTCCGCCCCGATCGTGAAGTCCGCGGTGCCGTTCGACGGCTGGGCGACGGCACCGCTCCCCACGTTCAGCCCGTTGAGCCACATCGTCGCCAGGCCGGAGCCCGAGTCGTAGGTCACCGCCACGTGGTTCCAGTCGTTCAGGTCGGCCGAGACCGAGCCGGTCAGCACGTCGCCGGTCGTGTCCGAGACCTGGAACACGGGGCGACCGAGCGAGCTCGTCGTGAGACCGCCGATGCCGAAGTGGAAGCCGTCGCCCGCGACCGCGCCGCGCTTGCTGACGATGGTGCTCGTCTCCCCGGTCCCGAACGCCCCGGGACGGACCCAGGCCTCGAGGGTGAAGTCGCCGCTCGCGAGCCGCAGGGCCACGTCGTCGGGGACGGTGGCGGCCCCGGTCGTCGCGTCCAGATCGAGGGAGGCGCAGCCGGCGGTCACCTGGACTGTCGCGACCCCGTCGGGGCCGGGGTCCTCACCGTCGCTCGGCGTGGCGACGCAGGTCCAGAACTCGCCCGTCGCCGTCTCGTCCCAGGGCAGCGTGTCCCCGGTGAGGCCCGTGGCCGCGCCGTCGACCTCCCAGGCGAAGGCGTAGGTCACGCCGTCGCCGTCCGGGTCGGTCGAGGGGGTGTCGACGGCGCAGACGAGGTCGAGGGCCTGGGTGGGCGCGAGGGGCGCCACCGAGACGGTGGGCGCGCTGGGCGGCGAGTTGGCGATGGTCACCGAGGCGCTCACCGGAGGGGACGAGAAGCCTTCGCTGTCGAACCCCACCACCTCGACCGCCCAGACCTCGCTCTTGTCGAGCTCCGCGGACAGGACCACGTCTCCCGAGACGGCCGCCGCGCCGCCGTCCTCCGTCCACGCGTAGGTGTAGGAGACGTCCGAGAGCTCCGGATCCTCCGACGGGGTGACGATGACGACGCGGAGGTCGTCCAGGGTGGTCGGGACCGGCGGGTCGAAGGCGATCTCGGGGGCGGACGGGGCGCCGTTCACCGGCTGACTGATGGATGCGGTGCACGTCCCGCCGAGGGGATCCGCGATGCGCAGCGTCAGGGCGTGGGTGCCCGGGGAGAGCGTCGCCGTCGTCGACACCACGCCGGCCGTGTCCGCCGTCCCGGAGGCGAGCTCGCCGTCCAGATCCGACTCCCACTGGAAGGTCAGGGTGTCCGCCGCCGACTCCTCGTCGTCGACCTGGCCCTGGAGCAGCACCTCGCCGGCCTCGATGGGCTCGCCGTCCCCCGCGGGCGACGTGATGGCGCAGGTGGGGTTCGTGTTGCCGATGATGTCGAGGCGGATGGACTGGCTGGCGCTGAGCCCGTCGGGGTCGAGGACGGACAGGGCGACGACCGTCTCGCCGATGGCGGGCGCCTCCCACCGGAAGGTGGTGTTGCCGTCGTCGTCGTCGGGGGGCCCGTCGTAGAGGACACCCCCCGGGGTCGCGGTCCAGGTGACCCGCAGGTCCGAAGCGGGCGAGCCGCTGTCGCCGACGACGCCCTGGAGCTCCATCGCCACCGTCGACGAGTGGAGGCTGCCGTCGGACGGAGCGAGGATCGTGGCGCTGGGGGGCGTGTTGCCGGTCGTGATGTTGCCGTCGTTGCACGCCGCAGCGGCCAGCACGACGACGGGTAGGAGCAGGCGGTTCAGCGACCTCATCTCACCTCCGGGTCGGAGAGTCTAGACCCTCCCCGCCGCTCAGAATCGGGCGCTCCGAGGTCGATGACCGCGAAGCCGGCGACGTCGACTGCGTGGGGTACCGGGCGATCGAGCACGAGGTAGCGGGCCCCCTCGGCGCGCGCGAGGGCGGTCAGGTCGGCGACGGTCTGGGACGTGAAGCCGTCGCCGAGCCGTCGCGCGAGGGCGCGGCTGCGTGCGTACGGGTGCGACTCGGGCGGCGGGGGTCCGGCGAAGAGCGCGCAGGCGCACAGGGCCTCCATCCGGCGGGCCCACTCGCGGGCGAGCGGCGGGGAGAACTGGGCCTCGCCTCCGTCCTTCCAGGTGCCGAACACGGGGCGCTGCGCGCGGGCGCGGAACGCGGGCGGCAGGTGCGGCGGGAGGATGAACAGGTCGCTCGGCGCCGTGTGCTCCGCGGCCCAGGCGGCGAGGGCGCGTTGGCGGGACTCCAGGGGCCCATCCTCGTGCCGCTCCGGTGACAGGAGCAGAGCCAGGAGGAGCGGGGCGACCCTCCAGCGACCCCGCAGGCGCACGGGGAGGGCGATGGCGACCACGAGGACGGCGAACCGGGTCGCCTGCCATGGCTCGAGGTTCACGAGGAGGGCGCTCCCCCCGAGGGACGCCAGCCCCAGGGCCGCCGCGCCGGCGAGCATCCAGCCCAGGCCGCCGCGCAGGCGCGGGGGGGCCAGCAGGAGCGCGGCCCCGCTCCACAGGGCGCCCTGTCCCCAGGTCCACCCTCCCCAGGAGCCCGGGTCCACGTGGTGGGCGAGGCGGGCGCGGACCAGGGACCAGATCTCCGGGTCGAAGGAGGCGGCCCCGAACTCCCCGACCAGGGCGATGGCGAGGCCGGCGCCGAGGCCCGTCATCCCCGGGGCCCACCAGGCGGTGCGCCGCGAGGGCCACCAGACGCCGCCCACCAGCAGGCAGGTGGCCACCCCGGACGGCGCATGCACGCACAGCGTCGCGCCCGCGACCGTGAAGGCGAGGGGCCAGCGTCCCCGGAGGGCGAGGACTATGGCAGCCAGCTCGATGGGGAGGGCGGCGAGCCGGGGTACGAACACGGGATCGATCGTGGGTGCGCCTCCGAGGGCTCCCCAGGAGACGCCGGCGGTCGCGGCTGCTGCGATCCAGGATGCAGGTCGCCTCGGCGCCAGCTCCGCGGCGAGGGCGCCAGCCGACCAGCCCGTCGCCAGGAGGCAGATCGCGGCCGCGACCCAGCTGGCTCCCGCCCCCGCACGCACTGCGGGCCACAAGACGCTCGGGTGCCGCTCCGCCAGGGTCAGCAGGTCGCGGGGAAAGGCAGAGGGATCCGCGAGGACGGCGTGGATGTCGGCGTCGCCAAAGCCGACGCCGAGGCCGTTGGCCATCCAGGCGGTCAGGAGGAGGGCGGGCCCGCAGGCGAGGCGCGCCGTGCGGGGATCCACGCGTCGGTCAGGGGGCGCCGGTCGTGTCGTCGTCGTCGCCGGACAGCAGCTTGCGCTGGTTCCTCTCCGACTCCGCGCGCTCCTTCTCGAGCTGCGCCTCCCGGTCCTGCTGGTAGTCGGAGAGGGTCTTGGAGGCGAGCGCGTCGAGCTCCCACCCGGCGTCGACGTAGACGTCGAGGGTGCGGATCCGTTCCTGCACGTCGAAGTAGCCGGTGCGCTCGGCGCGCCAGTCCACGGGCAGTCCGAGGATCGCCATCGAGAAGTCGGCGCCCACGGCGAAGCGGCTGCCCTCGGCTTCGATGCGCTTCCAGGATCCGGTGAGGTTCTTCGCGAGGCCGGCCTCGTTGATCGTCTCCCCGAGGGTCCGCGGGAGATCGGCGGTGGGCCCCGCCTCGCTGACGCCACCGTCCAGGGTCGCCATGACGGTGGAGCGGGCCTTCTGGACCCGCAGGAAGTCCTTGCCTGCGATCCCGGCGAGCACGAGGACAACCCCCACGAAGGCCCAGGCGCCCAGCGAGCTGAACGAGAGGCGATCGCTGATCGGCGGCTTCGGCTCGGGGGGGGCCTCGATCGACGCGGCCGGCGTCGAGCGGGGGCGCGCCGCGGGGGTGGAGGTCCGAGCGGGGGCGGCGGGGACGGAGCTGCGGGCGGGAGCGGCCGGGCGGGAGCCGGCGCGGGTGCCGGGGGCCACGACGCGTCGCTGGGAGCTCGTGGGGACGATGTCCCCCGGGTTCGTGCCCGGGTTGGTCGCGGCCCGGGTCGAGCCGGTGGCGCCGACGCCGCGCAGGGACGGGTTCGTCTTCGGCCGCTCGTTCAGGGGCGAGCGGATCCCGGGGTTCGTCAGGGTCGTCCGTCCACGGGGGTTCGTGGGGAGCCGCGTGCCGGGGTTGGTGCGCGGCCGGACACCCGGGTTGGTGCGGGGGCGCTCTCTGCCCGGGTTCGTGAGGCGGCGGTGCGGGTTCGTGGGCCGTCGGGTCCCCGGGTTCGTGCGGGGGCGCTCCACGCCGGGGTTCGTGCGCGGACGGGCGACGCCGGGGTTCGTGAGGCGGCGCGGTCGCCCGGGAGCGCCGACGCGGCGCGGCTTGTCCCAGTCCTCCGCGAGGGCGAACTCGTCCGTGTACTTCGGCTCCTTGCTCACCCGCCCGGCGACGAGGTCCGCCATGAGCGGGTCCTCTGGCGGCAGCGACCGCTCGCTCGCGTACAGCTCGCCTTGGGGTCGCCCGCGGACGCGGTAGCTGCCGGTGATCAGGTCTTCGGCGCCGCTGTCCCGGGGGACGGGGCCGGGCTCGTCCACGGACTGCACCGCGGCGGCGCGGTGGGACGAGGTCTGGCGGCTCGGCATCTCCCAGGCGGGGGCGCTCGGCAGCTCGTCGACGGTGTCGATGGGGCGCTCGGGGATGGGCGCGGCGGGAGTGGACAGGCGACGCCCGAGGGAGCCGCGATCGCGCACGAGTCGCTCGCCGTCGGGCACGGCGCGGACGGAGTCGGTGCGCGGCGTCTCCCGGGCGGGGAAGGACTGGGGACGCTCGGTGGGCGTCTGCGGGGTCGGGGTGGCCGAGGGGGTGCCGGTGGGCGTGCCGGAGCCGGTCGGTTCACTGCGATCGTCGGAGACGTACTCGTCGGGCGAACCCATGAAGGCGTACTCGCACCGCGAGCAGTACGCGTGCCGTGCCGTCTGTCTGAGCCCGCACTTCGGGCACTGGATCAGGTCCGCCAACCAGACTCCTCCGCCGACAGGATAGCCGTCCTGCGACTCAAGGTTGGATCAGCGCCCCTCGAACCGCGGAGGTCGCTTCTCGGCGAAGGCCGCGAGGGCCTCCAGCCGATCCTGCGTCGGCAGCGTGCGGTCGTAGCAGGCGCGCTCGTGGACGAGGGCCTCGTCCATCGGGAGATCCCAGCCGCCGTCGATGGCCGCCTTGGCCGCCTTCACCGCGACGGGGCCGCACTTGCCGATCTCGTCCGCGACCTCGTGTGCCTTGGCGACCGCGTTGCCCGCGTCCGTCAGGAACTCGGCGAGGCCGATCCGGTGCGCCTCCTCGGCGCCGATGCGGCGGCCGGAGAGGATGAGCTCCTTCGCGCGCCCCACGCCGACGAGACGCGGGAGGCGCTGGGTGCCGCCCGCTCCCGGGATGATGGCGAGGCGGGTCTCCGTGAGGCCGACCTTGGCGTTGGCGCCGAAGACGCGGATGTCGCAGGCCAGCGCGAGCTCCATGCCGCCACCGAACGCGAACCCGTCGACCGCCGCGATGAACGGGATCTCGGCGCGCGCGACCCGGTCGAACGTCCCGCCGATGAGGGACACGAAGGCGGGGACCTCCTCGGGAGGCATCGTCTTTCGCTCCTTCAGGTCCGCGCCCGCGGACAGGGCCCGTCCACCGGCGCCACAGACGATGACGGCGCGGACGTCCGTGCGCGTGGGCAGCGCGTCGAGCTCCGCGTTGATCGCGAGGAGCAGCGGCTTGTTGAAGGCGTTGAGGGCGTGAGGCCGGTTGAGCGTCCAGCGCTCGACGTGGCCGTGGGTCTCGACGAGGAGGATCGGTTCGTCAGACACGGGGACTCCGGGATGGGGAGGGTCGAGGGTCGAAGGGTCGAGGTCAGACTTCGCAGGCGCCGCGGACGACGCGGAGATATCGACCGGGGAGCCGCTTGCGGAGGTGCGTCTCGATGAAGGCGGCGCAGTCGACGAGGGCGTCGAGGTCGACCCCGGTGTCCACGCCCATGCCGTGCAGCATCTGCACGAGGTCCTCGGTGGCGACGTTGCCGGACGCTCCCGGCGCGTACGGGCAGCCGCCGAGGCCGCCGACGGCGCCGTCGAAGATGCGCACGCCGGCGTCCAGGCCGGCCACGATGTTCGCGAGCGCGGTGCCGCGGGTGTCGTGGAAGTGCAGGGCGATCCGGTCCAGGGGGACCTCCTTGCCGATCAGGGCGACCCGCTCCTGCACGTCCCGTGGCGTGCCGTACCCGACGGTGTCGCCGAGGCTGATCTGGTCGATGCCGAGCTCGATGAGGCGGGTGGCGACGCGGATCACGTCGGCCACGTCGACCTCGCCTTCGTAGGGGCAGCCGAAGACCATGGAGACGTAGCCGCGAAGCCACACGGCGTCCTTGTCGACCGCGTCCACGACCTCGGCGATGTTCTGGAGCGACTCGTCGATGGTGCGGTTCAGGTTCTTGCGGTTGTGGGTCTCGGACGCGGAGACGAAGACCGCGAGGTCGGTGACCTTCGCCTCCTTCGCGCGCGTCAGCCCCCGCGCGTTCGGCACGAGGGCGCCGAGGCGCGTCCCATCCGGGCGGGTGATGCGGCCGAACACGTCCTCCGCGTCGGCCAGCTGGGGGATCCAGCGGGGGTGGACGAAGGAGGAGACCTCGACGTAGGGCAGACCCGTGGCGATGAGCCGATCGACGAACTCCACCTTCACGTCGGTGGGTACGGGGGCGGGCTCGTTCTGGAGCCCGTCGCGCGGGCCGACCTCGTAGACGAGGGCGCTGTCCGGGAGGCTGAGCATCGGCCGCGGAGGGTAGCAGCGAACCGGCAGACCGGCCTGCGGGTTCCTTTGCAGCCAAGGGGCCCTGGGGTAGCCTCACGGCCCTCGCGCACCGGAGTGTCGTGACCTCCCCAGTCTCCACCGATTCGACGTTCCGCTTCCTCGTCGAGCATTCCCCCGACGGGCACTTCCTCATCGTCGACGGGATCGTGGAGTACCTGAACCCGGCGGGTCTGACGATGTTCGGGCGGCGGTCCGAGGAGCTCGGCCGCATCGGGTTCGAAGAGCTGGTCCATGTCTCGGACCGCGAGCGCGTGGCGACGAACATCAGCCTGCGGACGTCGGGGGTGTTGCGGGGGGCGACGACTTTCCTCGCGCTGCGCAGCGACGGGTCGACGTTCCCGGTCGAGGTGCACGCGGTGCCGGCGGGGGTCGGGGGACGCGACGGGCTGCACGGGGTCCTGCGGGACATCACGAACCGCCGAAAGATGGAGGAGCGGCTCGACCAGATGGAGCGGGCCGGGGTGGTCTCGCGGCTGTCGGCGGGGATCGCCCACGACTTCAACAACCTGCTCGCGGTCATCCTCACGAACACGGACGTGGCCCTGCGCAAGGCCGACAACCCGGAGGTGCGGGCGGCGCTGGAGCACATCCGCGGGGCGGGGGCGCGCGGCAGCGACAAGGTGCGGCAGATCCAGACGATGGGGGGCAGCAGCCGGCCGACGGAGGAGTTCCGGCCGCTCTACGTGAACCCGCTCGTCGAGGAAGTGCTGGAGATCACGGAGCCGCGCTGGCGGGACGAGGCCGAGTCGCGGGGGATCCGGTACTCGATCGACTGGCAGCCGGGCGACGCGCCGCCGGTGGCGGGGGCGGTGGCGGACCTGCGGAGCGCGCTGATCGCGCTGGTGTTCAACGCGATGGAGGCGATGCCCGAGGGGGGCGGCATCGTGATCCGGGCGACGCGGACGCGCGAGGGCGAGTCGCTGATCACGGTGCGGGACTACGGGCACGGCATCCGGCCAGAGGACCTGCCGAGGCTGACGGACCCGTTCTTCACGACGCGCGAGGACCGGCAGATGGGGCTGGGTCTGCACGTGGTGGAGAACGTGCTGGCGCGGCACGGAGGACGGCTCGAGGTGGACTCGGAGCCGGAGCTGGGGAGCTCGTTCGCGCTGGTGCTTCCGCCGTCGGAGGACGCGCCGGCCGAGCCTCCGGCGGCGCCGCGGGACGACCTGAGCGCGGTGAGCTCGTTCTCGGCGATGGTGGCGCCGGCGCCGCCCGGGGCACGGTCGGTGCTGCTCATCGACGACCAGGCGGACCTGGTGCAGGTGGTGGAGACGATCCTGCGCGGGCAGGGCTGGCACGTGGACACGGCCCTGAACGGCCGCGACGGGCTGGTGATCGCGGAGGGGCGCAACCACTCGGTGGTGCTGACGGACCTGGGGATGCCGGACATCTCGGGGTGGGAAGTGGCGCAGCGGGTGGCGGAGCTTCAGCCGGACACCCCGATCATCCTCATGACGGGCTGGGCGGCGGAGATCGACGAGACCCGGCTCGAGGAGCAGGGCATCAGCGCGCTGCTGCCGAAGCCGTTCCGCAGCGAGGCGCTGATCAAGCTCGTGGAGCGCCTGGCGAGCGGGTAGGCGGGGCGCGACCTCAGGAAGCGGCGGGGGCTGCGGCGCAGGGTGGGGTGGATTCTGTGAGGGGCCTCAGGAAGTCGTGGGGGCTGCGGCGCAGGGTGGGGTGGATTCTGTGAGGGGCTTCAGGAAGTCGTGGGGGCTGCGGCGCAGGGTGGGGTGGATTCTGTGGTGGCCCTCAGGAAGTCGTGGGGGCTGCGGCGCAGGGTGGGGCGGATTCTGTGAGGGGCCTCAGGAAGTCGTGGGGGCTGCGGCGCAGGGTGAGGCGGATTCTGTGGTGGACCTCAGGAGGTCGTGGGGGCTGCGGCGCAGGGCGGAGCGGATTCTGTCCGCGGCCTGACCGATCGGGCAGGGATCGACGGGTGCCCGGGAATAGGTCTTCGCGCACCGGGGTCAGTAGCGCGAGAGAGCGAGAAAACGAGGCCCACCCGACTCCCCGGTTCTCCTCCGTGCCGGGTCGAGACTCCCCCGGGTGGGACACGCGCCAAGCGGCGGTCCCCCTGCATACGCAGGTCGCGCGGCGCATGAGCCTCTCCGAGGCGGCGGCACCTTCGGGTGTCGTCGCCTCTCTCGCTTGGGGGCTACTCCCCCTCCTCCGGCACCTTCACGCGCTTCACGATGCGCGTCTCTTCGCCGGGGGTGACACGGACGGTCTGCTCGATCACCTGATCGCCAGCGGCGGGGACCACGAGCTTGAGGTGGTAGTCGCCCGCTTCCAGCGAGTGGCCGACGAGTGGCGTGCGGCCCAGGTCCTGGCCGTCGAGGTAGACCTTCGCCCAGGGGTAGGTGTTGATCGTGATCGTCCCCGGCCCGGTCTGGGGCGCGGCGGCGACCGGCTCGGGCTCGGGGTCTGCGGGCTTGGGGGCCGGCGGCGCTGCGTCCGGCGCCTTCGGCGCAGGCTTGGGGGCGTCCTGGGGTTCGGCGCTTCCCTCAGCTCCTGGACCGTCCCCCGGCGCGGCCGCGTCGCTCGGCTCCTCGCCCGGTGCGTTGCCTTCCTCCGCGGGCGCGGCGCCGTCTGCAGGTTCGCCGGCGTCTCCGGCGTCGCCCCCGTCCGCTGCGTCCCCGGCGTCGCCTCCGTCTGTTGCGTCTCCGGCGTCGCCCCCGTCCGTCGCCTCCCCGGCGTCCGCTGCGGTTGCGCTCGCCGCGCCCTCGTCCGCCGCCGCGCCCTCGTCCCCCTTGGCGCCCTCCGCCCCCGCCGGCGCGTTCGGGTCGATGACCTTGCCGTCCAGGTCCACCGCGGCCGTCGCCGGGTTCAGGCGGCTCGTGTCTTCGTTCAGCGCGAGGCGGACGATCACGGCCACCGCTGCGATGACGAGCAGAGCGGCCAGCGCCACGAAGAGCTTCTCCCCCTTGCCGACGCGCGTGTCCTCTTCCTTCACCTGCCGCCGCACCACACGCCCGCGGTAGTCCCGCTCCGGCAGCACGTGCCGCGGCTGGGCCGTCGCGCGGTTCGGGTCCGGCGGGGCGCCCGGCGGCGGACCGGGCGGCATCCCGGGGGGCGGGCCGGGCGGCATCCCCGGAGGCCTCGGCGGCGCCTGGCTCTGACGCCCCCACCCAGCCCGTCCGGCGATCGAGTCCTCCTCACGCCGCGCGGCCATCGTCGGCGCCTGCTGGTACTGCGGCGGTCGCTGCGGCCGCGGTGGAGCCTGGGACGGCGGCTCGCGGAACACCGGACCCGAGTAGGGCTCGGGCTCGGGGATGTTGCTCGGGCCCTCGCCGGGCATGAGGATCTCCACCCGCGGGTGCACCGGCGTGACCTCGATGTCCTCCGGCGCGGCTCCGGGCGCCGGCCCGTCGATCACGGTCCCCGAGAGCGCCCCGTCCTCGTCTGCGTCCTCAGCGGTCGCGGGCGCATCGACACCGCCCACGACCCCGTCGATCGTGTCGTCCGCGTCGATCGTGTCGTCGGCGTCTGCTTCCCCGTCCACCGTGTCGTCGGAGACCGTCGACGGCTCCCCCGCCCGCCCCAGGAGCGACGCCCCGCCCGTCGCCGCCTCGCTCCCCGGCAGCTCCCCCGCGCTCAGCGCCGCGCTCCGGTCCCACGGACGCCAGCCCGCGCCCGCCAGCAGCTCCGACACCGTCGTCGAGTCGACGATCCGGCTCCGCACCTGCCGCAGCGCCTGCCCCAGCACCAGCGCGTTCGGGTAGCGCTGCTCCGGGTCCTTCGCGGTGCACTGACGCAGCACGTCGCCGAGCCCCAGCGCGAGCGAGTCCAGCCGCTGCGCGTGGGGCTCCATCGACTCCGTCGTGATCTTCAGAGCGACCGCCGTGCCCGTGTCCGCCGTGAACGGCAGCTCCGTCGTGGCCAGCGCGTACAGCGTCATCCCCATGGAGAACACGTCCGACCGCCGGTCGAGCCCACCCCCCATCGCCTGCTCCGGCGACATGTACGCCGGGGTCCCCTTCATCTGCCCCTGGATGGTCTCGTCGGTCATCCGGTCCGCGAACATCGCGATGCCGAAGTCCGCGACCTTCACGTCCCCCTCGGCCCCCACCAGGATGTTCCCTGGCTTCACGTCCCGATGGACGAGCTCCAGCGCCGTCCCGTCCACGTGGGTCAGCTCGTGGGCCGCGTGCAGTCCGTCGCACGCTGCGGCGAGGGTCTCCAGGATCGGCGCGAGCGGTGCGGGCTTGCCGAGCATCCGGCTCGCGTCGAGGACCTGCCGCAGGGAGACGCCGTCCACGTAGTCCATGACCATGTAGAAGCCGTCGTCGTCCTGGCACAGGTCCAGGATCCGCACCACGTGGGGGTGCTTGATCCGGGCCGCGATGCGGGCCTCGTCCACCAGCATCTGGAGCATGTGGGGGTGGCCCTCGAGCCGGTCCGGCGGGACCAGCTTGATCGCGACCTCCTGCTGGAACCCCGCCGGTCCTTCCTGGACAGCGTGATAGACCGTCGCCATCCCTCCCCGGCCGATCTGGCGGAGGAGCCGATATCGGCCGAGGTATCGGGGTTCCATCGCGGGGAGTCTACCCCTGCCCGCAGGACGGGATGGGGTACCCTCCGGCCGATGTCGCGCATTGCTTCCCTGGCTCGCCTCGCGTCCGCCCTCCTCGCTCTCCTGTGCACGTCCGCCTTGGGCCTCTCCGGCTGCGCTGGTGGGTGCCCGCAGGTCACGAAGATCGACGACTCCGTCGAGGCACCGGGGCTCGTCCAGATGCTCTTCAGCGTGCAGTGTGCCGGCGAGCCGGTCACCGCCGTCGAGGGCGCCGACCTGACGCTGACCGAGGGCGGGACCGACGTGTCCGGCTCCGAGGCCGAGTGGCAGCTGGACCCCGTGAGCGCCGCGCTCGAGACGTACTCGCTGCTCCTCATGGACGTCTCCGACTCGATCATCGAGCAGGGCACGCTGGAGACCGCCCAGGAGGTCGCCGTCGACTTCTCCGAGTCGCTGGTCGCCCAGGGCCAGCAGGTCTCCGTCGCCATCTTCGACGGGGACGCCTCCATCCGGACCATCGTCGACTTCACGAGCAACGCCGAGGACCTGGCCGACGGCATCGAGTCGATCGACGCGGGCGACCAGCTCGACGGCTCGACGAACCTGAACGGCGCGGTGCTCGCGGGCCTCGAGATCCTCGACGGCAAGGTCAGCGAGGACGTCGAAGCCGAGCTCGTCTCCGTCGCCTCGCTCGTCATCTTCACCGACGGCCTCGACCGCGCCGGCCGCGAGACGCACAGCAAGGCGCTCAACGCCGTCGAGGGCAGCAACCACGAGACCTTCGTCGTCGCACTCATCGACGAGGAGGTCGAGGCCGAGGAGCTCGAGGAGCTCGGGGACGACGGCTTCTTCCGCGCGGACGACGTCGCGGGCCTCACCTCGGCCTTCGACGACCTCATCAGCCGTCTCGTCGCCGAAGTGAACAAGTACTACCGGATCAGCTACTGCTCGCCGCTCCGCAGCCCGCGCACGACCCTCAAGGTCAAGGTCGACTGGGAGGGCGGCTCCGACACGATCAAGGTCAGCTACCCGACCCGCGAGTTCGGGCCCGGGTGCGCGCTGCCGAGCCGGAGCTGATCGAGCGACATCATCCCCATCGAGCCCGCCGACCCCCCGTGGCGGGAACCTCGCGGCGCGACCGGGGTCCGATCCGGCGCCCACCCGGAGGAGTGCCCAGATGACCGTGCCCCGCTTGCTTGCCCTCGCCCTCGGCGTCGCCGTGTGCGCGACCGCCACCCCCGCCCGCGCCCAGTTCGGCGGGTACGACCAGCTCGCCAACACCACCGCGCTGACGGCCGCTGACGACTACCGCATCGGCAAGGGCTACTTCGACATGATGAAGTGGCTCCAGGGCAGCGTGGACGACCCGGAGCTGCTCGCGGGCATGGACACGCTCCTGCGCCGCATCGTCGCCTCGAGCGACAAGCCCGCCCAGACGATCAACTTCCTCGTCGCGCCTACCCCGGAGATCAACGCTGCCGCCCTGCCCGGCGGGTTCTTGATGATCAACCAGGGGATCATCGACGCGATGCCCGAGGACCAGCTCGCCTTCGTGCTCGGCCACGAGGTCGCCCACGTCCAGCTGCGTCACTTCGCCACGACCATGAACATGACGTCGGCGATGGAGGTGCTCGGGCTCGCCGAGGACGGGCGGGAGGCGGACGACCGCGCCGCCGCGCAGGCGCAGACCGAGGCCCTCGCCAAGATGGCCCGTAGCTACGCCCGCAACCTCGAGCTCGAGGCCGACCTGTACGGGATGCTCTACGCCATGCGGGCCGGCTACTCCGCTCAGGCGGGCGTCGACGCGATGGAGACGATGCGCCGGCTCGTGGGGGAGACCCCGCCGGACATGGCGGAGCACGCGAACCACCCCGCATTCTCCGAGCGCATCGACCAGCTGAAGAAGGGCCTCGCCACCATCGAGGACACGTACGGCCTGTTCGAAGCGGGCGTCGCCTTCGCCCGGCAGGCCGAGTACGACGCGGCCATCGCGAGCTTCGAGCAGTTCCTCGCCCTGTTCCCGAAGAGCGCGGCGGGCTGGAGCAACCTCGGTGCCTGCTACCTCAAGAAGGCGGTCGCCAGCAGCGACGACCCCTGGCACGACGACGTCCCCGTCTACCTGAAGGCCGACGTCACCGTCCGCGCCATCGACACCATGTCGCTGGAGCGTGCCCGCGCCGCCCTGAGCCAGGCGGTCGCCATCGACCCCAACCGCGACGCCGCCCTCGCCGGCCTTGCCGTCCTCGCTCGCCACGAGGGCGACCACGCCGGCGCCGCGAAGCTGCTGGCGAAGGCCCGCGAGCTCGACCCGGACTACGCCGGCTACCTGAACAACGAGGGCGTCCTCGCCGCGTCCCAGGGCAAGTGGAAGGACGCGGACAAGGCGTTCAAGAAGGCCCTGAAGAAGGACGCGAGCGCCCACTACGTCAAGGTCAACCAGGCCGTGCAGGCGGGCAAGCGCAAGGACACCAAGACGGCCATCGCGCTCTGGCGCGAGCTCGAAGCGGTCCCCCAGTTCGCGGCGCGGGCGGGCACCGAGCTCACGACGCTGGGGGAGACCCCGGTCACTCCCGCCGTCGCGAAGGCAGAGAAGGAAGAAGAGATCGGGATCCTCGGCACGCTCGGGAGCAGCGCCGACGACGGCAGCATCTTCGGTGGCAGCTACGAGCCCCCGCCGGAGCCCGTCCCGGTCGACCGGGCGCCTCCGCCCCCCGCCCCGACGCCCCCGGCAGGCAAGGACGCAGAGCTCGGCACCATCAAGCTCGGCCAGGACCTCGCGTCCGTGAAGGCCGCCCTGGGCACCCCGGACATCGAGGAAGCCATCGAGGACGGCTACTACCACTACGTCCAGTGGTTCGAGCTGGGTCTGAGCGCGACGTTCGTCGACGAAGTGGCGAGCGGCTTCGAGATCTACGAGCCGAGCACGAGCAAGACCGGGCGCGGCATCGGCGTGGGCTCCGGCAAGGACGCCATCCTGGGTGCCTACGGCGAGCCCGAGTACGCGTTCGAGGACAAGGACTGGCAGATCGAGACGATCATGTACGAGTCCGTCGGAGTGGCCTTCTACCTCGACGGCAACAAGAAGGTGACCTCCTTCGGCATGTGGAGCCCTGGCTACTGATGTCCCTCTACGACGAGACCGTCCCCGAGTTCGTGCGCACCCTGAACGCCCTGGAGGCGTGGATCGACGAGGCCCACGCCTACGCGGAGGCGAGGGAGTTCTCCCCGGACGTCCTTCTGACGGCCCGGCTCTACCCGGACCAGTTCGACCTCACGAGGAACATCCAGTCGGCGTGTGACGCGGCGAAGCTGACCGCGAAGCGCATCTGCGAGGTCGACGCCCCGAAGCACGAGGACGGCCCGTCGACCTGGGAGAAGCTGCGGGCGCGGATCCGGGAGACGGTCGCCTACCTCGAGGGGCTCGATCCGGCGGGGTTCGAGGGGCGCGACGAGGTGATCCTGTCGCCCGCGATGCTCCGGGGCGGGCGCGTGGTCACGAAGCGGTTCGTGCGCGGGTTCGGGCTCCCGAACTTCTACTTCCACGCCACCACCTGCTACGCGATCTTGCGGGCGAACGGCGTGAAGCTCGGCAAGCGGGCGTTCATCGGGTCCTTCCCGATCATGCCGCCGGAGGACGCGCCCACGGAGTGATCCGAGCGCCGGGGACCGCGGGTCCTCTCCGGGCGCGGCGTCAGCCCCCTCAGAGGCCTCCGAACCAGGCGGCGTTCGCCATCACTCGCAGGACGTCGGCGCCGGGGGTGGCCTCTTCGTCGGCGCCCAGGTCGCTGTTGATGTGGACCACCCGGCCGCCCATGGCGTTCGCGGCGCCGACCGTGATGGCGGGGCCGCACAGGTCGGTGTTGGCGACCACCGTCGCGGAGGCGTCGGCGGTGACGATGCTGCAGCCGTCGTCGGTCGCGGTCCACGTGGCGGCGAGCCCGCTCGTGATGGGGTGCGTGGCGTCGGTGATGGTCCAGGTGGCGCCGTAGTCGTAGCTGCCCTGGTAGGCCACCGGGATGAGCGCGTCGATGTCGTACTCGGGGTCCGCCGGGTCGATGGAGTAGGCACCCCACTCGGTGCGGATCAGGGTGCCGCCGTTGGCGACCCAGGCGACGAGCGCCGCGTCCCCGCCCTTCGTGAAGCCGTCGCCGTAGTCGTCGCCCTCGAAGATCAGGATGACGTCGAAGCCCGACGGGTCCGGCGTGGAGCCGTCCCAGTCCCAGTAGGCGTCGTGGCGGGTGACCGGCAGGCCGTCGTCGGACAGGTACGTCTCGAGCAGGAGGCCGTTCGTGTCTTCGTCGCTGGCGAAGAGCAGGACGTTGGGCGGCGTGAGGGCGGAGTCGTCGTCGTCGCCAAGCGCGGAGTCGTCGTCGTCGACCGCGTCGTCGTCGTCGACCGCGTCGTCGTCATCGCCCACGGCGGAGTCGTCGTCGTTGGCAGTGGGGCAGCCGAGGCCGAGCAGGGCCAGGGCGGTGAGCCAGGTGATGGTGCGGTGCATGGGGTCCCTCCAGGAGCCGAGGATACGGCAAGGGCCCGCTGCCTCAGCGTCGGCCGTCCATCTGCCGCTCCATCTTCCTCAGGAGCTTCTTCGCGTCGAGGCTGCTGACCCCCAGCCCGGACTCGGCCATCGTCCGCACCGGCTCGACCATGCACTCGACGAGCCCCTCTTCCTCGAAGCGGTCCTCGAAGCCGGCGACGTAGAGCAGGTGGGCGTCGGGGATGGGGGTCGAGAGGATCACGTCGGTGACGTCCGGCTGGCCCTTGCAGGGCGCGCGCGCGATGAAGAGCGCGGTGTCCTGCAGGAGGCCGTCCCACTCCGTCGGGGCCCGCTGGAGCACCTCGACGAGCAGCTCCCGCCAGGGCTGCTGGCGCGGCACCTTGTGGGAGTACAGCGCGCCGATGGACTTCACCACCTTCTCCCACACCCCCTCGTCGCGGCTCTGCTCGAGGATGGAGCGGACGGCGTCGAGGTGGTGTTGCGGGGGAGGGGGCACCTCGTTGGGGATCTCGCCGCGGCTGATGCGGATGAAGAACACGCTGAAGCCGGTCGAGCTGTGGATCTTGTCCCCGCCGACCATCGCCACGGCCCCGGCCGCGCGCACGCTCGCGCTCTCGTGGTCCACGAACCATTGCGTCCGCTCGGGGGTGAAGCGTGGGATGCGGCCGCGCACCATCTTGAGCACGCTGCGGGGGTCCTCGTCGAAGGGGAGGTAGACGAGCGCGGAGCCCAGCCGGTCGGACGGCGCGCACTTGAGCACCCAGCGGGCGGCGTCGCGGACGTGGTTGCGCCGGGCCCCGCGGGCGCCGCTGTCGAGCCAGTCGGCGATGAGCTCGGCGCCCTCGGGGCCGTAGTCCCGCAGGTCCTTCCAGGCGCGCTCGGGGTCGATGTAGAGCTGGTCGCCGAGGCGCTCCCGGGCGCTGATCCGGGACCGCCGGTCAGCCTTGTCGTCCTCGCAGTCGTTGTCTGCCGGAGGGCCGAAGAGGCGCATCCCCCCGATGTAGCCCCGGTCGTCGAAGTCGGGGTATGTCGGCCGCCTCGGCGCCGTCGCGGGCACGGGCGGAGAGGGGGGGAGGGAGGCCCCGATCGGGCCTGACGACGTGATGATGTCGACCGGCTCGGCGGCGGGAGGGGCCTCGGCGGCGGGAGGGGCCTCGGCGGCGGGAGCGGCGGGGGGCGCGGCGATGGTCCCCGAGGACGCGATGATGTCCGGGGCGTCGGTGGTGAGCTCGGCGAGCACGGCAGGGGCGACGAGCCCGTCGGGCAAGGTGGCGCCCCGCACGTCGTCGGCGATGTACCAGGCGACGGCGGCGCCGATCATGTCCGCCGAGATCTGTCCTTCGGGGTGGAACGGCTGGCTGGCCTCCTGGCTCCAGACCTCCGACCAGTCCGCGTCGGTCCGGCCCTCCAGGCGCAGAGACCAGCGGCACTCGCTGCCCGCTTCGCACCAGAAGTCGCGGACCACGAGCCGGTACGCGCCCTCCTCGCCCGCCTCGGCCGCCGGAGTCGCGAGCACCCCCACGTGACTCAACCCCGCGGAGACGACTTGCCCGAGCCAGTCGGCGACCGGCGCCTCGAGCTCCCACGGAACCGGCCCGTCGTCGCCCGGGTAGTCCCCGACGAGCCGCGCCTCGGCGTCCCGCTCGTCGACCACGACCAGCGGAAACGGCCCGTGGGTCGCCTCTGATGCGCTCGGAACCCGCGGATCGGCGGACGCCGCCGCGGGCAGGAGGAGGAGGACCGCAGTCGCAGCACTGCGTACATCGTGCGGTCGCACGGGCGTTCCCCGAAGCCTCAGCTAGTTGTTGGTCTTCACCCGGCGGAAGGGGTGGATGAACCCGGCCAGCGCGGGCGCGTTCCGGGTCTGGATCCAGAGCCGCCCCGTCCCGGTGAACTCACACACCAGACCCTCGCTGCTGAAGAACAGCGACTTGAGCCCACCGACGCTGCGCACGTTGAACGTCAGGCTCTCCTCGAACGCCACGATGTGCGAGGTGTCGACCACGTAGGTCCCCTGCACGTCGATGGGGTGGATCGCGCCGTAGCTGCTGATCCAGAGGTCGCCGTCGCCCGTGCACTTGAGCATGAAGAGGCCTTCGCCGCCGAAGAACGACTTCGCGCCTCCCCACTTGCTGTCCACGGTCACGCCCGGCGTGCAGCACAGGTAGCTGCCCGACTGGACCATGACCCCGCCCGTGCCGCTCATGGGCAGGTGGACGATGTCCCCCGGCGTCGACGGCGCCACGTCGAGGCGCTGGCCGTCCGACTCGGCGGTGTACGTGTTGAGGAACAGAGACTCGCCGCCCAGCGCGCGCTTCGCCGCGCCGAGCAGGCCACCCTTCATGTTGGTCTCCATCTTGAGAGACGTGCTCATCCCCATCATCGCGCCGGACTCGGTCACGACGGCCTCCCCCTTGTCGAGGAAGACGTGGAGGGAGGCGAAGTCGGGCTTGTTCTTGATCTCGTGCTGCATGGTCTAGGCCTCCCGCGGCGGGAGCTTGCTGCCGAGCAGCTGCCCGAAGGCGGTGGAGTTCCGGGTCTGGATCCAGAGCTTGCCCTTGCCCGAGAACGAGCAGACGAGCCCCTCGCCGCCGAAGATGAAGGACTTCCAGCCGCCGCCGAACTTGGTGACGTTGAAGGTCAGCCCCTCCTCGAACGCGACGATGTGGCCGGTGTCGACGATGAACTCGCCGTCGACCTCGATCTCCTTGATGGCGCCGAAGCTGTTGAAGGCGAGCAGGCCGGTGCCGGTGGCCTTGAGCATCACGAGCCCTTCGCCGCCGAAGAAGGTCTTCGCGCCGCCCCACTTCGTGTCGAGCTCGATGGTGGGCGAGCCGCACAGGTACGCGGTGCTCTGGAGCATCACGGCCGCCTGGGACATCTCGTGCACGACGATGTCGCCCTGGAACGTGGGCGCGAACGTGACGTGCCCGGGGGCGCCGTTGGCGGTGAAGCGGTTCTGGAAGAAGGACTCGCCGGCGAGGGCCCGCTTGAGGCCCTTCATCAGCCCCTTCATGAGGCCACCCTTCTTGTCGCCGCTGGCGGACGTCTCGAGGGTGACGTGGGTGTCCTGCGAGACCATCGCGCCGCCCTCGGCGACGACGGTCTCCCCGTCGTCGAGGAGGACCTCGGCGAGGGCGTAGGAGGGACGGTGGTGAACCTGGATCTGCATCGTCTCTCCTAACCCGGCAGCTGGGGGGTGATCCAGCCCAGGAGCGAGCCGAGGTTGCGGGTCTGGAGCCAGAGCGTGCCCGTGCCGGTGAACTCGAGGACGAGGCCCTCGCCGGACAGCAGCGTCGACTTCCAGCCACCCGCCTTCTTGATCTTGTACTCGAGGTCCCCCTCCCACCCGACGACGTGGCCGGTGTCGACGACGTACCCGCCGTTGATCTCGACCTTCTCGATGGCGCCGTAGGCGTTGATGAGGAGCGGGCCCTTGCCCGTGCACTCGAGGAAGAAGGCTCCCTCGCCGCCGAACAGCATCGAGAAGCCGCCCCAGATGAGGCCCACGTCGATGTTCTTGCCCGACCCGAGGTACGAGGTCGCCTGGACGGTGATCTTCTTGCCGTCCTTGAGGCGGATCTTCTCGACGTCGCCCACGAGCGTCGGCGCGATCATCACCTGCTGCCCGTCGCTCTCGGCGTCGAACTGGTTGATGAACAGAGACTCTCCAGCGAGGAACTTGCGGGCGAGGCCCACGAGCATCGCCTTGACCTTGCCCATGAAGGACCCGTCGCCGGCTCCGTTGAACTTCGTGTCGACCTTCAGGCCGGAGCTCATGGCGACCATCGCGCCGGACTCCGAGATGAAGCTCTCCCCCTTGTCGAGGGTGACCACAGCGAGGCCGTACGAGGGCTTCGCTTCGACGTCGATCTTCATGTGACTCGCTTCCTCCCCGCGGCGCGGAGCGCGCCGGTCCCATGGGGGCGCACAGGGTCCTACGGCGGTAGGGGTCGCGTCAATCCCGCCGGCGCGGCTTCCGCTCCCCGACCTTCTTTGCGGGATCGCCGGCCCAGATCTCCCCGTCGGGGACTCGGGTCCAGCTGTCGAGGAAGGAGCGCGGCTGGACCTCGGCGTTCTTGCCCACGTGCACGCTCATGCCCATCTGCACGGCGGGGCCGATGATGGCGCCGTCGTCCACGTAGCAGGAGGGCGCCATGTCCACGAGCGGCCCGATGCGGGCGCCCTTGCCGATGGTGCAGCCCGGGCTGATGTTCGCGTGGGCGCCGACGTTCACCTCGTCGCCGATGACGACGGGCGCGATGAGCAGCTTGTCCCCGCGCGACAGGTGCGCCGTGACGTGGGCGAACTCCCCGATGTAGGTCAGGTGCCCGAACTCGCAGAGCCCGGCACTCCAGATGCGCGCGCCGGGCGAGATGTGCGTCGACCACGTCAGCTTCGCGCCTTGCCCCTTGTAGTAGAGGAGGCGCAGCCCCGTCAGGAGCTGGATGTGGGTGATGAGCGGCGGCGGGACGTAGCTCTCCAGCATCCAGTGCATGAGGAACACGAAGAAGTGCCGGTCGGCGAACACGCGGGAGGTGCCTTCCCGCTCCTTCGGGATGAGGACCCGCGCGACGGTGACGGTGATCACGATGGCGACGAGGAAAGCGAGCCAGGCGAGCGGCGCGAAGGCGGCGGCCCAGGGCCAGCCCACGAGGAGTCCCGCGCCCCAGAACACCGCGCCCGCCGCGAGCCCCGAGAGCCCGTAAACGACGACCGCGCCGATAAACCACAGGACGTCGAAGACCGCGATCATGCGGCCCTCGGCGGAGCGCCAGGGAGGGGGTGCGGAGCCGGGAGGCGTCGCCATCAGCGGTCCGCGGCGTCGGGGCCGGCTACGCGCCGGCCTCCTTCTCGGCGATGAGCTTCATCACCATGTTGTGGAAGGTCTTCACCGTGAAGAGTCGCGGGATGTCCCGCACGGGGAAGCCCTCGGAGATCTTGGAGGGATCCACCTCCGGCATCGCCTTGCGCAGAGCATCCACGCCCGCGGCGGTCAGCTTGCCCTCCACCTCGAACTCCTCGCCGGCGTCGGCCTCGGCGGAGCGCTGGATCTCGCCCCGGGGGACCTTGACGCCGAAGGCGCGCTCCAGTCGAAAGGCGATGTCGAGGAAGTCCAGGGACTCGGCGCCGAGGTCCTCGATGACCTCCGAGTCGGGCTCGATCTCGTCCTCGTCGAGGCCGAGGGCCTCGCAGAACTCCTCGACCACGCGGGCGTAGACAGCTTCTTCGTTCACGTCTCTCTCCGGGCCGGCCCGCAGGCCGCCACCCCTTCTGCGGGGCGTCGAAAATTATCACAGCGGCGTTCTGCGCTCCTCCCCCAGCGCGCGGGCGCGTTTGCCAGTTTGTCACTCACCTATCGGAACGCAGAACGCGCGTGCCAGTTTGTCGGAATCGATCGAGGGCTCGGCAGTCGCCTCTCCGTCGCCCGATCGGCTCCCGTCCCCCATCCAGCGCTCACCACCTCGCCGTCGATCGATCACGGCACGCCTCTTGCTTCTTTGCGAGGCGCAATGCTCGATCGGATTCCACGACCCGTCTTCGTGCTGGCTCTGCTGGCCCTCATCGCGCTCGGCCTCGCGCTGGGCACCAACGCGTTCGTGGCGCGCAAGCTGTCGGTCTCCCCGGAGAGGCTGGCGGCGGCGCGGTCGGGGGCTCCGGCTCCCACGCAGGCCACGGCGGATCCCGGCGGCGAGGACGGCGAGCGCGCTGTCGCCACCGCGGTCGCCTCGGGGGAGGACGGAGGGAAGGCGGCGAGCCCGTCGTCCCGCAAGCTCGAGCACTGGATGAACCCCATCGTCCAGCGCAACCTCTTCGACTCGGCGAACTCGCTCGCCGGCAAGAAGGACGAGCCGAAGAAGGCGGAGGACGGCGAAGAGGCCACCGCGTCCGAGATCGCGGCGACCCTCATCGCCACGTCCGTCGCCTCGGACCCCATCTGGTCCACCGCCCTCATCTCCACCGACGACGACGGCGTGAACGTCTACCGCATCGACGAGAAGCTGCTGGACGCGGTGATCAAGGAGATCCATCGGCCCTCGAAGGAGCACCCGGCGCGGGTGGTCCTCGAGCGGAACGGAAGCCTCGAGTACCTCGAAGCGGGCGAGAAGAAGAAGACCGGCCGCGCGTCCCGCAAGAAGGACAAGGAGGACGACGGCAAGGCGAAGAAGTCGAGCCGTTCGGGCCGCCACGACTGGGGCATCGAGAAGAGCGGTGAGAACTCGTACGACGTCCCGCAGGCGGACGTGGACTACGCCCTCGGCAACCTCGACAAGATGGCGCGCGAGGCGCGCGTCGTCCCGAACTTCAGCGACGGCCAGACCAACGGCTTCAAGGTCTTCGCCATCCGCCGCAACTCGGCCCTCCGCAAGATGGGCCTCAAGAACAACGACGTGCTGACCTCGGTCAACGGATACGACCTGGGCAACACGGAGAAGGCCCTCGAGATCTACGGGAAGCTCCAGTCGGAGAAGTCGTTCTCCCTGGAGATCCTCCGCAACGGAGAGCCCATGACCATCGAGTACGGCATCAAGTGAACGACGTGACCCCTGCTGTCCCTGCTGCGACCCCCGGAGTGCTTCCCTTGAAGACGCTGCTGCTGCACCCGCTGCTCCTCCTCGCGCTGCTCGCGCTGGCCCCGCCGGCCCTGGCTGTCCCCGAGGACGACTCACCTCCCCCCTTCGAGCCCGACTTCCTGGACGAGGACGTGCTCCTCGAGGACGCCATCGCCCAGAGCGAGGAGTCCGACGAGGACGCGGACGACGGGGACGGCTCTGCCCAGGCGACCGAAGACGCGAAGCGTCGCGCCCGCAACGCGCTCAAGGACGGCGCGCGCCTCAAGACGAACCCGAACCTCGGGGCTCCGGCCATCCGCACCGAGGGTGAGAACTTCGACGGCAACCCCGCCGCCGTGCCTCCGCCGCTGTCGGGCCCGCGGGCCAACGCGGTCGCCCAGGCCAGCAAGAAGGACGACAAGGACCCGGCCGAGGGCTCCAGCAGCGAGTCGGGCGAGTCCGGGATCAAGGCGCCGGGCGAGCGCAAGGTGCTCCGCGAGGCTCCGAACAGCACCGAGTTCCACATCGAGTACACCGACGTGGACATCAAGGACGTCGTCCGCGACTTCTCCGAGCGCTGGAAGATCAACGTCCTCATCGATCCGAAGCTGTCGGGCAAGGTGACGATCCTGTCGCCGAACCTCGTCACCCGGAACGACGCCTACAAGATCTTCCTCGCCGCCCTGGACCAGCAGGGCTACACGATCGTCGAGGAGGGCATCGACAAGCGCACGGGCGAGCCCTTCCTCATTCGCATCATCGACAGCAAGTCGGCGAAGGCCGAGCCCATCAGCGTGTACCGGGGACGGACCCCGAACTCGGCGCAGCTGATCACGCGGATCATCCAGCTCGAGAACGTGTCCGTGGACGACGTGAGCAAGGTCATCAGCAAGATGATCAGCCCCGTCGGCGACCTGACGACCTACAACCCGTCGAACACGCTGATCCTCACGGACTCCGGCAACAACATCATCCGCATCCTCGACATCATCAAGGAGCTGGACATCTCGGCTCCGAAGCAGAAGCTCGAGGTCGTCCCGATCCAGTTCGCCGAGGCGACCCAGGTGGTGGAGATCATTCGGGAGATCTACGGCGAGGAGTCGTCCGGGACGAAGGCGGCGGCGCCGACCAACAACCGGAACAACCGGCGGAGCAACCGGCGGAACAACCGGAACAACCGGAACAACAAGGCGGCGGAGACCTCCTCGGCGAGCACCACGAACGTCGGCGCCGAGCAGTCGTTCATCGGCAAGATGATCGCCGACGAGCGGACCAACTCGATCATCATCCTCGCGACTGACAAGTCCCTGGCCGACGTGAAGGAGCTCATCGCGCGGATCGATCTGCAGACGGACCCGAACGCCGGCAACAACATCCGCGTCGTCTACCTCTCCCACGCCAAGGCAGAGGAGATGTCCACCACGCTGAACTCGCTGATCCAGCAGAGCAACCAGCGCGTCCAGCAGAACAGCCGGAACAACAACACCGCGGCGCGGGGGAACACCCGGGCCCGCTCCGCAGATGGCGGCGCGGCGGGCGGCGCGGCGGGCACCCTCGGCGGCAACTTCACGGGCGAGGTGCGGATCACGCACGACGTGCCCACGAACTCGCTGGTGATCACGGCGTCGAACGACGACTTCGGGCGCATCAAGCGGGTCATCGACGCGCTCGACATCGCGCGCAAGCAGGTGTTCGTCGAGACCGTGATCATGGAGGTCTCGGACCAGGACCGGCGGGACACGGGGGTGTCCTGGCACGCGGGCCGGCCGGGGGATCAGGACAACCCGGCGGGCGTGAACCTCGTGGCCGGGCGGGGCACGCAGTCGCTCAACCTCGCGAGCGCGCTGCTGGACGGCTCGCTCCTCGGAGGCGCGGGCCTCGGCATCTTCGGCAACGCCATCGACATCGCCCTGCCGGGCGTCGAGGGCGGGCTCTCCATCCCGTCCTTCGGCATCGTGCTCCGCGCGCTCCAGGACGACACGTCGACCAACGTGCTCTCGGCGCCGAACATCCTGACGCTGGACAACGAAGAGGCGTCCATCGAGGTCGGCGAGACCGTCCCGTTCCCCACCGGTGGCTTCCTCGGCGGGCTCGGCGGCGCGGCGGGCGGGCTCGGCGGCGGGCTCGGGGCGGGCATCCCGTCCGTGTCTTTCACACGTGAGGACGTCGGCATCATCCTGCGCATCACCCCCCAGGTGAACGAGTCGGACTGGGTGACGCTCGACGTCTACCAGGAGATCTCCGAGGTGAAGGAGGGCTCGTCGTCGGACACGCTCGCGAGCGGCGGCCCCACGACCACGAAGCGCAGCGCCGAGACGATGGTGTCGGTGCAGAGCAACCAGACGATCGTCATCGGTGGCCTCATGCAGGAGGTCGAGACCGAGAACGAGAGCAAGGTGCCGATCCTCGGCGACATCCCGCTGCTCGGCGCCCTCTTCCGCAACAAGGTGAAGACGAAGCGGAAGACGAACCTGCTCATCTTCCTGACGCCGCACGTCATCGACGGGCCGGAGGACCTCCAGGAGGTCTACCGGATCAAGATGCTCCAGCGTGAGGAGTTCATGCGGCGCTTCTACGGCAAGACGCGGGCCCAGCAGGCCGAGGAGCTGTCGGCGTTGCTGCGGTACTCCATGAACCTGCCGGACACGCCGAGCGTCTACCGGACCCAGGCGCCGAAGCCGAAGACGATCAACCTCACGGACCCCTCCTCCGAGGAGGAGGAGCGGCTCCTCGACATGCTCGACGAGGCCGAAGGGGACGAGGTGCTCATCACGCCGGACGGGGAGGTGATCCCGGTCCGCGACGACGAGATCGACATCCGCGACGACGGCGGCGGCGGCGACTCGGGCGACGGTGGCGACGCGGGGGACTCGGGCGACGCGGGGGACTCGGGCGACGCGGGGGACTCGGGCGACGACATGGACGTGCCGCCACCGGCGACCGGAGGGGGCGAGTAGCGTGGCCCTCAAGAAGCGACGCCTCGGCGAGATCCTCATCGCGCAGGACGTGATCGCCCCCGATGGGGCGGACGCAGCGGAGGAGTACGCCGACAAGCAGGGCATCCGCATCGGCGAGGCGCTGGTGAAGCTCGGGCTGTGCGAGGAGAGCGACGTCGTGGACGCGCTGTCCCAGCAGACCCTGCGGCCGACGCTGTCGTCGATCCCGCTGGACTCGGTGGATCTGGAGCTCTACAGCCAGCTGCCCATCTCCTTCGTCAAGACGCACCAGGTGCTTCCGCTCTGGATCGACGAGGACGACGACACCGTGGCGGTGGCCATCGCGGACCCGTTCGCCATGTCGCCCGTGGACGACCTGCGGGTGCTGCTGGACCGGCCGGTGACGCCCTGGATCGCGGCGCCGACGGTCATCAAGGAGTCGACGAATCGGATCTACGACCAGCTCGCCCGCTCGGCGGGGCAGGTCATCGAGGAGCTCGAGGACGAGAAGACCGAGGAGGACCACCTCCTCGAGGAGATCGAGGACATCGTCGATTCGGACGACGACGCCCCGATCATCCGCTTCGTCAACTCGCTCCTCACCGAGGCGCTGAAGGAGCGCGTCTCCGACATCCACTTCGAGCCCTTCGAGCGGACGATGCAGGTGCGGTTCCGCATCGACGGCATCCTCTACAACAAGGTGGAGGCGCCGAAGCGGCTCCAGGCGGCGATCAGCTCGCGGGTGAAGGTCATGGCGCAGCTCGACATCGCCGAGAAGCGGCTGCCTCAGGACGGCCGCATCCGCATCAAGGTCGCCGGCCGCGACGTGGACATTCGTGTGTCGACGGTGCCGGTGGCCCACGGCGAGCGCATCGTGCTGCGTCTCCAGGACCGGAGCGCGGGGCTGCTGTCTCTCGACCAGATCGGCATCGAGGGGCCGAAGCTGCCGAACTGGCGCGAGCACATCCGACGGCCCCACGGGATCCTGCTGGTGACGGGCCCCACCGGCTCCGGGAAGACGACGACGCTCTATGCGTCCATCAGCGAGATCAACCGGCCGGACATCAACATCCTCACGGTCGAGGACCCGGTCGAGTACCAGATGAAGGGCATCGGCCAGATGGCCGTGAACCCGAAGATCGACCTGACCTTCGCCCGCGGCCTGCGCGCCTACCTGCGTCAGGACCCGGACGTCATCCTCGTCGGTGAGATTCGTGACCTGGAGACGGCGGAGATCGCCATCCAGGCATCCCTGACCGGTCACCTCGTGCTCAGCACGCTCCACACGAACGACGCCGCCACCGCGGTGAACCGCCTCGTGGACATGGGGGTCGAGCCGTTCCTCGTGGCGAGCTCGCTGACCGCCGTGATGGCCCAGCGGCTCCTGCGGCGCCTGTGCCCGGACTGCAAGGTGCCGTACGACCCCGATCCCGCGTCGATGATCGAGCTCGGGATCGACCCCGAGGAGGCACGCAAGGCGACGACGTTCCGGCCGAAGGAGGGGGGCTGCGAGTCCTGCCTCGGTACGGGATACCGCGGCCGGACGGGCATCTACGAGCTGCTCACCATCAACGACAAGATCCGCAGCCAGGTCGTGCAGAACCTGTCGAGCAGCGTCATCCGCCAGTCGGGCATCGACGGCGGCATGACGACGCTGCGCGCGGACGGGGCGAGCAAGTTCCTGCAGGGACTCACGTCCATGGAGGAGGTGGTCCGCATCACGCAGGACGACGCGAACATCATGGAGGACGCCTCGGTCGCGTGAGCGACGGGCGGTAAGCGATGGCGGTCTACGAGTACAAGGGACTCGACGGCAAGGGGAAGAAGGTCGACGGCATCGTCGATGCGGAGTCCCCCAAGGCGGCCCGTCAGAAGCTGCGCAAGCAGGGCATCTTCACGACGGACATCGCCGAGGGGCGGGCCGACGGCGGCGGGATGCGGCGGACGGGGTCGTCCAGCGGCGGCGGCGGGCTGTCGGTCGAGGTCGACTTCAGCAAGTACCTGGAGCGGGTCGGCATCGCGGACGTGGCCATCGCTACGCGCCAGCTGGCGGCGCTCATCGGCGCGGGCATTCCGCTCGTCGAGTCCATCGGGACGGTGAGCAAGCAGGTGGAGAAGGAGAAGCTCCGCCTGGCCCTGCGCGAAGTGCGGGAGAAGGTGAACGAGGGGAAGAACCTCGCGGACGCCCTCGGCGACTACCCGAACATGTTCGGGGACCTGTACGTGAACATGGTGCGGGCGGGGGAGCAGGCCGGCGCGCTGGAGCACGTGCTGGAGCGGCTGGCGGACTACACGGAAGCGAGCGTGGAGCTGCGCGGCAAGGTCGTCAGCTCGATGACCTACCCGGTGATCATGATGCTGGTCGCCATGGGCGTGATCCTGTTCATGATGGCCTTCGTGGTCCCGAAGATTACGAAGATCTTCACGGACATGGGCCAGGACCTGCCGGCCATCACGAAGTTCGTCATGTGGACCTCGGACATGGTCCAGAGCTACTGGCTGCTCGGCATCATCCTTGCGGCGGCGTCCGTGTGGGGCTTCGGGCGCTACTACAAGACGGACAACGGCCGTCTACGCGTCGACGGAGCGATGCTGAAGATCCCGATCTTCGGGCGGATGGTGCGGATGGTGACCATCGCGCGGTTCAGCTCGACGCTGGCGACGCTGATGAGCTCGGGCGTCCCGCTGCTGCGGTCCATGGGGATCGTGCGGCGGGTCATGAGCAACGTGGTGCTGCGCAAGGTGGTCGAGGACGCGCAGGAGGCGGTCCGCGAGGGCCAGCCGATGAACGTGCCGCTGCGGAAGAGCGGCCACTTCCCGCCGATGGTCGTGGACATGATCTCGGTCGGGGAGCGGACCGGCGACCTGGGCCCGATGCTCAACCGGGTCGCCATCTCCTACGAGAACCAGGTGTCGCGCCGGCTGGCGACGCTCACGTCGCTGCTCGAGCCGCTGATGATCCTGGTGATGGGTGGGGTGGTGTTCTTCATCGCCATGGCGGTCCTGCTTCCGATGCTCCAGATGAACGCGCTCGGAAGCTGAGCGCCGAGAGAACCAAGAGAAGGCGCGCCGGGGTGCGCGTCGAACACAGAGGAGAGAGAGATGATGAACGCGAAGCTTCTGCGGGCCCGCAACACGCTGATGGGGAAGACGGCTGCCGAGGGCAGCAAGGGCATGACCCTGATCGAGATCATGGTGGTGCTGACGCTGCTCGGGATCGTGATGACGGTGCTGGCGGTGAACGTCATCGGCCGGTTCGAGGAGGGCAAGGTCGACGCCGCGCGCCTCCAGATGAAGAACCTCGAGACGGCGCTGCTCAACTTCAAGCTGAAGTACAGCCGCTACCCGAGCACGAGCGAGGGGCTGCAGGCCCTGGTGACGCCGCCGCCGATGAAGAGCGGGCGGACGCCGGGCGCGTTCATGGACAACGCGGACCAGCTGTCGGACCCGTGGGGCAACCCGTTCCAGTACTTCAGCCCGGCGACGTCGGGGAACCACGACTACGAGATCGTCTCCTTCGGGAGCGACGGGCAGACGGGGGGAACCGGGACCGCGGGGGATATCTCGAACTGGGAGGGTTAGTAGGCCTTCGGGGGTTGTTCAGGGGAGAGCCGGAAACCCGGAAAACCTGAAGACCTGAAGGAGTTTGTTTTGGTGAATCTGCTTGTTCGGAGTGAGAAGTCCAGTGCCTCGCAGGAGGTTGGGCAGACGTTGATCGAGATGATGGTCGTGCTGGCGCTGATCGGGCTGGTGATGAGCATCGTGGCGTTCAACGTGATGGAGGTGTGGCAGGGCGCTCGCGTCGATGCTGCGCACCTGAAGATGGACACGCTGGAGGTCTCGCTCGACCACTACGAGCTGAAGTACGGCAAGCGGCCGTCCACGTCCGAAGGGCTGACCGCGCTCGTGGCACCGCCTCCGCGCAAGGACGGAACGCGGCCGAAGGGCTTCGTGAAGAGCGAAGAGCAGATCACCGACCCCTGGAAGACCCCCTTTGGGTACGAGAGCCCGGCGACGGGTCACGAGTACGAGATCACCTCGCTCGGCAAGGACGGCCTCCCTGGTGGGGATGGCTACGCGGCCGACCTGAGCAACTGGGACCGGTAGCGGAATGACCCATCGCCATTATCAGGAGCACCGGCTGCGTGCTCAGGACGCCCGCCGGGGCACGACGCTGATCGAGATCATCGTCGTGCTCGCGCTGGCGGCGCTGATGATGGCGGTGGCGATTCCGACGTTGGCGACGGTGCTGGGGGTGGACAAGCGCAAGGCCTCGCGGGAGCTCGCGGCGACGATGCGGTGGGCCTACGAGGAGGCGACGATCCGCAACCAGCCGATGCGCATCGCGTACGACCTCGACCACAACGCGTACTGGGTCGAGGCAGCGGACAGCGAGGTGCGGATCCACAAGGACTGGCGGGCGAAGGACGCGTTCGACGAGTACCTGGAAGAGAAGAAGGAAGCGGACCAGCGCGTGCGGGAGCGGGCGAGCAAGGGCTCGAACGCGCAGCAGAACCTGAGCGAGCTGATCGCGGGGTTCGCCGGCGACGACGGCGCCCTGCCCGGTGGCGGCGGTGGTCTGCTGGGCGGGCTGCTCGGCGGCGGCGGGATCCTGCCGGGCGCGCGGGGCGGCGAGTACCAGGTGAACCGCTTCCAGCCCATCGGCGAAGGGCTGATGGGCGGCAAGACGGAGTTCCCCAACTCGGTGCGGTTCTGGGGTGCGTGGACCCCGATGTTCGACGAGGTGATCAAGCCCCACGACGAGTTCGAGATGGAGGCGCTCCAGCAGGACGAAGACCCGAAGTACCGCGTCATCTACACCCACGTGTTCCCCGGCGGGTACATGGAGGACACGGTCGTCTACGTGTCGGACAAGAGCGGCGAGGACATCACCTCCCTGATCGTGGAGCCCCTGATCGGCCGCGTGGTGGTGGAAGAGGGCGAAGCGGACCTGCCGGATACCCGGGACCGGGAGGCGGACTGATGGGTCGGTTTGCTGATGGGTTGCGGCGGCTTGGTTTTTGCGGGCTGCGGGAGAGGGTCTTCGAGGGGCCTCTTAGTGCTCTATGGGGGGCTGCTTACCCTTGGGCCGGGATTTTCAGGATTTTCGGGATTACCGGGATTGGGTTTGAGGTCGATTCGGCGGAATTGGAGGGATTCTCGGCCGAAGTTGATGAGGAGGCCGGTCGGGCGGTTGGTGGCTCTGAGGTAGCTGCGGATCTGAGCTCGGTGGGCCTGATGGAAGTCGTTGGTGGCCTTGAGCTCGACTACGAGGGAGTAGCCAACCAGCAGGTCGACTCGGTGCTTCCCCACTCGGACTCCGTTGTAGAAGACCGCGACCTTGGCCTGACGCTCGAACGGAATCCCCTGGCGTCGCAGCTCCACGGCCAGGGCGTTCTCGTAGATGGACTCCAGGAATCCAGTGCCCAGCGTCCGGTGCACCGCCATCGCAGCCCCGATCACCGCTCCACTCAACCACTCCCCCTCAAAGTCACCCATTCGATCCCCCACGTAGCCGGCCAGGAGCGAATCCCGAGAATCCCAAGAATCTCGGAAATCCCGGTCCCGGTTCCCGACAATCCCCCCCACCCTGCCACGCCGACCCCCACCCCTCCTGAAAGTGTGTCACTCACGCCGGGGATACCCCTCCGAATGCCGCACACCGCCTCTCCCGGCCTCCAGGCCCAGGCTGGCTTCACCCTCCTCGAAGTCATGATGGCCCTCCTCCTCCTGGCCACCGCGATCATGATCCTGGTCCAGTCCCAGGCGACCGCGGTCCATCTCCAGGACGAGGCGACGCGGATCAACACCGCGACCATGCTTGCCCGGTCCGTGTTCACCGAGCTCGAGTTCCGCATGTTCGACGAGGGCTTCGGGGAGCTCGAGGTCAAGGAGTCCGGCGACTTCTCGGACGCCATCTACAACGACCAGTTCGACGACTACCGCTGGGAGTACGAGGTCGAGAAGGTCGAGGTCGAGCTTCCCGGTCTCGGCAACCTCATGTCGCTCCTCGGCGCGGGTCAGGACGAAGCCGCCGATGCGGTGGGGCTCGGCGGCGTCCAGGGCCAGCAGCCGGGCGGGGACCTGGCGGCCCTCAGCGCCCTCGGCATCCTGCAGCCGGACATGCTCACCGAGCAGCTCTCCAACTACCTGCGCGAGGCCCGCGTCCGCATCTGCTGGACCCCGGGCCGCGGCAACCGGAACCAGGAGGTCGAGGAGGAGTGCCTCGAGGTCATCTCGCACCTCTCCAACCCCACCGGCCGCGTCCTCAGCGCCGAAGAGCAGGAGCAGCTCAACCAGCTCGAAGACACGATGGGCACCGAGGCCGCCGAGCAGGCCATCGACGCCGCCAACGCGGGCGGCGGGGGGCGCCGATGACGAGCCCCCAGCGAGGCATGACCCTCATCGAGGTCCTCATCGCCATGGCGACCCTCGCCTTCATGGCGATCTCGGTCATCGTCGTCTTCCGCAACTCGACCGACGTCCAGGAGGACATCCGGGCCCGCACCGAGCTGTCCCAGATGGGCCGCAACGCCATGGAGCTCATCCGCCGTGAGCTCTACATGGCCTTCGTCTCGGCCCAGCAGAGCGAGGAGTGGATTACCCATTTCAAGGCCACCGACCGCGACCCCATCGACGAGGTCCACTTCGTCACCCGTGCCCACGAGAAGCGCTACTCGGACGTCAAGGAGTCCGACCTCGCCGAGATCTCCATCCTCGGCGAAGCCGACCGCACCGGCGGCGCCTTCGCCACCATCATCCACCGCGAGGACCCCACCGTCGACGACCAGTGGGACCGCGGCGGCACCGTCCTCCCCCTCGCCCACAACGTCCGCCGCCTGAACCTGCGCTACTACGACAACCGCAAGGAGGAGTGGCTCGACGAGTGGGACTCCGAGTCGTCCGAGCAGCTCAACAAGGCGCCCCCCGCGGTCGAGATCTTCCTCGAGCTCGAGGACGCCAAGGGCAACACCGCCGCCTTCTACACCCGGGGCCGCGTCATGCCCCACGGACTGTGAGGGAGGTGCCCCGATGATGCGGATCCGCCCCCTCGACCCCCGCGAGCACACCCGCGACAAGCGCGGCGTCGCCTTGCTCATGGCCCTCGTCATGGTCGTCCTCATGACGGCCTACATCAGCGAGTTCAACTACAGCTCGCGCACCCGGATCCTGTCCGCCGCCCACGCCCGCGACGACATGCGCGCCCAGTACCTCGCCACCGGCGGTATCCGCATCTACACGCTGCTCCTCGCCTTCGGGAACATGATCGGCGGCAACCAGTTCGTCGGCTCGATGATGGAGGGGCTCGGTCTGCCGCCCATCGACGGCGCCACGATGATCTGCAACGACCTGCCCGCCTTCGACACCGCCTTCCTGCGCTTCCTCGTCGGCTCCGAGGGGCAGAGCTCCGACGAGCAGCAGGAGTCGATGATGGAGATGCTCGGCTTCGGCGGCGACGGCGAGAACGAGGGCGGCGGTCGCGGCGAGGTCCAGGCCATTGGCTCCGGCGTGGGCGGGCAGCCCTCCTTCCGGCGCGGCCTCCTCGACTTCGAGGGTGACTTCAAGGTCAGCTGCTCCGACGAGACCGCCAAGCTCGACCTGAACGGCCTCGCCGAGCCGGCGTTCTTCACGCTCCCGCTCCAGCAGCACCCCATCGCGCTCATGCTCTTCGGCCAGATGTCCCCGGAGGAGTACGACCCGCTCTTCGAGGAGCGCCTCAAGATCGACCGGTGGGAGCTCATCGCGAACATCAAGGACTACATCGACGGCGACACCGTCCGGTCCCATACGTTCGGCGGCGACGAGGAGCGCCCCTACGACAAGTTCGAGCCCCGCTACGAGCCGAAGAACCGCCTCTTCGACACCGTGCAGGAGGTCCGTATGGTCGCCGGCGTCACGGACGAGGTGTTCGGCACCTTCGGCCCCGGCTGGTCCGTGAAGAACCGCAGCTACCAGGTGAACGTGAACACCGCCCAGCCCATGGTGCTGCGCTCGCTGGTGCGCGCCCTGACGGACCCGTCCATCGTCACTGACCAGCTCATCGACGCCCGCATGGCGTCCATGGCCATCGAGCGGCAGATCATCCCGTTCCGCGACGCGAACGACTTCGAGCGTCGCATCGGCAACGGGCTGCAGCTGCCGCAGACGAACATCGAAGGCCTGCCGCTCCACCCGGATCCGACCATCCGCGACCGGGTGAAGAAGCTCATCAAGACCAAGTCGAACACGTTCCGCCTGGAGTCCACCGGCTACTTCGGTGACTCGGCGCGCACGGTCGACGTCACCGTCCGCATGCGTCGCGACAAGCCGCGCTACCTGGACTGGAGGGAGAGGTAATGCCCGGCTACGTCATCGGGCTCGATCTGGGACGCCGCTGCGTGAAGGCGGCGGTCCTCAAGGGCAGCTTCCGCGGCTACGAGGTGGAGGACTTCCTCTCCCTCGAGCCCGAAGCGCCGGAGGACGGCTCCCCGCCGAGCGACGAGGCGGTCTACGCGGCCGCGAAGACCATCCTGGACACCATCGAGCAGCCCACCGCCACCGTCGTCGTGGGGCTCCCCGCAGGCCGCGTCTCCACGTGGCTCCTCGAGATGCCCTTCGCGGACAAGAAGCGCCTCGAGGCGACCCTGCCCTTCGAGGTCGAGAACTACGTCCCCTGGGACCTGGACTCCGTCGTCCTCGACTACCAGGTGCTGGAGAAGGGACCGCCGGCGAAGGTGTTCGCGGCCATGGCCCAGCGCACCCGCGTGGGCGAGCTCCTCGACGGCCTCGCCGAGGTGGGTGTCGATCCGCGGTACGTCACCGTCGACGCCGCCGCCCTCGCCGGCCTCCTCGACGGGGTGGACCTCGGCCTGCCCGCCCCGGCGGAAGCCGACGACTTCGACGAAGAGACTCCGGCGACCCCGACCGCCGTCATCCTCGACATCGGCGCCACCCGGACCCTGGTCAGCGTGTGCCCGGCGGGACAGCCCCGCTGGCTGCGGTCGCTGGACCGCGGCTCCGACTTCCTGACGAAGTACGACGCACCGGACATGGTCCCGTCGGACATCTCGGACCTGCGCCTCGACACCCTCGAGGAGGAGAACGAGCGGAAGAAGCGCGCCAAGAAGGTGCGCCGGACCTGGATGAGCGAGGTGCGGGCCACCCTGCTCGCCGCCGAGGAGGCGGGCTTCTCCGTGGAGAAGGTGTTCCTGTGCGGCGGCGGGGCCCACATCGAGGACCTCGCGACCGTCGTCGAGGAGTCGACCGGCCTGGACGTGGGTCCGCTCCCGATGCCCCCGGGCGAGGTGAACCCCGACGACTCGCCGCTGCCGGATCCGGAGCACGCGCTGGCGTACGCCCTGGCGCGGCGCGCCTTCGTGAAGGGGAGCGAGCCCGTCGACTTCCGGCAGGACGAGTTCGCCTGGCAGGCCGACTCGCGGCTCTACGCCCGCCTGGCGCTGGCGGGGGCGGCGGCGCTGATCCTGCTCGTGGTGTCCGGCCTCGTGCTCCACATCATGGAGGTGACGAAGCTCAACGGGCAGATCGACGCCCAGCAGGAGCTGCTCGTCAGCACCGTGCAGAGCGCGTTCCCCGAGGTGCCGGCGGCGAGCCTCGGCAGCGACCGGCAGGCCATCGCGGTCATGCAGGAGAAGCTGGCGGGGGTGGAGAACCGGGTGGAAGCGCTGCGGGGCTTCGGGATGACGCCGCTGGATGCGCTGCGCGTCCTCAGCAAGACGGTCCCGAACAACGTGACGGTCGACGTGGACGAGTACCTCGTGAACGACGACATGATCCGCATCAAGGGCCAGACGGACAGCTTCCAGTCCGTCGACACCATCGAGGCGGCGATCAAGGAGCACCCCGGCTGGGCCGAGGCGAAGAAGTCGGACGTGAGCAAGGCGCGCGACGGCAAGATGCGGTTCACGGTCACCATCCCGAGAGAGCCGTCCGAGGAAGGGGGTGAGGGATGAGCATCAGCGACAGCATCGACTCGTTCGGCGACACCATCCGCAACTTCCTCGGAGGCCTCACGCCCCGTGACCGCGCGCTGCTCGGCGTGATGGTCGGGGCCCTCGGCCTCGCGGTGGCCTGGCTGGTCATGGGCGCGATGAACAAGCAGACGAAGGGCCTGCGGTCCCAGCTCGCGTCGGCGAGTCAGGCGCAGCAGCAGGTGAACGCGCTGATGGGCGCCTACAGCGAGGTCGCCGGAGAGGTGACCGGTCTGGACACGCGCCTCGCCGCCGGCGAGGGCTTCTCTCCGTCGTCCTGGCTCGAGAAGGTGGGCAACGAGCTGGAGGTCACGGCGCTCATCAAGTCGATCCAGGAGCGCGGGGTCGAGGAGCGTGAGTTCTACCGGGCCCAGAAGGTCGAGGTGCTCATCGACGACATGGACTTGAAGCAGCTCGTGAAGCTGATGCACAAGATGCAGGAGGCGCCCCAGGCGATCCGGGTGACGAACCTGCGGGTCAAGACGGACAACAAGTCCCGCGAGAAGCTCGATGTGCGCTTCGAGCTCGCGGTGCTCAAGCCGCTGGAAGGAGCCTGAGATGGACCGCCTGCGCCCCTTCCTGACCGTGGCCGGCTACGGCGCCTGGTTCTCCTTCGTCTTCGTGGTCTTCGTGTGGTTCACGTTCCCGTGGGGGAAGGTCTCGGACCGGATCACCGTGGACGCCGCGGACGGCGGCATCGCGTTCCATGCGGACAAGCTGCGCCCGAGCATCGTCGGAGCCCGCGCGAAGGGGCTGATCGTCGGGCCGCTCGGCAAGGGCCCGGCTGGTGCTCCTTGGCTCCAGGCGGAGCGCCTGAAGGTGAAGACCGGCCTCGGCGGCGCCATCTCCGCGTTGCTCGAGGTGCGGGCGATCTCCGGCGAGGGCGGGGTCGCCAACCGGCGCGAGCTGGCGCAGCGGCTGCTCGGTGCGATGGGCTCCGTGAAGGCGCGCGGGGACATGTACGGCGCCGACGTGGACCTGAGCGTCGCGGACGAGAACAAGGAGGCGATGCGCCTCGACCTGGAGACGGGGCGCCTCGACCTGGCGGCCTACCCCATCCCGTCGACGCTGGTCAGTGGCGCCGCGAAGGGCCGCATGGAGGCGGAGGCCGATGTCCTGTGGCACTGGGAGGACGCGAAGAAGACGTCGGGGTCGGTCGACGTGAAGTTCGCGGGGCTCGTGCTCGAGGGGCTCAAGGCCTTCGGGTTCGGGCTGCCCCCGCTGACCTTCGACCGTGCCGAGGCGCACCTGAAGATGGCGAAGGGCAAGGCGGAGTTCCGCAACACGGCGTTCGAGAGCGACGTGGTGAGCCTGAACGTGGACGGGTTCATCAACCTGAAGCCGAACCTGCTCGCGTCGACGCTGTCGCTCCGCGTGAAGTTCAAGATGCGCGAGGACTACGAGGGGACCCTCTCGATGTTCGGGCTCAAGAAGGACAGCAAGCACCGGGACAAGGACGGCTGGTTCCACTACCAGGGCCAGGGGCGCCTGACGCGGCCCCGGTTCACCGAGCGCCGGGTGGCGCGGTCGAGCAGCAGCAAGGGCAAGGGGCGGACCAAGGACGTCGCGGACGACGACGGGGACGAGCCGCCGTCCATCGAGTCGCGTCGGCCGAACCGCCGGACCCGGACTGCGCAGCCGGACGAGGACGAAGAAGAGCCGGTCAAGCGTGACCCCATGAGCGACGACCGCCGCAAGGAGATCGAGGAGCAGCGCGCGGCCCTGCGCGAAGAGCGCATCAAGCGGCGCGAGGAGCGGCGGAGGAAGCGCGAGGAGCTCCTCCAGAAGAGGCGCGAGCGTGGTGAGACGGGCGAGCTCGAGGACAACGGACGCATCATCCGGCGGCCGAGCCTGAACGAGGACTTCGAGCGCACGAACGACGTGGACGTGGAGCCCGACGAGGGCGACTACGAGGACGACCCCGGCGACGAAGAAGGCGGCGGCGACTTCGGCAACGACCCCGGCGACGAGGGCGGCGAGGAGTTCGACGAAGGGGAGTACCTGGAGTAGGGGCTGGGCGGCCGGCCGCTCAGAACAGCTCGTCCAGGAAGTCCAGCAGCGCCCGCACCCGCGCCACTTGGGCGAGGTCCCGGTGCACCACCCTCCACAGGTCCCGGCCGGGAGGGGCGCCGACGGCGTCGAGTCGCACCAGCTCGGGGGTCCGGTCGGCGATGAGTCGCGGGAGCACCGCGAGGCCCACCCCGGCGCGTGTCGCCTGGAGCAGCGTGCTCACGGAGATGACCCGCAGCGTGACCCGGGGGGGAGAGGGTCGGTCGAGCAGCCACTGCTGCCCCGGCAGCGCGAACGGCGCCTCGGAGTAGGCGAGGGCGTCGTGGTCACCGAGGGCAGGCCCCGTCGGCGTCCCGTGGCGCTCCAGGTAGTCCCGGCTTCCGTACAGCGCCTGCTCCACCACCCCGACCCGCCGTCCGACGAGGGTTTCTTCGCGGGGCCGGACGAGCCGCAGCGCGACATCCGCCTCGGCCCGGTCGAGGCGCAGGGTGCGGGCGGTGGTGATGATCTCGAGGGTGATCTCCGGCCACTGCGCCCGAAAGCGCGGCAAGGCAGGCGCGATGACGTGGCTGGCCACCACCTCGAGGGTGGTCAAGCGGACGTTGCCAGCTGCTCGGACCCGGGTGCCCTCGGCCGCGAGCTCCAGCTCGGACCAGCTCGCCTCCATGGCTTCGGCGGACGGGCGGATGCGGCGGCCCACCTCGGTGGGGCGCCAGCCGGCGGGGGTGCGATCGAACAACCGCGCATCGAGCGAGCGCTCCAGGGCCTGGATGTGCCGGCCGACGGTCGTCGGATCGACCCGCAGCCGCCGGGCGGCGGCGGCGAGGGAGCCGGTCCGGCAGACGGCGAGGAAGAAGCGCAGCTCGCCCCAGTCGCTCATAGGTGCAGCATAGGACCTGCGAATGTGCAGGCTGGGCCTGCAGGTCGTCCTCTGGTGGGAAGCGGAGGAGGAGGCCATCGTCCCTCCATGCACGACGTCTCCCCCATCGACTCGCCGGAGCCGCGCGTGTCCTCGTCCGACGAGGGGCACGTGGCGTCCACCCTGACCACCCGTGACGGGCACACGCTCGCGGTGCGCACGTTCCACCCACCGGTGGCGCGCCCTCGGGCGGTGCTCGTGATTGCGTCCGCGACGGCGGTGCCTCAGAGGTACTACCGGCACTTCGCGGCGTGGATGGCCGCCGCCGGGTGGCGGGTCCTGACCTTCGACTACCGGGGGACGGGAGACTCGCGGCCCCGGTCGCTCCGCGGGTTCGACGCCTCGATGCGCGAGTGGGGCGAAGAGGACCTGGAGGCCGTCGTGCAGCACGCGCTCGCGGGCGCCGGGGGGCTGCCCGTGCAGCTCGTCGGGCACAGCTTCGGTGGGCAGGCGCTGGCGCTGGCGCCGTCGTCGTCGCGGTTGGAGCGGGCGTTCCTCGTGGGGAGCCAGGCGACGCCGATCCCCCATTGGGGCTGGGGCGCGCGCCTGCGGTTCCTGCCGATGCTCTACGGGGTCGGACCGGTCGTGGGGGCGGTGGCGGGCTACTACCCCGGATGGCTCGGGCTGAGCGAGGACCTGCCGTGTGGGGTCATGGACGAGTGGACGCGCTGGCTCCGGTCGACGAACTACCTCTTCGACCACGTGGCGGAGGCGCGGGAGCGCGCGCGGGCCGTGGTGGCGCGGCTTCGGTTCCTGGCGCTCACGGACGACGAGTACGCCCCAGTGGCGGCGGTGCGGGACCTCGCCGGGTTCTTCGACGCAGAGCGGACGGATGTGCAGGTGGTCTCGCCGGCGGACCGCGGAGTGAAGGCGATCGGGCACTTCGGGTTCTTCCGCCCCTCGATGCGCGACGTGCTGTGGGCGGAGGCGAAGGAGTTCCTCGGGGAGTGAGGACCGGGATCAGGGGATCTCCACCACCATCTTCCCCGCCACGCTTCCTGCGTCCATCGCCCGGTGCGCGTCCACCAGCTCCTCGAACCGCCAGACCTTCGCCGGGGCGATGGGGAGGTCGCCAGCGGCGACGGCGTCGACGAAGCCCTGGAGCTGCTCGGCGGTCAGGTCCTCGGACCCGCCGGAGTACGCGGTGAGCTTCACGCCCGTGGGGATCTGGGTCATGGGCTCGAAGTCGGGCAGCGCCCAGGCGTTGCCGAGGATCCCGGTCATGCAGACGATCCCGCCGACCTTCGTGGCGTGCAGGGAGTCGAGGAGGGTCCTGGTGCCGATGAGCTCCAGCACCCGATCGACGCCGCCGGGGAAGACGGCGCGGACGTCGTCCGCGATGGACCCCGTCTCGATGATGACGTGGTCGGCACCGCGCTCTCGCAGGAAGTCGGCGCGGGCCGGGTTGCGGGTCGTCGAAGCGACCGTGAGCCCCGCGCGCTTCGCCAGCAGCGTGCTCGTGAGGCCGATGGACGAGGTCCCACCCCGCACGAGCAGGGTGGTCGCGCGCTCGATCTCCAAGGCGGTGTGCAGCGAGCCCGAGACCGTCTGGAGCATCTCCGGCAGGGCGCCGAGGGTTGGCCAGGGCAGGTCCGTGCTCACCGCGAAGACATGCGCCGCCGGCACGGACGTGTACTCGGCGTAGGACCCGTCGTACTCCCGGCCCATCCCGCCCATGATCGCGGCGACGGTCTGCCCCGCGACGAAGGGCGTGTCCGGCGCGGCGACGACGGTGCCGACGCACTCGATGCCCAGCACCCGCGGCAGCCGCACCGACGGCGAGTCCCCGTTGCGGGTGAACCACTCGGACCGGTTGAGGCCGAACGCGCGCACCCGGATGAGGACGCGGCCCGGGACGGGAGCGGGGGTGGGCAGCTCGCGGAGCTCGAGGGCCTCGGGGCCGCCGGGGGAAGAGAGGACGTACGCGCGCATGGCTACTCCAGCTCGATCGCCTCTTGCGCCCACTCCATCCGTGCGCCGTTGCCGGAGATCGTGACCAGCCGGATCATGTTCACGTCATCCCAGATGGCGTCCGTGACCCAGGTCTCGTAGCCGGCCTCGAAGTCCTCGTCGAAGGCGTCGATGTGCAGGTGGCCGGCGAAGTTCGCGAACACCTTCGGGCGCACCGGCTCGAGCAGCTCGGCGAACGCCGCCTTCTCCGCCACGCTGAAGGTCCCCAGCACCATGGGCACGTGGGACAGGAGCACGATGCTCTCGTCGGCGCGCTCGGTCTCGCCGTCCAGCGAGTCGAGGAGCCAGTCGTGGGTCCCGCCCGGGACGTCGTTGAAGTCGCCGAACTCCGCGAGGTTCCCGCTCAGGTGCCGGATGTTCCAGTCGACGCCCACGAAGAGCACGCCCTTGTGGGAGAAGCGGATGTTCTGGAACCAGGCGTCGTCACCGAGGCGCTCGTCCGGGACCGGCCAGGGGGCCTGCTCCCAGTCGTCGAGGACGGTGGCGGCCTCGTCGAGCTGGGGTCCATAGGTCGCGGCGTACGCGGCATCCCCGCTGGTGTGAAGCACGTTGTCCCCGATGATGGGGACCCAGGTCGGCTCGAGCTGATCGAGCAGGTCGAACCCGGCCTGCAGACGCGAGCCCCAGCTGATGTCGCCCAGGACCACGACGAGCTCGATGCCCAGCGTCGTGGCGTTCGCGTTCACCCAGTCGACGGCGGCCTGCGTGCGCTCCTCGTGCTCCACGGGCCCGGCGACGTGCGGGTCCGCGATGATCACCATCTTGAAGAGCTCCTCGACGGGCGCCTCGGTGCTGTCGTCGTCGTTGGCGACGGCGTCGTCGTCGTCGGTGACGGGGTCGGCCGAGGGGCAGCCGGCGAGGAGGAGGGCGGCGAGGAGGAGGGGAGTGCGCACCGAGGCAGCCTACCTCTGGAGGGTCGTCGCGACGTCGAGCGTGAGGGTGCCCGTGCCGGAGAGCTGCAGGACCGCGCCGTCGTCCGTCGTGACCGTGCCCTCGAACGTCGTCTGCCCCTCCGGCAGCACCGCCTTCACGAGCGTGCCGGTCTCCAGGTCGAGCGCAAGGACCCCCTCCTGGGTCAGGGAGATGTCCAGGGTCTCCTGGGTGCCGGCGACCACGGCGTCCACCGTGACCATCGCCGCCCGGCGGCCGTTCAGCTCGGCGACGCCGACGTAGAAGGCCTCGGCCTTCTGGACCGTGAGCATCCCGTCCTGGAAGAGGAGCGTGATGAGCTCGGCGATGCGCGGCTCGTCGGCGACGGGCTGGCCAACTGCGAGGTCGAGCGTCCGTGCCTTGCGGGTCGACCCGCGGGGCTGAGCCACGAACCAGCTCCAGTCCTCCGCCAGGCGCTCCTGCCCCACCTCGTCCCGGTCGGGGCCCTTGTAGTGGGCGATGCCCCGCGCGTTCGCGGTCACCCGGTAGGTGTTCTTCTGGATGCTGAGCCCACCGCCATCGATGGACTCCTCCCCCAGGACGGTGGTCCGCGTCACGTCGGCGCAGGCCCCGTAGACCAGATCCGCGATCTTCTTGTTGGGCTTCCACTTCAAGACCCGCATCTCGACGGCGCAGGAAGACCGATTCACGGTCTCCGACGTCGCGAGCACCTCCCCCGCGAGCAAGATGTCCGTCGTGGCTTCGGCGACCGCCTCCTCCTGAAGCCGGACGACCTCCCCCGCCTCGAAGGGCGCGAACCGCACCGTCGTCGGCTCCGTGAGGACATCCGGGCTCTCCTCGGCCTCAGCGGGTCCTCCCGTCAGCGCCACCGCCACGATCCCCAGCCACAGCCACCTCATCGGCACACCCACAAAACGCATCGCACATCACCTTCCTCGAGCGTCTCCGTCCGCTCGACCCTGAACCCCGCGGCCTCGGCCGCCTCGACGAATCCGTGCCGCGTCGGCACGCCCCCGTCCTTCACTACTGCGAAGAGCCCGGTCTCCTTCATCACTCTGCGTACCTCGGCGAGGCCGGCGGGAACGTCCGGCCAGTGGTCGAGCGAGTCGAAGGCGAGGACCACGTCCGCCACTCCGTCCTCCACCGGGAGCCCATCGGCGCCGCCGACGCGGAACTCGAGCCGTCCTTGGGCCGCGTGCCCCGCCGCTCGCTCCCGGGCGATCGCCACCATTCGCGGGACCACGTCCACGCCAATCAGCTGTCCCCTCGTCACCCGCTCCGCCGCGCGCCGCAGCGCGGCTCCGGCCCCGCAGCCCACGTCCACCACGACGTCGTCCGCCTGGAGGGCCAGTGCGTCGATCCCGAGGCGGTTCGTGGCGTACTCGCCGTACTTGTCCGCGTACCACTCGGCGGTCTCGGCGGTCCAGTCACCCATCGTGGCGCTCCCGTTCGTCGGCCGCCGTTCCTATTCGCGGCGCGTGAGGACGAGGCTGATGACCCCATTCATCGACACGTCGTCGCCTCCCTCGTTCAACGCCCCGTCGAGCGGCCCCTGGAACGACAGGCGTTCATAGCTCGCGTCGGACAGGTTGAGGAGCAGCTCGCCCCCGAGGGTCATGTCGGCGCTCATGTCCTCTTCGGCCAGCTCTCCGAGCACGTCGAGGGCGATCCTCGCGCACTTGGAGTCCCCGCAGGGCTCGATGCCGAGGACGCTGCCCTCCTGCATCGTCACGGTCCCGCTGGTGCTCGTGGGCAGGGGAATCGCCGTGCCGTCGAAGCTGAACTTCGTCCCGGGGATGACGCGCTCGGTCCTGGGCTCCACCGTGGAGCTCCGCGGTGAAGAGAGGAACAGCGTCAGATCTTCCTCGAGGACCGCCCGCGCCTCGGCGCCGAGTCCGCCGGGTCCGAACCGGGTCGGGCGTCCCGGGACCATGACCGCGCGGTAGCGCCGGCCCTCGACGGGCACGATCTCCTCGTAGATCTCGTCCGGCTCTCCGTCCATCTCCATCAGGCCGTTGCCCCGGCAGCGGCCGTACTCCATCGTCAGGATCCGGCGCTGGGCGGTCCAGCGGACGATGCGGGTCTCGAACGCGCACGTCTGCTCGTACCTGATCGTGGCGGTGTCCACGCCGTCGCTCGCGTCCGCATCCATCGTCATCCGCGTCTCGTAGCGGAACACCTCGCCCGGCTGGAACGGCTCCACGCGCAGCGTCGAGCGCAGGTCGTCCGCGCGACCGCGCTCCGTGGAGAAGGACATCTGCATCTCCATGACCTTGGGCCGGCCCCCGACCTCGGACGTGTCGCCGCCTCCGAACTCCACCTGCGCGAGATCCCCCTCCGGGGTGACCGTCATCCACCCCCCAAGCTCGACCACGATGTCCCGGTCCGGGACCGCGGCCCCGAAGGTCAGGTCGAAGAGGCCGCAGCGGACGCTGCCGCAGGGGGTGGTCCCCAGGTACTCGGCCGCGAACATGCCCTCCTCGCCTTCCATGTCACCGAGCTCCAGGAGGTGCGCCCAGAGGCTCGTGTGGTCGAAGGTGTCCCCGGGGGACAGCACGAACGGCTCGTGGCCCTGGATGCGCGGATGGCCGAAGAAGGTGTTCAGCCTCGAGCCCACCAGCTCGGGGACCTTCGGGTCGTCGGTGCGCAGGGCGTAGGTGCCATCGCTCGCGAGGTCGACCGTGAACTTCTCGTGAGCCGGGCGGACGCTGCCCCCTTTCGTCCTCACGTCCCCGGCCGTGTCGATGGTGGCGGTCTCGGTGCAGTCGCCGTAGCTGAGCTCGAAGACGCGGGCCTCGGCCGTCGGCTCGAGGCTCACCACGTCGATCAGGCAGTCGGAGACTCCCTCGACGAGGAGCCGCTCCATCTCCCCATCGCCCATCTGCGCCCGGATGGAGACGTCGACGCGCTGACGGGCCCGGACCAGCTCGCCGATCTCGAGGGGCGCGAAGGTGACCGTCATGGGCTCGGAGGTCGCCGTCGGCCGCTCCGGTGCGGACGGTCCAGCGGCAGCGAGCGTCGGCAGGCCGGCGCAGAGGAGGACGAGGAGGGGGAGTGTGCGCATCGGTGACCTCAGGATCATCGGCCCCAGGCCGAGCCGGACGAAGGGCACCGTCGACGCTGCGCGTATCCAACCTGTCGGAGGTCCCCCACCGACCGAGTCTACCGGGTCAGCTCCCCACCGCCGCTCGCACCTGGTCCACGAGCCACTCCCCCACGTCGATGCGCTCGTCGAGCATCGCCCCGCGCTTGCGGGCCCAGTCGGCCCCTGCGGCGTCGAGGTCGTCGAGGACTCCGCTCGCGTGCTGCCGCGCCTTGTCCTGGGACGGGGTGTTCCACAGCAGGCCGTATCGCTCCTCGAGCTCGACCATGTACCCCAGGCGCGCCGTGTGGACGAACACCGCCGGCGTCCCCAGGATCGCCGCCTCCGCCGCCATCGTCGCGCCCTCGCCTACGTACAGCGACGCTTCGCCGAGGAGGTGGTGGATGCGCCAGGGCGGCAGGGTCAGCGCCCACTGCTTGATCCCGTCGGGTACCCCGCGCTCGCCGCTCACCACGACCCGGATCCGCGAGCTCAGCCACTTCACGAACGCCACCGGATCGCTGAACCCCGTGTCGCCCACGTCGTGACTCGCCTCCCAGCTCACGATGCGGACCACCGCGAACGGCTCGTCCGACAGCCCCGCCTCCGCGCGTACGCCCGCGTCCACCGTGAAGCGCGAGGGATGCAGGTAGGCCAGCTCGTGGTAGCCCGGATACCGGATCGCCTTGCGCGGCGCCGGGCCCATGTACGCGTCCGGCAGATACAGACGCGAGCACAGCGGATAGACGTACTGGTTCGTGAGCTTCGCCGTCTCCGTGTCGTAGAACACCCAGCTCGGCACCCGCATCACGCGGCCCAGCGGCGCGATGACCGGCCCCATGATCCCCAGCATCAGGTCCGGCTTGAACCGACGCGCCCGCACCGCGAGCTTCGCCGTCCGCACCGCCAGCTCCTTCGCGAGCCCCACCATCCCGCCGCCGATGCCCGTCAGCTCCTCGTGCGGCAGGTCGTGGTGGCGGAGCAGGTCCAGCGTCACGTCCTTCGCGCGCGCCGAGAACAGCACCTCGCCGCCCTCAGCCATCGCCGTCTCGGCGAGGTGGCGGAAGAAGTGGACGTGGGCGGGGTGGAGGACGTCGAAGAGGAGGCGCATCAGCCCGGGACCGGCTCCGCGTCCTTCGCGGGCTCAGCGGTCGTGGGTCGCGGGTTCAGCGACTTCACCCCCGCGTCCGCCGGCAGCGCCTGCATCACCGACTCGAGCCGGCGCAGCTTCACCAGCGCGTCCTCGGTCAGCTTGCGGTTCGCGCTCACGATGTCGGCGAGCATCGCCGTGATCATCAGCTGCACGCCGATGATGAGCAGCACTCCGCTGAGGATGACGGACTGGACGTGACCGCCTCCGTCGCCGTTCAGGTAGAACCACAGGAACCGAAGCCCGCCGAGCACACCGAGCCCGAACGTCACGCCGCCCAGCGTCAGGAAGCTCGCGAAGGGCTTGTAGAGCAGGTAGCTGCGCAGGATCGTCACCGCGGACCGCTGCACGTAGCTGCGGATGCTCTTCATGAGCCGCGACTCGCGCGTCTTGCGGTTCGTCTCCACCGGGACGCTCTTGAGCGTCATGCGCCCGTGCCCGGCCTGGATGATCGTCTCCAGCGTGTACGTGTACGTGTTCACGAGGTTGAGCCGCATGCCCGCCTCGCGCGAGTACGCCCGGAACCCCGAGGTGGCGTCGGCCACGTCCGTGTTGCTGAACCCGCGGACCACGGCGCTGCCGAGGTTCTGGAGCCGCCGCTTGATCCAGCTGAACTCCATGTTGTTGCCCGGGTCCCGGTCGCCCACGACCACGTCCGCCTCGCCCGCGAGCACCGGCGCCACCAGCTTCGGGATGTAGTCGCCCCGGTACTGGTTGTCCCCGTCGGTGTTCACGATCACGTCCGCGCCGAGGCGCAGGCTCGCGTCCAGCCCCGCGCGGAACGCCGCCGCGAGGCCCCGGTTCTGGGGGAAGCTGACCACGTGGTGCACGCCGAGCTCGCGCGCCTTCTCCACGGTGCCGTCGGTGCTGCCGTCGTCGATGATGAGCAGCTCGATGCGGTCGATCCCCGGGATCTCCGTCGGGAGGTCACCGATGGTCTGCTCGAGGGTGTTCTCCTCGTTCAGGCACGGGATCTGGATGATGAGCAGCACGACGCACCGTCTCCGATCTGCCCGCCGGCCAGCGAGCGCGCGCGACTGTAGCGCAGCGGGTGCCCCGGCCGGAGCAGGCTCCTCTGCTACCTTCCCGCGCTATGGCCGAAGCCAACCTCGTGTGGGTCGATCTGGAGATGACGGGGCTCGATCCCGACGTCCACACCATCATCGAGATCGCGACCATCGTCACGGACAGCGACCTGAAGCTGCTCGCCGAGGGTCCCTGTATCGCGGTGCACGTCCCGGACACCACGCTCGACCTGATGGACGAGTGGTGCCAGACGACGCACGGCGCCTCGGGCCTCGTGGACCGCATCAAGGCGTCCACCATCGAGCTCGCCGAGGCCGAGCAGCGCACCCTCGACTTCATCGAGGAGTGGGGCACGCGCGGCAAGTCCATCCTCTGCGGCAACAGCATCGGCCACGACCGCCGCTTTCTCCGCCGCTACATGCCGCGGGTCGACGCCTTCCTGCACTACCGGGTCATCGACGTCTCCACCATCAAGGAGCTCGTCCGCCGCTGGTACCCGGATCTCTCGCCCCCGCCCAAGAAGGGCCACCACCTCGCCCTGGACGACATCCGGGAGTCCATCGAGGAGCTGCGCTTCTACCGCGCCCACGTCTTCAAGGACGCGGTCCCCACTTCCTCCGAGTAAGTCGGAGCGTCCCGTCGGCGGAACCTGAGCGGGCTCGCTGATACATTTCCGGCTTCATGAGCCGGTCTCCCACCTTCCACCGGTATCGGCTTCTGCGGCGCATCGCCCGCGGGGGGATGGCGGAGGTGTTCCTCGCGCTGCTCCGGGGGCCGGCCGGCTTCGAGCGGCGCATCGCGCTCAAGATGATTCTCCCGGTGTACTCGGGGATGGAGGAGTTCGGCGCTCTCTTCCGGGACGAGGCGCGGCTGTCGGCGCAGCTCCAGCACTCCGCCATCGTCCAGACCTACGAGTTCGGGAAGCACGAAGACGACTACTTCATGGCGATGGAGTACGTCGACGGGCCCGATCTCGAGGAGCTCCTCGACCGGTGTCGGCGCCGCGGGATCCTCCTCCCCATCGAGGTCGTCCTCCACATCGTCCACCAGCTCACGCGGGCGCTCGAGTACGCCCACGCCCTGACCGACGACGACGGCGAGTCCCTGGGGATCATCCATCGGGACGTCTCGCCGCCGAACGTCCTCATTGGGGTGCAGGGCGAGATCAAGCTCACCGACTTCGGCGTCGCCAAGGCGGTCGCGCGCGAGGCGGAGACCCGTCCCGGCGTCCTGCGCGGCAAGTACGCCTACATGTCCCCCGAGCAGGTCCAGCAGGGGCCGATGGACCACCGCTCGGACATCTTCAGCGTGGGCATCGTGCTCTACGAGGCGCTGACGGGCGTGAACCCCTTCGAGGGGACCACCGACTTCCAGACCATGGAGTCCGTGGAGCGCGCCGAGGTCGAGCCCGCCTCGTTCCTCCGTCCCGACACGCCGCCCGAGCTGGACCGCATCCTCCTCGCCTGCCTCGAGCCGGACCCGGACCTCCGCTACCAGAACGCGGGGGACCTGCGCCGGGACCTGGCCGAGGTGATTCGCGCCCTCGGTGCCGACGAGGGTCCCGAGGTGCTCGTCACCTTCCTCGCGGACGTGTTCCCGGAGCGCGCCCCGGACGTCGATCCCAACGAGGCCGCGGATCTCGGCGCGGCCCCGTGGGAGCACCTGGCCCACCGCCTCGCCCCCATCTCCATCCCCGTGCCCCAGGTGGTGCGCGAGGCGCCGAAGCCGCCGAGCCGCCTCGTGATGGGCGGCGATGGGGCCGACTCGCGGGACGAGACCGCGAACGAGATCCCCGAGCGCCCGCCCCGCAAGCCGGCGGCCCCTCCGCGGTCCACGCCGGCCGCGCTCATGCCGGATCGCCTCCTCTCCCAGCCGGGCGTCTCTCAGCCGGGCATCGCGAGCTTCATCTCCGAGGACCCGCGCGAGCCCGAGCCCGTCCTCTTCGACGAGTGGGCCGAGGAGCAGGACAACCCCGACCGCGTCCTCACCCAGCCCGGCGTGATGAACCGCGCGTTCGGCAGCGCGGACCCCCTCGGTCCCACCTTCGCCGCGCCCCGCGAGGAGCCCATCGCGCCGGAGCCGCCGCCGGCCGCGCCCATGCACGGGCCGGAGGACGTGCCTGAGGAGGTGCTCGACAGCGTGCGCGAGCACACTGACCAGGGCGTGCCGGTGTTCAACGAGTGGGACTTCGGAGGCGGAGGCGTGCCGAACCTCGCCCACGACACCAGCCTCGATCTGGATGACCACCCGGACCTGCCGAAGCGGCAGATCACCCAGGCGTCCGGCCGGGCGGCCCGCAAGCCCATGGGGGCGGGGATCGGCTCGGGGGACCATCCCATTCCGTCGCCGCCGGCCTCGCCGGTCGCGGCGTCGCGGCCCCGCCTGCGTCCTCCGGGTCGGCCGGTCCTGCCGCCACCCGGCTCCACCCCGTCGACCGAGGTGCCGCGGACGTCGCTCAAGCCCCTCGATCTGACCGGCGAGTTCCCGGTCCTGAAGGACCCCACCCCGCCGACCCGCCAGCCCACTGCGCCCGAGTCGGCGCCGCCGACGCCCGACCCTCCCCTCCCCCCTCCGACCCGCCCGTCGCGCCCCATGTGGGCGCGGGCTGCGTGGGCGCTGGCGGCGATCCTGGTGCCCCTCGGGGTGTTGGGTGCGGTGGAGTGGTTGGACGAGCGGATGAAGCAGGCCCGGGCGCCGAAGCTCGCGCCCAGCGTGCTGCCGGCGCCGACGTCGCCCGCCGAGCCCGACCGCCTCGAGCCCCTGCCTCCTACCGAGCCCCAGCGCCCCGGTGAGGACGACGGGGCGGAGGAGCCCTCCGAGCCCGAGGAGGCCGCCGATGGCTGACACCCCGGGTGGGGGCAACGCGGCGCTCGGCAAGGAGATCGTCCCCCACGATCTGGAGGTGCCCGCGCGGCGCCTCGCCGAGATCACGATCCGAAGGATGCTGGCCGAGCAGGGCGGCATCACGACGTCGCAGGCCCACCTCGAAGGGCAGGATGGCTACCGCAAGCCGGTGCTGCTCAAGGTGGCGGCGAAGGCGATGAGCATGGACCCGGAGCCGAACCAGCGGCTCGTGGAGGAGGCGCGGCTGGGATCGCGCGTGGCCCACGCGAACGTGGCGCAGCTCTTCGACCTCGGACGGGACGAGGGGCGGATGTTCCTCCTGCGGGAGTGGGTGGTGGGCATCGGCATGCGCCCCCTGCTCGCCCGCACCTGGGAGGCGCGCCGCAGCCTGCCCCCCGCCGCGTCGCTGCGGATCGGGCTCGGGGTGGCGCGGGCGCTGGACCACCTGCACGGCCTGCGGGCCGAGCTGTGGGCGCCGGAGGGGGTGACCCACGCGCGCGTGGCCCCCGCGAACATCCTCATCTCCGCGGCGGGGGAGGTGAAGCTCGCGAACCTGACCCGCTCGGCCCTGAATCCACGCTTCGACAGCCAGGCGCGGCAGGTGGACGCGAGCTTCCCGGCGTTCGCGCCGCCGGAGGTGCTCCAGGGCGGGCGCCCGAGCCCAGCGTCGGACGTGTTCAGCCTCGGCGCGGTGCTGTACGAGGCGCTCGGCGGATCGGACTCCATGCTCGGCGCGACCAGCTCCGACTGGACCCGGAACCGGCGCGTGCTCGACCTGCACGAGGAGGTCGCGTCATCGGACTTGCCCCGGCGCCTGCGCCACGTCCTCGCGGCGTCCACGTCCTCGGATCCCGAGAAGCGGCCCAGCGCGCTGGAGTTCAAGCGCGAGCTGCGTCGCTGGATGTACGACGAGCTGGACACGGACGGCGAGGACGAGCTGCGCCAGGCGGTGGCGAACGTGGGAGGGCGCTGAGGGGGGCGCTGGGTTCGAGGGGAAGCGCCGGACGCCCCTCCACTCACTCGATCGCCGTCAGCCCCACCGCCGAGAAGACCGGCGGCGGGCCCAGGTCGTCCTGGCCTTCGAGGTGCAGGGGGATGCGGAGCTCGAAGGTGCTGCCCTCGCCGAGCACGCTCTCGCAGCTCAGCGAGCCGCCGAGGTTCACCGCGAACTTGCGGGAGATGGCCAGGCCCAGGCCGGAGCCCTCGTAGCGGCGCGTCGAGGTGCCGTCGACCTGGCGGAACTCGTCGAAGATCGACTCGATCTCGCTCTCGGGGATGCCGATCCCGGTGTCCGTCACCTTCACCGAGAGCACCTCGTCGGCCACGGTCGTCGCGAGCGTGACCTGCCCCGCCGCGGTGAACTTGACCGCGTTGTTCACGAGGTTGAGGAGGATCTGCCAGACACGGCTGCGGTCGGTGTACAGGTCGACTCCGGCGCCCTCGCGCGACTCCCACTCGACGCTGAGCTCTTTGTCCACGGCGAGGATCCGCCCCGTCTCCACCAGCTCGAGCATGAGCGGGTCCAGCGCGAAGGGCTCGGGGTGCAACTCGGCGCGCCCCGCCTCGACGCGGGCGAGGTCGAGGATCCCGTTGATGAGCCGCAGCAGGTCCTGGGCCCGGGAGCCGATGCCTTCGACGGCAGTGACCTGGCGCTGGGCGAGCTCCCCGTAGATGCCGCCCGCGAGCAGGTCCGCGTACCCGATGACCGCGTTCAGCGGCGTCCGCAGCTCGTGGCTCACGTTGGCGATGAACTCGGACTTGAGGCGCGTGGCTTCGAGGATCTGCTCGTTCTTGCGGCGCAGATCCGCGTTCGCCACCTCCACCTGGCGGACGTACGCGCGGTTCTTCTCCTCGAGCTCGCGCTCCTTCGTCACGTCCGTCCCGACGATGACGATGCCGCCGCGGCGGTGGGTGCTCGGTGGCTGGGACATGGACTGGTCGCGCCGGTCGGTCTCCTCCTCGTCGCGGGGGCCGTCCCGCAGCTGCGACAGCGTGACCTTGGCGTGGAAGTGCCGTCCGCCCGCGGCCACCCCGGTCAGCGTGCGGGACAGGCTGTTCCCCTCGACGATGTGGGCGACGATCTCGGCGAGGGCGTCGTCGTCGTGGGCCGTCTCCGCGAAGAGCACCCGGAAGTGCGCCCGACCGACGAGCTCCTCCTCGGGTCGATCGAAGAGGAAGGAGGCGCCGCGGTTGAACGTGAGGATGGTGCCGTCGGCGTCGGTGGCGATGATGAAGTGGTCGGCCGCCGAGGCGAGGACTTCGTTGAGGAACCGGGTGGTCTCGCGCAGCTCGGCGGTGCGGACGAGGACGGTCTGCTCGAGGGACTCGGAGAGACTGAGCAGCTCCTCCTTGCGCGCCCGGAGCTTCTTGTACGCGGTGTCCAGGGCGCGGGCCCGCTCGGCGAGGGCGAGGCTCGTCTGGGTGAGCTCGTCGGACTGCTCGCGGATCTGCCGCTCCAGGCGCCGCCGGGTGAGGGCCTGGTCGATGGTGCGCCGCAGGGTCATCCCGCCGATGCGCCCCTTGACGAGGTAGTCGTAGGCGCCCATGCGGAAGAGGTCGGCGGCGAGCTCCTGGTCGCCCTCGCCGGTCACCATCACGACGGCGGTGTCCATGCCCTGCTTGCGGATCTCGGCGAGGACCTCGACGCCGTCGATGTCCGGCAGGCGGTAGTCCAGGAGGACGAGGTCCCAGTCGGCGGCGTGGAGCAGCTCGAGCGCCTCGCCGCCCGTGCCGGCCGTCCCCACACGCGCGCCCGGGTAGCTGCGGCGGATGAGGGCGGCGGTCAGATCAACGAAGCCGGCGTTGTCGTCGACGACGAGCAGCGCAGGGGGCGGGGCCTCGCTCATGGGGTGGGGCGCGCGGAGGCGGCTGGGCTACTGCCCGACCATGGCGCCGGAGAACGTCACGGTCTCGTAGTCGATGCCGCTGCCGTTCTGGGTGAGGAGCCACAGGGAGCCGATGCCGTACTGGCCGAGGATGAGGCCGTTCGTGGCGCCGGTGGTCGTGTAGTAGGTCCAGTAGGGCCACCAGCCCGTCTCGGGCGGGGCCTCGACGGCGATGGCGTCGAGGCCGAGCGCGGTGAGCTGGCCGCCGCCGCTCTCGTTCACGTAGCCGACGTGGGTCAGGGTCACGCCGCTGCCGCCGTAGGCCGAAGCGAGGGTGGCGTAGGTCGTGGCGCCGTCCTGGGTGAGGTTCATGGACTGGTCGACGCCGGTGTTCGCATCGATCAGGCCCTGCTGAAGCAGGAAGTCGCCGCCCGGGCTCATCGACGTGGACGACAGGATGGCGCCGTAGTTCGTCTGGCCGTTGGGGAAGCTCGAGGCGGTGCACGGGTTGGTGACGGTGGCGTCCCAGTTGGCCTCGAAGGGGTCGCCCTGGGCGATGCCGTTGGTCACGTCGAGGATGTTGACGATGTCGATCTTGACGGTGCACAGGGGGCAGCTGTTGCCGAGGACGCCCTGGCGGGTCTCGGACAGGCCGTCGAAGCGGTAGGCCTGCTGGCAGACGGGGATGGACGACGCGGCGTCGCTCCAGTAGGCGATGAACCAGATGCCGGACAGGGTGGAGGTGCCTTCGGCGAGGGTGCTGTCGTCGTCGTCGCCGGTGGCGTCGTCGTCGTCGCCGGTGGAGTCGTCGTCGTCCGATGCGGCGGAGTCGTCGTCGTCCACTGCGTCGTCGTCGTTGGCGGCAGAGTCGTCGTCGTTGGCCGCGTCGTCGTCATTGGACGAGGAGCCGCGGCCCGCGTAGGGGCAGCCGGCGAGCAAGGCGGCGAGGAGGACGAGCAGCGCAGAATGGGCGGGTCTCATGTGGGTCAACATACCGAAGGGACCGAGGGGCAGGCTCTCTCGTTCCCTCAGTGGGCAGCTGTCTTCCGCCCGCGACCTCAGTCCTTCTTCAACCTCTTGAAGAGTGTCAGCAGCAGGGACATCAGGGGCCCCATGCTCCCGGCCGCGCCACCGCCGAGGCCGGACACGAAGGAGCGGACGTCGCCCAGGGTCTCTCCGACGGCCGACACGCTCGAGGACAGCGCGTCGAGGTCGGTGCTGGCCTCGTTGAACGCCATCTCCCGGATCTCCCTCACCGCTTGCTCCTCGGCGCTGCCTCCCCGAGGCCGCAGCAGGAGGGGCACGACGGCGAGCACCAGGTTCCCACCCGACAGGATGAAGCCGGCCTTGGCGTAGGCGGCCTCCTCGGCCAGCAGGAAGAACAGCCCCACGTTCAGGAACAGGAGCGCGATCAGGGCGCAGCCGGCAGAGATCCCCGCCAGCACGGCGGTGTTGGCCCGCCGTCGGGCCTCGATCTTGAAGAGGGTCATCTCGGCGCGAGCCAGGATGCGCAGCTTGAGTCCAAGTCCCGACATCACGCCCCCTATCGCAGGAACCGGCCGATGAACAGGCCGAGCACGAGGAGCAGGAGCGCGGTCACCAGGGGCCGCTCCCGGAAGTTCTCTTCGAGGACCTCGGAGATCTCGTCGAGGTGGTCCTTCATGGCGTCCAGCGCCTCCTCCGTCCCCTCGGGGAGCAGGTCCATGGGGTTCGGGGCGTCGTTGGCCGCGGCGTCGTCGGCCCCGTCGGACGCGGTCCCGGCCTCCGCGCCCCCGGCGGCGTCCGCCTCCGCCTTCGCCTTCCTGAGCTCGGCCACCTCCGCCCGCAGCCGCTCGAGTTCCTCTTCGGTGTCGCTCTTCCTGGCCATCACGTCCTCCGACTCCTGCAATAGCACGTGGGCCGCCCCCGTCGGTCCGCCCACCGTTCCCCGGCATGATGCACCCATCGCCGCCACCTCCGAGCTCACTACCCTCCCCGTCGACGCCGTCCTTCCCGGGCTCGTCGCGGGGTTGCGGCGCAAGCTGAACGCCGTCGTCGTGGCGCCGCCCGGGTCCGGCAAGACGACGCGGGTGCCGCCCGCGCTGCTCGATGTCGTCGACGGGACCGTGGTCGTGCTCCAGCCCCGGCGGGTGGCAGCGCGGATGGCGGCGCAGCGCATCGCCCAGGAGCGCGGGGGGCGGGTCGGGGGCGAGGTGGGGTACCGGACGCGGTTCGAGCGCAAGGTCTCCTCCGAGACGCGCATCGAGTTCGTGACCGAGGGGCTGCTGCTCCGGCGGCTCCAGGCGGACCCCTTCCTCGAAGGCGTCGGCGCGGTCGTGCTCGACGAGCTGCACGAGCGGAGCCTCGACATCGATCTGGCCCTCGCCTTGTTGCGTGAGGTGCAACAGGAGGCGCGGGACGACCTGCGCCTCGTGGTCATGTCCGCGACGCTCGACCCCGGCCCGGTGCAGTCGTTCCTGGGCGGGGAGCAAGGCTGCGACGTCGTCCTCGCCGAAGGCCGCGCGTTCCCCGTGGAACTGGACTGGCTGCCCCGGGAGTCGACGCGGCGCATCGAGGAGCAGGTCGCGTCGGCGGTGCGGCGCGTGCTCGCGGAGGAGGCCCGGGGGCACGTGCTCGTGTTTCTGCCCTCGGTCCGGACCATCGCGGCCGCGCGGCGGGGGCTGCTGGACGGCGATCTCCCAGGCGACGTCAGGGTCTTCGCCCTGCACGGGAGCCTGCCGCCGAAGGAGCAGGACGCCGCGCTCGCGCCGTGGGAGGGCGGCCGCAAGGTGGTCCTGGCGACGAACGTGGCGGAGACGAGCGTGACCTTCGACGGCGTGCGCACCGTCATCGACGCGGGGCTCGCGGTGGTGGCGCGCTTCGACGCGGCGACGGGGGTGACGCGGCTGGAGCGGGAGCGCATTGCGCGGGACTCGGCGGACCAGCGGGCGGGGCGCGCGGGGCGGACCGGTCCGGGCCGGTGTCTGCGTTTGTGGACCGAGAGGGAGGACGCGGCGCTGGCGTCGGCGAGCGCACCCGAGGTGCGGCGCGCGGACCTGGCGTCGGCGTGCCTTCAGCTGCTCGCGTGGGGGGACGAGCCGGCGGAGTTCGGGTGGTTCGAGCGGCCGCCGCCGGGCGCGCTCGATCGGGCGGAGCGACTGCTGCGGTCGCTCGGGGCGTGGGACGACGCGGGGCTGACGACGGTGGGGCGGCAGCTCGCGGCGCTCCCGGTCCACCCCCGGCTCGGGCGGGTGTTGCTCGAGGCGCGGCGGCGGGACGTGCTCGCGTCGGCGGCGACGGCGGCGGCGCTGACCGAGGGGCGCGACGTGGTCCGGCGCCAGCAGGGCTACCCCGACGAGGACGACCTGATGTTCCGGCTGCGGCTCGTGGCCGAGGCGGAGCTCGCCGGCGGGGGCGGCGCGGCGATGGCCGAGGTCCGGCGGGTGCGGGACCAGCTCATCCGCGCGGCCGAGCGGCTGGAGGACGGGGGGGCAGGTGCCGGAGTTGCCGACGGCGACGCGCCGGCGCTGGTGCAGGCGCTGCTGGCGGGCTTCCCGGACCGGGTGGGCCTGCGGCGAGGCAACGGGGACCGGTACCTGCTGGCCTCGGGGCAGGGGGCGCGGCTGTCGTCGGACTCGGCGTGCCGGGGGTCGAAGCTCGTGCTCGCGCTGGCGCTCGACGGGGGGCGGCGGGGTCAGCGGAGCGAGGCGTGGATTCGCATGGCGGTGGTCCTCGAGCCCGACTGGCTGGGGGCCGAGGAGGTCGACGAGCTCGTCTTCGACGCGGACCGCGAGGCGGTGGTGGCGCGGCGGGTGCGCCGGTTGGGGGTGCTGGTGCTCGACGAGCGACCGAGCCACGCGGCGCGGGACCCCCTGGAGCAGGCGCGTCTGCTCGAGGAGGCGGCGCGAGGGGTCGACGGGCTGTTGACGTTGGACAAGGACGCGGAGTCGATGCTCGGGCGGGTGGACACGCTACGGAGGCTGCGGCCGGAGCTGGAGCTGCCCGATCTGTCGTCGCTGGACGCGCTGCTGCCGGTGCTGTGCGCCGACCGGCGGTCCTTTGCGGAGCTGCGGCGGGCGCCGGTGGCGCCGGCGGTGGAGGCGGTGTTGAGCTGGGAGCAGCGCAAGGCACTCGATGCGGAGGTCCCGCCGCGGATGCGGGTGCCGAGCGGGTCGACGGTGCGGGTGCAGTACAGCCGGGACGGGGCGCCGCCGGTGCTGGCGGCGCGGATCCAGCAGCTCTTCGGGATGATGGAGACGCCGACGGTGGGGCGCGGGCGGCTGCCCATGCGGGTGCACCTGCTGGCGCCGAACGGGCGTCCGGCGCAGGTCACCCAGGATCTGGCGAGCTTCTGGACGAACACCTGGCCCGAGGTCCGCAAGGATCTGCGCGGCCGCTACCCGAAGCACGCCTGGCCGGAGGACCCGACGACGGCGATCCCCGAGGACCGGCCGCGGAGGCGGAGGAGGTAGGGGCGCAGCCATTGGCTACCGGCGGCGCGCGTCTAGCTTGGGACATGCGGGCGATGACGACCGACATGAGCCAGACCGAGCTTCGACCCTACTTCCTGTGGGACGAGGACGTCTCGATCGCAGAGCTGCGGGCGATCGTCGCCGATGAGGAGGACCCTCGCCGCATGAGGCTGCTCGGCAAGCTCCTCCGGGAGGCCCGCGACCCCGACGTGTGGGCGTGTATCACTCCGCAGGACGTCGATCGGCTGCTCCCCCAACTGGGCCGCCGGCTGGGCCGCCGCCGCGACTTCTGGGAGTTCCTCATCGAGGGATGGAAGGCCGATGGACTCCTCCGATAGGGGGGCCCTCACGGAGCTTCAGTGGCGCGTACTTCGTGCGTTCTTCGTTCGCGAGCGTGAGTACTGGCTTATTCACGGCGGACTCGGGTGCCTTCGAGCGGGGGACTCCGGTGGTTCGTGACTTGGCGGAGGCCGAGGGTCTCCGGGTGGAGGTGATGCAGGACGCACCCGGTTTCAAGCGCTTTGCGCTCACAGGGGAAGATGATGCTCTCGTCCTCGACCGTGTCCACGAGCGGGTGGTCCAGCTCCACCCCCGGAAGCTCGAGTTCGACGGAGTCCTCGTCGATCCGCCCGACGAAATCCTCGCGAACAAACTCACCGCCCTCGTGGGTCGGATGGAGGAGCGCGATCTGGTTGACGTGATGCTTCTCGAGCGAGGCCAACTGCGGGCGGAAGACTTGTTGGGCACTGCGGAACGGAAGGACGGTGTACCCCCGCGACGCTGGCGTGGCTGCTGGCGAGCGTCGAGATCCCCGACGGGGCTGACCTGCCGGCCGGCGTCCCCCCCGAGGAGCTGCGGGGCTGGCTCCAGGGCTTCGTCGCCCGAATGCGCAAGCTGGCCTTCCCGACCGATTGACCGCCCCGACCTAGGAGCTCTCCTGGTTGGACGCGTCCAGCGCGGGCGGCTTGGGAGCCCGGCTCCCTACCGCGAACCCGGCGGCGTGGCCTCGAGCTGCGCCACGAAGCTCTCCACTTCCTCCGGCGTGTATCGCATGGAGCGACGTCGGGTCGACGGGGGCTGCTTCGCGAGGCACAGCCCTGGCCGCCACTCCCCGACGGGGCGGATCGGTCGTGGTGCGAATCCGCCTCCGCAGTTCGGACACACGTTGGAGAGGCGCTCGTCGACGCAGCGCGCGCAGAACGTGCACTCGTACGTGCAGATCCGCGCATCGGGAGACTCGGGCGGCAGATCGACGTCACACATTTCGCAGTTCGGACGGAGTTCGAGAGTCATGGTCCCTCCAGGCCGGTTGGTCCTGCGCCGAGCCGCCGGTGCCGCCTGGAGTCTCCCATGTCCGCGGACGTCCGGACACCCCCGTCTCCCGCCCCTCCCGAGACCCCCGCCCCACCCTGATCGCACCGCGTCTCCCATGCCCCAACCTTGGCACGCCCATTGCTCCTGGTCTGCACGAACCGCCGGCGGCACCGGCGAGGAGACACGCCATGCACATGCCCTTCGCCGTCCTGCCCCCGTCCGCCTGGTTCTTCGCCTTCTGGCCCGCCTTCGTCCTGCTCGGCGCCGTCCTCGTCGCCCTCGGCACCTCCGCCTGGATGGTCGTCCGCCGCCCCGCCTCGGCCGCGAACCCCTTCGCCGGCTACGACGCCATCCCGTCGACCTACGTCGAGCTCGAGGGGGTCTCCCTGTCCAGCGGCGCGCTCATCGTCATGACCGGCGAGCTCGCCACCATCCCCGAGGGCGGGCCGAACGACTCCCTGGCTGCCTGATAGCCTCCGCTCCGCGTGGAGGCCCTCCGACATCCCGGCGCGGACCCATCGTGTGCGCGCTGTGCCGGCTCCGGCTGGCGGCGACGAGCTGCGGAGCACCACAGCTACGCACCGTGTCCCGCTGCCTGGGCGTCGCGGCTGCTCGCTGATCTGGTCCTGTCCCTCGGAGTGAGCGTCGAGACCCCCGCGGCCCTCGGCGGCGCCCGGATCCTCGCGCTCCTCGACGCCGAGCAGCTGCCGGCCCGCCGCGTCATCGAGCTCGCCGAGCGCTGCGCGGACTCGGACCGCACGCTCGTCGCGACCACCCGGCTCCCCCTCTTCGGCTCCGCGGGCCTCGAAGGACTCCTCGGCGACGACGCCATCGTGGCCTTGTTCTCCGGCCCCTGAGCTCGGGCGGCTCCCCACTCCCGGGAACCTTCGCCCCTCTCCCCGGTCCCACCCTGTGCGACGCTCGGCCGAGCGCGCTCCTCACCGGCCTCGCGACTTGATGCGCAGCCGGCTTGCCCCGGGAGGACCCGATGCCCCGCACCCAACTCGCCGCCACCCTTGTGTCCGCCGTGATCTTCGCGGCCCTCGCCCTGCCCACCCCGGTCGCGGCGCAGGGCCGCCTCGTCACGCCTCCCCCGCCGCCGACCCTCGTCGTCACCGACGGCGGCTTCCAGAAGTCCCTCGCCATCACGTCCCTCGACGTCGAGGCCCGCATCGTCGGTCACCTCGCCGAGACCACGATGACGATGACGTTCTTCAACCCGTCGTCCCGCGTCCTCGCCGGCGACCTCACCTTCCCGCTGCCCGCCGACGCCACCGTCTCCGGCTACGGCCTCGACGTGAACGGCGTCCTCGTGGACGGCGTCGTCGTCCCGAAGCAGGAGGCCCGCCGCATCTTCGAGGCCGAGGTCCGCAAGGGCGTCGACCCGGGCCTCGTCGAGAAGGTCGAGGGCGCCGCCTACCGCACCCGCGTCTTCCCCATCCCCGCGAAGGGCTCGCGCACCGTCCGCGTCTCCTGGGTCTCCCAGGTCGACACCCACGGCGCCGAAGCCCGCTACCACCTCCCTCTCGGGTTCGTGGAGCCCATCGACGACGTGCACGTCCGCGTCGACGTCGTCCGCGCCACGAAGACCCCCAAGATTGAAGGCTCGGGCCTCGACGGCTTCGGCTTCGACCGCTGGGAGGACCGGATGGTCGCCGAGACCACGCTCGAGGACGCCCTCCTGAACGAGCCCGTCGCCCTCGTCCTGCCGGACCTGCCGTCCCGCCCCGTCGCCGTCGAGCGCGCGCCCGACGGCACCGTCTACTTCGCCATCCACCACACCGAGAAGGCACCGGCCAGCGCGGAGCGCATCACCGCGAAGCGCGTGGGCCTCCTCTGGGACGCGTCGCTGTCCCGCAAGGACGCGGACCTCGGCGCCGACCGCCGCATCGTCAAGGCCTGGGCCGAGACCCTGAAGGCGCCCGTCACCGTCGACCTCGTCGTCTTCTCCGACCAGCCCCGCGCCACCGAGTCCTTCACCCTGCCCAAGCAGACCGGCGCCCTGCTCGAGCGCCTCGCCAACGTCGTCTACGACGGGGGCACCGCGCTCCACGCCCTCGAAGACCTCGCCCTCCCCGCGGACCTGTATCTGCTCTTCAGCGACGGCGTCGCCAACCTCGGGGACACCACGCCGCCCACGCTCCCCGCCCCGGTCTACGCCTTCAACCGCAGCGCCATCGCCAACCACGACAGCCTGCGCGCCCTCGCCCTCGCCTCGGGCGGCGCCTGGCTCGACCTGACCACCACGCCGGACCTGGACGCCATCGCTGCCATCGGCCGCGCGCCCTTCGCCTTCCGCGGCGCGACCGGCGCGGGCGACGCCTACCCCCGCATCGCCGAGCCCGTCGACGGCACCTTCTCCCTCGCCGGGACCCTCGACGGCGCAGAGTCCACCGTGACCCTGGCGTTCGAGGGCGCGGGGGCCGACCGCGTGACTCGCACCTTCACCGTCTCCGCCGCCGACGCGACCGACGGCACGCTGCTCCAGCGCTTCTGGGCGGGCAAGAAGGTCGACGACCTGGCCGTCGGAGGCAAGCGCAACGCCGGCGCCATCGCGGAGGTCGGCACCGCCCACGGGATCGTCACCGCCGGCACCTCGCTCCTCGTCCTCGAGCGCTACGACCAGTACGTGGAGTACGAGGTCCGGCCGCCGGCCCAGCTCGCCAAGATGCGCAAGGACTGGGACGCGGAGATGGCGCGGCGCGCGAAGGAGGAGAAGGTCGTCGCCCAGAACAAGCTGGACCGGATCCTCAGCCTGTGGGAGGAGCGGGTCGACTGGTGGAACAAGGAGTTCGACCTGAGCCCGCCGAAGTACGTCGAGCCGAGCAAGGGTGGCCTGGGCGCGCGGGGCCGGGGCGCGGGTGGGGGCGGGCTCGCCGCGCCCGCGTCGGCGTCCGCAGGGATGGACGGCGCCTACGAGGACGACGACGAGCGCGAGGCGTACTACGAGATGTCCGCGGACGCGGAGGCGATGCCCGCCGAGGAGGCCCCGGCCCGCCGCCAGTCCCGCAACGGCGCTCCGGGTGTGGCGAAGAAGAAGGCGAAGGACAGCTCCGGCCCGGACGCGCCCCCGCCCCCGTCCATCGCCATGCGCCCCTGGGATCCCTCGACTCCCTACCTCGCCGCGCTCAAGGACGCCCCGGCCGCCCAGTGGATGGAGATCTACCTGCGCGAGCGGGACACCTGGGGCACCGCCCCGGCCTACTTCCTCGACTGCTCGGACTTCTTCGCTCAGCGCGAGCAGCCGGTCATCGCCCGCCGCGTGCTCAGCAACCTCGTCGAGCTCGAGCTGGAGGACCCGGCGCTGCTCCGCGTCTTCGCCCGCCGCCTGGTGCAGATCGGCGAGCTGGACCTGGCCATCGTCACCTTCGAGCGCATCGCCGAGCTCCGCCCGGACGAGCCCCAGTCCCACCGCGATCTGGCCCTCGCCCTGGCCGACCGCGCCGACCAGCGCCGCGCCGACGACCCCAACGGCGCCTTCGCCGACTACCAGCGGTCGCTCGACCTCCTCGCCAGGGTCGTGATGGACGAGTGGGAGCGCTTCGCGGAGATCGAGCTCATCGCGCTGGTCGAGCTGAACGACATCCTGCCGCGCGCCCGGGCGACCGGCGACATCCGGGTCCCCGTGGACGCGCGCCTCGTCGAGCAGCTCGACATGGACGTGCGCATCGTCATGAGCTGGGACGCGGACATGACGGACATGGACCTGCACGTCATCGAGCCGAGCGGCGAGGAGGCGTACTACGGCCACAACCGCACCCGCATCGGCGGTCGCGTGAGCCGGGACTTCACCCAGGGCTACGGCCCCGAGGAGTACTCGATCCGCCGCGCCATGAAGGGCAACTACACGATCCGCACGAAGTTCTTCGGCAGCAGCGCCGCCGAGATGCAGGGCGCGGTCACCCTGACCGTCGACGTCTACACGAACTACGGCCGGCCGAACCAGAGCCACGAGGCCGTGACCATCCGCCTCGCGGAGAGCAAGGACACGTTCACGGTGGCCGAGATCGCCTTCGAAGGCGGCGCGGCGGCGCTCAAGGCGACGCGGGACTGACCCCGATCGTCGCCCCCCAGGCGATGAGGGCGTCCAGCAGGCTCCGGGTCCGCGCCGGGAGCCGCCCGCGGGCCGCGTAGACCGCCCAGACCTTGCCCGTCGGCAGCGTCCATTGCGGCAGCACCGGCACGAGGGCGCCGCGCGCGATCTCGTCCGCGACGAGCAGGTCGGACAGCACCGCCACCCCCACGCCGGAGACCGCGGCGTCCCGGGCGGCGAGGTAGTCGTCGACGACGAGGCGACTCTGGAGGAGGCGGGGCGCGCCCGGGTAGTGCATCACCTCGCCGTCCGGCCGACGCATCGCCACCGCCGGGAGCGGGCCCTCCTCAGGCAGGGACGCCGCCAGCGCGGGCGACGCCACGGCGAGCAGGCGCAGGTCACCGAGCTTGCGGCTCTTCAGGTCCGAGTCGGCGAGCCGCGGACCGGTGCGGACCGCGAGATCGATGCCGTCGAGGATGGGGTTGATGAGCCGGTCCGTGAACACGCAGTCCACCTGGATGCCCGGGTGCGCATCGAGGAACGCCGCCACCGCGGGCACCAGGCTCCCGGGGCCGAACGCCGGCGGGGCCGACAGCCGCACCGTCCCCGTCAGCCCGCCGACCAGGTCCCGCGCGTCCTGCTCCGCCCGCGTCAGCGCCAGCGCCGCCCGCCGTGCCCCCCGCCGGTAGGCCGCCCCCGCCTCCGTGATCCGCACCGCCGCCGTGTCCCGCAGGAACAGCGCCGTGCCGAGGTGGGCTTCCAAACGCGCCACCGCCCGACTCACCGTCGACCTCGTGACCTCCAACCGCGTCGCTGCCGCCCGGAACGAGCCGGCATCCGCCACTGCGAGGAACACATCCACGTCGTCGAACCGCGCCATCGCGGCACTCTAGCTGTCCCGGTAGCGGGACACCCTGTCCCATCGCTTGGTCTTCCGCCCGTTTCGTCCGGGGCGCAGTCTGAGGGCGTCAACCGAGCGCTGGCCTCAGCGTCTCACCAAGGAGTCCCCCATGACCATCCTCGTCACCGGCGCCACCGGTCAGGTGGGCGGCGCCGTCGCCCGCCGCCTCCTCGAGCGCGACCACGCTGTCCGCGCCCTCGTCCGCGACCCCGCCTCCCCCCGGGCCCAGGCCCTCGCTGCTGGGGGCGCGACCCTCGTGCGGGGCGACCTGTCCGACCACGCCTCGCTCGTCGCCGCCGCGGAGGGAGCTGAGGTCCTCTTCCTCGTCACCACCCCCGCCGCCGGCGTCGACGTCGAGGCCCAACAGGGCATCGCGATGGTGGACGCCGCCAAGGCAGCGGGGGTCGGGCACGTCGTGTTCTCTTCGGTCGCCGACGCCCAGAACGCCACCGGGATCCCCCACTTCGACAGCAAGCAGGTCATCGAGGAGCACCTCGCGGCCTCGGGCCTCAGCTACACCGCGGTCGCCCCGGCGTTCTTCTACGACAACGTGCTCTTCCCCTGGAACCAGCAGGCGCTCGCCGCCGGGCGGTGGGCCCAGGCGCTCCCCGCGGACCGTCCGCTGAAGATGATCTCCGTGGCCGACATCGCTGCGTTCGCGGTCCACGTCATCGAGCACCCGACGGCCTTCGCGAACGAGCACATCGACATCGCCGCCGACGAGCTGACGGGCCTTCAGATGGCCGCCGCCCTCACCTCCGCCCTCGGCCGCCCGGTCGCCTACGAGGAGCAGAGCCTCGAGGCCGTGCGCGACCAGTTCGAGGACATGGCCATCATGTACGCGTGGTTCGACGAGGTCGGCTTCACGGTCGACGTGGACGCCCTGCACGCCCGGTACCCCGAGATCCCCTGGACCCCGTTCGCCGACTGGGCCCGCACCCAGCGCTGGGAGGCCGGCCGTGCTTGAGATCCTGAAGATCGACCACGTCGGCATCCGCGTGCGTGACAAGCACGTCTCGGTCCCGTTCTACGAAGCCCTCGGCTTCGAGACCCTGTCGGACTCCGGCTTCGAGCAGGGACACCCCATCATCATGGAGCACCCCAGCGGCGTCGTGATCAACGTGCTGGGCCCTGCCACCACCGAGCCCGGCCCCAATGTGCTCATGGACCTGCCGGACAAGAGCCCCGGCTACACCCACATGGCCCTGCGCGTCGCGGACCTGGACGCCGTGCGCGCCTTCATGACCGAGCGCGACATCGCCATCACCGGCGGGTTCGAGTTCGGAGGCGTCCGCGCCCTCTTCGTCCGTGACCCGGACCGCAACGTGATCGAGTTCGACGAGTACGCCGGAGACGACCCCGGGACGCGGGCGAAGCGGGAGTAGCCCGGATCCGGCCTACCGCCGACGACGCAGCAGCACCGCCACCGGCAGCAGGACGAGCATCCAGCTGGTCCCGCCGGACCCAGCGACCGAGTTCTGGCAGTCGCAGCCGGTGCCGTTGTCGTCGTCGTCGTCGCCGGCCGAGTCGTCGTCGTCGCCGAGCTCCTCCACCGAGTAGGCCCACGGCTCCGCCCAGTCGGAGGCGGCGTCGTCCGCGTCCAGCGCGCGCGCCGACCAGTAGACGTCACCGGTCAGCTCCACGCTGATCGCCCAGGTCGTCGTCCCGATGCCCGCGAGCGGGCTCGACTGGGCCACCACGTCCGACAGGTTCGCGTCGCGCGCGACGATGTACTCGATGCGCACGCTGTCACCCTCGGGGTCGACCCCGTCCTCCACCACGAACTCCGGCATCGCGACGCCGACCGCGCCGTCCTCGGGCGAGACCAGCGTGGGCACGCTCGGAGCGTCGTTCGCGCCGCGCACGAAGAAGGAGATCGTGTCGGGCACCGAGCTCACGCCGTCCTCGTCGATGGCGCGCACCCGGGCGTAGACCGTGCCGTTCTCGGGCAGCGAGATGAACTCCGCCGACAGGCTCCACGTCACCGTCCCGGTGTCCGTCGCGGGCAGGGTCCGGGTCATGTAGTCGCCCGAGTCGAACCCGTTCGTCGTGTCGATCTCGAACTGGTAGATGAGCTCGGTGCCCTCGGGGTCCACCGCCTCCGTCGCCACCAGGTCCGGCGACAGGTCCGCCAGCGACTGGCCGTCCACCGGCGCCACGAACACGGAGTCCGACGGGCCGCTGTTCACCTCGGAGATGAAGAAGCCCTCGGCCTCGGTCCAGTCGCTCGTCAGGCCGGTGTCGTCCGCGGCGCGGACCGACCAGTCGAAGAACGCGTCCTCGGTCAGCGCCATGTCCACGGTCCACTCGGCGGAGACGCCGTCGCCGGTCACCCCGGTCGTCGACGTCACGAGCACGCCGTCCTCGTCGTACACCTCCACGTCGTAGGTCAGGGGGTCACCGTCCGCGTCCGAGGACTCGGACCAGGTCAGCGTCGGGGTCAGGGAGTCCACGACCTCGTCGTCGATGGGGTAGACCGCCACCGGCGTCGTCGGCGCCTCCTCGAGCGCGTTCACGAAGAAGGACTCCTCCGTCGTCCACGCGCCCATGACGTACGGGTCGCTCGCGGCCGCGCGCCACCAGTACTCGGCGTTGTCCGTCAGGGGGAGGTCGACCTCCCAGGTGGTCTGGCCGCTCGCGTCCTCCGCCACGCCCGTCACCGTGGTGACGAGGCTGGTCAGGGCGGCGTCGTCGTACACCTCGAAGGTGTAGGTCAGGACGTCGCCGCTGGGGTCGACCGCGTTGTCGATGACGAGGTCCGGGCGCGCATCCGCCACCTCAGCCCCGCCGAGCGGCGACACCGCCACCGGCACGCTCGGCCCGTCGTAGGTGTTCGGGTCCGTGCCTCCGTTGTACTCGTCGAGGTTGGTCAGACCGTCCAGATCGGGGTCGAGGCCGGCGTCGTTCGGGTCGTTCGGGTCCAGCCCGTTCGCGGTCTCGAAGTCGTCGGACATGCCGTCACCGTCGGTGTCCTGCGCGGCGACCATCACGGTCCAGCTCTGGGCGTCCGAGCCGCCGTCACCGTCGTTCACGGCGAGGGTCATGGACCAGCTGCCCTGAGCCACGTCCGCCGAGTCGGGCGTCCAGGTCACCTCGCCCGTGGCGCTGTCGAAGACCACGTTCGACGACGCCGAGGGCGACAGGCTCCACAGGAAGGTCTCGTTGCCCGGGTCGGTCACGATGGGGGTGTACGCGTACGTCGTGCCCTGCACCGCGTTGACCGCCGGGGTGCTGGTGATCTCCGGCGCCACGTTGGCCACGGTGACCGTGTAGGTCTCACTGTCCGTGCCCCCGTCCTGGTCGTCCACCGTCACCGTCACGGTGTAGGTGCCGTCGTCGTCCCAGGCGTGCGAGGCGCTGGCGCCCGAGCCGTCCGCCGTGCCGTCGCCCCAGGACCACGTGTAGGTGAGGTCCGCGGTGTCTCCGGCCACGTCCGTCGCGCTCGCCGTGACCGACACGGACGCGCCCTCGTCCGCCGTCGCGGGGGCGTTGAGGTTGTCCAGCGACGGGTCGACGTTCGCGATGCTCGCGGTGGCGGTGGCGGTCGAGCTCGCGCCCCCATCGTCGGTCGCCGTCAGGGTCACCGTGTAGGTGCCGTCGTCCAGGTAGGTGTGGGACGGGGTCGGGCCCACATCCGTGGTGCCGTCGCCGAAGTCCCATGCGTAGTTGATGGGGTCGGCGGCCACGTCGGTGACCGTCGCCGAGAAGGAGACGGACACCCCCTCATCACCCGACGGAGCGTTCACCGACGCGATCACCGGGGCGGTGTTGCTCACGGTCACGGTGGTCGTGGCGGTGGAGGTGGCGCCGTCGTCGTCGGTGACGGTCAAGCCCACGGTGTAAGTGCCGTCGTTGCCGTAGGTGCAGGTCGCGCTCACGCCGGAGGTGTCGAAGGAGCCGTCGTTCTCGCAGTCCCAGTCGTAGCTGACGATGGAGCCCACGGGGCCGGGGTCGCTGCTGGCGGAGCCGTCGAGCGTGATGGCGACGCCTTCGTTGCCGCTGTAGGGCCCGCCCGCGTTGGCCACCGGCGGGTCGTTGCCGATGTTCACGGTGGCGGTGGTGGAGCCCGTGGCGCCGTCGTCGTCGGTGACGGTCAGGCCGAGGGTGTAGACGCCGACGGCGTTGTAGGTGCAGGTGTCGCCGGTCCCCGCGCTCGCGGTGATGTCGACCACGCCGTCGTTCGTGCAGTCCCAGTCCCAGGACACGATCGTCCCGTCCACATCGTTGCTCGGCGAGCCGATGAGGGAGACCGCGAAGCCCTTCGTGCCGTTGTACGGGCCCGCGGCGTCCGCGGTGGGCGGCGTGTTCAGGGCGTTCACGGTCGAGGTGGCCGTGGCGGTCTGGCCGCTGCCGTCGCTGACGGTCACGCGGACCGTGTACGTGCCGACGTCGGGGTAGGTGCAGGTCGCGGTGGGGCTGGCGCCGGCGGTGTCGAAGATGCCGTCGTCGGTGCAGTCGAAGGCGTACGACGCGATGGCGCCCTCGGCGTCGGTGCTCGCGCTCGCGTCGACCGTCAGGGGTGCGCCCTGGTTCACGAGGTAGGGGCCGCCGGCGTCCGCGACCGGCGGGCCGTCGATGGTGGCGGTGGCCGTGGCGGTGTTCGTGGCGCCCCCGTCGTCGGTGACCTGCAGGGCGACTGTGTACGTGCCGCCCGCCGGGTAGGAGCAGGTGTCCCCGGTGGGGGAGGCGGAGCTGGTCTCGAAGGTGCCGTCGTTCTCACAGTCCCACTCGTAGAGGACGATGGTGCCGTCGGAGTCGGTGGACGCGCTGCCGTCCAGGGCGACGGTGCCGCCCGCGAGCGCCGCGTAGGGGCCCCCCGCGTCGGCGACGGGATCGACGTTCGTGGCCGTGGCCGCGCCGCCTGCGCCGAGGGCGAAGTTGAGGAGGCTCGCGTTGTAGGCGGACGTGGGGTCGACCCAGGAGTCGTGGCCGTTGGGGAAGGTGCCGTTGTTCGGCGTGGCGCCGTTGGAGACGTAGGCGATCTCCCCCGCGCCGAGAGGGCGGATGACCCACTGGAACTGGTTGGGGTCGCCCGCGCTCGTGGCCACCGAGATGGTGCCGGGGGCGATGGCGGTCAAGCCGTCGCGGTCCGTGAAGCCGTCGCTCGGGGTGACCCCGCGGACGTCGACCGCCCCGTAGGTCAACGACGAGTAGATGCTCGCCAGCGGGCCCGGGACCTGGCCATTGAAGAGGTCAGCCGTCGAGCCGGTGCCGCCCACGAAGAGCGCCAGGTCGGGGTCATCCGGGGAGTCGATGGAGTCGTAGCCGGTGACGTAGATGCGTCCGCCGCCGAAGACCCAGTTCGCGAGGTTGGCGTACATCGGGCTGCTCGCGTTGAGGGAGCCGAAGCCCGTCCCCGTCGCGGACCAGTAGACGACGTCGTAGGGGGTCAAGAACCCCTCGAGCGGCGTCGTCCCCTGGGTCGTGGTGTCGTAGCCATTGCTGACCAGCGTGACGTTGTGGAACGGGCTCAGGGCGTCCGCGATGTTCTCGTCCGTGGTGCTGTCGGAGACCACGAGGATCTCCTTCGGCAGCGTCCAGTTCACCACGGCGCGACGCTGGTCCGCCGTGATGCCCTCCATCACGTTGGAGGGATCGGAGAAGGTGGTCCCGTTGGCCGACGCGGTCGCCTGGTCCGGGTTCTGGCCGAGCACGGTGAGGATGCCGACGGTCTTGCCGGCAGGAACCACCAGCGAGCCGTACTCCCAACCCACGCCCTGGGTCCCGAAGCAGTTGAAGACCGTGGTCGTCACCGAGCTGGGGCGGTACTCGGTCGTGTTGTCGTGGATGTTGAAGTAGAGGCTCGGGTCGCCGCCCCCGTTGCTGGCGTCGTCCGTGCCGACCCAGAGGTCGCTCGTCTCCAGCGTCGCGTTCCCGTTGGACGAGTCGAAGACCGTGAAGTTCGAGTCGGCGCCCGGGTTCGACTGGTAGGCGAGGCTGACGATGATGTCGTTGCCCGTGGGGTTCGCGAAGGTGTCGACCCACCGCGCGAAGTTCGTCGTGGGGGAGACGAAGACGCTGCGCGTGACGGTGAGGCCCGACAGGGTCGCGGGCCCCACGGTGACCTCGTTGCCGTTCTGCACCTTCGCGGAGAGGGGGAAGTCGACCCCGTCCACGATCATCGCCATGCCGGCGTCGTAGGCGTCGCTCGAGCCGTTCCAGACCGCGCCGACCTCGTCGATGTCCCAGACGTAGCCGCTGCCGTCCGTGATCGTCGACGCCGATCCCTGGAGTCCGCAGGCGGGAACGGCCGCCGCATCGAGGGGGGCGAGGGCGCCCAGGGCGCCGAGGGTCAGGGTCAGTAGAAGTGTCCGTTGCATGGAGTCCTCCAGGAGCTCACAAACAGGCCGGGTGCTCCAGCCACATCATCGGGTTGTTCTCAGCGCCGCGGCCGCCCACGGCGAAGATGTGCAGGTCGTAGGTCTCGCCGGCCGACAGGCCGAGGGTATCGAGGGCGAGCTCGTGCTTGGGGAACCCCTTGCCGAGGAAGCCGGCGGACTCCAGCGCGAGCTCGTGGTCGACGAAGACCCAGATGTCCGAGCGCGCGCCGAGGCGCAGGACGAGGCCGGGCTCATAGGTGAAGGGGCCCGACACCTCGACGGTGAAGGTGCTGTTCACCGGCGTGCCGCCTTCGTGCCCGTGCTGGACGCCCTGGGTCCCGTACCCCGCGTCCGGCGCGATGAGCGGGAACTCGGCGCTGTACTCCGCGTTGCTGCGGAAGTAGCCGAGCGTGTCCTGGCGGGTGCGCCGGACCGAGTCGGGGGCGGTGGACACAACCTGGCTGTGCTCGCTGTCGCGCCACCAGTCGTCGAAGCTGTCGGCGGTGGTGAAGGGCAGGGTGTTCTCGGGCCAGGCGAGCTGGGGCTTCCAGCCGTCGTCGGTCTCGACGAGTGAGGTGGCGACGGCGCCCGTGAGGGCCCCGCGCGCTCCCTCCTTGGCGGCGTCCCCGTCCTCGAGGGCGTTCCAGGCGGTCTTGATGGGCTCGAAGTCCGGGTGGCCCCGCTCGAAGTCGCGGACCGTGATCTGCGGCGGGTTCGGGCAGTCCTCGACCGGGTCGCGGCTGATGGTGGCGTCCCCCTCACCTCCGTAGAAGATCAGCCACACCGTCGCCGTCGTCCCGCCCCCCGGGGGCCAGGTGTCGCCGGCGAAGGAGCCCGTCCACACCAGGGAGTTCTCCCCCTCGAGGTCGACGGCTTCGGTCACGTCTTGCTGCCAGCGCTCCACGGGGCCGCCGGGGCACCAGGAGCCGCGGTCGATGAACCAGGTCCCGAACTGGCCAGCGGTGACCCCCTCGTGAGCGCGCTCCGCGCACGAGTACTCGCCGGAGTTCATGACGAAGGTGTGCTCCCATGTCATGCCGTTCAGGTCGATGGTGTGGTGGTGGGAGCAGAACTCGGCGCAGCCGTTGCCGGGCTGGTTGCCGCCCCCCTGCACCCGCGCGTCCATGACGACCTTCGTGGTCCCCGGCGGCGGCGTGAAGGTGTACGACGGGAAGCTGTCGTTGTGGGCGGCGTCGAACTGCGCGCGGCCCATGTCGATGAGGTGGACCGCGTCGCCGATGGGCTCGTCGGGGGTGCCGTCGTCGTGGAAGACGAGGTCGATGGTCCCGAAGAAGTTGTTCCGGTCCGTGCGCATCCAGAGCTCGCCGCCCTGCTTGAAGAACGGCAGGCCGTGGGAGACGTCCTCGCGCAGCCACACGCCCGAGTGGTAGCCGGTGACGTGGCGGTAGAGCTGGTTCTTCTCGGAGCTGACGCAGGACTCCTCGTCCGCGCACAGCGTCACCTTGTGGCCCACGTCCCACGCCGGGCAGACGCCGTAGTGGACCGGGAAGCGGGAGCCGGGCTCGCACGTCTCCTTGATGACGAGCTCGAGGCGGTCAAAGCGGGCCATGTCGGCCGCGGGCGGGAGCTGGATGGGGAAGGCGCCGTTGGTCGTCTGGTCCCAGCCGGTGGTGATCCACGGGACCACCAGCGTGTCGGGGTCGGTCGCGTCGTGGGCGACCTCGTCGGCGGTGCGCTGCTCGTAGTTGAACCAGCGCGCGCTGTACCGGACCATCTCCAGCAGAGGGACGAAGTCGCCGTTGTAGGCCCGGAAGCTGCCCGCGTCCCGCAGGCGCTGGCGGGAGTCGATGAAGAAGAAGTCGGTGGTGATGTCCGAGGTGGCCCGGAGCAGGGGCACGTCCTGCGGGTCGTCAGTGACGAACAGGAAGCGCGAGGACCACTCGGCGGCGAAGGCTTCGTCTTCCTCTTCGAGGGCGTCGAGGATGCGGTCCTCGAGGTCGCCGAGGCGAGTCTCCCGGTCGGCGCTCCAGTCGTAGAAGAGGTAGGTGTTGTTGGGCTCACTCTCCCGGACGATCTCCAGGACGCTGTGGTTCGCGAAGTCCGACGTGTACGGGACGAGCGTGAAGACGGCGCAGTCGCCCCAGGCCTCGGACAGACGCCAGGTGCCGCTCGTCGTCTCCAGGCGTGCGTCGCGGGCGAGCGCGTCGAACGCGTAGTCGTCCTCCGTCTCCGTGAAGGCGACCTCGTCGTACCCGGCGTACTCGCAGCCAGGGCCGCGGACGTAGGCGGGAGTTGGGTCCTCGGCGGGGGGGGGCTCCTCGGAGGGGCAGCCGGCGAGGAGGAGGGCGAGGGAGACGAACAGGGTGGTGGTGGGCCGCACGGAGGGCACCCTAAACGGTTCACGGACGGCGGGTACAGGGTCGTGACGATCGGGACAGATGGGACTCGGCCTTCCCCGGCCCGGGCCGTGTACGGTGCCGCACGGACGGGCCGTCTGGAGGGGCCAGCCGGTCCGCAGTGAACACGAGGGACACGTCGGGGAAGCGCTTCGTGAGGGGAGCGCGGCCGATCCCGGCCAGCCGGCGGGTCCTCTGGAGGAGAGACACGATGAACCGAACCGCGCTTGCGCTCGCGCTCACCCTCGTTCCCACCGCGGCCTTCGCCGGCGGCGACGAGATGATCTTCCGCAGCTCCACGTTCCACATCTGGGACCTCGAGACCTGCGAGTACTACCTGAGTGACGGGACCGACGACTCGTACGACAGCATGGGGTACTTCTACGTCGACGACGGGACGGACTCCTACTACTACGAGGACGACTCGTGCGCGCCGACCGTCAGCGCCGACGGCCAGGAGGCCCGAGGGGCGGTGGACACCCTGGGGGGCTCGGACGAGCTCGAGGTGCATCAGTCCTGGTACTTCCCCACGGACCAGCCCTACGCCCGCCAGACCGTGATCCTGCGGAACGTGAGCGGGGCCGACTTCACCTTCGACGCGGTCATCGAGGGGAACATGGGCTCCGACGACGAGACCACCGTCCTCGACACGAGCAGCGGCGACGCGGTGCTCGACGCCACGGACTCGTGGGTCACGAGCTACGAGCTCGACGGGACCGATCCCCACCTCGGCTTCATCTGGGGCGACGGGACGCTCGCCATCTCGAACGACCCTGACTTCGGTGAGGGCGACCCCGGGGACTTCGAGGACGACCTCGAGCTCCGGTGGGACGACGTCACCCTGAGCGACGGGGCGTGGATGGCCATCACGGTCGTCTACTTCCAGGCCGACGATGCGGATCAGCTCGACGTGGACTTCGACGCCCTCGCCGCGACCGCGTACCGCGCCCACACCGCGGGGCTCACCGACGACGAGATCCTGGCGGTGGCGAACTTCGACCTCACAGACCTGGACGGCGACGGCGACGCCACCGAGGTCTTCGGCGGCACGGACTGCGACGACGACAACGCGAACAACGCGGGCACGGGCACCGAGACCTGCGACGAGCTCGACAACGACTGCGACGGCGTGGTCGACAACGGCGTGACCACCACCTACTACCCCGACACGGACGGCGACGGCGCGGGCGACGACGCGGGGGCCATCGAGGCCTGCGCGGCGCCGGACGAGACCTGGATCGAGACCGCCGGCGACTGCGACGACAACGACGACGACAACAACCCGTCGGCGTCGGAGATCTGCGGTGACGCCGAGGACAACGACTGCGACGGCGAGGCCGACGAGGCCGACTGCACGGACCTGACGCCCGACGCCGGCGACGACGACGACGACGACGATGGCAACGGCGGGGGCTGCAACAACTCCATCGCTGCCTCCGAGGCGCCGCAGGCGGGGCTGCTCCTCCTCGCGCCGCTCGCGCTCCTCGCGCGCCGCGGCCGCCGGCGCGACTGATCGATCGAGGGCGGCGACCGGGTCAGACCAGGTCGTCGCCCTCGCCCAGTCCCTCCCACATCTGGGCGACGCAGAGCTCCTCGAGGTTCTCGAGGGCCTCGTCCAGATCGCCGCCGCCTTCGACGGTCCCCAGGGCCATCGCGGACAGCGCCAAGAGCGTCGGGTAGCGGGCGACGCGCTCGGCGAGGCCCGGCGCGAAGCTCGCGATCTCCGGGACCGAGGCGAGGGCGGGAGGCAGGGGCTCGCCACGCAGCGCGCTCGTCAGGGTGGCGGCGATGTCCGCGTCCGCGACGCCGTGCTGGTTCATCTGGCGGGCAAAGCGGCGCAAGCGACGCCAGAAGAGGCGCTCCTGCTGCTCCCTCGGGTCGTCCGACAGGGTCAGGAGCTCGAAGCGGCCGGGCAGCTCCGCCCCATGCTCGCCGCCCGATGCGTCCACCAACAGATCGCACTGCGCCTCGACATGCTCGAGCATGGGGTCCGCGACGGTCTGCCCCCGGGCCACGACGTCTTCCAGCAGATCGAGGCAGCGCACGAGTGAGGCCTCCGCGCCCGCGAAGTCCCCGGCGAGGCGGAGGACGTGGGCGGCGTTCGAGCGCAGGTTCGCGAGATCGATCAGCGCCTCGATGCGCGTGTCCCCGTGGGCCTCGTCCGGGTCCTCGGCGGGGGCGGCGGCGAGCCACTCTTCGAGGAGGTTCGCGCCGCGCTCGGTCCAGGAGGAGCCGTCCTCGCCGCGGTCATGGGCGAGGCGGGCGAGGTCGCCATAGGACTTCGCGAGGGCGGGGTGCGCGTCCCCGTAGGCCGCGACGCGCAGGGTGAGGGCGCGCTCGTAGGCACCTTCCGCCTCGTCGAGGAGCCCGCAGGCGTGGAGCACGGTGGCGAGGTTGTTCATGACCTCCGCGCTCGTCTCGGGGTCGATGGTGGGGCGGTCGGGGTGTTCGAGCGATTGGATGACGAGGTCGGCGGCGGTGCGGGCGGTGGCGAGCCCTTCGTCCTCGTCGTCGTAGAACGCGAGGGTGCGGCCGACGATCGAGAGGGCCTTGGCCTCAAGGTCCGGGAAGCCCTCCGCCGCGGCGAGGGACGCGGCGCGCTGCCCGTCCTCGACCGCCTCGTCGACGTCGCCCCGGTAGGAGCGGCCGAGGGCGCGCTGGGTGAGGGCAGCGATGAAGGGGCGCTCGCGCTCGTGGGCGAGGACGAGGGCGTCGGGGTCGAGGGCGACGATGCGCTGGAACTCGGGGTCGTCGTGGAAGTCCTCGAGCCACTCCTCCTCCTCGACGGCCTCGGCGCGGTCCGGGTCGTCGCGCAGGAGGAGGCGGAGGGTGTCGAGGAGCTCGCTCCGTCGGCCGAGGCGGCCCAGGGCACAGGCGAGGTTGAAGCGCATGCCGGGGCGAGGGTCGCTGCCGAACCAGATGGACTCGGTGTCCTCGAGGGTCGCGGTGAGAGCGTCGATGGCCTCGTGGTAGGCGGCGACGGACTCCTCGACGCGGTCGCCGAAGATGCGGGCGTTGGCGCGGATCTGCCAGGCGATGGCGTTCTTCGGGTCTTCCGCGACGATGGCGTCCGCGAGGTCGGCGGCCTCCTGCCAGCGCTGGGCCTCGTAGATGTGCTCGAGGAGCTTCTTGCGGACGTCGTCGGGCTCCTGGTTGGAGTACGCGGCGGCGACGCGCTCGATGAGGCGGGCGGGGGCGGAGAAGGCGGTGGGGTCGTCGGCGAAGCGCGTGAAGGCGTCGAGGGCCTCGCGCATGAGGGCTTCGCCGTCGGCTCCGGCGGTGCGCATGCCGAGGGTGGCGAGCAGCGAGGGGGCGTCCGGGGCGAGGGCGCGGGCGCGGGCGAGCAGACCGGTGTCGCTGTCGTGCCATCCCACGTGCCATGCGGCGGCGGCCTCGTAGTCCGGCAGGAGGTCCACGAGGACGCGGAACGCGCCGGCGAGGCAGTAGGAGCGGTCGTCGTCGCCGAACCGGGTGAGCCAGTCCTCCACCTTGCCCGTGTCGGCGGGGTCGATGGGGGCATCCGCGAGGCGGGCGAGGAGCTCGTTCGCTTCGGCGGTGAGGCGGACGCCGCGGTCGTGGTCGGAGTCGCCCTCGTCGTAGTTCTCGATGTCCGGGACGACCTGACGGCGGACGGCGCCGGCGAGCATGCGGGCGAGGGTGGGCTCGTCGCGCTGCTCGTAGGCGAGGGCGCGGATCATGAGCCCCTCGGGGTGGTCGAGGCGCAGGTCGAGGAGCGCGTCCATGGCGGTCTCGACGCGGACGAGCTGCTCGGCGGCGAGACCCTCGCGGCCGCGGCGGACGAGCTCCCACCAGCTGTCGGTCGGCTCGTCGAACAAGGTGCCGTCGGCGTGGGCCTGGCGGTTGGCGGCGACGTGGGCGTGGACGCCGATGAGCTCGGGGTGGGCCGTGGCGGCGTCGGCGAGGGCCTGCTCGATGGTCGCGTCGAGGCTGGCGGACAGGGTGCGGCCGACGACGGCACGGACGCGGGCGTCGTCGTGGGTCAGCAGGGGGACGAGGTGCAGATCCAGGGCGTCGGACGGCGCGTCGCCGACGATGTGCTGGACGACCTTCGCCCGGTAGATGGCCTCGATGAGGGCGATGGGATCATCCCGGTGGGCGAGGGCGGCGAACAGGTCGTCGGTGGGGGTGGTGGCGAAGGCCGCGGTGATGGCCGCGTCGAGGTCCGCGGACTCGCCGAAGGTCTGCACGACGGAGCGACCGGCGCCGGAGTCCTGGGTGTAGCGAAGGGCTTCGGCGTCTTCGTCGGGGCGGGCCCAGCCGCGGATGAGGCGCCCCGCCTGGAAGACGCCCGTGGACCAGGGGACCAGCGGGAGGCCCGCGATGGCGGCGAGGACCTGGGCATCGGGGACGGGAGGGAGGATGTGGACGGTCATGAGACCTCCAGGGCGAGATCGCCGTCGATGGCCGCGGCGAGGTCGGGGCCGGCGAGAGAGGCGGCGAGGTAGCGGAGGCCCGGCATGTCGTAGACGTTGGCGAGGCTGTCGAACCAGCCGAGGGCGTCGTCGTCGCCTTCGCTCTCGACGATCAGGGCGCGGAGGGTCGCGTGGGTGGCGGGGTCGGCGGGGCCGAGGGCGCAGCGGATGCCGATGAGGGCGCTGGCGCCGTGCTCGGCTTCGAGGGCCGGCAGATCGGACGGGGAGATGGCGTGGCCGCGCAGGAAGAGGGCGGCGAGGTCGGCGGGGAGGTCCGGCGGCAGGTCGAGGTTGACGGTCGCGGCGGCGGCGAGGGCGGCGCCGTCATCGGGGGCGGGGTGGTAGCGGGCCTCGAACACGAAGAGACCTGCGCCGTGGGCGGCGACCCGGAGGGCGGCACGAGAGAAGAGGGAGCGGCAGCCGAAGGCGACGAAGCGTCCGCTGTGGGTGGCGGCGGCGTCCTCGCGCAGGTGCATGAGGCGCAGCATGGGCATGGGGCGGTCGGTGGTGCGGAAGGGGTCGTCGATGTGGCCGTTGGCCCACATGGCGTCATCGATCCAGGGCTCGAGGTTCAGGGTGGTGTTCTGGATGGGCTCGAGGGAGTCGAGCTGGATCTGCATGAGCAGCTTCTCGACGCGGGGGTAGGTGTGCAGGGACGGGGAGCCGTCGGCGAGGTAGTAGGCGAGGAGGCGGGCGACGCCGTCGCGGGTCGGAGGGCAGGACGGCCAGAGCAGGGCGGGGAACGCGCCGCCGAAGGAGAGGAACAGGCGGTCGCGGTCGTCCGGCGCGTGGGGGTCCTCGGGGGCGAGGCGCCAGACGACGGCGGTGGTCTCGAAGTAGTTGATGGTGCGGGTGCGCGCAGGGCCGACGGCGATGGGGGTCGCGGTCTGGAGGCGCTCGGCGCAGGCGGCGTGGAAGCCCGGGTCGAAGGGGATCTGCTCCCACAGCTCGAGGTGCGCGGCGCGGAGGGCGTCGGGGTCGTCCGGGGGGTGCCAGGGGGAACCGGGCGCGTCGTCCAGCAGATCCTGCAGGTCGTAGGTGGTCATGCGCCGGACCCTATGGCCGGGGCGGGCTCAGGTGGGGTCACAGGTTGTGACGGATGGGGGGACTTGGGGGGCGTCTGCGAGGGCGGACCCTCGGTCAGGTGATGACCACGACGACCGCGGCCAGGACGCCGGTGCCTGCGGCGACCGCGCGGATGCGGTGCGCGCTCTCCGCGATGGGGTCCCAGAAGCTCAAGACCGTCCCGGCGATGAGTGTCAGGTCCAGGCCGAGGGAGAAGTCCTGGTCCAGGAGGAAGAACCCGATCTTCGTGGCCGAGAAGGGCTGAAGAAGCGGGACCGGCCACAGCCCGATCACGTCGCCGATCAGGTGACCGGTCATCCCGACCCACGCGGCGATGAGCACCCAGCGGAGCGGGTACCCGAGCCCTCGGCTGAGCGCGACGGCGATCAGCGGCGGGAGCACGAGCCAGGCGAGGACGTTGTGGGTGTACAGCTGATGGATCGCGAGGAAGACCTCCGGACCCACGAGGTACGTCACCGCGTCGATGTCCGGGAGCAGACCCCCCGCGAGCGCCGCGACGGTGGTCGCGCGCCGCAGCTCGGCCCGGGGGGCCACCGCACGACCCAGCAACACCGACGCAGCCACGTGGCCGAAGACATCCACGGTGACAGGGTATGGAGTCGGCGAGCGCCGAGCGCGCAGAAACCCTCAGCCGACGACCTGCCCGACCCCGACGCATCGAGGCCCGGGGCTGGAGGCGAACTCAGTCCAGCGTGACCTCGAGCGCGAGTCCGCGCATCTCGTGGAGCAGGACGTTGAACGTCTCCGGGTGGTTCGCGACCTGCGAGGCGGGCGCGTTGGGGTCGGCCTCGGGGACGATGCCGAGCGCCGCGATGGCGTCGGCCACCTCGGCGAGGTCCAGCTCGGCCTGGTCCACGAGTCCGAGCACCGCCTGCACGAACCCCTGGTGCGCGGCGAGCTCCGCCTGGAGCTGCACGATCAAGGCTTCGTCGAAGCCCTCCACCACCACCTCCATCACCGATGCGCCGATGAGCTCGTGGTTGGCCCCCCGGAGCTCCACCGTCATCGTGTAGACCTCGTCGACGGCGAGCGCGGGGTTGGAGAAGCTCATCGTCTCGGTCGAGAAGACCCGCTTCCCTCCGTCGACCTCGGGATTCGCCAGGTCGAAGCACTCGTCGGGCTCGGGGTCCGGGCCCTCGTAGTCCGTGATGCAGATCCAGACCTCGGCGACCTCGCCCGCGAAGTCGCCGACCACCAGCGCCTTGAGCAGGAAGTTCGTCTCGTCGAGCTGTCGGATGACGACGCTGCGGACGCGGCTGTCGCCGTCGTCCTCCACCTCGATCACCGACGTCACCGGAGAGCCCAGCGGTTGGTCGGCGGCGTCCTTCATCGTGGACGTGACCGGGTAGCTGAAGTTCACCGCGTCGTCGGAGAACTCGAGCTGGTTGAAGACGAACCGCTTGTTCCCGTTGCCCTTGACGACCTTGAGGTCGAGGGTGACCTGGGTCTCGCAGGTGCCGTCCCCATCGCAGACCGTGGTGCCTCCCGAGGGGACGGGCGCGCCCGGGACATGGGGGATGACCACGTCGACCGCGGCGACCTCGTCCGTCACGGCGTCGTCGCCGACCACGACCACCACGCGGTAGCCCGACGTCCTCCGCTTCTTGAGCTTCGACCGACGGATGAAGGCGGCCTCGGCGGCGCCGACGGCGGACAGCTCGTCGGAGAGGCGGTCGAAGCCCGCAGCCCCCACGAGGTCGGAAGCGAGGGTGGGGAGGACCAGGAAGGCCGCGAGGAGAGGAACGAGGAGGCGGGAGGGGGACATGGGGTGCTCCAGCGGTGGTCCGAAGGACTCACCAGCACCTCCGACCCTATGCGGGACCCCCTGCCGCCGGACCCTACGGAATTCTGACGGTCTCGCCGGCTACACCGTGAAGGCGGTGGACGTCTTCTCCTCGCTGAGGGTCCAGAGCCTCGACGCGGCCTCTCGATCCAGGGCCACGGGATCGAGAGAGCACCGGTCGACCGCGCCGACGGTCTCGCCGCGCTTCGTGGGCCCGTAAAAGGCCTCGGGCTGGAGTCCGTCCTCCGTCGCACACAGGACCTGGGGCCAACTGCCCTTCTCGGCGGACTGCGCCACGATCGGTGCCATCGCCGCCCACAAGACCTTCAGCACGAAGCTGACGCTCTCCCCCTGGATCAGGCTGGTGCGGGAGGCGCCCGGGTGGCAGACCTGAACCTGCACGGTCTTGCCGGCGGCCTGGACCCGTCGCTGGAGCTCGTAGGCGAACATCATCTGCGCGAGCTTGCTCTGGGCGTACGAGGACCACGGGCTGTAGCCCTCGTCGAAGTTGAGGTCTTCGAACTTGATGCGCTTGAGGCCCTGCTTGTACGCGAGGCTGCCGACGACGACCACGCGCCCTTCCGAGGCCTCGATCCGCGCGAAGAGCAGCGCGCAGAGGAGGAAGTGACCGAGGTGGTTCACCCCGAGCTGGCTCTCGAACCCGTCCACGGTGAGCTCCTGCTTGCCGATCTGTGCGATGGCGGCGTTGCAGAGGAGTGCGTCGTTGCGGGGGGCGCTCTCGAGCACCTCGGCGGCTGCGCGACGGACCGAGTCCAGGGACGCCAGATCCATGTGGATTGCGGTCACGTCGGCGTCCCCGCCGAACTCGGCCACGAGATCCGCCACGACGCCGGCCGCCTTCTGGGCGTTGCGGTTCAGCATCACCACCCGGGCGCCCTTGCCCAGGAGCACCCGAGTGGCCTGGCGTCCGGTGCCCGCGGTCGTGCCGGTGATGACGTAGGTCTTCTCGGCGAGAGAGCCGAGGCGCTGACCGCGAGGCGCCGTGCGACATCACCGATTCCCCCCTGACCGCTCGGCAGTGCTTCGAGGAGCACCGCGCGGGTGCGCTCCGCAAAGGTGGCTTCGCCGCCGAGGTCCGCGAGGTGCCTGCGCAGCTCGGGCTCGAAGACCGCCCACAGGGCGCGGTTCGCGGTGCGGAAGGGCCGATGTGCATCCGCGGGGGTGAAGGTCACCCGGATGTGCTCGCCTCGCCGCAACCGAACGCGGAGGTAGTCCTCGAACGGCTGGCGGTCGCGGGGCAGCTCGGGGACGGTCACCGCCGACGGGTGGATGGGCAATCGCGTCCCGAGTCGCGCGAGCCGGGTCACGAACAAGGCCTCCATCCCGTGCATGAACGCGGGCAGCCTGAGCGCCGACGGGAGCCAGCGGTAGGTCAGGGTGAGCCCTTCGCTGTCGTCGCGCACCTGGAGGTGCACGGGGCCCATGAGGGGCTTGAATCGGGCGAGGCGTTCGGTGGCGGTGGCGAGGTCAGGGCTGCACAGAGCAGCGAACATGGGCGGGGTGAAGTACTCGGGGCTCATCGCCTCCGTCAGCCGCACCCAGAAGGCGCCGTCGGAGACCACGGTGTCGAGGGCGGCGAAGAACCGGATGAAGGCGTCGGTGGAGAGGCGGATGTCGCGCCGGTTGAGCAGGTCGTCGGGTAGCCCGGCCCGCCGGAGTACGTCGCGATAGTCGACGCCGACCTCGGCGAGAATGCCTCGCCAGCCGTCCCCGATCGCATATGTCCGATTGCCTGCCATCGCGACCTCCTGGCAGGAGACTAGGGGCGCTGATGGAGGATTCGATTGTCTTTCGGCGCCAATCCGCTGTCGTTTGGCGCCAGGGGGGCCGTGGGATCTTCGGTCACTCCCCGTTGCGCACGCGGACCCGCTCGAAGGAGTACGGATAGCGGCCCCCGCCGACTCCGTTGTGAAGCCGCACTCGTCCGTTCCCGACCACGGCCCACCCCTCCCTTCCAAGACCGTTGACCCAGTCGAGGAAGCAGCCTTCCCTCCAGATGGTCCGGCCGGACTTCCCATCGTTGCTCTGGTAGTCAGGGCAGGCGTACGTGTGGTCGGCGCCGAAGTCCTCCACGCACTCCGCATAGAGCTTCTTCGTTGGGGCGAAGCACCAGACGGCGTACTCGTAGCTGAACCTCGCGTGCGACTCACTGGGCGCGGTGGCGTCCCCAGCTGCCTCCTCAGCGTGGGCTGGAGCGGTCAACATGCCGAGGCCGAGGGTGCACGTGAGGGCGAGGAGAAGGATGGTCTGGCGGGGCATGGTCATCAGGGGTCCGTCCAAGGGTGTGAGACCCGCCGCTCGGAGCGACAGGGCGTGATTTGACCAATCTACGCGGATGAGGTCGGCGAGAGCCGGCTCGTGCCGGCTCGTGCCGCCTCCTCTCCGGCCGCCGCCAGGGTCCGCGGTACGCTGAGCGGATGAGGCGCCTCGCCGAACTCGCGACGATGATCCCGCTCCTGGGGGTTCTGTCCGCGTGTCCGGCGGTCCAGGACAGCTCCGTGGTCGAGCTCAGCCTGGACGCCGACCAGAACACCGAGACCCTGCGGTTCGGGTACGTCTCCGTCGGCCAGACCAAGACGCGCAGGCTGTTGATCGGCAACACCGGTGAGTCGTCTTTCGTCGTCACCGCGGTCGACACCGGCGCCGCCGGCTTCGAGGTGGCGCCGGAGGCGAGCTTTCCTTTCGAGGTGGCGCCCGGCGACGTCGAGGGGGTCGAGGTCCGGTTCTCCTCGAGCGTCCTCGGCGAGCACGCGCGCGTCATCGAGGTGTTCGTCCAGCTCCCGGGGGACCCACCGACGATCCCCGCCAGCGCGACCGTTGTGGCGCCGGAGATGGAGGTCTCGCCCGCCATCCTCTCCTTCGGGGCCACACCGCTCGGGTGCAGCCGGACGCTGGCGCCGATCGCGACGAACCGGGCCGCTGGGCCCTGGTCCGCTCCTCTCGTCATGGAGAGCGCCGACCTCGTGTCAGGGTCTCCGTCCTTCGAGCTGGTGGCCCACTTCCTCCCCGGGGAGGAGGTCTGGGAGGACTTCCCCGCGTTCTCGTCCGTCACCTTCTCGCCGTCCGAGGAGCAAGGCGAGGAAGTGGCCCTCGTGCGGTGGACGAGCTCGGGGGTGGAGACCGGGACCTACGACCTCGCCGTCTCTGGCTTCGGCACGGCCTCGCCGGACGCCCGGGTGGTGGACACCCTCGTGCAGTTCCCGGTCCCCCAGGGGTGGTTCCCGCTGTCGCTCGCCGCGCAGACCCAGCCGCCGCCCATCGTCACCGTCTCCACCGACGGGGGTGACACCTGGACCGAGGTCTCACCCGCGACCTACGACCTCTCCTCCATCCTCGGGTTCGAGGCTGGTGCGGCCCCCCCGCCGGGTGCCTTGATCCGGGTGGAGTTCACCCCCGAGGAGTGTTGAGGCTCAGCCTCCGGACCCCATGCCCACCGACCCTCCCATCCTCCTCCAGTCTCAGTGGCTGCTCTGCGCCGTCGCCGCCGCGGGGGCTCGCTTCGTGCCGGTTCCCGTCGTCGACGGGCTCATCCGCGAGCGGGCCGTGCGCACCGCCGTGGGGCTGACGCTGGGCGCCCAGGGCCGCACGTTCCCCACGCCGTGGGTGGCGCCGCTCTATTCCACCGGCTCCATCTGGTCGGCGCTCGCCGGGCTGCCCCTGGAGCTCCTCCTCCTCCCCATCCGACGCATCGTCAAGATCGTCCGCGCCGCGCGGGGCGTTCCCCAGGACCTCATGAACACCTGGCTCCTCGGGCGCGCAGTGTTCCGGGTGCTCGATGCGGGCGGCCTCCCCGGCACCGACGAGCGCGCCACCAAGGCCGAGGCTGAGCGTCTGCGCGCCGCCTTCGACGAGGCGGTCAGCGGGCTCGACCTGACCGTCCTGTCCGGCGCGCTCGGGGGCGTGATGGACCAGGCCCGCGACCTCGGCAGCCAGGCCCTTGCCTTCGCGCGGGAGCTCGCGGGGATGGAGGAGGACGCGCACGCCGCCCCGGACGCCGAGGAGGTCGTGGACCCGCTGAAGGAGGCCCTCGGCCGCGCCGATGTCCAGGCCGCCCTCGCCGCCTTCGACGACCGCTTCGACGCCGCCTGGGCGAGTGGAAGGAGCTGACTGGTTCCGCTACCTCGAGTCCTGTCCCCAGCCTACGGACGGGCGAGGGGGGTGAACCGTCCGGACGCGGTCTCCAGCACCCCTGCGCCGTTCTGTCCTTCGGGACGCCCTCGCCGCCGCGACTCCTCGGAGAGCCCCCGCCGGAAGACTCGGCTCATGGCGACCGGCGCCAGCGGGAGGGCCGCGTACGCTGACTGCCACAAGGCTGTCCAACCCGCCCGGCGCAGCGTCCCGGGCGCGCCGAAGTCGCCGAGCAGCACCTGGTACTGCGAGCCGGGAACGAGGTCGTAAGCGAAGGGCTCCTCGTCGACGATCGTGAGCCCGAAGTTTCGGTAGTAGTGCCCCAGGCTTCCGAGCTTGCCCGCGGCCAGGAGGCGCCACACCCCCGCGGCCCGCATCGTCTGCCACAGGCGCCAGAACAGGCGACCGGTCGCGATCATCGACCGGTGGTGCTTCAAGACCATCAGTCGGGTGATCTCCCCGGTGTTCCTCCGCGGGCCCATATACGCAGCGGTGTCTCGGTACTCCTCCAGTTCCAGCGGCCCGGAGGAGGCGGTCGTGAGCCGCAGCGTCCCCACCGGCTCGTCGCCGCATCGGAGCAGCAGCTGGGTTGAGCGCGGGTCGTACGGGTCGATCAGCCGGCCGTGGGTCACATAGGGGTGGTCGTCGGCGACGAGCCCCATCCTCTGCACGTAGATCCGGTAGCGCAGCCGGAAGACCGCGTCGAGGTCGTCAGCGGAGCGGGCGACGACGGCGTGGTAGCGGCTCATCGCGCTCTCCCCAAGCCACGCCGGAGCGCAGCCAACTGCCGTTCCTGGAGCAGCTCGCGGGTCGTGGGTCCGCGGCCCCCCGTGAGCACCTGATAGGCGTGGTGCGCGTACATCAGCGCGCGTCCTCCGGGGTAGACCGACGTGAGCGTGTAGAGGAAGTGGTTGGACCAGCTCGGGGAGCGGCGCCACGGCGGCGGCATGTGGCGCACTGCGCAACCCACGGTGAAGTCGTCGAGGTTGTCGACCTCGTGCCACCACCAGGGGGCGTTGTAGAGCAGGTCTCCGGGCTCCAGGACGACCTCGAAGCGGGGCAAGGTGTCGAAGACGGATGGGCCGCCGTCGCCGAACTCCGCGTGTGCGCGGGTGCCCCCGTACGCCGACTTCATGAACTGGAAGGGCCGCGAGAGGATCGGGCAGACGTGCGCGGTGTATCGCGGCTCGATCATCACCCAGCGCTTCCGCCCGACCAGGTTGAGGAAGAAGTTGCCCCCGATCGCGGCGTGAAGCTGGGAGAAGACGTGCCGCGCTCCGATGAAAAAGTCGTCGTGATGAGCTCGTCCCAGGACGATCGGGGGTCCGTGAAGCGACGCAGGTGCCGAAGCTCGAGGTCGTCGAGCAGCTCGGGGCACGCATGGACAAGCTCCGTCGCGTTGTTCAGGTAGAGCGGCTCCGTCTTCATCCGCTCCAGGTACTCGTCGAAGGGGAGGTCGAGGACGTCCGTGCCCCGATCCCAGCTGCGGCGACGACTGGCGGCGTCCTGGAGGAACACGCGGCACGGCGCGTCACCGACCCGTTGCGCGAGCGACTCGGCGCTCCAGGTTCGGACGGCGGCCATCTGGCGGCCGAAGCCTCGAATCACGACGGGGCGGCGGAAGCGGTCCGTGGCAGCGAGGAACTCGTCTCTGTCGGCGTCGGCGTGCAGCTCGGCGAGGGGCAGGATCGGTCGAGGGCTGGTGAAGCCATCGAGTTCGCGGAGGCGGGCGGCAGCGGCCTCACGGACTGGAAAGCGCGGCGACTCCGATGCCGTGCCGGACCACAGGTAGCGGTCGAGGATGCTCGCGGAGTAGAGCCGCCAGAGTGCGGTTCGGCGGGTGCGGGGTGGGTCGACGGGTTCGGTTCTGGGCATGGGTCCCCTCCTCCGACCGGTGCGGTCGGTGGGGGGAGCGAGAGCAGAATCCGTGCCTGATCCGGGTTCGGTGGACGCGGAGCATGTGAGGAGTTGGGTCGCCCGGGAGTGCCGAGGTCTGGCGCCCCTGCCGCGGAGGTGTGCAGAGGGGCGCTCGCGGACGCCCGCGGACGTCCGCGGACAAGCGAAGCGCCGACGCCCGCACCCAAGCAGAGCGGGGGCCGCTCTCCTGAGAGAGCGACCCCCGATTCCGTACAGAGCCGAGCTGCTACGCGCGGCGGCGACGCAGGAGCGCGGCCACCGGCAGCAGCACCAGCATCCAGCTCATCTCGCTCGGGCTCGACACCGAGCTCTGGCAGTCGCAGGCGGCAGGGCGGGTGTCGTCGTCGTCATCGTCGTCGTCGTCTCCCGACGCCGAGTCGTCGTCGTCGCCGCTGCCCTCGACCTCGTAGGTCCAGGGCGCCGCCCAGTCGGATGCCGCGTCGCTGCCGTCGATGGACCGGGCCGACCAGAACAGCTCCCCGGACAGCTCCACGTCCACCGTCCAGCTCGTCGTGCCGAGGCCGGCCAGCGGCGTCGACATGGTCACCACGTCCGTCAGCTCCGCGTCGCGCGCCACGATGAACTCGATGCGCACGTCGTCGCCGTCGGGGTCGACCCCGTCGTCCACGACCAGCTCCGGCGTCGGCGCGCCCACCGTCGCGTCCTCGGGGGACACGAGCGTCGGGGGGCTCGGGGCGTCGTTCGGGCCGCGCACGAAGAACGAGATCGTGTCGGGCACCGAGCTGATGCCGTCCGCGTCCACCGCCCGCACCCGGGCGTACACCGTGCCGTTCTCCGGCAGCTCGATGCCGTCGTCCGACAGGCTCCAGGTGACGTCGCTGCCCTCGAGGCCGAGGATGGACGTCGCCTGGTAGTCGCCCGAGTCGAAGGACGCCACGGTGTCGAGCTCGAAGTCGTAGCTCAGCGCGGTGCCCTCGGGGTCGAAGGACTCGGCCGCCACCAGGTCCGGGGACAGCTCGATGAGCGACTGCCCGTCGGCCGGGGCCAGGAACACCGTGTCCGACGGCGCGCCGTTCACCTCGGAGACGAGGAACAGCTCGGCCACCGCCCAGTCGCTGCTCAGGCCGGTGTCGTCCGTGGCACGCACGCTCCAGTCGTAGACCGCGTCCTCGATGAGGGTCACGTCCACCGTCCACTCGCCCACGAGCCCGTCGCCGACGACCCCCGTGGTCGAGGTGACCAGCAGGCCGTCGATGTCGTAGACCTCGACCTCGTACGTCACCACGTCACCGTCGGCGTCCGCGGACTCCGACCACATGAGCGTCGGCGTCAGCACGTCCACCGTCTCCCCCGCGATGGGGAAGGTGAGGACGGGCACGTCCGGCGTCTCCTCCGTGGCGTTCACGAAGAAGGACTCCTCCGTCGAGAACGCACCGCTGACGTGTGCGTCGCTCGCGGCCCCGCGCCACCAGTACTCGGCGTTCTCGGTCAGGGGGAGGTCCACCTCCCAGCCGGTCTGGCCGCTGCCGTCCTCAGCCACCCCCGTCACCGACGTGACCAGGGTCGTCAGCGCCGCGTCCTCGTACACCTCGAAGGTGTAGGTCAGGGCATCGCCGTTGGGGTCCAGCGCGTTGTCCACGGTGAGGACCGGGCGCAGATCCGCCACCTCGTCGCCCGTCAGCGGGGACACCGCCACCGGGGCCGCCGGGCCGTCGAAGACGTTCGGATCCGTGCCGCCCTGGAACTCGTCCAGGTTCGTCAGGCCGTCCAGGTCCGGGTCCTCGGCGGCGTCGCTCGGGTCGTTGGGATCGAGGCCGTTCGCGTTCTCGAAGTCGTCGGACATGCCGTCGTTGTCGCTGTCCGACGCGGAGACCGAGACCGTCCAGCTCTGCGCGTCCGTCGCGCCGTCGCCGTCGTTCACGGTCAGCGTCATCGAGAAGCTGCCCATCGCCACGTCGGTGGCGTCCGGCGTCCAGATCAGCTCGCCCGTCGACGTGTCGAACACCACGTTCGGCGACGCCGAGGCGGAGAGGCTCCACGCGAACACCTCGTCACCCGGGTCGGTCACGGCGGGCGAGTACGTGTACTGGCTGCCCTGGAGCGCGAAGAGGCCCGGGTTCGTGATGATGGTCGGCGCCACGTTGGCCACCACGACCGTGAAGGTCTCCGAGTCCGTGCCGCCGTCCTGGTCGTCGACGGTCAGGTTGACCGTGTAGATGCCGTCGTCGTCGTAGGCGTGGGACGGGGTGGCGCCGGTGCTGTTCGCGCTGCCGTCGCCCCAGCTCCAGGTGTAGACGAGGTCGGCGGTGTCGCCCGGCACGTCCGTCGCGGTGGCCGAGGCGCTGAAGGAGGCGCCCTCATCGACGTTGCCCGGCACGCTGGTGGCGCCCAGGACCGGCGCGAGGTTCGCGATGCTCACCGAGGCCGTCTGGCTCGTGGAGCCGCCGTCGTCGTCCGTGACCGTCACGGTCACCGTGTAGGCGCCGTCGTCCGCGTAGGTGTGGGTGGGCGCGGTGCCGCTGTCCGTCCCGCCGTCGCCGAAGTCCCAGGCGTAGGTCAGGGTGTCCGCCGCGACGTCCGTCGCGACCACGCCAAAGACGATGGGGCTGCCCTCGTCGCCCGAGGGAGCGGTGACCGAGGCGATCGTCGGCGCCGCGTTCGTCACGGTCACGGTGGCGATCTGCGTGCTGCTGGCGCCCTCGTCGTCGGTGGCCGTCACGGTGACCGTGTAGGTGCCGTCGTCGGCGTACGTGTGGGTCGGGTTCGCGCCCGTGCCGGTGCTCGTGTCCCCGAAGGTCCACGCGTAGGTCAGCGGGTCGCCGGGGACGTCCGTCGCCACGACGCCGAAGGCGATGGGCGTGCCCTCGTCGCCCGAGGGAGCGGTCACCGAGCTGATGGCCGGGGCCACGTTCGTCACGGAGACGATGACCGTCGAGGTGGCGGAGGCACCTTCGTCGTCGCTCACGGTGAGGTTCACCGTGAAGGTGCCGTCGTCGGGGTAGGTGTGGGTGGGGCTCGCGCCGGTGCCGGTGTTCCCGTCGCCGAAGTCCCAGCTGTAGGTCAGCACGTCGGCGGGCACGTCGGTGGCGACAGCGGCGAACACGAGCGGCGTCCCCTCGGGCCCGGACGGACCGGTGACCGAGTTGATGACCGGAGCCGTGTTGTTCACGGTGGCGGTGACGGTGGACGAGCTGCTCGCGCCCTCATCGTCGGTGACCGTGACGGTGACGCTGTAGCTGCCGTCGTCGGCGTAGGTGTGGGTGGGGCTCGCGCCGGTGCCGGTGTTGCCGTCGCCGAAGTCCCACGCGTAGGTCAGGGGGTCGGCGGGCACGTCGGTGGCGGTGGCCGAGAAGGAGAGCTGCGTGCCCTCGTCGCCGGAGGGGGCGGCGACCGTGCTGATGTCCGGGGCGACGTTGGCCACGACGACCGTCTCGCTCGACGAGCTGCTCGCGCCCTCGTCGTCGGTGACGGTCACGGTGACGGTGTAGGTGCCGTCGTCGTCGTAGCTGTGGTTCGCGCTCGCGCCGCTGCCGGAGTTGCCGTCGCCGAAGTCCCAGGCGTAGGTCAGGGGGTCGGCGGCGACGTCGGTCGCGGTGGCCGAGAACGCGATGGCCACGCCCTCATCGCCGTCCGGCGCGCTCACGGTGCCGATGGCCGGCGCGGCGTTGCTCACGGTCACGCTCGCCGACGCGCTGCCGGTGGCGCCGTCGTTGTCGGTCACGGTGAGGGTGACGGTGAAGGTGCCCTGGTCGTCGTAGGTGCACGACGAGCCGGTGCCCGACGCGCTCACCACGTCGGCGACGCCGTCCGTGTCGCAGTCCCAGCTGTAGGTGACGATGCCGCCGGCGGGGCCCGCGTCCGAGCTGGCCGAGCCGTCGACGGGGATGGCGATGCCCTCGGTGCCCGCGTAGGGGCCGCCCGCGCTGGCGACCGGGGCGTCGTTGCCGATGGAGACGGAGACCGTCGCGGAGTCCGTGCCGCCGTCGTCGTCGGTGACGACGAGGCCGATCGTGTAGGTGCCCACGGCGTTGTAGGTGCAGGAGTCGCCCGTGCCCGCGGCGGCCGTGATGTCGACGACGCCGTCGTTCTGGCAGTCCCAGTCCCAGGACACGATCGTGCCGTCCACGTCGCTGCTCGCGGAGCCGTCCAGCGCGACCGGGAAGCCCTTCGTGCCGGAGTAGGGGCCGCCCGCGTCGGCGCTCGGGGCGAGGTTGATCACGGTGACCGAAGCGGTGGCGTCGTCCGTGAGGCCGCCCGCGTCCGTGACGGTGACGGTGACGGTGTAGTTGCCGACGTCGGGGTAGAGGCAGGCTTGGGTCTGGCCGGCGTTGGCGAAGTCGACGGTGCCGTCGGTGTCGCAGTCGTAGTCGTAGGAGACGGCGCCCTCGGCGTCGGAGCTGGCGCTCGCGTCGATGGTCACGGCCACGCCCTGGCTCGTCAGGTAGGGGCCGCCGGCCGAGGCGGTGGGGGCGCCGTTGATGGTCGCGGTGCCGGTCGCGGTGCCGACGAGGCCGCCCGCGTCGGTGACCTCGAGGGCGACGGTGTAGACGCCGCCGGTCGGGTAGGTGCAGGTGTCGCCGGTGGGGGAGGTGGAGATGATGTCGACGACGCCGTCGTTCTCGCAGTCCCACGCGTACGTGAGGATGTTGTTCTCGACGTCGGTCGTCGCGCTCGCGTCGAGGGTGACGGACGCGCCCTCATTGGCGGCGTACGGGCCGCCGGCGTCGGCGCTCGGCGCGGTGTTCGGCTGCTGGATGACCGCGGGGCTGCCCTCCACGAAGTTGAGCAGGCTCGCGTAGTACGCCGAGGTGGGGTCGGTCCAGGAGGGGTGCGCGTTCCCGTGCGTCGGGTGGTTCTGGTAGGCGCCGTTGGAGACGTAGGCGATCTCGCCGAGGCCCAGCGGGCGGACGACCCACTGCCACTGGCCGAAGTTGCTGGCGCTGGTGGCGACGGGGATGGTGCCCGCCGCGAGGCCGGTGAGGCCGTCGCGGTCCGTGTGGCCGTCGGCCGGGACGACGCCGCGGATGTCGATCACGCCTGTGGTCAGCGACGTGTACTCGGTGGCGAGGGGGCCGGGGGTGAAGTTGCTGACGAGGTCGGCGGTGGGGCCCGTGCCGCCCACGAACGTGGCGAGGTCGGGGTCGTCCGGGGAGTCGATGGAGTCGTAGCCGGTCACGTACACGCGGCCGCCGCCCATGACGTACGTCTCCAGGTTCAGCAGCATCGCGGCGTCGTCGTTGAGCGCGCCGAAGCCGGTGCCGGTGGCGGACCAGATGACGGCGTCGTAGGCCGAGAGGTCGCCGGCGAGGGCGGTGGTCACCCGCGTGGCGGAGACGTACTCGTCGAGCAGCGTGGTCACGGTGTGGTCGACGCTCAGGGCGGTGGGGATGTTCTGGTCGGCCTGGGTGTCGCTGACGAACAGGATGTTCTTGGCGATGGACCAGTTGACGATCGCGTTCTTGTCCGCGCGATCGATGTCCTCGAGGACGGTGGCCGGGTCGGCGAAGAGCGCCGCGTTCGCCGAGGCGTCGGCGCGGTTCTGGTTCTGGCCGACGACGGACATGAGCCCGATGGTCTGGCCCGCGGGGATGACGATGTTCTCGTAGTCCCAGCCGACGCCCTCGGTGCCGAAGCAGGAGAAGACGCTCGTGCTGACGGCGGTGGGCGCGATGGACGCGATGCCGTCGGTGAGGTTGTGGCTGAGGCTCGGGTCGCCGCCACCGTCGGTTGCATCGTCGGTGGCCACCCAGACGTCCCCGAGCTCGAAGCTCGCGGTGCCGTCGGACGAGTCGTACCAGGCGGTGCCGGAGTCGGAGCCGGTGTTCGTCTCGTAGGTGATGTCGACGGTGATGTCGCCGCCGGTGGGGTTCTCGAAGAGATCGATCCACCGGGCGTAGTTGCTGGTCTGGGAGACGTAGATGCGCCGGGTGACGTTGAGGCCGGACAGGGTCGCGGGCCCGACGGTGACCTCGTTGCCGTTCAGGGCGGAGGTGGAGACGGGGAAGTCCACGCCGTCGACGAGGAGGGCCATGCCGCCGTCGTAGGAGTCGATCGTGCCGTTCACGACGATGCCGGCCTGGTCAATGTCCCAGGAGAAGCTGTTTGCGCCGGTGACGGTCGTGGTCGTGCCTTGCGCCGCACACGGCACCGCGAGCGCATCCAACGGGACGAGCGCGGCCAGAGTGAGGGTCAGCAGGAGGGAGCGATACATCGGGGGTCTCCAATCAAGCAAGCGGACAGAACAAGGCTCCCGAGGCGGAGTGGCCACGGGCAGGCGGACGCTAGAGGAGCGAGACGTCCGGCGTCCGTTACAGGTTGTGTCGGGGTGTGGCAGAGGTGGGGCGTGCAGGTAGGGGGGACCTGCGGCGCAGGTGTCGGGTAGCTGCGCGCGGGGACGTGCAGGTAGGGGGGACCTGCGGCGCAGGTGTCGGGTAGCTGCGCGCCGGGGCGTGCAGGTAGGGGGGACCTGCGGCGCAGGTGGAGCGTGACGCGACGGGCCCGGATGCTCCCGCCCCCCAGGGCCTGGCCTGCCATGCTGGCCGTCGGAGGTCGCCACGACGTTTCGAATCACCAGCGCCGCGAAGGTCACCGTCCTCTCGGCATGACCGGCGCCCTCATCGGGTGCCGTGGCGGTGCCTTCGTCCTCGCCGTGCTCCTCACCGCCGACAGCCCGGCGCTGCAGGAGGCCGTCACCCCGGAGCTGATGGTGGTCGCGCTCCTCGGCGTCGCCGCGGGGGCGACGGCGCCGGCGAGCGGCCTGGGCGTGCTCGCCGGCTCCATCGGGCTGGCGGCGATGTTGGATCGGGAGCCGGCGGCTCAGTGACGCGTTGGGTGCTGCTGCGCCTCCTGTTGCCCCTCGGGGGTACGCCCCTACGCCCCGCTGAAGTCCACGCCCTCGAACACGAGCGTCGGGACGCGCGTGCTGCGGTAGGGCCAGGGGTCGTTGCCGATCATCACCAGGCTGGCGAACAGGTCGAGCAGGTTACCCGTCACGTTCATCTCGCCGATGGGCGCGCCGATCTCGCCGTTCTTCACCGCGTGGCCGCGCAGGCCGAAGCTGAAGTCGCCGGTCGTGCCGTCCGCGTTGCCGCCGAGCCACGACGTCACGTAGACGCCCTCGCCCACCTCGGCGCACAGCTCCGCGAGGCCCTTGTCCACGCCCGGCTGCACCACGAGGTTGCTCGTGCCGGCGCCGGTCACCGCCATGCCGGTCTTCTTGCCGTAGTACGTGTCGACCAGCAGCTCCTTGACCACGCCGTCCTCGATGAGGTTGCGGGTGCGAGCTGAGATCCCCTCGCCGTCGAAGTGCCGCGAGCCGAGGCCGCGCTTGATGAACGGGTCGTCCGTGATCGTCAGCAGCTCGGGCAGGAGCTTCTTGCCCAGCGTGTCGGTCCAGAAGCTGCGCCCCTGGTAGATCGACCGCGCGTTCGCCGCGCTCAGCAGCCGCCCCACGAGGCGCCCGCCGGCCGTCGGGTCCACGATCATCGCCGTCTTCTGCGAGGGGCCCTTCACGCTGCCGATCCGCGACGTCGCCCGCCGCAGGGCCTCCTTCGCGACGCCCTCCAGGTCCGGCACGTCGTCCAGGTGGCGCACGCCGACCCAGTAGCCGCCCTCGGGCTTCTTGTCCGGCCCGTCGCCGACCGTCACCTCCGCGCCGACCCACAGCTGCGTGCCGTCGCGCCGACCCGAGAACCCGTTCGAGCTCGCCGCCGCGCCCTCGCTCAGCGTCCCGCCGACGTACCCCGTCGCCGAGATCACGCGCTCGTCGGACCGCGCGGCCTCGTCGAGCACGTCGAGCCACGTGCGCCGCTCGTTCTTGCTCAGGTCGTCGACCCGCTGGTCGAGCAGCTCGAGGTCGTCTGTCGACCGTCCCTCGAAGAGCGCCGGGTCCGGCAGCTCCCGGTCCGCGTCGGGCTGGAGCGCCTTCGTGAGCGCCACCGCCTCGGCGATGAACGCGTCCACCCGCTCCTCGCGCGCCAGCGACGTCGTGTTGTGGGTCGAGTAGCGCCCGTCCACGTAGAGCGTGAGGCCCAGCGACATGGACGTCGCCTCCTGGACCTTCTCCAGCTCCCCGTCGCGCCCGGTGAACTCCACCTCGCGCGACCGGCTCGCGTTCGCCCACACCCCCTGTGCGCCGGCGGCCTTCGCCTTGTCGACCGCCATCCGCACCAGGTTCAGCATCATGTCGTCGTCATCCATTGACGCCTCCCACGGTCATCTTGCTGACCAGCACGGTGGGCAGTCCCTGGCTGACGGGGACGGACTGGCCGTCCTTGCCGCAGGTCCAGCCGCCGGTGTCGAGCTTGCTGTCGTTCGCGGCCATCGTGACGTTGCGCAGGCTCTCGGGGCCGTTGCCGATGATGTTCACGTCCTTGATGGGTGCCGTGATCTTGCCGCCCTCGATGAGCCAGCCGTTCTTGATGTAGAAGGTGTAGTCGCCGGCGCCGATCTGGACCTGCCCGTTGGTGAACGTCTCCGCGACGATGCCGTTCTGCACCGAGGCGATGATCTCGTCCTTGCTGTGAGGGCCGTTCTCCATGTACGTGCAGCGCATGCGCGGCATGGGGGCGTGGCGGAAGCTCTGGCGCCGGCCGCTGCCCGTGGGCTTGACCCCGTAGTGCTTCGCGCTGATGGCGTCGTGCAGGTAGCTCGCCATCACCCCGTTCTCCACGAGGACCGTGCGCTCGCAGGCGTTGCCCTCGTCGTCGAAGTTGAGGGCGCCGCGCTCGTTGGGGATGACGCCGCTATCGACGATGGTCACGAAGTCGGGGGCGACCTTCTTGCCGATCATGTCGCTGTAGATGGAGACGCCCTTGCGGTTGAAGTCCGCCTCCATGCCGTGGCCGATGGCCTCGTGGAGCAGGATCCCGCTGGCGCCCGCGGCGAGGACCACCGGCATCTCGCCCGCGGGGGGCCGACGCGCGTCGAAGAGGATGGTCGTGCGGTCGACCGCCTGCTTCGCCAGCGTCTTCAGGGCCTCGCTGTCGTAGAACTCGATGCCCTTGCGGCCGGCGAGGTTCGCGCCGTTGGACACCGTGACGCCGTCCTTCTCCGCGGTGACCGAGCACCACAGGCGCGTCTGGGGGCGGATGTCCGTGTAGACGAGGCCGCGTGCGTCGGCGACGAGGACGCGCTCCTCGCTGTCGGACCACCAGATGCGCACCGACTTGACCGACGGGTCCTGCTCGCGGGCGAGCTTCTCCAGCTCGATGAGCTTGGGCAGCTTCGTGTCGATCCCGACGTCGGACCAGGGCACGTCGAGCGTGTACTGCGAGGGGACGTCGCCCCAGGTGAACACCTCGGGGACGGTCGAGGCGGCGCCGTGGGCGATGGCGCTGGCCGTGCGCGCGGCCGCCTTCATCGCCTCGGGAGACAGGTCCTCGGTGAAGGCGTAGCCCGTCTGGTCGCCGACGACGCAGCGGAGGCCGACGCCCTCGTCGACGCTGCTGCTCGCCTTGTTCACGATGCCGTCCTCCATGGAGATGGAGTTCGTGCGGCGGTACTGGAAGTAGAGGTCCGCGACGTCCGCGCCACCGCGGGTCAGGTGGCCGAGCGTGGTACGCAGGACGGCTTCGTCGATGCCGAACCAGTCGAGGAAGGGGTTCGCGGGCGGGGTGGCGGTCGCGCTGGCGACGGTGGCGCCGCTCGACTTGACGCAGCCGGCGAGGAAGCCGGGCACGGTCAACGACGCGGTGCCGAGGGTCGCGCCGGCCAGGAAGCGGCGGCGGGTGGGCTTGGGCATGGGAGTCCTTCCTGTGGACGGCGGGGGCGCCGAGCGGAGCGAGGCTAACGCGGGGGCGCGGCGCGGGTTGCAAGGGGGAGGTAAAGGGTGTGCAAGACCCGGCGTCCTTCTGTCCGCGCGTCCCGTGGATTCCCGTGCCACGCTGACCGCGTGACGCCACCGCCCGACATCGACGCGCTCTACGCCGCCCCGACGGCCGCGCTCGTCGTCGATTCGCCCGAGGCCGACGCCCTGCGGGCCGCGCGTCGCAAGCTCCGCCGTGTGGCCATGCAGGGCGGGCTCGTCGCGTTGGCATGCAGCGCGGGGATCGTGGGGGTGGTCAGCGGCTACTTCACGCCGGGCCGCGCCTCCTTCGCCTTCACCGACCCGGTGGAGGTCCTCGTCGTCGGCGCGCTGGCGGTCGGGGCGGTCAGCGGACTCCTCGGCACCGCGACCGCGCTCTTCGGCTCCTCGCTCGTGGAGCACGGCATCGAGCACACCCAGCGCGACGCGCGCCGCCGCTGAGGCAGGCTTCGCGTCGAGTTGGCCCCTGAGCCGTCCGACCTGCTAGACCCCCGCCATGCGCGCGCTCCTCTTGCTCCTCGCCCTCCTCCTCGCCGGCTGCCCCGTCGCCGGCAACGGCTCCGATGACGACGACTCCGCCGCCGCGGACGACGACGACGATGGCTGGGTCGAGGTCCAGGACCAGCTCCTCGTCCGGGACACGGTCGTCGGTGACGGGCCTCAGGTGGAGGTCGGGGACAGCATCACCGCCCACTACACGCTGTGGCTCTACGAGGACGACGTCCTCGGCGACCTCATCGAGACGTCGACCAGCGGCAACCCGTTCACGGCCGCCATCGGCGTCGGCCAGCTCATCCAGGGCTGGGATCTCGGCATCCCCGGCATGCTCGTCGGCGGCACCCGGGAGCTGATCATCGGCCCGGATCTGGCGTACGGTTCCAGCGGTCAGGGGCCGGTGCCCCCCAACGCCACCCTGTTCTTCGAGGTCCAGGTCCTCGACGCCCAGTAGCCCGCCGCAGGTCAGGACTCCCCATGCGCTACCCCCTCCTCCTCGCCCTCGCCTTGCTCCTCGCCGGCTGCGACACCTCGTCCCACGACGTGATCATCGAGGGCGCCACCGACGGCTCCGACCCCCAGAGTCTGTCCGTCGCCTGGCAGGCCATGGAGGCGCGCATGAGCCGCCTCGAGACCGAGGTGACCCTCGCCCGGGACGAGACGCGGCGGCTCTGCCTCGACGGCAACAGCACCCACGCCATCTGTCAGCGCCTCGCCGCGATGGACGACAAGGTCTCGACCGCGAGCACGAGCGTCGAGAACCTCGAGCTGACCATGCAGACCGTGGACGAGCGCGTCTCCTACAACGAGCGCGTCCTCGGGCCCGTCGACTACGACGCGCGCACGAAGACCGTCCGCTTCACCGGCGTGAACGTGCAGATCCGCAACGGCACCGGCACCACCGACGGCGACGGCGACGGCACCGGCAACCTCATCGTCGGCTGGAACGAGGCCGACGACAACGACGTGCGAGACGGCTCCCACAACGTCGTCGTCGGCAGCCACCACGCGTGGACCGGCCACTCCAGCATCGCCACTGGCATGGACCACGCACTCCTCGGCGAGGGCGGCGCGGCCATCGCGGGCGTCGCCAACACCGCGGCCGCGGGGGGCACCGCCCTCATCGGTGGCCAGGACAACCACTCGAGCGCGCCGGGGGGCGTCGCCATCGGCGGCGCGGAGAACCACCTCCGGGCGGAGCTGACCACGACCCTCGGCGGCTACGCGAACACCGCGGACGGCGCCTTCTCCGTGATCCTCGGGGGCAGCGAGCTGCTCACCGAGCTCCAGGGTGAGGTCCTCGCGCCGACGAGCCCCGGCCCCGCTGGCCAGATCCACGACGACTTCCCCCAGTAGGTCGCGCCCCCCTCCGATGTCCGAGCGGGCGCCCCGCTGGTACGCCGTCGACCTCGTGGTCGCGGTCGCCGCCTTCTGGGCCGCCGCCCGCGTGCGGGTCGGGGCGCTCGTCGGGATGGAGATGCCTCCCGACGGGGCCACCCTGTTCCATCGCTCCCTCGACCTGCGCGATGGGGTCGACCTGCCCCTGCTCGGCAACACGGTCGTCGGCTGGCCGTTCCACTTCGGCGTCTTCCCCGACTGGTACCGCAGCCTCTGGATGCTCGGCACCGACTCCCTGCACGAAGCTGCCCGCCAGGTCGCCTCCTCCCACGCCCTCGTCGCCGCCTGGGCCTACCTCCTGTGCGCCCGGCTCGGAGCGCGCGGCGCCGGGCTGCTCCTCGCCGCGACCCTCGCCATCGACCCGCAGATCGTCTCCTTCGCCTTCGCCTACCCCATCGACTACCGCACCGCCGAGTGGGGCCTGCTCCTGGCCCTCGCCATGGTCCTCGTCGCCGCGCGCCACCCGGACCGCAGCCCCGGCGGCACCGTCGCCCTCGTCCTCGCCTCCTCCCTCCTCGTCACGACGCACCCCTTCGCGGCGGCCGCGCTCCTGCCCGCGGGGATCGCGCTCCTGCGGTGGGGGACCTGGCCTGGCGCGCGCCTCGCCGCGGTCGCGACGGGCGGCGCGCTCCTCGTCGCTGGCCCCTGGTTGCTGGACCTCGTCCGCGGCCTCGGTCCGTTCTTCGGGCAGTCCTTCGATGCCGCGGGGCGGACGACCGCGCCGGCGTTCCCGACCGAGATCCTCGGCGCCTGGTGGGGCTCCCTCGCAGACGTCGTTGGAGGCCCCCTCACGCCAGGGGTCCCCGCGGACGTGGTCAGTCCCTGGCTGCTCCCGGCCGTGCTCCTCCTGGGCCTCGTCGGCGCGCTCGCCGTCCCCCGCAGCCGCCCCCTCCTGCTCCTGTGGCTCGGCTGGTTCGGCGCCCTCCTCGCGCTCGTCGCGGTCGCGGGGTTCGTGCCGAAGCGGTACCACGTCATCCCCCCGATGACGGTCGGACTCGCCGCCGCGGTGGTGGGCCTGGAGCTCGGCCTCGCCGCGCTGCTCGGTCGTTGGCCTCGCGCCCGTCCCCACGCCGGACGTCTCGCCGGCGTTGCCCTCGCGGTCGTCACAGCGGTGATGGTCTTGGGTCCCTTCGGCGCACGACTCCGTCAGATCGCGGAGGCCTCCGCGGGGAGCCCGCCCAGCGTCGCCCTCGAGGCCGACCACCTCGCCGCGGTGGCGCGGGGCCTGCTCGACGGCGAGGACGGGCTCTGGATCTACGCCTTCCACGAGCTCCGCCACCAGGGACTCGCGGACGGAGTCCCGGTGGCGATGCGGCTCCAGACCGGCGCTGTGGACGCGGGCCGGGTCGCCGAGGGGCGCCCGGTCGTCGCGTTCCTCTCCCGCCGAGGGCACCTCGACCTCCCTGCGTTCCGGGTGGAGAAGGTCGTCCTCGTGAGCAAGGGCGAGTGGGTCCACGTGGGTCGCCTGCCGAGCCTGGATGCCTGGCCGGCGGCGTGCCGTGCGCTCGACGCCACGGAGCCCGAGCCCCTGGGCGTGGCGGGGGTCCAGGCAAACGCAGCGGTGGGGGTTGCTTGTCCGTGACGGATCCTCCTTGCGGGGGTCGAGGCGGCCGCTAGATTCTCTCCATGAGGTCTCTCCTTCTGCTCGCCCTCGCCTGCGTGCTCAGCGCGTGCTCGCCCCGCCAGGGTCCGCTTCCGGCGGAGGCAGCCGAGCCGGAGGAGTTCGACTGCTCCGAGCGGCTCTGGCCGGAGTCCGTCGGGGACTACGACGGCACGGGACCGTTCGTTGGCGACCTCGTCCCGAATTGGACCCTGCCCGACCAGTTCGGCTGCCCGGCGTCCTTCGACCAGTTCCTCGGCAACGTCACCCTCATCGACATCAGCGCGTCGTGGTGCGGCCCCTGCAACGAGATTGCGGCCACGTCGATGGAGGTGCTCGACGCCGTCCGCGCGACGAGCCCCCGGACGTGGTCGATCACGGTCCTCACGCACGGCCACTTCAACGACCTCGCGACCGTCGCCGACGCCCAGTGGTGGGTCGAGGAGTACGACCTCGAGTACCCGGTCTTCGCCGACATCGAAGGGACCATCCCCAGCGCCTTCGGGTTCTCCGATACCTACCCGATCCTCCTCTTCGTCGGACCCGACGGCCGCATCTACGACCGCAGCACCGGGCGCCTCGAGGATGCCGAGATCGTGCAGCGCATCAACGACGGGCTGGAGGAGTACGGGCTCTGACCCGTGGCCTCGAGGTCACGCGCACGCGGCAGCCGCAGGGCGGGCTGGGGTGCTAGCCTGAGGGCAGGCGCGCTGGGCAGGAGGTCGTATGAACTCTCTCGCCAGCATCTCTGTCCTCTCCCTTGCTTGCCTTGTTGGTTGCGTGGCGCCCTCCGCCCGCCCCGGAAGCGACGAGCCGACCACCGACACGCCCGACTCCTCCGTCGACGAGACCGGGCTCATCCGCTCCGCGCTCCGGGTCATGGAGCTCGACTTCTTCGGGGACGTGCAGGCCGAGTGGGTCACGCTCTCGAGCACCGCCAACCTCTGCGACTCGATGCAGCAGTTCGAGGACGACGTCGCCAGTCACTACTCCCAGCAGCCAGAGGCGAACATCACGGACGACGCGTCCGCGGAGGCCTACTGCGAGGCGCAGATCGCCTGGGTCGAGGAGCTCGCCGCGATCTACCGGCCGAGCTACCGCCCGGGAGCGTGGGGGGCGGCCTTCACGTTCCAGGATGAGCAGGGGAGCACGTTCGACCCTGGGGAGTACTCCTTCGACGGGAGCAGCGAGTTCTCGGTCTTGGGGGGCGCCACGATCAACCTCGAGGACCCCTATGCGCCCTTCCGGTCCATGGAGTTCGACTGCGAGGAGTGGGCGACCACCCGCGGCGCACTGCCCACCGGGCCGGAGTGGTCCTCGATCGTAGAGAGCGTCGACCGGAGCACCTTCGTGGACGGACTCGCGACGCTGGAAGACACGGCGGAGGGGCTCCGCCTCACCGTCGACGCCGCGCTGGAGAGTCAAGACGGCGAGCCCGAGGGGGACTTCTCTGCCGACGAGGTGCTCGAGGACTGCACCTTCCGGCCCGTCAGCGCCTGGCAGTAGTCACCCGAGCGAGTCCAGTGATCAGCCGAGCGAGTCCAGCAGCGCCACCGCCGCTGCGTCGTCGAACTCGGCGGCGTGGGCCTTGAGGGCGTCGGCGAGCGGGCGCAGCGCCGGGTCCTGAGCGACGAGCCGCTCGGCCGCCGCCGCCAGCTCCGTCATGTCCCCGCGCTCCGCGAACAGCCGCAGCGCCGCGAGCACGGGGGCGGCGGGCGCGGTCATCGGAGCCTCGCTCGGCGCCTCCGCTTCCCCCGCGGTCTCCCCCGTCTCGATCCAGCGCAGCCCCAGGTGTTCTTCGAGCAGGTCCAGCAGCGCGTCCCCGTCGATGGGCTTGCGGAGCGTCCCCACGAACCCCTCGATCGGCTCGGCCCCCATCCCGATCACCGGGATCTCGGCCTCCAGACCGGCCGCCAGCGCCATGTCCGCCACCGCGATGTCGACCCCGTGGACCTCGGCTTCGAGCTGCTCCCGGTCGCTCGCCGCCACCACCTCGAACCCCAGCGGCTCGAGCATGTGGGTCAACACGAGCCGGTTCACGCTCCGGGGGTCCGCCACGAGGATCCGCCGCGTGGCGCCCTCGTACCCCACGACCCACGGCCGCGGCGCGGCGGCGAAGATCGATGAGGTCGGGACCGCCTCCAGCGCGAGCGAGAACGCGAACGTGCTCCCTTCCCCCACCTGGCTCTCCACCGTGAGCTCGCCCCCCATCGCCTCGACGATGCGCCGGGAGATGGGCAGGCCGAGGCCCGTCCCCTCCGCCTGACGCTCGGCCTCGCCGGCCTGCTCGAAGGGCTCGAAGATCTGGTCCCGTACGTCCGGCGCGATGCCCACACCCGTGTCGCGCACCGCGAACCGGACCTTCCCGGCGACCACCTCCACCGTGAGCGTCACCCCGCCCCGGTCCGTGAACTTCACCGCGTTCCCCACGAGGTTCAGGAGCACCTGCCGCAGCCGCTTCCCGTCGACGCGCACCCCGCGAGGAGCGGCGGGGTCGATGACCAGCGTCACGTCGAGCCCCTTGCGCCGCGCAGGCACCCGCAGCAGCTGCACCACCCCCTCGACCAGGCTCTCGAGGCGTACCTCGCCGGGCACGAGGACGAGCTCCCGGGCCTCGACGCGCGCCATGTCGAGCACGTCCTCGATCAGGGAGAGCAGGTGACGGCTGCTCTCGTGCATCGTCTCGACGGCGTCGCGGCTCGTGTCGCTCAGCTCCGACTGCCCGCGCAGGATCTGGGCGAAGCCGAGGATCGCATTCAGGGGCGTGCGCAGCTCGTGGGACATGTTCGCCAGGAACTCGCTCTTCGCCTCGTTCGCCACCTCCGCCCGCCGCCGCGCGTCCTCGAGCTCACGGGTCCGCCGGGACACCGCTTGCTCCAGGTTGCCGACCAGCGCGGCGTTCTCGAGCGAGATCGCGACCTGCGCCGCCAGCAGCTCCACCGCCTCGAGGTGCGTCGCCGTGAACGCCACCCCCTCGGACGCCCGCAGATACACCGCCCCACGGGTCTCGTCCGTCCTCCGCAGCGGCGCGACGAGCGTGCTGCGGTTCGCGCGGGTCCGGACCAACGCGTGCCCCTGGGTCATCCCCCGCTCCACGAGCTCCGCCTCGCTCGCGAGCAGATCCCGCAGGCGCCGCGGCTCCGAGAGCGCCACCGGGTACCGGGCGACCGCCTCCGCCCCCGCCGGGGTCGCGAGGACGAGGAGCCCGAAGCTGGCGCCGGCCGCCTTGACCAGCGCGTCCAGGGCGCGCGTCGGGAGCCTCGCCAGATCGACCTCCTCCGACAGGCCCATGGCGAGGCGCATCAGGTCGTGGACCGGCGGACCCGACGGCCGCGTCACCGGCAGGCGCCTCCCGGACTGGGACCCCTCCACGATCACGCCGAGCCGCGTCCGCACCGCCGCGGCCTCCGCCGCCGTGTCCGCCGCTTGCTCCGTCGCTCCGAGGCGCCGCTGCTCCTGGGCGAGCAGGTCCAGGGCCATCACGAGGTGTCCCCGCTCATCGGCGGCCCGCAGCAACGTCACCGCGTTCTCCAGGGTCGAGGCCGCCCCCGCGGACGGCGGCCCGAGCGTCGCCTCGGTGCCGGCCAGCACCTCCGTCGCCCAGAGCCGGTCGGCCCGCTCCCCGGCCCACGCCGCCACGCGCCGCCGCACGACCGGCAGGTCCGCCCTCGCCTCGTCCACCGGCAGCCGCCCGGACCCCGCCAGCAGGGCGCCGGCGATGGCCAGGTGGAGGTGCGCCATGTAGTCCGCGGCCGACGGCAGCTCCCGCTCCAGCACCGGCCGCGCCGTCGCGTACTCGCGCGCCACGCCGTTCGGATCGGCCCGGAGCAGCCACGCGAACAGCCGCATCGCGTGCCCGGCCGCGTTGCTCTCGCCCCCCGTCGGGAGCGTGCCCCGCTGGGCGAGCACCCCCGCGCGCGTCGCCGCGAGCGTCAGGTCCTGGCGCCCGACGTCGCGCAGCGCGTCCTCCCGCGCCACGCACCGGCTCCAAGCCTGGTCCAGATCGTCGGTGGCCATCACGTCCAGCGCCCCGGCGAGCTCCGCCGCGTCCTGCGCCGTGGCGAGGTCCCCCACCGCGAGCGCGTCCTGGGTGATCCCGTCCAGCGTCGTCACGAGCTCTGCGCCCGACGTGTCCAGCGGCGCCACGAGCGCGGCCCGCAGGTAGTGGACCCGGGGCCGTGTCCGCGGGTCGTCGATGCGCTCCTGGAGCGCCACGATCAGCGCCGCCAGCCGCCGCCCGGTGGCCACCCGGCGCGGTCGCCCCACGAGGAGCCCCGCGTACCGCATGAGCAGGGCCCCCCCGAACCGCGAGACCCCCGTCTCCAGCACGTGGCGCAGGTCCCGAAGCACCGCGTCGTCGACCGGCTCGTCATCGACCCGCGTCGCCGCCCGCATGCGCTGGCTCACGGTGATCACGGGGTCGTCCGTCTGGGGGATGGTGAGCAACCCCCTGTCGAGCTCACGACCCAGGCGCCACCGGGTCCCCAGCTCCCCCGTGAGCTGCCTGAGCGACCGCGGCGCCCACCCCCCTCCGTCCGGGACGACGCGAGCGAAGAACCGCTCCGAGGCCTCCCGCGCCCCTCGGTGGTCCCCCGCCTCCAGGCGCGCCACGAACCGGGTGAGCTCGGCGGACAGCCGGTCCTCCAGGGGCACGTCCAGCGCGAGGACCTCGTCGATCCGGGCCTCCCCGCCGCTCCCCAGCTCCGCCCGCGCCAGAGCGCTCAGCAGCCGCGCCCGCAGCTGGTCGTCGTCCCCGACCCCGGCGCACCCCGCCTCCGCCAGCCGCGCCGCGCAGCGGTGGGCCCCCAGCTCGAGGGCCCGGTGGGCTTGCGCCAGCGCGTCCGTCGGCGACACGCCGGGCAGCGGTTGCCTCTCCGGCGGCTGCACCCACGTGGGCTCCTGCACCCGCCGCGCCGTCGGGCCTTCGCCGATCCCCGGCCCCGCGAGCACCAGCATGAGGTCCCCCGGTCCGCGGGCGAGCGCGGAGAGCAGCCTCCGCGTGTCCTCGTCGGCCCACTCGACTCCGCCCAGGAAGAGGACGAGCGGCGCCCCCGACGGGGCGAGCGCCGCGATGAGCGCCCGCACCTGCTGCGTGAAGCGGACCCGGTCCTCGGGCAGACCGGCCTCGAACCAGCGACTCCGGGGGCCAGGCAGCAGGCGCTCCGACACCAGCGCCCCGAGCGCCGGGACGACCTCGCTGAGCGGACCATCCCGGTGGCCCATCGCCTCCGCCAGCCGCTCGATCGTGGCCTCTCGCTCCTCCCCCGCCGTCGCGCCCAGCGCCTGCACCCGCGCTCCCAGCGCGTCCGCCAGCCCGTGGAAGGGCTCGTCAGCCCGCTCCGGCGCGAACGCCCCCCGCGCGAACGCCGCCCCGGTCGCCAGCGCCGTGGACCGCAGCACGTCAGCGACAGCATCCTCGTCCTCGGGGCCGGGCGCCTCGACGAGCACGAGGGGGCGCTCTCCCCGGGCCGCGTCCGCCAGGGCCGCGCGCAACACGGCCAGCGCCTCTTCGTGGGTCGGGCTCTCCGGCGCGAGGGCCCAGTAGCCGGACTTCGCGGTCACCCGTCGGAGCCGGGCAGGGGCCGCTGCGCGAGGCCACCGCGGATGGCGAGGCGCAGCATCGACGCCGTGTCCTGCACCTCCAGCTTCTCCATGATGCGGACCCGGTAGGTCGACACCGTCGTCCGCGCGACGTCCAGGGCGTAGGCGATCTCCTTGTTCTGCTTGCCGGCGAGCAGCAGCTGGAGGACCTCCGTCTCCCGCGAGGAGAGGCGCAGCAGCCGCGACGTGTCCAGCGGAGGCGCTCCCGGCGCCCGCAGGTCCTCACCCAGCTCGGTCACGAGGCGCGTGACGGGCTCGAGGAGCTCCACCGCCGCGTCCAACAAGCCAGGCACCGCCTCGGTCGCCGCGCTCTCCGGGTCCCGGGCCGCGAGCCGCGCCTGCTCGATCCGCCGACGCACCTCGTCCAGCCGGTCCACGACCCGCGCGTTCAGCGTGTCCGCGAGATCCCGGTCCTTCTCTCCCCGCTCGTCCAGCCAGCGACGGGTCAGCTCCCGCAGCTGGTCGCTCTGGACCCGCCCCATCTCCAGCAGCTGCGCCCGCTCCTGCTCGTACCGCTCCTTCGCGTCGAGCTCCCGCTGGAGCGCCGCCGTCCGCTCCGCGACCCGCGCCTCGAGGTCCAGGTTGCGCTCCTCGAGCTGCTCCTGGAGCTGGACGATCTGGATCTGCGCCCGCACCCGCGCCACGAGCTCCGGCGCGTCGAAGGGCTTCGTCACGTAGTCCACCCCGCCCACCTCGAACCCGCGGAGCTTGTCGTCGGTGGCGGTGCGGGCGGTCATGAAGATGACCGGGATCCCGGACGTCTCCGGCGTCGACTTGAGACGCCGACACGTGGCGTAGCCGTCGATCCCCGGCATCTGGATGTCGAGGAGGATGACGTCGGGCGTCGTGAGCACCGCGCGCTTCACCCCGGCGTCGCCGTCGCGGGCGGTGAGCACCTCGAGCCCGTGGGCCTTGAGGTGGGCCACGGCGACCTTGAGGTTGGCGGGCGTGTCGTCGATCACGAGCACGCGGCGGGAGGGGCCCTCGGTCATGGCGACACCATACGCATCAGCAGTCGACGCCCTCATCCGCAGAACGCCGATGTCGCCGCAATTCGACAGTGGGACGACAGGATGTCCGACAGATCGGCGTCCGAGCCGGAAATAGGGTCGAAGTCCCAAGACGGAGACCCCCATGCGTGCCCACATCACCCTGCTGCTGCCGTTGCTGCTGGCCTCGCCGGCGCTCGCCGCGGTCCCCTTCGACGCCGGGACCCAGATCTTCGTCGCCACCGACGGCTTCGGCGCCGACGCCGCGGACGTGGACCACGACGGGGACGTCGACATCGTCGTGTCCGACGCCGGGGCCAACACCCTGACCTTGCTGGCGAATGACGGGAGCTGGACGCCGAGCCCGATCTACACCGCGGCCGGCGGCGTGGAGCACGTGCGGCTCGCCGACTTCAACCTGGACGGATCCCTCGATCTCGCCTTCTCCGCACCGCTGGACCTCGAAGCCGCGGTCTGGTTCGCCTCGGCGCCGGGAGCGTTCGATGCGTTCGTCGAGTCGATCGACTCCCAGCCGAACATCACGACCCTCACCGTCGCCGACATCGACGCCAACGGAGTCCCTGACGCCTTCGTCGGCGGCGGGTTCGAGGTCAGCGCGAACCTCGTGGACCCCACCACGGGCGCCTTCTTCGACGCGGGGCCGGTCTCCTCGATCTCGGCCCCGTCGGACACCGCCCTCGCGGACCTGAACGGGGACGGGTTCCTGGACGTGATCGTCGTCGACTACTTCACGGGGACGGTGACCTGGGAGGACCTCTTCGCTGGGTCGGGCCCGATGACGGTCACCAACTTCATCCCCGGTGCCTACGCGGTCGTGCCGATCGACTACGACCGGGACGGGGATCTCGACCTCGCCATCGGCCAGCGCAACCCCCTCGGCACGACGTCGGGGCTGAGGGTCCTGGTCAACAACCTGAACGTCGGCCTGCCCTGGTTCGACCTGAGCACCTTCGTGACCGCCCAGCAGGACGGCAGGTACATGGTCGCCGGCGACGTGGACAACGACGGCTGGCCCGATCTGGTGCGCGCCAGCGAAGGCGGGGCCGTCGAGCTGCTGCGCAACAACGTCGGGACCTTCCAGCAGCACCCCATCGGGACGGCCCTGGGGGCGCGGACTCCGGCCCTCGCGGACACGGACAACGACGGCGACCTCGACGTGATCGTGGCGGGGTCGACGGGGGTGACCCTGTTCACGAACCAGCTCATCCACCCGCAGATCGACATCTCGTCGGTCGTGCACTCCTCGCCGCGGACCTACGGGCTGGCCACCGCGACCGTGGACTTCGACGGCGACGGAGACCTGGACGTGGTCCTCGCCGAGGGCGTCAACACCGGCCCCGAGCTGCTCTGGCTCGAGAACCCCGGCGACGGCACCAACCTCGTCCCCCACACCATCCTGGCCCACAACGGGGTCTCGGCCGCGACTCCGGTGGCGGTGGTCCCCGGCGACTTCGACCAGGACGGGGACATGGACGTCGTCGCCTCGCTCATCGGCCCCGACAACGTGACCCTGTTCGAGCAGCTGCCCGGCGGCACCTTCGCGGCTCACGCCATCCTCAACGGCCATCAGGACCTGTTCGGGCTCACCGCCGGCGACTACGACCGGGACGGTGACCTCGACGTCGCCATCTCATCAGCCAACGCGGGCGGGAACATCCGCTGGCTGGTCAACGACTTCCCCACCACCCAGCAGAGCTGGGTCCAGCAGGTCGTCGGTACTGGCATCGGGAACTTCGGGAACCTGCGGACCGCGGACGTGGACCGGGACGGCGACCTGGACCTGGTGGGCCGCGGCGGTGCCTCCGACACGATCTCCTGGTTCGCGAACGACGGGACCGGCGGGGGCTGGGCGCCGACGGTGATCGCCCCGGGCGTGTTCGGGGGCGAGATCTCGCTCGGAGACATCGACCACGACGGGGATCTGGACGTCCTGCGCGGCGGGTCCGCCCAGAGCGCGGGGGGGCAGATGGCCTGGGTCGAGAACACGGGTGGCGGTGCGTCGTGGACGACCCACACCATCGGCGCGTCGGGCTTCGTCATCGGGACGGGGCTCGGGGACTACGACAACGACGGCGACCTGGACGCAGTCGTCGGCTCGACGAGCGGCCTCTTCCGCTACACCTTCGACGGCACGGGCTTCGGGGCCGCGACCTCGGTGGCCGGAGGCAGCTTCACGTTCTACAACTGGGTCGGCGTCGGGGACATGAACCGCGACGGCCTCCCGGATCTGTTGCACAGCGACCGGCAGGGCGCGAACGCGCGCTTCGGCTGGAGCCCGACCACCGGGGAGGAGACGGTCACCACCGCCACCGGCTTTGGGGCCCAGACCGCTGCCGAGCTGGAGACCGCGACGGTGCTTCGCGTCGACCTGCAGCACCTGGGCATCCCCGGAGACGCCGGGATCGAGCTGACCAGCTTCGTCCCCTTCCCCGTGGCTCCGGCGGACCCCAGCAACGCGCTCGGGGGTGGTGCGCTGACCACGCTGCTCGGCGCGAGCTCCGTGTGGCTGGACGACGGGGACGGCGCCTTCGACGGGGCCCTCGACACCCTCATCGTCACGGAGACGGACTTCTCGTCCGGGCCTGCGCCGCACGCGTTCCCGCCGGGGAGCGTGGTGGCGCCGCCGGGAGCAACGACGACGCTCTGGATCGAGGTCCAGCTCGGGGCGCTGGCAGCGACCGGGGTGAACCCCGCGGGCTTCCAGGCGACCATCGAGTCCGTCTCCGCCTCGGTCGGCGCGAACACGGTGTCCTACACCCTGGACTCCTTCTCGGCGACGAACCTCACCGTGGTCACCATCACGGACGGGGACACGGACGGGGACGGCACGACCGACGACGTCGACTGCAACCCCACGGACGCCACGGTCTACCCCGGCGCCCCCGAGTCCTGCGACACGGTCGACAGTGACTGCGACAACAGCATCGTGGACGAGTTCGCGGACACGGACAGCGACCTGACGCCGGACTGCGTGGACACGGACGACGACGGGGACAACGACCCGGACAGCTCGGACTGCGCGCCCCTGGACGCGACCATCTTCACGGGCGCGACCGAGCTGTGCGACGCCATCGACAGCGACTGCGACAGCAGCATCGTGGACGAGTTCGTGGACACGGACAGCGACCTGACGCCGGACTGCATCGACCTCGACGACGACGAGGACGGCCTGCCCGACGACTGGGAGCTCGCCCACGGCCACGACCCGCTCGTCGCCGACGCGTCCCTCGATCTGGACGCCGACGGCCGGGACAGCACCCAGGAGTTCGGCGACGGCACCGATCCCAACGTGTACGACGGCCCCGACGCGCCCGTCGCGCAGCTCCCCGTGGACGGCTCGTGGGTGCCGACTCACCAGCCCGACCTCGTCGTCGCCGCCGCCACGTCGCCCACGGGCGAGACGCTGACCTACACCTTCGAGGTCTATGACGACGCCGCCCTCACCCAGCTCGTGGCGAGCTTCACCGGCGTCGCCGAGCCGGCGTCCGGCGTCGTGACCTGGGTGGTGGACGTGGCGCTGGCCGAGGACACCGAGCACGTCTGGCGCGCCGCCGCCTCCGACCCGTTCGTGCAGGGCCCGTGGAGCGCCGTCTCCGCCTTCACGCCCGACGTGGTGGGCGATGCGCCGACCCAGCCCGTCGCCGTCTTCCCGCTCCAGGGGGAGGTGATGCTCGCGGGCGAGGAGCAGCTCGAGTGGGCGTCGTCCACGAGCCCCGAGGGCCTGCCGGTCAGCTACCTCGTCGAGGTCTTCGATGTGAGCAATGCCCTCGTGGCGACGGACGACGTCGCGGACGACGGCAACGGACCGCAGGTGTGGGCCATCCCCGGCGCGCTGACCGCCGACGCCATCTACTCCTGGCAGGTGACGGCGCTGGACGCGGTGGGTCGCATGTCCCCGCCGTCCACGTTCCAGACCTTCGGCTACGAGACCACCAACGTCGCCCCCGACGCGCCCGTCTTCGTCTCCCCGCTCGATGGGGACGACCTGAGCGACCTCGCTCCCACCATCGAGCTGACCGTCCCCGTCGACCCCGAGGGGGGCGCCGTGTGGGTGCGCCTCGAGCTCGACACGGCGAGCACCTTCGACTCGACCGAGCTGACCGTCCTCGACAACCTCCCGGGCGACGGGCTGTTCGACCTCGACGCAGCCGGCTTCGCCTTCCGCGAGAACGCCGGGTGGTTCCTCCGCGCGACCGCGTTCGACATCGAGGACCTGCCGAGCGCGCCCGCGACCATCGAGGTCTTCGCGCGCGGCGCGAACGATCCGCCCAGTGTCCCCGAGCTCGTCGCGCCCGAGGACGACGCCGAGCTTGACGCGCGCCCCGTCTTCGAGGTGTCTGCCTCCACCGACCCCGAGGGGGACACGGTCAATTACGAGTTCCGCGTCTCCACCGACGAGGCGGGGGAGGACGTCGTCGCTGGCGGCGTCGTCCCCGAGACCACCTGGACGCCGGGCGTGGACCTCGAAGGCGCCGTGTTCTGGACCGCTCGGGCCGTCGACGACCTCGGCGCCGCCTCCCCCTGGGCCGACCTCGGCTTCGGCGCTTTGCCGGAGCCGGAGCCGGAGCCGGAGCCCGAGCCGGAGCCCACGACGCCCGAGTGCGGCGGCTGCGAGAGCAGCATGGGTGGGGGCTCGACCGCCTGGGCCTGGGCGCTCCTGCTGCCGCTGCTGTGGCGGCGCCGTCGCCCCCTGTCGGCGCAATGCGACAGCGCGACTACAGGATGTGCGACAGACCGTCAGCAGGGCCGCGCCTAGCGTCGATCCGACTGGAGGTTCTCTCATGCGTGCCCACGCCATCACCGCTCTCACATCGCTTCTGCTGTTCGCCGCGCCCTCGGCCAACGCCGAGGTCCCCTTCGACGCGGGGACCCAGATCTTCGCCATGACCGACGGCTTCGGCGCCGACGCCGCCGACATCGATCACGACGGAGACATCGACCTCGTCGTCTCGGACGCCGGGACGAACACCATCACGATCCTGACCAACGACGGGGGGACCTGGACGCCCACGGCCCACCCTGCGTCCGCTGGGGGCGTCGAGCACGTGCGGCTCGTCGACGTGAACCGCGACGGCCTGCTCGATCTCGCGGCCACCGTGCCCCTCGAGTCGGAGGCGAAGGTCTGGTACGGCGATGGCCCCGGCACCTTCAACCAGTTCAACTTCGAGGCGCTCGACTCCCAGGTCGGGATCACCGCCCTGGCCTTCGGCGAGCTGAACGGGGACGGCCGCCTCGACGCGGTCGTCGGCGGGTCCGTGGAGACGAGCACGAACCTCTTCGATCCGGCGAGCAGCGTCTTCGTGGACGGCGGGCCCCTCACGGAGGTGATGAGCCCGTCCCACGTGGCCATCGCGGACCTCACCGGCGACGGCCTCAACGAGGTGATCTCCGTCGACCCCGTCGCGGGGCAGGTGGGCTGGGAGGACCCGACCGTCGGGTTCTCGTTCTCCCTCGCCGTGAACGACGCGTACACCGCGGTCCCCCTGGACTACGACCGGGATGGCGACCTCGACCTCGCCGTGGGGCTGCGCAACCCCACCGGCACGGCCTCCGAGGGGCTCCGCATCCTCGTGAACAACCTGGACACGGGCGGTCCCTGGAACAGCCTCGCGACCTTCACCACCGCCCAGGTGGACGGCAAGTACATGGTCGCTGGCGACATGGACAACGACGGCTGGACGGACCTCGTCCGCGCGAGCGAGAGCGGCCTCGTCGAGCTCTACCGCAACAAGTTCGGGACCTGGGAGGGCTTCCCCATCGGGACGGTCGCCGGCGCGCGCACTCCCGTCGTCGCGGACGTCGACAGTGACGGCGACCTCGACGTCGTGGTGGTCGGCGCGGGCGGGGTGACGCTGTTCACGAACCAGCACATCCACGCCCAGCGGACCGTCTCCCCCACGACGAACGCCCACTACGTGTTCAACACCTGGGGCCAGGCGGGCGCCGACATGGACGGGGACTCCGACACGGACGTGATCCTCACGTACTCCGTCAGCAACGGCGCCGACATCGTGTGGCTGGAGAACCCCGGCAACGGCCTCTCGATGACGGAACACGTGATCCACAGCTCCGCTGGCTCGTCGGCGGCTCCCCTGACCCCGGTGGTCGCGGACTTCGACGGAGACGGGGACATGGACATGGCCGCGTCGATGCTGGGGCACGACACCATCTCCCTGTTCGAGCAGGGCCCCGGGGGCACCTGGACCGAGCACACCCTGATCAGCGGACACGTGAACCTGTTCGGCGTCACCACCGGGGACTACGACCGAGACGGGGACATCGACGTCGCCATGGGGAGCGACAACGCGGGAGGCATCCTGCTTTGGCTCGAGAACCCCGGGGTGATGCAGTCCAACTGGGCCCAGCACAGCGTCGTCAATGGGGTGGGCCAGTTCCACAGCATCCGGACCGCCGACCTCGACCGCAACGGGACGCCGGACCTCGTGGGGCGGGGCGGAGGAGACCAGATCGCCTGGTTCGCCAACGACGGCACGGGCGGAGGGTGGGCTCAGACCCAGATCGCGCCCAACGTGTTCGGCGGCGAGCTCGCCATCGGGGACATCGACCAGGACGGGGACCTCGACATCCTCCGGGGCGGCACGAACGGCTCCCAGGGCGGGCAGATGGCGTGGGTGGAGAACACTGCGGGGGACGGGAGCGCCTGGACGAGCCACTCGGTCACGGCCTTCGGAGTGATCACGGACGTGGGGCTCGGCGATTTCGACGGGGACGGAGACCTGGACGCGGTCACCTCGTCCACGGACGCGATCGAGACCTACACGTGGGACGGCACCCAGTTCGGGCCCGCCACGGGGGTCTCCATCGGGCCCGACTTCTTCCTCAACCACGCCTCGTTCGAAGACATGAACGGCGACGGGGTCCTCGACGTCACGTACTGCGACCGGCAGGGCGGCAACGCCCGCTTCGGCTGGAACGAGGTCGACGGCCCCGAGCACGTGGGCGCGGCGACGGGGTCCGGGGCGATCTCCGTGGCGGAGCTCGAGAGCGCCGTCGTCTACGAGCTGGACGTCACCCACCTGGGTCTGGCCGGGGATGCGTCCATCGACTTCACGTCGCTCGCCGTCTATCCCGAGGACCCGGCGAACCCCACGTCGGTGATGCCGGCAGCGGACATGGTCACGCTGCTCACCTCGGCGTCCGTGTGGCTCGACGACGGGAACGGCAGCTTCGACGCGAGCGCGGACACGCTCCTCGTCGCCGAGACGGACTTCTCGGGCGGGCTTCCCGGCTTCGCCCTCCCCGCGGGCACCGCGTCCGTGGCGCCAGGGACCACCACGAAGGTGTTCTTCCAGGTCGAGCTCGCACCCCAGGCGATGTCCCTGGGGACCGCCAGCTTCATCCTCAACGTCGAGCTGGTGGCGGCGACGGTGGGCGCGAACGGGATGACGTACTTCCTCGACGACTTCCCGGTCACGAACCCCACGACGATCACCATCACCGACGGAGACACCGACGGCGACGGGGTGACCGACAACGGGGACTGCGCCCCGACGGACGGGACGATCTACCCCGGCGCCCCCGAGCTCTGCGACGCGATCGACAGCGACTGCGACACGGACCTCGTGGACGGCTTCCCCAACTTCGACGGGGACCCCGAGCCCGACTGCGTCGACGCGGACGACGACAACGACGGCGACCTGGACACCGCGGACTGCGACGACTTCGACGCCACCGTGTTCACCGGGGCCACCGAGTCCTGCGACGCGGTCGACAGCGACTGCGACACGGACCTCGTGGACGGCTTCCCGAACTTCGACGGGGACCCCGAGCCCGACTGCATCGACACGGACGATGACGCCGACGGCGACCCGGACACCACGGACTGCGACGACTTCGACGCCACCGTGTTCACGGGAGCGACCGAGTCCTGCGACTACGTCGACAGCGACTGCGACAGCAGCCTCGTGGACGAGTTCGCCAACTTCGACGGGGACCCGGAGCCGGACTGCATCGACCCCGACGACGACAACGACGGCGCGAACGACCCGGACGACTGCAACGACGCGGACGCCACCATCTACCCGAGCGCCCCCGAGAGCTGCGATCTCGTGGACAGCGACTGCGACGGCTCGCTCGTCGACGAGTTCACGAACACCGACTCGGATCCGCAGCCCGACTGCGTCGACACCGACGACGACAACGACGGCCTGCCTGACGACTGGGAGCTCGCCAACGGCTACGACCCCCTGGTCTTCGACGCGCAGGTCGATCTGGACGGCGACGGGCGCAGCGGCGCGCTCGAGTTCGCGGATGGAACGGACCCGAACGTCTACGACGGTCCGGACGCGCCCACGGCGCTCCTGCCCCTGGACGGGGAGCGCCTCCCGACCCTGCGCCCCGACCTCGTGGTCGAGGCCGCGACGTCGCCGACGGGCACGACCCTGACGTACACCTTCGAGGTGTACGAGGACGCGGCCCTGACGCAGCTCGCGGTGAGCATGTCGGGGGTAGCCGAGCCGTCGTCCGGCGATGTGACCTGGACGGTGGACACGGACCTCGCCGAGGACGTGGACCACTACTGGCGCGCCGCGGCCTCGGACCCGTGGGTGCAGGGCGCCTGGAGCGAGGTGTTCGTCGTCACGCCCGACGTGGTGGGGGACGACCCGACCCAGCCCGTCGCCGTGTTCCCCCTGACCGGCCAGGTGATGGCCATCGGCGAGGAGACGCTCGAGTGGGAGGGCTCCACGAGCCCCGAGGGGCTGGCGATCAGCTACCTCGTCGCGCTGACGGACCTGAGCGGCGAGACCGTGGCGTCGGAGACGGTGGAGCACACCAACGACGCGGTGCAGACGTGGGACATCCCCGTCGCCCTGGAGACGAACCGCCCGTACCGCTGGCAGGTGACCGCGCTGGATCCGGTGGGGCGGGCGTCGCTGCCGTCCCCCTCGCAGACCTTCGGGTTCGAGACGACGAACCAGCCGCCGCAGTCGCCGGTGTTCGTGTCGCCCGTGGACGGTGCGCAGCTCGAGGAGCTCGGTGGGGTGGTCGAGCTGACCGTGCCCGACGACCCGGAAGACGGGGCCGTGCGGCTCCGTCTGGAGGTCGACGTCGCCACGACCTTCGACTCGCCGGAGCTGCTCGTGGTGGACGGCAACCTCGACGGCCTGTTCGACCTGGACGCCGAAGGCTTCGCGTTCCGGGAGCATGCCGAGTGGCACCTCCGGGCGACGGCGTTCGACCCGGAGGACCTGCCGAGCGCGGCGGCCCAGATCACCGTGTTTGCCCGTGGAGCCAACGATCCTCCGAGCATCCCCGAGCTGCTCAGCCCGGCGGACGACGTGGGGATCGAGCCGCAGCCCACCTTCCAGGTGCGCGCCGCGACGGATCCCGAGGGCGACGACATCCGGTACGAGTTCCGCGTCTCCACGGACGAGGCGGGAGACGACGTCGTCGCCACCGGCTCCGTGAGCGGAGCGGACTGGACGCCCGACGAGGAGATCACGCGCGGCGTGTTCTGGACCGCCCGCGCCATCGATGCGCGCGGGGCGGCCTCGGACTGGGCCGCGCCCCACTTCGGCATTCCGACCACCGTGAACCCCGCGGGGTGCCAGAGCTCACTGTCCGGGGAGGGCACGCCCCGGATGCTCGGGCTGTGGCTGATCGCGCCCGCCTTGCTGCGTCGCAGAAGGCGGAGTGGGGGGCGGGGCTAGGGGGAGGCGTGGGGCTCGGTGGGTTCCTCCAGGCTCAGACGGGCTCGCGCCTCCTCCTTCTCCTCCTCCGTCCCGAAGCGCTCCCAGTAGCGGAGCTCGGCGGCGCGCGCCTTCGCGGCGCGCTGCGGTGAGGCGGCGGCGTACTCGCCGGCCCACCGGAGGATCATCGCCATCTCCGGGTCGCGGAACGGGTCGCTCAGCAGGGGGGCCACGGCCACCCACGACGCGTCCCACTCCTCCCAGTCCTCGGCGACGGCCGCGCCCGACAGAGCGATGAGGTTTGCGTAGAAGGTGAACGCGCGGTTCCCCTGGGCGACCGCCAGCTCGCGGGCGTGCTTCGCCTTGGCGGTGGCGGTGAGGGGATCGCCGCGCTCCAGGGCGAGCAGCGCCAGGTTCGTCCGCACGAGGACGTTGCCGACGGGGCGGCGGGCCTCGGACAGGGCCACCGCCCGGAGCAGGAACCCCTCCGCGGCGGCGTAGTCCCCCTGGAACCGGGCGATCTCTCCCATCAGGTTCAGGGCCCGCACCTCGGCGGCCACGAAGCCCCACTCCCGCGCGTGGGCGATCGTCGCGTCGAGCACCGGCCGTGCGCCTTCGTAGTCCTCGTTGTGGAGCAGGGCGGTGGCCAGCGTGGTGCCGGACGAGGCGACGAGGTACGCGTCGCTGCCGTACTCCATCGCGATCTCCCGGGCGCGCCGCGCGTAGGCCAGCTCGACCTCGGGGCCGGCCGACCGCGCCGCTGCGATCGCGGCGGTCCCGAGCGCCCGGGCGAGGCGGCGCGGCTCGTCGATGCCGGCCGTCTCGTACAGGGCGAGGGCCTCCTCGGCGGTCCTCAGGGCCACGTCTCCCTGGCCGTTGTTCGCCTGAGCGCGGGCCATCGAATGGAGCACGGAGACCTGCAGGGCGTGTGCTCCGGCCGCTGCCACGTCGGGGACCAGGGCCTGAAGGAGGGTGATGGCCTGGGACAGGTCGCCGCTGCTCGTCTGGAAGAGGGCGAGCTGGTAGCGCATCTTGAGGGCGCGGGGGTCCGTGGGGCTCACGTCGAGGACGTCGAGGGCGTCGCGGGCCCGCTCCATCGAGCGGCGCGCGCGCGCCTGGTCGCCGCGGTTGTCCTGGCGCACGCTGGACTCGAGGAAGGGGTGGAAGGCGCGGTCCGGGCGACCGGCGCTCATCCAGTGGGCGCCGAGCCGGTTCTGGTCGAAGGTGTCGAGCAGCGGCGCGAGGTACTCCGCGCAGGCGGTGTGGCGCGCTGGCGCGTCCGCGCTCGCGAGGATCGCCTCCCGGACCATGCCGTGGGCCCAGGTCCACTGGTCGGCCTCCGGGAGCACGAGGCTGCGTCCGGCGGCGGCGGCCAGCAGGTCGTCGGAGGGCTCGATGCCGACCGAGCGGCAGACCCCCAGCCACTCCCCTGCGTCCACGGCGTGGCCGAGGGCGGCGCCGAGCTCCAGGGCGAGGCGGTCGGCGGGGGCACGACCCCCGAGGAGGGCCTCGACGGGTCGGGACCAGACCGCGCGCAGGTCCGAGGGCAGCGACACGTCGACGCCGGCGCGGAGCCGAAGCCCGCCGCCCCCCGCCTCGAGCACCCCCCTCTGGACCCAGTCGCCGACCAGGTGCACGGCGAACAGCGGGTTGCCGGCGGTGCGCTCCTCCACCCGGTCCGCGAGGGGGCCGTCGAGGCCGAGGAGCCCGCGGACCAGGGCTGGGTGCTCGCTTGCGTCGAGGGCGGTCACCCCGAGCTGGTCGCACGCCGGCATGGCGAGGAGGCCGCTGAGCAGCGCTCCCTCGAGGGCGCGCTCGGGGAGGTCCTCGTCCCGGACGGTGAGGAGCACGAGCACCGGCAGGTCCGCGACGCGGCGCGCACGCAGGAGGAAGCTGGCGAACGCGAGGGAGTCGATCCCGAGGTGGGCGTCGTCGAGCCAGACGACGACGGGGCGGTCCCGCCCCAGGCGGACGAGGAGGGCCTCGATGGCGAGGTAGCGCTCCTCGGAGCGGGCGAACCGGGTGGGGCGCGCGCCCGCCGCGAGCTCGGCGGCGGTGGTGGGGCGGGCGATCTCGGTCAGGGCCGCGACCGTGTCGGGAGCCTCGGGGAGCAGGCGCTCGAGGGCCTGGCGGACGACGCTGCGGGGCGGGCCGTCGAGGCCGAGGAGATCGAGGAGCATGGGGCCGAGGCCATCGTGGGGGCCGGGCTGATCGCCGTGGGTGGCGTGCAGGGAGCGGGCGGCGCCCAGCTCCTCGGACCGCTCGCAGAGCCAGCGGGCGAGGCGGCTCTTGCCTACCCCGGCCGGCCCGCGCAGGACGACGCCACGGGGGTGGCCGTCGCGGACGCGGTGGAGCGAGGACCACAGGGCGTCGCGCTCGTCATCACGCCCGACCATGGGGATGGAGCGGACTCCGTAGAGGGCGAGCCCGGCGCCGCGGAGGTGGAGGGCGGGCCGGGGATCCGGCGGGCGCCGCCAGTCCGCGGGTGGGGGGATGGCGTCGATGGCGCGCAGGGCGTCGGCGGCGTCGGCGGCGAGGGCGTACCGATCGGTCGGCTCCTTGGCGAGGCAGCGCCGGAGCCAGACCTCGACGGAGGACGGGACGTCGACGCGCGGCGCGAAGGTGGGGAGGGGCGCGCCGACCTGGGCGTCGAGGACGCGCTCGGGGGCTCCGGTGAACGGCGGGGCTCCGCAGAGCAGCGCCCAGGCGACGCAGGCGAGGCCGTAGAGATCGGAGGGCGGGCCCTGCTCGAGCGTGGCGCCGGTGACGAGCTCGGGGGCCATGAACTCCGGGGTCCCCACGGCGGCGCTCCGGAGCCCGGGGCCGGCCGCCGAGCGGGCGAGGCCGAAGTCGGTGAGCCGGGCGGCGCCCGTGTCGGGGTCGAGCAGGATGTTCGGGGGCTTGACGTCCCGGTGGAGGATCCCGCGGGCGTGGGCGTGGGCGAGGGCGTCGAGGACCTGGAGCAGCAGACCGCGCACCCGCGGCCAGGTGAGCGCGCGGAGGTCGGTCAGGGTGCCGCCGGAGACGTACTCCATGACGAGGTACGGCGAGCCGGGCTGGAGCAGGCCTCCCGACGCGGCGGCGGCGTGGGCGTCCACCCGGCCCCGGTCGTAGACGGCGACGATGTGCGGGTGGTCGAGGCTGGCGACGGAGCGGATCTCGTCCTCGAGGGCGCGCCGGACGACGGCGCTGGCGCCGCCGAAGACCGGCAGCGTCTTGACGGCCACGACTTCTCCCGACGGCACGTGCCGTGCCCGCCACACGGCCCCCATGCCTCCAGCGCCGATGCGCTCGAGGATCTCGAGGTCGTCGAGCAGGATGGGCGGGTGCACGGGCCCACCATAGTGCGGGCGGTCGGCGGGTCGTGGCGCGCCGGGGGCCGCTACGTCGGCTCGGTCCGCCGTCGTCGCCGGGTCCAGCCGACGAGGGGCAGGAGGAGGAGGGCCGCGGGGACGACCGGTCCGCCGCCGATCGCGCAGCCGCCGTCGTCGGCGAAGGGGTCGTCGTCGTCGTCGCCGAGGACGCCGAAGGTGCTGTCGTCGTCGTCGTCCGCCGCGTCGTCGTCGTTCGCTGCGTCGTCGTCGTCAGCTGCGTCGTCGTCGTCTGCTGCGTCGTCGTCGTCTGCCGCGTCGTCGTCGTCGCCTGCCGACGAGCCGTCCCCGGGGTACAGGCCGACCCAGCCCTGGTTCAGCCCGTCGCCGTTGTGGCCCCGCGCCCCGATGAACAGGTCGGACAGCCCGTCACCGTCCACGTCCGCCGCCGCGACCGCAGACCCGTACTGCATCTCGTCCTTCGTCGGTGACCAGTGCCAGGCCTCGGTGGCCTCGAGGCCGGAGCTCGCATTGCCCAGGAAGACCCAGGCGTCGCCGTGGTGATCGAGGTAGAGGACCTCGCGGCCGATCACGACGTCCGCCAGCCCGTCCCCGTTCACGTCTCCGGCGGGGCGCACCGCGATCTGGGAGTGGGGCCAAGGCTCTTCGAGCGCCTGCCAGACCGGGGAGGAGGAGAGGCCCGAGGCGCCGCCGAGGAACAGCGCGACGCGGTCCCCGGCCAGGTCGAAGACCCCTTCGGGGGCTGCACCGAGGACGACATCGTCGTAGTCGTCGCCGTTCACGTCCCCCACCCCGGCGAGGGAGAACCCGAGGGACGCGCTCTCCCAGTCAGCCTCCAGGGTCCAGTCCGCGGTGACGGCCAGGCCCGTGGCCGAGCCGTACCAGAGGTGCACCCGGCCTTCGTTGGGCTGCATGTTCGAGTAGCCGGGGGCGGCGACGAGTACGTCGGCGAAGCCGTCGTCGTTCACGTCGCCTGCTGCGGCCACCGAGTAGCCGTGGTTCTCCGCGGCCTCGACCCCCGCCGAGGTCCAGGAGGGGGTGCTCGCGAGGCCCGACGCAGAGCCGAGGTACAGGTACGCCTTGCCCTGGCGCACCTGGGAGTCGGTGAAGCGCCACGCGCCCACGACGACGTCGTCGTAGCCGTCGTTGTTCACGTCGCCCACGCCGGCGGCGGACCGGCCGAAGCGGTCGTTGTCCTCTTCGCCGAGGGCGGTCCAGTCCGGGGTGGTGGAGATGCCGGAGGGGCCACCGTGGAAGACGAAGGCGCCCCCGAGGGGTCCGCCCCCGGCGTCGTGCTCCGGGGCGCCGACGATCAGGTCGTCGTAGCCGTCGCCGTTCACGTCACCGGCGCTCTCCACGGACTCACCGAAGCGGGCGTCCTCCACGGCGCCCTCCCCGATCCAGGACGGGGAGCTGGGGAGGCCGGTCGGTCCCCCGAGCCACAGGAACGCGCGGCCCGAGTCCTGATCGACGCCGTCGAACAGGGGCGCGCCGGCGGCGACGTCCTCGTACCCGTCGTCGTTCACGTCGCCGATCCGGGCCACGCTCATGCCGAGGTTCTCGAGATCCTGGTTGCCGTCGTACACCCAGGCGGGGCTCGTGGCGGGCAGGGCGTCGGCCAGGGAGGGGCCGACGACCGGGAGCAGGCACATCAGAGACGGCGCGATGCGCGCCAGGAGACGAGTCAAGGGGGTCCTCCGTCCGTGGGTCCGAGGATACGGCGACGGGACAGGAGGTATTGCCTGAGTGGGCCGGTGGAGGGCTTCGGTCGCTACTCCGGCAGCATCAGCGGCGCGATGTCGTCCTCGTTCGGCACGCCGTCGCCGTCCGCGTCCAGGGTCGGGTCCAGGCAGAGGGTCTGCTGCATGTCGAGGAACGCGTCGTTGGGCATGCCCACGACCTCGAACTCCAGGCCGCTCTGGACCACGTGGCGCTCGGCGAACCAGATGTCGATGCGGTGAGGGCCCTCGTCGAGCCACACCTGGGCCGTCGTGCGGGACAGGGCGTGGATGCCGCCGAGGTCGGTGATCAGCTGGTCGTCCACGAAGAGCCAGCTGTCGTCGTCGCTGCCGATCTCCACCGTGTACCAGCCGGCTTCGCTCGCGATCGCCGTCGTGTACCAGTGCACCGCGAAGTAGTACGGGTCGCCGCAGAGCCCCTCGTCCACGGGGAAGTAGTCCTGCCCGTAGTCGATGAGGAGCTCCTCGCGCTCCAGGGTAAAGGAGTAGTACTGCTCGTCCCACCAGTCGTAGTCGGTGGGCAGCGTCCCGGTCACGACCCCGGTGATCGGGCCCTCCATGTCCGGGTGGTCGCACGGGAGGTTGTAGAAGTCACCGACGAACCGACCGATGTGCAGCTGCTCGTCGGGCTCGCAGACCAGGTCCGGGTCGCAGCTGTTCGCGTCGTCCTCGTCGAGGATGCCGTCGTCGTCGTCGTCGGGATCGTCGGCGTTCGCGATCCCGTCGCCGTCGCAGTCTCCGCCGGGGACGTCCTGGACGCGGTCGAACTCGAGGATCTTGATGCCGCCGAGGCCGTCGGCGAGCGCGATCCAGTTGCCGCTCACGCTCACGGCGTTCGCGCTGCCGGCGTCGTCGGTCTCGTCGAGGCTGGCGAGCGAGAGCGTGGCCAGCGGGTCCGTCACGTCCGCCACGGCGAGCCCCTCTTCGCCGTTGGCGAGGAACGCGAGGCGCCGGTCCAGGCTCAGAGCGGAGCCGTTCGCCGTGCCGGTGGTGGGGATGAGGTTGAGCATCGAGCCTGTCCGCAGGTCGTGGACCACGACGCCGACCTGGTCGGCCGACACGTAGAGCAGGTCTTCGTCGCGGGTGGCCCAGGTGGGAGCGCCGACGCCACCGCCCTCGAAGAGGTAGTCCGTCGGGGTCGCCGCGTTCAGGGGATCCGTGTAGCGGGTGAGCGTCCCCGTCTGCGCTCCGGGCGCGGAGCCGGAGATCACCCAGGCCTCACCGAGGCGCGAGTCGGTCCAGCGGGCGTCGTCGTGGGGGATGTCGGCCACGTGCGTGGGCGTCCCCGAAGCCAGGTCCCAGGTGGATCGCACCCCGCTCGCGTCGCCGGTGGTGACGTGGGCGTGGTAGCCGTCCAGCGTCACGTAGGTGGCCGCGTAGCTCGGCAGGGATTCGGTCCCCTCCCACACGAACCCGGCATCGCTCACGGTGAAGTGGTCGAAGGTGGCGGCCAGCGTGGCGTCGGCGCCGGCCACGAGGGCGGTGTTCCCCGAGACGACGAGGCGCGAGATGTCCGTCGACGGGAAGAGCGCCTCGCTGAGGACCCGCGGGTCGAGGGGATCGCTCACGTCGATGACCTGGAGCGCCCCGACGAAGTCGTCCCCGCGGACGTTGTACGAGGCGTAGACGCGGTCGTCGCGCCACTGCACGTCCGTCGCCTGGACGGTGACTCCGTTGACGATCGGCGGCGTGATCGTGGCGTGGAGCGTGAGGCCGACGCCCGTGGTGACCACGAGGGCCTCGGACGTGCGCGACGGGAAGGAGACCGGCGTCTCGCGGCGGAGGCCATCTCCCGGGAGGACCCGCGAGGTGACGTCGTCGCCGCTCAGGATCGTGACCCGGTCGTCCGGCGGCGCGCAGGCCGGCAAGAGCAGAGCGAGACACAGGACCGATCGACGCATGACACCCCTTTGCGTGCGACGGGGAGACTCCCCACGTACAACCTACGGGAGGGCGAGAACCTGCACACTTACCGACCCTTACCCGCTCAGGAACCTCGCCTCGCGCGCAGGTAATGATCGACCCGTGGAGATCCCCGACCTCGTCGCGACCACCCTGCTCGTCTCGGACGCCCTGGTGTTGGTCTACCTGGTCCTCTACTTCGCCGTGAACGGTGGACTGCTCGCCATGGCCTTCGGTCTCGTGCGCCGCCGGCTGAAGAAGCTCGACCACGTCCGCGCGCCCGATCCGGGGCCCTTCCCGCCGGTCGTGAGCCTGCTCGCGCCGGCGTACAACGAGGAAGTGACGGTCGTCCCGTCCGTCACGTCGCTGCTGAAGCTCGACTACCCGTCCTTCGAGATCATCGTCATCAACGACGGCAGCAAGGACCGCACGGTCGAGGTGCTCAAGCGCGCCTTCGGCTTCCGGCCGGCGGTGGCGGGCAGCGAGGCCCAGCTGCCCACCGCGCGGGTCCGGGGCGTGTACGTCGCCGAGCCGCCCGAGGGGAGCCGCTGCGCGCGGTTCGTGCTCGTGGACAAGGAGAACGGCGGCAAGGCCGACGCGCTGAACGCAGGCATCAACGAGGCCCGCGGCGCCTTCGTCTGCTCCATGGATGCGGACTCGCTCATCCTCCCCCAGGCCCTGAGCCGCATCGTCCAGCCGCTGCTGGATGCGCCCGACGATCTCGTGGCGCTCGGCGTCCAGGTCGCGGCGAGCAACGGCTGCACCGTGAGTGAGGGGCGCCTCGAGGAGGTGCGCTTGCCTCGGTCCTTGCTCGCCCGGGTCCAGGTGGTGGAGTACCTCCGCTCCTTCACCCAGTCGCGCCTCGCGTTGGGACGGCTCAACCTGCTCCTCGTGCTGTCGGGGGTGTTCGCCGCGTTCCGGCGGGACCTGCTCGTGGAGATCGGCGGCTTCCTCACGAAGCGCGCGACGAGCAAGGCGGTGCGCGAGTACTGCGGGGAGGGCGCACACACGGTCTGCGAAGACATGGAGGTCATCGTTCGCCTCCACCGCTGGCTGCGGGACCGGGGCCGCCGGGGGCGGGTGGAGATGCTGCCCGAGCCCCTCGCCTGGACCGAAGTCCCGGAGAACTTCACGTCGCTGGGCAAGCAGCGCTCACGCTGGCAGCGCGGCCTGTTCGAGGTGCTCTGGCTGCACCGCGGCATGTTCGGCGACCGGCGGTTCGGCGCCGTGGGACGGGTGTCGATGCCGTACCAGCTGCTCTTCGAGGCGGTCACGCCGCTCATCGAGGCCTACGGGATGCTCGTCGTCCCGCTGACGGTGGCGCTGGGGCTGCTCGACTGGCGGATCTTCGCGCTCATGCTCGCCCTCGCGATCTGCGGCTCGGCGCTGCTCTCGGTCGGCGCCGTCCTCGTGGCCACCTGGGCGGAGCGGGCGCGGCTGCCGGGGAGCGGGGACCGGCGCCTCTTCCCCTACGACCGCCCGCGGGACCTGATGGCGCTGGCCTGGGCCGCTGTCGTGGAGAACGTGGGGTACCGCCAGGTGCTGCTCTACTGGCGGCTGCGGGGGACGTGGGACTGGCTGCGCGGGCGCCAGCGGTGGGACAAGTTCGCGCGGAAGGGCTTCGGCGACGGGGCGCTGCCGGTGGGGCCGGTCGCGAGCGTGAGCCCCGGCGTGAGTGGTGCGGGAGGTGAGACATGAAGCCGGATCCGCTCGTGGAGTCGCTGCACGCACAGCTGCGGGCGCTCACGGAGCGTCGGCAGGGCTGGGAGCACGAGGTGCGGACGCCGCTCGGGGTGATCCGCAGCAACGCGGCGAACCTCCGCGACGGCATCGACGGGCCCCTCACGGACGACATGCGTGAGTCGGTGGGCTCGATCCTGTCGGCGGTGATGCAGCTGGAGGGGCTCCTCGACCGCGAGCGCTTCACCAGCCCGAACATCCCGGCGGTGGGGGCCCCGGTGCGGCGCAGCGGAGGCCGGCACGCCCAGGGGGGCCGCGCGAGGGTGGAGATCGTCCCCCTGGTGCGTCGGGTCGTGGGCCAGTTCGCGGCGCGCGCCGAGCGGGAAGGCGTGGCGCTCACGTTCTCGGCGAGCGCCGAGCTGCCGGGCATCTGGCTCGATGAGGTGAAGATCACGCAGGTGATCAGCAACCTGCTCCAGAACGCGCTCGAGCACAGCAAGGGCGCCGACACCGTGCATGTCCTCGTCACCGACGAGCCCGCGGGGCTCACGCTGCCCATGGCGGCCCTGCGGATCACGGTGCGGGACAGCGGTCGCGGAATCCCGCCCGAGCTGCTCGACCGGATCTTCGAGCGCGGCGTGAGGGGGCGGAGCGAGGAGACCGCGCCCCCCGGAAGGGGGCTTGGGCTCACGGTCACGCGGGACCTGGTCGGCGCCCACGGCGGGCGGCTCTGGGCGGAGAACCGGCGCGAAGGCGGAGCGGCGTTCCACGTGGTGCTGCCCGTGGACCTGCGGACGGGCGGGCGATGAGTCGGCGGATCCTCGTGGTGGACGACACGCCGGAACTCGTGCGGACGGCCCGGCGCCGGCTGCAGGCGGCGGGCTACGAGGTGGCGACCGCGGCGGACGGGCTCGCGGCGCTCGAGGCGATCGAGCAGTCCGTCCCCGACGCCGTCGTCCTGGACGTGATGATGCCCCACCTCAATGGGTTCCAGGTCTGTCGGCGGATCCGGGCCGAGCCCGCCTGGGCGCACGTCAAGATCGTGATGCTCACGGCGCGCACCTCCGCCGCCGACCAGTTCTGGGGAGAGCAGGCGGGGGCGGACCGCTACCTCACGAAGCCGGTCGACCCCGTGCAGCTCGCCGACGCGCTGCGAGAGGTCCTCGACGACGCGGGAGGCGCGTGAGCACGGGGCTCACGCTCGAGAACGCGCTGCTCGTCGCGGTGGCGCTGGCGATGGCGCTGGGCGTCGCCTTGATGATCGTCGGCGGGACCCGCGGCCTCCTCGTGAGGTGGCGTGAGCGGCGACTCACGCGGCGGGTGGCTGCCCTGCGGGGGCGGCTCGAAGAGCACGCCTCGGGCGGGTTCCAGGACGTGGAGCGCCTCTTCGTCGAGCTCCGCGCGGTGGACGATCCGCAGCAGACGGACGCGGTGCTCCGGGACGTCGGAGACTTCGAGGCGCTGGAGCCGGGGGCACGCGACCGACTGCGGGCGCTGTACGACCGGCTCGGCCTGCTGACGCTGCACCGCCGGAACCTCCGGGCGGCTCCCGACTGGCGCGCGCGGGCGGACGCGGCCCTGGTGCTCGGCAGCCTCGCGGTCGTCGACGCGATCCCCCTGCTCGTGGAGGCCATCCGCGACCCGGACGAGGACGCCTCGACGGTGAAGGCGGCCGCGGCGCGGGCGCTCGGGATGATGACCGCGCCCGGGGCGCCGGAGCTGCTGGTGGCGGAGCTGGCCCAGCCGGGAGACTGGAGCGCGCCGCGCATCGCCGAGGTGCTCGTGGAGATGGGCGCGCAGGCGGTGGGTCCTTGCCTGGATGGGCTGGACCATGACCACGCCAACGTGCGGGCGTGGTGTTGCCGGGTGCTGGGGCGGCTCGGGGCGCGGGAGGCGGTGGCGCCCTTGCGGCGGCGGCTGCTCGACCGGTCCGGGCCCGTGCGGACGGTGGCGGCGGAGGCGCTCGGCCTGCTCGGGGATGTCTCCGCGACGCCAGGGCTCGCCGAGGTCCTCGGGAGGGACCCGGCGGCGCAGGTCCGGGCGGCGGCGGCGCGGGCGTTGGGGGCCATCCGGGACCCGGCGGCGGAGTCGGCCCTGGTGGATGCGCTCTCCGACCCCGACCCCTGGACGCGCACCTGCGCGGTGGAGGCTCTGGAGCGCCTGGAGCCGGCGGACGGCGAGGCGTTGCTCGAGGTGGTGCGCTCGGGCCGTGAGGAAGCGTCGCGGGCGGCAGCGGTGGCGCTCGAGCGGACGGGGCACGTGGCGCGGTGGGTGGACGAGCTGTCCGGGGCTCCGGCCGGCCGGGCTGAGGCGCTGGAGGGATGGCTGGTGCTCGTGGCGCGTCGCGGCGGCGGTGGGCCCATCGAGGGCGCCCTGGCGACGAGCCCGGATCTGGCCGTGAGGGCACGGGCCGCGCGGTTGCTGGGGCGCGCGGGCGATCCCGAGGCGACGGATGCGCTCGCGCGGGCCTGCGGGGACGCGGAGTGGCCGGTGCGGCTCGAGGCCCTGCGGGCGTGGGTCGAGGTGGCGGCCCACGAGGACGAGCCGGCGGTGCTGCTCGACGCCCTCGACGATGGCGAGGAGCTCGTGCGCGTCGCGGCGCTCGAGGGTCTCGTGCTGCGCGGCGCGATGGCCCAGGTGCCCGTGGACCGGCTGCCGGCGCTTGCGGGGCAGGCGAACCTCGAGGCGCGCGTCGCGGCCCTCGATGGCGTGCGAGGAACCACGAGCGAGCGCGACGTGGCGATGCTGCTGCGGCAGGACCCGTCCGCGGAGCTGCGGGCGTCGGCGGTGGCGGCGCTGGGTCGCGTGGTCGACGGGGTGGGTGACGACGTGTTTGCGGCGCTCCTGGAGGGCCTCGCGGACCGGGACGAGCGGGTGCGTTCGGCGGCGGCCGCGGCGCTGGGGCACATCGAAGCGCTCGAGGCGACGGACGCCCTGGTGCGGGCGACGTTCTCCGCGGGGCCGGCCCTGCGGGAGGAGATCACCTCGGTGCTCGCGGACCGGGGACTCGATGCGCTCTGGGATGCGCTGGACGCGTTCATGGCCTCGGACCGGGAAGAGGCGCGGCTCGCGGTGCTGTGGACCCTGGGGAAGATGGGGGATCCCCGAGGGGTGCCCCTGCTGACGGCGGCGTTGGCGGACCCGCGGCCCAAGGTGCGGGCGTCGGCGGTGGGGGCGCTGGGGAAGATCCCGGGAGCCGAGACCGCAGGCGCGCTGCGCGACGCGCTCGCCGACCCCGACGGGCGGACCCGGGCGGCGGCGGTGAACGCGCTCGGGAGGCTCGGAGAGGGCGGCGGGCACGACGCGGTCGGTGCCGGCCTCCGAGGTGCATTGAGGGACCCGGACCCGTACGTGCGGGGGCGTGCGTGCGTGGCGCTGGGGCGACTGGGCGACGTGGAGGCCCGAGGCCGCATCGCGGAGGAGGGCGGCGCGGGCGCCATCGTGGGCCTCGCGCTGCTCGGCGAGCCCGACGACGCTGCGCTCCTCGGCGGCCTGCTCGACGCGGGGCTCGGGGGGCTGGACGCAGCGTTGGAGGCCGAGGAGCCCGGCGTCGCGGCGCGGGTGCGTGCCTTCCTCGGCGTGCCCGACGGAGTCGAGCGGGTCGGGTGGCTCGCGGAGCTGCGGGTCACCCTGTCCGGCAGCCGGGATCCCGAGGAGCGGCTGCGTGCGCTGGAGCTCCTGGCCGGCGCGGAGGGCGGCGAGCCTCCGCTGGGGGCGGTGGTGAGCAGCGACCCGGACCCTCGCGTGCGGCGCCGCGCGATCGCCCTGCTCGCGCAGCGCGCCGGGGTCGGGGACCCGGGGCTCCTGCGCGGTCTGCGTGACCCGGACCCGGACGTGCGGAGGGCCGCGCTGGCTGCCGGAGCGCGGCTGGGGTCGGGCGCGGGGGCGGCCGTCCTCGCCTGCGCCGACGTGGACCTGGACGCGACGGTGGCGGCGCTCGTCGCGGTCTACCGGCGGACCCCGGTGCAGCTCGCCGACCTCCTCATGGGGGCGTCGCTGGAGTGGGAGCGGCGCGCAGCCATCGCAGCGCTCGGCCGCCTCGGCGCGCGGGACCTCGCGCCGCTGCTCCATGCCCTGCTGGACGATCCGTCGGCGGGGGTCCGGGCCGCGGTGGTGGTGGCGCTCGCCCAGCTCGGCGACGACGAGGCGCTGACCCAGGCCGCGACGGATCCCTCGCCCGCCGTGCGCACCGAGGCACTCCGTGGCCTCGTGGCGGCGGGCGCGTTCCCCGTGGTCCAGTCCTCCCTGGCGGTCGAGCCGGTGGTGGCGGTGCGGGTCGCGATCTGCGAGGCGCTCGCGGCCGGCGACGGCGGCGGGGTGCTGGCCGTCGCCATCGACGACGCCCACCCGACCGTGCGCAAGGCGGCGCTGCTCGGCTGCCTCGGCGCCGGGACCTTCGACGCCTTCGTCGACGGGCTGGACCGCCTGGACCCGGTGGAGGCCCAGGTGGTCCGCGGAGAGGTGGCTCGGCGGGGGCTCGGCGGTGCGTTGCGCGACGGGATGGCCGGTCCCGCTCCCGTGCGGGCGGCGGCGCTCCGTGCCATGGCGGCAGTCGATCCCGCCACGTTCGAGGACGCGCTTCTGCGGGGCGTCGACGATGAGGAGGCGGCGGTCCGGCAGGCAGCCGTCGATGGCCTCGCACGCTGCACGTCGGTGGCGGCGCGCAACGCAGTCCTCCGCGCCGCCCGGGACGAGGACGAGGGCGTCTCCCGCCGGGCGCGGGCGGCGGTGGCGGGGTCATGAGAGGCATCCGGCTGGCCCTGCTCCTCGCGCTCACGCTGCTCACGCTCGCGCCGCTGGCGGCCTCTGCGCAAGAGATCGCCGAGGACGTCATCGCCCGCGCCCGCGCCCTCCTCCGGGACGACGACGTCGCCGCCGCCGACGAGGCGCTCAGCTACGGGCTGACGCAGTGGCCGGAGCACCACGATCTCCTCGTCCTCGCCGGCTGGACTGCGACCTGGACGGGGCAGGCGCCGCGGGGCGTGACCCTCTTCGACCGGGCCCGCGCCCAGGCCCCCGACTCGCTCGATGCCTGGGATGGCCTCGCCTACGCGTACGCGGCCATGGGGAGCCTCCGCAAGAGCCGCGAGGCCCTCGACCGGGCCCAGCAGCTCGACGGCGACGAGGAGACGCGCAAGGAGCGGGCGCTGCGGATCCGCTGGGTGTCGGGCGACATCGCGGGCTCGCAGGTGGAGGCCCGCCGGCTGGAGAAGGAGCAGGGTCCCTCGGAGATCACGGAGGCGATCACGGTCACGCCGATGGGGTTCGCGGGCCGGGTGTGGTCGTCCCTGGCGTTTCGGCAGGAGGCGCCGCTCGGGCGGCTCGGCGCGGAGCTCCGCATCCAGCCCCACGGCCTCTTCCGGCTCTCCTTGTTCCACGAGCTGTCCACCTGGCTCGGCGACCGCGAGGTCCAGCTCGGGGGCGCGGTGCAGCTGCGGACGCCGAAGGGCTTCTCGTTCGTCCTGCACTGCGCGGGCGGCGTCCCCGGCCTCCGGGAGGCGCGGGGGACGGTGGGGCTCGGCTTCGGCTGGCGCTTCCTCAAGCTCGTGGAGATGGAGGCGGGCTGGACGTTCCGGGCGTGGGGCGGCGGCACCACCCTGCACATGGTCCGCATCGGCGCCCTGCTCGATCTCGCATCCGGCACGGACATCGGCGCCGCCTTCGTCCTCGGCCTCGTGCGGCCCGCCGCCGACGGACTCGTGAGGGTGGTCCCCGGCGGCCGCATCACGGTGCGCCAGATGGTCCGGGACCCCATCGCCATCGAGGGCGGCTACTCCATCGGGACGGAGGTCATCGTCCACCCCGCGACCCTGTCCGAAGCCACCCTGCTCACGCACGAGCTCCGCCTCGGCATGCGCGTCGACCTGACGGCGCGCCTCGGCTTCTCCGCGGGCTACATGCTCCAGGCCTGGAGCGGCCGCCCGCCGTTCCACGGCATGAACGGCGAGTTCCGCGCGCTCTGGTAGGGCGGCGGTCCGAAGCGCCGCGCGCTCGGCGCTGCTCGCTCGGCGCTGCCCGCTCGGCGCGGTCTGCTCCTCGCCCCCCTCGGTAGTCTCTCCTCATGGCTGACGGACATGAGCGCATCTCGCCCACCGCCCACGTGACCGCGTACGCATGGCACCGGATCGGGATGCCCTGGTCGCGGCCGTTCGTGACGTTCGGGGGCTGGCTCGGGTTCTGGTCGTGGCGGGTGCTGCTGGAGTGGTGGGGGCGCCTGCTGACCGGGGGGCCGTCGCTGGAGATGATGCTCGAGTACCGCCACCGCCTGATCGAGGCGGCGGCGCAGGCCCACGAGCCGGACCTGCACGTGGAGATCGCGGGCGGCCTGTCGCGGCGGGCGGTGACGTTCGCGGTGGACCACGGAGTGGCGGCGCTGGAGATCGACCTTCCCCACGTGGTGGAGCGCAAGCGCACGGTGTTGGACGGGGTGTCGGAGTTGGCGGGGAAGCTGGAGAAGCACCGTCTCGTGGCGCGCGATGCGCTGGGCGACGCGTTCGCTGGCGAGTTCGCCGAGCTGATGGGCGACGCGCAGCGGCCGGTGGTGGTGATGGAGGGGCTGTTGACGTACTTCACGCTGGAGCAGCGGACGAAGCTACTGACCAGCGTGGCGACAGCCCTGCGGGGCCGGGACGGCGTCGTGCTCTGCGACGCCTACACGCGGGAGTCGCGAGGGAGCTCCCTGGCGAGCAAGCTGCTCAAAGGCGCGATCGGAGCGGTGACGCGCGGCCAGGGCCCCACGGACAGCTGGGAGACCTGGGACGACGCCCGCGCGACGTTCACGAAGGCGGGGTTCGGGACGGTGGAGCGCGTGCTTGCGATGGAGCTGCCGGAGGGCGAGAGGCCCCGGATGGGGGATGAGAAGGCGCCGAGCCAGGTGGTGCGGGCGAGGGTGTAGGTCACCAGGGGCTCCGGACGGCCATCCGGTGCGGGTCCCGCATGTGGGTGTACCGGGTGGTCGTGATGATCGAGGCGTGTCCCAGGAGTCCCTGGATGATCCGGAGATCGGTCCCGCCCTCGAGGAGGTGGGTCGCGAAGGCGTGGCGGAGGCTGTGGGGCGTCACACGCTCTTGGATGCCAGCACGCCGTGCCGCGCGGGAGACGACCTTCTGGACACTCCGCGGCGAGGTCGCATCGCCCCGGTCTGTGGGGAGCAGGGGCATCCACTGCTCGCGACCCAGCACACGTGGCGTCAGGGCATCGACCAACCGCCCGGACAGGAGGGTGATCCGATCCTTCCGCCCCTTGGACTGACGGACCCGGACCAGGTGCCGCGAGAGATCGACGTCCCCGACGGTGAGGGCGACGAGCTCCGATACCCGGAGCCCCGAGCCATAGAGCAACAGGAGGTACAGCTGGTGCTTCGGGTTCGGGGTCGCCCTCACCATCGCGGCGACCTGGTCACGGGTGGGCACGTACGGGAGCTTCGATTCCTTGCGGGGCCGCGGCACGTCGAACCTCTCGCGAGGATGCCCGTAGAGCTTGACGTAAAGGAACTGGAGGGCCGAGACGCTCTGGGAGATGAGGGAGCGGGAGGCCCCGGCCTCGGAGAGCTCCAGCAGGTAGCCCCGAATGACCGGCGAGTCCGCATCACGCGGGTGCCGGGGTACCAACCAGCGGAGGTAGCGCCGCAGGCAGTAGGTGTACGACTGGACGGTGTTCGCGGCGTAGCCACGCAGAGTCATCTCCTGCTGGAAGCGGACGACCAGGACATTCGAGAGCGGCGGGGAAGCGCCGGAGACAGGGGAGCGGTCCAAGGGCACGGGTCCTCCGTTCGATTCACTGGCCATCGGGGTGCGAGGGGTCTTGTGGACGGGCGGAGGGGGAGGCGAGTCGTGTCCCGACGGGAGTGACCCTAGGAGGTACCCGGGACAGAACCTGTCCCGGGTTGGTCAGTCGCAGGAGGGACGGCGAGGGCTCCCTCAAGACGCGGGACCCGGAGGGTCCGATCAGGTCAGGTGCCGGAGATGTGCAAGCACAGGACGCATGTCCGGAAGACCTGCGCCCGAGTTCGGGGCGGAGTGGGTGTCGGGGTGTCGGCGACAAGCGACATGGGTGGGAGCCTGGCCCACGGGTGAGAGTGGGGGAGCGGCGGTGGGAGCCGGAGGAGGAGAGGGTCGGATACAGGAGTGTTCTGTGACATGACGTGCTTGCGCTTGGTGGCTGTTGGTCATCCCTGCCCCCGGCCCGCCCCGTGCAGGCACGGTTCGGGCCTCCACGGTGCGCTGGTCCCCTTCAGCCGTGTGTCCGGACCAGGAGACGAGAGCGTCTGAGGCCAGCGAGCCCAGCCTTCGTTGATCTCTGCCTTGAGACGCTCACGGTCTACGCCGACGGACCCGTCCATGTTTGGGTGTCCGGGGGTGTCCGGTGACCTGAACACTCCCTCGGACACGGTGTCGTTTGGAACGGCCTCCGTCGGACGTTTCGCGCTGGGGAACGGTCTTTGCTCCGCAGTCCGTGGATGTCTCATCGCGGACCCTAGAACGGCGCCACCTAGAGGCGGCGCAGACGGTTCGTCGTCCTCCCGGCGATGCGCGCGTCCCCGCCTCCCCCTCACCATCGACGCTCCACTTCTGTCTTCCGGCGGTCGCATTCCGAATCCCAAGGCCTTGCCAATAATTCAGCATTCACTAAATTAGCGCCCATGCACGTCCCACCCCGCGCTCGAAACCGCCCTGGGCGCCCTCCGAAGTCGCAGGCGGGCCCTACTCGCGAGCTGCTCCTCGACGCTGCTCTCAAGCTCTTCGCCGCGCGCGGGTTCGCGGCCACGACGGTCCGTCAGATCGCATCAGCCGTCGGCGTGACCGACGCCGCCATCTACTTCCACTTCGCCAACAAGCGGGCCATCCTCCAGGCCCTCATGGACGAGACCGGCGCCGCGCTGCTCGAGCGGTTCGACGACGATGGCGACAGCCTGAGCGAACGGGATCCCGCGGAGGCCATCCCTGCCGTGTTCGCGGGGGTCGTGGAGAGGTTCGACCAACCAAGGGCTCGCTTGCTGACGAGCATGCTCCTCAGACACGAGCCGGCCCGTATCAACGACGCGTTGTCTCGCGTCGAGGCGCAGCTCCACCCGGTGATGAGGGCCTGGGCCACCCGCGGTCGCCTGAGAAGCGACGTGTCCCCAGAGTTCCTGGTGTTCGAGCTCATCGCGCCCCTCGCCACCCTCCGGCTGGCGATGCTTCACGGCGAGGCAAGTGACGCCCAACGGGCGCGGGCGAGGGACCTGGCGCGCCAACACTTGGAGTTCTTCGTGGCCTCCCACGTGAGACCGCAATGACCGTCGCGCTTCTCTATCTCCTGGCCTTGCTGGCCGTGGCCGTGGGGGGCGCGGCCGTGGCGATGATCCTGACCGGGCGGGCCCCGATCCATGTGCTGCGCTGGCACTTCCTGGCCCGCAAGACCCTCGTCTGGGGGCTGGCCGGGCTCGTGGGCCTCTGGGCAGGCTGGCTCTCGTGGCAAGGGGGCGCGTTCGCGCTGTGGACCCTCGGGCCGGTGAGCCTCTCGCTCCTCGGCGTGGTGCTTGCGCACAAGCTGCACCCCGCGGCTGCGTTCGTCGCCGAGGACTTCCCTGCGGAGGCAGAGCACCCCCTCGCGCTCCCCCTCGCCGACGACGCAGAGATGGCCCTCATCGAACATGGAGGGGTCACGCGTGCCTACGCCCTCGACCACCTGATCCATCACCACATCATCAACGACCGCTTCGGGGACACCACGGTGTCCATCACCTACTGCGCCATGTGCCGCAGCATCATCCCCTTCGACGTCACCGAGCTCGGGCCGCTGTCGGTGGTGGCCCTCCGGGACGCGAACATGGTGGTGGCCGATCGACAGACGTACACGTTCTTCCAGCAAGCGAGCTTCGACTCGCTGGTGGGTCCTGTGCATCCACGGACGCTGGACATGGTCCCCTTCCAGATCCTCCCCTGGAGCGAGGTCAAGCAACTCGAGCCGATGCCTCGCGTCGCCGCCGTCACCGAGGGCGACCTGCGTCCCTTCGAGTTGCCCATCCCCGGCGTCTGGCAACGGGTGATGGCTGGGGACTTCACCCCGTCGCTGTCAGCCAGTCGCCGCGACCACACGTTCCCGGCCCGCACCCGCGTCGTGGGCATGCTGGATCCATCCGTGGGGCCTCCACGTGCCTGGCTGAAGCAGGAGCTCCCGGAACGAGGGGTGGTCGAGGTCGCAGCCGGAGTGTTTCTCGTGGCTCTCCACGGGGTCGTCAGTGGATATCGGCTGCCCCGGGGTGCGGCAGGCCCCCTGGAACTCACCGAGGACGGCGTGTTGTGCACCAGCGGTGCGGCCACTCGCTGGGATCTTCGCGGCCGTCGGCTCAGCGGCGACCTGCCCGACCTCGACCGGGTGCGACTCTCGGACGAGTACTGGTTCTCCTGGAGGCTCTTCCATCCCCAGGCCGCGCTGGTTCGGCTCTAGAGCGGATGGGGGCTTCGGGCCCATCTGCTCGTCGTCCGATAACCTCGCTTGTGTGACCTATCCGCCAGTGAACCGTGCCCGAGCTTTCAGCCTGGCACCGCTCCGTTCCCCGGCAGGCCGGGCTCCGCAGCTCCGGTAGAAAGAGCCACGTCACGCCACAGAACACTGGACAAAAGACAGCCTGCGGGCCATAAGCAGTTGCAATTACTGCGCTTTAAGCGCCCGCAGGCCGTCGTTTGTCCGGGTCGTGTTAGGTCACATCCTGTCCTTGCGTCGTAATGGCTTTGGGTCAGCTCTTCTGTGCCCGCCCCGTGCTGGCACGGTTCGGGGCACTTCGCCAGGAGCTGCTGACTCCGACGGGCTCGGCCCAGGTTGCCGTCCCTGGGGGCCGTTCTCCATGAGACAAACTGGCTCGTTGGCCACTTGGCTCGACCTCCGTCGGCCAGGCGGCGAGAATGCACCTGAGGCGCTACGAGAGGCTGACGTGATGTCGTGGAGGGGACTTGGATACCAGCAGATACATCGACGTCGGTCGAAGACTCCTTCCGCAACGGGAGGGGACAAAGGGTGCGGGTACCCACTCCTGGTCTGGTTGGGAATCGAGAGGCCACACGTGGGAGGAACTCTTTGAGCGTGCACCAATAGTCATTGCCCTTGGCGAAGCAGGCTCCGGCAAAACTGTCGAGCTGCAGGCCCTCGCCCGGAACCTGCAGCGCGGGGGAAGGCCTTCGTTCTACGCGACCATTCACGACGTTGCGGTCCTCGGACTGGAGACGGCCGTTGGCGGCGCGGCATTCCGGGCGTGGAGAGCGGGCGGCGCAAGCGCAACCTTCCTGCTCGACTCTGTTGATGAGGCTCGGCTGTATGGCCCCTTGCTGAAGACTGCCCTGCGGCGCATCGGGGCGGAGTTGGAGGACGATTGGGCCCGAGTGCGGTTCGTTCTCTCAAGCCGAGGGAGCGATTGGAACGAGCACGTGGACGGCCAACTCGTCAGTCGATACCTAACACCGGGTGCCACCGAGCGGGGGGATGCCGGTGCTGGGTTCGAGCTCTCGGAGGCACGGGCCGAGCGGATTTCGGAGCACCAGCTCCTGGTGGCGAGGTTCGCTCCCCTCTCAATCGATCAGTCGAGTGCCATGCTGAGCGGCTGGGAAGTTGAGGAGCCGGTGCGGTTGCTTAGTGACCTTCGAGCTATCGGTGCCACTGACTTCGCCACAAGACCGCTGGACCTCCGATGGCTAGTAGAGACCTGGGAGGGCCCCGGCAGCTTTGGAAGCTTCAAGAACGTCGTTGAGCGTAGCGTGCAGCTCAGACTCTCTGAGGAGGACCCCCAGCGCCATAAGACCTCGTCAGTTTCCGCGGCAGGACTCCGCGGTCACGCAGAGCAACTTGCAGCTGGAATGACGATGACTGGCTCATCGAGCCTACGACGCAGCGAATGGTCCGCCGCCCACGACAAGAAGACCGCGACGGTAGCTGCGCTTCTTCCGGCGGTCCCCCGTCCCGAGCTCGAGGCGCTGCTGTCTTCCGGGCTTTTTGATCCAGAGACCTTTGGACGAGTGCGCTTCCACCACCGATCCGTCAGGGAGTACTTGGCCGCCGGTTGGTTCGCGGCGCTCCTTAAGGCGGGGGTCGATCCACAGAGCGTTCTCGACACGGTGGTGGCGTCCAAGTACGGACGCCTCGTCGTTCCAGCCCATCTGGAGGGTGTTCTGGCCTGGCTTGCGCCGGTCCATTCCAGGCTCTTCAAAGTGACTTCGCAGGTCGCTCCCGAGCTGCTGATCGGGGCTGGTGACCCGGCGCAGATGTCAGTTCAGCAAGGGACTGCTCTGCTCAGTGCCTTCGTTGATCGTTACCTCCACCGGCAGGACTGGCCGCACCGGTTCGACTGGGGGGCGCTGAAGAGATTTGGCACCCAGGTCCCTGCCGAGGCGGTCGCGGCTTCTCTGGAGGCCGCAAAGGGCTCGGAGTACGTTGCGGGGGTCTTGCTCCAGTTGATTCAGGCGGCCGAGGTCGGGGCAGCAGCAGTGACCGTCGTCGATTTGGCTCTCGACCGGTCAGTTCCGAAGAGGACCCGTCGGCACGCGATACGCGTGGCTCGGGAGGTCTGCGAGTCTGACCAGCTAGCACGCCTCTCCCAGGTGCTTTCGACCGGCGACGAACTACCCGAACTGAGAGCCGAAGCCGCTCGGGCGCTCTTTCCGAAGCATCTGGCAGCTCCTGACTTCGTCTCCATCGTGGCGAACGCCGAGGGAACGCGAGCCCCTCAACGGCTTGCCGAGTACTCACGCGTCCTGCGTTCCCACGACCAGTCGACGACCGAGTCGCTGTTGGCGGCGCTCAGTGATCACCCCTCCAATGAGACACGGTTGTTCTTTCTTGAAGCTCAGGCGGTTCTGCTGTTGGCTTTGTTCGAAGCCGAAGGTCGGCGGGGGTTTCAACGTCCTGCCCCGCGAAGGGCTCTCGGAGACATCGGAACTGCGATGAGTCGGCACTTCAGGCCGGACTCTGGCGGTGGGATCGCCTTCGGAAGACTGACTCGCCTTGCGGAAGCACGCCGGGAGATCTTCTGGTTGATGGTCGAGTCGGCTCAAGGCAAGCCCGCTTGGTCCCTCCGAGCTCTCGCTAACGATCAGATTCCCTTTTGGCCGAACAACGATGACTTCGAGTGGCTAGCTGAAGACGCTCAGTCCGGGTCGGAACTTCGACTCCGACTACTGGCGCTGGACGGAGCTCTGCAGGTCGGGACGTCCACGGAGCTCGAGGAGCTTGAGCTCTCTTTCGGGAAGACCACTCCGGAGTGGCGGCGTTGTCACCGCTTCCGCGAACGGACCCTCCACCCCTGGAGGAACCCTCGACAGGATCGGCTACGTGCCGCCCGAGGGCTTCGCTTGAGTCGACAGCGGGAGCGCGAGGCGACAATCCTGGCCGACTGCTTGCCCGCACTCAGGTCCGGTGAGGACTTCCACAATCTGCGGGTTCTCTACGGACGTCTTCAGCGGCGTGTCGACGGTCCCGACAACTGGGGTCTCGCCGACTGGAAGCAGCTTGAGCCAGAGCATGGGAGGGACGTTGCGCAGGCCTTCAGGGAGGGCTGTCTCTCCCTTGCAGCGTCGGTGGTCCCAGAACTCCCCCCACCCGGCCGAAGCCGATCGGTGCCAATGGCGAACATTCTTGCGCTTTGCGGAATGGCGATTCGGTACGAGGAGTCCGGGGAAGCGGAGATCTTGGCGGAGCGTGTGCAACCCCTCGCCACTCTTGCCCTTTGGGAGATGAACAAACTCCCCGAGTGGTTCGTTCCTCTACTTCGGGCCTACCCCGAACCGGTCTCGGCCGCGATCAGAACGATCATCAGGGCTGACCTTGAAGCTGAGCCCGCGGAGACCGGGACATGGACGCTCCTTCAGCGTCTGCACCTTGAAGCTGAGCCAGTGCGCCTCGCCGCTGTGCCTGCTCTGAGGGCGTGGCTGGAGGGCAAGCCGCCCGACGGTGCTCAGACGGACACTTGCCTTCGCCTTCTGTTCCGTCCCGACGAGGAGATCCCCAAGTGGTTGGCTGAAGTGGCCGCGGACCGTGTTCAAGGGATGTCTCTGACAGAAGAGAGCTTCGTCAGTTGGTGGACGTACTGGCTGAACACTGAGCCCGTTCTAGCGCTGGAGTACCTGTCGGGCGTTGTTGCGGATGGCGGCGCCGAAGGTGTGCATCTCCTCACCCGCGTCGCCAATTCCCCGTTGGTCTCGGTAGAGGAACTGCCGGTCGTCGCTCACGAGGCGCTGACGAGGATCCTTCTCGGAATAGATGGCGAAGCCCTGGGTAGGAACTTTGTTTCCGGCGAGGTCTGGCAGCACGATTGGAGGGATGAGCTTCGCAGATTCAGGCAGGCCCTCCCCGAGCGACTCGCGGCCCGCGGCGGATCTGAAGCGCACGACGCGCTTCTCAGACTCGCTGCAGGGTCGGCACTGTCCGCCTGGGAGCGCGACTACCTAGCGCATCTGGCGAACCGAGCTGCATCTCGTGATGCCGCAGATGCTCCGTGGAGCCCCGCACGCTTCCTCGAATTCGGTGCGGCCGGCGAGTTCACGCCGGCAAACGGGCTGCAGCTGTTCCAGATGGTGGGCGGCCGCCTCGACCGAATCCGGCGGGAACTCCGAGGCGGCGATCTAAGCCTGCGCGTGCTCTTCCACCCAGAGACTCCCGAGCTGGGTTATCAGCTGTGGCTTGGCAATCGACTCGACGCTCTCACAGGTGGTCGATACCACCTCGTCCGGGAACCAGAGGTCTTTGGTGGAAAGAAGCCGGACGTTCTGGTCGGTGTAACGGGGATTCGGGCTCAGGTGCCCATCGAGGTCAAGCCCGCGCATCGCTACTCGATTCGGCAGCTGGAGGAGTCGATCCAGGACCAGTTGATCGGTCGCTACCTTAGGGACCCAAACAGAGACTACGGCTGCTTCGTCCTCTGCAACGCACAGCCAGGAAGGCGGTGGCTACTTCCCAATGAAGAGGAGCTGGGGTTCAACGGACTCGTCAAACACCTTCAAGCGCATACGGCCGGTGTAGTACGGACCTCCGTTCTCGCAGAAGAGGTGACGGTCGTGGGGTTAGACTTCACAGGTTGAGGCTCGGTACCAGTGGAGTTCACTCCTGGTTGGGACGCGACCTTCGCCAACACCAACCCAGCTGGCGCGCGGGCGGAGCGTGCTCCAGGCCGCCCGCTTCCCGGCAGGCCGGGCTGCGGTGCTCCTCAAGGCAGTTGCGACAGGACAGACCTAACACTCGACATCCGCCATGCGGCTCCCCCTAGTTCTGCTAGGTGCCAGTTGACTCGTCGCCGCACGGCGGATGTCGGGGTCGTGTTGGACGAAACCGGCCCATCGTTCGAGAACGGCTACATCCGTGGGACGGTCCGCAAGAGCTCAGGAAAGGCCTCGGCCATGGTTCGCACGGCGTCCGCCGCTGCGGAGAAGCCCGCAGCGGTCGGCTCGACGAAGAAGATCGCGGGCGACTGGCGATGACCCACTCCCCGACCAGTGTGATGAGCCCACGCCGAGAGTCGCAGAGCCAGTCGGCGGTCCGCGGTCAAGAAGGCGGCCGAACTGAGCGCATAGTGACCGTGTATGGCATCCGCGACTCCTCCAGGGGCTCCCCGCCGGACATCGCGCTTCTTCTCCGACCAGAGCCCCAACTGGCCGAGCATCATGGGCATCACGGCGTCAGGATCGGCGGCAGTGGAATGCTCAAGCAGTACCTCGACGCTGAGCTCAGCACCTTTGCTGTTCAGCTCTTCGAACAGGGCCTCGACAGCGCCGTGGGGGTGGAGAGAAGTCAGCCTCCCGAGATCCACTCCAAGTTCGAGCCACATTGAGCGCATGTGAAGGGTCGCGTGCCGGCTCGTTCTCGCCGCGAGCCCGGTGCCGTCCGGGATCTCCGGTAGCCCCTGCTCGGCCATCGAGAGCAACTCATCCGTCATCGCGAGAGGTCCCGCGCAGCATCGGGCAGCTCTTTCACCACCTCAGCCATTTGCGATGCAGCCGTCAGGGCCTCGGTCCTCGCCGTCGCCGCCGCTTGCTCGAAGACCTCCGGGGCCTCAGCTTGCAGTTCGGTCATCCTCGAGTAGAAGCCAGCGGCTTCAACTGCTGCGGACAGGGAATTCGGCTTCAGAACAGTGAGCAGCGTGCCGTCTTCCGCACGCCTGAACTCCCACTGTGTGGACCGCGTAAGGCCATCGACGAAGACGAACTGCTGCACCCGCTCCGCGAGCTGCCCCGGATCGCTGAGGTGCATACCCGCTGTCGCGTCGAGCAGGTGTCCGCTGCACCAGGGAACAGCGAACGCATCCCGAACCTCCGTGTCCAGTAGGGCGCGTAGAAGGGGCGCCGAGTCGGCGCGAACCCGCATGTAGCGGCACAGGTTCCAGTCCACCAACAGCGTCGGCGTGTTTAGGACTTCGAGCGCGAGTAGCTGGCTGCGACCGGGGGTGATGGCTTCGACGTGTGTCATCTCTCGACGACCGTAGCGCCACCGGCAACGTCCAACACTGGACATCCCGCATTCCGGCCTCGCGCCTGGAAGATCGGCCTCCATCCAAGCGCCGGAACGCAGGATGTCCGGGTCGTGTTAGGTCACATCCTGTCCTTGCGTCGTGATGGCTGTTTGGTCATCTCTTCTGCCAGCCGTTCCGGGCAGGCCCGGCTCGTCTGGCTACTTAGCAATTGGCCGTACGGCGCCAGTTAACATCGTGAAAGCGACGGCGGTTCTAGCTTCGTCCGTGTCACTTCTTCCAGAAGGAGTTCCCGGACTTGCGCTTCTGAGCTAGGTAGTTCGCGTAGCCAATGGTCGAGCCGGCGATCTCGAGCTCCTCTTGAGAGCTGTCGGCCGTCGCAAGGTCAAGCGCCTGCAGGGCATCAATCGTCGAGGCCGCGGGTGCCCCGCGATATCCCGGGTCCGTGGATCCGATGCACTGTCGGACGAGCGTCCGCTCAAGGCGCTCGTAGTCTTCGGGCTGCAGCTCGCGGCGAGTAGACCCATCGAGTGCTCCATCAATCGCGACCTTGATGTGCATGGCACAAGCGCTAAGCACGGTCACGAGAGCCTTGAACTGTTTCCCCTCAGCCATCGGCCAGCTGCCGTCCATCGCCGCTCGTAGGAGAGGCCAATCCGAAACGGCCCCTCGAATCTCCCTGATGGAGAGACGCAGGCCGTCGGGAAGAGTTGAGGTGTACTGAAGCCTTCGCTGCAGGTCACGAACAAGCTCGATCACCTGGGGGGTGTACTGCTTGCGTCGGTCTCGGTTAGGAATGAGGGCGACCACCCGCTTCTCCATCCGCGAGTTCATGATCGCTGTCTCAACCACGAGTCCGGGTACGCCGAGTGACAACAGCACCTTCTTGAGCGAACTGGGATCTCGGGGAACCCGGCCTGAGACCCAGTCCGAGACCGTCGCCCGCTTGAGCCCTTCGGACGAGGCCACCTCAAGGAAGTCACGCTGGCTCAGCCCCGACTCCTTCAAGACTCGCTGGAGGAGTTCCTTGAGTGTGAGGCCATACTCACCCTCCGCAACTGAGGTCTTTGAACTCATGCGGAGAGTTCTCCTCTCCACTGCTGGGCCCAGCCAGCGATTGCCTCTGCGACCTCCTCCTGGGGGTTGTGGCCCTTGCCGAGAATCTCGACGACCTGGCGGTGTCCGATCCAGCCTGAGACTTCGACGAGACCGTCCTCGGGATCCACGATTATCAAGACGCGCTCGGAGGAAAGCACCTCCGGGCGCAGATCGCTCCCAAACGCAACCTCGGCCATGCGCGCGTCCTCCACAACGTGATGCACCTCGGCGATCAGTCGCTCGGGGCGCAAGCTACCGTCGAGCTGCGCACCCGCCCAGTAGGACCACCAGTACAGCCAGCGCGCAAACGGGTAGCTGGCGAACACCACCACAGGGGCGAAGATGGCGGAGGTCACGCTGAGCATGCGGAGAAGCAGGGGCTGAATGAACAGCGGCGTCGAGAGCACCGGGCGCGCCAGGGCGAGAAGCCGAAGCTGCCAGGGCACGGAGGACTCGGAGGGAACGCCCGACGCTACGCAACAGTGACGATCGGCCAGGTCGGGATGGGCCCCGAGGAGGTAGCGATGAGCTGTCGCCACGCGCAACCCGCCCCCACTGTTCCCGTAGCTACAAATCAGGGCGCCCGGATACCTGTCCGCCAGATACCGGATGGCATCGATGTGATCCATCTGTGCGGTCGCGAGGGCGAAGACTGACGGGGCGAGATCACCCTCAGCGATGTGCCGCCCTGCGATGTACACGGCACAATTCGTCGTGGAAGTGAGCTTCTCTGCCAAGGGCGCCATGGCACTCTCGAGCGACTGCGTAGGCGCTTCGAGGATGAAGACGAACTTTGGTCGCGAGCCGATCCCGCTCCACTTGTAGCGGTACAGCCTGGCGTGACAGGCGCTGGCGTATCCCGGGCCAGCTTCGTCTTTCTTCATCTCGGCGTAGGAGGGGTCCTCCTCCCAGGCCTCGATGTGCTGGCGATGGTGCTTCTCTCTGGTCACGTGCGCTCTGTCAGGAACCGTGAGATCTTCGCTCTTAGGGGACGCCAAGTTCTACGCACCTCCGTAGCCACCGGATGACTCCGCC